>PVML01017489.1_pt1:310000-447375 | contig 447375 bp, 403 predicted proteins | sample 1853371 | NCBI WGS metagenome assembly PVML01 (sample SAMN08533508, study PRJNA380276) | Human gut metagenome, whole genome shotgun sequencing project. | isolation source: participant 1, chromium library | host: Homo sapiens | collected 2017 | reverse complement strand
TATTTAAACTTCTTTATCGTATGGGTATTCATGAAACTCTATTTCTTCACATATAAAGCGTATTTCATTGCCTGATATAAATTGGAAATAATGTTCAAAATATATGTCTGGATTTTCCTCCAATAACGAAAAACGAAACTGCTTGTCTGATTTTTGTTTTATCCATAATTGTTTTAAAAATGGTTGCTCTTTATCATAACACCAACAATGAACATGTGGACTACAACCCCAGAATTCACAATTCTGTTGATACATTAAAATAATATTTTTTATACAAAATGTCTGTCTGATATTCCAGCAATCATTTAAAATTTCAATATTACATATCCGTTCTGTATAATGATACTCAAATTTTTCTATAATGCCATCATGTACACTTATGCTTTTAGGGTTAATTATTTCTTTATTTTCTACTGTTATTTTCATTTTTTCCTCCAAATTAAAAATATATCGATGCCCAAGGTTCCGGTATTAAATCACCTGCTTTCCAGTGATCACCACTGTGGCTATTTCTCATCGCTTCAGTTAAACAATGATAATGTTCTCCTTTTGCATAATCTTCATTCCATTCAAATATTGCATACTTTGAGCTAGGATATGTCCACTTTAATATCTGACCATTTGGTGTCATTAAATCTGTAGTGATAATAAGCCCTTTGGGATGAAAAAGTGCAGGATCTGCCGGAAATCTAGGCTTATCAAGTTTCGGCCAGCCTGTTCGAATAGGAACAGAATGGACAATCGGCGTGGTATTGGCTCTATCCTCCACCTGTTCTTTTTGTGTACTTTGTACCGCGGGAGGGTTTAATGCCCTAACAATAGATCCTATCGGGTCTACTATACATGTAATGGTATTCCAAACTGCATTACCTACATCTTCCCATGTGATTCCTGTATTGGACTTTGATTGTCCAGCCGCATAAGATGTTACTGCCACTGTTACCGCTGTTGCCGCTGCATATATCAATCCAAATATTGCTCCTGCAAACGTACCGTCCTGATCTTCTAAATTGGTCGGGTTATTAGAGCAATATGCAAATAAGTTATACGAATATATATCTTTGTTTGCTCCAAGTAAGCTGTCTTGATTGATAAATCGGCAGGTAATTGGGTCATAATACCTGGTTTTTAAGTAATACAATCCTGTTTCTACATCATAATAGTATCCTCTGTAGCGGTATGGGTTTTTATTTGCCACATGTGTTCTGTCCTTTGAGACATCTGTTCCATTTCCATCTACTATCTCAATTGGAACGCCCCATGCATTATAGGAATATTTTACCATCAAGTTACCTTCTGTGTCAAATATACCTACTACATCTCCGTGTGCATTATGTTCAAATGCATACATTGTATCGTTTACACGCATGGCGATTGCTCGATTATTTTCATCATAATAAAAATAAATGGTTTCAGCACCGTTGGTACTGGAAAGAATACAATCTCCTTCCAAAATAAAAACAGTTGTTCCATATTGGGAAGAAATCTTTTGTGTACGTAAGCCGGATGAATTATATTGATAAGAAACAGTTTCATCCGCTTTTGTAACTTGTTTTAACTGACGTCCTTTTTCCCAAGCAAAGGACATACCGTCTCTATAGGTAAGTGGATTTCCAATTTCATCATATGTGATAGTCTGTCCGTCAAAACTTGTAAGCAAATCTTTCCACTGTTCATCTTCATACAACCATTCAGTGGTAACATTATTTTCCGTTTTGCTTGTAATATTACCGCCGGCATCATAAGTATAAGAGGCAGATTGCGTTTCATTACGTTCAAATATAAGTTGGTTGGTATCATCATAATGATATTCTCTTATGGTATCTGCATTATCTTCATATACATGTGTTAAGTTACCTTTTGAATCATATTCATGGTGCAGATATTGAATCCTTCCGTCATTCACTTGTGTTTTAAGGCATGCAACCAACGGATATGTCTGTAAAGTTGTTTGATTTTGAATATAAGAATACTCCTGTTGGATGGTGCAGTTTTCAACCGTTAATTTTTTCATATCCGGTCTGTTTAAACTATCCACGGTCATTTCTGTTGTTAATCTATGATTCGATTGACCTGTAAACGTATTATTTTTGGAATTATAATGAAATTCTGTACTTACACTTTCTCCCGGAATACTATAGGAATATTTTGCAACACGATTCATTTTATCGTAGACTACGTGGCTTTTGAGTCCCTGGGTACTGTCATGACGTACGATTCTGCCAAGAGAATCATAGTTAAAGCTATGGCTAATATCATTTACCTTATCAATCTCTTTGGAGATGCCCATATAATCGTATTCCCATTGAACAATTTCGGAACCGTCGTATTTTTTGGCTATGGTTCGTCCTACATCATCGTAAACATTTTCCATAACTGCACCGTTACCATAGGTCAAAGAAAGCAGCTTTCCTTCTTCCGGTCCAAATTGTTTTTTAGAAAGCAGACGATTTCCTACTTTAACCGTAGAAGTACCCGCTTCATCATTTTGTTCAAAAGAGAAGGTAGTACCGTTATGAGTAATGGATGACAAAGCGCCTAACGTATACCCATATTCATTGGTAACCGTTTGTTCTCCGTTTTGAGTAGTAACGGACTGTACTCTGTCATTATTTACATCATATGTATAATGAACTGATTGATTGTTTTTTGTAGAGCTTAATAGAGTCCCGCGTTTGTCATCATATGTATTGGTGGTTACCACCCCAAGAATATCAGAAGTTGACGTCACACGTCCCACCTGATCATATTCCGCAGATGCTTCCATATAATCATTTGGACTGTCATATCCAACAGGTTCTAAAATAAATTTCTGATTTTCTCCGCCTAAAATATCCCATATTTGCAGTCTGCCGCTGGCAACATCTACGTCCAGACACTTATTTGAGTTAAAATCGGGAATAATACAGTACGTACCGTCATCATTTTCTCTGAAAGTAAATTTTTGGCTGTATTGCGTATAGGCATATAATTGTAATCCTGTGCCGTTGGCGGAATCACCCCAAATAACATCAAGAGCCAGATTTCTATCTCCTTTGGAACGAACACAAAATACATTATCACTGTAATATTCCAGCTCCCAAATCTGTGCATCGGTTTTGTTCAGCGTATATGTATTCACAAGCGTATTTTGTGTGAAAATTCCGCCGTCAACATCAATATATTTATGCGTATCAGCACATTTAATATAAAATAACTGGGAATCTACTTTCCTGTTCAATGGTTTGGAACTCTCTACTCTAACCTTTGTTTGGTCACCATGAGAATTGTAATCCATATTATAAGTTAAACCATTTCCTGTCAATAAATGAACCAGGTTTTTATCGGCAATATAATCATTGTATCCATAGTAATAAGTACCAACACCCGGCGTCATCATTTTCAAAACTTTATCATGCGTATTATATTTTACACTCGCCTGTTCATTCACATAGTCGTTGGTTGTAACTAAATTTCCGTCATCATCGTACTGATAACTTTGAGAAAAGTCCCGAATCAGCTGCACATTATCGAACACTACCCAGTTTTGATTACAAAAATAATTGAGATAAACCGTTACTTCTGTTGGAATTTTATTTTTATCGTCCGGGTCTGCCAGCACAATTGCGTGGCTTACATACTGCCATTCACCCCAAATTGCATTATTTACCGTACTGCCGTCGTAACGTACGGAACCGTCAGTATATTTTATTCCCAGGGTGATATCGCATCTTGGGCCGCCGACCGTCAGACATGATTTGGCTTTCAATTTCACACTTGCAATGTAAGTATCATTGACATTCCCTTTTACAGGAATAGTCTGATAGATTTCTTTATATCCGTAACTGTCATTTTGAATTTTAAAACCATGGCCCTCATATCCATCAGAAACAATACCGTCACTATTTGTAATGCCACTAAAGGACCAATAATCCGTACCTCGTTCAAAACTGCTGTTTTCAACCAAGTTGTATGGATTTGCAACAGTACCTTTTTCTAATTGGACACCGTCAAAATATACCGTACCCAAAGCACTGTCTAAACCCAGCATAATACAAAAACTATTGGCTTTGTTGGTAATGGTAAATGTGACAGAATATCTGGACCAACCGTTTTCTACATCTGTAGTGCTGGTTCCCAATTGAAAATCAGTATGAAAATACTCTTCCGTACCATCATTGTTCCAAGCATAAGCACCTATAAATGCGCCTCCGTTCTCACTGACAACGTCTTGTGTTTTCATATATGCCGACAATGTATAGGTACCTTCAGTCGAGCCATTAGACCTGTTAAAGTGCTGACTGTTAAAGATTTTACAGTCATTTGCATCTCTCACTACTTTTTTCAAACATGTTTTTCCGAAATAGGAATCTTCTTCTACATACGAAGTATCTTTACTTACCCAATCAGCACCCCATCCTTCTTCCGACCAGCCGGTTTGTTGATATTCAAAACTGCCGTTTGTCAACAAGTTACACGCATAGCCGCCACCGCTGTGTACTTGGGTTAACTTATTGTTATTTTGACTGTTTGTTGTTGTATTGCCTGTATAACTGTATTTCTGTGTTCCGTAATCTTCAGAACCATCCAAACGATATGTATGGACTGTGGTAGTTCTTCCAAATGTATCAAACTGATATTCTGTTAAAATATCATCCTGGTCACCCAAAATATCATTGGCGCCCGCACTGCGTACCACTGTAGAATAAGGTCTGTATTCAAAGTCAACGCCATAACCGAAACACTCTCCTACCACATAGCCTAAATCCAAATTTGATTTCAAAAATTTTCTAATTGCTTTTACCCGATAATTCTCAGAACCAATATAAATACATTTTTCCATTTCCGAATCATGGATATTCACAATAGTACCCAAATAAAAATTATACTGTGTGAAAGTTCCGTCTGGTCTGATAATCTTGTAAAGGTGGGTATCCAAATACTCATATCTTGTCACTCTTCCTGCAGGGTCGGTTACAGTTTCCAGCATTCCATTATTGTACGACAAACGAACTTCATTGCCATAATCGTCATGCATTCTGACGGGCAAGGCTCCGTCCTACTCAATATAAACAATATTTCTGGAAGCATCGCAGTACTCGTATAAATTTCCACTTGGATAAAAACCGTATTCAAATTGATTTTTATCAATGACATACATACAGTTGTTGATATCCAGCTCTACTTTTAAACCTTTACCCAACTCATCTCTATATACCCCGTCATCATCCTGATAAAAATAGATAACCGTTCCATCTCCATCTGTATATTTATAACGATAGCGGCTATCCATAGCATAAACTTGCCGGTCAATATCAGTCATACCAACTCCTTTGGATAAATCAATGCACGTTTGTGAAATGTTTAATCTTGCACCTGCACCAAATCCAATATTTTCAAAGTCACCATTTGTTACAACATGGTTTAACACAATAGGCATTCTGGAAGAAGTTGTTACATCATGGTATACATGAGTGAAAGTTCCTGTTAAATGCTGCACATAGCAAGTACCTGAACGTCCAAGGCTTTGCTCATAATAGGAATAACAGCTCTCCAATCCTTTGGTATTAAAATAAGTAAAGTAAATAACGGGGCAACCACCGTCAGCAATAGCCGCATAGTCTGAAGACAGAAACCGTTTATACCCTGTCCATGCATCTTCTTGAGAAGTAAGTTCCAAACCATAGTTGTCATTGGGAGAACCCGTTTTGTACCAATCACGAACCATATTGGTGATATCCCAAGAATACCATCTTCTTGTATCGGTTACTTTGCAATAACTTTCAACGTCTTCACAAACACTGGGACGAGTATTGTAAGTTACCGTAGTACTATCCCACCACGAAGTAATTCTTCTAATATTAATGGTATTTGTTTTGTTATCATAGTAACTATCCAAACAATATAAATCTAATTTTGCATCAACGATATAATCTTTGGCAGTTAAATTTGGAAACCCTGTAAATTTTAAATATGCGGTATAGGTATCTCCTTCCGGAATGCTTCCAATCGGCAACTCCGCTGCCAAATGATTGTTTAAATTTGGCGCTGCACTGTCTACAAATGCATGTACATTTTTAAAATAATCTTGAGAAGCCTGAATCGGAGGATCAATCTCAACGGGATATACACGCACAGCATCGTTGAGCCAATCTTTGTCCAGATGAAGTGTAACCTGGTAACCCTGTTCTGTTTCCTTCAAATCATAAGATAGTGTATTACTGATTTGACCTGACGCATCTTTCATAAATCCTCTGCATAAAGTATAAACTTGCTGTTCTGTATCAGGATTGATAAACTGAATGTTACCATTTTCATCAAGATGCGCTTTTAAATGGTTGCTTTGATAGAAAAATGTAAAGGTTTCGCAATCTGTTTTTTCATTTAGTATGATATATTCTTTTACTTCTTTGGCACGCAAAATATATTTCAAATCTACATTTGGCTCTATATCCGCATAAGTAACAAATGAGTTTACTTTTTGCTTGTTTACTTCCGAATCTGAAAAATCCGCCTCTTTGTGGTCGTGAATTTGTACTGTATTGAGAATACTTCTTTTTTGTCTTCTCGGCTTTGTATTCGGAAGATAGCTCCAAGATAATTCATAATCATCCTGATGAATTTGAACCAGTTTCTCTGCATATTTATCTGCTGCAAATTCTACTTGAAATGGATTGGATTTGTTTTTATATCCCCCTTCCTCTGTTTGATATAAATCATTATCAATATCATTCCATGTTCCATTTTTCTCAAAATGTACAGGTTCATCATACATGGCTACCTGAATGGTTTTATCACTCATCAAAAATTGTTTGATATTCTCGCCGCGTAATGATGGAATTTCTCGCACTACTTTACGGTTTGGGTCTAATTCAGAGTAAGTAGGTGAATTTATAATTTCTGTTTTTTTCATTTTGTATCCTTTCTTAATTAACATCGCTTACAACTTTTATTGATTTTTTACTCCTTTCATACACAAATTGACATCTTATTTTGTAAGCATAAATAATTGCCTCTGTAATACCACGTAAAAACAGAAAAAATTTCCCTCAACAGGGAAACTTTCTAAAAAATTCACATAAAAAAAGCGCTGAATATCAGCGCCTTTCTCAATATATTTATATCAAACTGTCATTTCTGTTACATCTGTATCTATATCTATGTGCTCAATTTCTTTCTTCTTTTTGTCTTTTTTATTTTGATAAATAGACAATCCCAACGTCACTGCTGTAAATACAGCAAAGAAGGCAAATAAAATTCCTACATTATACCAGATAATACCGGCATCTCCACCGCTGATTACTTCTTTCAATAAATTTACGCTGTAGGTCATTGGCATGATTTTATTCAATACCTCGAAGAATGCACCCGAAGTTTCAATTGGGAAGGTACCGCCCGTTGACGTCAACTGCAATACCATAAGAGCCATAGATAGTATTTTACCTATATCACCTAAATACATCATTAAGAATTGAATGATGGCAACAAAGGTGACGGAAGCTAAGATAACCGCACTATAGAAACCAAAGACATGATTGATTGGCAGTCCCAAGCCAAACTGACCAACAATGCCAAGCAATACCGCTTGAAGTACACCGATGCCTAAGAAAGCAAACATTCTGATTACTCTGGAATGGGAATCCACAGACAACCGTTTCATTCTTCTGTTTGGTTCTAAGTATATGCTCATCAAAATGGATAAGCCGCCGGTCCATAATGACACTGAGATAAAGTATGGTGCAAATGCGGTTCCGTAATTAGGAACTGCCTCATATGGATCTGCCTGAACCGATACCCCATTTGCAGTGTATGTTTCCAAACCGTCTGTTGCTTTTAATTTCTCTGATGTTTCGCTAATTGCACCGTCCAATTCCTCTTTTGCAGATGCAACACCATCATCTAATTGAACTACTCCGTCTTGAGCGGAAGAAACACCGTTTGTTAATTCAGATGAGCCCTGATAAAGTTGTGAAGCTCCGCTGGAAAGTTGACCCAAAGCACTATTTAATGAGCCGACTCCCTGTTGCAGTTGTGTTAACTGACTGCTGCTGGAAGACAGAGTTGCAGTACCGTCTGCTACTTGTTTACCACCGTCATTTAGTTGTGATAACGCTGTATTCAAACTGCTGATACCGCTTTGCAGCTCACCAATTTTTCCTGTTCCGGCTGCCAACTGTTCTGCGCCCTGATTTAATTGGCTGGTACCACTTACCAATTGTGCGCCTGCAGCAGCATATTGTGATGCTGCAGAAGCACTTCCTTGGTTCATATCCTGTTGAAGCATTCTAATCAAAGCTTGCAGCTGGGCTGCTTGTTGTGCATAAGCAGGATTATCTTTGATTGCATTATACTGGTTCGTTAAATTCTGAATAACGGTACTGTTACCACCAATAATACCAATCATAGCTTTCAACGAATCTGCCTGTGAACCACTGGCGGATTGCAGCTGTTGTGCCAAAGTCTGAACAGTCTTTGCTCCGTCATAGCCATTTGCCATTAAAGCTTGCTGAATACCATTTGTCAGGCTTACATATTGCTGTGCACCAATTGACACTTGGCTGCTGCCTTGAGACAATGAGTTAATACCGTTTGTTAAATCAGTTAAATTAGCGGCGCCGTCATTTAAAACGGAAGCACCTTGTGCTGCTTGATTTAATCCTGCAGATAAATCGGAAGCCCCCTGATTCAACTGTTCGATGCCTTGCATTAATGTAGGTAACTGCGTTAGTGCCTGATTCAATTGTTCGGAACCGTCTTTTGCTTGCTCTAATCCATTATCCAAAGTTTCCAAGTTGGTTGTAATGGTTTGTGAACCTTGCAGCAGAACATCCATACCGCTTCTCAAAGCGCCGGTACCGTCTCCCAATGTTGTAAATCCTTCAGAAATGGTTTCCATTTGACCCGGAACACTGTTTAACTGTTGCACCAAATTACCTGTAATTTGTTCTGTTACACTGGCACGCAATTCTTTTTGTAAGCTTTGTGCCGCACTTTTCATAATAGTGGAAGCAATGTAGTTACGCTTTTCATTTGCTGAATACGTAATGGTTGCAGGTACTTTGTCTATATCCTCTGCGGTTGCTACATTCTGTGAAAAATCTGAAGGAATATCAATGACAGCATAATAACGGTTTTCCGTCTCTAAACCTGCTTTTGCATCAGCTTCATTTGTAATAACCCAATCCAAATCTTTAGACTCTTCCATTTTATCAATGAGTTCTTGGCCCAGGTTACGTTCCTCTCCATTGATTTGCGCACCTTGGTCATGGTTTACAACTGCGACAGGCAGTGTATCTAATCTGCCATAAGTATCCCATACAGATGCCAAATAAATACCACTGTACATCAGCGGTATAATGGCAACTCCCAAAACGAGAGCAATACAGCTAATTAATTTTTTTCTGCCTTTGTGCTGTTCGTTTAATGGGTCTCGCAATTGTACTTGTTCTGTACTGTTACGTTTTTTCAAACATGCTCTCCTCTTTTCAATATGGTAGTAACAGTTATAATAGCATTTAAGTATGACTTTGTATTTAGACAGTCAGTCCTTTTTGTCAGTTTTTTAGACAAAAAGAATAAAATGTATAAAAAAGTTTAAAAAAACGCAAAAGCAAATTGCTTTCTTTGTATTATGATAGTGCAACCTTGATTCTGAATTTGAATCATGATAAAATGATAAAAAAGGAAATTGGGAGGAAAAAGACATGGCAATTGAGCTCACAAAAAAAGACATTGCGGAACTTTCTGCAATTGTTCAACAAAATGTAGAAGCAGAATTACAAGGAGATAAACTCCAGCGTATGCAGGCTTTCGGAAAAGAAGACGGCACCATTGATACAAACGGTGTATTGGCCTTTGCATTATCTGAAGCGAAACTGTATGCTACTATGTTTACTACACAGTTATTAAATGCAATTTATGACGCACAACATGAACCAAATGATAAAGAATAAATGAAGCAGCATATTAAATGAAAATATGCTGCTTTTTTATAGGAAGAACTGATTGTCAACCTATTTTAAAAATAAGGTTGACAATCAGTTCTTTCCTATTTATACTAAAAGAAATCAACAAAATTATTATGTGAGGGATAAAATCATGTCATCAAAAAGCAACATACTGCAAATACTTGAGAAAAATCGCGGAACTTATGTTTCGGGAGAAGAACTGGCACAACAGCTGCAAATTTCACGTTCAGCTATTTGGAAAGCAATCAGCGAATTAAAAAAAGAAGGATATCAAATTATTTCTGTTACCAATAAAGGTTATTGCTTATCTGATGAAACAGATGTAATTTCAGCCGAAGGTATTGGTCCATATTTAACAAACGGCAGCCAAGATATGATTCATGTTTTTAAAACCGTTGATTCCACCAATCTTGTTGCTAAAAAAATGGCGTTGGAGCAGGCGCCTCACGGTACTGTAGTGTTGGCTGAAGAACAAACTGCAGGACGCGGAAGAATGGGACGTTCCTTTCACTCCCCTGCCGGTAGCGGAATTTATATGAGTTTTATTTTACGTCCCAACTTAACCAGTAATGATGCTGTTCTTATTACTACCGCTGCATCTGTCGCTGTAGCACGCGCCATTGAAGAAGTGACTCATATCCGTACGGGAATCAAATGGGTCAATGACGTATATATGAACGGCAAAAAAATATGCGGTATTCTGACCGAAGCATTAACAGACTTTGAAAGCGGCGGAATTGAATCAATTATTCTTGGAATCGGTATTAACTTTAGTACCGCTGTTTCTTCTTTTCCTGAAAACATTCAGCAGAAAGTAGATTCCTTATTCCACGAAAAGCCCGCCGGTATCACACGCAATCAAATTGCTGCGGCAGTCATCAACCATGTACTGTGCTTATGCAATCAATTGCAAGACCGTTCTTTTATTGCGGAATACAAAGCGCGCTCCATTGTATTGGGAAAAGACATTGAAGTTATTCAAGGTACAAACTCTGAAAAAGCCACAGCAATTGATATTGATGAAAATGGCGGTCTTATGATTGAAAAACAAGACGGAACCATTACATCTCTTCACTCAGGAGAAATTAGCATTAGGGGGAACTTCGCTTCATGAAAGAAAAATCAAAATCTACTGTATACTCTCTTATTTTATGCGCATTGTTTGCAGCTTTAATCGCAGTGGGCGCGTTTATTAAAATTCCGGTGCCTTTCGTTCCATTTACACTGCAGCTGTTGTTTACTACCCTTGCCGGTATTGTGCTCGGTCCAAAATACGGAGCACTTTCTGTTGGCGTATACATACTAATTGGTCTTTGCGGTGTACCTATTTTTACGCAGGGAGGCGGTCCCGCTTATGTATTGCAGCCTACATTTGGATATCTCATTGGATTTTTAATAGGTACATTTGTAACAGGATTGATTGTCCATAAAGTACCACGCCCAAGCATCAAACGTCTTTTGGTTGCCAACTTTTCAGGTTTATTGATTGTTTATACGCTGGGAACCATCTACTACTTCTTCATTGCCATGTTTTACACCAATACTTATGCAGGCGTATGGTCTTTGTTCTTATACTGTTTCTTACTTCCCATGCCGGGAGATATTCTTACCTGTGTTGTTTGTGCCTTTATCGGAAAACGATTGGTTCCAATCCTAAAAAAGGAGAAACTATCCGCATGAATACAGTACAAACCTTAAAAGAAAAAGCGATGCAAGGTGTATCAATCACGAAAGAAGAAGCTTTATCACTGGCAGACCAACCGCTGGATGAGTTATGTCAGGCGGCAAATGAACTGAGAGAACATTTTTGTGATAATGTATTTGATTTATGTTCCATTATCAACGGAAAAAGCGGCAAGTGTTCTGAAAACTGCAAATACTGCGCACAATCTTCCCATTTCTGTACCGCTGTGGAAGAGTATCCGCTTTTAGACAGCACTACTATTTTACAGGAAGCACAACATAATTACAAAAACGGTATTTTAAGATTTTCCGTCGTAACCTCAGGACGTGCTCTATCTGACCAAGAAGTAGATGATATCTGTAAAACATATCGCAGGTTAAAGGATGAAAGCGGTATCTCGTTGTGTGCATCTCACGGCTTGCTGACATATCCGCAATTTGTCAAATTAAAAGAAGCCGGTGTTACACGGTATCACAATAATTTGGAAACATCACGAAGAAATTTTCCGAATATCTGTACCACCCATACTTATGATGATAAAATTCAGGCAATCAAACATGCTTTGAAAGCCGGGCTGGAAGTATGCAGCGGCGGTATTATGGGGTTAGGAGAAACGATGGAAGATCGTATTGATATGGTAATTGATATTCGTGAGCTTGGCATTACTTCTGTTCCTGTTAATGTTTTAAATCCGATTCCCGGTACGCCGTTTGCAGAACTTCCAAAACTAACAGAAGATGATTTATGTCGTATTGTATCTATTTTCCGCTTTTTAATTCCAAACGGAGCCATTCGTTTAGCGGGAGGGCGCGGCAATATGTGCGATAAAGGAAAATCTGCATTTCAATCAGGTGCAAATGCAGCAATCTCCGGTGATATGCTGACAACCTCAGGTATTACTATACAAGACGATATGAATATGTTAAAACAATTAAAGTATACGGTGAATTTTTTATGATACACAAGAAAAAAGGAATTTTTATAACAGCTACCGGTACGGACGTAGGAAAAACATATGTGACTGCATTGATTTTAAAAAAGTTGAGAGAAGCGTCTGTCAATGCAGGTTATTATAAAGCGGCATTAAGCGGTGCATATCGTAATGCAGACAAACTGGTTCCCGGAGATGCTGCGTATGTTACGTCTATATCAGGTTTACCTGTCCCTCCTGAACAATTGGTATCTTACATCTATGAACCTGCAGTTTCCCCACATTTGGCAGCACAACTGGAAAAACGTCCAGTTGATATGAAAAAGATTCAATCCGATTTTCATCATATAGCTACACAGTTTGATGTTGTGGTAGCAGAAGGAAGCGGCGGAATCATTTGTCCTTTGCGTATGGATAGCTCCCCTATTATGTTGACCGATGTGATACAAACATTACATCTTCCTATTTTAATTGTCGCTCATGCAGGATTAGGTACCATCAACAGTACTGTTTTAACCGCAGCATATGCCAAACAGCACAATATTACCGTCAACGGAATTATATTAAATCAATATGATTCTAACAATCTTATGCACCGCGATAATAAAAAACAAATAGAACACCTCACCGGAATTCCCGTTGTGGCATGTGTAAAATCGAATGAAACAGAGCTGTCTGTCAGCGCAGAATTATTGCTCCATTTATGCAATGATATTTCTTAAGTATTGTAAGTGTATGTACATGTAAAACCAAAAAGAAAGCTGTGACGATTATGAACTTAGCAGAAAAAGATTTACAATATATCTGGCATCCTTGTTCACAAATGAAAGATTACGAATCACTTCCTCCGATTGTCATTGACCATGCAAAGGGAATCTACCTGTATGACATAGACGGTAACACTTATATGGATATTGTCAGCTCTTGGTGGTGTAACCTTCTGGGACATTGTAATGAACGTATTAATCTGGCTGTAAAAAAACAAATCGACCGTTTGGAACATGTTATTTTTTCCAATTTTTCTCATACTCCTGCAATTGAACTCTGCGAAAGATTACAGAAAAAATTACCGACAGGTTTGGAAAAGTTTTTCTTTACCGACAATGGTTCTTCTGCCATTGAAGCGGCTATGAAAATGAGCTTCCAGTACCATCATCAAACCGGAAATCCCCAAAAGAAGCGATTTATGGCTTTGACAGATGCTTATCACGGTGAAACACTTGGAGCGTTATCTGTCAGCGGAGTGGATTTATATTCCGAAATTTATAAACCAATTATGTTAGACATCATACGTGTACAGGCTCCTGACTGCTATCGCTGCAAATACGGAAAAAACTGTGAAACCTGTCAGGCGGAATGCTTTGAAGATGCTGAAAAAACTTTTGAGCAATACGGTGATGAAACATGCGCATTTATGATAGAACCATTGGTGCAGGCAGCCGCAGGCATGAAAATCTACTCTCCCGTATACTTGCAAAAACTGCGTAAAGCATGTGACAAATATCACGTTCATCTCATTGCCGATGAAATTGCTGTAGGATACGGAAGAACAGGTAAAATGTTTGCTTGCAATCATGCAAACATTTCTCCTGACATTATGTGTCTTTCCAAAGGGCTTACCGGCGGTTATCTGCCTACTGCTTTGGCTGTTACAACACAAAAAATATATGACGCTTTTTATTCTGATTATCAAGAAGGAAAGGCATTTATGCATAGCCATACCTATTGCGGAAATCCTTTGGCATGTTCGGCAGCCATTGAAGTCCTCAACATTTTGGAAGAGGAACCTATTTTACAAAACGCAAATCGGAATGCTCCTTATCTCACGAATTTAATACGTGAAGAGTTGGAAGATTATCATTATGTAGGCGACATTCGTTCCATTGGATTAATCAATGCAATCGAACTGGTACAGGATAAAGCATCCAAAACTTCGTTTGACTCTTCTCACAGATACGGATACCAAATATACAAAACAGCATTAAAAAAAGGATTGCTGCTGCGTCCTTTAGGAGATATTTTATATTTTAATCCTCCTCTTATCATGACGCGTGAAGAAATGAAAAAGGCCGTAAAGATTTGTGCTGATTCTATCAGAGAAGTGATGGATTCTATTTAATCTTCTTCTCCCAGAATGCGAATATTCCAGAACATAGAAAAAAGGAACAACCTTTTGAAAAGGTTGTTCCTTTTTTGCTATACTGTTTATTCAACAAAATGGCAGGCAACAGAATGATGTTCACTGATTTTTTTCAGCTGTGGCCGTTCTTTTTTACACTGTTCCTTGCAATGGGGACATCTTTGCCAAAATCTACAGGCATCCCCCTCTTCTTCCGTCACTTGAGGAACGGAAGGGATTTGCCATTGTGTATCCGGATGAATTGGAAAAACCGAAGACAACAATAACTTCGTATAAGGATGTGCAGCATATTCAATCACATCTTGTGTGTTTCCTTCTTCTACAATGCGTCCGCGGTGCATAACAAGAACGCGGTCACAAATGCTTTGTACCAAAGCCAAATCGTGAGAAATAAACAAATAGGACATATTCATTTCATGACGTAACTTTAAAATTAAATCTACAATCTGCGCTTGAACCGAAACGTCCAAAGCGCTGGTCGCTTCATCACATATGAGCAAATCAGGCTGAATGGCTATGGCTCTTGCAATAGCGGCACGCTGACACTGTCCACCGCTGACTTCATGGGGATAGCGCGATGCAAATTCCGATTTCAACCCTACTTGTTCCAGCAATTGTGCTACAGTACGTTTTATCTCACCGCGCGGTTTTCCAAAATTAATGAGCACTTCTCCAATGCTGCTTCCAAGTTTTATCCTTGGATTAAAAGAATCACTTGGATTTTGAAATACCATCTGTAAGTTTTGATATAGATTACGCAGTTCTTTTCCTTTCGCTTTTGTAACATTTCTCTCGTTCATAAAAATTTCTCCGGAGGTGGTCTGCTCAAGATGTGTAACCATTCTCGCAATGGTACTTTTACCACAACCGGATTCCCCCACCAGCCCTATGCACTCGCCTTTCTCTATGGAAAAACTGACACCATCCACTGCCGTAAAGGTTTTTTTATTTTTTTGAAAGGTCTTTTTGACATCTTTTAATTCTAACACTTTCATTTTAAACCTCACTTAGACATTTATGGCAAAATACAGCATGTCCATTTTCGCCACTGTGCATGACCGGTTTTTCATGTGTACAGATATTATCACATAAACTGCATCTTGGAGAAAAACTACAGCCTGTGAATACTTCTCCAAAAGCAGGCGGCTGTCCCGGAATTCCTTTGGGAATCGTACCGCCGATTTGAGGAATAGAAGCAATCAACGCTTTGGTATATGGATGTTTGGGATGATTCAATACATCTGCTTTGGAGCCATATTCTACGATGCTTCCTGCATACATAACCGCTACTTTATCTGCCATATGAGACACAACTCCCATATTATGAGTGACAATGATGATTGTTGTGCCCAAATGTTGACGTAAATCCATCATCTCTTTGACACACTGCGCCTGCACGGTAACATCTAAAGCACTGGTAGGCTCATCCGCTAAAAGCAGCTGCGGATTCAGAATCATTGCCAGTGCAATGGCAACACGCTGATTCATACCGCCGCTTAATTCAAAAGGATAACTGTTCAAAATACGCTTACCTTCCCGCAGACCAAGTCTGGTAAACATGTCCAGAATCTGTTTGGTTGCCTGTGATTCATCAATCTTTCCATGATTTTTTAGCGCTTCCAAAAACTGAGCACCAATCTTGCGAATGGGATTAAACGACATTCCCGGATTCTGGAATACCATGCCTAACTGTGCTCCGCGGATATTCCGCAGTTCTCTTGAAGAAATTCTCAGTAAATCCACTTGTTCAAAGCTGATACGCCCTGATTCTACACGACCATTGTCTCCCAGTAAACCTATCATCGCTTTCAGCAAAGTGCTTTTTCCGCTGCCAGACTCTCCTACAATACCTAGAATTTCTCCTTTTTCGACTTTCATATTAATATTTTGCAGAATGGATGTGCCCTGATAGCTCACATTTAATTTTTCAATCTCTAATATTGTTGTCATATTGTGTCATCACTCATTTTAAACAGTTTTGTCTATTGAGGCATATCTAAATCTGCTGTAATTTCATAATAATCGGAAGGATGTGGTGCGAGCCCTGTTACACCTGCTTTTGTAACAATATTCATAGTGTTATGAGAAGCTACACATAAAATACCATTGTCAACTAACATCTGTTGCAGTTCAATACTGTATTCTGCACGTTTTTCAGAATCTGTTTCTTGAGAAGCTTTATTGTACAGCGCTACAAACTTATCGTATTCTTCTCCGGACCATCCATGAATATTATAGTTGGTCAGCAGTTCATTGAAGAAAGTAATACCATCTGCATACGGTGCTGTTACAACTGCCCAGGAATAAATATCAAAATCTTTAGATACATCTTCAATTACAGTATTGCTTTCGCGGTCATCAATGTTTACTTTAATTCCAATTTCTTTTAAGGAAGCCTGTGCAGATTCAGCAAGTAAAGGAAGTTCAATACGATTTCTATAAGTTACCCAGTTAATTTCAAAAGTTTTTCCGTCTTTGTCAAGGTAGCCGTCTCCATCCGTATCAGACCAACCTGCATCTGCCAAAAGCTTTTTGGCTTCCTCCTGATTATATTCCGGACCTTTTACTTTACTGTCACCGAATTCATAAGAAGCAGGATAGCACAGTTGCGCAACCTCTCCAAATCCATTCATAAGTGTATTTACAAAACCTTCTTTATTAATTGCCATTGTTACTGCCTTGCGAACATTCACATCTGAAAACTCTTCACTCTGTGTGTTAAACACAAACATATAGGAACGGGAAGTGGCTGCACTGTTAATTTCAAAATTACTGTTATTTTCAAAGATTGGAAGGTTTGCATAACCTAAGTTAGCACAAGCATCTAATTCACCATTTTGTAATGCCATCGCCATAGTGTCCCCATCTAAAAAACACTGTACATTAATAGTGCCGAATTTTGGTGTACCATTCCAATAAGATTTATTCGCTTTTACAACAACTTTGTCTGTTGTAGCAGATTCCAATGTATATGGACCTGTTCCTATCACGTGATTATTGCCGTTCACTTCTTCTGAAACATCAATAACACATGCAAACGGGTCAGTCAGCCAGTTAATTAAAATCGGATTCTTTTCTGATGTATGAATGGTAAGCTTCTGACCATCTGCCTCCATACTGGAAATTTTTAAGCCGGATGCTGCACGCTCATTTTTTTCAATCAAACGTTCAAAGCAGGCTTTTACAGCCGCAGCATCTACTTTTTTACCATTGGAAAATGTAACATTATCCTTGATGTTAATTTCCCATGTAGTATCATCAACAAGTGTCCAATTGTCTGCCACCCAAGGTTCAATGGTACCTTCTTCACTGATTTTTACAAGACATTCACCCACGCCATAACGTACTGTACTCCATCCGGCATAGCTTAAATGGGGATCAATACCGCCGTTTGCCTGTGCGCCTGAATATGCGGTAACACCATAGTTGAACACTCTGCTGTCAATATCCGTTGCAGTTACAGATGAACCGGAAGTAGTTTGGCTTCCGGAACCTCCGCTGCATCCTGTGAGTACACTTACTCCCAATGCCAAACAAGCTGCCACTGCAAGGATTTTCGTAAATTTTTTACCCATATTTCTTTCTCCCATCTGATATAATCTAAAAGCCAATAGATTGCTTTATTGATTTTTTATTTTTAATTTTATTTTAACATCATGTAGAAATCACTGTATTGTTTAGATATTAAGACTTGGTTCAGCGATATTTTATGCAATTCATCTGTTGATAAACCAAATGATTCTTGTCCTGGGATCAAATTGTAGTTTTTTCTCTCTTTTTTCTCCCTGAAAATATACCTTTCATTTTCTGTACATTATCATTTAAAGTTCTTCTGGTTTGTTTCGGGTCTAAAATATCTCGAACGGTATCGCCAAGCAGATTAAAAATAATAACTGTGATAAAAATAGCAAGACCTGGCGCCAATACAATCCATGGAGATGTTTGAAGCATGCTGCGTCCTTCGCTCATCATAGAACCCCACTCCGGCGTTGGCGGAACCACACCTAAACCTAAGTAAGACAAACCTGCCAAATTCATAATCATTGCCCCAACATCCAATGCAGCTGTAACTACAATCGGTCCCAAAATATTAGGCATAATGTGCTTGAGAATTACTTTGTACCAACGGGTACCCATCAATTTTGCAGCATTCATATACTGATGATTTTTCATTGCCAACACTTGACTTCGAGCAACCCTTGCGTATCTCGGCCAAGCAATGAGTCCTACTGCAATTGCCGCACTCCAGATACCACCGTTTAAAACACCTGCAATTGCAATTGCAAATACCATTTCCGGAAAGGCCAGAAAGATGTCAGAGATTCGCATAATCAGAGAATCAATCCATCCTCCAACATAGCCGCAAATAACACCAATGACAGTACCTACAATTGTAATGCCGGCTACCAATGCCAAAGCAGAAAAAATGGTGGTTTGCGCACCAATAATAATACGAGAAAATAAATCTCTTCCATAACGGTCCGTACCCAGTAAGTGACTGCCGCTGGGTGGTTGAAGCGCGTTGCTTAAATCCTGTGCATATGGGTCATACGGAACAATATATTGTCCAAAACAAGCAACAAACAATAAACCTGCAACCAGTATTAAAAAAAAGCCGAGCTTTAATGTAGTTCGGTCCTTTTTTAACTTTTTATGCTTTATGATGAAAAGATCATCTGTCATATTCTAGCCCTCCTCTCCCTGAATGCGGATTCTTGGGTCCAGATAATGATAAACAATGTCTGTAATCAAATTAATTGCTACATAAATGATTGCCATCCAAATCACATAAACCTGTATGACCTGATAATCTCTCGACGAGATTGCGTCTACCGCCAGTTTGCCCACTCCCGGCCACATAAAGATAGACTCTACAATAGCAGTACCGCCTAACAGAGAGCCTAAGGACAATCCCAGAAGGGTAACAATCGTCAACATAGAGCTTTTTAAAACGTGAGTCAAAACAATGGTTCGTTCCTTGATACCTCTTGCACGTGCTCCAATCACATAATCTTTATTCAACTCATCCAATACTGTAGCTCTTACCTGTCTGGTATATTTCGCTGACATTGCCAGCGCCAGCGTTAAAGTTGGTAAGATAATACTGATAAAACCATTGTTACCCATAACAGGAAACCAATGCAGCTGCAAAGCAAATACATAAATCAACAATAATGCAATAAAAAAGTTTGGCATTGCATTTCCAATAAAAGTACATACACGAATCACGTAGTCTGTTATTTTATTTTGTTTTACCGCTGACCAAATTCCAAGAGGTATGGAAATGAGAATGGTTGTCACAATGGAGGATAACGTTAGAAGCAGAGTGTTGGGCAAAGCTTGCATGAACATGGGAAAGACTTCTTGATTCTTGATATAAGAATATCCCATATTCCCTGTAAAGATTTTTCCTACCCATTGAAAATATTGAATGATAAATGGCTGGTCCAGCCCCATTTCATGGCGTAACGCTGCTTTCGCCTCTTCTGACATAGAAGTTCCCATTTGCTGTTGAATAGCATCAACGGTATCTCCGGATGCCGTCTGCATTAACGCAAAAGACAGCAATGTAATTCCAAACAGAATTAAAATCAGCTGAAGCAGTCGTTTCACTACGTATTTCCAAATAATGATACACCCCCACATTGCTCACTTCCCAATCGGCTGAGCAGTGCTTTCTTCCAAATCCTTTTCTTGGTTATTTTTCCGCACAAACAATAAAGGAATTATATAACACTTTATTTTTTCCGTCTTTTTCAATCACACGTTTGTTATAAACATCAGCAGTAACATTGCTTACACCTAATGACAGCAATGTTTGCACATCCCAACCCGGACGCACTTCTTTGCTTAATGGCAGTTTATATGCGAGCTCTTCCATGATTTGTGTATTATGTACTTTTTTCATGTATTCAGGTTCGCCGCGGCGCTCTTTTTCCTTTTTATAATCTTCGTCAAATAAATATAAATATTGATTTTCATCAAAGTTAATCATTCTGCCGCCCGGCTGTAATACACGAATCCATTCGCTGTAAGCTTTGGTTGGCTGTTCCATGACCCATGTCACATTACGGGTTACAATCAAATCAAATGTATCATCTTCAAAATCAAGATTTTGTGCATCCATCTGTAATACTTCAATGTCTACACCTGCATCCACAGCGTTTTGTATTGCACTGTTTACCATGTTTTCAGTATAGTCAATAGAAGTCACATTGTGACCGGCCTTTGCCATAAGGATAGAAAAGAATCCTGCTCCGCATCCTATATCCAACACATTTAATTGCTGCTTTGCAGGAGCATATTTGCAAATTTTATCCAGCCAATCAAATTTTGTATCCTCGATTAAATCAATTTTGCATCTTTCAGAATACCCTTGTGCACGTGTTCCCCAGTATGCGGCAATTTCTTTTATTTGACTCATGACGCCATCCCCTTTTGCTTTTTGTTCTGGAACATTTATCTGCTAAAATTATCAAAAATAACACTTAACACCGTATTAAGCATAACATAACAGATATTATGACAGGTAAACACTTTTACCAAAGTTGTAAACATCTATTGAGTAACTTTTCTCATTAAGAAGAGATTGTACATTAAATGAAAAAATTTAATCAATTTGCCCCAATGCAATTAAAGACGTTCCGGATTCAATCCCCAAGGTAACGGTCATATACAATACCACTACGTGTTCAGGAGCATAATACTCCCTCAATGTTTTACCAAAAAAATCTTTAATCACACCAATATATTCTCCTTTGGATACGGTTTGTCCTACCTTTACCGCCGGATACCAACAGCCATCTACTTCTGAATCAATATAAAATGCGGTTGTGATTTCTTTTGGTTTTTGATTCGATAACATCGGTTCACCAGGAAGGACTTCTAATTTTTTTAAAATATTTAGTACATCAAATTTGTAGGCTTGTACCTCTTCTTTACTCCAAAGTCCACTTCCACCGCGTTCAATCAGCAAACTTGGCACCCCATTGGCAGCGGCTGAATTAAAAGCGCCTCCTGTTGCTATGGAACGCACCACATATTCACAACCGGTAACGTAGGCACATTCTCTTGCTTGATTGGAAACTGTTTCCTCTGCAATGCCGGGATAGTATACATATGGCATTACCAATTCATTGACATCTCCACCATGCAAATCGATATAAAAGTCTGCTATGCTTTGAAAATCTTTTGTAATGGAAAATGCTGTTTTATGAGTAATGGTTCCTCCCATGGTTCCCGGAAAGACTCGATTTAAATTTTCTCCGTCTTCCGGAATCACTCCCGCAACTCTTTGCAAAAAAGCCTGTGTATTGACAGGGTGCAAAATAATAAGCGCCCCTTGAACCTCTGCAGGATTTAACTCTTGAGCTAATTCGATTGCAGTTTGTATTCCGGGATATTCCCCGCCATGTATGCCGCTGGTAATCAAAATTATTTTCCCGTCTTTTGCTCCATTTATAATTGTTACGGGAATTCTGTGTAATGTTTTAGGCACGGTATAGTATCCATTTGTTTTTGTTCCGCTTTCTGCTTGCAAGGCGCCTATGCAAAGTGTTTCTTTCATATATATTACATCTCCATACTACTGCTTTTACTACTATAAGCATAGCATGTTCTTTTCATAATAAGGTAAACAAAACAAGTTATTTTGTTTACCTTATTTGGCTAAAATTTATCAATAAAATACCTTTTTATTGCATGCAAGCAATTTATATTCTATATAAGAATTAAAATAGCTGTTTTTTGGTATAAACTTTATAGGAACATGATATACTATTAAAAATTTTAGAAAGAGACCTGAAAATTTGAAAACAGAAGCAACAAAACAAAAAATACAAGAAACCTTTTTTTCACTCTCTCAAACTATGCCGATGAAAAAAATAACCGTGAGCAAATTGTGTCAGGCGTGCCAAATATCACGGAGCACATTTTATTTACATTACGATAATGTTGACGATTTAACAGATTACTTGGAAAAAGAATTGCTGTACCGTATTGAAAAACTGTTAAAAAAAGAACAGCATATTCGTCTGGAAGAATTTCAAAATCAGACCTTTTTTCATCTATTAACATATATTGACTCACATCTATCTGAATTTCAATTTTTAATCAGCAAACAGGACAGCGCTGAATTTATTGCAAGGCTATCAAATATTATTGAAAACAGTCTAACGAACCGTTTACAAGTATTAGGCTATCATATCGAAACCTATAAATTGGCAATTTCGTTTGCAGCTTCAGGTATTTTAAACTTAATGATTTCACAAATAAAACAAAATCTACCTGAAACAAAACAAATGATTTGCTTTACTTATAATGAATTGATTTATGCAATTTTTAAAACACAAAGTTAAAACGAGCAGTACAATACTGCTCGTTTTCTAATATTTCCCAATCGACAGTTTTTTTGTCTCAATTGTAAAAATTTTTCAAAATCCACTGTTTTTTGTGCCTGATTGCACATTTCACTGCCATCAACATATTGTGATAATGCCAAAAAATATACAACACAATCCCTTTAAAACAGCAATCAAGAGTAACAAAATTATAATACTGCCATAGAATAACAATAGAAAACAAAGGAAACAAATCTGTTAGGAGGAGCATTTTATGGCAGAACATGAATATAACACAAATGATTGCAGAACTCCGGAAGGTTTCAGAGAAGCTGTATGTATAGACGCAATGCGTGTATATGATAGCTGCTGTGATAAAGACTGTTTGGAGGATTTGCGCGTATATTTCACAAGAGAAAAACAATGTTTAATTGAAGATGCAGTAAATGTAAGACTAAAAGATGTAAATGTAATTACAGTCTATATTGATTTAGAGCCGGTACCATTTAATAAAGGCTTCTATTCTGTAGACATGACATTCTTCTTTGATGTATGCGTAGATGTATTCTGTGCACCTGCAACCGGTCCAATCCCTGTAAACGGAATTGCAATCTTCAACAAAAAAGTTATCTTATATGGTAGCGAAGGCAATGTAAAAATGTTCAGCTCTGACTTTGATTTAGACGACCTAGACAGTCAAGGCTGTTCAAAAGTATTGCCAAAAGCAACTGTTCAAGTTGCTGAACCAATTGCACTGTCCGCACGTATTTGTGAATGCAACTGCTGCGACACATGCTGCCGTATTCCGGAGTGTATTTGCAAACGTTACGGCGGAGAATTTGATACAGGCTGCGGCAATAAAAGTGTATTTGTTACCATTGGTTTATTTACCATTGTACAAATTACAAGAAATGTGCAAATGTTAATTCCTGCATATGACTTCTGCATCCCTGGTAAAGAATGTGTAACTACTTCTGATAATCCATGCGAGTTATTCCGCAGAATAGATTTCCCGACAGATGAATTCTTCCCTCCAAAAGTGGCTGAACATGGTAACGGATGTGGCTGTGGATGCGACCAACATTAACAAATAAATAATAAAAGCCGGAGTTTTACACTCCGGCTTTTATTATTTATCCTAAAAGCATTCTGTCATTTGCTAATTCATCACCACTTGCAATTTGGAATTTCTCCAGCAAGTCAGAAACGGTCAGCTTTTTCTTTTCTTCTCCCTCAACATCAAAGATAATTTTTCCATCGTGCATCATAACCAAACGGTTACCCATGCGGAGGGCATCTTTCATGTTATGAGTAATCATCAATGCTGTTAATTGATCTTGCTCAATAATTTGTTCCGTAATATGTAATACTTTTGCAGCTGTTTTTGGGTCCAATGCAGCAGTATGTTCATCCAACAACAACAGTTTTGGCTTTTGCAATGTAGCCATGAGCAAAGTTAAAGCTTGGCGTTGACCACCTGACAACAATCCAACCTTGGATTTTAAACGGTTCTCCAACCCCAAATCCAGAAGTTTTAAACGTTCTTTATAATTTTCGCGTTCACTTCTGTGTATTCCCCATCTAAGACTTCTTGTTTTGCCGCGGCGATATGCAAGTGCCAGATTTTCTTCAATAGATAAATCTGCTGCAGTACCTTTCATAGGGTCTTGGAACACACGGCCTAAGTATCTGGCTCTTTTGTACTCAGGTTTTTTTGTAATATCTTTATCGTCTAATATAACGGAGCCGCTTTCGACATAATATACGCCTGAAATTACGTTTAGCATAGTAGATTTACCTGCTCCGTTACCGCCGATTACTGTTACAAAATCACCTTTTTTCATTTGGAGGTTTAATCCGTTTAATGCTTTCTTCTCATTTACCGTACCTTTATGAAACGTTTTGTAAATATTATTGAGTTGAATCATTCGGCGCACCTCCTTGCTCACTCTCATTGCTATCCTGTTGTTTCTTCGGTTTACCTGTTCTGTTTGATAAACGCTGAATTCGTTGTTTGAATACAGGAACAGCCAATGCCAAAGCAACAAATACTGCTGTAAAGAGTTTTAAATCTTGTGTATCCAGACCAACTTGAAGAACAAGCGCAACTACAATTCGATAAATTAAGCTGCCAATTACAACAGATGACAATTTGTAGATAAAGTTAAATCTGTTTCCAAAAATAACCTCACCAATAATAACAGAAGCCAAACCAACAACAATCATACCGGTACCATTGGTTACACTGGCATTTTGTTGGTATTGTGTAATTAAAGCACCTGATAATGCTACCAAACCATTGCTGAACAACAGAGCAATAATTTTCATCCAGCTGGTGTTTACACCTAACGCACGAATCATATCAGGATTATTACCGGTTGCACGAATGGCGCTTCCCACCTCTGTTCCAAAGAACCAATACATAAATGCAATGACAAGTATTACAATTACCAAGCCGATTAAAATAACAAGAAGATCGGTTTGAATCGGAATCCACTTTTGAATAATGGTAAAGATAGTTTCATCCTGACCGAGAGGCACATTGGCTTTTCCCAACATAACACGAAGGTTAATGGAATATAAAGCCAGCATTGTCAAAATACCGGACAAAATAGGCGGTATTTTAAATACTGTATTAAAGAATCCTGTTATTACACCGGACGCCATACCTGCAAGGGTTGCAATTAATAAGCTTGTAAACGGATCCAACCCTACTGTAATTAAAATTGCACTAACACAGCCGCCAAGTGCAAAGCTGCCGTCTACTGTAAGGTCAGCAAAGTCCAGCAGTTTATATGTAATATAAACGCCAAGGGTCATAATTGCATATAATAATCCTTGGGCTACAGCACCTTCCAGTGCCAACAATGTTCCCATAGTTACCTCCCGAATACGTAAAAGTCGATTAGACTTTTACGTCAATTGCTTTTTCCGCTAAATCTGCAGGAATTTCAATGCCCAGTTGTTTTGCCAAATCCATATTGATATATAGTTTATTTTCACTCAAATATTCAATTGGCATGTTAGCCGGACTTTCTCCATCTTCCAAAATTCTAACAGCTTGTTTTGCGGTTAATTTACCAAGCTCATAATAATCTACGCTGTATGTTGCCAAACCGCCATTTTCAACGCTGTTATTCTCTCCAACGAACAAAGGAATCTTATTTGCTGTTGCAATTTGTGCTACTAAAGTCATGTTAGAAGCAATTACATTATCAGTAGGTACATAAATCGCATCTACTTGACCTACCAAAGATTGTACAACAGATTGCACATCATTTGCATCGGAAACAGTTTTTTCTATTGCTTCAATACCATATTTGGCAGCTTCTTCTTTTGCCAAATCAATTTGATATTTTGAGTTTGCTTCACTGGTGCAATATAGTAAAGCAACTTTTTTGGCATCCGGACAAAGCTGAGTTAACAATTCCATTTGTTCCTTTACAGGTGTTAAATCTGATGTACCTGTAACATTACCGCCAGGAGCTTCATTGCTTTCAACCAAACCGGAATCTGCAGGGTCAGTTACAGCGGTAACCAAGATAGGTGTGTCCTTTGTTTTGCTTGCCATAGCTTGTGCTGCTTGGGTGGCAACTGCCAATACCAAATCTTTATTATCATTTGCAAATTGGCCGGCGATGGTTGTACAGTTTGGAATATCGCCTTGTGCATTTTTGTAATCAATTTTAATATTTTGACCATCTACATAGCCGGCTTCTGCCAAACCGTCAATAAAGCCTTCTCTTGCCAAATCCAATGAGTCATGTTCTACCAATTGAATAATACCAATTTTCTTAACATCTGTGCCTGTTGTGGCACCGCTGTCAGCGGTACCGGTGGAATCACTGCTGCCGCATGCTGTCATACCGGCTACCAGCATCATAGCTGCAATCGCGGCTGCAGAAATTTTCTTTACGCCTGAAAATTTCATGATTTTTCTCCCCCAAAATTCAATTTCACTTTAGCACTGTAAAGTTTTAGGTGAAAAAAACTTTACAGTGCCAAATCAATAATGTTATTGTACATGATTTTACATATAAATTCAATATTGAAAATTCTAATAATCAATACAAATTTTGCAAAATTCATAATATTGTGTAAAAAACAATCAAAAATGATAAAAAAAATCGCAATATACATCAAGGCATACTGCGATTTTTATATAGAATCACTAAGACAACTTCTTCAAACGTGCAAAATTCTGCATAATCTTTTTACTGCCGACAGTTTCAAACATAATTTCAAGTAAAGTATCGTTTCCCATAGGCGTAGCAGATATAATTTCACCTTGGCCAAATGTAAGATGTTTTACCTTATCGCCCACTGCCAATTTTTCACCGGATGATTTTGCTTTTGGCAAATTGACAGGACCAAAATTTCTGGCAGAATTGGTGGTAACTTCCCTAGCTTCATATGCAGAAGTTGGTAAGCTTGTGCCCGGTGTCGGTTTTTGCCATGAACGGGAACGAGAGCGTTCTACCAATTCTTCCGGAATTTCCGATAAAAAGCGAGAAGCTTTATTTCTGGTTGTAGAACCAAACAGCATACGGCTTTCTGCATTGAGCAGTGCCACTTCTTCTTCCGCACGTGTAATTGCAACATAAGCCAGTCTGCGTTCTTCTTCTATTTCATCAGGGTTATAAATGGATTGTAATCCCGGGAAAATACCTTCTTCAAAACCGGGAAGAAATACTACAGGAAATTCCAAGCCCTTTGCAGAATGCATTGTCATCATAACAACAGAATCTGCTTTATCATCATAATTATCAATATCTGTCATTAAAGACACTTCTTCTAAAAATCCGGATAAACTTGCATCCTCAAAATTCTCTTCTTCATATTGAATGATATTGGAAGCAAGCTCACGGATATTATCAATTCTGTCTTGCGCATCTTCATATTCAGTTTTCAAGTATTCAATATAACTTGTTTTTTCTAAAATAAGCTCATATAAATCTGCTAACGAAACGGTTTCATCTTCCGCAGCTTTCATTAATTCCTGAATAATTTGAGCAAAATTCAACAACTTAGGCGAAGTGCGTTTTAAGGCTTCAAACTCATCGGCATGGCTGATAACCTCAAATAATGTTTCGCCAATGCCTTGTGCAATTTCCGTTGCTACTGCCAAAGTTTTATCTCCAATAGAACGCTTAGGCTGATTGATGATTCTTCTGAGACGAATTTCATCGGCAGGATTGTTAACTACCTGCAAATATGCCATCATATCTTTAATTTCTTTGCGCTCATAGAAGCGATGGCCACCAATCATGCGATATGGTATGCCCGATTTTACAAATAATTTTTCAATGATATTCGATTGTGTGTTCATACGGTACAATACTGCAAAATCTGAAAAGGTTCTTCCTTGCGCCACTTCTTCCAAAATACGTTTTGCCATATATTCCGCTTCTTCCTGTTCTGTACAGGAAGTATGTATGGTAATTTTCTTTCCCTCTTCATTATCGGTCCACAAAGTTTTTCCTTTACGTTCCATGTTATTTGATATCACTGCATTGGCTGCATTCAAAATATTTTTTGTGGAACGATAGTTTTGTTCTAACCGAATGACTTTTGCATTTGGATAAGATTCTTCAAAACTCATAATATTTTCAATGGTAGCGCCACGGAATTTATAAATGCTCTGGTCATCATCACCAACTACACAAAGATTTCCGCTGTGTCTGGCCAGTAAATCAATCAGCAGGTACTGTGCCTGGTTAGTATCTTGATATTCATCCACCATAAAATAACGGAACTTATTGTGGTAATATTCTAAAACATCCGAATTTTTTTGAAGCAATTCTACTGTTTTGCAAATCATATCGTCAAAATCCATAGCATCGGCAGCTTTCAGGCGCTCTTGGTACATTTGATATGCTTTGCCAATGGTACCTTTACGTGTATCGGTTCCTGCTCTGCGCAAATATTCATTGGCATCTATCATTTGATCTTTTGCTCTTGAAATTTCAGATAAAATTGCTTTTGCCGGCAAAATTTTCTCTTCAATATTTAATGCCTTACAACAATCTTTCATTAAACGGCGGGAATCGTCTGTATCATAAATGGTAAAGCGATTTGTATATCCCAAACGCTCTCCGTCTCTGCGCAGAATGCGTGCGCACATGGAGTGGAATGTAGATGCCCAAATATCATTTCCATCCTCACCTAACATCGTTACAAGACGAGTTTTCAATTCAGCAGCTGCTTTATTGGTAAATGTAATGGCAAGAATCTGCCATGGTTTACAAGCCTGCACGGAAAGTTTTCTTCTGGTATCATCTGAAAGCAGTTGATTATTTTCCAAACATGCTTTCATTTCATTGATATCTTGTTCATCAATCGCATCAGAAACCTCTTGGCTTTGATAAGCATTCCCGTACCGAATCAGATTGGCAATTCTGTTGACAAGCACAGTTGTTTTTCCACTTCCGGCACCTGCTAAAATGAGCAAAGGTCCGTTTACTTGAAAAACAGCTTCACGCTGCATTGCATTCATTTTGGAAAATTCTTTCTCCATTAGTTGTTTTCTTAAAGACACGCATTCTTGCTTAATTTGATTACTCATGGATTCACCGCCAAGAAATATAAATTGTAAATACAAAACGTTGTATATCTGTATATTGTACATCATTTTTAAAATAATAGCAAATTTATAAGAGAAAAAGTCACAAAAAATATATTCTTACGGTATCTCTTTCGCTTTAACAGCATATATACAATTATTTCTTTTTATACCAGCAGCAAAATTAAAATTTTGGCTGCTATGAGAACGTTTTAGCGTTTATAGGTTAAAAATTGCTTTGCAACTTTTTCTATGCTATAATAAAAAATAAAGAATATAGATGATATTATGATACAGTGTTCTATCTCCATTGTGAAAGGAGCGTATAAAATTTTGGAACAAGCCATTGACCAAATTCAAAAATGGGCAGAAGAAACTGGAAAATTTGAAGCGATTGCATGGGATAAAATGCCGGAAATTTATTTATATATGGATCAAGTAATCACTTATATGGATAAGCAGCTAAAGTTATTTGAAAGAAATGAAAATACTCGCTTGCTTACTTCCAGCATGATTAACAACTACGTGAAAGACAATGTATTGGAACGTCCCGAACAAAAAAAATACTCGAAAGAACATCTTGCCATGCTGACTATGATATGCATGTTAAAGCAAGTTTTGTCCATTCAAGATATTTCTCAATTATTAAAATCTTTAACCGAACATACTTCAAAAACAGAACTTTATGATCAATTTCGCATCTCGCAAGCAAAGGTTTTGGAAGACATTTGCAGCCGTGTTAACCAAACAGCTGAGCAAGGAAAAGACGCACTGACAAAACTTGCCTTAGAGCTTTCCATAGAAGCCAACGCAAGGCGTACTGCGGCAGAACGTATTCTAAGCGAACTTGCAGAGGAAGAAGCACCAAAACATAATAAGAAGAAAGAGAAAGCTAAAATGCAGGACTAGCTTCTTGCTGTACACGGTCAACGGATGATGTTACGTTGACCGTGTATTTTATTTTTGCAAGTTCTTGTGCCCAAGAATCTCGATGTACTTTCCAATACTCTGTTTGTTGCTGCTGTAATGCTACATCAAAATTAAAAATATCAGTACTATCTCTGATGACTGCTTGTTCAACAGCACTCTCTATTTGCAATTTTAGCTTTTCATTCAAAGCTGTTTCAAATTTTTCATAAACATCCAGTGACAATTTTTTTCTTAAATCTTGATTGATTTCTGATATATATGCTTTACAGGATACCTCTATTTGGAAATGTGGTACATCATCCACAATATCTGCCGTTATTTTGCTGCTCGTATTCTCCAGCTTTAAACTGATTGTACCAATGTCCGGAATATCCAAAACCATTACCCCGTTTCGGATGGTATACACAGCAGCTAAATATCCTCTGCTTTGCTCTCTGTTGAAATATCCGATTAATTGATTATCTTGAAAATACACTGTACGGCCCAATTGCACATGTTCATCTATAAGGGTTAATTCGGGCAATGCAAACGCGTTATATTCTGACGCCATGCGATTGGCAACATCCAACACAGTAGAACCTGCAAATTTATTGGTGGCACTGTCTGCCTCTGCAAAAGATTTTGCCTGTGTAGCCAACACATATTGACCTTCACTTTGCAGTTGAAACAATGTCTCTGCTCTATCTTGAGCTACAAATAAATCTACTGTCGGTCTTGTTTCATGATAGCGAATAAAAAAGTCAAAAACATCGGTAAGACCTTCCTGTGCACATTGTTTGCTGAATACTACCATGGCATTGTGAGAATATGTGGGTATCAGTCCTGTTTGCAGCGTTAAATTTTGTAATGCTTCGTATACGGTAGTACCTTGAGATTGTATAAAATCCATTTTAACTTCTTCATCCGAACGCAAATAATGAACAGAAACTAAATACCCTTCCTCTTCTTTGTCAATTCCAATTCCCTGTATCATCATCTTTTTACTGATATCACTTCCAAACGAACAAGCGGTCATAGAAACAAAACAACTGACTGCCAGTAGTGCCGCAAGTATATATTTAATCCAACGCGCTGTTTTCATGTTGCACCTCCAACGTCTCTTCCATACGTCGAATCGTTTTATTTTTGCATTTGATAGTATCTATTAATAATAGAATCAGCGGTATTACAAAAGATGCAAACAAAGTCAGCGGTGCCAATAAATATACATCGAAAAACAAATGCTGCAGTGCAACTGATTTTGTAATGAGTACAGATATGAGACCAACCGCAATTGCACCCCCTATGATAAAAAATCCACCACGTTTGATATGAAATACACGCTGCATACAACTGCCGAACAAATATAAATCAATGGCTATTTTGATAAAGACCCCCATCAGCCAAATACCTAAAAAAATAGAATCCATACGCTGAAACGGACCAATACCTGATATCGCCGCCAGAGTATAAATTGGAAACATTTGTGTTTGTATTGCATTACCAAGAACGCCAACCATAATCACCATAATTATACTCATAAGCAAATAAGTAACTACGTTCCAAACGGTAAAACCAATTTTTTTGTTTCCTTTTGTCGCAGGTAATAAAATGGCTAATGTAGCAAGACCTGTACTTCTGCCCAGAAACAACATGGTACTTTGTATGGTTTGGTCCCAACCGTTATATAACAGCGGTTTAAAATTTTCTGATTTTACTTGCGGAATAGAAGTAACCAAAATAAAAAGAAAACCTATGAGCAGCATGACCAATATAAAAACGGAAGTTCTGGAAATAGATTCCACACCTTTCCAAGCTGCATATACTGCCACAACCAATACAGCAATAACGATTAACCAAGACGGCATTTCAGGTTCAATCATATTTGCATTAAATACCTGAAATACAGATAAATAATAACAATCAATGGTAATAAAGTATAAACCATAAAATAATGCGATTACTGCACCAAACCAACCGGTTAAATGATAACCATGATCCAAAATGTTCATGGTAGGTTTTCTGCGGTATAGCAATCCCAGCGGAATAACTGCAATAAAGTTTACTGCAAACGCAATTGCACATGAAATGATATTGTCAAGAAAATCGCCTCCGCCTGTCCATGTGCTATTGGTAGTTACCATTATAATTAAGCTGCTGACCAGCAGTAGACTAAATAACTGGCCTGCGCTGATTAAACATTTTCTGCTCATGAAAAACGCCTCATTTCTTTTTTACATTGGAACCCGGCATATTTTGTATTTTTTCTACATCTTTACGAAGTATTTTCCAGCTGGCACGTATTGCAACATCCCGCATACTTTTCAAATTAAATGGAGAAAGCGGAGCAGAAAACGGAATCTTGTAAATACTTTCTGAACATAAGCTGATTAAAATTGCACAGAAACCTAATGTAATTCCCCAAAATCCCAGAGTTCCTCCAATGATGATAAATATTAAACGTAAAATAGCGGTTTGTTCATACAGACTTGGAACTACATAAGAAGAAATTGCCGTTAGCGCAATAACCATTAATGTTGGAGGACCTACCAAACCGGATTGTACGGCAGCTTCTCCAATGACCAAACCGCCTACAATGCTGACTGCATGTCCCAAAGGTTTTGGTACTCTTAGACCGGCTTCTCTTAAAATCTCATATATAATGTGAATCATAATACATTCAATCATAAGAGAAAATGGTGTCTCAGCCTGAGCTTGCACTACTTTTGTTAATAAAACCTGAGGTAAAAACTCAGGATGAAACGTTCCGCTGGCAACATAAAATCCCGGCAGAAAAATAGACAGGAAAAACGCAAATACTTTCAGCCAACGCGTAAAAGTTGCAAAAAAAGGACGAGTTGCATAATCATCGAACGTTTGAAAATTTTCAATAAACAAATGCGGTACAATCAATACATTCGGCGTACCGTCAACAATAATGGCAATTCTTCCTTCGCTGATTTTTCCGCACACAGTATCCGGTCGTTCAGATACTCCTACTCCGTTAAATAATCCTCTGCGTTCAATGAACGGTGCAATATATCCTGATGCCATTACGGTTTCCAATTTGATTTTGCTGATATTATTTTTTAACTGTTTTAATATTTGAGGAGATACCTTATCTCTTAAGTAGCACAAACAAACATCTGTTTTACTCTCTGATTGAATCTGCATACGCTCGAATTTTAATTTTGGTGTTTTCATACGGCGGCGTATCATAGAAATATTAATCACATACGGTTCCACAAAACTTTCTCTGGAACCCCTCTGTACTACTTCGTTGCTGGGTTCACTAATACTCCTGTAAGCAAAACTTTGTACGCCGATAGAAAGCATAAAATCGCATCCGTCTATTGCCAGCATTGCAAAGCCGCTCATTAATTTGGTCAGTAACGTATCAAATTCCACCATTTGCTCTTGATCTACGGTTGTCAGTATGTTATCTCGAATTTCTTTCATCTTTTCCATTCCGTTTAAATGACTCAATTCGGCTCTTCGGATTGGATTTAAGATACTTTCGGCAATGGTTTGTTTATCAATTAAATTATCAATGGTAATTAATGCCGCTTTGGTCCCTTCAATATTAAACTGACGGATGATAAAATCCATGCTTCCGTCAAATTGTTTGCGCAAGTAAACTAAGTTTTCCAATAGGGAAGAGGAAATTTTTTGCGGAACATTATCTTGCTGTTTCTCTTGCCTGCTCAATTTGTTTCCTCCATTCTGTTTTCCAAGTGTTTACTTTATACTTTTCACTGAATTTGCCAATTTTATTCAACTTTTTCATTTTATAAATAAAAAAGAGCAAACCTTTCAGCTTGCTCTTTTTATCTATTCTTTTTTGTCTTTATCAATATTTTTATCTGGTTTCCCTGTTAATAAATAGCTGATACTGGTTTGAAACACCTCAGCCAGTTTCATAGATTTGGAAATGCTTGGTATAGAAAATCCACGTTCATAATGGGAACAAGTAGAACGGCAAACTCCGAGAGCAGCAGTAACATCTTCCTGCAACAAGTTGTTTTCTTTTCTTAAATATTTTATTCTCTCTCCCAAAGATAAATCTTCTGTATTTTTGTAGATTTTCATCGCATCATTCCGCCTCTCTTATGTACAAGTTCACTCCAACAGTCTTGCAGGATGTACCTCAAGAACCTCTGCTATTTTGAATAACACATCTATTGTCATATTAACCGTCATTTGAGGGGCCTCAAGCTGGCTAACGTATGTACGGCTTTTTTGTATCATTTCGGCTAATTCTATTTGGGTTAATCCTTTTAATTTTCTATAATACGCTACATTAATTCCTAATTTTCTATGCAGTTCGGCATAGGATATTTCCATCTCAATTTCCCCCATATTCTGGCTATTCACTTATATAAATTTTACCAGAAGCAAATCCAAAACTAAACCAACTGCTATTTTGCAAAAGCAACTTGTCACTTTGCAATTGCTCTTTTTTATCCAACTTGTGAATTATGCAAACATAAAACTAAAATGTTTCTTAAGAAAAGGAAAAATAACCGTATACAGCAGGTTTATTGTATAAAAAATACCAAAGCGTATCATACTTAACATTAAATGAGAAATTGGGTGATAGATTGTGATTATTTCCATTATTCGTGCAGCTTTATTATATACCTTTATTATACTTGCAATTCGCATTATGGGAAAACGTCAAATCAGTGAATTACAAACATCTGAATTAGTTGTAACATTGCTCATTTCTGACATAGCCGCCATTCCAATGCAAGATACTGCACAGCCTTTGGTAAGCGGTATTGTGCCAATTGCCGTTTTGGTGATTGCAGAAATTGTTGTATCGGCATTAATGGTAAAACATTCCGGATTCCGAAAAGCTGTATGCGGCAGCCCCATTATCTTGATTAATGATGGCAAAGTTGACCAAAAACAAATGCGCAGATTACGCATTACCATTGAAGATTTATTTGAACAATTACGGCAAAAAGATGTTTTTTCCTTACAGGATGTCGCATATGCCATTATGGAAACAAACGGAAAAATCAGTGTAATTAAAAAACCTGAAAAAGACACGGTATCTGCAGAAATGCTGCAATTACATGTTCCGGATAAAGGAATTGAAACCGTCATTATCAGTGATGGTGAAATATCTGATTTTTCTTTAAAATTATGTGAAAAAGATACACAATGGGTATATCAAATTTTAAAGCAGGAACACTATGAGTTACAAGATGTTTTTATTATGACTGCAAATCGAAGCGGCGAATATAAAATCATCGAAAAAGCGAAAGGATCCGTTGTATGAACAGACTTTGGGCCGCTGCAGGACTACTGGCAGTCTTAATTACAATATGTACTTTAGCAGTCATTTCCACCCAATCCATTACGAATTCTATCACACAAGATATTGAACAAATTGCCGATACTTCTCTGCAAGATGATAAAGATACAGCGCTTACACTCAGCAGACAGGCAGAAGAAAAATGGCAAAATCACCATGCGGTGTTGTGTACATTCATGTCTCATATGCAGTTGGAAGAAATTGACCGCTCCTTAGCAGCGTTACCGGCTTTTATAGAATTAGGAGAAGAAGCGGATATTCAGGCAGAATGTAACCGTATTATTGAGATGGTTCAACATTTAAATGAAGCAGAACTACCCTATATACAAAATATCTTATAACGCTTTCATCGGAGTTACCCAAACACTCTGTTGAAATAACAAAGCCCTTTCCCACGATACGGAATACTGTATCAAAGGGAAAGGGCTTCTTATTGCTACATCATTTTTATTTTACGAAATCTTATGCTCTTGCCTTCATAATCGCATCCAATAAGTTGGCTGCAACTTCTTCTTTGCTTTGTAAAGGTAAAGCCTGTTCTTCTGCTTTGGTGACTAATGTTACAATATTGGTTGCCGTTCCAAATCCGGCACCTGCCTCTGTCACATTATTGGCTACAATCATATCAATTAATTTTCTTTCCAATTTTCCATGTGCATACTCCAGCATACGTTCCGTTTCCATAGAAAAGCCGCACAAAAATTGTCCTTCTTTTCGATGAGAACCCAAATATGCCAAAATATCCTGCGTACGTGTTAAAGAAAGCGTCATATCTTCCGTACTCTTTTTTACTTTTTGTTTATGACATGTCGCAGGCTTATAGTCAGCAACTGCTGCAGCCTTAATGATAATATCCTGCTCTAAATGGCGGCTGACCACTGCTTGAAACATGTCATCCGCACTAATAACAGGAACAACATCTACAAACATAGGAGGCTGTAAATGTGTTTTTCCTGTTACCAGAGTTACATGTGCACCTCGACGTGCAGCAACTTTGGCAATGGCGTACCCCATTTTTCCTGTAGAATGATTAGTAATATATCGTACCGGGTCAATGGCTTCCTGCGTAGGGCCTGCTGTCACCAGCACACGAAGTCCTTTCATATCTTTCTGAAAGGCAATTTCTTGATAAATATATTCCAATAGAACATCCGGTTCCGGTAATTTACCGGCTCCAACATCTCCGCAGGCTAAATATCCTTCGGCAGGAGGAATGACGGTAAAACCGTAAGACTGCAATGTTTCTATATTATCTTGTGTAATCGGATTTTCAAACATAGCCGTATTCATAGCAGGAGCCACAATTTTAGGGCATCTGCATGCCAAAACTGTAGTGGTTAACATATCGTCTGCAATTCCATGTGCCAATTTTGCAATTACATTGGCGGTTGCTGGAGCAATCAAGCAGACATCCGCCTGTTTCGCCAATGCCACATGCTCCACATTATGCTGAAAATTTCTATCGAAAGTATGAACTACACATTTATTCCCTGTTAGTTCCTCAAACGTAATAGGAGTAATAAAATTGGTTGCGTTTTCGGTCATAATGACATGTACATTACAGTGCTGCTTTTTTAGCGCACTTGCAACGTGTGCCATTTTATAAGCAGCAATTCCTCCCGAAATGCAAAGCAAGACTGTTTTGTTTTTCAACATACCGTTCATACCTTTCCAATCATTTTACTTAGTATACCAAACTTTTTATAGTTTTAAAAGTAAAATTACCAAAAGAACACATTTTACGACCTTTTATATCAATCATCACAATTTCAATATTCTATTTCGAAAAAAGTTATATTATCACTTTTACAGACAGTAACATTTATTGTGCCATAAACCTAAAGCTATGATTATTTCAGTGATATCAAATAACTATGCTATATAAGATATCTCCCATATTTCTAATAGAAAATACAATGTGTAAGTGTATAAAATCGTACTAAAATATGTGGTAACAATATATATCGTATTTATGAAGCAACATAACAAAAAGCTGATTGTGAATCTAATTCACACGAATAAGAGTAAACATAAAAACAACTCTGTCATTTTTATTGCATTTTATATATTTGTTCAGTATAATAAAAAGGAATTTGCGCTGCATCCTTGTGAGCAGCAGCAGGAGGAATGTAAATTGAATAAATTAAATGTAAAGTACCGCGATCTTGTGCTATTGGCATTATTCGCGGCCATCGTGTTGGTATTAGGCTTCACCCCATTGGGTTTTATTCCTTTGGTGGTAATCAAAGCCACTATCGTCCATATTCCGGTTATTATCGGTTCTATTGTGCTTGGACCTAAAAAAGGCGCCATATTAGGTGCACTTTTCGGTATTTGCAGCTTAATTACCAATACAGTCAGTCCCGCATTAACTTCATTTGTTTTTACACCGTTTTATCCGTTGCCGGGACAAGAACACGGAAGTTGGCTCAGCTTAATTATTTGCTTTGTTCCACGTATTTTGGTGGGAATTGTCCCCTATTTTGTATATGCTGGTTTACAAAAATTAATGAAGCACAACAGTAAAGCTGAATTTGTCTCACTTGCAGTAGCAGGCGTTTGCGGCTCCATGGTAAACACTATATTGGTTATGGGACTTATTGGCCTGATGTTTGGCGACAGTTATGCCGCTGCAAACAATATAGCTTCTGATGCTCTGCTGGGTACCATTATGTTTGTTGTAGGTACCAACGGGGTTGCGGAAGCAGTGATTGCAGGCATTATTACGTGTGTGATTGCAAAAGTATTATTAAAACTAAAACGAAGTCAAAAACAATAGAAGAAAAGGGATTGTTATGATTTTTGCATTGGATATTGGAAACACAAATATTGTGTTGGGAATTATTGATACAAAAACAGAGGAAATTGTCTTTACTTCCCGTATCTCATCTGACCATACCAAAACGGTTGACGAATATGCTGTATTGATTCAAGACGTCCTTGCAATACGGCATGTTGCGTTATCCAGTATAACGGGAAGCATTATATCTTCGGTAGTACCAAATTTGTCACAGACCATTTTGTCTGCTGTTGCACTGCTAATCGGAAAAGAACCGATTATGGTGAGCAATCAAATCAAAACTGATTTATCCATAACCATAGATAATCCTGACCAATTGGGAAAAGATTTGATTGTAAATGCTGTCACAGCATTGGAATCATACCCTACCCCTATTGTAATATTTGACATGGGAACAGCTACCACAGTCTCTGTCATTGATAAACAAGGGAACTATGCCGGCGGTATGATTATTCCGGGCGTAGGACTTTCCTTAGAGGCGCTGTCAAATCAAGCGTCACAATTGCCTCATATCAGCTTAGATGCTCCCCCACAAATCATTGGAAAAAATACAACTCATTGTATGCAAAGCGGTATTATATTTGGAACCGCAGCAATGATAGACGGTATTATAGACCGTATTGCCGCCGATTTGGGTGAAATGCCAACTTTACTGGCAACAGGAGGATTGGCCGGAATGATTGTAAAACATTGCAATCATTCCATTATTTACGATGATAAATTAATGTTAAAAGGTTTACTGTCACTATATCGAAAGAATCATTTAAACCAATAAAAAACAGAGCCATGCATGTACATGGCTCTGTTTTTTATACCTGAATTTATTTCGTTTTCATCATAGATTTCAGTTCATCCATAAAGGTTTGTATATCTTGGAATTGACGATAAACAGATGCAAAACGAACATATGCAACTTCGTCAATATCTTTTAATTTTTCCATTGCCAATTCACCAATTCGTTCCGACGGAACTTCTCTATCAGGCGAGTTTTGTAATGTAAACTCCATTTCGTCCACAATTTTTTCTAATGTTTCAATGGATACGGGACGTTTTTCACAGGCACGAAGCAAGCCGCTTAGAATTTTACTTCTGTCAAATACCTGGCGAGACTTATCCCTTTTTATCACAATGACAGGTACTGTTTCAATTATCTCATACGTTGTAAAACGTTTTCCGCACTTTAAGCATTCTCTGCGCCGTCTGATTCTTTCTCCCTCATCTGTTGGACGGGAATCAATAACTTTGCTTTCCTCATAAAAACAAAACGGACATTTCATAAAACAGCCCTCCACATGTTGATTACTATTTTAAGATTATATCATATAAAATCTATAAACTTCAACCTGTTTATCCAAAATATTTGGATAATTTTTCATTTAAATACATTGCAGAACTGTTAAGTTCTTCCAATTTCTCAAAATTTCTACGATACACTTCAATAATAAAAGAGCCGTGATAATCCTGTTGCTTTAATTGCCTTAATAAACGAGGATAATCCATCGTTCCGTTTCCCGGCAGCAAACAATCCTGTGAAGGTGCATTATCGTTGATATGCACGTGAATTAAATTTTTTCCCATAGCATCACACATGTCATAAGGGTCGAATCCGGCACGTACTGCTTGCTTTACATCAAACACAAATGCACAGCAATTTTGTAATTGTTCTCTCATACGACGAATAAAAGAAGGATTGGCACTGCGAAATCCATTTACGTTTTCCTGCGCTACTGTAATTCCAAACTGCTGCCCCAGTTCATACAACGCCAGATATTTTTCTAAATAATCCTTTTCCTCAATTCCGCCATATCTGCCGCAATTATTTTGTCCATGCAGAACCAGTATTGAAGCACCTAATATATTAGCTGCTTCAAAATACTGCTTATAAAATTCCAAACCATCCAAAAAACGCGTACGATAATTTGTAAAAATTAAAGCAGATTCAAATCCTGATGTAAAGGGATGTATCGAACGCATAACAGCACCGTAATCATCCAAGCGTTTTCGCATCTCCAATGTGTAAGAAGATTGTATTTCACGAAATGTATTAAAAAAAACTTCAAACTCTTGAAATCCCATATCAGTTAAGGTTTGAAGTGATTCTTTTGTTTCCATTGGATACAGGCAAGATGTAGAAATGCCACACTTCATAATTGTTCCTCCCTGTTTGATTGCTGTAATTATAGCATAGAAAAAATTGCGATGCAATTTTTAACTTTTAAATGCTAAAACATTTATCTTTATTTTACTAAAAATAGTATTCCCCCAATTTAAGCATAAAAATATATAATATCTAATAATGATAACCTTTATGAACAAGCTATAAAAAAGATGACACCAAAGAAAAGCTGTGATAATATAAAAATATATTTTAGTTTCGTATTAAGGAGTTCTTATAAAGTATGGAAATTATAATGTTAGGAACAGGAAATGCCGTAGTGACAGAATGTTACAACACCTGTTTTATACTAAGTGAGAATAGCAATTATTTTTTGGTTGACGGCGGTGGAGGAAATACACTTTTGCGGCAACTGAAGCAAGCCGGAATTCCATGGACACAAGTAAAAGATATATTTGTTACACATAAACACATTGACCACTTATTAGGAATTATTTGGATGCTGCGTATGATATGTCAAAATATGAATCGTGGCAACTATACGGGAGAAGCTAATATTTACGCACATGAAGAAGTAATATCCCTTCTAACAGATATGGCAGAAAAATTGCTGGATAAACAGGAAACACGTTTTATAGGTAACAGACTGCATTTGATTACTGTGACAGACAAAGAAGAGCGCATGATTTTAAACAGAAAAATAACATTTTTTGATATACACTCAACAAAAGCAAAACAATTTGGCTTTTGTATTGAGTTAGACCATGGAGAAAAATTAACGTGTTGTGGAGATGAACCGTATCATGAAAGTGAACGTCAATACGTGGAAAACAGTAAATGGCTTTTACATGAAGCATTCTGCTTATACTCACAGGCAGATATATTTTCGCCTTATCAAAAACATCACTCTACCGTGAAAGACGCCTGCGAATTGGCAAATAAAATGAATGTAAAAAATTTGCTGTTATATCATACGGAAGATAAAAATATAAAAAATCGAAAAGAGCTTTATACAGCAGAAGGAAAACAATATTATCAGGGTAATCTTTATATTCCTGATGATTTAGAGGTAATAGAACTATGATATAACAAAACAAATATAACATTGAATGCAGCACATATTATCGTTCCAATATGTGCTTTTTTATATTTCACAAAAGCAGAAATACATAAATCCCAAAAATCTCCGCAAACTATAGAAAATCATATTATGGAGGTTTTATATATGCATCACGAAAATACCAATTTATTGAACGAAGTATCTAAAGCGTCTAAAATGGGCATAGATGCCATTAACATTCTTTTACCCAAGATTAAAAAGGAAGATTTAAAAAAAGAATTAAAAGACCAATGTTCAGAATATCAAAAATTACAAGCAAAAGCCAATGAGGCAATGTCCGAATATAACGTTACGCCAAGTAAAGAAAAAATGATGGAACAAACAATGCTTTGGGGTTCCATTCAAATGAACACACTGCTGGATTCCTCAGAACAGCATATTGCTGAAATGATGATTAACGGCACAACCATGGGAATTATCGATATGACCAAAAAGTTAAATGAACTGGAACAGCCCAAAGCAAAAGAAAAAGAAATTGCAGAAGAATTTATAGAAAACAGTCAGGCTTACATTGATATGTGGAAAAACTATCTATAAGTTCTGTTATCCTCCCTCTTCCCTTGATTTCATTAACATTCTTTATTATAATAATAAGGATTAACACAGCAAAGTAATGAGGGAAAACAATGGCATTATTAAGCGCAAGCGGTTTAGAAAAATCATATGGTACAGACACGATATTCAGTGGTGTTTCCTTTGAAATACAAGAAAACGAACGAATTGGTTTGGTAGGTGTAAACGGAGGTGGGAAAACAACTCTGTTTCGACTGCTGACCGGCTCATTAACCCCTGATAACGGAAGTATTGCTCAATCCAAACAAACCAATATTGGTTATATGGAGCAGCATGTCTGCCGTGATTCCGATATCAGTGCTTATGCTGAAGTATTAAACGTATTCTCTTCTTTGCTGGATATGGAACAAGAACTGGAGTATTTAAACCAACAATTACAAAGTGCATCGGACAAACTGAGTGATTTGATTGAACAACATGCAGTTTTAAACGATGCCTTTCTACATAAAGGCGGGCTTACCTTTCGCGGACGTACCCGTTCTACGTTGCTCGGTTTGGGATTTAGTGACGAACAAATGGCAATGCCCGTAATGTCACTAAGCGGCGGACAAAAAGCAAAATTGCAGTTAGCCAAACTGTTATTGTCTGAAGCAAATTTATTGTTGTTAGACGAGCCAACCAACCATTTGGACATTTCTTCAGTCCAATGGCTGGAGGATTTTTTACGTTCCTACAAAGGCGCTGTCTTCGTCATTTCTCATGACCGTTATTTTTTAGACCGTATTACCAACCGTACTTTTGAACTGGAACACGGCAAACTTACCATATACAAAGGAAATTACAGCACCTATTTAAAATTAAAAGCAGAACACAATTTAACCGTACAGCGCAATTATGACAATACCAAAAAGGAAATTGACCGTATTTACGGGATTGTGGAGCAACAACGGCGCTGGAATCGTGAACGCAACATCAAAACAGCTGAAAGCAAACTAAAAATGATAGAGCGCTTGGAAAACACTTTGGAAAAACCTGCTGATGAATTAGAGACAATGGAGTTTCACTTTGACATTCAAAAGCGAGGCGGTAACGATGTTTTAACCGTAAAAGATATTTCGTTGTCTTACGATTCAAAACCTGTTTTTAAACATGTTACCATGGATATTCATCGCAAAGAGCGCATTTTTTTAATTGGTCCCAACGGATGCGGTAAAACATCACTGTTCCGTACGTTATTGGGTATGCAATCTCCGGACAGCGGCAGTATTCAATTTGGTGCCGATATTGAAACCGGATATTATGACCAAATTCAAGCCGGATTACATGAAGACAAAACTGTACTGGATGAAGTATGGGATAGATATCCTTCTATGACACAGACAGAATTACGCTGCGGATTGGCCGCATTTTTATTTTTTGGCGATGACGTATTCAAACCGATTTCCGCATTAAGCGGAGGTGAACGCGCTCGTGTCTTACTTCTGATTTTAATGCTTTCAAAAGCAAATTTTTTAATGCTGGATGAACCTACAAACCATTTGGATATTCAGTCTTGTGAAGCGCTGGAATCTGCATTACAGTCCTATGAAGGCACATTGCTTATCATCTCTCACGACCGCTATTTTATCAATAAAATGGCAGACAAAATTTATGCGCTTACGCCAAACGGAATTGAGCAATATATTGGTGACTATGACACTTATTTGGAGCATCAAAAAGTTCAGCAGCAAAAACAGGAAATCATCACACCTAAAGTAAACGATTATAAACTGCGCAAAGAACGGGAGTCTGAACTCCGCAAAAAAAGAACTGCTTTAAAACGTACAGAAGAAAAAATTGACCAACTGGAGCAAGAAATTGCAAAATTGGAGCAAACGTTGCTGCAACCTGAAATTGCCAGCGATTATCAAGCTGCTGTTGAAATTACCGAACAAATGAATGCATTTAAAGAAGAAAGTGAGCAGCTTCTGGTCACTTGGAGTGAGCTAAGCGAAGAATTGGAACAACAAATATAAAAATAGCAGGAGTAAACGGATACTCCTGCCAATTATAATGCAGCGGATACTGCAAATTCTTCCAAATCTTGTAACACCGCATCTATTTGCTCCCGTTCCACTTGGTGGTTGGGCGTTCCAATTTCTACAGTAAGCGGTTTTGTTAAATCCATACCAAAAATACCGATTAAGGACTTTGCATCAACCTTGTAACGCTTTGTGGTAAGGTGAATCGGGCAGCGATATTTACTCATCGCAGTTACAAATCTATTTACTTTGTCGCCATTATCCAATAAAATTGTCGCTGTTTCCATAATGACCCTCCATAAACATGTATATTCGTTTCAGTAAAACTGTTCTTTTAACCATATTATCATTAAAATGAAATAGAATCAATATGCATAGTTGCCATATATTGTTTCAATTTATTGACCAACAACGCATATCAAAAGAAAATTGAGAGGTATCCATGAAAGTTTCTACCATTACATTAGGCTGTAAAGTAAATCAATACGAAACGCAAGCCATGCTGAATCAATTGCTTCAGGGTGGTTTTTCCGCATGCCAAACAGGCGAAGATGCTGATATTATTTTACTGAACTCCTGTACCGTTACTTCCACCAGTGACCACAAAGTAAAACAGACACTTCATAAAGCCCGTCGAGAGCATCCGCATGCGGTTATCGTATTAACCGGCTGTATGCCTCAGGCATTCCCTGAACTGGCTGAAGACCTGACCGATGCAGATATTGTGCTTGGCAACAGCAATCGTTCTTCTTTACTTCCTCATATTTTGCAATATTTATCTACGCGTCAACGAATTATTGACATTGTCCCTCACCAAACAAAAGAAAAATTTGAAAGTATGTCCGTAGAAAATTTTTATGAACGTACCCGTGCTTTTATTAAAATTCAAGACGGATGCAATCGCTTTTGCTCTTACTGCATTATTCCTTATGCAAGAGGAAGAGTACGCTCAAAACCATTGGACGATTTAATTGCTGAAGTCACCCAATTATCTGAAAAAGGATATAAAGAAATTGTTCTGACAGGAATTAATCTTTCCGCATTTGGACAAGATATCAACTTACATCTTTGTGATGCTGTGGAAGCAGTTTGCGCCATAAACGGAATCGAGCGCGTGCGTTTAGGCTCCTTGGAGCCTGAACAGCTCAGTGAAGATGTCATTATTCGTCTTTCCAAACAACAAAAACTTTGTCCGCAATTTCATTTGTCATTGCAAAGCGGTTGTGATGAAACTTTAAAACGTATGAATCGTCATTACACGACAGAGGAATACAGAACCATTGTTCAAAATCTTCGTAACGCATTTGACAATGCTGCAATTACAACTGACATTATGGTAGGATTCCCGGGTGAAACAGAAGAAGAATTTATGCAATCTCTGGAATTTGCAAAAGAAATTTCTTTTTCCAAAGTTCATGTATTCGCATATTCTCAGCGTCCCGGAACAAAAGCCTGCAATGCACCGAATCAAATCACAAAAAAGGTGAAAGAAACACGCAGCAAACAAATGATGCACGTAACCAATCAAACAAAACAAGCATTTTTAAACCAACAATGCGGTACGATACAAGATGTTTTGGTGGAACGCGAAATAAATACCAATTTATATGAGGGTTATACTGCAAATTATACACCTGTTCAATTCCATTCAGACAAAAATCTGTGCGGCCAACTTGTTGCAGTACACATTACAAAAGCAAACGAAAATGATTGTTACGGAATACCGACAACTGCATGAATACCATTTTCACTATATCACATATCAAATCATAAATACCGCGAAAAAAGGACTTTCACTTAGAAAAGTCCTTTTTATATAGCAATCGCATTAATTTAATAATTTTACTGCATTTTGTACTTCTTGTTCTGTCTGCTCATGATTTAGATAATCATAGGAATAAAACATAAAACCATCCCCTTGAGCTTCTCTCCCCGCCTGAATTTGGTCGGCTATAATGGTATCCGATTTCTGCCAAGTACCTCCGTCTACATCAGAACCTGCTTTATATAATCCCAAACCGAAATATAATTTAATGGATGGATTGGTAACCAAATCTCTCCATTCTTTTACCGCCGAACCAAACGGCAGCACTTGATGCTCAAAATTTACATATAATTGGGGACATATGTAATCAATGTATCCCTGCGTACTGCACCATGTTTTAACATCTGCTCCCATATTCAAACAATTCTGTAAATTGCCTTGCGGAGAAATTCCAAATACTACTTCCGGTTTTGTTTGTTTGACCTCTGCATATACTTGGGAAACCATAGCGTTAATATTTGCCTGCCTCCACTCCAATAATTCCATAGGAACGCCGTTTTGGCTTGCTTCTTCTTTATAAGCATCGTATTCCGCTTGGTCAAAGACACTGTCCTGCGTTGGATAAAAATAATCATCAAATTGAATTCCGTCCACATCATAATTCTGAACAATCTCTTTAACTCCGTCTGCAATATACTTTCTTACTTCCGTATATGCAGGATTAAAATATTTGCCACTTTCATATTCGACTACCCACCTTTTTTTAGATTCATCTTGACTCCATTGTGTATAAGGGTTATTCTCTGCCAGTTCACTCGGATTGGTATTGAGTTGGATTCTAAGCGGATTCACCCATGCATGGATTTCCAAACCGTTTTCATGTGCCGCTTTCACCATATATTCCAAAGGATCGTAACCAGGGTCTTGCCCTTGTGTGCCCGTTAAAAGATGTGACCATGGAAATAAAGAAGAACGATAAAAAGCATCTCCAAACGGTCTTACCTGAACAATCAGTGTATTCATTCCTTTTTCCTTTGATGTTTTCACAATCTCATCAAATTTCTTCTGAAAAGCAGCCTCACTTTTATCACTTTCACTGCTCATAGTCAAACTCATAAACGGTACCCATACTGCCCGCATTTCTTCCTCTTCTTCCGCTGTATTGCTGACAATAGGTTCTGTATTCGTTTGTTCTGTTGCTATACTGCTTATTTGTGAAGATACAGTCTGTTCCTCATTATTCACAAAAAGAGGCACCAATTGTTTTACAATAATAGAGATAACCAATACGAAAACCAACACAATGGCTGCTGTAATCTTTGGATAGTTCTTCATTAACTTAATCAAAATGCATTCCCCTTATGTTTCAATTCTGCAATACTTCTGATACGTTCATAGTTAGGACAAAGCCTTATGCTATATTGATAGTAACGCTTTATTTAAAATATGCGTAAAAGCTGAAACTTTGGAGAAGTAAAAATGAAAATTTTTTGGACAACTCTCATCATTTATTTGGTCATTATGAATATAGCTGCAATGAGTATGACCATTATTGATAAACGACGAGCAATGCAAAAACATTATTACAACCGTATATCCGAACGAGCATTGCTTTTCACTGCTCTATTTGGAGGTGCACCATTGATGTATCTTACAATGCTGAGTATTCGACATAAAACAAAGCATAAAAAATTTATGATTACACTCCCAATGATTTGTATCGTATGGGCGACTATCATCATTCTATTATTATTAAAGCCACCTCTGCCTTATTAATATAAACAAAAAAGAGCTCTGCCACGTGGTAGCAGAGCTCTTTTTTATGATAATTGTTCCAATCGTTCTCTAAATAGCTGTGCGGCATATTTTGCATCCAAATCATTGGGATGCAAAGCTGCAACTTTGTGTCTTAATTTCTTTTCAGGCGTTAACGCATGCGGATTATCCGGCGGCAAGCTTTTAAAACGTTCCAATAGCTTAGGGTCTACGGGACCTTGACATAAAAAGCTGCCGATTAATGTGCACCCTTCCCCTAACATGGCGTTGGCATTTTGCATAGATTGGGAGCCATGTGACGAATAAGCATACGCACCTAACGTGCCAAACAGTCCAACAGGTTTTCCTGTAATTTGTTCAATACAATGTTTCGCCTCTTCATTCGGCTGCGCTTTATCTACCCAGTAACCAATCAGATACGCATCTGCTTGAGGCAGGCTCTCCATAGTTTTGATATCTGTAATTGTAATCTCAAAATCGCTTAGTTCGTTGGCAATACTATATGCCAACTTCCGTGTATTTCCTGTTTTGGAAGAATATAAAATGCTTACTTTCACACCGAACTACCCCCTTAACATTCTCAAATAATTGTATATTTCTTCAACGACAAAATCAGTTCCGTACTCACCGCACAGAGGCAGATGATTTGCTATAGGTGTAAATCCGGGTGACGGATAAGATACACGCAGTTTATAGTTATTTTCTTTTGCTACATGTAATGAAATACCGTCTGCAGCAATAAAGGTATCTTCCAACGATTCCAATTGCTGAATTTTGATTGTTTCATCTTCACAATATACAATGGTTTCATCAGGTTCATTTACTGTTTTTAGGGAGTGAGAACATAACTTGATAGTTGGAGTCATACCCAGTTCGCCCTCAAAGAATTGAGATAATCCCTTTGCCAAATGATAATTGCCTACCACTGCAAATTTCAGTTTCTGATTTGGATTCATTCTTGACCACATTTTAATGCGTCTCAAATCCATACTTTTTTCTTGTATGTCCGCAATCAATTTCGGAGAAACAGATTCTCCAATAGAGGCAGCCACCTGTTCCAGCCATTTTAATGTGCCTTGATATCCATACGGCATACCTGTGACATATGGGGTTTCACAACGTTCCTCCAATATTTTTGCTGCCGGTAACGCCTCATCCCTGATGACAATATTCACTGCAGCAGAACCTGCATGACGGAAACTATCCAATGTACTTTCACACGGAATAATTTCGTGTGCAGTCCAACCAAAAGCTTCTTCCATTAAACGGCAGACTTCCTTTACATCAGACTTCATGCGATAACTGTCCATACCTGCACCCAAAATATTGAAAGTGCGTGGTTTTACTTCCTGCGTTTTTTCTGCCAACGCTTTTGTAATGGAAGTCAAAGCAAGTTGTAAGCCATAGCTGTAATCCCCAACAAAACCGCCTTGGTCAAAGGGAATCAATTTAGCAGACACATCGTTCTCTACCACACGGCATATCCCGTTGATATCTGTTGCAATGACAGAAGTAAGAGAAGACCCCATCAAAAACATACAATCAGGATGTCTCTCACCATCAAGTTCAATAATCGCTTCTTCAAAACGAGCAGTATCACCCATGATGATATTATCTTCATCAATATGCGTACAATATAAATTACCGCGCATTGGAATTCCAAATTCAGAAATGGACTCCATACTATAGTGGGTAGTACCGGAAGGACCCAGTTCCAATATTACGCCGTCTTTAATCGTAAGCAATGTCCATAACAATCCCATACGGTCAGACGGTGTTGGCAAATATCTTACAATTCCTGTCTCAGCCACGTTTTACGCCTCCCTGTTTCATCATTTCCATCATTGCACGCATGCTTTCCGGAATTTGGTTCGGCGCTGATGCTGCATTTACAAATACGGAAACCACTTCTTCTGTTAATTCAAAGCCTAATTTTTTAGCGGCTTTGTCCAAAGTAAGCTGTGTAATTCCCTTTTTTATCAAATTCATTGGATTTTCATGTCCAATATAAAAGGTTGGTTTTAAAATATCGTACAATGGCTGCAACGGTGTAATATTTGCAGACTTTGTTATGTACGGGTCATACCCTGCATTTTTAATCTGCTCAATATAACATTGTTGTTCTTCAGGTATCTCTTTTGTTTGAACCAAAAGAGGTTTCATACCTAAGCTGACCAAAAAAGCAATACATTCAAATATGGGTAAAGTTGTATTACCGTAAATAAAACTTTTTCCGTCTAACGTCTTTTTGGCTTCTGCTACTGTTGCCAAAGCATGCTGATATTTCTCTTCCAATTCTTTGGGAAATGGTTTTCCTAAGTAATTGAATAAATCTTTGTAAGCATGATATACAGCATCAGGACTACAAAAATTATAAAATTCAATGTAAGGAATCCCAAAGCGTGTTTGCATTTTCTTTGCCAACGGTAACGCAATGGCATTGGTAACAACGTTTACCTTTGCTGCTGAAGCATTGGCCACATCAGCCACGGTACATTCATCAGAAGGTAATTTCATATGAACGCAAATATCATGGTCTTGTAATACATGGACAAATTCTGTTTTTTCCAACTCTCCAAAACGGTGACCCAGAATATTGATTCCATCTACTTGTTCATCACAAGGTTCCATTAACTCTGCACAAGCAGTCAATACGCGTTCCATTCCTTGCATGTGACTTTCACAGCGGAAATGTTCAGTATGTACTGTAACAATCGGAATACCAAGTTCATCTGAAAGTACATCACCAACCGAATCCACATCGTCTCCCGTAATTTCAACCACACAAGTAGTAACTAGGAAGATAGCGGAAGGTTTGCGTTCCTGATACATTTGACGGATACCTGCTTCCAATTTCTTTGCGCATCCAAATGTAACATCATGTTGGTCTAATACCAAAGAGACACAACGCCCATCCATACCGCCAAAGCTGTCATATCCTAAAGAGAACTTTTTCGTATAATAAGTACATTCATCGGTACCTATTACAATCATAAGTGCATCCGTTACACCTTTTAAAATCAGTGCTGAACCAAATAAAGGACAGTGCGCACCGGGAAAAACTGTTTTTGCCAGAGGTTTTACATCTTTGATTGACTCCACTTGAGATAATGTTTTAAGTGACTCTAACTTTACCAAAACAAAAAGTCCTTTCTGTAATTAGTTTATATGGCATAGTCCGTCATAACATATAATAGGGCAACGTCTGCCTTCAATGGGAATAATTCTGCTTTCCACACCGTAAACATCTCGCAGCATTTCAGGCGTAATTACTTCCTGCGGAGTACCATGCGCATATTTTTTTCCATCTTTAATCACAACAACTTGGCTGCTTACTTCCAAAGCTTGAGAAATATCATGCAATACCATGACAATTCCAATCCCTGTCTCTTTGTTCAGCTTTTGCACCAATTCCATAATTTCAATTTGATGCTGGATATCCAAATAAGTTGTCGGTTCATCCAAAAACAGCATTTCAGGTTTTTGCGCCAGTGCTACAGAAATCCAAACACGCTGTTTTTCACCGCCTGACAATGCAAAAATGCTGCGTTTTCTCATATGAGAAACACTGGTTGCCTCCATAGCCCAATCTACAATTTTTTTATCTTCATCAGATAATCTTTGAAGAAATTTTTGATATGGCATTCTTCCAAAGCCAACCAATTCTTCTACGGTAATGTCCGGCGGCATGGTTTGCTGCTGAGATAAAATAGCAATTTTTTTCGCTACCTCTTTTGTTGGCATAGTATGAATGCTGTTTCCATCAATTTCAATCACACCCCCACATTTTAAAATACGCGTGAGTGCTTTTAAAATTGTAGATTTTCCGCATCCATTGGGACCTATAAACGTTGTAATATCATGTTTATGAATTACAACATCAAAATCGGGAACCACAATTTTATCATCATAACCAATTTTTAAATGGTTTGCACTTATTTGCATAAAAGGTTCTCCTTTCCAATATGGTCATTATGCTCTTGCTTTTCTTTTTCTGCGCAGCAAAAAGAGGAAGAATGGACCGCCTACTACCGACATTACAATACCGACAGGAATTTCAATTGGAGCTACTATGGTTCGTCCTATGGTATCTGCTGCAAGTACCACAAACGCACCCAGCAACAAAGACGCCGGAAGCATCACCTTATGATTGGAACCAACAAGCATTCTGGTAACATGCGGAACAATCAAACCAACAAACCCAATCATACCTACGACAGCAACGGTAGAAGCAGCTAAAAATGCGGATACCGCGGAAAGCAGTACGCGAGTCAAATTGACACGGGTACCTAAGTTTTTCGCCATATCATCGCCAAGCTGCAATACATTTGCACCTTTGATACACAATAATGCCAATACAATACCAATTGCGCCGTAAATACCCATGGTCTGTACTTGATACCAAGATTTTCCGGAAAGACTGCCGTTTAACCAAGAGAGCACACCTTGTAAGCTGTCAGAGTTCATGAGAGTTAAAAAGGAGGTAACGCCGCTTAACATGGTATTAATAGCTACACCTGCCAAAATAATTCGGACAGGGTCAGCACCCCTTTTCCAAGACAATAAATAAATCAGTACACAAGCACCGGCCGCACCAACGAAGGAAAAAATCGGCACAGAAGCGGTAGCTGTGGGAAATACCAAAAAGATGATAGTTGCCGCCGTACTGGCGCCTGATGAAACACCGATAATACCGGGGTCTGCAAGAGGGTTTTGCATAACCGCCTGTAATAAAGCGCCTGCAGCAGCCAAACACATACCAATGATAATCGCCAGTATTACTCTTGGTAATCTAAGGTCTATAATAATTGTATGTACTGAACTGTTGGCATCAAATAAACCGTTAAAAATTTCTGCTGTTGAATAATTTACACTACCAATTCTTAAAGCTAAAATAGCTAAAACGAAAATTAAAATTGGCACCACGATAAAAAAAACACTGACTTTGATTGCATGTTTCTGTTTTTTATTCATTTAAAACAACCTATTTCTAATTGTATTGCTCTAATTGGTTCATCAAAGAACGAATGTCATCAATAATGTTAATACCGGAAGATTTTGCATAAATGCTTCCTAAGTAAACAACTTTATCATTTTGAACGGCACTTAATTGGTTCCAAGTCTGAGGGTTATTTGCAAATTCTTGTTCGTAAGAAGTTTTTAAATCATCACCTGTTTTGGTTGTTGGAGAAACAGCAAACAACAAATCAGGATTTGCAACGATTAAGTCTTCCATACTCAATTGTGCATTTGAAGTAGCTTGACCGTCTTTATCCGAAATGTTTACATAACCAAGTTTTTCTAACATATCGCCTAGGTAACCGCCGCTGCCTTGCATATATGATGGTGGATAAGAGAAGAGGATACCAACAGATTTACCGCCGCTTTTCTCTTTAAATGCTGCCATATCGGTTTCAAGGTCAGTAAATTTCTTCATAATAGCATCAGTTTCTTCTTTTTTATTAAATGCTTCACCTAAAATTTGTACTTCTGTTTTGATATCATCATATTGCACTGTTGGACCTGCATTTACATAGTAACAAGCAATGCCTTGGCTTTCTAATGTATTGCCGTATTTTTCTTTATTTGTGCTGGAAAGAATAACAAGATCCGGTTTTAAAGCAATGATGCTTTCCATATCAATTTCATTCATGCCGAATGGAAGACGTTCTGCCTTCAAATCATCCGGCCATTCAGTAATAGAGGAGTTTGGAATAGCAACCATGTCCACACCCATTTCGTACAAAGTCATAACAGGACCCGCTGTCATAACAATAATACGTTCCGGTGTTTTTTCCATTTTTAAGCTTTCACCAAATTGTTCTTGTAATGATTCAGGATATTTGATTTCAAATCCTTCGGATTGCTGATTTGTAGCAGAAACAGCAGTAGAAGTTGTATCTGTCCCCGATTCTGTTGAGCCACCGGAACTGGAACAACCTGAAGCTACCATTAAAATTGCAGCTAATGCAGCCGCAACACCAATAACACCTTTTTTCATTTTCATTTCTATTTCCCCACTTTCATCATATCTCTTGCCAAAGCACGATAAATTTCACACATTTCAGATTCAGGCAATGCTTCTAAAACAGTGCAGCCTTGATTTTCCGCAATTTGAATATCTCCGCATCTTGGAATGGTTGCCACAATTGATGTACCTATTTCTTCACATGCCTTTCTTACTATTTCATCTTCGTTCTCAATATTTTTCTTATTTAAAATTAAACCTTGTAATTTAGCATAACCTCTTTTGCCAAACCCTTTAATTGCAGTTGCAATATTATTGGCTGCAAACAGAGACATCATCTCACCTGATGATACTACATACACATCCTGCGCATATCCGCCGCGAATTGGCATTGCAAAACCGCCGCAAACTACGTCACCCAATACGTCATACAGTACAACATCAGGCTGATACTTTTCAAAAAATTGAAGTTCTTCCAATTTTTCAAATGCTGTAATAATGCCTCTGCCGGCACAACCAACTCCGGGAGTAGGACCACCTGCTTCAATGCATAGAACACCGCCGAATCCGGTAAATACAATATCCTCTACTTTCAAATCATCCCCCTTTGCCTTTATTTGTTCCAATACGGTGGGAATCCCTTTGCCACCCATCAAATTTTTTGTGGAATCTGATTTTGGGTCGCAACCTATCTGCACCACTTTATAACCTTCTTTGCTAAATGCTGCAGATAAGTTGGACGTTGTGGTAGATTTTCCTATACCGCCTTTTCCATAAATTGCAATTTTCTTCAAAGCGCTCCCCCTACCAAAGTTAGTCTTAGCTAACTATTGATGAAAATAAAAGAGATCCTCCAAACGATTTAGAATGATTGATCTCATCAGTTAGCTTTCGCTAACCTAAATAATAGCAAATTTTATTTCCCATGTCAATATATTTCCCAAAGATTTTGTACACATTTTCATATTGTATAAATTGCATATTTCGGTCTCATTGTGTCAAAAAACGCAAAAAAGCAAGGGAGAAGTTTTTTCACTTCTCCCTTGCTTACTAAAGCTATGAATAATAGAGCAGCTACAGCTATTTATTAAAGAGAACTCTATTTGCGGTTATCTCTGCTTTTTACCTTTGGAAAGCATATATAAAAGCACTCCTGCCGCACATATACTTACTGCTGCAATAACTGCAACCATACTGTTTGTATCTCCTGTCCGGGGACTCTCCATTCCTCCTGTTCCTTCCATATTCCCTGTTTGTGGAGTTTCTCCCGGTGTTTGCAGCTGTTGACTTTGAGCAAATACCACTTTTACCGTCACTGCCGCTGACGGCATTTGGAATGTATATTGATTTGTTTCTTGCATTGTTCCCGCTATGCGCACTTTTTCTGCCTCTGAAATATCAATTGTAGTTCCATTGCTGTCTGTGGCTGTGATGCTTTCTACTGTTCCACCCTGTGTATATACCGTAATTGGTGTTCCCGGTGCTGCCCTGCTCACATCTGTCCACGCTTGTCCTGTTCCTGTGCTTTCTATTGTAATTGGATATTCTGTTCCTTCTGTAGTCACTGCTTCCCAGAAGCGCAGTGTGTCTTCTGCTGTTGAATTTTTATCTTTGGTTGTGGCTGTTACATCCCATAACTTATATTGCCCTGTTTCTTCTACATCCTCCAATTTTACTTTAAAGCTCATTTCTATTTCTGTTCCCGTGTACATGCTTCCCACTTTTGCTGTCATTACTGTTCTTCCTGCTTCATTGGTACTTAATGTGGGGGCTGCCTCTACCGTACCGCTTCTATATCCGGTGTTCTCTCCTATATATTGAAAGCCTCCTATTACCACTTCAGGTTCTTCTGCAGGTACCATTCCCTGGGGCAATACTACCTCTAAATTGATATCTTCTGATTTTGCTCCTATATCCCCCACATACTGAATTGTTGTTTTCAGATATAGCTCTGTTCCTGCAGGTGTTTCCTCTTCATGCCAACGTATTTCATTGTTTTCTTTATTGACTTCTTTTACCAATGGTTGCTCTATTGTACCATACATCGAAGTATCTTCTTCTGCTGTATATTTGGGCTCTGTAGGATTGGTATTTCTTTGTATATTATGTTTACCAATGGATTTTACGCCTGCATTCTCCATTGTTTTTCTCACGGAAGATGTATTCTTCTCATACTCTTCTTTGATTGCTGTTCCGATTGCATCGTTATCTGCTGTCAAATTAATATTTACCGGAGCGTTGGTAAACATTCCTGTGATTGCTGGGCTTTCCATTCCTGTCCATCCGCTCAAATCCACTTCTGTTAAGTTGGTGCATCCGCTGAACATATTGGCTGTGCTTGTTAGGTTTGGCATATTTGCTTCTGTGATGGATACTCTCTCCAGCCTGCTTTGTCCTTTCAGCATCCCTTCCATGCTTGTTACTCCGCTTAATCCGCTCCAGCCTTTTAGTTCGGTAATTTGGTCCTTTCTTCCCAATACGCTCCAGCCTCTTGAAAGACCGGATAAATCCTGCACTGTATTATTCAAATTCCAATTGTTTATGGAAACATTTGCTTTGAAATCGGTTCGGCTATCATACCATGGAACCTCCAATTTCTGGTCTGCATTTGTTAGAACTTCATCGACTGTGACCTCCCAGTTATCTGCCAGCAATGTAAACGGACCAGCGGGATATGTATTACCCCAAAAGACAGTAGTCAGATCAAATGCCCCGCCACTATTAGCCACTTTTTCATTGCATCCGTCTAAAATCCAGCCGGAAATATCTAATAATTCTAAAGAGGTACATTCATCAAAGGTAAAATAAAAGAACATCGTTTTAAAACCGGATTTAATATTCGGTATTCTAATTTCTTTGACATTGGTACAACCTGAAAAAGTACCATATAAACTATTCAATGAATGAATTTCTGTCCAACTGCTTAAATCTATCACTTCTAATTTTGTGCAGCTGGAAAACGCTTGCTGTAAACTCAATAAAGAAGGAACCCTCCAGCCGTCTAAACTAAATTCCTGCAAGTTTTCACAGCCATAAAACAACCATGGTAAATTGACAATTTTAGTAGGATTCCAACGTTCTAAATTTGCAGATTGCAGCTGTGTGCAATTGTAAAATACAGCAGAACCTTCCGTCACATTTGGCAGCACCCAAGATTCGATGCCTGTATCGGCCAGAGATATTAAATTTTTACAATTATAAAATGCATAACTGATATCTGAAAAATTTTTTGTATTGGTCTCACTCCAGTTTAAGCGTACATTACTTAAACTGGTACATCCCTGAAACAATCTGCTGATAGTTGTCACATTAGAGGTATCCCATGCGCTTAAATCAATATTGTCAATCGCAGAACAGTTTGTAAATAATCTGGATATATTTGTTACATTTTGCGTATTGAATTGTTCCATACCAAGCACTGTAGTTAAACCGGTACAACCGTAAAACAATGCATCCATAGTGGTAGTTTCAGATGTATCGAAATTCCCCGCAAAATCTATCTTTGTAAGGTTTGCATTCCAGCCTGTTCCTAATGTACTGGTATCCGAATTATATTGTGCAAATAAAGCTCGAATGTCAGAAGGAGCTTTTACTCCGCCTTCTGCACTTACATACATATCAAAACCTTGTTTATCATCCTCTACTAAATAAGCAATAACAGAACTTCCTTCTTCTGCAATATTACGAGCGTAGACAATGTCAGCTCTGTCTTTTACAGTCACTTTTCTGGAGTCCTCCGCAGATGCGTCGTCCATATAGTCTAATAATTCATCTCGAAAGGTAACAGAATGTACTTTGTCGCCTACAAGCTCTCCATTGATAAGAATATCACTAAAATCCAGCACTTGATTTAAACCGGCTGTTTCCATGATTTGATTACTTTTAGCAGGCGCCTTTTCAACTTGTCCCACTTCCAGAAATACCCCCGTTTGTCCCCAAACAGGTTTTAAAGTTATATTTTCATCGGGCATAGTAATGCTTTCACCAGCAGAATAACGTGTACCTGCATATGTGCCCTCCGTAACAATCCAGCCGCCAAAAGTGTAGCCTTCTTTTGAAATATCAGATGCGTCAGCAAGTGTTATAACAGTACCGGAAGCAGCAGATTGATTTGGAGGTACCGTTCCTGTTACATTATCGCCCAACTCATAACGAATGGTAAGGTCAGATTTATTTAAAACTACCTCAGGAAACGTGATACTTCCATTTTGATTTGTCTCATCAATCAGACCTGTATAATAGGTAGTAGTAAACGTCTGCTCATCAAATACACATTCCGGCCCCATTGTCTCCGGATTTAATCTTACTTTTAATTTTACCTGCAGTGTATCACCTGCATTAAAATCTCCTGTTTGAATGATAACACCTTTTTTATCCTGGTTAATCGTAGCTTCCGTGTTTCCATATACAAGCGTTACTTTAATTGGTTCTGCACTTACTTCTGTAATTTCTTCTATCATTGTTTGATTTTGTGAAAGGGTTAAATTCATTGTTCCTTCATGATGATCAAATAATGCTTTACTAAAAGATACCAATAATTCATTGGAATAGAATTCTTCCAATGCTTTTGCTTCATCAGCAAACTGATTCAACACATTGCTTACGGTTTTACTGTATTGATATGTAACCAAAGCACCGTTATCTCCCAATGCAGCGTCAAGTTCTGTTAATTTATCGCTAAGCTCGGCTTCTTTATTGACAGAAGAACCAAGTGCCCAAAAAATAACGGTTGGATGATTATTCATCTCTTTTACTTCTTGTATTGCTTCCAGCGCTTTATCTACCGCAGTTAACTCGTTTGCTTCTCCACCAATTTGAGTTAAAGAAGAATTTGCGTCATATTCTGCGGCTGTCTCTAACCAGTTCGTTTCGTTTGTTTGTTCGCCGCCATATGTAATAATTTTTACCGGATTGGAACCATAAGCATACACCATGTCACTGGATTTTCCGCTCCATCCTGCAATGACAGCTCCTGCTTCTTGTGTCGACTGCTTACCTGTATCGGACGCGTCTACCAAAAAGATAACATTTACCGGCTCTTTTGGTTCAGCATGGATGAGATAAGTAATTTCTGCTTCTGTACGTTCTTCGTTTAAATATTCTACAGCAACAGAACCTGTTTCTTCATTCCCTAAAGCTTTATTTGATGCTGCGCTTACTGTATCAATCCAATTGAGAGGTAATAAGGTAAGTATCAGCAGCATGCACAAACATACAAGGGGAATATGCCTGGATTTTTTACACATGTTCACTTTGTTACACACTCCTTTTCATACTTCAGGCTTAACCATGTAACATATATCATCATATTAATATTGCTGCAGGTTTCATTTATATCTTCTTAAACCGTATTCTATGGATTCTATACCAGTATTGTTCCAAATGAAATAATAAGCAGACATTAAGTAGACTTTTTATTATAGATATGATAAAATGTCGAAAAGGCTTAACTGCGTTAATTATTTTCTATTTTTTGGTAATAATCCAGTGTGAAAAAATGTCTACCTTTTTTTCCAAATAAAAGGACTTTTTCTGCGCATCATTTTTTGTTTTCACCACGTAATAAATGTAGCGCATATGCATCACTTTGACATATAAAATAGAACAATTTACAAATTTATACTAATCTGTTCATAATTCGGTCACACCTTATCAAGATAAAAAAGGTATACTATAGATGTAGTCAAGAGGCAATGTCGCTTGCTCATTGATTTCCCCCACTTAATCAATGAAATAAATGCTAACAAAAAGGCAATACCGAATCGAAAGATTCGGCCTTTTTGTTTTTACCAAGCATAATTTTACTATCTAAAAAAACAGGCGCTTCGTTTTGAAGCGCCTGTTTTTTTATTTTGCTACAATATTGACCAGTTTACCCGGTACATAAATTTCTTTTACAATTTGTTTGCCTGAAAGTTCTGCCGCTACTTTTAAATCTGCCTTTGCAGCTGCAATTGCACTTTCTGCATCAATATCTGCCGCAACTTCTAATCTGCAACGAATTTTTCCACATACTTGAACTGCAATTTCAATGGTTTTATCTACACATTTGCTTTCATCATATTCAGGCCAATGCTGCTGACAAACCATACCGTCGCCCAACTTTGAATGCTCCCATACTTCTTCGCAAATATGAGGTGCAAATAGATTTAACAATATGGTAAATAATCTGAATTCGCCTTTGGTGACAGAACCTATATCATAAATATCATTTAACAAAGCCATTAATGTTGCAATTGCTGTGTTGAATTTTAAAGCTTCAATATCTTCACCAATCTTTTTGATGGCTCTATGGAAGGAAGCTTCCAATTTAGGACTGAGCGCTTCCTCTGATGTCATGATTTCTTGCAAATTCCAAAAGCGTTCCAGAAAACGTCTGCAGCCTTTGATACTTGCAGTGCTCCAAGGAGCTGCTTTTTCAAAGTCACCAATGAACATTTCATATAAACGCATGGTATCTGCACCGTATTCATGTATGATATCATCCGGATTGACTACATTGCCACGAGATTTACTCATTTTTTCGCCGTTTTCACCTAAAATCATACCATGACTGGTACGTTTGGCATACGGCTCTTTGGTTGGCGCAATTCCAATATCATAGAGGAATTTATTCCAGAAACGGCTGTATAGCAGGTGCAAAGTGGTATGTTCCATGCCACCGTTGTACCAATCAACCGGAGCCCAATATTTTAAAGCTTCTGCGCTTGCCAAGGCGTTATTGTTATGCGGGTCCATATAACGAAGGAAATACCAGGAAGAACCGGCCCATTGAGGCATGGTATCTGTTTCACGCTTTGCAGGACCACCGCATTTTGGACAAGTAGTATTGACCCAATCCGTCATTTTGGCAAGCGGAGATTCTCCGTTGTCTGTTGGTTCGTAAGAATCTACATCAGGCAATTCCAATGGTAATTGCTCCTGAGGAACCGCAACTTGTCCGCATTTATCGCAATGTACAATCGGAATTGGTTCACCCCAATAACGCTGCCGTGAGAATACCCAGTCGCGCAGTTTAAAGTTTACCTTTGTACGTCCAATGCCTTTTTCTTCTAAGTATGCTGTAATCTTTTTCTTTGCTTCCTCAACGGTTAAGCCGTTTAAAATATCTGAATTCACCATGGTACCGTTTTGATTTTCAGTAAATGGTTCTTTTTGTACGTCGCCGCCTGCTACAACTTCAACAATTGGAAGATTGAATTTTTTTGCAAATTCCCAGTCACGCGCGTCATGACCCGGAACAGCCATAATGGCGCCTGTACCATAAGAAACTAAAACGTAATCGGAAACAAAAATCGGAATTTCTTTTTGTGTCAAGGGATTGATACCTTTTACACCCTTTAATTCCACACCCGTTTTTTCTTTGGCAACCTCTGTACGTTCAAAATCAGATTTTTTTGCAGCTGCTTCCTGATAATCACGGATTTCATCCATGTTGGAAAGTTTATCTTTCCAAGTTTCAATCAAGGGATGCTCCGGAGAGATAACCATATATGTAACGCCATACATCGTATCCGGACGAGTGGTATAAATCTCTACTGTGTCGCCTGCTGTGGTAGCAAATTTGGCTTGTACACCTGTGGAACGGCCAATCCAGTTTCTTTGCTGTGCTTTTACACGTTCCGGATAGTCTACCAAATCCAAATCATCAATCAAACGTTGTGCATATTCTGTAATTTTCAGCATCCATTGAGATTTTGTCTTACGCACAACCTCACTTCCGCAGCGTTCACAACCACCGTTTACTACCTCTTCATTTGCAAGCACACACTTGCAAGAAGTACACCAGTTTACAGCCATTTCTTTTTTATAAGCAAGACCGTGCTGAAATAACTGAAGGAAAATCCATTGTGTCCATTTATAGTATTCCGGGTCCGTGGTGTTAATTTCACGGGACCAGTCAAAAGAAATACCCAAAGAAATCAATTGCTGTTTAAAACGCGCAATATTCTGTTCTGTTACAATTTTGGGATGTACATGATTTTTAATTGCAAAGTTTTCAGTAGGCAAACCGAATGCATCCCAGCCAATCGGATACAGCACATTATACCCCTGCATGCGGCGCTTTCTTGCAATAATGTCAATTGCAGTGTAAGAACGCGGATGTCCTACATGCAGCCCTTGTCCTGACGGATAAGGGAATTCAATCAGTGCGTAATATTTCTCTTTGTCTGATTGATTGGAAGCATGAAAAACTCCTGCTTCTTCCCACTTTTTATGCCATTTTTCTTCTAATGGTTGATGTTCGTACTTCACAGAATTTCCCCCTAATTTAAAAAGCTCATATCAATAGATTCTCCGTCCTGCCATAAACGGTCAAGGTCATAAAATTCACGGGATTCAGGTGTAAAGATATGAACAATTACGCTGTTATAATCCATTAACACCCAAGAATTTGCTCTGTAACCTTCCATATGGTCAGGCATAATGCCTACAGATTTCAGACCGACTTCCAATTCATCCGCCAATGCATTTACATGAGTATTGCTGGTACCTGTTGCAAATACAAAATAATCTGTCAGGGAAGAAATATCCTCTATTTTGACAATTTTAATTTCTTCTGCTTTTTTGTTATTTAAATATTTTGCCGCTTCTTTTGCTAATTCTAAAGATGTCATGCACTCCCACCATTTCTCCGGCAAATATCGCTTTGTCAACAATTTTCTTTTGCCGGTTAGAAAATTGCGTTCATAAATTAGAATTTATAAATCAAACTGTTTGATTGCCCAATTATATGCCGCTACACTGTCAGGATGTACCGTTTTATGAGCTGATGTTAAATCCTGAATAGAAAATATTAAACCTTCCAATACTGCTTTATCAAGGCTTTCTCTTGCTAAATCCCGCAATTTTTCTACACCTTCGTAGTCACGGTCCATTGAAATAAAGTCCGCTACAAACAACACTTTATCCAACTGGGTCATATGAGCACGTGCGGTTGTATGGTACAGTACTGCGTTAAGCATCTCTTCATCTTCAATATGCAGTACTTGTTTCATATACAAATATCCGCATTTTGCATGCCAAAGCTTTGGAACGTCGCGCTCTTCATCAGTGAGTATTATACCAGAGTCCTCCATCATTTTCAATTGTTCTTCTTTTGGAAGCTCTTTCATAATATCATGTAAAATTCCGACTGTTTCCGCCTTTTTTTCATCTACGCCATATCTGCTTGCCAACGCAATACATTCCTCCGCAACATAAACAGAGTGACGAAAACGTTTATCAGACAAAAACGGACGAATAATCTCTTTATATTGTTTTGAATTCATAGACTTACTCCTTATACAAGTCATATTGTTTCATATAATTCACAACAGCTGCAGGAACCAAGTCGGAAATATCCTCTCCATTTTTCCATACAGTTCTGACCAATGTAGATGATATAGGTAAAAAATCAATATTAGCCAGTATCGTATTTGCACCGTGCGTTTTCAGAATTTGGGCATATTGTTCCATTTTCCCCATTCCCTCTATGCTGCGAGGCGCAGAGCAAATGGTTGCCAATTGAAAAATACGGTCAGGGTCGTTCCATGTCAGCAAAGATAAAAACATATCTTCCCCTGTAATAAAATAAAGCATATCATTGGGAAATTTATGTTTTAACGCTTCTAACGTCAAAACTGTGTAGCTGGGTGTTTCTCTTTGCACTTCCATATCAGAGACTTCGTAACCGAATTCCTTTGCCGCCAACCGGCACATACGGACACGATGTACTGCATCCGCCAAATGTTCTTCTCCCTTATGGGTAGGAACTTTGGTGGGAATCAAAATAACACGGTCAAATCCAATTTTTTCAGAAAACCGTTTGATTAAATGCAAATGACCATTATGAATCGGATTAAACGTACCGCCCAAAATTGCAATTTTCTGCATCACAGCACATCACGACCAATCTATGATTTTTTCTTAGATTTCGGCAAAACAATTTTAGGGTCTTGCTGATTCTTACGGTACAAAATAAACTTTGTACCAATCACCTGAATCACATCAGACTTTGTTTTTTCTGCAATTTCTTCTGCTGTATCGCGCGGAGAATGCGGCGCTGTCTCCAGCACTTTTCCTTTAATCAATTCTCTTGCTTTCAACGCATCATTTGCTTGCTTTACAATGTCGTCGCTAATGCCGCCTTTTCCAACCATCAAAATGGTTTCGATAGAATTTGCTATAGCACGCAAATAAGCGCGTTGTTTACTTGTTAGCATGGTATGCTCCTTTATCAATTATTCAAATACTCTTGTAATTTTTGAGAAAACAGCATAAGTGCTTTTCCTCTATGACTCATACGGTCTTTTTCCTCATTGGATAACTGACCGAAAGATTGTTCTCCCACCAAAAAGATTGGGTCATAACCAAATCCGCCGTCACCAGTCAATTCAAATGCGATAGTTCCTTCACAAGTTCCTTCTGCGGTAATACAATCTCCGTTTGGAAACACACAGCAAATGGAACACACGAAACGAGCAGTCCGTTTTTCTTTTGGTACGTCTTTTAATTCGTACAACAATTTCTCCATTTTCTGCAGGTCTGTCGCATGTTCACCTGCATATCTGGCAGAGTAGATTCCGGGGGCGCCGTTTAAAGAGTCTACTGCCAATCCCGAATCATCTGCAATGGCCGGTAATCCTGTTTCTTTGCATGCAGCATTTGCCTTTAGATACGCATTTTCCGCAAAAGTGGTTCCTGTTTCGTCTACTTCCTGTAGCTGTGCAGTGGAAACCTCAATCCCAATAGGATTCAAAATACGTTCCATTTCCGCTAATTTTTTTTTGTTATGGGTTGCTATGATAAACTTCATAAACGTTAATCCTTATAAAAATCGTCAAAATCCTCGTCTTCTTCATCCTCATCTGCTTCCGGCTCGTCATCATTTCTTTTTTCAAATAATGCTGCAGCAAATGCATGAGCATCAAATGGCTGAAGATCTTGTATTTTTTCACCTACACCAATGAATTTTACAGGCAGCTGTAATTCTTCTCGAATGGCAAGCACTACGCCGCCTTTTGCAGTACCGTCCAATTTTGTCAGCACAATACCTGAAATACCGGCGGCATTTTTAAACTCTCTTGCCTGATTGACCGCATTTTGACCTGTAGTGGCATCCAGTACAAGCAATACTTCTTTGTCACAGTCCGGAAGCTCTCTGTCAATGATGCGGCTGATTTTTGCCAATTCGTCCATTAGATTCTTCTTATTGTGCAGACGGCCTGCTGTATCGCAAATAATTACATCTGCTCCAACTGATTTTGCTTTTGCAATGGTGTCAAATACAACGGAAGCGGGGTCGGAACCTTCGTCACGTTTTACCATTTCCACTTGTGCACGGTTTGCCCAAACCTCCAATTGTTCAATCGCAGCGGCACGGAACGTATCGGCAGCACCCAAAATGACTTTTTTTCCTTCTTTTTGCAGGCGCAGCGCCATTTTACCAATGGTTGTGGTTTTACCTACACCGTTGACGCCGATTACTAATATAATAGATGGTTTTGTCTGAATATGCAACTCCTCATCGCCGCTAATCATTTCTGCAACAATGTCTTGAATCATACCCATAATCAACTGCGGGTCGGTGACGCCTTCTTCTTTCACGCGTGCTCTTAACTCCGCACAAATTTTTTCAGCCGTGGGCATACCCACGTCTCCCATTACCAGAAGCTCCTCCAGCTCTTCAAACAATTCCTCATCAATTTTTGTAAAGGAATTGAGCATAGAGCCAATTGAGCCTGAGATGCTCTCTCTCGTTTTCTTTAATCCTTGTTTGATTTTATTAAAAAATCCCATAAGCTCATCTACTCCTTAATTCAAATTAGTATTATAAACCTAATTTTTCTTCAATTTCGCTTACATCCAGCTCTAACAATTTCGATACCCCCTGGTCCTGCATGGTAACGCCATATAAAACGTCCGCTTCTTCCATGGTGCCCCGGCGGTGTGTAATGGTAACAAACTGTGTATTATCATTCATTTTGCGTAAATAAGAAGCAAACCGTGATACGTTTACATCATCCAACGCCGCTTCAATTTCATCTAAAATACAAAACGGCGGAGGACTTACTTTCATAATGGCAAAATACAGTGCAATGGCGACCAAAGCCTTCTCACCACCGGACAACAATTCAATGTTGGTCACAATTTTGCCCGGAGGATGTACCGTAATGCCAATTCCGCTTTCCAATACATTGTCAGAGTCCAGTAATTCCAAATTGGCTTTTCCGCCGCCAAACAACGTTTGGAACGTCTCTTTGAAATTGGTATTGATTTGTTCAAAACGTTCCAGAAACAGTTCTTTCATTTGATGGATTAAATCGTGGATTAACTTTCTCAGCTCATTGCGCGATTTCTCTACATCTGCAATTTGGGAAGTCAAGAATTCATAACGTTCGGATACTTCTTGATATTCCTCAATGGCCGCTACATTTACCGTGCCCAACGCTTTTATTTTTGATTTGAGTTCATTTAATCTGCGCTGTGCTTTTCCTGCGTCTTCCATTTGAATGTCAAGCGCCTGTGCTTCTCGTCTGGTTAATTCATATTCTTCCCATAATTTTGTAATGATACTATCATACTCTTTTTGCAAGTTGGCTTTTCTTTCTTCCAAACGTGCAAGTTCTTTGCCTAGATTTTCACGCTCCACAGATTTTTCACGTTCCTGCGTTCTCAACTGCGCACAATGCTGCTCTGTTTGCAGACGTTCTTCTGTTAATTTAGCAATAGTTTCTTTTGAGGATTTTGCCTGTTCACGCAAAGAAGTTACCTCTTCTTTGAAAGCAGCAATCTGCTTTTTTACCAATTGGTTTGCGCCTGTCACTGCACGAATTTCACTGTTCAGCACTTCCGCTTTATGGTCGTAATTCAAGCGATTTTGACGTAAATCTTCCAACTCTTTTTCAAGAGCTTCTTTTTCTTTTTCAATAGAGACTCCTGCAACACGCAGTTCTTGTAACTGTTCATTCAACAATTGACTTTCCTTGCCGAAAGATTCTTTGCTGCCTGTTAATTGAGTTAACCACGTTTGCACAGCTGTAATCTCATCTGTTATCTTGGACAATTGTGCCGCTGTATCTTCTTTTATTTGCATTTGCTGTTCCAATTGATGAGAGAACTGCTCTTGTTCTGACTTTAGTTGCCGCAAAGCTTCCTCGATGGCTTTGCGCTCATTGAGAACACGGTTATACTCCGCTTGTATCTGTACAGTCTCTTCCCGTCTTTGATACAACATATTTTTCGCATGTTCAATCGCCTGTTCTGCTTTGATTGTACGCTGTGCGGTTGCCTGAAATGTCTCTTTGGCTTTTGCGGCCTGCTGTTCCAAAGCGGCAATTTTTTCTTTGCCCTGTGCGATGTCAGCACTGCGGCTTAATAGCCCTGCACTGCGTGCTTGGGAACCTCCGGTCATGGAACCGCCCGCATTTACTACTTGTCCGTCTAATGTCACAATACGAAAACGATAATGATACCGTTTGGCAATCTGAGTGGCGGCATCTAAATCCCTCGCTACTACGATACGCCCCAGCAAAGACTGCAATACGCTGCGATATTGTGCATCACATTGGCATAAATCTTCCGCAATACCAATGAATCCTTCACAGGAATCCAATCCCGATTCAGTCAACTTATTTGCTTTTATGGTAGACATAGGCAAAAATGTCGCTCGGCCTTTTTCTTTCTGTTTTAAAAAGAGAATTGCCTGTTTGGCGTCTTGTTCATTTCCAACTACTATATGCTGCATCGAAGCGCCCAACGCGGTTTCTAAAGCAACGGCATATTGTTTCGGAACTTCTATCAAACGAGACACAGGACCGTGTATCCCGTTTAAATGACCATTTGCAGCTTGATTCATAACCGCCTTAACGGAATGATGAAAACCTTCCAAACTGCTTTCCAAGTTCTCTAAAAATTTGATTTTTCTACTCTGCTCATTGATGTCCAGCATAATACGGTCGGCAATTTGTTTTTCCTGTTCCAGTTGTTTGCGGCAATCTTGATAATGCTGTTGGCAGGTTTCAATCTCTTGCGCCATAGATTCTAGCTGTGCTTTCGCATCGGCTACCATATGGTGGTAATCATGTTCTTCCGATTTTAACTTCTCTATTTGCGCTTGATAAGCATTTGCTTGCTGTACATACGTATTTTGTCTTTCTTCCGCCTGACTCATTTCCGAATCTGCAACCATTTGCTGCAATTTTATCTCTGAGTTTTGTTCCGTTAAATTATGTAACTTTTGCGTTGCCTGTGCAATTTCAGAATCCGATTGATTCATATCGTTTCTGATTGATTCCAACTTTTCTATATAAGATTGCTGTTCTCTATGATTGTTTAAGCATAGTTCCTCAGTTTCTTTTAGTCTATCTTTTTTTATAATCAACTCTTGTTCTGATGATTGATGTGATAAAGAAGCCAAATCCAACTCTTTTTTGATACGCTCAATACTTTGATTGTTATGAAGCATATCATTTTCTAAAACGGATATTTCGCCTTCTTTGCGTGCTGCAAGTGCTTCTGCCTGTGATGTTTTGGTACGTATTTCATCCATTTGTACCGTATAACTGTTAGCACGATTAAAACTCATCTCAATTTCGCGGCTGATTTCTTCCAGCTGGGCAGAAACTTGTTCTTCCTGATTTCGCGCGATTGCAGTTTTTTCTTCCTGTTCACGCAATACATTACCGGAACGCTCCAGTGTATTGAGCCAAAGACCAATTTCAAGATTGCGTTTTTCTTCATAAAATTCCAGATAGCTCTTAGCTTTTTCCGATTGTATGCGCAGAGGTTCCACCCTGTCTTCCAATTCAGAAACAATGTCATGCAGACGAACCAAGTTTTCTTCCGCCTGAAATAATTTTCTCTCGGATTCCTCTTTGCGATAACGGTATCTGGAGATACCTGCCGCCTCTTCAAAAATTTCGCGGCGCTCCTCCGAACGGGCAGATACAATGCTGTCGATTTTGCCTTGTCCGATGACGGAATAACCGTCACGTCCAAGACCGGTATCCATAAACAGTTCGTGAATATCTTTTAGTCGGACAGTCGCATTATTGATTAAATATTCACCATCGCCGGAACGATAATAACGGCGTGTAATGGAAACCAAATCTCCGTCAAAGGGAAGTTCACGATTTTGATTTTCAATGGTCATGGTAACTTCCGCATAACCGTGGGCTTTACGGCTTGTTGTTCCGCTGAACACAATATCTTCCATTTTGGAACAACGCAGATTTTTGGTAGATTGTTCGCCCAAAACCCAACGGATTGCGTCACTGATATTACTCTTGCCGCTTCCGTTTGGACCAACCACAGCAGTAAATCCATGATGAAAAGTTAATTTTGTGCGGTCGGGGAACGTTTTAAATCCGTGAATTTCTAATGACTTTAACCGCAAACTTCCACTCCTTTCTGTTCCTTATCTGCATATGCTAATAAAAAACGATTTCTCTGTATCGTCTCTTTTGTTTTTATCTCTATATGATAACCCATAGAAGTAAAAAATTGCAAATTACTCTTTTTTTGCCCTACTGCTTTGGAATAATCCTTTGGATGGATAAAAAGTTCAATCTTTTTTCCTATTACGAAAGAATGCTCCAAATCTTGCAAAATAGCATTGCGATATCTTCTGCTTTCACAAAGTTCTCTCAATGCAGGATGCCAAGGTCCTGCCAAACGGTCTCGCTCCAATTCGGGAGAACTGTGCAGTCCCAAACGAATGACCCTAATTTGTTCTTGTTCAAAAAATGCAAGCAGTTCACTGCATAGGTCAATTGTTTCTTCTAAAGATAACGTATCATACTTTCCACTCTCATACAGCTGTCCCAAATAAGTATGCCTCATGATTACAGTAGGATAAATGCGCACCGTATCCGGTTTACACTTAGCGATTTCAATCGCTGTTTGTTTTGCACCTTGCACCGTATCCCCATATAATCCCGTCATCATTTGAAGACCAAGTTCAAAACCAAAGGTTTTGATAAGAGCAGAAGCCTCTCTCACTTGCCGTGCCGTATGTCCGCGCTGATTGACAGTTAACACGGTATCCAGCATACTTTGCGCTCCCAATTCAATGGCTGTTACCCCGTATTGCTTCAGACACTGCAATACAGATGCATCAATTGCATCAGGACGAGTAGAAATACGGATTCCCTTTATGGTTCCTCCTGTTACAAACGGCTGTGCCGCCTCTAACAGTGAAACCATATAATCATGGTCCAGCGCTGTAAAACTACCGCCAAAAAACGCAAGCTCCAGCTGCATGGTTTCATGACTTTTATGGTTAACAGCTGCTTGTATTGCATCTGTAACATCTTTAGGAGCAGGTTGTTCTTGTATTCCCGTAATGCTGACTTGATTACAAAAGCTGCATTGATGAGGACATCCATTGTGCGGAACAAAGATTGCAATATTCCCGTGTTTAATATCCCATCAGCTCCAATGCTTCTCTGGCAGCCTGTTGTTCCGCATCTTTTTTGCTTCTTCCTCCACCCTTGCCAATTACATTCTGGTTTAGGTGGACTTCAACAGTGAAGTGTTTATTGTGGTCAGGGCCACTTTCACCTGTTAATACATACGTTAAGTGCTCCTCAGGGTTTTGCTGAATAATTTCCTGGAGCATTGTTTTATAATCTTTAAATGGTTTTGGCTTTGGCGTTTGAATGGCAGGTTCAATAAAACGCAAAATAAAAGAGCGCGCTTGTTCCATACCGCCGTCCATATAAATGGCCGCAATGATTGCTTCAAAAGCATCTGCCAAAATAGAAGGACGGGTATCTCCGCCTGTATTTTTTTCTCCATTGCTCAATAATAAATGATTTCCTACACCAATTTGAGTAGCAAATCCGCACAGCGCTTTTTCGCAGACCAGTGATGCGCGTGTTTTGGTTAAATCACCTTCCGGCATATTTGGACAGTGCTTGAACAGATAATCTGCCACAACAACACCCAAAACAGAGTCACCCAAAAATTCCAAACGCTCGTTGCTTGGGCCTGCTTTTTTGTTTTCATTTGCATAAGACGAGTGTGTTAATGCAGTTTTCAAATACTTTTTATCTTTAAAATGATAGCCGATTTTATCCTCAAGTTCTTGCAGCATGAAAACCTTACCTTTCCTATTTTTTAATGGTATATCCCATCATGTAACATTTATGAGTTTTCTTTTGTTTGATAATCTGAAATGCTGTCGGCAATCAAACCAACCACATTGGATTCCACATATTGTTTGGTCAAACGAATTGCACTTTTAAATGTTCTTGCGTCCGCACTGCCGTGTGCTTTAAATACAGGTTTTGCCGCACCTAAAATAGGCGCGCCTCCAACTTCTGTATAATCAAACATCTTTTTCAATTCTTTCATATCTTTTAACACAACGGAGGCTGCCAGTTTGTTTTTTGTACTCTTTGTGAAAATACCTTTTATTTTACTCATGAGCACCATAGCAACGCCTTCATATACTTTTAGAATCATATTCCCTGTAAATCCGTCTGCAACTACAACGTCGGCAGCATCCACAGGCAATGCTCTGCCTTCCACATTACCCACAAAGTTTAATTTTGACGCTTTCAACATCTGATAGGCGTCTACTTGTACTTGAGTGCCTTTGTTTTCTTCGCCGCCAATATTCGCAAGTCCAACACGCGGATTATGTAAATGCATTACTTTTTCCATATAAATGCTGCCCATTACACCAAATTGCTGCAACATTTCGGGACGGCATTCATTATTTGCACCTGCATCCAAAAGCATAAAATGTCCTTTGCTTTTAGGCATAATCGGCGCAAACGCAACACGTTTAATTCCTTTGATTCTTTTCACCAACAAGGTAGCTCCTACAACCAAAGCACCGCTGTTGCCGGCTGAAATAAATGCGTCTCCGTTTCCCGCAACCAATTGGCGGCATCCTTCTGCCATGGAAGAATCGGATTTTCCTTTTGTAATCTCCGTAGGCTCATCTTCCATGGTAATGACACCGGGCGCATGAACAATTTCCATACGATTTAATGAAATATTATTTTCTTTGGCAACACGACGAATCTCATCCTGATCTCCTGTCAACAAAATATCAATATCAAAATCTGTTACAGCTTCGGCGCATGCCTTTAAAATTTCCAAAGGCGCATTGTCCCCGCCAAATGCATCTACGATTATTTTCATGTTTTCGCACACCCTTTACTTCAATTCACACATATTGTTCCAACAGATTCAGTGAACGCTGTGCTAAGGCAGCGTAACGCTCTTTTTTATCTTTGATATGCTCACTCAGTGCAGGCAGCACACCAAAATTTGCCCCCATGGGCTGAAAGTTTTTGGAAACACTGTTCGCCACGTGGTCGCTTAAAGCCCCCATCATGGTTTCTTTCGGTAAAATCAACGCAGATGCCCCATGTTTTCGGTTTACCGCGTTGATGCCCGCCAAAATGCCCGATGAGGCGGATTCCATGTATCCTTCTACCCCTGTAATTTGTCCTGCAAAGAATAAATTGGGATTTTGTTTGAAACTGAAATCCTGATTCAACACTTGAGGCGCATTCAAAAATGTGTTGCGGTGCATCACACCGTAACGCATAAATTCGGCATGCTGCAAACCCGGAATCATAGAAAATACACGCTTTTGTTCGCCAAATTTTAAATTGGTCTGAAAACCAACCAAATTATAAAGCGTACCTTCTCTATTTTCCCTTCGCAGCTGCACTACAGCCCAAGGACGATGACCTGTTTTCGGATTGATTAAGCCAACCGGCTTCAAAGGGCCGTAGCGCATGGTATCTTTTCCGCGCTGAGCCAAAACTTCGATTGGCATACACCCTTCATATACTTTTGGATTGGCAACATCAAAGTCGTGCACAGGAGCACGTTCTGCCAATACCAGTGCATCATAAAACGCCTCGTATTCCTCTTTGTTCATGGGACAGTTGATATAGGCATCATCTCCGCCTTTATCATAACGGGACGCAGTAAAACAATCTTCCATAGAAAGACTTTCCGCTGTTACAATCGGCGCGGCGGCATCATAAAAACTAAGGCTGTCTCCGCAAAGAGACACAATTTGTTCTGCCAATGTATCCGATGTCAGCGGACCGGTTGCAATCACAGTAATGCCTTCTTTTGGAATCTCTGTGACTTCTTCAGATACCACCTTTATCAAAGGATTGCTTTTGATTTTTTCTGTAACCATCTGAGAAAAACGGTCGCGGTCTACTGCCAATGCCCCACCAGCAGGTACACGGCATTGATCCGCACATTCCATCAGCAGAGAATGAAACCTACGCATTTCTTCTTTCAACAAACCCGCAGCGCTTTCCACACGATCTGCTTTGAAAGAATTGGAACAAATCAACTCAGCAAACTGTTCACTGGAATGAGCAGGAGAATATTTTTTCGGTTTCATTTCATATAGCATAACTGCCTCTCCTTTTGATGCAATCTGCCATGCAGCTTCACATCCCGCTAATCCTGCTCCTATGACTGTAATGCTCATTCTTCCTCCACTTTTTCGTACCCACAATCCGGTGTAATACAGTATAATTTTGGTTTTTTACCTTTTTTCTTCAGCAAGGTTTTTCCGCACTGCGGACATTTTTCCATAGAAGGTTCGTCCCAGGAAACAAAGTCACAGTTTGGATACTCTTTGCAGCCATAAAATACACGGCCTTTTTTGGTCTTTTTCACAATGACGCGGCCGCCGCATTTTGGGCATTCCGCGCCTGTTTCATTGATAATCTTTTTGATATTCTTGCATTCGGGATAACCGGGACATGCAATGAATTTGCCGTAGCGACCTGTTTTTACCACCATTTGACGACCGCACAATTCGCATATAATATCTGTTTTATCTTCTTCCAACTGAATTTTCACGCCGTCCATGGCCTCTTTGGCTTTTTTCAGCGTATCAGAAAATTCATCATAGAAGGTATGCAGCTGCTGTGTCCACTCTTCCTTGCCATGCTCTACTTCATCCAGTTCGCTTTCTACTTGTGCGGTAAATTTAATGTTCACAATTTTCGGAAAATGTTCTTTCATCAGTTTTGTAATCACTTCCCCAAGCTCCGTTGGCTTTAGGGTTTTATTTTCTCTTGTGACATATTCTCTTGCCGTAATGGTAGAAATAGTAGTTGCATAAGTGGAAGGACGTCCGATTCCGTTTTCTTCCAGAGCCTTAATCAAAGAAGCTTCCGTATAACGCGGAGGCGGCTGTGTAAAGTGCTGGTTTCCAACCAATTCTTTGCATTTCAAAGGCATACCATTTTCCAAGACAGGCAATGCGCCTTTTGCCTCTTCCTCTTCATCTTTGCCTTCCTCATATAATACGGTATAACCGTCAAATGTAACCGTATAACCGGAAGCTTTGAAAATATAATTTTTTGCCTGAATATCTGCCTGAGTTGTACTTTGAAGACAATTTGACATTTGGCAGGCAATAAAGCGCTCCCAAATCAATTTGTACAGTTTATATTGGTCTGACGTTAAACTGTCTTTTACCTGGTCGGGAGATAAGTTGGGCATCGTCGGACGAATGGCTTCGTGTCCGTCTTGTGCGTTTGCTTTTACTTTAAATTTACGTGGGGTATCAGGCAAATACTTTTTACCCCAACGCTCTAAAATATAATCGGCAGCTTCTTTGACTGCATCTTCGGAAATACGCAAGGAGTCGGTTCTCATATACGTAATCAAACCGACTGCACCCATGTCAGCTACTTCAACACCTTCATACAGTTCCTGCGCTACTTTCATGGTTCTTCTGGCCTGAAAACCCAGTTTACGAGAGGCTTCCTGCTGTAATGTAGAAGTGATAAACGGAGGCGCGGGAGATTTTCTCCTGGTACCTTTTTTCACTTTTACCACTTGATATTCCGCATCTTCCAGCTCTGCCAGAATTTTATCTGCTTGTTCCTTGTTGGAAATTTTGATTTTTCCGTCAACATCTCCGTAAAAAGAAGCGGGGAATGCTTTTCTTGAGCCTTTTGGAATAAATTTTGCATCCAAGGTCCAGTATTCTTCCGGCACAAATTTGCGGATTTCGTTTTCACGGTCTACAATAATGCGAACCGCTACTGATTGTACACGTCCACCGGAAAGTCCTCGTCTGATTTTTTGAGATAAAAACGGACTTAATTTATAACCCACCAAACGGTCTAAAATACGGCGTGCCTGCTGTGCATTTACCAAATCCATATCAATGGCACGCGGATGCTCAATTCCATTGGTAACCGCCGTCTTTGTAATTTCGTTAAAGGTAACGCGGTTATGATCTTCCACATCCAGTCCCAATAAATAAGCCAAATGCCACGAAATGGCTTCTCCTTCGCGGTCCGGGTCAGTTGCAAGAAAAATTTCATCACTTTTATCGGCAGCTTCTTTCAACTCTTCCACCAATTTTTCTTTGCCTTTGATGACTTCGTATTTGGGTTTAAAATCTTTTTTAACATCTACACTTAATCGGTTTTCAGGCAAATCGCGCACATGACCCATTGAGGCCACGACATCAAAGTCTGAACCGAGATATTTCTTAATTGTTTTTGCTTTTGCAGGGGATTCCACTATTACTAGTTTAGACATTGTCTAACCACCTTTGCTCACGTACTTTTCAATCTCAAATTTATCGTTTGTTCGATTACTGTCTGATGAAACATATTCTCAATAAAAGCGATAAATTCCAGAAAAATTAAACTTGTCCGGGCAGACTATAACGTCTGCCAGAGTGAGAAAAAATTGCATCACATAATTCTAATTCTGTAACGGCGATTAAAATTCTTTGCGCCGATAATCCTGTTAACACTTCTAATTGTTCTATATGCACAGGTTCATTGGATAATTTACTGAGCAGCAATGCTCCGTCTTGAGAAAGCTGTTCCTTTAACTCTCTATGCTTTTCTGTCGCTTCTTTTTCATCAACTGCTTTGACAGGTCTAGGTTCCTGATAACGCAGTTGTTCTTCTTTCTTTTGTAACTGAGATTCTATTTTGAATTGCTCAAGTTGAAGCAGATACGTATTTGTATATTCTTCTAAAATATCCTGTGCTTTTGTCACAGGTTTTGCACCTGCTTTGATTAAATTATTAACACCTTCTGAAACAGGATTATAAATTCCGCAAGGAACCGCAAATACATCACGATTCTGTTCCAAAGCGGTTCTGGCTGTAATCAGAGAACCACTGCGTTCTGCCGCTTCCACTACCAGTACACCAACGGATAAGCCGGAAATAATACGATTTCGGATAGGAAAATGATGCTTAAATGCAGGTTTGGTTATAGGAAATTCCGAAATAATCGCTCCATGTTCGGCAATGGACCGTCTCATAGCTTCATTTTCCATCAAATACGGATATTCTATTCCACATCCCAAAACACATACGGAACTACCATTGCCTTGCAACGCACCTTGATGTGCTGCCGTATCAATTCCTTTGGCTCCTCCACTAACAATCACCATGCCGGCTTGGGCCAGCTGCATGCTTAGGTCATAAGTAATTTGTTTGCCCGTAGTTGTTGCATTTCGGGTACCAACCACCGCTAAAGCAGGCTGTTCATCCAAATTTGGCAAGGTACCCTTAACATACAACATGCAAGGCGGATTATCAATTTGGTAAAGTCTTTGAGGATACGCTTTACAAGCGGGAGTAATGGTTTGAATTCCTTTTGACTCACTGGAATCAATTAGTATTTTACCATCTTCCAATGTATTTTGCGACAATTGTTTGAGTTCTTTTGGGGTAAATAATCCCATCGAATGCCATTGGGTTGGTCCGGCATCGTAAAATGATGGTATATCCGGAAAATAGGATAATATCCGTTTTGGTTTAAAACTGCCTTCTCCTAAGGATAATTGCAGCCACGCCCAGTAAGCTTTACTATCTTCTGTCATACGGATTCCTCTAACTGCATGTCAATTCTTCCGCGCATCATTTCCCACATTAAAATTGCGGCAGAACTTGCTGCGTTTAACGATTCTGCACGCCCCATCATAGGAATGGTAACGCAAGCGTCACAAGCGTCGATTGCGGTCTGACTCAAGCCGTTTCCTTCATTACCAATCAGCATCACTGTGGGTTTTGAAAAATCTGTTTCCAAAACGCTTTGCGCCTGTTCAGAAGGAACTGCCGCAAACACAGCAAATGTTTTTCTTTTTAGCTCTTTAATTGCAAAGGACGTATCTTTTTCTATATAAAACGGTAAGCGAAAAATTGCACCCATACTGGAGCGCAATGCTTTGGGGCTGTAAATATCACAGCAATCTCCCAAAAACAACACACCACTGACTCCCAGTGCTTCTGCTGTACGCAAAACAGAGCCCAAATTCGCAGGATCTTGTATTTGTTCTAACGCAATGTACGTTCCCAATGCCTTCATATCCATCATGCTGTGATGCTGCTCCGGAATTCTGCATACACAGAATACACCTTGATTGTGCTTTGTGGCAGAAAGTGCGTCGGCCACATGTTCTTCTATCAAACGATATGAACGGCATTCCTGTATGATTTGAGTGATATAATCGTTGTATTTTGTTTGAGCAGTCCCAGTAAAGTATGCGGAGACAATTTCAATATTGCTCAGTGCGGCATCTCTGCACAGTCTTGCTCCTTCTACCACAAACATACCTTTTTCACGGCGAAACGATGCTGAATCCACTAATTTTGCAGCCAATTTGATTTCTTCATTTTTACGACTTTTGATGATTTCCAACATAACATAAAATCTCCGTGTAACCAAAATTTGCGCCCGAGGGAATCCCCCGAGCGCAACTATAGCTTTTTTATAGGGCAGATTTTGCTGTTTCTACCAAAGCGGCAAAAGCAGCAGGGTCTGCAACCGCAATCTCAGCAAGCATTTTGCGGTTTAGGCCAACGTTAGCTTTTTTCAAGCCATTCATAAATGTAGAATAGTTCATGCCGTTCAATTGAGCAGCAGCAGAAATACGAGTAATCCATAGACGACGGAAATCTCTTTTTCTTTGTTTACGGCCAATATATGCATAATTACCGGACTTCATAACGGCTTGTTTTGCCATTTTAAAGTGTTTGCTTTTAGCGCCCCAATATCCTTTTGCCAGTTTTAATACTTTTTTTCTTCTTTTGCGTGTTGCCAACGCACCTTTAATACGTGCCATTATCTATATACCTCCAATATTCGGTCAATTATCGTGTTTCCATCTCTTTTATAAAAGAACGCCTATTATTTGTAAGGAATCATTCTCTTTACTGCTGCTACATTTGTTTTATCTGTTACAGCGGTTTGTCTTAGACCTCTTTTACGTTTTGTTGTTTTCTTGTTCAAAATGTGAGATTTGTTTGCGTGTGCACGGATAACCTTTCCGTTCTTGGATAATTTAAAACGCTTTTTAGCGCCGGAATGTGTTTTAATCTTAGGCATGAGTTTATCCTCCTTAATTGTTTAACATCACTTTGTAGGTTTGGTTGCAAGAAACATTAGCATATTGCGGCCTTCCAATTTCGCCGGCTTTTCAACATTTGCATGCTCGGAAAGCGCCTCTGCAAAGCGATTCATAATGTCATATCCGTGTTCCGGATGACCCATTTCTCTTCCGCGGAAGCGAATAGAAACCTTTACTTTATCGCCGCCTTTTAAAAAGCGCATTGCATGGCTTACTTTTGTGTTAAAGTCGTGCGTGTCAATATTTAAAGAAAGTCTGATTTCTTTAATGTCAACCACGTGCTGATTCTTTCTTGCTTCTTTTTCGCGCTTGGTTTGTTCAAACTTATATTTGCCGTAGTCAATAATTTTGCATACAGGCGGTGTAGCCTGAGGGGCAATTTTTACAAGATCCAAATCTTTTTCTGCTGCCAAATCCAAGGCTTTTGCCGCAGGCATAATACCAAGCTGGCTGCCGTCAGAATCAATTACACGGACTTCTTTGTCACGAATTTCTTCGTTAATCTGTAGCTCTTTACTGCTAATGGTTACACACCTCCAAAAATACGTTGTGATTGTTATCGTTTACAAAATAAAAACGCGGACAGAATCTTCCGTCCGCGCATCAATAAACATACTTATCCCATCGTCAAAATGAGAGATAGTGAATATTGACCCGTGTCGGACGATACCCCACAGGTGAGAGCACATGTGCTCCGCTTTGTTTTACTCCAGTTATTTTAACAGGTTACGTTCTATTTGTCAAGAGAAAATTCACGTTTCCATTCTCCCGTTACTTCTTGATTGAGATGGAACGAATATAACATACATTCTTTTACAGGCTTTCCGCAGCATTGCTCCATTGCGTATACGTACAGTTCCAATTGCAGACGGTAACGTTCCCACAGTTCTTTTGCATGTTTCACCCGGTCTGTTTTAAAGTCCACAATCACCAATGCACCGTCTTCTTCAAATACGCAGTCAACCGCACCCTGCAAAACAGCAGTTTCTGTTTTTAAGTGTTCCGGCAGATGTGTTTCCACAACTGATAATGGCAGTTCCACCATAAAGCGTTTTTCTTTTTCCAAAGAGGTGGATGCCAGCATGCGTTTCCCCAATGGACTTTGAAAAAATGATTGTGCTTTTGATAAATCAACTGCTTGTGCCTGCTGCGATGTTAAATATCCTTGTTTTACGATTCTGTCGCATTCTGCCTGCGCATCATGGCTTGCAGCTTCATAATCCGCAAACTGCATAAATTCGTGCAGCGCTGTTCCCCGTTCTGCAGGCGTTAATCCAAAACTGCTCATAAAACGCGGCCGCGAAAGCGTGTTCTTCACTTTAGAAATCTTACCTGCCAATTCGGATGCTGTTACTTTTGCAGGTAATTGCGTCAGCATCTTTCGTTGATACTGAAACTCTATTTTTTCTTGTAAAGATTGAAGCAGGTTCCTATTTACGGGAGCTTCCTGTTTTTCTTCCGTTTCTTCTATGACAGGTTCCTGTTTCGGAGGCAGTACCACATGCATGCTCCAAGGCTGTGAAGAATTGCGCAAAATGATGCTGTCGTCTGCCATAGCACGTTCCCGTAACTGATGACCGTCCGTATGGCTCAACGCACAGGATAAAATCCAATCTGAAAAACTGGAAGCTCGATTCACCACAAATGGCTCTTGCTTTCTCTCTCCACTTAGCTGGGCGGCTAATTTTGTAAGAGTGCGGTCTAAATTTTTTACGGTAGACAGCATAATCAATTTTTCTTTTGCCCTGGTCATTGCCACATATAAAACACGCATCTCTTCAGACAGCTTTTCCCTGTTCATTTCTAACGCTATGGCTTCTCTGGGCAACGTGGTATATCTGCAATTGGTTTCCAAATCGCGTAGTTTTACGCCCAGACCCAAACGGGGATGCAGCAAAGCATCCTTTTGCTCCCTGTTAAACGGATTGGAGCAGCGGGCTAAAATGCAAATAGGAAATTCCAAACCTTTGGAGCGATGAATGCTCATGATTTTTACCGCGTCAGCTCCTTCGGACATAACAGAAGCCGCAGGTAAATCGGCATCCTGTTTCTGCAAACGGTCAATGTAACGGATAAACCCGGATAACCCGTGATAACCTGCCTGTTCAAACTGTTTGGCATATTCCATTAACATCTGTAAATTGGCCAATCTGCTTTCCCCATGGGTCATGGTTTGTACCATATTCAGATATCCGCTTTTTTGGTAAATATAGTTTAACAAACGGTCGGCAGGCATGGTTGCCGCCATGGTACGGTACTGCTCCAAATCCTCTAAAAATGCAGCCGCCTGCCGGTTTTGGTTACCAAAAGATTTACACGCCAAATATAACGGCTGTTTTCTTTCATTCCCACGCATTTGCGCCATATCGTCCACCGTAAATCCGTAAATAGGACTCATCAAAACAGAGGCAAACGAAATGTCCTGCAAAGGATTATCAATCACTCGCAGCAGCGACAGCATGACCGCTACTTCCACGGTACGAAAAAAACCATTGTGGGTATCTGCCCACGCAGGAACACCGTATTTTTCCAACTCTTTTGCATAATCGGGGGCATGTTTGTTTGCACTGCGCAGAAGAATACAAAAATCTCCATACTTTACAGGCCTTTGTTTCCCGTTTTCTGTTACAAGAAAGGATTCCTTCACCATTTTTTGTATGGTATTTGCAATATGACGGCTTTCCAGCACGGTCGTTGTTTCATCTTCCGTTTCGTCCTGAACCGCCGCTAAATCGATAATATCCAATTGGGTCTGACACTTATCATATTCCGGATACTGCGCCCCTGGTACCAACAATTCTTTTCCTTCGTACGCAACGTCGCCTGCCTGGGGCGACATAATTTGCGAAAATATAAAATTAATGGTATCCGTTACTGTTTCACGGGAACGGAAGTTTTTATCCAAAATCAAATACGCGGGATATTGATTCAGCTCCCTTTGATATTCGGGAAAGCTGTGTCTGCGTTCTAAAAAGATACTTGGCATGGCTTGACGAAAACTATAGATGCTCTGCTTTACATCGCCCACCATAAATAAATTTTTCTCATCCTGAGAAATTGCCCGAAACAGCATGTCCTGCGCTTCGTTGGTATCCTGGTATTCGTCCACCATCACTTCATCAAACCGTTGAGATAACTTCTCCGCTTCTTCCGTGCGGACAAAACCATTTTCTGTCTCTTTGATGAGCAATTCCAACGCCCAGTGTTCCAAATCACTAAAGTCCGCCGCTTTGCGTTCTGTCTTTAAACGCCGCAATTCTTCTGAAAATTCCTTGGTAATCGCAAAGAGTTTTTGTACCATAGGTGACAAGCGAGACAAGTCGTCCTTTGTCTCCTGTTCTGTGGCACAGAATAATTTTGCTATCTTTTTATCAACGGTTTCTTTGACCTGCTTGCGGCAGTCACTGATGCGTATTTTCAGTTCATCTTCACTGTATCCCCGCAGTGACGGCAATCGTACAAAGGTCACATTCTCTGCCGCTTTTGCCGCTTCGTCCCACGCTCCATGTTCCAGCACATCTTTCAGATGGTTCAATTCCGCCAAATCGCTTTGATACGTATTTTCATACGTTTCTAATAGTTTGGCGTCCTGTTTCATCAACTCCAGCGCATGTTTTGTAAGGGTAATACAGTAATGTACCGCTTCCTGTGCATAGAAAAGCAAAGTTTGTCCCCAAGGAGTATCAGCAACCTGTTCGATATGTTGATACATAGCCGCTTTTTCATCCAACCATTTTTGAGGGAAAGGATGGGAACGGGTAAACTCATATAAGGCTTCCACCGTTTGTATGATTCGGCTGTCATCACGGTCGGAACTGAACGCTTCTACCAAGTCGGCAAACGCTTGGTCCTGCTGTTCATAATTCCGTTCCAGCACATTTGTAATGGCGGTTTGCTTTAATAATGTAAGCTCACTGCTGTCTACAATGCGCAATTCCGGAGACAGATTGAGTTTATAAAAGTTTTCTTTGATTAATTCATTACAAAAACTATGTATGGTACTGATTTGGGCACGTCCCAGTAACAATTGCTGCCGCTGTAAATTACGATTTGTAGGGTCTTGCGCCAACAATTCCGAAATTCTTGCAGCAATACGGTCCTTCATCTCTGCTGCTGCTGCTTTTGTAAACGTTACTACAAGCAGCCTGTCCGCGTCACTGGGATGAACAGGGTCAGTCAACCGTTCTATCACACGCTGAACCAATACCGCCGTTTTACCTGACCCTGCCGCCGCAGATACCAGCAAAGTACCGTCGCGGGCATCAATTGCATTTTTTTGTTCCTGTGTCCATGCTCGGTTCACCCGTTTTCTCCTCCTTTCTGTTTCAATTGCTCCAATACCTCTTCTTTTTTATGACAAAATTGCGGATTACCGCCATCCTCTTTTTCATGTTGGCAAACTGCAAAGTAAGGACAGTATAAACAGCCGTCATAAGCTCCCTGCAAAGGATTCGCCTGCACATTTCCCTGCTGTAAATTTTGAGCCATATTGCCAATAAGCGATTCAATGTGATTTAGCACGCGCTGCATTTCATCAGCATTAAGTAAGGATTCCTGCGATTTCGGCACACCGTCCTTCAATGCAACAGGGATATAAATGCCCTGTGCATGTTCTTCCATACCGCAAATTACAGAAGTATCATTGACTACAACGCCGTTCATGCGAAGCTGTTTATTGATTTCCTTTTCCACTGCGTCAGGTTTTGCTGACCGCGAGATAGAAATAATCGGTCGTGAAGCAGGCATATACAGTACACCTGCCGGCTGATATTGTCCGTTTTGAATCAAGGCGGCAAGATAAATAAGCATTTGCATGTTAATACCATGCAGAATATCTCCTATTTTAAATTCTTTTTTTCCTGTTTTATAGTCCACAACACGCACATATTGCACGCCGTCTTGCTCCATGACGTCCGTACGGTCAATTTTACCCTCCACTTGAACCACTGTGCCATCCTCCAAAGAGATGGTCAAAGGAGAGAAATCGCCTCCGTTTTCCTTTAAAGATAACTCATGACCAATGGGCTGAAACTTGCTCTGGGAAAGTTCTTTTGCAATATGGTGAATGACAACATGGGCAGAATCTGCAATGCGCCGAAATACAAACTGAAACCGCTGGGTTTTATCCTCACTTCCGCCTAATTTCATATTGACATATACAGCAATATATTCTTGAATTGCCTGAATCAATGTTTCTTTCGACATCGCAGCAATTTCTTCTGCGCAATACGCTTGAAATATCTGCTGTAAAAGATAATGGATTAAACTGCCATATTCCAGCTGATCCATTTCTGCAGGTCTGCGTTCTTTTAGATTCAGCCCATAACGACAAAAATATTGGAACGGACACAAATGATATTGTTCAATTTGTGTAGCGGAAACAGACATTTGATTTTGAAACAACTGTTTTGCGTACTCAGGCTGCATAAAACGATGCACATTTTTCGTATATGCACGGTCCAAAGCCTCCATGCGCTCGGCATATCCGTCTTTGTCCTCAAATACTGCTTTTAAAGTGGATTTCAGCTGCGTTTGATTGCGATATTCTTTTGCGGCCATAGTAAACGCTGACTCTTTGGAACATGCAAAATAGGCTTTTTCTATTTGTTGTTCCGTTTGCATCTCTAATAGCGGAAACACGCCTTTTACTTCACTTACAATGGCAGAAGGAGCCTTTGCTTCTCCCGTAAGTCCTGCACGATGCCAAGTGACATATAATCTATGAGAAGCACTGGTAAGTGCCGCATACGCTAAATGCTGTTCTTCTATGGCGGCCTCTTGAGCAGTATCGCTCAAAGGCAATCCCAATTGAATCAAAGATTGCCGTTCCAAATCACTGAATACGCCTCTGCTGCTCGGTACAGCAGGAAATTCACCTTGTACTGTACCAATGACAAATACAACTTTTGGTTGTGCAGGGCGCATACGGTCTGCGGTACCTACAGTCACATGGTCAAGACTTTGCGGAATACCTACAACATCATAAGATAAAATCATCAGGCGCAGCAATTCAGCAAACCGCTGTACCGTTAATGCTTCATGTTCCAATCCCGACGCGCATTGATCCAGAATATCCATTAAAATATTCCATAACTGGGTTTGTTGTTCCGCTGTATCCAGTCGTCCCATTTGTTCCAGTTGATTGGATAAATTTTGCAAAGAAGACGGAACATCCAGCTCTTCTAAAAATTGGTACAGTGCTTTTGCATATATCAACCCGTCCCCATCTTTCAACCGTTTTTGCAGACGCACCAACGGTTTTACTGCTCTCTCACGCAATTGATTCAGTTCTTCCAACCGTTTTTCCTGCTGTTCTGTCTGTCGTTCTACAAAGCCGTCTACATTGGCAGTCCATTCCTTCAGCCATTTTTTTCCTGAAAGATTCCATAAAAACGTATAGTTTTCCAACAAAGAAATTTCATACGGAGTAAGCCCGGCCAATCCTGTTTTTAAATATACAAACATATCGTCCGAAGAAAAATTGCTTTTTAATATTTGCAGTGCATACAGCACCAAACACATCAAAGGTTCCGCATAAACAGAACGTGGCGTATCCATAAAATACGGCACCTCATATTGTTCCAACGCAACATCCAGTACGCCGCGGTAATGGTCTAAACTTCTGGCAATGATAGCAAAATCTTGATATTGATATCCCTCATTCATCATCAAATGTCGAATGGTTGCACCGATATACGCAGCTTCATGATATACGGTTTCTCCGCTGTATAACGTAATCACATCCGGTACATTGGAAAGCGGTTCTTTCTCCACACGAAAGATTTGATGTTCCAAATGCTTTAAATCTTCCGTTGCAAAGCGAATTCCTGGTTCCAGCACAATAGGTGCAGATACTTGTACGTGATGTTGTCTTGCCATTCGCATCAGCACATTTGCTGTATGGCGTACACGAGCAAACACCTCCGCTCCCATTTGATTATCTAAAGTGTCACACGAAAGAGATACTGTTACCTCACATGCTTGAGACAACATGAGTTCGATTAAGTCAAATTCCTGCTGCGTAAACCCCTCAAAAGAGTCAATATAAATATGGTAACCCTCAAAAAAACGATGTTCCGTAAACGTATGTTTCAAACGTTGAAGGTCGTCTAATGGGTCTAAATAGCTTTGCGCTACCAAAGCATCATATGCGGATAAAATCAGACCAACTTCCTTCAATTTTTGTTTCAGCTTTTTATCTTCTGTTTGCTGTGCCATTTCCAGCAATACAGCAGGCGCTATTGCACACATTTTTAATTCGGCAGACACAGAGAGCATCAGGGGAATCAATTCTTCCACGCGTGTTACATAAAACTCCAGCTCGGCTTTTACTTCTTCCAAAGCCAGACTCATGAAAATATTTCGTCCTCCGTCATCCAATTTTGCAATTCCGCTGCCCCCATAAGCGCGAAACGCCATATCTGTAAGACGAGTAAAACTCATTACCTGTACCTTGTTTACTTGTTTTGGACCAAGCAGCTTGAGCATTGCTTTTTCTGATTCAAAGGAATATTGTTCCGGAACCAACAGCATAACCTTTTCTGTATTTTGTTCTGCAAGATGTTTTACTTGCTCTCGAATCCTGTAAGTTTTTCCACTTCCTGCACGACCTAATATCAGTTGTAACATGAACTCTCTCCTGTTTGCGTGAAATACATTATTTTATCTTTTAGTATATCACAATTGTGCATCAAAAAAAAGAAGACACCTTTTCCCTTTCGCGAGAAAATGTATGCCGTATAGTTGTCATTGACTATATAAAAATGCTATACTAAAATTGTAAATTATTTAAAACGATGTAATTACAAATACGATAGAATATCAGCAAACAAGAAAAAGGAGACAAACATGATACTGGATTTTTCTAAAATAGAAGAAACTGTGAAGACACAGTTTTATGGTGGAGAAAAAGAATTAAGAGCACATATGAACATTGATAAAAACAATAAAATTTTGTTGGGAACATTGGAACCCGGAGCTTCCATCGGTTTGCATACCCATGAAACCAACAGCGAAATCATTTATATCTTAAGCGGAAAAGGCAAAGTTCTGTTTGAGGGAGAGTACGAATTGGTTTCTGCCGGATTATGTCATTATTGTCCACAGGGATGTTCCCATAGTTTAATCAATGACAGTAATGATAACCTGACCTTTTTTGCAGTCGTTCCTGAACATACAAAATGAGATTAAAAAGCCTGTATGACATGTCATACAGGCTTTTTATTTGAAGTTACCATCCAAACCAGCTTTTTATACTTTCATAAATTTCTACCGTTTTAAATTTTACCTCATATTGATTTCCTTCTACCGCGCTCATCTGCTCATCGGTTAAAACATCATCCAATTCCGGCATGCCTTCTCGCTTTTCGGCTGCCGGAAGACACATTGCAGGGAACAATACACACCACCAATTTTGTCCCGCACCCTCTCCAATTAACACGCGCAAGGCATCATAATTTCCGGCAGGCATCGTAATATCATCGTACTGTCTGTTATTGAAAAATATATTTTCTACTTCTACCGTTACGCCATAAGTATATCCTTGTTTGTAAATTTCATCCTGCGCTACTTGTTCCAAATACGCAATATTCGCTTTTGCTGCGCTCATTGCTTCTTCTTTGGTCGTACATTCGCTGAACAATGTTCCCGTTTCGTCCAAAAGCCTGTCTCTTACTTTTAATTTTAGTGCTTGGTCTTCTTCTGAATCGGAATTTGCCAATACATGTAAACGAAATACTTCATTTGGAATTTGCTCACATTGTGCGGCAAATGCCGTAAAGCTGGTGAAAGAAAATAAAATTGCAATTACGAATCCAATCAACAATGCCTTTTCTATGTATTTCAACTTTGTCATGAATAAAACCTCTTTCTGTTTGAAATGTTACTAACAGAATGGACAGATTTTATTTTATTTATACATGTTTCTGAAAAATTTTTTGAAAGAAAAACAGAACATCCAAAACTATTATGGTCGGATGTTCTGTTTTCCTTAAATAAAGATTAAATTTAACAGCAGCATAGTGGTAACGCCGGGAATACCTCCTACGGCTGAAACTCCGATACTGAGTGGATTGAGAGGCAAGCGCACACCCGTAAAATATCCGGATAGATTTACGGCCAGCAAAGCGCAAAGCCCTACACAAATACTGATAACTGTTTTCCGAACCGGTTTTTTTGACTTGGCAATTACTTGTACTAAAACAAGCGCTGCAAAAATACCCAGCGCGATTAAAATGCCAATAAAAATCCGCACATTTTATCCCCTCGCTTATATTAAAAATACGTTTCGAAAGGAGGAACAGCGATTCCCTGCTGTTTTGCGACATCCAGCAAATGACGGTAACGCGCCTGAAGTGCCCTATCTTCATAAATACACGCCTCAATCATATCCTGGTTGCTTTCCAACTCAAACCATTGGCGATTGCAGGCGAGCAAACGACTTACTTCTTTGATTTCGTCTAACAAATGTTCATGTTGTTTTTCTTCGCTTAATTTTAAAACGTGTTTATTTGCATCTGTATGTTCCATCATATCAGCTTCCGCCCTTCCAATGATACTTATGCAGGTAGAATGGACAAATATGCCCCAAATATACCTTTTTTAGAAAATTATAAAAAATTACCAGTAAATCCATTATTCCTTTACGTGTGCAACCAAATATAACATAAATTGTTTGCTTTGGTTGGTGGATATTCCCTATTCCGTACAATATAATACTGCCATGAAGGTGTGAAAATATGATAAATCTTAAAAATAATATTTCCTCAAATTTATTTACACTAAGAAAATATCATAAAAACGGTCACAAGAAGAGATAGCGGACAAAATAGGTGTAAGCAGACAAGCAATTGCAAAATGGGAACTAGCGTTTTCCAAACTAAAGGATATAAAAAACTTTCCATACAATCTGCTTATAAAATATACCTTATTAAGTAGGATAGAAATTCTTTTAATATTTAGCATCAGCACTTTTTCTGTATCCAAACCGAACGCTACTTCTCCATATACTGCTATATGTTTTTATGATAAATATTGGACATACTGCATAAAACATGTAATAATCGATTCATTTATACATAATTAGATAATATAGTAGACATTCTAACCAAACATAAATTAAACTAATATTCATGACAAATTATGCTTAGAAATTTTCGAGCTTTGATTAAATTTTATCGAAAAATTGTCGGGAAAGAATATCTAACATGATTGTCCGTTCAAACAGTCATATTTTATTCGTTTTTGGGAGGAAGTGATATTAAGGTATATAGATAATAGTCATCGGATTTTAAAGTTAATAAAAATCAAGGAGTAAAACATGAAGATGAAATTACAAAATCAAAAGATGCTTTCACTTTTTTTGGTAGCATTAATCGTCTTTGTTGGCGTTGGACAGTCATTATTAGCAGTACATGCAGAGTCTAATAAGACCGAAAACATAACAGTAACGTTGGAAGCGGGAGAAGGAACATTCAAGGATGATAATTCAAAGACCAAAATAATTATAATTCCGAAAGGGCAAAGCATTACTGGTGCAGGAAAACGAGTTCCAGAAGTAAATCCACCTGAAAATAAGATATTTGAAGGTTGGTATTGGCGTGAAACTGATGTTCCAGACATAAGTGGAATTCCTATGGATTCTAACGATAACATAATAGCTAAATACAGAACTGTTAGTGATTTAGAAACAGTCCCTCCTGCTGAAATAGAAGAGATAAGTAAAGCAAAAGAAAACTTGAAAAATTCTGTAGAGGCACTCAAGAAGTTGAGCGAAAGAGAAATCGACATCCAGAATCTTACGCCTGAAAGTGTCGTTGATTACCAGCTAGCAGTAATAGAAGCTAAAAAAGTACAAATGAACATAGATAGTTTATTACTAAATTCTGATACTACAGTAGAACAATTAATTGAAGGCACAATGACGGTGGAGCAATGTATTAAGAAATTAGAAATCGCCAAAGCAAATCTTAAGGATATGGAAGCTCCAATACCAGATATTTCTAATGCCAAAAAGAAATTAGAAGACGAAATTACTTCTCTGGAAAAAACCTTAGAAGAAAAAATAAATCCTTTTTATTATACTCCAGACAGTGTTGTTCGCTATGATAAGTTGGCAATGGCTGTTAGGCAAGAATTGGCAAAAGCAAAGAAGGTATTAGCTGAGGAAAATACAACTCTAAATAGCCTTAAACTCCAATGGTGGAATCTATCTTATGCTCATAACTCTTTGAAAAAAGCAAAACCTATATTTTTGGAAGAAGCAGAGGCATCCGAGTCAGATAGAGCTTCTTTAAAAGCGGCTCTCCAAAAATTAGAGGCTGTTGTTCTCAAATCAGAAGATACTACAAGAGCGACTGCAGATTCTTTAAATGCTTACACTGCAGCACATAAAGCTGGAGAAGAAGAAATTGAAAAAGCAAAAACAATTTTAAACGATAAAAATGCAAAAAAAATTACTGTTGCAAAATTAGAACAGGCTCTTTTTAATGCAAGAATTACTTTAGAAAAAGCAAAAAACGAGTTAGTATTTTTAAAAGATTCAGAAATATATAAACCTTTAGGCAAAGATGTAGTTATTACAAAAGGAAGTACTGTGCAAGCAGAAAATTTTATCGATAATATATCAGAATTACCAAAAGATACAACAATTACTTTTGCTGATGAAGCACCTGTTACAAATGTGGAAATAGACAAGAAAGAGATTAAAATACTTGTTAAATATCCGGATAATAGCAAATCTGAAATTATTTCAACATTAACAGTTTCAGCAGACAATACACAAATAGTACCATTAGAAATTGCGAACATAGACATCACTGATGCTAAAATGGAGATTGTAAAAGATGCCAAAAAATCTTTTAAACTAATTTATAAAGATGTTAGAAATCAAGTAATTGAAAAAAATGATATAGTAATCGATGTTATGGATGTCTTAGATCCAAGTGGCACTTCTATAACACCATCAAGTTCTAAGATGGAAGTTTTACAAGATTATGATGATTTATCTCTGCTGGATATAATTATATGTGATGGAAATTTAGAACCGGGAACATATACAATAATTCTTGCTGTAAATCAAAGTAAAAAAGAATACAGCCTACCAATGGAATTCTATATAACGCACGAAAATAATGATCCAAAAAAAGATGAGCCACCGTTGGTACCATCTCAACCAATTGAAAAGGATATAACAGAGAATACTATGCAGGAAGAAATTTCTTCAATACCTAAAAATCAAATGAGTAAAATCGAAGAGAAAAAGGATGAAGAGAAAAAGGATACGGTAAAGGAAGAAATAAAAAGTAATCTCTCTTCCCCTAAAACCGGAGACACTACACAAATTTTACTGCTATTAGGTATTTTATTAGGTGGATTTGTTCTGCTGCTTGTATTGCTATATAACAAAAAAAAATTTAACAGATAAAGTGTTGTCAATTAAGAGTTAATAATATCAGCGTCTTTAGGTGTCTAATATTCCATATTTAAAAAGGGTAACAGTGCTCATGGTAATATACAGCTCCATTATTTGGTAAAGGGGCTACTCTTACAAAAAGACCCACAATATTCAAACACACAGACGTATCACGATTTATAACGATATACAAACTTTACTTATGTCTCACACCATATAAATTCTCTACTAGACAAGTTAAAATGTCATACAGCTTAAAATACGATAAAAAAGGGATATGCTCACACAAGCGTATCCCTTTTTTATTAGAAAAATTAATATGAACGATACTGAATTGATTAAAAAATATTTTTGACTCTCCATAATCAAGGTTGACGGAAAATTCCACATCAATAGATAAAATCTGAATAAATGTAAAAATAATATAGAAAATCAATAGAATAACTTTTAATTGATGTCATACTGAAAAAGATAAAACAGATTATCACACAAAATTGGTATAGTTGTAAGGAATAAATTGAATAATAAAAAATAACCTATCTTATATAATACATTAACACCACTTCACTTTTCTTATGATAATGGGTTTTAGAGCAAATATTCTAGATTGCTATACAGAAGGGACATATCGTGTTTATATACAAAAAGTATTTTGGGTGCCATTAACGAATATACTAATGACGGCTGACCGAGAATAAATTCTGAAAGATTAAATTTCAAATGAATAATTGAGATTATAGAGATAAACAAAATCTGCTATATTGTGACAAAATTCCTTTCCTATCTTGGCAGAAATCATAGTTGTAATATCCTCTACATAGTAATTAGTGACAATGCAGACAGTAAGTAAGATGGCATATTTATCCAATCCTGTTGCAATATAAATAAAAAAAGATTAAGTTTGTTGTCTGTTACAATGCTTTGAAACAATTCTAGCAAATTCTCTCTGGATACAGGATTCAAGGGCTTGAATATTGACTTTCATTTACGGCTTATATTTTTGCATTTATAATGTGCTGATGATATCTGTTATATCAAAAACAGCACTGTTTTGGCCTGCGCAGACAAAGCAACATTTCTGCAATCATTTGAGCACTTAAAGAAACCCGATGAAACAGAACCGCTATCTCTGGAGCAAATTATGATACGTACAGAAAGGCAGTCTGATTATGATACAATGTCTTTATAAAGATTTACGTCTTGCCGCACACCCAACACTTTATATATTTATATTACTGGGTGCTTTGGTAATCGTTCCCTCTTATCCGTATAGTCTCGTATTCTTTTTTGGCTGTTTGGCTCCATTTATTACCATGATGTACGGAAGAGAAACCAATGATATTTATTACATGGCATTGTTGCCCATAGAAAAAAGAAAAATTGTCACTTCAAAGTGCTTTTTATTTGCGGTTACACAACTTAGTCAATTGTTATTTTCGATTCCTTTTACAATTTTACATGCTGTTTATCTCCCACAAAGCAATGTGGTAGGACTCAATCCAAACATCGCTTACTACGGATTTGGACTTATGATATATGCCATCTTTCATTTTATATTTCTCACAGAATTTTTTAAAACTGCTTACAAAACGGGTAAAGCATTTATATTTGGAATCATACCGGCCGTTATTTGTATGATTGCTATGGAGGTGCTTCCTCATCTGCCCGGAACAGATTGGCTAAACAGTACCATTTCTTTTGATTTGCTGTTACAGCTTCCGGTTTTGGCAGGCGGCATCATATGCTATGCGATTTCTATGATTCTTACGAATATCATTGCAGCCAAACAGTTTGAAAAAGTAGACTTATAAAAAAAAGAGCGCAGGCCGCATATCACGGCTTACGCTCTCTTTTATTTATTTTCTTTTATAATCTTACCGACCTCGGATGCCGGCATAAAATCGATTCTGCCTGAAGATACATCCGCTGCAACAACCTGAATGCGTATTGGCATTCCTATGGTCAGTTTATCACCTGTCAAACGGTCTACCTGCGTCATCATACCGTCAAATTCAAATTCGGAATCCACAAAGGTATCTATCGGTACAAAACCTTCTACGCTGTTGGTTAACTGTACAAATAATCCACGGTTGGTAACTCCGCTGATAATACCGTCAAATTGTTCTCCAATATGCTGTGTCATATACTCTGCCATATAGCAATCTTCCGCACTGCGCTCTGCTACCAAGGCTTTTACTTCTGCCTCAGAGGAATTGGTTGCACTGTCCTGCGCATAAGTTGCATAATGCTCATTAATATAATTTCTGCCCTTTTTATTGACAAATGCCGTTAAAATACGGTGAATTGCTGTATCGGGATAGCGTCGAATCGGAGAAGTATAATGGCAGTAATCTGCCAAAGCCAAACCAAAATGACCAAGTGGGTCAGTGGCATATCTGGCCTTTTCCATGGTACGCAGAATTTGATAAGAAACAATTTTTTGAGCAGGCGTACCTACCGCTTGGTCTAAAATTGCCGCAAACTCCGCAGTGGATGGATTCTCCTTTTTGATACCTGAGAAATCCAGCCCCAAAGAAGAAACAAGTTCGATTAACGTTTCAATTTTTAGTGATTTCGGATTCTCATGAACACGATACACAAACGGAAGATGCTCTTTTTCTGCCAATTTTGCTGCCGCTTGGTTTGCAGTAACCATCAACTGTTCAATCATCTGTTCCGATTCACCTGTTTGTCTAGGCTGTACATCAATACAAATACCGTCTTCATTTAAGATAAATTTCGGTTCGTTACTTTCCAGTTCCATGGTTCCGTTTCTTCTGGAACGTTCTTTTGTGATAGACGCCATTTCCCTGGCTGTCATAAGGCCTTTCATCACAGGTTTATATTTATCCAGCAAATCCTGTGTTGCGGTTCCTTTAAAAATTTCGTTTACTTCACTGTAAATACCGCGTACTTTGGTTCTTATCACAGTTTTTTCAAAACGATAGCCCGTAATGGCACCGTCCATATCTACTTGTATGATAGCAGAAAAAGCCAGTTTATCACTGTCCGGTGTTAAAGAGCATACCCCGTTTGATATTTCCGGTGGCAGCATTGGAATCACTCTATCTGCAAAATACACGGATGTTCCTCTTAGTTGTGCCTCTTTATCCATTGCACTACCTTCTTTGACATAATGAGAAACGTCCGCAATGTGAACGCCAAGTTCAAAGCCATGTTCCGTTTTTTTACAGGAGATGGCATCATCCAAATCTTTTGCACTGGCGCTGTCTATGGTAAAGATGGCTTCATCACGCAAATCAATTCTGCCTTGCATGTCTTCCTGTGTCACTCCGCGGGCAGCAATTTGTCTGGCTTCCTCCAATACTTCCTCCGGAAAAGCCATACGGATGCCATTTTGTTCTACAATGGCATCTGCGCATACTTTGGCACTGCTTGCTTTTCCGAATACTTTTACAATATTGGCAACTAATTTATTGTTTTTTGGATTACGTGTAATGTGCACATATACTTTATCGCCAATCTGTGCGCCGTTGAGCGTATTGCGGTTGACTTGCAGATTATAGCGAATCGGAATATCTGCTGCGAATTCCCAATAACCTTCATTATAAACCAGTGTACCTGTGGTATAGCGGCTGCCTTGCTCCACAATTTCTTTTACTTCCCCGCTGCGGCCGCGGTCAGACTCGGTAATATTGGTTAAAATAACAATATCATTAAGCATGGCATTTTTCAAATTACTGCCGTGGACAAAGATATCTCCGAATCCTTCTTCGGGTCTGACAAACGCGAACCCTTTTGATAAAGAAGATACACGCGCACGGATATCCCCAAACACAAGGGAAACCATTTGTTTGTCATCTACTGAAATTTTATCTTCATATTTCAGCTCTGCCATTGCTTTTGCAAAGTCATTTTCCTGCTGTAAACGCGCTTTTTCCTGTAGCTGCACATATGGCAGCGGACCGCGTTCTTTTTGCAGCGTAGTTAAAATTCTGGTCTTCATATCGTCTATCGTCATATTTTTCCCTGCCTTTATCATTTAACGTTAACCTATTTTTACTCATTTATACAATAGAATATGGATTTAAAAATTTAACAATAAAAAACCTCGCTTAGCACGATGCCAAACGAGGGTTTTCACATGCATTATTGGCCGGAACTTCCTGTAGTAAAGAAAATAATTGCATTAATTACAATTACAAATGCAAAAAAGCCAAGTGCAATTATTGTTGTCCATCTAGATAAAAATGCATCAATGGTACGGCCTTTATTTTTAGATAAAAATGTGTCGGAAGAAGAACCTCCGCCAACTCTATTTTCATTCTGCTGCTGACCTTCCTGAAGAAGAACCAAGGCGATAATACCAACGGCAAAAACTAGAAGGACTATGCCAAAGCCTAGTTCTAAAGCTCCCATTTTGTACCTCCGAGTATCTGTTCGATCAAATAACTTAAATTATCATACCACATGTGAAACATTTTTTCAACATACTTTCCACATATTATAAAATATTTTTTGCATAAAGTTTCTTATCTTGGAAAAGCTACATCTAGGCAGAAAAACGAAGAAACGCGTTTGCCGTTTTTTGCCCGCCGTTTTTGCTTTGCTATTGGCACTGCAAAAACGGTTTTTTATTTCAAAGTCAGCTGTTCTCCTTCATATTCCTGTGCAGTAGGCAGTGCACCGATTGCAGGAATATTTTTTCTGTAACGTGCAGGGTTGGAAAGCATTCCATCTTCATACACCACTGCTTTTGCAAGTATCTTTCCGCGTTTTAATGTAATGCCTGCCACACCTTGTGTGGAACGTGTTGTTTTAGACTGAATGGCCGCAGTGTTTACCAACAGCATTCTGCCTTCTGTGGTAGTAAGCAAAATTTCACATTCCTGTTTACAATAAAACATAGCAAACAATGGGGACTTATCACTGTAAGCGCCTACAAGCTTTTTACGATTGGTTTTGGTTGTATACGTATTCATTTCTACTTTTGCAATTTTACCGTTCTCAAAAATGAATATCATGAAACCTTCGTACGCTTTGGTAGCAGCCATATAAATTGCCGCTTCGTCCTCTTCCATTCCCAGTTTTGCAGCTACATAATCTCCCAGAACACTGGCTTTTGTATCTGAAAACTCATTGGCTCTTGTCTTATAAACAGTAGCTTGATTGGTAAAGAATAATAATTCTGTATTATTGGTTGCTTCAATCTGCTCTGTGATTTTATCGCCTTCTTTTAACTTTTGCTCTCCGCTCATACGCAGAGACTGAGGCGTAATCTTCTTGAAATAACCTTCTTGTGTAAAGAATAAATGTACAGGATAATCCGGTACCGCTTCTTCTACATCCGATTCTTCTATTTCATCGGCGTAAAGCAGCATGCTGCGGCGCGGCTGTGCATATTTCTTTGCTACATCCTTTAATTCGGCCACGATAATTTGTTTTATCTTTGCTTTGCTTGCCAAAATATCCTGAAGTGCAGCAATATCTTTTTCCAACTGTGCAATTTCTTCCGTGCGTTTTAAAATATATTCGCGGTTTAAATGGCGCAGTTTGATTTCGGCAACATATTCTGCCTGAATTTCATCAATGCCAAAGCCTGACATCAGATTCGGAACAACATTTGCCTCTTCCGCTGTTTCACGCACAATTTTCACAGCTTTATCAATATCAAGCAAAATTGCCTGCAAACCTTTGAGCAAGTGCAATTTGTCCTGTTTTTTCTTCAAGTCAAAGTGTGTTCTGCGGCGTACACATTCAACACGGAAAGCCACCCATTCTTCCAGAAGCTCTCTGATACCCATTACCTTTGGCATTCCTGCTACCAAGACGTTAAAGTTACAGGAAAAGGTATCTTCCAGCGTTGTCATTTTAAACAGACGCTGCATCAATTTATCCGGGTCTACACCACGTTTTAAATCAATAGTAATTTTCAAGCCATCCAAACCTGTTTCGTCCCTGATGTCTGAAATTTCCTTTAATTTCCCTTGTTTTACCAAATCGACTACTTTTTCTACAATGACTTCAATGGTCGTGGTAGGCGGAATTTGTGTAATATCAATACAGTTTGCAGACTTATCGTAGGAATAGCGGGAACGAACACGGATACCGCCGCGTCCCGTTTGATAAATGGTATCAATGGCTTGTTTATCATATATAATTTGTCCGCCGCCCGGAAAATCCGGCGCTAACAATGTAGAAGCAATATCATGATTTTCATCTTTCATGAACGCAATGGTAGTTTGACAAACTTCCTCTAAATTAAACGGACAAATAGAGCTGGCCATACCAACGGCAATACCCGTATTTGCATTGACCAATACGGAAGGATAACTGGCCGGAAGTAAAGTTGGCTCTTTCATCGTATTATCATAGTTATCTACAAAATCAACGGTATCTTTATCTATGTCACGGAACAACTCTTGACAAATATCATCCAATCTGGCTTCTGTATAACGGGAAGCTGCCCAAGCCATGTCGCGGGAATAATATTTACCAAAGTTACCCTTTGAGTCAATATAGGGGTGCAATAACGCTTCATATCCGCGGCTTAAGCGCACCATAGTGTCGTAAATTGCAGAATCGCCATGAGGATTTAACTTCATGGTTTGTCCCACAATATTGGCTGATTTTGTTCTTGCAGAACCAAGCAGCCCCATTTTGTACATGGTGTACAGCAATTTACGGTGAGACGGTTTAAAGCCATCGATTTCCGGAATGGCACGGGACATAATGACACTCATGGCATAGGGCATATAGTTTTTTTCCAGAGTATCGGTAATGGGTTGTTCCACTACCTCGCCTGCACCTTCAATGACACCTTTTACGCTTGTAGTTTTCTTTTTAGATTCTGTGTTTCTCCTTCTTGGAGGCATTGTGTATTCACTCCAATCCTATCATCTGCATCAGCTTACGTCTGCAGAATCAATATACAAATATCCGTTTTCGGCAATGTACGTTTTTCTTCCTGATAAATTATCTCCCAACAGCAGGTCAAACATTTCGGAAGTTCTTGCAGCATCTTCCGGCATGACCTGAATTAAACGACGGGTTTCAGGATTCATGGTAGTAAAGCTCATCATATCCGGCTCATTTTCACCAAGGCCTTTGGAGCGCTGTATGGTACATTTTTGACCCTCTATCTGTTTTAAAAAAGTCTCTTTTTCCGCTTCCGTATAAGCAAAATATGTCTGGTCTTTTGTTGTTATTTCAAATAACGGTGATTCTGCGATAAATACTTTACCTTCCTCAATCAAAGTAGGCGTTAGACGATACAGCATAGTAAGCAACAAGGTCCGAATTTGGAATCCGTCCACATCGGCATCGGTGCATAAGATGACTTTGTTCCAACGCAGTGCAGATAAATCAAATGTGGATAAGTTCTTATTTGCTTTGCTTTTGACCTCCACGCCGCATCCCAAAACTTTCATCAAATCTGTAATAATATCGCTTTTGAATATTTTATCGTAATCTGCTTTCAAACAGTTTAAAATCTTTCCCCTAATAGGCATAATAGCCTGAAAATCAGGATTTCTGGCCTGTTTACATGCGCCGAGAGCAGAGTCTCCCTCTACGATAAAAATTTCACGTTCGTTGATATCTTTGCTTCGGCAGTCTACAAATTTTGCTACACGATTTGTAATATCCAAATTGCTGGTCAATTTTTTCTTTAGATTCAAACGTGTCTTTTCCGCATCTTCACGACTGCGTTTATTGATTAATACCTGTGCCGCAATTTTGTCCGCTTCCAAAGGATTTTCCAAAAAGTATATTTCAAGATTATGACGCAGCATCTCTGTCATAGCCTCTTGGATTCCTTTATTGGTAATTGCTTTTTTCGTTTGGTTTTCATAACTGGTACGATTGGAAAAAGAAGAAATCACCAAAATCAAGCAATCTTCCACATCGGCAAAGGTAATCTTGCTTTCATTTTTATTATATTTGGAGGTTTGTTTGAGATATGCATCAATTTGATATACAAATGCGTTTCTAACCGCTTTATCGGGTGCACCGCCATATTCCAGCCAGCTGGAATTATGGTAATATTCAATCGCTTTTGTTCTGTTGGAAAACGCACAAGCTACATTGATTTTGGTACGGTATTCATCTTTGTCATCCCTATCTCGTACTTTGCGTTCCGTTTGCCAAAACTGTACGGAGGTAAGCGCATCTTCCCCTGCAATTTCTTTTACATGGTCTACAATACCGTTTTGATAACAAAATTCTGTCGTTTCAAACTGATTGCCTACTTGATTGCGAAATACAAAAGTAACGCCGTCATTGACAATCGCCTGGCGTTTGATGATATCCAAGAAATATTCTACCGGTACATGAATGTCTGTAAAGACTTCCAAGTCGGGTTTCCAGCGAATACGGGTTCCTGTATCCTTTTTTGTGTAAGATTCTTTTTTTAATCCTCCTACATTTTCACCTTTTTCAAAGTGAAGCAGGTATTGAACACCGTCCCTGCGGATATCTACATCCATATATTCCGACGCATATTGTGTAGAACAAAGTCCCAAACCATTTAAACCAAGCGAATACTCGTAACTTTCGTCCGCATCATTGTTATATTTTCCGCCTGCATATAGTTCACAAAACAAAAGCTCCCAGTTAAAACGCTGTTCTTTTGTATTGTAATCCACAGGAATGCCACGTCCAAAGTCCTCCACCTCTACAGACTGGTCTTCATAACGTGTTACAATAATACGGCTGCCGTATCCCTCTCTTGCCTCGTCAATGGAGTTGGACAGAATCTCAAATATAGAATGCTCACAGCCTTCTATACCATCGGAACCAAATATAACAGCAGGACGTTTACGAACACGGTCTGCGCCTTTTAAGGAGGAAATACTTTCATTTCCATATGCGGCTTGCTTTTTCATTCAAACATAATCCCCTTAAATTTATAATCTCTATTTCATTGGTATTACGATATACATATAAAAATATGTATCACATGTACCACATATTGTCAAGCGTATCTAGAATACCACAAAGAATAGTTGAAAGCAAATTTCAATTAAAATTTCAAAAAAAGAAGAGATGCAAATGCATCTCTCTTATATTATTCTTCCGTTTTTTCTTCTGTATTCTCAGAAACGGAATTTTCTGTTGTTGTACCAGCTTCCTGAGGCACTTCTGCAGGAGAAGGACCTTCCATAATTGCATAAAATTCTTCGCCGCTCATTTTTTCATTTAGGAACAACTGTTTTGCAACTTCATGAAGCTTTGACATATGCTCTTTTAGCACTTGCTCTGTTTGATGATATGCATTGGAAATCATCTTTCTCAATACTGCATCAATTTCAGAAGCAGTCTCTTCAGAGTAATCACGCACATGGCCCATATCTCTTCCGAGGAACGGTTCGCTGTTATCAGAACCATATGTGATTGGACCAAGCTCATCTGTCATACCGTATTTGGTAATCATAGCGCGAACCGTTTGTGTTGCACGCTCAATATCGTTGGAAGCGCCTGTTGAGATATCTCCCAAAACCAAAGCTTCCGCTACGCGTCCGCCCAATAATACAACCAAACTTTCCAGCATTTCGGAACGTGATTTATAAGAGCGATCCTCACTTGGCAGCTGCATGGTATATCCGCCTGCTCGACCGCGTGGAATGATAGAAATTTGATGAACCGGGTCTTGTGTCTTACAGCTGTATGCCGCAATAGCATGACCCGCTTCGTGGTATGCAGTTAAAGTTTTTTCCTTGTCTGTCATAACATGACTCTTCTTCTCTGCACCCACAACAACTTTGATGGTTGCTTCTTCTATTTCATCCATTGTAATTGCTTTTAAATGTTTTCTTGCAGCCAGCAAAGCAGCTTCATTCAGCAAGTTCTCAAGGTCAGCGCCTGTAAACCCTGCGGTTGATTTTGCAATGGTAGCCAAATCAACATTTGGAGCAAGCGGCTTACCTCTTGCATGAACTTTCAAAATTGCTTCTCTGCCTTTTACATCAGGATAGCCTACCATAACCTGCCTGTCAAAACGACCCGGACGCATCAAAGCAGGGTCCAGAATGTCAGGACGGTTGGTAGCAGCAATCATAATAATGCCTTCATTGGCGCCAAAGCCATCCATTTCAACAAGCAATTGGTTCAAGGTTTGCTCACGTTCATCATGACCGCCACCTAAACCTGCGCCACGCTGACGTCCCACAGCATCAATTTCATCGATGAAAATAATACAAGGGCTGTTCTTTTTCGCTTGGTCAAACAAGTCACGAACACGGGAAGCACCAACACCAACAAACATTTCAACAAAGTCAGAACCTGACATGGAGAAGAACGGTACACCCGCTTCTCCCGCAACTGCTCTGGCCAGCAATGTTTTACCTGTACCTGGAGGACCTACCAACAATACGCCCTTTGGAATGCGTGCGCCCAACTCATTATAACGTTTCGGATCTTTCAGGAACTGAACAATTTCTTCCAGTTCCTCTTTCTCCTCATCAGCGCCGGCAACATCCTGGAAGGTTGTCTTGCGCTTCTCGTCATTCATATTTTTTATTTTGGCTTTGCCAAAATTCATTTGGCCGCCGCCGGCTCCCATTCCGCCGCCCATCTTTTTCATGATGAACCACCAGAACACAATCATACCTATAAACAGCAGAATGGTCGGTAAGAAATTCATAATCCAAGAAGTTTCGGCCGGTCTCTTCAAATCAAATTCAATTTGATCATCCGGATGTTGGGCGTTATATGCATCCACATACGGTTTAATATCCTCATACAGCCATGATACGCTTGGTGCTGTATAAGACTTTGTCGTGTCATCACGCAAAGTAATTTGCATTTCTCCGCTTCCCAAATCCATGGTATATTTCTTTACGTTGCCGTCTTCAAAATAAGTTAGAATTTGAGAATAGGTTTCAGTAGATCTTGGGCGACCTCCGTAGATGGATGCTACCACGATAATGATAATAATCGGGATACCCAAGTAGATAGCAAGATTTCTTAAAGTCTTCTTATTATCCAAATAAAGTTCACTCCTTAGATTGCGATGAATTTTGTTGGCAGTCTCTATCAATTACCGCCGAAGACAATATACCCACATAAGGCAAATTTCTGTAATACTCATTATAATCCAAACCGTACCCAACCAAAAAAGCATTGGGAACTTGGGCACCAACATAATCAGCTTTGATACACACTTTGCGCCCTTCGGGTTTATCAAATAAAGTACAAATGCGCACACTCTTAGCATGTTTCTGTTTTAAATGCCCGAGTATGTACTGCAAGGTCAAACCGGTATCCAACATATCTTCTACCACTAAAACATCAGTATGTTTCAATGATACGGAAATATCTTGCAAAACAGTTATATTCCCTGAAGTCTGTGCCCCTTTATAACTGGAGACAGTCATACATTCCAATTGACATGGGACAGTAATTTTTCTCATTAAGTCAGCTGTAAATACCAAAGAGCCTTTCATTAAAGACACCAAAACCAAATTCTTATTTTGGTAGTCGCGACTGATTGCTTGACCAAGTTTTTGCACCATAGATGCAATATCAGATTCGGAAAACAGCACTTTTTCAATTTGATGATTCAATGTTTGCTCCCTCAATGTCAATGGCAACCAGTTCTTTGGTATTGGATGTAATACATCCAAATTCAGATGGACCAAACCCTTCTATCCACAAGATACGGTCACCGTCTGCTAAAATGACGATATCATCTCGTTTAGACGGTGGAATTTTTGCTTCATTGAACAGCTTTTTTAATGATTTCGTAACTCCTCGCCCTGCAGGACGAAAATAATCGCCCTCTCTGCGATTTCGAAAAGTTGCGTTATCAGATATTGTACCATAATCAACGGAATTATGAAACAACATTTTTTTAAAATTTATATCATTTTTATAATTATTTACAATTTGATGATTTAAATGAATTATACGGCCATCTTTTAATGCGATTTCAGTCGAATTTGCTAAAAACTCCCATTGAGATTTATCCATTTTTCCCACACGCAAAAAAATAAAATTTCCTTCTACGCAAAATTGAATCATGCCTGTTACCGTTACAGACCCACGTTTTGCTTCAATTGCTTTGTGAATCTGCTCCATTTGTACATAGGATGGAGTAATATCTTTTACTTTTTTGAGTGCCAAGAAAATTGCTCTTGAGCGAATTGCTTTGGGCATTTGTAAAAAAACATCCGTACAATAACCATCCTTGACTTCAGCTTTGGACAGCGCATCTTCAGCTTGCTGTTCCAAATAATCTATATCATCTTTGCATTGCTGTGTAAGATGTAAGATTGCCTCCTCGCACAAAGGATTGATTTGCTTTAAAACAGGAACCACATCTAAACGAATTCGATTCCTTGTATAATGTTTCTCAAAATTCGTACTGTCTGTTACATACGGCAATTGGTAATAGCCGCAATATTGTTCCACCTCATGACGCGTAATTCCAATGAGAGGACGAATAATATTATTTCGGATTGGAGGAATTCCGCATAAACCTTTCAGACCGGTTCCTCTGGTCATATGCAGCAAAACAGTTTCACATACATCTGACAACGTATGCGCTGTAGCAATTTTTCCGCCTTTTAAACCTGCCAATTCCTGAAAAAAAGAATAGCGTACTTCTCTGCCGCATTCTTCTATACCAATCCCTAATTGGTTTGCCCGTTTTTGGACGTCTGTATGCAGGATTTCCAAAGGTATCTTAAACTTTTCGCAAAACAATTCTGCCGCTTTTTCGTCTCTGTCCGCTTCTTCGCCTCGCAAACCATGATGTACATGGGCAGCTAAAACCGGCAATTGCATTTGATGCAGCAAATGCAGCAGCATCATAGAATCTGCACCGCCGGAAAAACCAACAACAATTGGCTTTGCATCGACAAGCATTTGATATTGCTGTAATGTCTGCTTTACTTTTAAAACGATAGGTTCCACAGAATTAGAACGGCTCACGACGAATAACCTCCTGCGAAGTAAAACGCATGAATTCACCTTGCCAATGAAGCGGTACTGTTTTTGTCTCGCCGTGACGGTTCTTTGCAATAATACATTCTCCGCGATTTTTATCTGTTTCTTCGCCGGGCGCCTGGTCGCCGCTGTAATAATCGTCACGATACAAAAACAGTACAATATCTGCGTCCTGCTCAATAGAGCCGGAATCTCTTAAGTCAGATAACACCGGTCTGTGCGCATTGGTGGTACGTTTTTCACTGTCACGAGACAGCTGTGAAAGCGTGATAACCGGAACCATCAGTTCTTTTGCCATGATTTTAAGATTTCTCGTGATTTCTGAAATTTCCTGTACACGGTTATCCGTTCTTCTGCTGCCTGACATCAACTGCAAATAGTCGATAATCACAAGGTCAACATCTTTTAAACGACGCAGTTTTGCCTTCATTTCAGGAACTGTAATTTGGGAACTGTCGTCAAAGTACATTTGCGTTTTGGAGAGAATATCTCCTCCTTCAATCAAACGCATCCATTCTCCTTCATCCAGCTTCCCTGTCCGCAGTTTAATGCTGCTTACCATACTTTCAGTAGATAACAAACGAGATGCCAATTGTTCTTTTGACATTTCCAATGAAAAAAACGCAACACGTTTTTTTGCAACAACTGCAGCATGACGCATAATATTCAGTGCAAAGCTGGTTTTACCCATACCCGGACGTGCCGCAAGCAAAATCAAATCAGAACGGTTCAGTCCTGTAATCGTATCATCCAATTCCTTGATGCCTGTCGGTACGCCCTTAAACATATCACTTTCGGGAGAGTTTAACAAGTCCAAACGGTCAAATGTCTGGATAACCAATTCATTGACTCTCTGTAATCCTTGCATATTTTTTCCGCGACGAATATCAAAGATTCTCTGTTCCGCAGCATCTAACAGTTGAGATGCATCTGCAGAACCGTCGGCTGCATCTTCCAAAATCTCTCTGGCTGTTAAAATCAAGCTGCGAATATCATATTTATCCCTTACAATTTTAGCATAAGTTTCTACATTAGAAATAGAAGGAACCAACTGTGCCAACTGAACTAAATATGCTTTTCCGCTGGCTTCATCAAACGATTTTGATTCTTTGAGCTTTTCCAAAACCGTAACGAAGTCCACCGGCTGTCCCAATGTAAACATTTCAAGCATAGCACCATAAATAAGGCTATTGTTGACTTGATGAAAATACTCCGGTCTTGGCAATATTTCAGCAACACGGTCCAAACAACTGGAATCCAGCAGAATTGCTCCCAAAACAGATTGTTCCGCTTCAGGGCTAAACGGCAATGCATTATTATAACCCAGCATTCCGGCTCCTGCGGAGAGTTCGTTTATCGTTCTGTTTTCATCTGCCATACATACACCTCTTTTATCGTTCCATTCCTTATAACGGGGAAAACCTGATGACAAAATGCCATCAGGTATCAAATTGTATTATTCTTTTTCCGTTACCACAGCTTTTACAGTAGCTGTAATACCTGAATATAATTTTACTTCGCATTCATATGTACCGAATGCTTTCATATCCCCTTTGGTATCAATTTTGCGTTTGTCAACATCAACACCGTATTGTTTCTTAATTGCTTCCGCAATCTCTTTTGCTGTTACGGAGCCAAACAGTTTTCCGCCTTGACCCGCTTTTGCCAAAATAGATACGCTTTTTCCGTTAATTTTATCAGCGGAAGCTTGCGCTGCTTCTGTCTCTTGTTTTATTTTGAATGCTTTTGACTCTTCCGCATTTTTCAGCTCATTTAACGCTTGCGCGTTTGCTTCTTTTGCCAATTTTTTAGGAAATAAAAAGTTGCGGGCATATCCGTCGGAAACGTTTACCAACTCACCTTTTTTACCACTGCCTTTTACATCTGCAAGCAGTACTACTTTCATATAAAACCCTCCGTATCATTTAAGATTTACTACCGTTTAATGCAGGAAATTTACTTGCATAAGGCAATATATCGCGAATTACCTGAATTAACTCTTTCTTTACCTCATCCATAGTCATTCCTGTTTTTTGTGCACCGGCCATAGTCAAATGACCTCCGCCGCCCATAGCTTCAATAATAATTTGAACATTGATATCTCCAAGAGAACGAGCAGAGATATTCACTGTTTTTCCTGTTTTGAACAGTACAAAAGATGCATTGACTCCTTGAATGGAAAGCAGCTCATCTGCTGCCTGAGCAGCGGCAACACGCACATTCGGAGTAGATTCATCCGTACATGCTATTGCACAGCCATTATAAACTTCTGCTGTAGAAATTAAAGAATATTTTTCTTTATAAGTATCAATATTACTTGCAAACATTTTCTTTACCACTACAGTGTCGGCACCTCTGCGCCTTAAATAAGCTGCCGCTTCAAACGTACGCACACCGCTTTTTAATACAAAGTTCTTTGTATCCAGCATAATACCTGCCAACAGTGCGTCCGCTTCTTCCTTGCTTAAAACCGTGTTTCCAATATATTGAACCAATTCTGAAACCATTTCGGAAGCAGAACTTGCATATGGCTCGTGATAAAATACAACCGCATTGTTAATGTGCTTTACCATCATACGGTGGTGATCAATGACGACCACACGCTGCGCTTCATTGAGAAGTTCCTTGCTTTCCACAAAGTCGGGAGAATGCGTATCTACTACAATTACCAAAGATCTCTGCGTCATCATGTCCAACGCTTCTTCTTCCGAAATAAAAATGGTCTCTTCCGGACCGTGTGCTGCTTCTATTTCATCTACAATAGGCATAGCCATGGTTGCATTACGGTCAATTACGATATAAGCAGGCTTTTTCGCGCCTTTTGTTGCTGCACTCCACATGCCGACAGCAGAGCCTACCGCATCTAAATCGGAGAACTGATGTCCCATAATAAACACAATATCACTTGCTTTCATGTGGTCAGAGATAGATGCGGCGATAACTCTTGTACGCACCTTATCGCGTTTTTCAACGCCTTTGGATAGACCGCCGAAGAAATCATATGCATCGTTCTTCTTTTTCACCGCAACTTGGTCGCCGCCGCGTCCCAACGCCATATCCAAAGCTTGCCTTGCCCATTGTTCACTTTCAGTTAATGTATCGGCACCGCGTCCGATACCAATGGACACTGTAGCGCTTCTGTTGCCCGGCGCTTTGATTTTTCGAATGACATCTAAAATTTCAAAACGTTTTTCCAATGCCCATGCAACATGACGTTCATCGCTTACCAGCAAATAACGATTGCCGCCACTCAGTTTTTTTACAAAACCACCCATATCCTGCGCCCAATTGTTTAAGGTGGCTTCCACTTCTGCATTAATACGTGCTTCTTCTGTTGCACTGCAGTCATGTGCCAATTCCTCTTTATTATCAAATGCCGCAATCATAACGCAAGGACGGGTTTGTTCGTATTCTTTGCTGATGTTTTTATAATCGGTATTATTGACAAAATAGACAATGTAAGCATATTGGGTTTTTGCAGCAAATACCGTGAATTTTTTATCATCAATTGAAATATCGGTACCGTCGGATTCAGCTACCTGTTCCATTGTTTTCGATTGAATTAATTTTAAGATATTTTCGCCTCTATATTCTGAGTCTCTGCCAACATCCATTAAAAAGGCAGTATTTACCCAAATAATATCACCTTCATTGCCTACAATAGCAACCGGAAGCGTAAAATCCTGCAACAGCTGATATTCCCGTCCCGACAAAATTTTGTTGGCCGATTTCATAGCAACGGTTACATGTGACTTAAACTGTACAAATATTACCGTTATAATTGCAATCGAAATCAAGGTTAAAGCCAATTCAATAAAAAATATAATAGGATTCCAGAACCAACTGGCAGCAGTCATACCAGCCATAATAACAGCCAGTACATATAGAATTGGAGACGAAACCCAAACCTTTCGTTTCAAACTCATAACCCCTTTGGTAAACAAACAATGGCACTTTTGATACCGAATGTTTTTGATTTACACACACTAAATTTCCATAATAATCGGAAGAATCATAGGATTTCTTCTGGTTTTTTCATAAAGCAGTTTAGAAAGATCATCTTTAATTCTGGTCTTTAATGTGCCCCAATCATGAATTTGATTTTCAGCACATTCTTCCAATACTCGTGTAACCAAGTCTCTTGATTCTACCATCAGACGTTCCGATTCACGCACATATACAAATCCTCTGGAAACCACATCGGGACCTGCAACTACATGACCATCGCCTTCACTGATGGTACATACAACCACAATTAAACCGTCTTCTGCCAAGTGCTTTCTATCACGCAGTACAATGCTGCCAACATCGCCTACGCCAAGACCATCTACCAAAATTCTTCCGGCAGGAACAGAAGGAAGCTGTTTCATATAATTTTGATTTAACTCTACAGCATCTCCAATGGTTCCAATGAATATATTTTCTGAATTCATACCCATAGAACGCGCAAGTTCAGCATGTTTACGCAAATGCTTTTGTTCACCGTGAACCGGAATAAAATATTGTGGTTTTACAATTCCATGAATAATTTTTAATTCTTCCTGACTTGCGTGACCCGATACGTGAATTTCATGGCTGGATTCATAAACTACATCACAGCCTCTTTTCAACAACTCATCAATTACGGTACTTACCATCTTCTCATTACCCGGAATTGGTTTTGCAGAGATGATAATACAATCACCCGGTCCGACTTCTACTTTTCTATGGTCAGCAAATGCCATACGGGTTAATGCCGACATTGGCTCCCCTTGGCTGCCGGTTGTAATTAATACCACTTTATCTTTTGGATAACGATTTAGCAAGTCAATATCAATTAAAAGGCCTTCCGGTATATCCAAATATCCCAATTCGGACGCAATTCCCATTACATTAATCATGCTTCTTCCTGAAAGCGCCACCTTGCGACCATGTTTTGCCGCACAGTTGATAATCTGCTGTACACGGCTGATATTGGATGCAAAGGTAGCGATAATGATTCTTTGCTCTGCTGCCTGCAAGAACAATTTTTCAAAAGCATCACTGATTTTACGTTCGGTTGGGGTGTAGCCGGGACGGTCTACGTTTGTAGAATCCGCCATTAAGGCAAGCACTCCTTGCTGACCAAGCTCTGCAATTCTGCCAAGGTCAATCATTTCTTCTTTTAAAGGAGTACAGTCAATTTTAAAGTCACCGGTATGCAGCAGTGTGCCTGCAGGTGAGTGAATTGCCAACCCTACAGCATCTGAAATAGAATGGTTTACATGAATAAACTCTACACCAAAGCAGCCAAGACGCACGGTTTGACCCGGCTTTACCGTATTGAGCTGTACTTTTCCCTGTAAACCGTGTTCTTTTAATTTTCCATCTATTAATCCCAATGTTAAAGCTGTACTGTATATTGGAAGTTTTACTTTTTTGAGTAAATACGGCATAGCACCAATATGGTCTTCGTGTCCGTGCGTTATGACAATGCCGCGAATTTTATCCACATTTTTTTCAATAAATGTAAAATCAGGGATAACCAAATCAACGCCCATCATATCATCGTCCGGAAAGGCCATACCGCAGTCTACAACGACCATATCATTGTCGCATTCAAATACAGTAATATTTTTTCCGATTTCATTCAAACCGCCTAAAAAATAAGCCTTAATAGATGGTTTTGGTTGTTTGCTTTTTGTATTTCTGGAAGGTTGGCTGATTTGTTTGATTGCCATTTTTGTTTCAACCAGATTCTGTGCGGGCTGCTGTCTTTGTGCTGAAGTTTTTTTAGCCGCAGGTTGCTTGGGTTGCCTGGTCTGTACTGCTTTTGTTTGCACTTGAACTGCTTTTTCCTCTGTCGGTGCTGCTCCTTTGGAACGTGGTGTTTTAGCTGCAAACGGTTTTGGCTGTACCGATTTTGCTTGTAAAACATGAGATTTATGTGATACATCTGCTCCGGCAGTTTTTGGAAAAACCTTATGCTGTTTTGATTGGTTTGCGTATTTGGAACGACCGCTGTTTGAATTTGCTGTCATACGTTCATTCCATGATTTATTTTGAGTTGCAGAAGTTTTATCTGATGTTCGTGTTTGATGCGCGGAAGGCACCATGTTTTTTTGTTCATTTTTTACAGCCGATGGGGCTGGAGTAAAAACAGGAACCTTATCTTCTGTAGATTCCAGTTTCTTTTCAATCATTGTTCCAATATCCTTTTCTGTCACTTTGTAACCTCCAAATTTTAAGGACATAACAATCATAAGCCGGCTCTACAAACGGTGTAAAGCTGGCTTTTTATTCACTTTTCAGTAAAGATGGTTATTTCCGTAATCATATTTTTATTTTCATGTTCTGTTTTCAACAACTGTTTTAAATGTATGTTTTGCCATACATAAATATCTATTTTCTGCAACGATCTCACTAAAAAATAATTCATATATAATCCGAACACAAACGTCTTCTCAATTGTAACCCGATTACATAATACTGTCAAGTATTGGACAGTATAAAGTAGTCCAATTTATCTTTCATTATTGTAACCATTTTATACCGTTTCATAAATTTATTGAAAAAATAGTTTTATTCTTTCACTTAGTTGATATTCTAATTGGAAATTGGTATAATTTAAACATGAGAATTCATACTCAAAACATACGAATTGGAGATAGTTTTGTGAAAGAGGTAGAAATTTTTACCGATGGCGCCTGTCAAGGCAACCCCGGTCCGGGTGGTTGGGGCGCCATCTTACGTTATCAGCAGACAGAAAAGGAAATTAGCGGCGGAGATGCAAATACTACAAACAACCGTATGGAATTAAGTGCGGTGATTGAAGCATTCAAACGATTGAAAGAACCTTGTGCTGTTACATTATATAGTGATTCACAATATGTTTGTAACGGTATTTCCAAAGGCTGGGCAAAAAGCTGGAAAAAAAACGGTTGGCGAAAAAGTGATAAATCCCCCGCGCTGAATCCTGAATTATGGGACGAGCTTTTAACCTTAATTGAACCTCATCATCTTACAGTCGTTTGGGTAAAAGGACATGCCGGTCACCCGGAAAACGAACGTTGCGACCAATTGGCAGTTGCTGCCGCAGAAAAAATGAAAAACTCCTCCTCACACTAATTTTTTTGCTGAAAGTATTGCAATGTATACTAAATTAGTGTATATTATATTTAATCAACAACATTTAGAAAAATTTTCTTATGTTGCTAAACTATTTTTTATTAAGAAAATGAAGGTGAATAATATATGAAACGATTTGTATATGCAGATAATGCTGCAACCACACCCGTTTCACAAACAGTCTTAAACGCAATGCTACCTTATTATACAGAAAAATACGGCAACCCTTCCAGTCTATATGCAGTGGGTCGTGAAGCAAAAAAAGCGTTGGAAGAAGCCAGAGAAAACGTAGCAAATCATTTAGGTGCGCTTACCAATGAAATTTTCTTTACTTCCGGAGGAAGTGAAGCTGATAACTGGGCCATTAAAGGCGTCGCTCACGAGCTTGCCAAAAAAGGTAAGAAACATATTATTACCTCTAAATTTGAGCACCATGCAGTTCTTCACACAACGGAATCCTTAGAAAAAGAGGGTTTTGAAGTAACCTATTTGGAAGTCTATGAAAATGGCATTGTAAAACCGGAAGATGTGGAAAAAGCCATCCGTGAAGACACTGCTTTGGTTACAATTATGTATGCCAATAATGAAATCGGCACAATTCAGCCAATTTCTGAAATTGGAGCCATTTGCAAAAAACATGGTGTACTATTCCATACAGACGCTGTACAAGCAGTAGGTAATGTGAAAATTAATGTAAAAGAAGAAAACATTGATCTTCTCTCCCTTTCCGGACATAAATTACATGCTCCAAAAGGTGTTGGCGCTTTATATGTACGCCGTGGCATTCGTTTACCAAATTTAATTTCCGGCGGTGCACAGGAACGTGGCAAACGTGCAGGTACTGAAAATGTAGCCGGCATTGTTGCATTGAGTGTAGCCATGGATGAAGCATATGCCAATTTAGACGAACGCAATGCTCGATTAATTCGTATGCGTGACCGTTTAATTGAAGGCGCTTCCAAAATTGAACGTTCTCGCCTGAACGGCGATGCTGTAAAACGTTTGCCCGGCAACTTTAATATGTGCTTTGAAGGCATTGAAGGAGAGTCTCTGCTATTGAAATTGGATTTTGCAGGTATTTGCGCCTCTTCCGGCTCTGCTTGTACATCCGGTTCATTGGATCCAAGCCATGTTCTGTTGGCAATTGGTCTTCCTCATGAAATTGCACATGGTTCTTTGAGAATTTCATTCAGTGACCAAAACACTGAAGAAGATGTGGATTATATCTTAGAAGTGCTTCCAGGTATTGTATCTTACCTAAGAGATATCTCTCCGTTATGGGACGAAATTATCAATAAAAATAAATAAACATGAAACAGAAAGGTGATTAACATGGCATATAGTGAAAGAGTTATGGACCATTTCGCAAATCCAAGAAACGTTGGCGAACTGGCAGATGCAAACGGCATTGGTGAAGTTGGTAACTCTAAATGCGGCGACATTATGAGAATGTACATTAAAGTAGAAAACAATGTAATTACAGATGTAACATTTAAAACTTTCGGCTGTGGTGCAGCAATCGCAACCAGCTCTATGGCAACAGAACTTATCAAGGGCAAGACAATAGATGAAGCTTTGAAACTGACAAACCGAGCTGTTATGGAAGCTCTGGATGGTTTGCCTCCAGTAAAAGTCCATTGCTCCGTATTGGCTGAACAGGCCATTAAAGCTGCCGTAGCAGATTATTATACCCGTCAAGGTATTGATCCAACACCGATTGTAGGTAAAATTGAAGATTGTGACCATCATGACCATTGCGGCTGCGGTGAGCACTAATAAAAAACAGGTATCCAATATTGGATACCTGTTTTTTGCGCGTTCAAAAAGAAATGAAAATTTATTTACAAAACAATATTAATCTATTTACAATTGATTCACAACCTGAACCAAAAAACTGTTATAATATAATTGTAATCAAGAGATAGAGTCGCTACTATTTCAAGATTATTTCTCTACCCTCAATCAATCAAATACTTTCAAGTACAAAAGGAAACCAAATCGTAAGATTTGGTCTTTTTGTTTTTACAATATAAAAGTAATAAAAATAAGATAATTCACTCTAATATCAACAATCATGCTATACATGTATTTCATATAAAAATTATCTTACTTTATTTTAGCTTCAAATTACATTTTCGTTTTAAACACCAATATTGCCTTAGCACCTCCTGTAATTGCCATTGTTATCAATTCATATCCTTTGCCCAGCATTTCATTTGATTTTTCTTCTATCTTTTCAGCCATTGAATCTGCTACCGGAGTATACCCAATTACGACTGTTTTATACATCTTAAAATCACCTCTCAAATATTATCTCTTAGAATAACATAATAAATTAAAAAATACAGTATTGCCTACAAATTAAATCCCTTGTTTTTCTTTGAGTTTTGCATTGATACGTTTTGCCTCTTGTCTATAATACAAATAAAATCCAAACCAAATAAGAAAAGATACAACCACAGCAATTACGATAGTTCCTGTAATAGCCCATGCTCCTGCTTGCAAAGGAATCCAGCCAACATAAAGTCCAACACTAATATATGTTACCAATCCAATTCCCATATGGATGAACACTTGTAACCCTTTAGAAAGTTTTTCATTCTGATACACCAATGACGGTACATAAAAGGCAATTCCTGTTATCATAGAACCTATTGCCATTTTAGTATAATACCAATGATTCAACAAAAAACTTCCTTTAAAAATAATATCGAATATGATACCACTTAATGTAAAGAATACGCATCCTAGTCCAATTCCACGTAAAATATAGAGTATAATTTTTTTCATCATAAACCTCCTATAAACCTAAATATTCTTTAAAGTTCGGCAAGTACTTTCTGGAAATATAGTCTGTTGCTCCATTTTTTAGAAATATCTGCATCAAACCATTAAAACATGGCCTAACACTGTCTATACACTTTAAGTTGATAATTGTAAATCTTGATATTTGTATAAAATCTTTTCCAAGCTGATCTGCAACCTGATATAATCTTTTATTAGATAAAAATTGTCTCTTCTCCCCATAGAGAACTACTTGTTCGTTTTCAACTCGCGCCATATAAATCTCATCTGGATTTAAAATAACTATTTTATCATGATCTAAGGCTGTAATTACATGATAATTGCCTTCCAAGGCAATCACCGCGTCTTGAATTTCTTTTGTAACTTCAGCAGTATATATTATCGCGTACGGCTGTTGTACTTCAGATGAAATTTCGATATTAACTTTCAATATATCTCCTCCTTATTTTATCGTCATTTATATTATAAAAGTTGGGAGGTACTTTGTCAGTAGCAAAACGGTAAGTGGTAGGATTTAGAAGGTAAAATACAAAAACATTGCTGTTTCTTACATAACAGCAATGTTTTTGTATTAGAAAATCAATTGTGTATTATAAAAATAAAAAGTCTGTATTCTTTTACAATACGCAAAAAATACAGACTAAATAAATATGGTGGGCCATCAGGGATTCGAACCCGGGACCGACCGGTTATGAGCCGGTTGCTCTGACCAACTGAGCTAATGGCCCTTATGAAAAGGATAATTGGAGTGCTTTATTAGCCAAATATACATACTCAGTAATATCCATGATATCATAAATATTACTGAGTGTCAATAAAGACCACTTGTAAAATTATATTTTTATAAAATACGTCATATCATAAATATACAATAAAACACATGTAATAAAAGCGTTCTTTCGTAGTTTATGAAAGAACGCTTTTATTACAATTTTTATATTATCTCTTTTCAGCTACCATTAAAAACATTGGTGTAGCACGATAAGCAATTTGCTTTTTCTCTCCCCAAATTAAATCGGAAACATCTGTTTCACAACAAATTGATTTTGCTCCTAAGTCAAACAGAGTGTTAAAATCCCACTGTGGCCGTTTCACTTTGCTCATTGGCATATTTCTTCTGTAATTTTCCGCTTCCTCTGATAAATTATGAATGACTGAATAGTCCTCACCAAAAATATCACGAAAGTCTTTTGCCGCTTGTTGATACTGTTTCATCACTTCTTGATCATGATATTTTAAGTTCCAATTCGCATCAAAAATTAATATTTTTCCTCCCGGACGCAACACACGCAGCCATTCCTGATAACTTTGTTTTGTATCCAGCAAAGTCCAAGTAACGTTACGACTAATAATGCAATCAAAACTGTTATCATCAAAAGGAAGTGATTCTCCACTGGCATGTAAAATATTTGCAGATACATTATATAACTGTAAATTTTTCTTTGCCTCATCCAGCATAGCAGGAGTACAATCAATTCCTGTTACCGTGTAGCCGCATTTAGATAAAATAATTGGAAAAAATCCGGGGCCGGTTCCAATATCTAAAACATTTTTGTAATCGGTACGGGGTACGTATTTTTCAATTAATGAAATCCATTGATTCGGTAAATTGGATTCCAACTCTATTTTTACATTTTCACTATACTGTTGTGCTTCACAGCTCCAATTTTTTTCTACTGCACTTTTTAAATTCATAATTACTTCTCCCTATTTTACATCTAATGTCGTCCAATTAATTGGAGCATAATTATTGACCCCCGGCTCGAAAGTTGTAACCTTATCTGTCATTGCAAAACATGTTTTTGGGTAATATAACGGCACCACAAATGCTTCATCATTGATTTGTGTAAATATTCTATCATAACCTTCTTGTCTTTCGTCTTCATCATGGCATAACAAAGTTTGGTTAATATTTTCGGTTAAAGTATCATCCAACCAAATCCGTGCACGATTTCCGGTTGAAAGTACTGAAAACAGTTGCTTCATATCTCCGTGCGGCAACCATGAATCAGAGGAGGTACGAGTCATAATCATGTCAAAATTAAAAGTTGTCATACTAATTTCATTATAAGTATTGGTATCTACTTCGGATAGTTCTACATTTACACCAATTTTAGCATATTCAGATTGGATATATTCCGCCATAGTTTTCCATTCAGGCAATTCTTCTGACGTATACACTAATTTAACATTGAAATCTTTACCGTTTTTTTCCAAAATACCATCGTTATTTGAATCAGTATACCCAGCTTCTTCTAAAAGTTTTTTTGCTTTCTCTAAATTATATGTATAACCGGGACTATTATCTTTAGTAACATACGGAACGTTATCTGAATTGTATAATCCGCGTGCAGCTTCTCCAACACCATAGAACAAGTTTTCCACCATGGTTTCTTTATCAATAGCATAATTTAACGCCTGTCTTACTTTTACATCTTGAAAATTCTCATTTTCTTGGTTAAACGCCATAAAATAAGAACACATTGTGTCTAATTCTTCAATGCGATACCCAGAATTTTTTAATTCCTGCAAACCTTCCATTGGTATTTTGCCCAATAAATCTCCTCCGATTAAATCTACTTCTCCGCTTTGCAATGCCATAACGCGAGCCTGACCGTCCGGAATTACTTTGAATGTAATTTTAGAGATTTTAGGTTGTTCTCCCCAATAATTCGGATTTGTTACCAATACGAATTCCTCATTTTCAGTATAGCTCTCCAACATCCATTGTCCTGTTCCTATCGGAGAAGTAAACTCTCCCATGACATCTCCATCAACTCCAGTGATAGAACTTGGACTTAAAAAACGTACCGGTCTGGGATAAGTCATTTCTTCCAGAATAGGATAAGCGCCTTCCGCAAACTGAATCTGTACGGTATTCTCATCCAAAGCAGTACAGCTTTCCACCTTGTAGGAACTTAAAGAAGAATGGCGGTCATTATTTATCCAGCGTTTCATATTAAAGCATACTGCCTCTGCATTAAAAGGAGTTCCATCTGTAAAAGTTACTCCTTCTCTTAAATGAAAGGTATATGTTTTACCGTCCTCTGATATATCCCAGCTGGTAGCAAGTAATGATTGTATTCCATCTTTTCCACCGTCTTCTACAAAGCCTTCGTAAATCATTTTATAAATTACGTGAGGACCATTATAAGATGCTGCGTCCAGTTCATTCATATCGCCATCTCTGTAAATTGCGATGGTAATTTCTTTTCCGGTGTTAGTATCCGGTTGACTGGTATTTTCAGTATTGTTTCCACATCCACTTAATATTCCTAATGTTAAAATCAGTACCATCAGTCCGGCCAAAGCCGTAAAAAATCGTTTTTTCTTCACACAAATTCCTCCAGTTAAAATAGTATTATATCAAATGACACGCAACGAAATGCTGCTTATCATTATGATGAACCAATGGTGGTTTCTTTTTACATTTATCACAGGCATAAAGACAGCGATGATAAAATGCACACCCTTCCGGTTCGATTGGAAGTTCTTCCTCCCGAAACAAAATACGATTTTGTGTTCTGTTTCTTGGATTGAATCCTAAGGCGGCAGCCAAAAGCGCTTTGGTATAAGGATGAAGGATTTCTTGCTTTAAGCTAGGTAAAATTTCCATAATTTCACCTCGATACATTACAATTACCCGATTGCAAATTTGATTAATGGCAGAAAGATCATGAGAAATAAAAAGGTATGTCAGCTGCTTTTCTTGTTTTAATTGAATCAAAAGTTTTAATATTTTATTTCTCACAGCATAATCCAATGCAGATACCGCCTCATCACATACGACAAATTCAGGAGTTAAAATTAAAGCACGGGCAATACCCACACGTTGCCTTTGACCGCCGGATAACTCATTTCCGTACCGGTTTAAATAGGTGGTATCCAGTCCCACCTGTTGAATCATTTCTTCCACTAATTGGTCGTTTTTCTTGGTGTTTCCCCTATTATAATTTTTAAGAGGTTCCATGATAATCTGTCTGACCGTATAATAAGGATTAAAGGAATCCGAGTTGTTTTGGAATACCATTTGCAACTCTTTCCTGATTTTTCTCATTTGAGAAAAAGAATACCGGGTAATATTTTTTCCGTGATAAAGTACCTCTCCGGAATCGGACGTTTCTAAATTAAGAAGAAGTTTTCCCAATGTACTTTTTCCGCAGCCGGATTCTCCCACCAAACCTAAAATTTCACCTTTTTGAATGGAAAAAGACACGTCATTAACAGCATGAATACGCTCTGTCTTTGAAATTTTATAACTTTTTTTGAGATTATTAATCATAATTAAACTCATACCATAACCTCCTGTTTTTCTTCAGCCGCCCCTAACAACGTTTTTGTATATTCATGCTGCGGATGGTCAAAAATGTCGAATACATTTCCACTTTCCACAATTTTTCCGTCATTCATAACATAAACGTAATCCGCCATTTGAGCCACAATTCCCAAATCGTGCGTTATTAGCATAATAGACATTCCTGCATCCCGAAGTTTTTTAATTTCATTCAGCACCACCGCTTGTACGGTAAGGTCCAATGCAGTAGTAGGCTCGTCTGCAATTAAAAGATCTGCATTTGATACAATTGCCATGGCAATCATAATGCGCTGACACATACCGCCGGAAAGTTCAAACGGATATTTTTCTAAAATTGTGTTTGTGTCTTTTAAATTTACTCTTTTTAAAGCTTCTCTACATTTTTCAAGAGCAACATTTCGATTCATCTTCTGATGGAGAAATATCATCTCTAACATTTGTTTTTTCACTTTTACTACCGGATTTAAAGCGCTCGCCGGCTCCTGAAAAATCATAGTTACTTCTTTACCATAAATTTTATTTCGTTCACGGTTTGATAATTTCAATAAATTTTTTCCGTTTAAAACAATAGAGCCTCCTACAATTTTCCCCGGCGAATCCACTAAATTAAAAATAGACATTGATGTTACCGATTTACCGCTGCCGCTTTGTCCTACGATAGCAGTAATACTTCCCCTTATAATCTGAAAAGAAACATCGTCTACTGCACGAATTGGTTCTTGATTACGTTTTTGATAAAAATAAGTTTTTAAATGTTCAACAGATAAAATTACATCATTTTTATAATTTTGAACCATTTTATTCTCCATCTCCCAATTGTTTCGCTTTTTTATTACCTCCCGGCATTAATGCTTCGTTTAAACCTTCTCCAAACATATTTAAGCTAAACACCACCAACATAATCGACAGACCCGGCCATATCATCATCAGCGGCGCTGTACTGATAAATTGTTTACTGTCGCTGAGCATAACTCCCCAATCAGCAGCCGGTGGTTGTGTGCCAAGTCCAATAAAAGAAAAGCTTGCAATATGCATAATAACCGCAGCAACACGTAAGGTAGAATAAACAATAATCGGTGATATGGAGTTTAATAATACATGATTGATTACAATCTTAAATTTTGAAGTACCGCTTGCTTTTGCCGCCATTACAAAATCTTTTTCTTTTATCTTTAATACCTGGCTGCGTAATATTCTGGCGAACGGAGCCCACCATAAGGCTACTAAAACTATCATTACATTTTGTAGACCGGCACCAAAAACGCTTACGACTGCTAAGGCTAACAAACTGGAGGGAAATGTAGATACAATATCGGCAAATCTCATAATTAAATTGTCAATCCAACCACCGCAAAATCCTGAAATGAGCCCTAGAGGAATACCAATAAGCAATATTCCCGCCAAAACAACTAAGGAGTTTAATAAAGTGGTCTGCGCACCATATAGTAAACGTGATAAAATACATCGTCCCAGATGATCTGTTCCCAGCCAGTATTCTTGAGAAGGACCTTGCAAACGGATGCTTACATTCACTTCTAACGGATCATGCGGTGCAATCACAGGTGCCAAGCAACCTACAATTAAAAATAATAAAACAACAATTCCGCCTGCTAAAGCCAGTTTATTTTTAAATAATCGTTTTAACACTTGCAAGATAAAACAATCTTTATCTATTTTCTGAATGTTATCTTTTTGAATCTTATCTATCTCTTGAACCATAATCTGCGACGGCCTCCCTGTAATTTAATTTTCGGGTCAATATATTGATAGATAATATCGACAATTAAGTTGACAATGATATACGCAAGAGCTACCAATAATAAATAGCATTCAATCACCGGTATATCTTTTGCTTTCACGCTTTCTATTGCATATCTTGCTACACCATTCCATGAAAAAATAGTTTCAACTGCAAAACCACCGGAAATCATTCCTCCGAAATTAGTTGCAATTAAAGTAACACAAGGTAAAATTGCATTTTTTAAACCATGCCTTACCATTGCGCTTCCTTCACTCATTCCTTTAGAGCGAGCAGCCTTAAAAAAATTGGAACGCCGTACTTCAATCAGATTTGTACGCAGCATACGTACATAGACGGCTGAATAACTTAAGCATAATGTAAAAGCTGGAAGAAATATATTCGCAATATTGCTTCCTGCAATTACGGGTACAATACCCAAATGAATCGCAAAAACATATAATAACAATAATCCAAGCCAAAATTCCGGCATAGTAGCTCCGATTGTAGTAACAACACGCAATCCTTGGTCTAAGATACTTCCGGAATATCTTGCAGAAAGCAAGGCAATGGGTACAGCAATGACAATAGCCATAATGGAAGCAATCAAAACGAGATACAACGTATTAGGAAAACGAGACATAATTTCATTTATAACCGGTTTTCCACTGATAAATGAATTGCCGAAATCAAAACGGACCGCTTTTCCCAGCCAATTAAAATACTGTATTACCAAAGGTTGGTCTAAGCCGAGGTCTATTCTGGCCTGAGCCAAATTTTCCGGTGTAACTTGTCCACCGGAACTGCGAATACTAATCTCTGCAATATCACCGCTTGCCAAATTGCTCAAACAAAAAGCAAATATTGTAACAACCAGCAACATGGGAATAATTTGCAATATTCTTTTTAAAATAAATCGCGCCATGTCCAACGGCAAACATCCTTTCTGCGGATATAATGTGTATATTCCTTAACACATTATTAAATATAAAATAGATTAAAATATTTGTACAATGAAAAAAATTTCCTATTATCATTCATTTTTTTGATAGTAGGAAATTTTTAAAGATTATTGTATAATTTTTTTCATTTAAATAATTTTTCTATATAAATACGTTGATTTATTGAGAAATTTTGTACTTTAATAAATAAAAGAAAATAAGAAAAAATGTTATAATTTGTATGAAAAATATAGTTTTATAGAGCGATTTATGACTTTGGAGACAATTATGAATATAGAAGCACTAAAAACATTTTTAGTAGTAGCAGAGGTAAAAAATTTCACAAAAGCTGCACAGCAACTTTTTGTAGTACAATCTACCATAACAAATCGAATTAAAGAACTGGAAAAAGAAATAGGACAGCCCTTATTTGATAGGGATAATAAACACATTACCCTAACCCATGCCGGAGAACATTTTTATGAATATTCTCAACGATTTTTGGAATTAGAAGAAAAAATGAAAATGGAAATTAACTCTTGTAATACATATTCAAAAATCATTAATATAGGGTGTGTCAACTGCATATACAACTGTCATTTAAAGCCACATATTTCTCAATTGATGAATAAACATACAAATATCTGTCTAAATGTAATATTAGATCACTCAAGACATCTTCTCAATCGTCTTCATGATAATTCCATTGATGTCTGCTTTTCATATCTGGCAACGAATGAAATCAGCTATAAATGTATTCCATATAAAACGGATGAAATCATTTTTGTTACCAACAGCCAAAATATACAATTTTCCAATGGTATTCACAACGGTGAAATACTTCATTTACCAATTATCTATTCTAAATTTATGCCGAAAAGTGGATTTGATTGGATACACGATATTTTTCCTCCACACTATGTATTTCAATTTACAATTAGTGTGATAAAAGAGATCATTCCCTTTTTATTGCAATATCCATATTACGCTTTTTTACCCCGTAAACTGATTGAAAAGGAATTAAAGGATGGCTTATTAATTGAAATACCTTTATTAGATTATCATATTCCACCGTTGCAAAGTTATATCATTATGAAGTCCAACGCGAAATATAACCCATTAGATTACTTTTGAGACGAATATATATAGTTATACTTGGTCTGTTTTTGAAAAACAGAAAAGAATATCCGTGGTAATTTGTTACCACGGATATTCTTTTTTATCCGAGATGTAAGCGAATACGAAAAAACGAAATAAAAACATATTAACTTACATCATGGAAAAAAGCTGATATTAACCACATTTGATATCCCATTTAAATCAATGTATCCTCTAAATGCAGCAGCACTCTTACCTAAAAATTACTAAAAAATTATTGAAATATTAATATTGTTTTTTTGAGATTATAATAATTACAATATCTTAATACAATATTATACAAATAAATCACATCTGAACAGAACAATAGATAAAGCAGATTATTTATCCTAACGCTACTTGTAATATTAATATGTAAATTCTAAAAATAAGTAAGAATAGTAATTTTATATTTAACAGTAAGTCCGATTACAAACATAATCTTTGTCAAAAACAATAAAGAACCCTTTTTCTAAATAGGTGCAACATAATTTCCTTCCAAAATATTAACATTTACTCCATATACATTAAATATGTTTTCAGAATTTAAAACCTGATGAGACACTCCTTGAGAGATTACGGAACCTTTTTCCAGCAATACAATATAATCGGAATATCTTAATGCCATGGTTAAATCATGAACAACCATAATCACCAATTTATGATGTTGGTGCACCAATTCTTTTGCCATATTCATAATCTCAAGTTGATTTTTAATATCCAAAAAACTAGTTGGTTCGTCAAACAAATATACATCGGGATTTTGTGCCAAAGCTCTTGCGATTAACACTTTCTGTTTTTGACCACCCGATAATGCTTCATATTCTTTATGTGCCAAATGAGTAATTTCTAACTTTTTTAAAATCTCTAAAACCAATGTAACATCATAATCTGTAATTTTCCATTTGATATAAGGTCTTCTTCCCATCAGCACTGCATCTAAAACAGTTCCTCCCATAAAATTTTTTGTCATTTGAGGAACATAACCTACTTTTTTTGCCAACTCCATTGTGCGCATGGTATGAACGTTAGTTCCATCCAAAAATATTTGACCTGACTGAGGCGACAGTATCTGATTGATACATTTTATGATTGTCGTTTTTCCTGAACCGTTAGGCCCTATTAAAGAAACCAGTTGTCCGCTCTCTACCGAAAAATTAATATTATGCAATATTTGTACTTTTTTTGTATATCCAAAATTTAAATTTTTAACATCCAAACGCATACTATCTCCCCCGTTTTCTAATGATTAAATAGAGGAAAAACGGTACGCCTATCACAGAAGTGATAATTCCCACCGGTAATTGCGTCGGCGCTATAATATTTCTTCCTACCGTATCAGACAGTAGCAATAAAAGAGCTCCTACCAATGAAGACACCGGAATCATATAACGATAATCGCTGCCTACTATCATACGAGTAACATGGGGAGCTATCAGTCCTACAAAGCCGATGACCCCTGTAAACGATACTGCTACTGCCGTTAATAACGTAGATAAAACAAATGCAATCATACGTATTTTTTTATAGTTGACACCCAAACTAATTGCAGATTCCTCTCCGGCTGTCATAACATTTAAATCCCAAGAAAAATACATCATGATAATAAAGCTGAGCAAACACGCACCTGCCATAATTGCAATAGCAGTCCAGTTAATACCGGAAAAACCACCCATCGTCCAAAAAACCAATTCCGGCAATTCTTTTGCATCACTCACATATTTAAGCAAAGAAACTAATGCAGAAAATAAATATCCGACGGCAACACCTGACAGAATGAGTGTTTTAGAGGAATTTTTTGCAATTTTGGCAATACCATATACCAGTATCATGGTTAAAACGGAACTAATGAAAGCAAATACAGGCAGTAAATAAGTACCTAAATTCAAAAAAGCAAAATGGGAACTAAATACAATTGCCAAAGCCGCGCCAAAAGAAGCTCCGTTTGAAACCCCCAATGTATATGGGCTTACCAATGGATTTTGGAACACTCCTTGCATCAATAAACCTGCATTAGACAATGCGATACCTGCTAAAATGGCGGCTAAAACACGCGGCAAACGAATACCTAATACAATTTGTCTCTGTGTTTCGGTGATTGCGTCATTATGGACAAATAAATCTCCAAATACTTGAAATACTGTATTAAAATTTACAGACGAAGCCCCCAGAGTAATTGCCACAATCGACGCGATGAATAATGCAATACTCAAAGAAACAATTAAAATAATTTTTTTCTTTTTTCCTTTGGAATATTCTATTTTGATGTCTTTTAGTTCAGAAGTATCAATGGCAGCAGAAGTTTTATTCATATATAACATACACCACAAATCTATTTAATACAAATTGTTATATTCTTAGTTAACTTCAGGATAAGCATAGATTCCTGTTAATTCACTGTTAAACAAGGTCTCTTGGAATTCCTCATGCACTTTAGTCAAATCAATATCTTTAAATTCTTCAGGATAAAATACTTTGGCTAAATATAAGGAGCCGATTACACTGCCTGTAGCAGTAGTACCTATTTCGGAAGCCAAAATAATTACCTTTCCATCTTTTACTGCCTGCAATTCTGACCAACCCGGACGTGAAATTAAATTATTATATACTTCTTCCGCTGCCGCAGAATCCGTTACATTAGGTCCTAAAATATTCTTGGTGTTGCTTACTAGTTTTACAACTGCCTGCGGATTTTGTTCCAATACCCACTCATCGCTGATTTCAGGATATTCAGTGCTTTCATCTGCCGCAATGTTAATGCCTCCGGCTGATGTTACTAATTGGTGACCACCGGTTGTACTGTTTGCACTCTTATAATCAGTATAGCCTTCGTAATAAACTTTTACTCTGTCTTCTTCTTTTATATTTTTCAATCTTTCATCTATTAAGGAATTGTATTTATTGCAGAAGTCCACATATTTTTGTGCCTGTTCTTCTTCTCCAAAAATTTTTCCTAAGGAAGTCATTTCGTTTGTTACCTGATCGGCTTTTGACAGTTCCAAGTAAATACATTTGATTCCGGCGTCTTCCAGCATTTTCTCATTTTCATCTGTCATATAGCTTTTATAAGTAATTACTGCGTCCGGTTTTAATTCAAGAATTTTTTCTATGTTTGGGTCATTCCATGCCCCTACGCTTGGAACACCATCGGCAATTGCCTTTTTAATGGAATCGCCTACCCCGATAACAGTATCAGCCGCGCCAAAGGATACCAAAGTATCATATAAGCTGGAATTAAAAGTTACCACTGTTTCCAAAGGTTTTTCCAACGTTACTTCTCTTCCGGCGGAGTCTGTAATAGTAATACCTGTTGACTGTACTGCGGATGAAGTATTCATTTCACCAGAAGTACTGCTGCTTCCTCCGCTTGTTCCGCAAGCAGTCAAGCTGACTGCCATTGTTGCCAAAAGCGCCATGCAAATTAATTTTGTTTTCATGTTAATTCCTTCTTTCAATCAAATTTATTATATTTCACAGTATGCAATTTTGCTGCTGTTTGGCGATAAGTTTCAATATCATTTAAGTTTACTACGTCAATGGAACTTCCCTGAAAATCTCCTGCGTTATTTCCCATGCTTTCTTCTAAAAAGCCTTCCAGTTCCAAATAAGTATCTTGAATTTCACCAATCAAACCTTCTTCAGGATTCCATAATTTTCTTTGATACGCTTCTATTAAACGTCTCGACATTTCTTCCAAAGCCCAAGGATTATTCTCTTGAAAAAATTTACGGTTATTTTCATCTACAATAAACGTTTTGGTAATGTCATCAAATACCCAATCGTCAACTTCTTCTGTCGTTGCTTCCCAACCGTATACACGGCCCACACGTTTGCTGATATCTCCAGCACCTTTGTAACCATGCTGCTTTTGTCCTTCTATCCACTTTGGATTTAATAACTTACTTTTTACAACACGATTAATTTCTTCTGATAATGTGCGTACTTCAATATTGGTTACTTCTCTGGAATCGCCGTAATATGCTTTTACTTCTTTTTGAGACAACTTTCTGGCTGCTGCTGTCATTCCTCCATGATTACCAAAATAACAACAACATCCCAGTAAGTCGTGTTCATCTGACATTACTTTGTCATAAGTAATGTCAACATATTTTAAACTGGATTCCAAGGCAAAAGGCGATTGTTTTCCAAAACGATTTCTTCCATAGGAGTAACTGTTAAAATTCATAAACAAATCAGAAATGTCATCTTGATTTTCCCATGCCGAAGCGTAGACCAGTAAATTGATTCCCGAACTGTAAGTTCCCGGCTGTGCTCCAAATATGCGTGAGGTCGCATCATCCCAGCTAAGATCCGGTTGAGATTGCTGATTTTCTAAGGCATGTTTACGCACAAAATTTAATTCCAAAGGTTCCTTCAGCTTGGAAACTGCTTGAATAGCGTCATCTAAAAAACAAACACAGTTCTGAAAATTATCTCGCAATATTCCTGAAATTTTAACCGTGATATCAATTCTGGGTCGTCCCAAATCATTCAGATCAATAATTTTAAAATGTTTTACTTTGCCATTTGACAACCATACCGGTTCTACCCCAAGCAGATAAAGAAGCTGCGCCATACCTTCTCCGTCCGCCCACATAATATCTGTAGTCATCCAATAAATAGCTACACTTTCCGGATATGTACCCTCTTCGTCTTTATATTTTTGAATAACGGAATCTGCCAATCTTTTTCCAACTTCCCATGCAGCTTTGGTCGGAACTTTTTCAGGATCTAATGTATAAAAGTTTCTGCCTGTAGGTAAAACATCATCTCTACCCCGTGTAATAATTCCTGCCGGTCCCGCTTCTATAAAACTTCCGTCCATAGCGCGAAGCAAAGCCTCTATTTCTTTGGAAGATTCAATCCTTCTGTTAATATCCAATACATTTTCCAAGCGAGCATTAATATCATCAAGACTAGAGGCGTTTTGTAAGGTATAACCATATAAATCTATATCAGATGTTATTGTTTCTCCTTGTAAAAACACTCTGATAATCTGTTTGCAAATTCGGTCAATGTCAAATAAAATACTACCGTTATCCGTATTATAACGTGCGCAGAATCCCTCCGGTCGTTCCAATAACGAGGAAAGCTCTAAACCGATTAAGTTACTTACATCTGAACGAATTGAAGGTGTATTAATTCCTTCAAATCGTAAAATAGAATATAAAAAATCTACTCTTTTTTCTTCTTGCGGCAATTGTCCGAAAATATGCATACCGTCTTGAATCTGCGTATTTTTTATCATAGTAAGTACTTTATGGCATTCTTCAATAATATAGCCCATATGGTTATGATAATCTTCCAAATTGATGTAATCTAACATCTGATTCATTTGTATTTGCTCAATGATGAAGTGTTCCAACAAATGAGCTTGAGAAGGATCAGATAATTTCACTTTATCATATTGATTCAGCAGCTCATCCAACTCCTCCAAAGAATCATACAATCCGCTTTGCGTCATGGTCGTCTGCATATGGCCAATAATCGTTGCCAGTGCACGACGCTTTGCAATGGTTCCTTCTGGAGGATTATCCGCATTATAAATATAAAGATTCGGCATGGTTCCGATACAAATATCAGGAAAACATGCATCTGAAAGTCCGACACCTTTTCCCGGCAAAAATTCTAAGTTACCATGTGTTCCCACATGTATAATGACATCTGCTTGATATACACGCTCAAAATAGCGATAAGAAGCGAAATATTGGTGTGTTGGTGCTACGTGTGGATCGTGCAAAATTTTACAGACGGTTCCATCACATTTTGCTCCAACGCAGCCTCGCTTAGGCTGTACACATACCAAAGCATTTTGAAAAGATATGCCTGTTACCAGTATGGTATTTTCATGTACCATAGCCTCTCCAATGGGTTCTCCCCATGCGTCAATCATACTGCTTTTCGCTTTCTCCGGAAGTTCATTAAACCATTCCATATACATATCTTTTGTAACTTGACACAATACACCGCCTTTATGTACTATTTCTTTTGCGGTTGTCCAACGAAAATCTGAAATTGCTTTACGGTCCATAATTGTTTTAATAAGTTCATCACCATTTTCCGGTATATGTTCTACCTGATAACCATGCTCTTTCATTGCGTGTAAAATTCTGACAACACTTTCCAATGTGTCCAAATTTGCACCTCCACCTACTGAAGCTTCGGCAGCAGTACAAGGATTATTATTTAAGATAAACACTACCCGTTTGTCTTTATTCTCTTTTTTCCGAAGAGCAATCCATTTGGATAAACGATGCACCAATTTTTCGCAACGCTTTTCAAGCGGTTTTCGTAATTCAACCTGTCCTGTTTGCTCCTCTGCCCCAATAAAAATTGGTTCGATTACCCCTTCCAGCTCCGGTAATGCAATATTCCAAGCAATATCCGCTACAGAGCCATCCTCATTTTTTTCCCACTCTTCAAGCGTCATGGAATAAGAACAAATAGGTTTTACAATCGGGCAATTTAAGCGAGACATGACGGAGCTTTCGCTTGTATTTGCATATTCGTCTGTATCTTGCAAAAAAAATCCGGTCATACGAATTACACCGTCTACAATGGGCTGTCCGTAGCCGTCGAAACAAAAGGTTTCAATTGCATATGCTGTCCCTTTTGCACCTAAATCTATATCTGCCATTGCATATGAAAAAATAGGCAATGCAGTATATCCGTTTTTCTCTATATGTTTTATCAAAGCCCGTTCCACTTCTATGTCTCCGCTTAACCAAGCGGTGCGAGAAACAAGAAGTGCAATTGTTCCTTTTCCGGATGGTTCTTTCCAAGCAAAGTAATCTTTTGTACTTTGAAAAATCTCTTTCGAATCCGGATGAAAAATTCCTTCCCAAGGAATAAATATAGGTTCTTGATAATCCATTTCCTCATGCAGAACCTGTGAACAGATATATTTCATCATATTCACCATATTCTCCGCACCGCTATATACATAAAACTGATTGCATATTGCGCTGTGTTTCATCTGGTCCTTCGTTTTTATTTTTCCGGCAGATTCTCCCCCAACATAAATCATAGGTGTTTCAAATTTCTCAGCATATTCTTCAATCTCTATCCAAGCTGAGTCAGATGAAGTCACTTGAAATAGGAAGGCATCTGCATCATCCATATCTCGATATAGTTTATCTAAATCTTGCCGTCCATCACTCAAAGCAGCGGCAGAATATACCTTCAGACAAACAAACTCATCCGTTTGCGATTGAAGCATATTCAGGCGGTTGGCAGAATTATGCCATAATACGGCTACTATTTTCTTCATGACAAAACCTCCTATTCGTGAACCGTTTCCTGAATAATGCTTTGGATTACTTCCATATCCAATGTTTTACTGCTTTCAAACGGTAACGATTTTAAACGGTGAAGAAATACCATTTTCGCTACCGCTTCTACGTCTTCTATTGTGACATAGCTTCTTCCTTCAAAAGTAGCCATGGCTTTTTCAGCTTTCATCATAATCAAATCTGCTCTGTGTCCGTCGACTTCCAATGCAATAGATAATTTCGCATTTATCAATAAAATTTCATCAGAAATCTCTACCTTGGGCAACAGTTGCTGTGCTTGTAAAATACGATAGGCCAATTCATGTTCCTTGTTCGCATAAGATTGAATAAACGCAGTGGGATCTTCTTCAAATTTTCCACGCAGCTTCACAATTTCCATACGTTGAACCGGATCTTGAATTCCTTTAATTTCAACACTGAATCCAAAACGGTCTAATAATTGCGGACGCAGTTCCCCTTCCTCCGGATTCATAGTACCAACCAATATAAAATTAGCAGGATGCGAAAAAGAGATACCTTCTCTTTCTACCGTATTTACTCCCATTGCTGCTGAGTCCAATAACAAGTCTACAATATGGTCATCCAATAAATTGATTTCATCCACATATAAAATACCTCTGTTCGCCTGAGCCAATACGCCTAATTCAAATTTCTTTTTACCATTTTGAATCGCCTCTTCAATATCCAAAGAACCCACAACTCTGTCTTCAGTAGCAGAAACAGGCAAATCAACCACTTTCATTTTAGACAGTTCCGACTCCAGAGTTTCACCCGCATTTATTTTTTCACGACATTCTTCACACATAGAAGAAACATCACGAGGGTTACAACGAAAACGGCAGCCTTTTACAACTTCAATCTCAGGTAACAAACCAGCCATAGAACGTACTGTTGTAGATTTTGCCGTTCCTTTTTCTCCAAATACCAAAATCCCTCCAATTTTAGGATGAATGACATTTAGAATCAATCCTTTTTTCATCTCTTCTTGTCCAATAATCGCTGAAAATGGAAATGTAATATTCTTATTCGTACTCATATGACTCATTTTGCTTCCCTCACACTTTCTACCATTTGTAATATGGACTCTTTCCTTAAAGTTTCAACACTGTAATAGGTTGCATTCATGACGTTTGCCAATTCTTTTGCAATACCAAACTGCATAAACCCTTTTTTCTCAATGTCAATTACCATACTGTTTGCAATTGACAACTCTTTTACTTTTTTACCGATTTCCATCAACTCATCTTTTGGCTTTTTATGCTCATCCAAACTAATGTTACCTTTTCCATCCGTAATTACAATTAACATCGGCATACAATTCATATCTTTTTTTAACTCACTTTTAATCACTTGGATACCTTTATTGATACCTGCATTTAAAGGCGTTTTTCCTCCTACTTCCAGCTCTTCTAAATAACGATAGCCGCGTTCAACACTTCTGGTTGGAGGCAGTACAACCCGAGCTGAATCTCCACGGAAAACAATTAACGCTACTTTATCTCTTTTAATGTACGCATCCTTTAAAAGAGATAAGACAGCTCCTTTCGTTTCAATCATTCGTTGATTGGCTCCCATGGAACCACTGGCGTCTACGACAAAAACCAAAATATTCGCCATTTTCTTTTGTCTTACTTTTTCGCGGATATCCTGAGAATAAATAGAAATTGCTTTTCCTTTTTTATCTCTATATTTTTGAAACGGCGCTGCGGCACGGATGGTAGCGTCTAAAGCCAAATCTTTTTTCCCCTGATTTGTACAAGCATATAAATATCTCCCGGATTTGGCAGCACTGCGTATATTTGTACGCTTTCCTTGACCATTACGTTCTCTTTTATCGGAAAGATGTCCAAATTCCTTCAGATGAAAATCATCTCCAATTCGAAAATACTGTGTTTTTGTTGAAGAAACATTTTGAGAAGAGGTTTCAGAAGTATGGGTTTCAGTATTTTGACTTTGTTTGTTTTGTAATTCGTCTTCTACAGTTTGCTGTGGCGGAGTGGAATCCATTTCTTGTTCTTGTGTCGAAGGTTGTTCACTCTGAGATTCTTCTTGTGGGTTTGGCTGTTTTTCTTTTCTCCTATGTAACAGTGCTAAATATGCTGCCTCTTCCATATCTTCCCTCGTGACAGTGGTTCTTCCATAAAAAGCAGCCAATGTTTTTGCTGTTTGCTCTACAACGAAATCGCCTCTATGCCCTTGTATATGCGCGCTCAAACAGAGATTGACAATATACTGTCTGTCCGTGTCTGCAATACAAATCTGTTTTAGTCGTTCTTTTGCCTGAAAAATTCGTTGTTTCAAAGCTTCTTCTTTTTGCAAATATTTTTTGCAGAAAATCTCTGCATTTTTTTCATATTCCATCCTGCGTTTTACTATCTCTACTCTAATATTAGGGTCAGATTCCGCCTGAACATTCACACATAATCCAAATCTATCTAAAAAGTGAGGTCGAAGTTCCCCTTCTTCTTGATTCATTGTTCCTATCAATACAAATCGGCTGGGGTGATTGTAAGACAGGCTTTCCCGTTCAATGTGATTAACACCACTTGCATTTACTGCTAGTAGCACATTTACGATACTGTCTTGTAAAAGATTTACTTCGTCTACATATAATACTTGTTCATCTGCCTGATACAGTAAACCATATTCCAATTGTATGCGTCCTTGTTTAAGCGTTTGCTCCAAGTCTATCGAACCAACCAATCTGTCCTCCGTAACAGACAACGGTACGTTCACAACATTACAATTCGATAAATTTGCCAATGAACGTACCACAGTCGATTTGGCAGTTCCCTTCTGCCCACAAATTAATACACCTCCGATTTGCGGATTAATAATATTCAGCAGCAACGATTTTTTCATAGCATCTTGACCTACAATAGCCGAGAATGGATAAACATGTTCCCACATACAGACCTCTCCTCTACAAGTTTTTTGCTTTTTGTATTTTTAAAAGAGCTATCAGCATGAATAAAACAGTATAAGAAATTAATATTAAAATGCTGATCCATGAAATATACTCTCCCCACGCCAACTGCCTCAACAAACGGCTTGTATGTGTAAGCGGCAATACCTCTATAATCCACTGCATCGCTTCGGGTATTTGTTCAACCGAAAAAAAGGTATTGCATAAAAATGTCATAGGCAAAATGACAAAAGTAGAAAAGCGAGCGATATCAGCATGAGTAGATGACACAATTGCAGCCATAACCCCCAAGGCACCGAACAACATGCCATTTAGCAGCATAATTCCAAAAAACCAAATTGAAAAGCACAACTGAACCGAAAATAATAAGGAGATGATAAGAATAAGTGTCCCCGCATACATTCCGCGTAAACTGCCTCCTATCATTTGACCGATGATATATTGCCAAAGTGGTGTTGGAGAAGCCATAATACTGTCAAAAGAATGTTCGTATAAACGCTGAACGTTTAACGACATACCTACTGCATTAAAGCTGGAATTCATAGTGGTAAGAGCAATAATACCGGGAATTAAAAATTGAAGATACGGTCTGTCTCCTGTAGTAATAAAATTTCCAATTCCTAATCCAAATGTAATTAAATATAGTAAAGGAGTAATTAAAGAAGAGATGGTGATTTTAATCCATTCATGTTTAAATTCAATCCATTTTTCCCAAATAACAGTTAAAATTGCCATTCTTCTTCGGAATCCCCTTTCCTACTGTTTCCAAAAACACATCTTCTAAATTTGTCTCACGAAGCAAAAAATCTGAAGATAAATGTTCAGTATAGGTGATTGCCTCTTTCTTACAATTGAAATAATAAGTTTTAACGGTTTCATTTTCAAAATGATCTACTGCAAAACGTCCAAGTTGTAAAATCCAGTCTTCAGGGGTTTTCACCCCCAACACACATCCCTTTCTCATAAACGCTACCCTGTGACAAAGCATTTGCGCTTCTTCCATGTAATGGGTTGTTAAAATAAATGTAAGTCCCTGATGATGTAAATCTCGAATCATTTGCCACATCATTCTTCGAGCAAATGGGTCTAAGCCAACTGTTGGTTCATCAAGTAAAACAATTTTAGGATTTGGTAATAGTGCTCTGCAGAGCATTAACATGCGTTTATATCCACCTGATAATTGACGGGTATTTTGATTGCGATATTCCCATAACCCACATTTTTTCAGCAATGTTTCGCTGCCTTGTTTACGCAGTTTGGATTCCATATGATAAAGTCGCCCTTGCAATTCCATTACTTCTAACACTGTCATATCATTTCTTAGAGAATATTCTTGTGTTACTGTAGTAATTTGACTTTTCAAATCGATTTTCGCTCGTGAAAGCCGTTGTCCATCTAATTCTATTTCTCCTTTGGTAGGTAACAACAATGTAGAAATTAAACGGATTAAGGTGGTTTTTCCCGCACCATTTGCTCCAAGCAGACCGAATAATTCTCCAGAAGTAACTTTTAAATTCACTTCATGCAATACTTGTTTGGAGCCAAAAGATTTTGAAATATTTTTTACATTCAACAAATACATCATCACCTACATTTGTCAGGATAAATTTAAAAATTAAAAAATAATTGATAGCTTCCTCTTTATCATTTTGCATCAACAAACACAGAATAGACACTTTCTAATTTTTGTCTACCAAATTATAAACAGAACAATTCATTTAAGTCAATCAACTTGTACAAAAAACATACTACTTGATAAATTTTATTTAATAAACGTTTACAATGAAATGTATTTTGTAAATATGAAACTTAAACAAGATAACATTCTCAGAGTTTAAAAATTTACTTTATCTAATTTTAGGTAAAAAAATATAACAGTTATTGATTAGTTTTTATCAATAACTGTTATTGCATTGACATATTATTTTGAATATATTATGTTTAAACTATCTCAACAATAAGGGAGTATTTTTTTGGAATTATTATCTACTACACATAAAATTAAACAATCACTCATTTTATTATGTAAAACAGCACCAATTGAAAAAATTACAGTAAAACAATTAATTGAATTCACCAGAATATCTCGTGCTACTTTTTATAATTACTACACCAATTTAACAGAAGTGTGGCAGCAGATAACCAATGACGTATTATTTGAAATGTCCACTTTAAAAAAAGAACCTCTCGTTATGTTTTCTTTTTCTGATTTGCAGCTTCTTGAACAGCTGGCTCAATATATCAAACGCAGACAATTTGTGATTCGGATGTTATTAAATAAAAATGGGGATCCTGAATTTTTGGAAAAATGGGAACAACAGATGAAATGCATTATCCTAAAATATCTTAATGATAAAAATATTTATGAAAAAAAACGAAGAGACGAAATGTCTGAATTCCTGGCAGTTGCAACTGTGCATAAAATTATAAAAGCAATATTTGAGGAAAATTCGGAACATATTTTATCTACTTTAATCTCTACAAAAGATATTCTTTCCTCCTTTTCCATAAATAGAATGTTTAATCATGAATAGAGATATGGTACTTTAGTACTATGATAGTTAATAACACTGACTTCCAAGATTAAATTTTGATTGTTATATTACATTACAGACTATTTCAAATTTGATGATTTGTTATCCAAAACGTTTTAAATTGTGAGTAAACACATAAAAAAACTAATTGAGAGAATAAAAAAGAAGAGAGTAGAATACTACTCTCTTCTTACTCTGGCTCCTCAAGTTGGACTCGAACCAACGACCCTGCGGTTAACAGCCGCATGCTCTACCGGCTGAGCTATTGAGGACTATTTGTGTTGGCATCTTCCTATTGTCCCGGGCCGTCTCCAGCCAAGTATCTTCGGCACTAATGAGCTTAACTTCTGTGTTCGGTATGGGAACAGGTGGACCCTCATCGTAATCAACACCAACTACTTCATATATATGATCTCACACTCTCGTGTGTTCATACCTCTGGTGACTCGTAGGGGAATCGAACCCCTGTTTTCGGCGTGAGAGGCCGATGTCTTAACCGCTTGACCAACGAGCCATACATTTGGCAGCTCAAGTTCTTCCACCCGGCTGCTCATCTTGGTGCACCATCAGGGGTTCGAACCCGGGACACCCTGATTAAGAGTCAGGTGCTCTACCAACTGAGCTAATGGTGCAAACTGCGGCAAACATTGCCATTTCTCAGTACCTTAGTGTAAAAGGATAAAAAACTTTGTACACTGAAAACTGAATAAAGAAAAACAGATAGGAAATTACAGAGCCAAACCAAAGAAATTATGGTCAAGCCCTCGACCTATTAGTACTGCCAAGCTGAACACGTTACCGTGCTTACACACGCAGCCTATCTACCTCGTAGTCTACAAGGGGTCTTACTAGTTTAACACTATGGGATATCTTATCTTGGAGTCGGCTTCACGCTTAGATGCTTTCAGCGTTTATCCGGTCCGCACATAGTTGCCCAGCTGTGCCATTGGCATGACAACTGGTGCGCCAGCGGTGCGTCCATCCCGGTCCTCTCGTACTAGGAACAGCTCTCCTCAAATATCCTACGCCCATGACAGATAGGGACCGAACTGTCTCACGACGTTCTGAACCCAGCTCGCGTACCACTTTAATCGGCGAACAGCCGAACCCTTGGGACCGAATACAGCCCCAGGATGTGATGAGCCGACATCGAGGTGCCAAACCTCCCCGTCGATGTGGACTCTTGGGGGAGATCAGCCTGTTATCCCCAGGGTAGCTTTTATCCGTTGAGCGACGGCAATTCCACTCTCATACCGCCGGATCACTAACTCCAACTTTCGTTACTGCTCGGGCCGTCACCCTCGCAGTTAGGCTTGCTTATGCGTTTACACTCAAAAGCACGGTTTCCATCCGTGCTGAGCAAACCTTTGAGCGCCTCCGTTACCTTTTTGGAGGCGACCGCCCCAGTCAAACTGTCCACCTAACAATGTCCCCCGGCCGGATTCACGGCCGCAGGTTAGAATTCCAATAACTTAAGGGTGGTATCCCAAGGGTGGCTCCACTCCGGCTGGCGCCAGAGTTTCCTAGCCTCCCACCTATCCTGTACATAAATTATCGAAACCCAATATTAAGCTACAGTAAAGCTCCATGGGGTCTTTCCGTCTTGTCACGGGTAACCGGCATCTTCACCGGTACTACAATTTCGCCGGGCGGGTAGTTGAGACAGTGCCCAGATCGTTACACCATTCGTGCGGGTCGGAACTTACCCGACAAGGAATTTCGCTACCTTAGGACCGTTATAGTTACGGCCGCCGTTTACTGGGGCTTCAATTCAAGGCTTGCACCTCTCCTCTTAACCTTCCAGCACCGGGCAGGTGTCAGCTCCTATACTTCATCTTTCGATTTGGCAGAAACCTGTGTTTTTGCTAAACAGTCGCCTGGGCCTATTCTCTGCGGCCACATTGCTGTGGCACCCCTTTTCCCTAAGTTACGGGGTCAATTTGCCGAGTTCCTTAACTACCCTTCTCCCGTTGGCCTTAGAATTCTCTTCCTATCTACCTGTGTCGGTTTGCGGTACGGGCACCTTAGATATTCACAAGACTTTTCTCGCCCCAGTCCACGCATACTTCCCTACTCTAATTTCAGTCCCTTACGCCCGGGTCAACCAACGCCCGGGTTATGCTCTTTCTGGGTGTCCTCTTGCTTAAATCTTTCGGTGGCTACGGAATTTCTACCGTATGTGCATCGGCTACGCCTTTCGGCCTCACCTTAGCTCCCGGCTTACTAGGAGCGGACGAACCTTCCTCCTAAAACCTTAGACTTTCGGCCAATATGATTCTCACATATTTCTCGCTACTCATTCCGGCATTCTCACTTGTATGCAGTCCACCAGCGCTTTCGCTCTGACTTCACCCCGCATACAACGCTCTCCTACCATGCATTACTGCATCCCAAGCTTCGGTATATAGTTTAGCCCCGTTAAATCTTCGGCGCAGGGGCACTCGACCAGTGAGCTATTACGCACTCTTTTAATGAATGGCTGCTTCTGAGCCAACATCCTGGTTGTCTGTGCACCCCCACATCCTTTTCCACTTAACTATATTTTGGGACCTTAGCTGTGGGTCTGGGCTCTTTCCCTTTCGACAATGAAACTTATCTCACACTGTCTGACTCCTGTACATCAATTATCTGGCATTCTGAGTTTGATAAGGTTCGGTAACCTCTCGGCCCCTAGCCTATTCAGTGCTTTACCTCCAGTAATCTAATACAAGGCTAGCCCTAAAGCTATTTCGGAGAGAACCAGCTATCTCCGGGTTCGATTGGAATTTCTCCGCTACCCACACCTCATCCGCTACCATTTCAACGGGAGTCGGTTCGGTCCTCCATGGAGTTTTACCTCCACTTCAACCTGGACATGGGTAGGTCACCCGGTTTCGGGTCTAATATAACTGACTTCATACGCCCTATTCAGACTCGCTCTCGCTGCGGCTCCGGACCTTTAGTCCTTAACCTTGCCAGTTACATTAACTCGCCGGACCATTCTACAATAGGTA
>PVML01017489.1_pt1:0-307500 | contig 447375 bp, 403 predicted proteins | sample 1853371 | NCBI WGS metagenome assembly PVML01 (sample SAMN08533508, study PRJNA380276) | Human gut metagenome, whole genome shotgun sequencing project. | isolation source: participant 1, chromium library | host: Homo sapiens | collected 2017 | reverse complement strand
GCCTTGGTAGGCCTTTACCCCACCAACTAGCTAATCGGACGCGAGTCCATCTTTCAGCGGATTGCTCCTTTGGTACTGCTACCATGCGGTAACTGTACGTTATGCGGTATTAGCGTTCTTTTCAGAACGTTATTCCCCTCTGAAAGGCAGGTTACTCACGCGTTACTCACCCGTCCGCCACTAGGTTTCGGAAAGCAAGCTTTCCAAACCCTCGTTCGACTTGCATGTGTTAGGCACGCCGCCAGCGTTCGTCCTGAGCCAGGATCAAACTCTCTAAAATTTGGTATCTAATCAGCTTTCGCTGTTTAAATCTTATTTCAGAGTGTTCTCTGCTCAAACGTTTGCTAACGTCTTTTTCTTTTTCTTAATTCTTTTAGAATTACGGGTTCCTAAAATTCGTCATACATTTCTGTATTTCACGCTTCTAGTTTGTCTTGTGTTGTTTAATTTTCAAGGTCCTATCTTACTGCCCCTCTCAAGGCAGCTCTACTACTTTACCACACTTCTTCTTCTCTGTCAAGTAGTTTTTTTGAGAAGTTGCTTCCCTCTCGGAAAGCTTTTCTAGTTTAACATATCCTTTTCGGTTTGTCAACTACTTTTTTCTTCTCTTTTTCTTTTTCTTGCCGCCTCAAGACTTCCTCTCTCGACGGCTTGTCTATCTTATCACATCTTTCCTCCTCTTGTCAATATCTTTTTTCTTTTTATTTTATTTTTTCTCTTTCTTGAAGTATCCTGCGTTTTTTGCTATACTATACTATATCTTTTCAGCAGCTGATTTCATGAAAAATATATACTATATTATGTATATACTATTTTGAGGAGAGAGTCATAATGCCAATACAAATTCCGTCTTCTTTACCTGCTATGGATGTTTTGGAATCGGAAAATATATTTGTTATGACACAAGAGCGTGCCATACATCAGGACATACGTCCTTTAAAAATTATTATTTTAAATCTTATGCCCACTAAAATCGAAACTGAAACCCAATTGTTACGTTTATTGGGCAACAGCCCTCTGCAAATCACCGTCGATTTTTTGCAAACCGCAACGCATGTATCTAAAAACACTCCGGCATCTCATTTAAATACTTTTTATAAAACATTTGATGAAATTAAAGATGAAAAATATGACGGAATGATTTTAACAGGAGCCCCTGTTGAGCTGATGCCTTTTGAAGAAGTAGATTACTGGGATGAGCTATGTGCAATTATGGATTGGAGTCGTACCAATGTATACTCTACAATGCATATTTGTTGGAGCGCACAGGCCGGATTATATTATCATTATGGAATTCCCAAATATGTATTGGATACGAAGCTATCCGGAATTTATAAACATAAAATATTAAATCCGCTTCACCCGTTGATGCGTGGATTTGATGACAGATTCTATGCACCGCATTCCCGTCATACCACTATCATGCGCGAAGATGTAGACAAACATGACGATTTGCTTACACTTTCCATTTCCAATGACGCCGGTATTTATATTGTAGCTGAAAAAAGCGGCCGTCAATTTTTTATCACAGGGCATGCCGAATATGACAGGGATACCTTAGCGAATGAATATTATCGCGATGAAGTGCGGGGATTAAATCCTGAATTGCCCGAAAACTACTTTCCTGATGATGACAGACGAGCTATCCCACATTTTATGTGGAGAAGTCATGCAAATCTTCTGTTTCAAAATTGGTTAAATTATTATGTATATCAGCAAACACCGTTTGATTTGAAAGATTTGATTACGCTGGAAAAACCCCAGAAAAAATCTTAATCACACAATGATACAATGGAAACTATAAAAACACAGACTGCATCCGAAATCATCGTTTTGCAGTCTGTGTTTTTCTTTTTACTGTATACAATAGATGTCAATTATTTTCTATGCTTTAAACGTCTATCGCTCTTAATGGAAACTCGGGTTCCTACTGTTTGGAATATTTGTACCAAAATGATTAAGCAAATAACAGCAAACCCCATAACTAAGTATTGGTATCTGTAGTAACCATAATTAATGGCGATTTTACCCAATCCACCGCCGCCGATAATACCACTCATGGCAGAATATCCCAATACTGTGGTAATGGTAAGCGTTATATTGGAAATAAGCGAAGGAATACTCTCAGGAATCATCACTTTTACAATAATTTGCATTGGTGAAGCGCCCATGCTCTGGGCTGTTTCAATGATATTAGGATTTACTTCACGCAAACTGCTTTCTACCAAACGTGCTACAAAAGGGAAGGCCGCAATCACAAGCGGCACAATGGATGCCGGGGTACCTACTACGGTGCCCATAACCAATCTGGTAAAAGGAAAAACTAAAATCATTAAAATTAAAAATGGAATTGAACGCAGCAAATTAATGATAATATTCAATATATGCAGTATCCACTTTGGAATACGTAATACTCTTCCCTTTTCACCTGCTACAAGCAGTACACCTAAGGGCAGTCCTATTACAATGGCAAAAAAAGTTGCGATTACTGTAACATAAATGGTCTCCCAAATTGCAAGGGGAAATTCTGTTTTTAAAATGTCCAGCGCGGTTTGCACTGTCTCGGATGCAAAAAAATCACCCATGGTCACGTGTCACCTCTTCTACATGAATATCCGGAATCCGTCGTAAATAAGCAACGGCTTTTTCCATTTGTTCCTTTCCCCCTGAAATTCCCAGTAACATATTTCCGTATGCTTTGTCACCAAGACTGCGGGTAGAAGCAAACAAAATACTCGCCATGATATTTTCTTCCATAGCCATTTTTGCAATTAATGGTGTTTGTGTAGCGCTGGCTCCATTAAATACAACGCGAATTAAATGTTCTTCTCTTTCTGTTTCAATGGCTTGTTGATATCCTTCCGGATACACCAGCTGTTTTGCTTCCTGCGACTTAGGTGAAGCAAATACTTCACTGACCGCGCCCTCTTCCACAACAGTGCCATGATTTAAAATTGCAACTCTGGTACAAATTTGTTCTACCACACTCATTTGATGGGTAATGATAATCACAGTTAAGCCCAGTTTATCATGAATATCTTTGATAAGAGATAAAATAGATTGCGTTGTTTGAGGATCTAATGCACTGGTTGCTTCATCGCATAACAAAATTTTAGGATGTGTTGCAAGAGCACGTGCGATAGCGACCCTTTGTTGTTGTCCGCCGGAAAGCTGAGCAGGATAGCTCTTTAACTTTTCTCCCAGACCAACCAATTCAAGCAGTTCGGTTGCACGTTCAACCGCTTCTTTCTTTTTATAGCCTGCAAGTTCCAAAGGAAAACAAACATTTTTTAAACAATTTCTCTGCATCAAAAGATTAAATCCCTGAAATATCATGGTAATATTACGGCGTTCTTCTCTTAACTGAGCTTGTGTCAGACTGCCTAAGTCCTTACCGTCAATGATTACTTTCCCGCTTGTGGGTCTCTCCAACATATTAATACAGCGCACCAGGGTACTTTTGCCTGCACCGCTCATACCAATAATACCATAGATTTCTCCGTCGGGTATCGTCAAAGAAATATCTTTCAACGCTTCTACAGTACCTCCGGAAACAGGAAATGTTTTTGAAAGATTTTGTATTTCAATCATAAAAAGAGTCTCCTAACACAAATAATGCCGACTGCAAAATGCAGACAGCGTTATTTGTTACATGATAATTTTTAAATTATTGTTGCAGTGCATCCAAAGATGTTTGTTTTCCTCCGTAAAGACCCATTGGTTCAACATGAATTGCGCCCACGGATACAAGATTGGTATGATTTTCTGTATTAAAATCCTCAAGGTAAGGAAGATGTTGGAAGTAGTTTGCGCCGATTTCTCCGCTTTCTACCAAATTATTTGGCTGCACATAATCAGTAAATTCTTTAATATCTAGAGTAATGTTTTTCTCTGCTAAAATCTCTTTGGCTACTGCCAGAATTTCGGCATGAGGTGTAGGAGATGCCGCAACAGAAATGGTAGTTCCTGCAAGAGCGTCATAGTTTACGGAATCATCAAATCCATTACCAGGATTCTGTACTACACTGATGATAGAACCTTGATACTTTTCGGTAATAAAATCAGCTACTTTTTGGCTTTCCAAAGCTGCTTTTAATGCTTTTACAGCGTCTGTATTTTCATTGCCTGCTTTTACAGCAAGAATGTTACTGTAAGATGAAGAGGAATTCTCCATAGCCAAGGAATCTTGTACAGGATTTAATTTGGCTGAAATTGCATAATTGGAGTTAATAACAGCGTAGTCCACATCCTGTAATACATTTGGTACCTGTGCTGCTTCTACTTCTCTAAATTGAATATTCTTCGGATTTTCAGCAATATCACGTACGGTAGCAGTAATACCCGCACCCTCTTTTAATGTAATGTAACCCTTTTCTTGCAGAAGCAATAATGCACGCGCTTCGTTCGTTGCATCATTTGGTACAGCAACCGTAATAGAATTGCCCCCGCCGGAACATCCTACTAAAGTTACCAATGCTAAAATAGTAGTAAGTACAATAGCAAAAATTTTTTTCATCTTTTTCAACCTTTCTCTCTTTACAATCTTTAAAAGCGAAAAACATATTTGAGTGATAAAGTATTATATCATATGTGAACATTTCCGCTTTATTTGCCGTAATTAGTCATTTTTCCGTTTCACATGTGCCTATTATATACTAAAAATAATAGATTGTCCAATACTTGATTAATATAACTAGTCATAGTTTTATCCTATAACAAAATCATAAAACAGGGCAGTATCCTCTTCATAGAAACATCTACCTTGCTGCCAAATGTTTTGCCATCATAAACAACAAACAATTTTGCGCATTGCACAATAATGAAACAGAATACATAGCTTTCAGCGTTGATAACGAAATTTTAGGCATCTTTTCCATAAAATACAATTGTTTATCAAAGAAAAAATCTCTGCTGTATGCAGAGATTTTTGTTGCTATGTATCGCTCAACTTGGTACGCAACTTATTCAAAATTACTTTTTCTCGTCTTGATACTTGTACTTGAGTCATTCCCAGAAACTGAGCAGTTTGTGTTTGCGTTTGATTTTTAAAATAGCGGAATAAAATAATTTTTTTGTCTCTCGGTTCCAATGTTCCAACTACTTGTTGAAGTGACAGCAACTCTGCAATTTTTTCATCCTCCGCTTCCACAGCAACATCAATCTGTCCCCCACCTTCCTCATCATCACCTGTAAGAGAAATGGGACGCTGAGCAGCACCTACTGCTTGTGCGGCAGCGGCAGGTTCCACCTCCAATATTTCTGCCAATTCTTGTACGGTGGGAACTCTACCTTCTTTTGCAGTAAAATCTGCCGTAGCTTTTGTCGCTTTTAAAGACAATTCCTTTAAAGCACGTCCTACTTTTACTGCACCGCCGTCTCTAAATAAACGTTTCATTTCTCCCAATATGACGGGAACCGCATACGTAGAAAATTTTACTCCCCTATCATCATCAAATCCGTCAACCGCTTTTACCAAACCCAGACATCCCGCCTGGAACAGGTCATCATACTCAATTCCACGCGACTTAAATCGTTTGGCGCAGGCATGGACCAAACCAATATTATCGCTGATTTTTTGTTCGCGATTATCCATTGGCACCCTTTGCCTGTTTGCGTTCAATCTCTTTTTGTAATACTACAACGGTTCCTTTGCCCACTTTGGAAGTCACTTTCATTTGATCCATGAAGCTTTCCATTACCATAAAGCCAAGACCGGCACGCTCTTCTCCTCCTGTTGAGTAAAGCGGTTCTTTTGCTTTCTCAACATCTTCTATACCACATCCTTTATCACGAATGCGTATTACTACTTTTCCGTTTTCAAAAATTTTTACACTTATGTATATCATACCAATGACATCACGGTACGCGTGAATGATACAGTTGGTAACCGCTTCCGAAACTGCTGTTTTAATATCTGATATTTCTCCCACGGTTGGGTCCATCTGCGCTACAAAGGCGGCTACCGTTGCGCGGGCAAATCCTTCATTTGCAGAGTAACTTAAAAAAGATAAACTCATTTCATTCATTGGCTTCATCATTTGTTTCCCCCTTTTCTATTTTCGCCAATTTTCCTACACCCGACAGAGATACAATTTGTTCCATTTTGGGAGACAAGTGTGAAACCACCAGTTCTCCTCCCAAACTTTCCATCAATTTATATCTGCCTATGATAAGACCGATGCCGGCGCTGTCCATAAATCCGACATGTTCAAAACTTAAAATTAACTTTTTCGGTTTTGATTGATTGACAGTAAAATCAATTTCCTCCCGCATTCCTTGGGCTGTATGATGATCTATCTCTCCGCTTAATACCGCAGTTAATACATCATCTTGTAAAATCAGCCTTACTGTTCCGTTATCCATGCATATCCTCCTTTTTATTGCAAAACGGTTGTTCGTACAACAAAACGCCGCTTTATTTTGATACATGAATGTTTTGTTTTACAAAGAGTGTAATAATTCCTCCTTTTTATATTTGATGGCTTGTCCTTTTTCTCTTCTGCAGGATCTATATTTGTATAAAAAAAGACCCTTTATCGCTATGTATAACGATAAAGGGTCAAACATGAGAAAAGACTCGAAATGTGCGAATCTTATCACTATTTTTCCATAAAATGGTATTTTATTTTTTCTCTTGCTTCTGCCGCTACAAAAAGCGACCCACACACCAAAATTACACCATTTTCTCCTATCAATTGTTCTGCACGACTGATAGCGTCATCTATATCATCCGCAGCAGTCGTTTGCTGTCCACAGGCAATCCAACGCAATGCAAATGTTTTTGCATCCAAAGCTCTTGGATTATTCGGTGTAATGGTAATAACGTGATGAAATACATCTGCAAGCGCATGAACCATATAATCTGTGTCTTTGTCCCGTAAGGCGCCTATCACGGCAACGATTGTTCGATTGGGAAGATATTGTTTTACAGATGCTTTTAGCATATCAATTCCATCCTGATTGTGGGCACCGTCAATGATAATCAGAGGATGTTTTCGTACAATCTCCCATCTGGCCGGAAATTGTACCTTCTCTAAACCTGCTTTGATATGATTGATTTCAATTGAAAATCCTTTTTGCTTTAATTGTTCTGTTACAGCCAATACCGTACAAACATTCAAAGACTGATGTACGCCAATCAACGGCAAGTGTAATGTACTGCCATGATACAAAAAATCTGTTCCGTTTAAATCTGTATGGAGCAATTGGATATCATTCATAAAAGCCTCTATGACACAATTGTCCTTCTTTTCCGCTTCCTCTTTCACAATTGGCATAACTTCAGCTTTCTGACATGGAGCTACCACAAAGGTTCCGTTTGGCTTCATAATTCCACATTTATCTGTGGTGATTTTCTCTAGGGTATCTCCCAATACCTCTGTATGGTCCATAGAGACAGAGGTTAATACAGATACCAATACATTGGTAATCACATTGGTGGAATCTCTCTTGCCGCCAACACCGACTTCAAATACAACAATATCACATTTTTGTTTGGAAAACCAAAGAATTGCCAACACTGTGACCAATTCAAATTCCGACATGCGCTCTCCCGATGACTGCAATTGCTCTACATATGGAAACACCTGCTCCATAAGAGCTGCGAATGCTTCTTTGGGAATCATCTCTCCATTAACCTGGATACGTTCCCGGAATTCTATAATATAAGGTGACACAAATAAACCTGTTTGATAGCCCGCTTCCCGCAAAATAGAAGATAACATAGCGCAGGTAGAACCTTTTCCGTTTGTACCTGCCACATGTATAAATTGCAATTGATGCTGCGGATTCCCGAATTGTTCTAAAATCCAATCGACACGTTCCACTGCGCCGGGAGAACCAAAGCGCTGGAGCGTACCAAGCTTCTCCATTGCTGTTTCAAAAGTCATGGTTTACCTCTCTGTTCTAAAAAACAAAAGAAGGTTTTTCATCGTCAAAACGATAACCAAACCTTCTTTCTATCCTTATGATTGTAATGCTGAAATACTGGACTCAATCAGTTGTATCCGTTCGGTTAAGGTATCAAAGTCTTTTTTTACACCTTCCACCACCTGTGCAGGTGCTTTGGATAAAAAGCCTTGGTTGTTTAACTTGCCGTTTACTTGAGCGAATTGTTTCTTTGCAGTTTCAAGCTCTTTATTCAAACGAGCCAATTCTGCTTTTTTATCTACCAATTCGTCCATAGGAATATACACTTTTGCATCGTTGGTAACAATAGTAACTGCACCCTCAATGTCAAACGCTTGTCCAATGGTAATTTGTGTTGCATAAGCCAGTTTATTTAAAATGGCAATTCCGTTTTCAAATGTGTTTGGCTCTGCAGTTGCAATGTATAGGTTTGTTTTTCTGGATGGCGGCACATTCATTTCTGCTCTGCGGTTTCTAACACCACGAATTACATCCATAATGCGCTGCATTTCCAGCTCTGCTTCCGGGAAATCATGTTCCTGACAATATTCAGGCCACTGTGCTACAATCAGTGCATCTCCTTCATGGGGCAGTGTTTGCCAAATTTCTTCTGTAATAAACGGCATAAACGGATGCAGTAACTTTAATGTACCGGTCATAACCCAAACCAATACTTCACGGGCATTTTGTGCTGTTTGTGCATCATCGGAATTCATTCTGATTTTTGCAATTTCAATATACCAGTCACAGAATACATCCCACAGAAAATCATAAATTTTCTGTGCGGCAATACCCAATTCAAATTTTTCCAGATTTTCTGTAATCTCTTTTGCCACACGGTTAAACGAACTGATAATCCATTTATCCTCTGTTGTTAGCTCATTTGGAAGTTCATTTTTAATTTCATGGCCTTCCAAATTCATCAGGATAAAGCGAGCCGCGTTCCAAATTTTATTTGCAAAGTTACGGCTTGCTTCTACCTTTTCGGGCGAATAGCGCATATCATTTCCGGGACTGTTGCCAGTTGCAAGCATAAAACGTAGTGCGTCTGCGCCGTATTGGTCTATGACCTCTAGCGGGTCAATACCATTTCCCAACGATTTAGACATTTTTACACCGTTTGCATCGCGAACAATACCGTGAATGAATACCGTATCAAACGGCACTTTTCCCATATGAGCCAATCCTGAGAATATCATTCTGGCTACCCAGAAAAAGATAATATCATAACCTGTTACCAAAGTGCTGGTCGGATAGAAATAGTTTAATTCTTCTGTGTTATCCGGCCAGCCCAAAGTGGAAAACGGCCACAAAGCAGAAGAAAACCATGTATCCAAGGTATCTTCGTCTTGATGAATGTGGGTGCTGCCACATTTGCAACAAGCATGAGGCGTTTCTCTTGATACTGTGATTTCATTACAATCATCACAATACCATGCAGGAATACGATGTCCCCACCACAATTGGCGTGAAATACACCAATCTTTGATGTTATTCATCCAGTTAAAGTATATTTTATCAAAACGTTCCGGAACAAATTTAACCTCTCCATCTTCCACCGCTTTTACAGCTGGCTTTGCCAATGGTTCCATTTTTACAAACCATTGCTTGGAAACACGTGGTTCTACCACAGTTTTACAGCGGTAACAAGTTCCTACATTATGTTTAATGGGCTCCACTTTGATTAAATATCCCTGTTCTTCCAGCGCTTTTACAATTTTCTTGCGGGCATCCAGGCGGTCCATCCCCTGATATTCTCCGCCATTTTCGTTGATAATGCCGGATTCATCCATAATATTAATCACAGGAAGATTATGACGCAGACCAACTTCGAAATCGTTTGGGTCATGAGCCGGCGTAATTTTTACCACGCCTGTTCCAAAATCCTGTTCTACATACGTATCCGCCACAATTGGAATTTCTCTGCCAACCAATGGAAGAATCAACATTTTTCCTATCAAATGTTGATAACGTTCATCCTCAGGATGTACCGCTACTGCTGTATCACCCAACATAGTTTCCGGTCTGGTGGTTGCTAAATTTAAATAGCCGCTTCCATCTGCCAGTGGATAACGAATGTGCCAAAAGTTGCCGTCTTTTTCCGCAAAGTCCACTTCGGCATCTGAAATAGAGGTTTTGCAGTTAGGACACCAGTTAATCATACGCTCGCCACGATAAATCAGTCCTTCATTGTACAATTTTACAAAAACTTCTTTTACCGCTTTGGAACAGCCTTCATCCAGTGTAAAACGTTCACGGTCCCAATCACAGGAGGAACCCAACTTTTTTAACTGAGAGATGATGGTACCACCGTATTTTTCTTTCCATTCCCATGCGCGCTTCATAAAACCGTCACGACCGACGTCTTCTTTTGTAACGCCTTCTTGCTTCATCGCTTCTACAATTTTCGCCTCTGTGGCAATAGAAGCATGGTCAGTGCCGGGCAGCCATAAGGCAGAGTATCCCTGCATTCTTCTGAAACGAATCAAAATATCCTGCAAAGTTTCGTCCAATGCATGTCCCATATGCAATTGACCTGTAATATTTGGCGGTGGAATCACGATTGTATATGGTTTCTTCTTGGAATCCACTTCAGCGTGAAAGTATTTTCCATTCATCCAAAACTCATAAATTCTCTCTTCTACTTCATGCGGCTCGTAAGCCTTTGCAAGTTCTTTGCCCATGCACGTTCCTCCCATATATATCAACAACAAAATTTACAAATGTTTAACTAATTTATTATGCCATTTCTTCCCGCCTTTGTCAATTCAGTTCGGCGGCTGTCTGTGTGCATTCACCACCGGAAGCAAAAGCGTCAATTACCACAGAGATACAAAGGCTTTCTAACGCAAATTCAGGTTGTTCTATTTGCAGTGTATAACCATTTCCACTCTGCGGCCTCCATTGTGCTCCATGAATAAAAATGACGGTGCGGTCAACGTCTACCACATCAAAATTGCGAAGTAAAACATCTCCGCGGAATATCCATGTTTGACCGTTTATTTTAAATAAAGGTTCAGAAGCTGCAAAACTGCATAACAAAGTCATGCACTTTCTGCCATTTATAAAAATACTGCTGCGAAGCATTTTTGAAAAACCCATACAATGAATATCTGCAACTTTTCCTTGTTCTGTTGTCTCAATATGAATGCATTTACCAAACCGATGTTTGTTTATAAATACCTGATAGCAAGGATGCCCCAATTCATCCATAACATGAAACAGAAGATTGCCAGGTTCGATTGATTGTTTCAAGTATAATATCATAGATAAGACCTCCTATCATAGATACATGGGTTAACGCTTCTTTCAATCGGAATAACGCCTATCAGACTCGCTTGAAATGGAGCTTGCGGATGATTGCAACCGCGATAGGAGCGTTAACTCCTCACCGTTTCAGTGGGAGATTATTAATTCCATTGAAATGATGAATGGCACCGCCGCTTTAGAGGCGGCGGACATCATCGTTTCGGTTATAGTATTATCATATCATGTTTGGAATGTTGAAACAATCTGAAAACTGACGAAAAAAGTCCACCAAATAATTGGTGGACTTTTTATCTTATTCCGGAAGTGTCATGGTAAATGGTTTTGTGGTAGCATCCATTGCTTTAAACTCATAACCGTTTTCTTTTGCCTTTTGAATAATGGCAGGTAATTGCTCCAATGTAGCACTGGAGTTGTTATCCATTAAGACAACGGATTTTCCACTGTTTAAAATGCCGTTTACAGTGGTATCATAAATTTGCTGTCCCGTTGCCCATTGGTTACTGTCGCCGGAGTCTAAACTCCAGTCATGGTACGTAAACCCACGGCGTTCCATTTCTTTGACAATATCCTTAATCGTAGCTTGATTATAACCGTTTACGCTGCCTCCCGCAAAACGGAAAACAGTTGGTTTTTCACCGGTTGCTTCCGTAATCAAATCGAATACCTTTGCAAAATCAGCCAAATAGTTTTCAACGGACGCATATATGGTTTGATAATCATACGTATTGGTCAATACACCTACAGTATGACCTTTATCATGAATCTTTTTAATAGATTCCTTTAAATACGCGTCTGTATTTTCATTACAATAAATAAAGAAAGTCGCCTTCACACCTTGTTGCTCTAAAACATCCAATAGCTTGTCGGTTTGAGCAGACGGCGCATTATTAAAGGTTAAATAAACAGACTTTTCTCCCTCTGCAGCACCGATTTTTTCAACCTGCGGAACATACATATCAGGATATAACGTCTCATATGAATTGGCAGCTGTCTGCTGTGACACTGTGCTTTCTGTTGATTGTGTACTTTCAATCACAGACGGTGCTGTTGAGGATACATCATTTTGCGATGTTTGTGTCGGCTGATAAAACACAAAGTACCATATCAGTACACCTGCAACTGCTAATGCTATCACTGCAGATGCTGAAATGATAATAATATTTCTAACCAGATGATTGTCTCTGCCATATCTGGAGTATCGGCTTCTGCTGTTTCTGCGGTACACCTGATTTCTTCTGCCCAAACCACCACTTCCTTTATACTCATTTCTTGTCACCGATTATATCACAAAAGACATATAGATGCAATTTATAACCTAATATCGTATCTGTCACAATACCTCTGTCATATGTGACATAACTTTACTTTTTATCCATTGTCTTTTCGACTACAGATTCCTTCTGCCGGAAAAGATTTTGTCCGTTGTTTTGTTTCTCATTCTCTTTATGATAGCCGGCTTTGATTGCTTTGATTTTAATTCCCTGAGCAGTAAAACGCTGTTCATGTTCCGTTGTAATATTGTCTACAGGAGGTTGACCATTTTCATAAAGATTGGTGGTATACCATAAAATTTCAAATCCGCTTTCTCTCAAATAGCGTAGGGTAGATTGATATAATCCGCCGTCATCTGTCTTAAAATGAATCTGAGCTCCGTCTTTTATAAAAGTTTTATAGGTTTGTAATTGATTGGTATGTGTCAAGCGTTTTTTATGATGTCTCATTTTCGGCCAAGGATTACAAAAGTTAATATAAACACGGTCAATTTCATCATTTGCATTCATAATCTGTAAAATTCGTTCAATATCGTATGCAACCAATGCAATATTTTCCACCTTGCGGTTCTCCTGCTCATAACGTGTCTGAATATTCCTTCTGGCAACACCAAGTACATCGGGGCTCAAATCAATTCCAATATAATTGATATCCGGATGCTTTACTGCCAGCTCTGATAAAAAGACACCCTTTCCGCAGCCAAGTTCTAAATGAAGCGGCTGTTTTTTGGGAAACCAATTGCTCCAATTTCCCTTTAATTCTTGTGGATTTTTTATAAAATACGGACATGCGTCCAATTCAGGTCTTGCCCAAGCTTTTTTTCTCATTCTCATGGTTGATTCTTCTCCAAAATACGAAATATCTCTAGGGTATTATAACAAAATAATCTTAGGCTGTCGATGAAATAAAAAAAATGTAATATTTGAAAAATTTTTTTAAAATTTTCTGTTATTTTCATTTAACCTCTTGCTATTTGAGAGATATGGCAGTATAATATATTGAATTTTGTTGTGAATACGAAAATGTTCAAAAATGAATGGATGGAGGACGCTTATGAAACATATTATTGACCCACTGGATTTATCTGTTGAAGAACTGGACAGCTATTTGGATTTAGCTGACCGCATATTTGCAAACCCGGAAAAATATGCTCATGTTTGTGACGGAAAAAAGTTAGCCACTCTATTCTATGAGCCGAGTACACGTACCAGATTAAGTTTTGAAGCTGCAATGCTTAACCTGGGCGGAAGTGTGCTTGGCTTTTCTTCTGCCGAAAACAGTTCTGCAACCAAAGGCGAAAGCGTTGCAGATACCATACGGGTAGTGTCAAACTTTGCTGACATTTGTGCCATTCGGCATCCAAAAGAAGGCGCGCCTATGGTCGCCTCTCAGTATTCCAGAATTCCTGTTGTAAATGCAGGCGACGGCGGTCATCAGCATCCTACTCAAACATTAACTGACATTATGACCATACGTGCATTAAAAGGAAGACTTGGCAATTTAACCATTGGTTTATGCGGAGATTTAAAGTTTGGCAGAACTGCACACTCCCTAATTACAACGCTGGCGCGCTATGCGGGAATTCAATTTATTTTAATCTCTCCTCCTGAATTGGAAATTCCGGATTATATTCGGGATACTACCCTGATACAAAAGAACATTCCATTTCAAGAAGTAGAGCGTTTGGAAGATGTCATTGGAGATTTAGACGTACTGTACATGACCCGTGTGCAAAAAGAACGCTTTTTCAATGAAGAAGATTATGTACGTTTAAAAGACAGCTATATTTTGGACATGGAAAAAATGTCTCTTGCAAAAGATGATATGATTGTACTTCATCCATTGCCAAGAGTAAATGAAATTGCGGTTGAAGTGGACAACGACCCTCGCGCCGCCTATTTTAAACAAGTACAATATGGCGTATATATTCGCATGGCGCTTATTATGAAATTATTGGAGGTGAATGATGTTGAATGTTGACAGCCTAAAACGCGGTATTGTAATTGACCATATTAAAGCAGGCAGCTGTATGGATATTTATAAATACCTGGAACTGGATAAATTAGATTGCAGTGTTGCGATTATCAAAAATGCAAAAAGCAATGCTATGGGGAAAAAAGACATCATTAAAGTGGAAGGTCTTTTGGATATTGATTTAGACGTACTCGGATTTATCGACTGTGACATTACAGTCAATGTAATTGATGACGGAAAAATAATCGAAAAGAAAAAATTGACCATGCCGGAAACCATACGCAATGTGGTATCTTGCAAAAATCCACGCTGTATCACTTCCATTGAACGTGGAATTGACCAAGTGTTTAAATTAAGTGACAGAGAAAACCATGTGTATCGCTGTGCATACTGTGAACAAAAATACGAAAAAAAATAAAAACAGCCAAAGTATGGAGGAATCCAATACTTTGGCTGTTTTTATTTCTCTTTATGATTCAATTTTTCCTTTTTGCGAAAGAAGAAAGCGATAGTAGCTGCAATAGAGGAAATACCTCCTGTTACCAATAGTGGTTCTACAATAAAATCATCCCCTGTTTTGGCTGCTTCCAAATTGGCGCCTGTTTGTGTTTTTATTTCTGTGTTGTTCATCTCTCCGCCTTGTCCCGGTGCTTGTGGCTGCTCCGGTTCTGTTGGTGGTACGATAGATTCTTCTTTCTCATATTGTGCTGTTACTATGGTGTCTCCCATAATATTTTCAAATGATACATCCCAACCTGTGAAGCGGTAACCTTCTCTGTTTGGTTCTGTTGGCGCGCTTGCTCCTGTGTTATATGCTACCTGCTCTGTTTTCAGCACGCTTCCGTCCCAATCTTTGAACGTTACTGTATATTGATTTACTGTATATGTCGCTGTTACTACTGTATCTTCTGTTACATTATCAAAAGCAGCATTCCAGCCTGCAAAGGTATGCCCTTCTTTTGCAGGCTCTGTCGGTGCAGTTGCTCCTGTTCCCTCGTCTACAATTTCTGTCTTTAACACGGTTCCGTCTTCATCTTTAAAAGTGACTGTCCAAGTTTTTATGTATTGCGCTGTAATTTCTGTATCACCTGTAATGACATCAAAGGTTTTGTCCCAGCCTGTGAAGCGATAGCCTTCTCTTGTCGGGGCTGCCGGGGCTGTCGCTGCTGTGTTATATGCTACCTGCTCTGTTTTCAGCACGCTTCCGTCCCAGTCTTTGAAGGTTACTGTGTATTGGTTTGCTTCCCATACTGCATACAGGGTTACTGTATCATGATTAGTTGCTGTAAGGTTGTTGACAGTTGCCCCGTCTGTATACATAACCTGTCCGTTTACTATCGTGGACCAACCTTTAAAAGTATATCCCTCTTTGGTAAACCTATTTGTTTCTAATGCCTGTGCTGTATCATATACAAACGCTTGTGAAGGCATTGTACCTGTTCCGCTATTTGCATTAAACTCTACACTATATGCATTTGCTTCCCATACTGCATACAAAGTCACTGTTTCATTAGGAACTGATGTAAGATTTTTCACTGATTCTCCGTCTGCATACACAACTTGACCATCTGTTGTAGTTGACCAACCTTTAAAAGTATATCCTTCTTTGGTAAACTTATTTGTTTCCAATCCCTGTGCTGTATCATATACAAATGCTTGCTCTGACATTGTTCCTGTTCCGCCGTTTGCGTTAAACCCTACACTATACGCATTTGCTTCCCATTTGGCGTATAATGTCACCGCATTTGCGGGCATTTTTTCCGTTGCAAAATCCCATTTATTTTGGCATGCAGCTTCTTTATACCATCCTGCAAAGGTATAGCCTTCCTTGGTCGGTACTGTTGGTTCCTGTATCAGATTGTCGTACTCAACGCTCTGTTCTGCGACAATGCTTCCCCCCTGAGAATCAAAGTTTACTGTAAATTGTGCAGGTACTACATTTACATTAAAAATGTAATCTTTATCTGTTGTTGCATTATTGTTAATAGGATGTCCACCAAAACTTATAATAGGAACCAAGGATTTATAATAATAACCGGATTGAGGAACACCGTTTACTACAAGCTTACCAAGCACTTGAACACAATAATAATTTGTTCCCCCGGTACGTGTATCAGCTTCTGTTCTCATAGGAATTTCGCTGACTGTTGTGGGTACATTTTGAGTAGATTCACGATAGAAATAATCTTCAGTGCCGGTTGCTTTGCTTCGTTCCCCTACCGTTCCGTTTTGAATATCAAACCAATAATATTCAAACTCTACATAGGTATCTGTACTTTCATTGGTATTTTCGTTTTTCATTAATGGATGAGTAACCTGGACACCAATAGTACCAAAACGTTGTACATTATAAGGACTCGATTGTGATATTGGTTGACCATTCATAGAATATTCTACATTTGGTTCAGATACAAAATCATTTTTCCATGTAACGGTTAAAGTATCTGCCGGAGAAGTAACACTAATTTGAGAGTCGGCCGTCAGTTCTTTGCCATCCAGCTCCCAACCTCCGTAATATCCTGCTGCCGGAGTGGGTACACCAGTCGGTTTTGGCAGTTCATAATGTTCGTCTAAGCTCCAAACACCGTTTTTCTTTACATACTGAACTGTATTATTATAAAGTTTTTGTTCGGTAGCTATGCTTAATCCGTTATATACAAAATTAAGTGTTACACCATAAGACAAGTTAGCATAGCTTGCCATTGCATTTTTTTTCGTTTCATCTGCATTTTGGTAAGTGCTGAAATTTGGAAACAGTACCGTTGGTCTATTACTTTCCCATGTGGAATTAGAGAAAGCATCTTTATCGGCACCTTCAAAACTACTTGCATCTTCCAACACAAATATATTTTTACTGCATTGTGAATTGGAAAAAGCGGAAGCTTTTATCGTAGTCACTGATGCAGGAATACTTACTACTAAACCATCATTTTTCATCTTTTGATAAATAGGCGAACTGCCGCTGAACGAAAATGCATATTTACCAATCGTGGTGAGACTTTGCGGAAGTTCCAAAAAATTTTCATCTCCAACAGCGTCTCTCATACCAATAAAGGCTAAATTAGAACAGTTACCAAATACTGCCATATTCGAATCCAAACTGCCAATTGAGGTTAACGTACTTGGCAAGATAACACCTGTAATAGCAGTACCATTAAAGGTATTTCCACCTATCTCCGTAATTTTTGTATTTCTTAAGTCAATTACGCCTCCAAGTTTTTTTGCATCATAAAAAACTTGCTTGTTAATCTTGGTCAAATTGGTAGCAGCAGAAAAGTCTACTGCTACTAATTTATCCACAATGTTTGCTATTTTTACACTTGAACCTCCTGCAGTCGGAGTTCCTGATGCATAAATATTGGGACTGAACACACTTGCGTATATTTCAGTTGTTTTCTCAGGTATTTTAATGGCAACAAATTGTACTCCCGCATCTGTTACATTTGTTTTGTACCATTCGGAATTTACACCCTTTAAAACAGTGCTGCCATTTCCATCCCAAAGAAGTCCTTCTTCCGGAATCACCAGTGGATTATCCGCTGAAGTTCCTGCTGTATTGGCCATAGCATTCACTGTGGATGTTATATCGTGATTATCTGTTAGTTTTGGAGAAATATTTTCTGTAGTATCTAGTGTTTCATCTAAATCTGTACTTTCTTCAATATGGGTATTTTCCTGTGCAAACACAGTATTACACAACATACTTGATGTACTGGCTGTTCCAATTAATACTGTCAAACCCATTGCTAATAATTTTTTAGCTTTCATTTCTTCTTTACCTCCTAACTTATAAAACAAGTTTTTCATTGTTTTGGAAAAATTTAGATACGTATTTTCCTCCTCTCTGTCCACATAATGGAAAACAAATTAGACTTTAAGTAGACTTTTTATTTCGAGCATGATAAAATAACAAAAGGCTTAAATGCGTAAACAAATTTCCAATTTTAGGTAATATTTGTCCGTGAAAAAATGTCTACCTTTTGTAGCAAAAAGATAAGTATCTGTAATAAAAAACATAAAAAAGACCTGTATTTTTCAGGTCTTTTTTGAATCTCTAACACATGTTTCATGCTGTATGGAACCGTAAAAATCTTTTTCTTATTATGGAACGCTGTTCATATGATTGATAAAAATAATAAATTACACAACAAACGTTAAATTAATGTTAAACCAACTATAAAAATTATGGCATTTTTTCCAAAGATAATAGACAACAGTTTGGGACTTCACCACATTAATACAAAATTTATAAACTTTTCATAACTTCATACTTTTTTGCATTGTTATATGTTATACTACTACAAGCGGATAATAGTGATATAAACTGTTACATATGGTGATTTGATTGGTTAAAGGAGAATTTCAGCATGTTCTTTATCGAAATCCTAAAGGCAATCTTTTTAGGTATTGTGGAAGGCATTACGGAATGGCTTCCAATCAGCAGTACCGGACACATGATTCTGGTGGATGAATTTATCAAATTGGATGTATCAAAAGAATTTTTAGATATGTTCATGGTTGTGATTCAACTGGGGGCAATATTGGCTGTTCTGGTACTTTACTTCCACAAACTGAATCCGTTTTCACGAAAGAAAACACTTGTAGAACGAAAACAGACATGGTCGTTATGGTTAAAAGTAATTATTGCTTGCCTGCCGGCAGCAGTCATCGGATTGATTTTTGATGATAAAATTAACGAACTATTCTTCAATGCTTGGACCATTGCCATCACATTGATTGTATATGGCGTACTATTTATTATCGTAGAAATATTTAACCGTAAACGCAAACCAAAAATCAGAGAATTGTCTCAATTGCCTTATACAATGGCATTTTTAATTGGTGTATTCCAACTATTGGCACTCATTCCTGGTACTTCACGTTCCGGTGTTACTATTATTACTGCTTTGCTGTTGGGGGCTTCTCGCTTTGTTGCAGCTGAATTTACCTTCTTTTTAGCAATACCGGTAATGCTGGGCGCAAGTGCTCTAAAGTTAGTAAAATTCGGTTTTTCCTATACAGGATTGGAAATTGCGATTTTAATTGCAGGTGTATTGACCGCTTTTCTTGTATCTGTTTTGGCAATTAAATTCTTAATGAAATACATCAAAAAGCACGACTTTAAAATATTTGGTGTTTATCGTATCTTACTGGGTATTGCCGTTATTATTTATTTTTCAATTGTCGGTACCTCAGTATAACTATAAAAAAGCAGGCTTGTTCTGAAAAAGAACAGTCTGCTTTTTTATAGTTACGGTCTATATTACAAATGATAATTTGATTTTTCGGATGAATCACAATCGTATGGGTGAAGATAAAAGTGGTTCTTTAGTTTCAAAAAATATAAGAAAAAACCTGCTTTCATGCAGGTCTTTTCTTATACAAGCCATCCAAATATTCTTGCAAATGTTGCAATAACAAAACATAACCCAAAGCCGGTTACGGTTGGAAGCAAAAATCCTATTGCAGTCCATTTCCAACTTTTTGTTTCTTTTTTAATAGAAAGACAGGTCGTGGAACAAGGCCAATGTACCAAAGAAAATACAATGACACACAATGCCGTTACCCACGTCCAGTTATTTGCCACCAATAATTCTTTCAGTGCCATTAAATCGTCTATTTCGGTTAATGTCCCTGTTGCCATATAAGTCATAATCATAATCGGTACGACAATTTCGTTCGCCGGAAATCCCAAAATAAAAGCAAATAAAATGGTTCCATCCAAGCCAAATAATTTTCCAAATGGGTCTAAAAAAGCAGCACAGTGTGACAATAATGTGGCATCTCCTGCTGTGACATTTGCTAAAATCCAAATAATGAATCCTGCAGGAGCAGCGACTATCACTGCTCTTCCCAAAACAAAAATGGTTCTATCCAACAAAGACCTTACAATTACTTTTCCAATCTGTGGCCTTCTGTATGGAGGTAATTCCAATGTAAAGGAAGAAGGTACACCTTTTAATACCGTTTTGGATAACAATTTACTCATAGCAAATGTGAGCATGACACCTAATATAATGACCCCTGTCAACATAAGCGTTGACAGCAAAGAACCTGTAAATCCTGTTGCAATGCTTCCAACAAAAAACATGGAGATAATGGAAATCATAGTGGGAAAACGTCCGTTGCAAGGAACAAAATTATTGGTGAGCATTGCAATCATACGTTCTCTTGGAGAATCTATGATTCTGCAACCTACCACACCTGCCGCATTGCAGCCAAATCCCATACACATAGTAAGCGCTTGCTTTCCGCAAGTATTGGCCTTTTTAAAATAGTGGTCTAAATTAAACGCCACCCTGGGAAGATACCCGAAATCCTCCAGTAACGTAAACAAAGGAAAGAAAATTGCCATGGGCGGCAGCATAACGGATACAACCCAAGCCAATACGCGATAAACTCCCAACACCAAAGCTCCGTGAAGCCATTCAGGTGCATGCATCCACATAAAGAAATCTGTCAGCCGGTCCTGCACCCAAAACAGACCTTCCGATAACATTTGAGACGGATAGTTTGCTCCTGATATGGTAATCCAAAAAATAAGCGCTAGCAGCGCAATCATGATAGGAATACCTGTGAAACGATTGGTCAGATATTTATCTATTTTACGGTCTCTGCTATGACAATTTGCTTTATTATAAGACACAACATTGGCACAAATACCTTCCGCTGTAATAACAAGGCAGGCAACAATTTTATCTTTTATGTTATCTTCCGTGATGTCACAACGATTCAAATAGTTCTTTGCTTCCGCCAATGCATCGGCAAGCACATTATCTTGCTGAACATCATATCCTATATAACGGTTTAAATCATCTATCATAGAAGTATTGCCTTCCAACAGACGTATGGCAATCCATCTGCAATTCCATTCTTCTCCTAATTTTTCTGCTAAGTGAGGCTCTACCATAGAGATAGCCTCTTCAATGGGAGGAATATATTTTATTTTTAAGGCATTGGGTTCGGGATCTCGTGCCAATGCTTCCACTGTGGCAAGTAAATCATCAAGGCCTTTTTTACTTCTGGCAGTTGTTCCTATTACAGGTACACCAAGTTCTTTTGAAAGTTTATCCAAATCCACACAAATTTGTTTTTTCTTTGCTTCATCTAATAGATTCACACAAACTACAACGCGCTTTGTCAATTCAATTGTTTGTAATACAAGATTTAAATTACGTTCCAAACACGTGGCATCACATACAACAATGGTCGCATCAGGATGCTTAAAACAAATAAAATTTCTAGCAACCTCTTCTTCTGCCGAATGAGCCATTAAGGAGTACGTACCTGGCAAATCTACCATAATGTAATTTTCATCATGATAATTACAGATGCCGTACGCACTGTCTACCGTTTTTCCCGTCCAGTTTCCTGTATGCTGATTTAATCCTGTTAAAGCATTAAATACTGTACTCTTTCCTACATTGGGGTTGCCTGCCAATGCAACAATTTTCCCACTTTCTTTATCAATATCTTGTTCTGCCGATTGTTTACGTTTTGACTTTCTCCTCCTCTTCCAACCCATGTTTCTCACCTCATTTATTACATTTATGATAAGCTCATCAATACAGAAGATGAATCTTCTGTTCTTAAAGCGATAACTGCACCTCGAATTAAAAACGCAATTGGGTCACCTGAAGGACTTTTTTGTATACATTCTACTTTTGTACCTTCAATCAAACCAATATCTTGTAATCGTCTTCTCATACTTGTATCGGACAACAATTGGCTAACGGTACCACGTTGCCCCACTTTTAACTCATTGAGGGGAATATTCTTTTTCTCCATTGTAAAGCTCCTTTTTCTTAAAATGGAATTTCTCCTGTTACTATATTATTGCCGTAAGGTGATTCTGTGAGGAAAATTTATCGTTTCATTTTTCTATCACACAAATAAGGGCTTTGCGCAAATGCGCAAAGCCCTTATTTGTGTTCTGCATGATTCAATGTAATAAAAAATCTTTTAAAAGAATAAAGATTTCTTTCAACTTGTCCTTATTTTTTTGAAATAATACGGAATTTACTTTTGGAAATTCTTCATTTCCAAATACTCTATGATTGATATATGTTTGATACCAAAGCTCTATTTGTATGGATTGGCAACTTTTTATTTGTGTACCATAGTATTTTGTGAGGTATCCGCCTGAAAATGGATTATTTTGTTTCACAGAATACCCCCGCTCCATCAATTTATGTTCTATAAAAGACATCAATGAGGCTGAACATGTTTTCCCAAAATCATTTCCCAGAATCATATCAGCGCCGTAATCTAATCCAAAACTATGTAAATCAATAAAATAGATTTGATTATAATAATTTAGTTTCTCTGAAATTAACTTTTGAATTCCATTGTGATAAGGCTGATAATAATAAGCGATTCTGTGTTTCAATTCACATACATCGGGTTCTGCTTGATACATAGCATACCCTTGAGTGGTATGTGTATAACACACATTGGTTTTATAAGATGTTCCTTTGGCATCTTCCAAACTTCTGTTTACATCCGCCACATATCTACTGGTATGGTTTACAATCACAGTATATCCTAACTGCTGCAAAAAAGAATATAAAACCGGTAAATACCAATCTGTGTTGGGAAGTACTATATCCGGTTTTAAATTTTGCTTCATTTGCTGCGTTAAATATGTTCCGCTATGTGGAATGCTAATGACAGCAGGAATTGTATGGACAAACTCATTTATAACATGAAAAGGGGCGCAGTGCTGCGTATGTTCATAATAGTAGTACATTGATATCTCCTATGTTTTATCTGTTATTTAGATAAAAAGTTAAACAACAATATGGTTTGGTGTTTGCCCGTGACATACAGCTGAAATGTTAGACCAAATGGTACGATACATATGCTGAAAAACGCCATATGTTGTTCCGCCAATGTGAGGAGAAAAGGTTACTTTATACTGTAAATGCTCCGGTAATTGCAATAAAGGATGGTCAAACGGGACAGGTTCAGGACATAAGGTATCCATACCTGCTCCTGCAATTTGTCTGCTGACAATTGCATTGTATAAATCTTGTTGATTCACAATTTCACCACGAGCAGTATTAATTACAATGGAAGTAGATTTCATACATTCAAACACACGTTTATCCACCATATTTTTAGTTTCTGCTGTTACAGGAACATGAATACTGAGAATATCACAAGAACGGTAAAGTTCCTGTAAAGGCAAATAGGAAACTTGATATTCTTGTTCTATTTCTTCCGATACTTGATGACGACTGTAATAACTGACGCGGCAGCCAAACCCTTTCAATCTCTTTGCTGTTTGCTTTGCAATGGCGCCAAATCCCAATAACCCTACATGACAATGCTCCAGTTCAGGAATACCAGCTAAAATAAATGAGCCTTTGGCTTGTATCTGTTTGCCTCTGCGAACCAAAGTGTCGCCTTCTATCAACCGACGTGTACAAGCAAGCATTAACATAATGGTATGCTCTGCAACAGAGCCAGCATTGGCTGAAGCATTATTGCAAACATATATTCCTTGTTCCTTTGCCGCCTCTGTATCAATCAGATGATAAGCAACCCCTTCAGACTGAACCAACTTTAAGTTTGGTAAATTTCTGATGATATTTCCGCTTACAACATTCACTGCATCCACTAAAATAGCATCTGCATCTTTTGCTTTCTGTATGACTTCATCATCTGTATATGTTTGTCCTATATAAATCAATTCTGTATCTTTAGGCACCAATGACCAATCTGTAAATTTTTCCACTCTCTCCTGAGAAGTCAAAATTGCTACCTTCATGTACCTCTTCCTTTACCGTTTAGTTCCAATATCCTCATGCTATCACAGTCCTTATCTACGGTCAAGAATATTGTTTAAAATAAATCTTATTGGGATATATGTACCGAAATTCCTAATTTTATCATTGATTTGATAAGTGATATAATTAATCATCCAACTTCTGAATCACAAAACTGCAAACCATAGTTATGATTGATTCATTTTTTGAACAAACAGCCTGTTTGAGCCATTTTTACATTAACACCGTAATTATAAATTTTGCTCCTGAATTTTCGACTGAAGCGAAATCTAATTTCAAGATTTATAATTTGACTTCTTTTGAATATCATATTGTTAGTACTATTCTCATATACAACTTGCAGAATAAAAAACACTCTACGGTATCAAACCGCAGAGTGTGAAAGATAAATTATTTGCTATATTTTTTTCTGAAAATGACTGTTCCTGCAAGACCTGCACCGGATAGACACAACAATGCGATTCCTAGAAATACATAGCTGTTGTCGCCTGTTTGAGGATTAGCAGAGTTCACATCAGTAGTTGTTGTTCCGTTTGTCATTTCTTCTTCAGTTGGAGTAGACGAAGCATCACCTGTTGCAGAGATTTCCTCTACAACTTGATAGCCGCATACAGAACAAACTTTCTCTCTGCTGCCTGCTTCTGTAGCAGTAGCTTCTTTCGTTACATTCCACTCACCAAAAGTATGGGCAGATACATCTGCTTTTTCTCCGCATACAGAACATTCATACCAATGATTATCAGCATCGTATTTCATAACCATGTTATGCTCATGTACAGAATAGGAGCCATCCGGATTTTGGTTTAGATAGAAATTATCTGCAAAAAAGTTTGAATCTACGGCATTGGAGAAAGTACCGCCCGAAACAACAATAGAGGAAGAAGCTGCATCAGGTGCTGCCGGTTGCAGTCCATTATTGTAGGTAGCTTTTGAAATTTCACCTGTTATAGTACCACCTTTAATAGTTACCGAAGGAATGGATGTTCCACCGTCATAGTTTACTGCAACAACATCACCGTTTACAACAGCATTTCCGGAAATTTCGGTTGCACTTGCAAAACCTTCATAGGACCAAGTAATTACCTGTCCGTTTAAAGTACCTCCACTGATAGCTGCCTGTGACCAGTTTTGTATTGTTTGTTCATTGGAGGTAATTGTACCACCTGTAACAGCAACATTGCCATAATCGTCATTTTTTAATGCAATAAAGTTGTCCTGTCTTAGGGTTGCATTGCCGCTAACGGTTAAACTGGAAGCTGCATCTGCTGTACCTATATTACGGATTAAAGAAGAAAAATATCCATTGTTTACAACATTCGCAGTTCCTGTAATAGTCATAGTACCATGGTTGTCAATAACATACCAGCTGTTTCCGCCGGAAGATGTAGTACTTGTGCTTGCTTCTGCACTACGGGTAAAGGTAGCTCCTTCTAAAATGGCAGTACCATAGTTTACAAGAGCTCCTTTTGCATGGGTCACATTATCAACTGTACCTGCGCCGATAACGGTGAGAGTGCCGTTATTGGTAATCGTATGCCCGGCTTTGTTGGTTAAAGTGATACCTTCCGGAATATACAATGTAATATTTGCGCCTTGAGGAATGGTAACATCCTCAGATACATTTTGAGTCAATTCGATGGTTGTAGCATTCGAACCGGCTGCTGTAATTGCTTCAGCAACGCTGTTATATGTTTGGTCACCAATTTTTGCAACCCCGGTATCTTCACCCGCTGCAAATACAACACTTGGCAACAGAGTAAAAGTCATAATGACAGTCAAAAACAGCGCCAGCCACTTGCTTTTCATTGCTTTCATAAAACCTCATCCTTTCATCCGTATTTTAACTGTTGATAAGAAAGAAAATAAAAAATAACTTTTCCCTCAATAAAACTACTTTTCATTTTATGACCCTTCTGATAACAATTAAAATAACGGAACAATTTCTTGCAAAAGCATACTTTTGCAAATTTACTATAATTTGTAATTTATAACGCAATTATAATATAAATAGCCGCTTTTTTCAAGTTAAATTTACCTTTTTAGGTGTTTTGTAAAAGTATACTATAATAAGTATGATTCATAGTATACTTTTACGTACATATATAAAATAACTCGTATTTACAAAGCGAAAAAAGAGAAGAGCACCCATATTTTTGTGTATGGGTGCTCTTGATTATTGCAGATTTACGGGAATACAGACAGCATTTTATAGTTTAAACAGAAAATAAAAATTTTACCGTCGAAATATTCCCCCTTATTTTATCTAAAAAACATGTTCGATGTCTCGTTTTTATTCTCTTAAAATCCCGTGGCTTTATGATAGCGCTCTATCATATTTAGAATTCTATCACTATAAGCAACATAAATTTATAAAAATAAAAAGCGGTGTGAATTACACCGCTTTTTATTCTATTATTTTCTTTGAAACGCTTTTTTCGGCATACCGCAAATGGGACAAATCCAATCATCCGGCAGTTCTTCAAAAGAAACATCAGGATCATTATAAATATACCCGCACACTGTACAAATCCAGCTTTCTCCATCATTTCCGTCACGCTCTACTTCGGGAGGCTGATACGTAGGTGCATTTTTGGGTGCAGTACCTTTAATAACATTATGATAGTAACTGTAAGTCATGGGAGTACCTCTGGATTTATCACTTCCGGCGATAACTTCTGCCAAAAATACGGTATGAGTAGGAGATTCTACTTTATTGACTACTTTGCATAAAAACCAACAACAAGTATTTTCTTTGAGAACAGGAACGCCTTCCTGCAATACTTTATGTCGTACATTTTGCAGTTTATCAACGTCTTTTCCAGAGTTAAAGCCCAGCGTACCAATTACCGTACCTGAAGTATCTTCTGACAAGACAGAAACTGTAAAAATTCCGTTTTCTTCAATGCACTGATGACTATAATTATAATGATTCATACTGACAGCAATGATTGGCGGATGCTGCGATGTAATTTGCACCACTGTATTTACAATACAAGCCGAAGGTCTTTCTTTTCCTTTTACGCCGATTGCGTACATACCGTAAGATAAATTTCTTAAAATCATAGAATTCATATGTGAAACGCTCCTTTTATATGGCGATACCATAATAGTATTTACAATTTTTTCCCTTTTATATTCTCCCAATATTGGCGGAATGCCTGTTCGTTTTTATTATCTCCAAATTCATAGTACCGAACGTCTTTCAAGGTATCGGGCAAGTACTGCTGTTCTGTCCAATGGTTGGGGCAATCCTGAGTATAAATATAAAACTGACCTTTTACTTCTTGATCTTCTCCGTCAAAGTGTTTATTTTGCAAATGCCTTGGAATACTGCCTACATTTCCTTTTTCCACATCTGCCATAGCACGGTTAATGGCCATATATGCCGTATTGGATTTTGGTGCATTGCATACCATAATCACTGCGTCAGCCAACGGAATTCTGGCTTCAGGAAGTCCTACTTGTAAGGCTGCATCTACACTTGCTTTTACAATAGGAATAATCTGCGGCCATGCAAGCCCTACATCTTCGCAGGCACACACCATAAGTCTGCGGCATACCGATGGTAAATCTCCAGCAGATAGCAGGCGTGCCAAATAGTAAATGGCAGCATCCGGGTCAGAACCTCTCATAGACTTTTGAAAAGCCGATAGCAAATCATAATGTTCATCGCCGTCTTTATCATAGCGCATTGCACTGCGTTGCGTCAATTCTTTGGCTAATTCCAATGTGACATATCTTCCATCTTCTGTTTTGTCTGCTGATAAGCTGCACAATTCCACTGCATTCATTGCTTTGCGTACATCTCCGCCGCAAGCAGTTGCGATGTACGCCGCAACACCATCTTCCAGCTGAATGGTTTGTTTCAGCTCCTGCTCTACAATTGAAAAACCTCTTTGCACCGCACGTTCGATTTCTTTTTTAGGAACAGATTTAAATTCAAATACCGTGCATCGGCTTAAAACAGCATTATAAACATAAAAATAAGGATTTTCCGTAGTAGAAGCAATTAACGTAATCTGCCCGTTTTCAATAAACTCCAACAAAATTTGCTGTTGTTTTTTATTAAAATATTGTATCTCGTCCAAATACAACAAAACACCATTCATTGTCTCGAATGTGTTTAAATTGGAAATAACATCTTTGATATCGGAGGTAGAGGCAGTAGTTCCGTTCATTTTGACCAGCTTACGGTTGGTGGTCTTGGCAATCATGGTAGCAAGCGTTGTTTTTCCCACACCGGAAGGACCGTAAAACACCATGTTAGGTATTTGGCCGGAATCAATAATACGGCGCAGCGCCTTCCCTTCTGCCAACAAGTGCCGCTGTCCTACCACATCATCCAGCGTTTGAGGCCGCAAACGATCTGCCAATGGTGCGCTCATATCTATTCCTCCCTTCCCCCAATATCAAATTACTCAGTTGTATTGTTATTGTATCATAAAAAGTAAAATTCGACTATATGTTCCACAAAATTATAATATAAAAAAAGAATGGGTCAAAACCCATTCCCGATAATGTACACAAAGTACAATTATTCATATAAAGGATGCTTCTCACAGATTGCTTGCACCATGCTGCGGATTTTGTCTGCATTTGCATCAAAATCATGGATGGCTAGGCTAATGCACTCAGCTACCTGATCCATATCTTCCACTGTCAAACCGCGAGTAGTAACAGCGGGTGTACCTAAACGAACACCACTTGTTACAAACGGACTTCTTTGCTCATTTGGTACTGTGTTTTTATTTGCGGTGATATATACTTCATCCAAACGGCGTTCTAACTCTTTACCTGTAAGTTCAGTTCCGCTTAAGTCGATTAACATAAGGTGATTATCTGTTCCGCCGGATACCAATTTTACGCCGCGTTTGGTCAAACCGTTTGCCAAAGCCTGCGCGTTTTCCACTACTTTTTTTCCGTACTCTTTAAATTCAGGTTTCAAAGCTTCACCCAAGCAAACTGCTTTACCTGCAATCACATGCATCAAGGGACCACCTTGAATACCCGGAAAAATTGCTTTGTCAATGGCTTTTGCATATTCTTCTTTACAAAGAATCAATCCGCCTCTGGGGCCGCGCAATGTTTTGTGGGTTGTTGTTGTTACAATGTCCGCCCACTCCACAGGATTTGGATGAACGCCTGCTGCAACCAAACCTGCAATATGCGCCATATCTACCATAAGCATAGCGCCTACTTCATCTGCAATTTCACGCAAACGTTTAAAATCAATGATTCTTGCATATGCACTTGCACCTGCAACAATCATTTTTGGTTTTACTTCTTTTGCTTGTGCCTGTAATTTATCATAATCAATACGGTGTGTTTCTGCATCTACGCCATATTCTACAAAGTTATAATAACTGCCTGACATATTCACAGGTGAGCCATGGGTTAAATGTCCGCCTTCTGACAAATTCATACCCATTACTGTATCGCCCGGTTTTAAAAATGCAAAATAAACAGCCATATTTGCCTGTGCACCCGAATGAGGCTGCACATTTGCATGCTCTGCTCCAAATAATTCGCAAGCACGTTTGCGAGCAATGTCTTCTACAATATCTACAAACTCACAGCCGCCATAATAGCGTTTGCCGGGATAACCTTCTGCATATTTATTGGTTAAAATACTTCCCATTGCAGCCATAACTGCAGGAGAAACAATGTTTTCGGAAGCAATCAGCTCTAAATTACGTTGTTGACGTTTTAATTCTTTGTCCATTGCTTGACCGACTTCAGAATCATACTTCTCTACAAAACCGATGGTATCCATAATATCTTGATACATGTCTCCGTACCTCTTTCATTTCTATTGTGTACTTAAATTATACACAATTACCTATCAAAAGGCAATTGTAAAATACACATACTTTTATAAAATAAATGCATCTAGGAAAAGCATGTTTTATCACAATTTACAAAAAACTGTTTGGAGTAAAATCTTCTGCTGCCGTTACTCCGTTGACAAACCATATTCGCTTTTTTATAATCAAGTAAAAACCACAAAGGAGTACCGTTACATGACTGAAAAAGAAAAGATGCTGGCGGGAGAATTATTTTATTCTCCCGATGAACAATTGAAAGAAGAACGTTTACGCGCAAAAGAATTATTATACGACTACAATCATTTGCGTCCCGATGAAACGGATAAAAAAGAAACCTTGATGAAAAAATTGCTGGGTTCTATCGGACAGGAATTTTCCATTGGACAGCCATTTTATTGTGACTACGGTTATAACATTCATATTGGTTCTCACTTCTACGCCAATACGGGATGTGTTATGTTAGACTGCGGCAAAATTACAATTGGAAACCATGTATTTTTAGCACCTCATGTTCAACTGTATACAGTCAACCATCCCATTCATTTAGAGCAGCGCGATGCCGACTACGAATATACCAAACCGATAACGATTAAAGACCACGTTTGGATTGGAGGCAATTCCACTGTTCTACCCGGAGTTACCATTGGAGAAAACAGCATTATCGGCGCCGGAAGTGTTGTAACAAAAGATATTCCTGCCAACGTAATTGCTGTGGGTAATCCATGCCGTATCTTGCGTGAACTGACAAAGGAAGAACTGGGTTTAAGTTAAACTTCCCAATTGATTATAAACATTCACTGCATCCAAAATATGCAGTGGTTCCGTTTGAGGAGAACCATTTGCTCCTGCAGTTACCAAAAGATATTGTTTTCCGTTTATGGTAGCCAAGCTGGCTAAACATTGGCCCGCCTGTTCTGTATAACCCGTCTTTCCCCCCAACAATTCACCGTTGTGAATTGTTTCAACAGCTTGATTTTGAAATACGGTACTGTAGAAAGTAAATCCTTCCGGATGTTGATTTGTTGGAGGAACGCTGTAGTAACTGCTTGTAAAGGCCTGATAAAACGCTTGATTTTTTAAAGCATACTGTAACAATACAGCAATGTCTTTTACAGAAGAAGTATGATTTCTGTCATGAAGGCCGGTACAATTGGTAAAATGAGTGTTTTTCAGACCTATTTGATTTGCTTTTTCATTCATTAATTTGACAAACGCAGACTCTGAGCCTGAAATGTTCTCTGCAAAGGTCCTGCAGCATTCTGCTCCCGAAGGAAGTAATACACCATACAACAAATCTTTTGCTTTTACGCGTTCTCCCGGTTCAAATCCGGCCATCGAGGCCTCTTCTTCATATAATTGCTGAAAAAAATCATATGGTACAGTTACACTTTGATTTAAATTATCCGTATGCTCTATAGCTATCAGAGCAGTCATAATTTTTGTAAGAGAAGCAGGATAGATTCTTTCATCACCGTTGCGCTGTGCAATTACTGTGCCTGTATCTGCATCTATCAAGATAGCGTACGGGCTATTTAATACATTCAAATCAATTTTATTTTCTGCTTGTGTTCCTGCATTCAATAAATTTCCCGAACCTACCTGAACATCAAACGACAAATATTGTTTCCCTATAAAAAACAGTAACAGGATAAATATAATAAAAGATACAATGATAATAGTATAAAAACGTATGGTTTCTAAAGGTCTTTTTGTTCTTTTTTGTGTTTGCCTGGTTGCTAATTTCTTTTTTTCCATATTCCATGATTTCTCCTTGAACATAATATAAAACGCCTTTGTTTCGCTTATCATTATACGAAACAAAGGCGTTTTTAACTTTAATATTCAATTGTTGATTTCCTAAGAAAAAATAAAGAGAATCTTGATATTTTATAAATTTAAGAAATCGGAAGCGTAACACAAAAAGTAGTAAGTTCGTGTTCACTGTTTGCCGAAATGGTTCCTCCATGCAGCGTTACGATTTCTTTGGCAATGGCCAAACCCAAACCAGCTCCTCCCGTATTGGTAGTACGCGCATCATCCAAGCGGAAGAACTTTTCAAAAATAGATTCCAATCTCTGTTGAGGAATGGTTTTTCCATGATTACAAACAGAAATACGAATTTCCTCTTCTGTTTTTACTGCAGTGATTTGAATATCTGTATTAGGATAGCTGTAAGCAATTGCGTTTTTTAAAATATTATTAAATACTCTTGCCAGTTTTGTTGGGTCGGCATATACTGTTAAATCTTCTTGTGCATGAAGTGTAATGGTATTTCCGTGTGATGCTAAAATTGGATAAAACTCATCACTCATTTGTATCAGCATATAATATAAGTCTACCATTTCTTTTTCCAAAATAATCTGCTGTAAGTTATATCGGGTAATTTCAAAAAATTCATTGATTAATTTTTCCAAACGATTTGCTTTATCCAAGGTAATGTGAATATATTTTTCCTTTTGCGCTTGCGGCATATCCGGCACTTCATCCAAAAGGCTCAAATACCCAATCACAGAAGTAAGGGGTGTTTTTAAATCATGTGCCAAATACGTAATCAAATCATTTTTTCGTATGCCTTCTTCTTTTAATATATGTTCATGCTGTTGCATGGTGGATTTGATTTGTGCCATACAAGCAGAAATTTCCGAATATTGTTTTGGAAATACTTCTGTTGCCTCTTTCGAACCATTCATGTAGGTATGAATCATTTCGCTGGTACTGGTTATGGTTTTACTTACTTTCTTTTTTGCATAAAAATGCGCAACTACGATTACAGTGGTAATTACAACGATTATGGCAATAATTGCAGTCCATAATAAAAAATATTTTAAGTCTGTCCAAGCGAATGTAGTACGTTCCACCCAAGTTCCGTCAGGCAAAGTATACTGATCTTCAATCATGTATGAACGTACAAACCAATCTACAAATGCTCCATTCCAAATAACATCTATCAAAAAAAAGAGGCCAAAACATATGGCAATTCCAATGATAAAAGTAACCGCCATTTTAATTGGTTTACTATAATTAGCTTTCAATTTTATATCCGCACCCCCAAATGGTTTTAATGTATTTGGGATCTTCGAAAGAATCTCCCATTTTTTCACGTAAGTGACGGATATGAACTGTAATGGTATTGTTACTCTTACTGAAATATTCATCTCCCCATATTTGGTGAAACAATTCTTCCGCACTTACCACATTTCCTTTTTGCTGGCATAAAATACGTAAAATTGAAAATTCTGTGGGAGTCAGGGAAAGCGGCTTTTCATTTAATGTACATTCGTGCGTTTTAATATTCATTACCAGCCCTGAGTGAATCATCACATCATCCTCTTTTTCCACACCCGTATTATACCGTTTATATCTCCTCAGCTGCGCTTTGACACGTGCCACCAACTCCAGAGGCTGAAACGGTTTGACAATATAATCATCTGCCCCCAAAGTAAGACCTGTTATCTTGTCAATTTCCTCCCCTTTTGCCGTTAACATAATAATAGGATAATGATAATGTTCCCTTATTTTTTTACACAGCTCAAATCCATTCATCTCAGGCATCATTACATCCAAAATAGCCATATCCAATTTTTCATGTCCAATACAGTTAAGCGCTTCTATGGCAGAATAAAATTTGTAAACGGTAAAATTTTCATTTTGCAGATATAAGGAAACCAAATCGGCAATTTCAGGTTCATCATCTACAATCAAAATTTTCTCACTCATATTCATTTTCTCCCCTTTCTGTTATCGTATCAAAATTGATATTAAAAATTCTAATTACTTTCTTTAGAAAAAATTAAGATTTTCTTAATTTCACTTTTTTCTGAACCCCTCACATGAATTTTCCATAGAATATGCCTATTCTAACTGTTAGAATAGGCATATTTTGTTGCTGTTTATAAAAATAAACGTTTATTCTTCCGCATGCTTACATAAAAATGACTCTATTTTTTCATTAAATACAGCCGATTCTTTATTTGCGATAAAATGGTCTCCTTCTATCAATATCAATTCACTCTTTGGTATGGATTTGGCAATGAGCTTTGTATGATGTTCTTTTATCATATCCTGTTTACCCGCAATTACTAAGGTCGGAACAGCAATTTGTTCCAACTCATCGGGAGAAACATTTGGTTCTTTGACCATAAGACGCAGCATTTCCTGAGATGCCTTAGCATTTTTACTGAAAAGGGAAAACAAGGAAGTAATCCAATACCCAAATATAATCGGAATTTGTACGGAAGATTTCACTCCCTTGGCAGTTAAATTCGCACCGTTCAAAATGAGTTTTTTTACATATTGGGGATATTTCAATGTAAACATCATCGCAATGTTACCGCCGTCACTAAAACCTAGCAAAATAATCTTTTTCAATTCCAGGTAGTCCAGCAACTGTTTTAAATCTTCCACAAACTGTGCCAATGTAAAAGGAGCGTCTCCCCTTGGAGATTTTCCATGCCCCCTTGTATCAACAGCAATCACACGATATGTCTTGGAGAAATGTTCTATTTGATGAGAAAAATAATCCGAACTTTCTCCGTTTCCGTGTAACAGTACAAAGGGAGTCCCTTGTCCTTGCTCTGTATAATATAATTGAAACTCCATGCATGCCCCTCCTTTATGTGATAAGTGTATCATGACACTTTTTTGTTTGCAACGACCTATCATTTGACACTGTTATTTGCAATAAAAAGAAACAAAATATAATATAAACAAATGAACGGGATAGAAAAAATAAAATACATATCGAAACGAGTATTTTCCTCTTTTGCCGTTATACCAATAAATAGGTATCAATGCACAAATAGAAGCTGCTTGCAGCCATGACATGACTGTTAAACAATAAACAGATGTAACTGTAATAAAAGCAGCATAGCAAATCAGTTTAGATGTTTTCCAAATATAAAAAATCATAATCAGTAAAATGCCAAGCCATTGGTAGTCCGCACGTATCAGCTGAGAGAGGATACAGACTGCCAAAATACCGCTGACCATAAGAATAGGCTGCTGTGTTTGCTCAGACAGACGGTATATGGTCATACAGCATAAACCTAAAAATAAAGTAATAAATACATTTTGCCTGCCTAAATCTAACCAATATCCTGTCCTTGCCAAATCAAACGGAACTTCTGATAATAGGGCGAACACTCCCATACGAATCATATATTTTTTTAGATTACTCGTATGTAAAAACCCTTGTACCAAAAGAAAACAATAAATAGGAAATGCAATTCTGCCTATGACTCGCAACGCAATCATATCCGGATAGAATATGGCACCAATATGGTCGGTTAACATTGTAACCAAAGCAATCATTTTTAATTGAAATCCACTCAAAATATCACCAAATTCTACTAAAATATAAGAAATCTCTTGTAGTTTGTCGAAAGATAAGATAAAATAGAAAAATAATACTTATTTCTATTTTTATAGCTATGAGGATGAATGTATATGACAAAAAAACAAAAAGCACTTGCCGCAATCGAGGCATTAAAAAAAGAATATCCTGACGCAGAATGTGCGTTAATTCATTCTAACCCACTTCAGCTGTTAATTGCAACCAGATTATCCGCACAATGTACGGATGCCAGAGTAAATATGGTAACGCCTGCATTGTTTGAACGTTTTCCAACAATAGACGATTTTATTAACAGCTCTGAAGAAGAAATTGCAGAATATATTCGTACCTGCGGTTTGTTTAAAACAAAGGCACGCGATATTTTTGCAATGTGTAAAAAACTAAAAGAAGAATTTAATGGTATTGTTCCTGATAATATGGAAGACCTTCTTTCCCTTCCGGGTGTTGGAAGAAAAACAGCTAACTTAATTTTGGGAGATGTATATGGAAAACCGGCCGTTGTAACGGATACCCATTTTATTCGTATTTGCGGTAAGCTTGGTCTGACGAATAATAAAGTACCTGTAAAAGTGGAGGAGGACTTGCGTAAACTGCTGCCGCCCGAAGAATCCAGTGACTTTTGCCATCGTATTGTGTTACACGGAAGAGCTGTTTGTGACGCTCGAAAACCAAAATGTGATATTTGCTGTATGAAATCGTTTTGCAAATACGCACAAAGTATGTCTAAATAACTACCCTGCTTACTTTTATAGATGTCATAAAATCTTTGAAAAAAGCCTGCATGTTTTCTGCATGCAGGCTTTTTTCCATCATGGAATATGAACATTGACAATCAACATTTTTTAGGATTGTAAAAAGACACATTGATTTCCTCTGGAAGCAAATACACGTTCAAAGTCTTCTCTGCTGTATTCCATCTTTCCTGAAATTGGGTCAGCAATTGTAACGGTATCTTGTGTATATCCAATTAAAACAGCTCCGTGATCATATGTACTCCAGTCCACATATTCTCCTGAACGTGTATACCAGCCTTCCGTTTCTCCTCTATCTGTCATAGAAATTGTGACCCATACTACTACCGGAATATCTTGACTGACAATCTCATATAGCGTATCCACATCTGCTCCTGTATAATCCACCGCTGTCAAGTCGCTTCCTTGATCTTGCAAATATGCATTTGCGGCAGTTACAATTGCTCCTGTACCGCATACATAACCATTTTCAGTGGTTGGATTTCCTATAAAATATTGATTCAAATCATTTCCATACAATCGCCCGTCGCTTCCGTAATACAAATTCAACTCCTGGGTAGGAAGATATTTTGTGGCCATCTCAACTTTATCTGCTTCCATACCATAATAATTCAGTACCATAGTCAATGCAGTAATTTCACAACCGGTCGGTAACTCAGGCATTTGAAATATAATATCAAATGAGTTAATCTGATGTTGCGATTCTGCAATAACGCTCTCTTGTTCTTCCATATTTTCTTCTAAAAAAATATCATTCTTGGAAGTTTCACTTGTATTATTTGCAGTCTCCAATACCGGTTTACACGCAGCAACTTCTGCAGATAGATTCTGAGGTATAAAATAACATAGGAAAATTATCGTACAAACCAATAAAACTGCTAAAACACCATATATTATTTTAATATGTAACTGCATAATTTATATTTCCTATTCCCTTAGAGTATTTTCTATTAATATATTATGTTAAAGATACCATGTGAGAGATATGTGAAAAAACTGATATCATTTAGAAAAAATAGACTTCTAGCAAATCAAGCCTCTGTATAGCATATCATCCCAAAACAAAATGTGGAAAAGGGTATTTTTCTTCTTACATCTAACCTGCAGCAATCTAAATTTATCAAATAAATCAAATGAGTTCTGCCGTGAACATAAGTAGACTTTTTATAGATAACATGATAACATAATAATACTCCCAAGAATTACGTAGTTACATAAAAAAATTACTGTTTTTTGTAACTATATAGGTGTTAAAAAAAGTCTACCTTTTTTGCCAAAAGGTAGACTTTTTTGAAATATTTCATTACAAACTGTTGTTTGCTTCATTAAAACGCCTTACAGTAATTCTGCTCTCAACTCTGCACCTGATTTTATAGATAAATAAGCAGGCGGAATATCCAATACAGTTTTTGCACCGTAGTTTCCCTCTTTTGATAAACGGTACGCAGCACGTGCGTATGCCACCAATACGCTTGCGGTAAATTCAGGATTAGAATCTAATTTAATAGAATATTCAATCACATGATGATGTTCTAAATCCTTACCGGTTACTCCGGTACGAATTACAAATCCACCATGCGGAATACCACTGTGCTTTTCATTCAATTCCTCTTGGGAAATAAAGTGTACTGTTGTATCATAATCTGCAAAATATTTTGGCATAGTTTTGATTGTTTCTTCTATTTTCTTTAAATCAGCACCTTCTTTGGCAACAACAAAACATTCCCTGGTATGCTTTTCTCTGGTAGTCAGCTCCGGCTGTTTACCGCTTCTGACCGCATCTAAAGCCTGCGGCACTGGAATGGTGTATTGTTTGGCATCTTGTACACCTTCAATCCTACGAATTGCATCCGAGTGACCTTGGCTTACACCTTTACCCCAAAAAGTATAGTCTTTTCCGTCAGGCAAAATAGCGCCTGCATACATTCTATTTAAAGAGAACATACCCGGGTCCCAACCAACTGAAATAATAGAAACTTTATTAGAAGCCTTTGCAATAGCATCTACCGTTGCGTAATGTCCCGGAATATTTGCATGGGTATCAAAACTGTCAATCGTATTAAAGTATCTGGTAAACTCAGGAGTTTGTACAGGTAAATCTGTTGCACTGCCGCCGCATAGAATTAATAGATCTATTTTATCTCTCATCTCAGACGCTTGGTCAATGTGATACGCAACAGCACCCTTTGTATTTAATGTAAGCTGAGAAGGATCTCTGCGAGTAAAAACACCTACCAATTCCATATCCGGATTCTGGCTGACAGACAATTCAACACCTCTGCCTAAATTTCCATATCCTAAAATACCAATCTTAATTTTTTCCATAAAATTTTATCTCTCCTTAGAATAAAAACATATATTGGAACAGTAATAGTAATTCTTAAATTTATGTACAAATCATACCATAAAAATAGGAGGTTTGTGAACTTTTTTTCAAAAAAATTTTTATAAATTTGCAAATTTACAAAAACATTATTTTAACTATAAGAAAAGGGTTGACTTTTTAGTCAATATCTTTTATAATATTTTTCAGTTGCCAAACAGGTAGCACACCAGCTAGATGGAAGCATAGCTCAGCTGGGAGAGCATCTGCCTTACAAGCAGAGGGTCACAGGTTCGAGCCCTGTTGTTTCCACCAGAATAAAATTCCCTTATGTCAAAAACATAAGGGAATTTATTTTTATTTTGAAAATAATATTGAAATATTATAAAAAAACGGTATCTGCCATATGGCAGATACAGTTTTTCTTATTCTCGTAAAAAGCAAGCTACTTCCCTATGGTCACACAAATTTAGTTCAGGCATCTCACGTTTACATTGTTCACAAGCCTTGGGACAATATTCATAAAAGTGACATCCTCCGGTATGAGGTTCGCGCAAGCTTTCATAATCAGCAATGTCGAACTTCTTGTCTATTTTGGCCGGCAATACACTTTGCAGTAGCAGTTGTGTATATGGATGTTTCGGTTTAGAAATAATTTCTTTTGCATCTCCGTACTCCACAATCTTGCCGCAATACATAACGGCTAATCTATCACACATAACTGATGCAAGCGTTAAATCATGTGTAATAAAAAGACTGGACATGCCTTTTTCTTGCTTTAACTTTTTTAATAAGGATATAATTTGCGCTTGTACAGAAACATCCAGCGCACTGGTAGCCTCATCACAAATTAACAATTTAGGCTGTCCAATAATTGCACGGGCAATTGCCGCTCGCTGACATTCGCCTCCACTTAACTGATGAATTGGCTTTTTATAATAACTTTCCTTTAATCCCACAAAAGAAATCGCCTCTTGCGCACGACGTTCCAGTTCTCTTTTATCGCATTTTTCTACATATCGCAAGCCTTGTTGTACACTGGAAAGAAGATGATAGCGTGGGTCAAAAGAATCCATAGGATTTTGAAAAATCATTTGAATATTTTTTCGTATACGCCTTGAAGAAGATTTGGTAAGCTCCTCTCCCCAAAATCGGAAAGTGCTTTTATCCGGCTTCAATAATCCTGCAATTAAAGAAGCCGTTGTACTTTTTCCACAACCGCTTTCTCCTACAAGTCCTAAACACTCACCTTCACGGATTGAGAAATGAATATGATCTACCGCTGCAAATTTCACCTTATCTTTATAGAATTCCTTGTAAAGATTTTCTACCTCCAACAGTTCCATACAATATTCACTCCTCCCTGCAATAAGGACATAAAGCCCAATGCTCATCAGAAAGTACAACCTTTTCCGGTACCACACATGCACAATTTTCTTTTGCTTTGGTACAGCGGGGAGCAAAATCACAACCGATTTCTTCTTTCGTAAATTCTTTTGGAGAACCCGGAATCCCGGTTGGGTCTTCACCATTCATCTCAGGTATCGCAGAAATAAGCGCCTGTGTATAAGGATGCTTTGGATGCTCCAAAATGTCTTCTACACTTCCCCACTCCACGATTCTACCGGCATACAGTACTCCTACTTTATCACACAGCTGTGCTACTACTCCCATATTATGAGTGACTACTAACATAGCAGTATGATATGATTCTCTCAATTGACGCATTTGTTTTATGACCTGTGCCTGTACGGTAACATCCAATGCACTGGTAGGTTCATCGGCCAATATTAGTTTGGGATTCATCAAAATTGCTAAAGCCAGAGCCACTCTCTGATTCATACCGCCGGAAAGCTCAAACGGATAGCTATTTAAAATACGTTTTGGTTCTTTAAACTTTAATTTTTTTAAGATATCTTCCGCCTTTGCATAACATTCCTTTTTGGACATTTTCCCTGAATGGCTCGTAATGGTTTCGTAAAACTGATGCCCAATTTTATGAAGAGGATTACTGGATAAAGCTGCATTCTGAAATATCATTACAATATCTTTCCCACGAAGTAAGCGGAGTTCTTTTTCAGATAACTTTGTCAAATCGGTTTCTTCAAAGAAAACAGCGCCTTTATCAATTTGACAGTTTTCCTCCATTAACATCATCAGCGTACGCAGTAAAGTACTTTTTCCGCAACCGCTTTCTCCTACCAAACCAACAATCTCACCCGGGCTGATAGAAAAACTAATATCTTTTACAGTAGGTATATGAGAATAGGAAACGCTTAAAGAGTCAACATTCAATAACTTCATATTATAAGAACCTTTTATGCTTTTGACATAGTAGTTTCAGCTGTAATTAAATAATATTCAGAAGGATTGGTTTCACAACCACTTACAGATGATTTTAAGACATTGGTAAATTTCGCATGACCAAATACAATAAATCCTGCATCATCTAAAATTTTCTGCTGAATCTCTTTTGCCAAAGAAACACGTTTTTCTTGGTCAAATTCTTGATCCAATTGGTCAATTAAAGCGTCAACTTCGGCATTGGAATAGTTGCCATAGTTACTGCTTCCGTCGGTTTTAAAGGCAAGGTCACAGAAATACTGGGGGTCACCTTCAGGACACATTGTAAAGCTGATTAACATTAAGTCGAAATTACCATTTTCCTGACGGTCTACAATTGCGTCATAAGCTTCTATATCAATTTGAATGTCAATACCTATTTGTTTTGCTGCATCTGCCAAAGCTTGGCTAAATACCGGTAATTCTGCTTTTGTGCTGTAAGTACAAATACGTAAAGAAAGTGGTTTTCCGTCTTTTTCTACAATACCGTCTCCGTCTGTATCTTGATAACCCGCTTCATCCAATAATTTTTTAGCGCCTTCCAAGTCGTATGAATAACCTTTTAAATCTTTGCCTCCAAAGTCAAAAGAATCCGGGAATAAACCATTTGCCGGTTCAGAAGCGCCTTTATTTAAACCTTTGGCATAACTCTCTTTATCAATGCACATGCTCAAAGCTTTACGAACATTGATATCCTGTAAGAATTCATTTTTAAAGTTGATAAACATAACTTGACCGCGGGAACCGGTTGCACCGTCAACTACATAGTTAGAATTATTGTCAAATAAAGATAAACTCGTAGATGGAATAGTTAAAGACACATCACTTTCACCTGATTGTTGCGCCATTGCTAATGCGCTGGGATCTGCAATGATATTAAAGGTTGCGGTTTCCAGCTTAGGAGTTCCTCCCCAATACCCATCATATCGTTTTACATTGCATTGTTTTTTTACATCGTAGTTCACAGCCATATATGGACCTGTACCTACCGGATTGGTTTCCGGATTTGTACCTGAGTTTACATCTGTAATACTTGCAATAGGATCACACAAATTTGATTCAAATGCAGGAACCGGTTTTGTTGTTTTTACAGTTAGAACCGTCTCACTGTCTGCTGTCATAGAATCAATAAATAATAGTTCGTTCAATCTTGTATTAATTTTCATAGTACGGTTCCAAGAGTCAATTACGGATTGTGCTGTCATTTTCTTACCGTTTTGGAATGTCACATCATCTCTTAAAGTGATTTTCCATGTGGTATCATCTACGGCTTCACACGATTTGGCAAGCCAAGGTTTTGCTTTCATTTCTTTGTCCAAATTGAATAATGTTTCTGTAATACCATAACGGGAAGTATACCAGCCATTCCATCCAACGGCACAATCCAAATTGGTTGGGGATTGCGTATCTGCAAACACCATACTGGAAACGCCCGCTGTTTGTGATGTGGACGCAGTTCCGGTATTCTCCTCCGAAGTACCTCCTGAACCACAGCCTGCTAAAATTCCGGCTGCCAAAACCGCAGCCAAACACAATGAAACTACTTTTTTCATAATGAAATCTCCTTAATGAAATTATTTTAAATCTAAAGCATCTCGCAGCTTTTCTCCAAACAAATTAAAGATTACCACTGCGACAAAAATTGCAATACCCGGTATAAAAACCAACCAAGGATTTGTTTGCAAATATGCTTTTCCTAAATTCATCATATCTCCCCATTCAGCCATTGGAGTTTTTACGCCCAGTCCTAAGTAAGAAAGCGCTGATACTTCCATTAACATAGCGCCTATATTCAACATAGATGTAATAATTAATGATGGAAAAATGTTGGGAAATACATGTTTTATCAATATGATAAAATGATTTTCACCGCAAACTCTTGCGGCTTTTATATAAGTCCTTTCTTTTACGGACAGCACCAAACTGCGTGACAATCTGGCATATTCTGTCCAGCACATGGCACACAACGCAAATATGGTGTTACCAATTCCAATTCCTAAAACACCTGCTATTGCAATGGCAAAAATCAAACGCGGAAATGCCTGAAAAATAGTAGTGATTTTAGAAATAACAATATCAAATACGCCACCGAAATAGCCTGCAATTACTCCCAATACAGTTCCTATGATAAATACAATAGCAGTAATTCCTAAACTGGAAAAAATAGAAGTGGTAGCACCATATAGCAGCCGTGATAAAATACAACGTCCTAAATTATCAGTACCAAACGGGTATTGTTCCGACGGCCCTTGCAGTTGATTCATCAAGTCTGTCTTATAGGGGTCATTGGGTGCAATGACCGGCGCTAAAACCGCTACCAGAAATAATGTAATAATGCATGCTATCATAATGTACAGAAGTATTTGGGGACGCTTTTTTCTCTCTTTTTTTCTGCGCGATTTTATGAGATAACTCATTTGTTTTCCCCCTTTCCAAGCCGCACACGCGGATCGAGAAGGGAATAAGACAGGTCTACCAAAAAGTTTACAGCTACATATAAAACACCAAGCCACAAAATAATCGCTTGTATTACAGGGTAATCTTTCCTTCCAACAGCCTCTACTGCAAGTTGTCCAATACCTTGCCATGAAAAAATAGTTTCAACAATGGCTGCACCACTAAGGAAAACACCAAAATAAATGCCGATTAATGTAATAATTGGAAGCCATGCATTGCGTAAAACATGCGAGAATAATATTTTGGACTTTGTTACACCTCGCGCAATAGCACCACGTACATATTCCTGATTCATTTGCTCCAGTACAATAGACCTAACCTGACGAATAAATTTTGCCGAACACTGTATTGTTAACACTGTGACCGGTAAAATTAAGCCTTGAAATCCACCTTTACTCACCACCGGAAGCCAATTTAATTGAATTGCAAAAAAGTAAAGCAACAGTAACGATGATAAAAACGATGGCACCGCAATTCCGATAAAAGAAAATACTCTGCAAATATTGTCCAGCAGTCTATCTTTATAAAGTGCGCATAGCACACCCAGAGGAATTGAAATTAATAATGTAACAAATAAAGCTGCAACAGATAAAATCAAGGTAGGACCAATTTTAGAACCAATCTCTTCGAGTACAGGCCGATTCGTAGTATAAGATTCTCCAAAATTACCTCTCAAAATATTACCAAGCCAATTAAAATACTGTACAAAGAAAGGTTTGTCCAATCCCCACTTTTCTCTCTGTGCTTGGATGGCTTCCTCTGAAACCGTACCTGCATTTCCATCGCCGCCGCGTATGTACGTTTCAGCCGGATCACCGGGCGCCAAATACAATAGAGAAAAAGATAAAAAGGTAATACCGATTAATACAATGACAACATTTACAATGCGTAAAATACCTTTTTTAATCATTGATTGTCTTTACGTTCCCTTCTCTTATTTTTCAGCGATTACCAGAAATTCCGGTTTACTTCTATATTTTAATTGCTCTTCTTCCGTATAGATAACTGAATTCAGATTTTTCAAGGCTTTTACATTACGAAAACCCAACTGAGGTAATTCATCTAAATCCCATGTTGGTCTTAACCTTTTGGACATTGGAAGTTCTCTTGCGATTTCTTCCATTACTTTTCCTTTATCATGAATAGGAAGCCCATTTTGACTTTTTATCTTTTCGTTTTCAAGATGTAATTTCATCCATTCTTCATCAAAAAGATGATAATACCAGTTTGCGTCAAAATACAAAATTTGTCCTCCAGGCTTTGCTACACGTTTCCATTCCAAAAGTGTCTCTTCCGGTTGTTGAAGTGTCCATGTTACATCTCGTGAAATCACCAAATCAAATGTATCGTCTGAAAAAGGTAAATCATTTCCATCCAGTAACCTTAAGTCTGCATGTACCTGATAATAATCTAAATTTTCTTTTGCACGTTCCAGCATATCAGCACTGACATCCACTGCCGTAACGTGATGTCCCTTTTGAGCAAGCAGCACCGCAAAAAAACCGGGACCTGTTCCTACATCCAGAATGTTTAATTGTTTTTCCTGGGTAGTATTAGATAAAATTAGATTCTCCCATACAGTCTTTTTCTCATTTTCTAACTGACTGCGGTTATCTTTGCTATAGGTATGTGAACGCTCTTTCCAGTAACCGACCATATCCTCTGTATAATCTGTCTGTAATTGTTGATTCCGCATAGTTTTTCTCCCCCAAATCACAATAATAAAACACATATCAACGTTATTTGTATTATAACATCGTTAAGATTACCTCCAAAAACACATGATTATAAAATGTCCGAGCATATTGCGCAAATTTTATCAATAACGATAACATAAAACGAAAAAGACTGTTCCTTGTTGTTACATAAGGAACAGTCTTTAAAAAATATATTATTTTTCGGCTACCACTAAAAACTCAGGTTTGCTTGCATATTGTATTTGCTCTTTTTCGGTATATACAATGGAATTGACGTTGGAAATGGTCACAATGTTGTGGTATCCCAACGTAGGTAATGTTTCTCTATCCCAATCAGGTCTGAATGTTTGTGATAATGGCAATACCTTTGCTAAATTTTCCATAATTTTTGATTTATTATAAATAAATCCGCCTTTTTCCCGGACCATCTTTTGGTTTTCCAAATGTTTCTTTTTTTCATTTTCATTAAATAAATAGTAGTACCAATTGGCATCAAAGTACAGAACTTTTCCGCCTTTTTTCGTGTCACGATACCATTCTTTTAAAACTCCTTCTGCATCTTGCAGCATCCAAGTAACATCGCGGGAAACAACCAAGTCAAATGTATTATCTGGAAAAGGTAAAAATTGATTTTCCAATAATTTAAATTCAACTTCCACTTTATAATGATTTGCGTTTTCTTTTGCTTGCTCCAACATATCTTGTGTTAAATCCACTGCAGTCACATGATGCCCTTTTTGTGCCAATATAATCGCAAAAAAGCCCGGTCCTGTACCTACATCCAAAATATTTAAACACTCCTTTTGAGGAGCATATTTTAAAATCATATTTTCCCACTCATGCCGTTTTTCGTTTTCAATCTGTGCTCTATTTTGTTCACTATAACTTTTGGAACGTTCCGTCCAATAATGATTCATTTCTGTTTCTAAATGTTGATCTTTCAAAAAGTCCACCACTGTTTCCGAATATTTTATTGAAAATATTATAACACAAAATGAAAATATAAATATTGCTATTTTATATTTTTTCCTAGATTATTGCCTAAATTTTTTCAAATAAGCTTATTTTTCTTTTTAAGAAAATAATTTCAATCATTTCTATGTAAAATAAATAAATAATAGTTACAGAGTGGAGAGATATAAGAAGATGAAACATCAAGATATTCGAGATAAAATTCATCTTACTTATCTTTCTTTGGTTACGTCCCAAGATGCCTCTACCATAAATGTTCGTAAATTGGCAGAAGCAGCAGGTATTGCGCGAAGCACGTTTTATATCTATTTTGATAATATAGAACAATTAGTCATTGATATTGAAAATGAATTCTTATATCAATTCGAAAAAATATATAAACAACATATTCGTTGTCCCTTGACTGCACCGGAGCACTTTGAAGTCATTCAAAAAATGATCTGCTTTTTAAAAGAAAATTATCATACTTTTTTGATATTATGTGGCTCTCAGGGCAGCAACAGTTTTGTTATAAAATTGGTAAATACACTTAAAGTGTTGTTGGTGAAAAAGCTAAACTATTTACATATTGAATACAGTGAAGTCCAGTTAACTTTTGCCGCTACCGGTTTTATGTCCGTAATTGACTTTTTGGATACAGAAAAAAACACAAAAGAAATTGCCCAAGAATATTTCGATTTATTCATTCATTTATTTGATTAAAATGCTTGAAATATTATATGGTAGAACATGTATCTTCAATTAAAATCTAACTTACTTAACTATCACTATTTTAGTGATGTTTTATATAGAGTATTCTTCTCAATCAGCAAAAACCTAAGTGAGCTCTGGAACGGTTCACTTAGGTTTTTCTTTGCTATATAATTTCTGCTCGTTCAATTAGGTTTGATTTATAAATGAAAATTAGTTCACACTTTCAATTAAGTTACCATTTTCGTCATAATAATCTATTGAGATACGTTCTCTACTTGACTGGCCATATTCTTCATGGATTCTTACAATATTTTTTCTAACAAAAATGTTTTGATATTCATAATAGTTCGTCCAATTGGTAAAAGAAAAATTTGGCTTTTCCTCTACCATTGTAGTACCATTTTTATTTACAATCGACTCTCTATTATTACATGTATAGAATACAATAATAAGAACCAATGCAACGACCGTTTCTATAACAAGTAACATAACCCCTACTTTTATTCGATAATGATCTGTTTTATACCCTTTAACTATCCACTGAAACGTTCCGGCTATAATGCCTAAACCAATTAATGTATAAGATACATATTGGAACCATTGTAGATAAATCAATCCCTGAGATTTTAAAATAAAATATGCTAAAAGATAAATTACTATATATATAATTACATATAGAAAAATGGATATCCCTAGCTTTTTAAGAGTTAAATTTTTTGTTTTCAAACTATATCTATGCAATTATTACCCACCAAATTTTTATGATATTTTTGATTGAATTATAATGCTAATCATTCTAAAAAGCAAATGCATAATTTAACATGAATATATTTCCTTTAAATTATTTAGGAGTTTTGTTTTCACTTCTTTTTGAAAAAAATGAGATGCCCTGTATGTTTCCATACGGAGCATCTCATTTTTTTCAAAAGACTCATTATAGTAAATTTACAGTAAAATATACGCTTTTGGCGTTTCAAAGTACTCCAACTCCCTGTATTTACGATATTTTTCGAGGGCATCATTTAAAGTTTATACATAATTCATTCAAACGATAGCAGTGAAAGAAAATGTTATTTTGAAGTATCCATAAATAACCTTATACACCTATTAATGAGTATACTTCACATTCTCCAAAATGTAGGTACTTTAAAGGTATAATTTTTATTATCATAATCAATCACAAGCAATATATGAAAATATTTATTGGACCAACTGAAAATGACATTATTTATATTTTTCTGTATGCCTTTTTCAACCCAAAATTAAGTTTAAATCCATAAATTAGAAATTTTTTAAATATTTTAATATTATTTATAATTATTATTTATTTTTCTAATATTTGGTGTTATAATTATTTTGTACATTTATTCAAAATTTACTCGAGGAGTATACTTTTATATGAAAAAATACATATTTAGTTTGTTTGTCATATGTTTCTCTTTTCTGTTTCTTGCAGGTTGTAACAGTACACAAACACCTCAATCTATTCAACTGCCAGTGAATACCTCTATTGTACCCGAATACGATGATATACAAATACTTGGTAACTTTGTCATTGCAGAAAAGGATGACAAAAGCGCTATTTATAGTTATGATGGCATAACTTATCAACTAATTGCCCCCTTAGGTACTTATGTTACCGAACCTAATTTTTCTAACTGTTCCACAGGAAATACATTATCTGTTTACACAGAAGAATATGATGATAATGGAAATATAATAATAAAAAATGGTCTTATTGATTTGCAAGGCAATATAGTTTGTCCTTTCGAAAGTGATAATTTTTTTGAAATATATATTGACCAATTTTATAGATTAAAAGATTACAAAAAGCAAGAAACTAGATTTTATGATGATAATGGAACACTTATCGCAAAAGCGCCTTCTAATGGTAGAGATAGTATGATTCTGGCTGAACACAATGGTCAATTTTTCGCATATACTCAATCTTCTTATGACTCTAGTGTTGCTTCAGCTAATATATACAATAAGGACGGTAATAAAATACTTTCATCCGACTATAAAAATATCATGATTTTTGGAGATTATATTTTATTAACAACACAAGATAACACATATGGAATCATTGATTGGGAAGGCAATATTATAATTCCCTTTGATAATAATATATTAAGTAGAGCTTCCAATATCACAGACGATAGCTTTCAATGGTTCACAGTGCAAGATAAAACTCCCTATACAGATTATCTGATGAATATAAATGGAGAAAAATTTCTGGAGGGATGTAATTATGAATTTTTAACGATACTGCCAGATAAAAATGTTAGAGCAACAAAGGATCATAAAAAAGGTGTAGTAACACTGGACAATGAGATTTTAATTGATTTTAATTACGATTATATTAATACATTTTCATTTAACGATAAGTTATATCTATATTGTGAAACTCAAAACAACCTAAAACAATATAATAAAGATATTTCCATCTCTTTATACGATGAAAATTATCATCAAATTGCTAGTTTTGAACATCAAGATGACAGTAGCTTTAAAAATTACCCACAATTTGGAATATATACCGTAAAAAATAATTCTGGAGATATGGGTGCATATGATTACAATGGAAATATTGTCGTACCTTTCAATTATCAATCTGTAAAAGCATTAAATGCCACACATTATGTTGTACAACAGCATAATCAATATTATTTATTTGATTCTCAATCTCAATCCGTTATTTCTCAACCATATGATTCTATAGTTTTTAACAAAGAACTAGTAATAGCTGAAAAAAACAAAAAACAATCTTTCTTTAATCATAACTGTGAACCAATCCAATTATCTTATAATTCGAATCAAGCCCTAAATATACAACTTGAGGATGATGAAACGTATTATCTTAGCAACCAAAATGGTTCAAACAGCATTGCTATACTAACTACCTCTGATTCCGGAAAAAAGGGAGTTGCAGTTATTCCTTGCATCTAATAAAAAAACTTAGGAGTTGTTATAAACATCCTAAGTTTTTTTTATTATGCAAATGCTAAAACAGCCATAATTGCTATAAGAATAATACCTCCTATTGTCATAGTCGTTGCCACTGAAGTCTCACTAAAAAATGAACCTATCGCTTCTCTATCAATGATTTGACCACTGGAAAAACTTCTATACAATGCAGTTATATTTTCAAATATTTCCATTTCTTGCCCTTCTTGATCAGATGGAGGACGCTTTTGTTTTATGATTTGGGTGAGTTCCATAGACATTTCTACATTAGAACCATTAGCAAGTGAAATATCGTTCATATTAATAATGTAAGAAATAGCAATTTCTGAATAAGAATCAGTAGCAACAACATTTTTAACAGAAACAGCAAGATTTCCTGACGACATTTTCAAAGCTATGTCTCTTAATTCCTTTCCATTCTCTAAAAATATAGAAGGAGTCATTTCTGCTCCTAACACTGGAAAAGAACCCATATTTAAATCAACATCTAATCTGCCTTTTGTAACATTGTAAATAGCATTTGTATTAATAGGCATAAAGTTTAATGTCTCACTTACTATTAATTCGACATCAACTGTATCTGATGTAAGTAACCTTATAGTTTTTTCAAACTCGATACTTCCAGATGGCAATTTATCCTTTACCATTTCAAAAGCTGATAGTACTTGGCGCACTTTCCATTCACGTGCAGTTCTTGCATCAGCTTGAATCACAACTGCTTGACTACCCTGTGCTTTATATGCTCTGTCTACAGCTTCCTTTCTGTAATAGGTACGGGCTTTGCTGTCTCTTGGGTCATTAAAATAATAAAAATAATCATCATAACCAACCAATAATAAACAATGTTCCGGCGCAACCCATTGAATTTTTCTACCTGTCCAAGCAGTCCATGTTTTACTAATATACGGCGTTTTCATTTCCATAGTAGCCCATACAATGACCGGAATATTATTATCGATATATTTTGAACAAAGTTCCGGTAAAGATAAGCCTGTAATATTTTCTGCTGTATAATAAGTATTGGCAAATATTTTATCCAGAGCAGTTTTAATTACCGGAGCATAACAACCATATCCATCCATTGTTCTGGGATTTCCACCAAAAGTAATATAAGGGTCAAAACTTACAGGGAGCAGTGGATTAAGTGGTTCAATTGGCAAATATTGGTCAATAAAAGTATCAACAGAAATATTTTTTCCAGCATACTGCAGTGCCATAACCGTGGCCACACTTTCGCAGCCAGTTGGATAATTGGGCATCTGCGAAATAAATGGTGCGTCTATAATTTTAGATTGACCTGATGGTGTTTGAGGAGTATCAGGAATATCCGTATTGTTTTCCTCAAAAATACGTACTTCAATGCCACTAATGTTTTTTCCATCAATACCTGCATAGTAAGCTTTTTCGTCCAGTAACCCATCTAAGTTATATTTCGCCTGTACACTTCTCATCCATTCCGGATTTGCATTACTTACCCATGGCAGCCATCTGCCTTCTACATAGGCGCGATACATTACTACAACACCAGTGACTAACTTCGTACCGTCATTTTTATATGCATACAAACTTAGCAGCTGAATTGGTTTGCCGGCAGAACCTGCGTAATCGTTTTCACGGCTTGTTACAAACGGATAATAAGTTCCTTGTCCTTGGTTATGTGTACGGTATGTAATATAATACGGTTTGCTTGCATCTGTCTGAATTTTCAAACCATCCAAACGACCGGGAATCACACTCTTATCAAAGTTGGTCCAATTGTTGTCTACCATATAACTTAAGGTCGGAGGGGCTTCTTGTCCAACCAATCCTTCAATCGGTGTATCATTGGTAGTACCTACAAATGCACGAATTTCAAGACCGCTGATGTTTTGTCCGTCAATACCTGCATAGTAAGAAGTATAATCAAGTGTACCGTCTAAATTGTATTGACTTTTTACACTGTCCATCCATTGTGGGTCAGCATTACTTACCCATGGCAACCAACGACCATTTACCAAAGCACGGTACATAATCACAACACCTGATGTTAGCTTGGTTCCATCGCTTTTGTATGCACGAATGCTCAGCAGCTGAATTGGCTTACCTGCAGAGCCTGCATAATCATTCTGCAAGCTGGTTACTTCAGGATAGAATCCACCTTGCCCCTGATTCCATGTTTGATATGTCAAATAGAAACCATGGGTAGAATCTGTTTGAATTTTCACACCATCTATATGGTCTGCTGTCACTGTTTTATCAAATGTATTCCAGTTTGATAAATTGTCGAACATATAGCTGGTTGCCAAACGAATTTCTGAGCCTGAAAAGTCACCTGAACCCGGATTGGAGGAACTATCTTCAAAAACATGAATTTCCAAACCGGAAATGTTTTGTCCATCCAATCCTGCATAATATCCGGTTGTATCCAATGTACCGTCCAAACTGAATTTATTTTTAACATTTTGCATCCATTGCGGATCAGCATTGCTTACCCACGGCAGCCATCTGCCACCGACAAATGCACGGTACATGACAATTACACCGGATGTTAACTTTGTGCCATCTTTACTAAAAGCTCTAATACTTACTAATTGAATTGGTTTTCCGGCAGAGCCCGCATAGTCATTTTCCAAGCTGCTGACGGCCGGATAAAAACCGCTTTGACCTTGGTTCCATGTTTGATAGGATAGATAATATGGTTTGCTGGGATTTGTTGTAATTTTCAAACCATCTATATGATCTGCAAGTACACCGGTACCCATATCCTCCCAACCACCATCTATCATATAACCGATACCGGGCGCGACCTCACCATCAATTAAACCACCTAAACTACCGCCGGTTTGAGAATTACATTCATAAACGCGAATGTCCACACCATCAATATTTTGTCCGGGAAGTCCTGCGTCAGCTGAAGTTGTATCCAATGATCCGTCTAAGTGATGTTTATCAAATACACTTTGCATCCATTCCGGGTCGGCATTACTTACCCATGGCAGCCATCTACCGCCAACATGTACACGATACATGACTACTACACCTGTAGTTAACTTCGTTCCATTATTATCAAATGCTTGAATTTGCAGTAGTTGCATGGGTTTTCCATTAGAGCCTGCATAATCATCTTGTGAGCTTGTGACATATGGATAAAAATCACCCTGACCTTGATTCCGTGTACGATAGGTAAGGTAGTATGGGCGTACTCTTGTCGCTTGGATTTTGATACCATCCATATTCGACATTGCTTGATTTGTAAAGATTGTCCAACTTCCACCGTTTAGATAAGACAATTGAAAAGCGTCGCTTAAAATTCCACCATTTGGAGTGCCTCCGGATATACCGCCGCCTCCCGGAATGGTTCCGCCGGAAGCGCCGTCATCATAAACACCGCCAACTACATTGGGAATACCACTGATAGCATTAATATCCAATGGTGTCATTGTTCCTGCAACACGGCAGCAATAATGACAATGACTGCCTGTAGAATAGCCGGTAGAACCCTCCAAACCGATGATATCCGTAATTTTAACAGTTTGGCCTACAGAAACATAAATCTGTGACATATGACCATAGTAATAATCTTGGTTACCTACTCGAATACAAACATACAAACCGAAGCCTTGAGAATGATTGGATGGGTTTTCCCAGCCGGCATGAATTACAGTTCCGTTTACTGTACTGTGTATCTGTTTGCTGTCCAGACCGACCAAATCCAATCCATCATGTTCGGAGGTAAAGGCCTGGGTAATTTGGAATCTTCCCATATAAGGACTGTTCATTTCTTCTTTCTCCTTTTCATAATAATATAATATTCCAACTTTTGACGTCATAGTTGTAAGAAGGTGAATTTTCTATTAATTTACATCTTCTCTAAAAATTACTATATCATGTGAAATCCGTACAAAACGAACAACAGATGTGTTTCAGATAAACTATTGGAACGTAAATTTATTGGAAACAAAAATCAAACTGATATAAGAAAAAATTAAGGGCTATCCGTACGGATAGCCCTAATTTTTATAGTAATGTAAATTTATTTTTTTCAAATTTCAAAATTCCTTCATCTCGCATTTTACCCAATTCACGCGACATAGCACTTCGGTCTGTACAGAGATAATCCGCTAATTTGTTACGATCAAACGGAATCAAAAAACTTCTGCTTCCATTATTTTCTGCTTGTAATTCTAAATATGCCAACAATCGCTCACGGATAGAACGTTTTGCTAATATTTCCAATCTACGATTCAACCTCAAATTTTTAAATGCAATGATACGGAGCATATTCCCAATTAACCTGGTATGAAAACTGCAAGCTGATGAACAAGAAGTAATTACTCTATGATAATCAATCCACATAATATTACAATCAGTAATTGCCTCTACAGTGACCGGACAATGTTTGGTCTCGATACAAGCAAATGTTTCTCCAAACAAGTCGCATCCCTTCAATTCTGTTATAATCATTTGGTTTCCATCAACATCCTCACGAACAACATGAGCTTGACCACTTAATACAATTCCGACAGAAGAAACCGTATCTCCTGCCATGAGAGGAATTTCACCCTTTTTATAAGAATGAATTCTGGCTCCCAGACATTTTAACATAACCAACATATCAGAATCTTCTATATTTTCAAATAGTGTAACCTTTTTTAATAATGGAATATATTTTTGCATAAAATCATCTCCATGTTGCAAATGCAACAGATTTATTGCTATCAGTATAGTACAATGCCATTAGAAAGTCAAAATAAATTTAGCAGGAGCAAACCAGGTATGAAACGAAAAATTATTAAAATAGAAGAAGCGCTTTGTACAGGATGCGCATTATGTGTATCCGCTTGTCATGAAGGCGCTATCGGAATGATTAATGGAAAAGCAAAACTACTTCGAGATGATTACTGCGACGGTTTGGGCGACTGCTTGCCTGCCTGTCCGACAGGAGCCATTACATTTGAAGAACGTGAAGCACTGCCTTACAACGAAGCTGCTGTAGTCGCCGCACAACAAGCGAAACAAAAAGCAATCTCTTCTACCCCTTGCGGTTGTCCAGGTTCTCAAGTAAAAACGGTAAAACCTTTAGAACAATTTGTTCAGCCGATGCACACTTCCGTCCCTTCGCAGCTGCAACAATGGCCGGTACAAATAAAATTAGTTCCGGTTAATGCACCTTACTTTCATCAAGCACATTTGTTAATTGCAGCTGATTGTACTGCATTTGCTTATGGAAATTTTCACGCAGACTTTATGAAAAAGAAAATCTGCCTCATTGGATGTCCTAAATTAGATGAAGGGGATTACACAGATAAATTGACAGCAATTATACAACAACATCAAATTCAAAGTATAACTGTTGTACGCATGGAGGTACCTTGTTGCGGCGGAATTGTAAATGCAGTAAAAACCGCTCTGCTGAAAAGCGGAAAAATGATTCCATGGCAAGTGGCTGTTGTCTCTACAGACGGCCAACTGATTGCTTAACGATAAATGATAAAAAAGGAGAAATGAATGATGTCTATGTTTTGTTTTCAATGTGAACAAACAGCCGGTTGTAATGGCTGTACCAAAGTAGGAGTATGTGGCAAGCAACCAGATACTGCACAATTGCAAGATGAACTAACCGGTGCATTGATAAACCTTGCTCTTGCCGCAAAAGGAAAAGAGCATAAAGTAACACCTGAACTGAATCAGCTTGTATTGGAAGGACTATTTATTACCGTTACCAACGTCAGCTTTGACAATGAACAAGTACAACGTCAAATTGACAAAACACATGAAGCAACCTTATCTCTTTTGCCCCAATGCGGCTGCTGCGCTGCTCATAGTATGGGCAAAGATTATGACTTAGAGGAAATTTGGAATGAGCCTGATGAAGATATCCGCTCCTTAAAGTCCTTAATTTTGTTTGGTATTCGCGGTATAGCAGCATACGCTTATCACGCTATGGTATTGGGATATACAGATGATACAGTAAATCGCTTTATGCTGAAAGCATTAAGAACCATCAGCTTGGATTTTAGCATGGAAGAATTGCTGCCGATTGTGATGGAAACCGGTGAGGTCAACCTAACTTGTATGGAGCTGCTTGACCGTGCCAATCGTGAAACATATGGCAATCCAGTACCTACAACAGTTCCGTTATCTATTGAACCCGGACCGTTCATTGTAGTTTCCGGACATGATTTGCATGACCTTGCATTACTGTTAGAGCAAACAAAAGACAAAGGTATTAACATTTATACCCATGGTGAAATGCTGCCTTGCCATGCATATCCAAAATTAAAAGAGTATCCTCATTTAAAAGGCAACTTTGGTACTGCATGGCAGAATCAGCAAAAAGAATTTAAAAATATCCCCGGTCCTGTTCTATTTACAACGAATTGTATTATGCCTGTCAAAGAAAGCTATGCAGACCGTATCTTTACCACTTCTGTTGTTGCTTATCCGGAAATGGTTCACATAGGAGCTGAAAAAGATTTTACCCCTGTCATTGAAAAAGCATTGGAATTGGGTGGCTATGAAGAAACACAGCACATGACAGGTATCAACGGCGGCACAACCGTAACCACAGGATTTGGCTGGAATACCATTTTATCTGTAGCGGATAAAGTAATTGACGCTGTAAAAGACGGTGCCATTCAGCATTTCTTCCTGGTAGGCGGCTGCGACGGTGCGCGTACGGGACGCAATTACTATACAGAGTTTGTAGAGAAAGCGCCAAAAGACACTATGATTCTGACTTTGGCCTGTGGAAAATATCGTTTTAACGACCTTAATATTGGAGAAATTGGAGGTTTGCCACGTATTTTAGATATGGGACAATGCAATGATGCTTACGGTGCAATTCGTGTGGCATTGGCACTGTCCGAAGCATTTGCATGTGATGTAAACGAATTGCCTCTCACCTTAGTCTTATCCTGGTATGAGCAAAAAGCAGTATGTATTTTACTGACTTTGCTGCACTTAGGTATAAAAAATATTTATCTTGGTCCTACACTTCCTGCCTTTGTATCTCCAAATGTATTAAACTTCTTAGTGGAAAATTATCAAATCCATCCAATTTCCACTGCGGAAAAAGATTTGGAACAAATTTTAGCAAAAGCATAATCATATTGTGATATATGCAATCCCCTCCTGTATGATAACAATACAGGAGGGGATTCTTCTTGCATCATAAAACACAGCAAATTAAAACCATCGCGAATTTTCTCTTCTCAAAGATGAGGATACATCTTTCTGATATGGGTCATAACGATTTACATTACAGCCAAATTCTTTTAAAAACTCAATTTTATTTTCCTGTGTCCATTGAATAAGAGAAACTCCATCAAACATTTCTATCGTACCGTTTTTCATCTGGTTCTTAAAAAACCATTCCACCATAGTTTGATTTTCTTTATGAAAATATTGTTTGATATCCCATTGCAAGACACTTCCGCGAGTATTCCATTCTTCAAACCAAAGTTTAATTTTTTCATTCCCTCTATATTCGGGGCCCCAGCTTTCTATGTATACTGCATCTTTTGAAAATATCTCCTGAATTCCTAAATCGTTTTTTTGCAGCCACATTGTAAACCAAAGGTGAACGATAGATTCTTTATGATTCATCTTATCTGTCCTTTCACACATTCTATCTGAACATAAATGTTTTCCGGAGGCTATATTGAAACAAAGATTAAATATCCCTATTAGTAAAATTAATAATCATTATACCAAAAGTAATTTATTCAGAAAGTTTTTTCTCCATTAAATAGAATTTTCCTTTTCTGAAATTGGCAATTCCCACCTCTCTGTATCCAAGCTTTTCATATAATTTCAAGGCATGAGGATTTAATGTAAATGCATCCAGACGAATGGTTTCTGCACCTATATTTTTGGCTTGTTCCTCAATATGCTGAACCGTTCTTGTCCCAATTCCCTGTTTTTGAAAATGTGAACTTACGCATAGCCGATGTATTACATAATAATTCGCATCGGGATATAGCCACATTCCATTTTGATATTCATCATCGCATTCTTGGTTCAACACATATGCTACCGCTGCTTTTCCCTCTATTTTTCCTACATATAATTCTTGTTGTTCCATGTCATGCAGTAAATCATCACGGCATGGATAGATTTCATCCCACTGAGGAATTCCATTTGCATTCATCTCTTTTATGGTATACCGAAACATATCAACAATTTCATCAATATCGCTTCTCTTTGCCTTGGTAAATTCAATTTTTTTCATAAAAACCTCAATATCATCTTTTTGTTTTCTCCTATTTTATCATTAACGATTGTTTTTTGTAAACTTCTTATTGCTAAAAAGATATCTATTGCTTTTATTCATACAAACATATTCACACAAAACAGTTCCTAAATAAAATTTTTTATTGACATTATAAAAAAATCATGTAAAATAAAAAATAGAATACAATTAGATAGTAAAATCCTAAGAGCAAAAGTAAGTAACACATAATACGGTGTTTCAGAGAGTCGGCGGCTGGTGGAATGTCGGCACACACGCTATGTGCGAATGGGTTTGTGAGGAGCATAATGAAACGGAATTTCCTTAGTAGTTATCGCCGTATCTCCTGCGTTAAAGGAAAGGATATTCAGGCAAATATTATTTGCTGCGTATCTGTAATGAGGAAACATGATTTTTATTGCATGTTTTAAATTTGGGTGGCACCACGAGTCTATCGTCCCTTTTGATATGGGATGATAGGCTCTTTTTATTTTTATCATTTCAAAATCTTTCAGTAAAGAAGGAGAATTTATTATGTTATATCCAACCTTAAATGAAGTAACGGAATTACTAAACGAATATAAAGTGACACCTGTGTTTTGTGAAGTTCTCTCAGACACATGTACCCCAATTCATATTTACAATGCGCTGGAAAGCAAAGAAGAAAACTGTTTTATGTTAGAAAGCGTTGATAATTCTCAGCAATGGGGTCGTTATTCTTTTATTGGTATTCATCCCAAAGCAGAAATTAAGGTAAAAAACGGAACTATTACACATACGCAAGGTACGAGCACTGCGACGCTGTATATGGAAAATCCTATTTCTTATTTATCTCATATCATGGAGGAGCATCGTTCCCCCAACTTTCCAAACAAACCCAAACTGACCGGCGGATTAATCGGATATTTTGCATATGATACGGTTCGTTATATGGAGCAAACTGTGTCCAGCTCTCCTGAAGATGACTTAGATATGCCCGATTGCCATTTGTTCTTATACGATGAGATTGTTGCTTTTGACCACTTAAGCAACAAAGTGGTAATTATTTTAAATATCTCACAAAAAGGAGACGCTGCGGTGCAATATGAAGCGTGCCAAAAACGTGCTGACGAAATCGCGGAAATCATTCGCAGCTATATCCCCATACCAAAGCCGCGTGGTGAGAAAAAAGATATTACAGTTACATCCAATGTAACGGAAGCAGAATTTACTGATATGGTTGTAAAGGCAAAAGAACACATTGTAAACGGAGATATTTTTCAAATTGTACTGTCACAGCGTTTTGAAGTGGAAAATCCACCGGAACCTTTTGATGTTTACCGCATGCTTCGTGCTGCCAATCCTTCTCCCTATCTCTATTACTTTAAACATAAAGACTACCAAATTGCAGGTGCATCTCCTGAAATGTTGGTAAACGTCACAAAAGGAATTGTATCCACAAAACCAATTGCAGGCACTATTGGAAGAAGCATTTTAGAGGAAGAAGATAAAAAACTGGAACAACAGCTTCTCAACGACCCCAAAGAGCGTGCCGAACATACCATGCTGGTTGATTTGGGACGCAACGATGTTGGCAAAGTTTCAAAATTCGGCACCGTGGAAGTCACAGGATTTATGCATGTTGAGCGCTACTCCAAAGTCATGCATTTGGTCAGTGATGTGAAGGGATTGCTCAGGGACGACAAAACTGCATTAGATGCATTATTGGCAGTTCTGCCGGCAGGTACGTTGTCAGGTGCCCCGAAAGTCCGCGCTATGCAGCTCATAGACCAATTAGAAAACAAACGGCGTGGATTATACGGAGGCACCGTCGGTTATTTGGGATTTGACGGAAACATTGACACCTGCATTGCCATCCGCACCGTACTATTTAAAAACAAGAAAGCTTATGTTCAGGCAGGCGCCGGAATTGTAGCCGACTCTATCCCGAAAAAAGAGTATGAAGAAACACAAAAGAAAGCGTTGGCTGTCATCAATGCAATCAAAGATGCAAGTCAAATTTGAATAGGAGGGATACAGGATGATTCTTTTAATAGATAACTATGACTCTTTTACCTACAATCTCTATCAGGCAATCGGACAGTTGTATGAAGATATTACTGTCATACGCAATGACAAACTTACCATTGAACAAATACAAAACATGCAGCCGGAAGCAATTATCATCTCTCCCGGCCCCGGTTACCCAAAAGATGCAGGCATCTCTGTTGCCGTTATCGAGAAATTCAGCGGAACCATTCCAATTTTAGGCGTATGCCTCGGCCACCAATCCATTGCACAAGCATTTGGCGGAGATGTTATACATGCCAAACAACTGATGCACGGAAAAGCAAGCACCATTACGGTAAACAATCAGTGTCCTGTTTTTAAACATCTGTCTGATGATATTACGGTTGCCAGATACCATTCTTTAATTATAGATGAGAACACCCTTCCCTCTTGCCTTGAAATCACCGCGAGAGATGACACAAAGCAAATTATGGCAATTGCCCATACATCTCACCCGACCTATGGCGTACAATTCCATCCCGAATCCATCTTGACAAAAGACGGCATGCAAATCATTGAAAATTTTCTCTATTATGTTGCAAAAGTGAAAATCACACCGCTTCATACAGAGAAAAATCTATTACCTCCTGCCCAACGAAATGCCTTAAAACCTTATATCTTTAAAATTATAGAAGGTACGGATTTAACAGAAGCAGAAGCTTATGACGCAATGGACTGCATTATGAACGGCGGCGCAACAGATGCGCAAATTGGCTCCTTTACCACTGCATTGCGTATGAAAGGAGAAACCATTTCCGAATTGACCGGATTTGCAAAAGTCATGCGTCAAAAGGCCGCTACCATTGAAAATGGAACAGATGCAATTGATATTGTGGGAACAGGCGGAGATATGGTAAATACATTTAATATTTCCACAACCACATCTTTTGTGGTTGCAGGCGCGGGAGTAAAAGTAGCAAAACACGGAAATCGCAGTGTTTCCAGCAAAAGCGGAAGCGCAGACGTACTGGAACAACTTGGTGTAAACATTTCACTTACTCCGGAACAGGCAGCTGCTTGTTTGGACCAATGTGGAATCTGTTTTCTGTTTGCACAAAAATTTCACGGCTCTATGAAATTTGCGGCGCCTTCCCGTAGAGAAGTGGGGGTACGTACAGTGTTTAACATTCTTGGTCCTTTGGCCAATCCTGCGCTTACCAATTATATTGTACTTGGCGTATATGATGAAGCACTGATGGAACCTATGGCAAAGGTGCTTATGAATTTAGGCATTAAAGGCGCTATGATTGTACATGGCAATGACGGTTTGGATGAGGTTACCATTTCCGACCGCACCACGGTTTGCGAAATTCAAGAAAATAAATTAATCAAATATGAAATTACCCCTGAAGATTATCACATTCCTATTGTTGATTTAAGCGAAGTCATTGGAGGAACCGCAGAAGAAAATGCAAAAATCACATTGGCGGTGTTAAATGGCAAGCAGGGACCTCAACGCGATATTGTTGTAATGAATGCCGCTTGCGCTTTATACACAGCAGGCAAAGCCTCCTCTTTGGCAGAAGGTATTCGTCTGGCACAAGAATCAATTGATAGCGGAAACGCATTAGAAAAACTGGAAGAATTAAAACAAGTCACCGCACAGTATTTGTAAATAATGAATCTATTTTCATAGAAAGGAGTTTATGGTGATATTAAATCAGATTGTAGAAAAACGTAAACAACAGCTTCTCAAAGAACAATCCGCAATTGGTTTTGAAGAAATGAAAGCACTTGCAATGCAGGATTCAAGAACTTGTATCTCACTTTATGACGCACTGAAACAGGATACGCTTTCTGTTATTTCCGAAGTAAAAAAAGCATCTCCTTCAAAAGGACTCATTTGTCAAGATTTTGAGCCTGTATCCATTGCCTTACAATATAAAAAAGCGGGAACCAATGCAATTTCCGTATTGACAGAGGAACATTATTTTCAGGGCAGCAGTCAATATTTAACTGCAATTCGTCAGCAAATTGCTTCTATTCCTATCTTAAGAAAAGACTTTATCATCGAACCGTATCAGATATACGAGGCAAAATGTATTGGGGCAGATGCAATACTGCTCATCGCTGCCATTTTAGACACAGAAACCTTAGCGCAATTTCGTTCTATCGCTCACGGTTTAGGGTTGGAATGCTTGGCAGAGGTTCACAATCAAGAAGAGCTTAACCGCGTATTGGAAGTTGGATTTCAAATTGTAGGCATCAACAATCGCAATTTAAAAACGTTTGATGTCTCTTTAGAAACAACCGCACAGCTCGCTTCTTATATACCAAACGAATGCGTCATTGTCTCAGAAAGCGGTATTACCACCAATCAGGATATGAAAACAGTACGCAGTCACGGTGCCGATGCCGTTCTGATTGGAGAAACACTGATGAGAAGCAGCCATATTGCAGAAACCATGGCAGCATTGAGGAAGCAAGTATGAAACAACAATGCAAAATAAAGTTTTGCGGTATCCGCCGTTTAGAAGACGTGACATATATGAATGAATTCATGCCCGATTATGTAGGTTTTGTATTTGCACCAAGCAGACGTCAAGTGTCTCCTGCCGTCGCTATGGCACTGGGGCAGGAACTGCATTCGGATATCAAACGTGTAGGCGTATTTGTAAACGAACCTATAGATAAGCTGATACAAACAGCCCAAACAGCGCAATTAGATGTACTGCAGCTACATGGGGACGAAGATTGCTCCTATATGGATAAATTACATGAAACGCTAAAACAGGAAACGCTGTCATATGAAATATGGAAAGCCGTTCGTGTAAAAGATGAAGAAACAATACGAATGGCAAATCAATTTCAAGCAGATAAATTGTTGTTGGACAGCTTTACAACATTGACTTACGGAGGCAGCGGCAAAGTTGCCAACTGGGAAATCATCCAAACAGCAAAAATAGAAAAACCGTTTTTTCTTGCCGGAGGCCTTACATCGCAAAATATTGTAGAAGGCATAAAAACAGTACAGCCGTACGGGATTGATTTGTCCGGCGGCATTGAAACAGACGGCTGCAAAGACAGAAATAAAATTGCAAAAATCATAGAACTGGTTAGAAATTGTTAAAGAGAAATGAGGTACATCCATGAAGAAAAAAGTAGGCAGATTCGGAGATTTCGGAGGACAATACGTACCCGAAACCGTTATGAATGCTGTTCACGAATTGGAACAAGCATATGATTTTTATAAAAATGACCCACAGTTTCAAAAAGAATTAACAGACCTGTATCACAACTATGCAGGCAGACCTTCCATGCTTTACTATGCGGAAAAGATGACCAAAGATTTAGGAGGAGCCAAAATTTATATCAAACGGGAAGATTTGAATCATACAGGTTCCCATAAAATTAATAATGTATTGGGGCAAGCGTTATTGGCACAAAAAATGGGAAAAAAGCGTTTAATTGCTGAGACAGGAGCCGGTCAGCACGGAGTTGCAACCGCTACGGTAGCTGCTCTGTTTGGTATGGAATGCGAAGTCTATATGGGCGAAGAAGATATGGAACGTCAAGCATTAAACGTATACCGTATGAATTTACTTGGCGCAAAAGTAACTGGCGTAAAAAGTGGTACCCGCACTTTAAAAGATGCAGTAAACGAAGCCATGCGAGACTGGACAGCAAACGTTGAAAATACATACTATTTAATCGGTTCCGCAATGGGCCCTCACCCATACCCTACCATGGTGAGAGACTTTCAAAAAATTATTGGTGAGGAAACAAAACGCCAATTAGAGGCCATGGAACACACACTGCCTGACTGTGTAGTTGCCTGTGTGGGAGGCGGTTCCAATGCCATTGGCATGTTTTATGACTTTATTCCAAATGAAACCGTGCGTTTAATAGGAGCTGAAGCCGCAGGTCATGGTGTGGATACCGCTTTACATGCGGCCACCATGGCAAAAGGCTCCAAAGGAATTTTCCATGGTATGAAATCTTTATTCCTCCAAAATGAAGAAGGACAAATTGATTCTGTTTACTCTATTTCTGCCGGTCTGGATTATCCCGGCATCGGTCCGGAACATGCTCATTTACACACCAGCAAACGTGCTGAATACGTAAGTATTACAGATGAAGAGGCTGTTTGCGCCTTTGAATATTTGTCCCGTATGGAAGGTATCATTCCTGCAATTGAGTCTGCCCATGCAGTAGCTGCTGCAAGAAAAATTGCTCCAACCATGAAACAGAATGAAATTATGGTAATATGCCTGTCAGGACGCGGAGATAAAGACGTATATCAAGTAGCCAGATACAGAGGGGTGGATATTCATGAATAGAATTGACAGCATGTTTGCAGAATTAAAAAAACAAAACAAAAAAGCATTGATTACCTTTATTACGGCGGGTGACCCTGATTTTGATACCACAGAACAGTTGGTACTGGAAATGGAACGTCAAGGCGCTAATCTCATTGAATTAGGTGTTCCGTTCTCTGACCCAATTGCAGAAGGACCCATCATTCAAGAAGCAAGCCTGCGTTCCTTACAGGGCGGAACCACTCTGGAAGGTATTTTTGAATTGGTAAAAAAACTACGCACAAAAACGGAAATTCCGTTGGTATTCATGATGTATATCAATACCATTTATCGTTTTGGAGTAGAGCGTTTCTTTTCTCTATGCCAGGAAACAGGAATTGATGCCGTCATTGTACCTGACCTTCCGTTTGAAGAACATGACGAAATTGATGAATGTGCTTACGCTCATGGCGTGTATCCAATTAATCTTGTCGCTCCAACGTCTAAAGACCGTATTGCTGCCATTGCGGCAAACAGCAAAGGATTTTTGTATTGCGTATCCTCTACCGGCGTTACCGGTGTCAGAAATACATTCCAAACTGATTTTGACAGTTTTTTTGATACAATAAAACAACATGCCTCTATCCCGTATTGTGTTGGTTTTGGCATTTCCTCGCCTGAACAAGTGAAACAGATGAAAACGTACTGCGACGGTGTCATTGTTGGCAGCGCCATTGTAAAAATGATAGGACAAGAACAGAAAAGTTCTGTAGCAACTGTGGGTACATTTGTAAAAAGTCTACGAAATGCTTTGGATGATATTTCTAAATAAAAAAGAGCAGCATATGCTGCTCTTTTTTATTTAGAGATTGCGGTTGGTACCAATACTACGGATTGTTTCCCTAGCTCTTCCCAGCGTTTTGTTACCAAATTTTTATGGTATTTTACAGTACCATTGCTGTTGTATGGATCATTAAAATAATAATAATTTTGGTCTGCTCCTACCAATACCATGCAGTGTTCTCCCGCTGTCCATGTAAACCATTCTCCTGTATCTTCCAGTATCCAGCTATCCCCTACGGAAGTTGGAGCCAAATTAATGCTGGCCCACAGCAATACAGGTATATTACGTTTTACATAGTTATCGACCAACGTATCTATATCCGTATTGGTTGTATCCATCGCTAAAGCTGTATTGCCAACCGCATTATTTAAAGCACTTACAATAACCGGTGCATAACATCCGTATCCTCCGGAAGACCTGGGGTCCCCAATAAAAGCCTGTGTAGGACTTGTACTGGTTAAAAGACCTGTCTCCGTATCAACAAAAATATCCGCTTGCGGAAGATAATCATCAATAAAGTCATCAACGGATACATCATATCCATAATAGGAAAGAACCATAACCGCACTCACAATTTCACATGCTGTAGGATATTCACCTTCTTGTGAAAGATACGGAACATCCAATAGAAAGCCATTGCTTTCTTCTGCCTCTTTTTGATTCACCGTTTCTGCTTTTTCAATTCCGGTATTGCCAAGATTTAAAGTAGACATAGAATCTTCTTGATGAAATAAACCCATTGCTATCAGAACAACTCCTATCACTACCAGAATGGTAATCACAAAACTCACGATGCTAACCAATAAAATAAAACGTTTCTTTTTAAAATATATGTATAAGGATACATGTTTATTTTTCATTTTTACACATTCTTTCCAAAATAACTTTTTCATTCCATTATTTGTAACGATAATATTATGTCATACTATATTACACGTTGTTTGTAAGAATATGTAAAAAAAGTGTAAAAATTTCAACTTTATTTATGCAGATAATTTTTCCAGGCTCATTCCGGCTATTTGCTCCATAGGAACATTGTAAATAAAAATAAACCGATAACCTGAATCCAAGGTATAAATCAACAAAATTTGCTGGTCTTGTATCACAACATCATAAGAATTATGGTCAGAGTTTAAAAAGTTTTCTAACGCTGTAGCAGCTTTATCTTGATAAGGATTTGTCAAACATAAGTGGTACAAATCAGTTGCTGCAATATCTACGATATCGCCTTCAGAAGTAGCATCAGACTCTTTGGAAGTTGTAAACTTATTGTATGCTTCTTCAATTTGAGTTCTATCAGCAGACTTTTGAAGACTCTCTTTATCGGCCACATGTAAATACAATAATTGGCCATATTGGTCTACTGCACAGTTCACAACTTTTGTCTGTTTTACTGCATTGTTGGATACATGATTTGCTTTCTCTTCTATAGCAGGAGATTGCTCGGAATTTTCTCCTGAAAATGAATATCCGGTACATTCAAAATTCTTTAGAAAGTATACCGGAACATTATTTGAAGTTACCTTTTGAAAATGAGATATAAAATCTGTTTCTTTATTCGATTGAGCTGCCTGATTCAGTAAACCGGAAATATGAATTTCACTCAAAAACATCTTATCATCTTCAGTTAAAGATGTCACAGCATCATTTTTATATAATCCCCATGGATAAATAGTGATTTCTTCTTCTCTATTCCAGTAGAGAGGCTGCATTTGAACATTTTCTTCGCCCATATATGTCATTTTATTTTTATAACTTGGAATCCAATATTGCAGACTACTGATTAAAATATATCCAAGGCCCAAAATAGCTGCTGAAATAAGAAGTGTTATAAGAAGCCTGATGACATGAAACTTTTTTTCTTTTTGCCGTGGTTTCATTCGGTCTCCCCCTTTTTATCAAAGATAATACTCACGCAAGTACCCTTTCTAGATTCGCTTTCAATTTGGAGTCTGGCTCCGTGTAATCTTGCAATTTCGGAGCATAACGCCAATCCCAAACCTGCTCCTCCTGCTTTTCTGGTTCGTGATTTATCAATCATATAAAATGGCTGCATAATTTTATTGATTTCTTCTTTTGGAATACCAATACCATGGTCTTTTACGGCAATTGTTAATATTCCATTTGTTTCTTCGGCGAAGACTTCAATTTCCTGGCCGGATTTTGAAGCTTTAATTGCATTGTCAATCAAGTTATAAATCAATGACTTAAATAATTCTTTGTCCACTGACACTTCTATTTTACATACTTTTATATTCAGTGTAATGCCGGACTTAGATAAAGAAATTTGCAGTGCCTGTCCTACTTCTTCCATAATGCTGGTCAAAGGAATGGTTTGCCAATCCAATTGTGTGCTTCCTACTGTAATCAATTCCATCAATTTACCAGACAATGTTTTTAAGCGTTTGGTTTCCTCTACAATAATACCGGCATATTCACGCCGTTCTTTATCATCTACCGTACGTTTAATGCGAAGTAAATCACCAAAGCCCAAAATAGAAGTCAGAGGTGTTTTCATTTCATGCGCCAAATTTGCAATGAAGGTATTTCTGTCTTCTGCAACGCTTTCCAAATCTTTAATATTATGTTCAATTGCTTCCGCCATCTCGTTCATATTACGTGATAATTGAGAAAATTCCGTACTACCTTTTTCAGGCAGTCGTTTGCTATAATTTCCCTGCGCAATTTGTCGTGTTCCTTCATTGATTCTTCGCAAAGGCAACAGTAATAGCCACACTACAATCAATAAAACAGAAGCAATCACCGTTGCACATATCATACTCATTACCAAAACATAGTTTAATTGCTGCTTATATAATGTATAAATTTCTGTTACGTCAGAGGAAGTCATCAAATAATATGGCTGACTCTCCAATATAATTTGAGAAATGACAATTAAATAAGACGCCTCTCCGTCATCTACAATTTCCAGCGCATAACCGCCCAAGCCCTGCACTTGATTTAATACACTGGATTGAGATGCACTTTGCAAAATAGAAACCTCCAATTGTTCCGAACGTCCATTATAGCTAAGCAACCGCCTTTGCCCTGTATATAGCGACAAGCCTATGGTACGTGCACTGGATTGGGGTTCAAACGCAGACTGAGTTACCTGAATTACTTCCTCTTCGGTCAGAAACACTTTATTTTGTTTTAACCGTTCATAAATAACATTATCTTTCAGCATCACGGATAAGTATTTATGCTCAGAAACGGCATTCTGTTCTTCACGCATGACGGTTAATCTATGGCTGTTGGACAGCAGCAAAACCGATGTAACATCAATTGCTAAAATTACCAATGCCAAAGAACACAAAAATATCTTTTGCCAAAGTTTCATTTAGTTATTCCTCTCCAAACGATAACCAAGCTTCGGTATTGTAACCAATTTATTGTGTAATCCCATCTTTTTTCGTATTTGTTGTACGTGTATATCAACCGTACGGGTTTCCCCCATAAATTCATATCCCCATACAGTAGCAAGCAAGCGTTCCCTTGTCAGCGCAATATCCTGGTTTTGCAGGAAAAAAGCAAGAATATCAAATTCTTTTGGAGTTAAACTAACGTAGTCGTCTCCTTTTTTTACTGTATGTTCGTCAATATTCATGGTAATATCACCATAATGTATGGTATTGTTGCTTTTATGTTTTCTACGCAGTACGACTTCAATTCTGGCTAATAATTCCACTGTTTCAAACGGTTTTACAATATAATCTTCCGCACCTAATTTTAGCCCCTTTACCTTATCCATAACATCCTGCAATGCTGTTAGAAAAATAACTGCTGTCTCTTCTTTATCAATGTATTCAATTACTTTAAAGCCGTCCATATCCGGCAGCATAACGTCCAATAAAACCAAATCATAAGACTGAGAAGTTACCAAATCTACAGCTTTTTTTCCGTTATCACATCTCTCAGATTCATATCCGCCAATGGACAACGTCACTTCCAGCATTTTTGCTATATTTACATCATCTTCTACAATTAATATTTTTGCCATTCTTTCACCTCATTTTTAAATTTAATATAGCATTCATAACGTTGTTTTACAACCGTACAGCCCTATTGTTCCAGATTTTTCTACATGTTTTTACAACTCAATTACAAAATGATACATCGAACATAAAAAGCGCTATAGAAAATGAATCTTTCCCATAGCGCTTTTGAGTCAATGTATTTCTTAATGATAAATATCGGATGTTGATTTTCCACTTTCTTCCGGAGATGTTTCATGTTCTTCCACAGACCAAGTCTCTGTATGATGAATAGACATATTATGTTTTCTTTGAGCAAAGGATTTTACATTATTTTGGATGCCTGTCGAAGTATAGACCAGCAGAAACAACATACCTGTTTGTATCCAAAAAATAGTAACATCCGTACAGCCGTGAATTAAAACTGCTGCAAACATGACCAATACCAGAATATTTCTGTTTTTACACACATTCACTTGGAATCGTTTCATCAGCAATTTTAACTGAGTTAAAACATAAAAGAAAATGGCACATCCGCCTACTACACCAAAGTTCAGCAGTGTATCTAAAAATAAATTGTGTGCATGAAAAGTTGGATAACCGCTGTAAGCAGGCCATACTAACTGATAAGCACTTGGTCCCATACCAAATAATGCATGGTCAGCTATACCTTTTAACGCAGTGCTCCACACATCTATCCTGGTGCGGAAGATATCGGTAGTTGTATCAATACGCGGAAATATTTGTCCTGATAATAAAGCAAAAGCAATAATCGCAATGAATAAAAATAAAGCTGTTGCTGACTTCTTTTTTCCTTTTATCATCAGATATATTAACATTGTTAAAAATAATGTCATGCACGATGACATACTCATCGACATATATAGACCAATCAGATTAACCAGAATAATACCTATATACCACTTTCTCATTTTTACATTTTGATTTGTAAAAATACGGTACATAGCAATAATTACTACGAATTCTATCATCATGCCGTAATAATTAGCGTTAGTAAAGGTTGACGGCGGTCTACCGTCTACTGTTACCCCAGGAAACCAAAACATTTGAATTGCAGCAATCGGTACACAAATGATACTGGTAAAACAAGCTACATCCATCATATTGTCAAATAATTTTCGCGTCATGATTGTTTTTCCATAAAACATAACAATCAAGGCCACCAAAAAAACCAGCGAATACATAATTCCTGTAAAATTCATATATACACTGCTGACAATGATTCCATAAATCATAATGCTCATAAGAAATAAGTTAGATGGATTTAAAAATACGGCTTTTCGAGAATTCTTTTGGATAACAGAAACAATTACCACAAAAATCATACACGCCAAAGTGATATAAAAAGGAAGGAAAATAGAAACTGTTAACGAAAGCATTAAAATACTGTTAAAGCCTCCAAGTGTTTTGGTATGTTTCAAAACACCGTTTAATTTTTTTATAATATGTAAACCCTCCGAATATAAAAAATGATATACATTGTTATTATAACATAAAAGAAATTGCAAAGCAATTTTACTCATACAATTACTAAAATATACCGACAATAGCTAAAAGTTCCCTTTATGTGCCTATCTAAAGCTATCATCTTATAAAATATGATATAAAGCTACCCTATATCCAGCCATATATTATGATATATTTTTTTGAACACAATATTTATGTTTTATAAAATTTCATTAAACCAACATAAAAGTTACAAAATAACTTCAATATCATAATTTATCTACAAATTACGGTCAAAATCATGTATAATATGATTATATATGTTTCAGCGCAGGACATATATTAATATATTGAATACTAATATCTAAATAATCCTAATATATTAATATGTAGCTTTATTGGCGTATATAAAAAATATGCGGTAAATCTGTGCTCTAACAATACATATATCTATTATAGGAGATGAATATGCACTTGGACCAAAACAATGTTGAACATACCAAGCCTTCTTCAGAACAATTGCATGGGCTAACAGATGCAGAAGTCCGGCAGCGTATTGAACAAGGGCTCGTCAATCATAATAGTGACATTAAGTCAAAAAGCATCAAGCGAATTGTACTGGAAAATTTGATAACACCCTTTAACATTTTAAACTTTGTACTAGCCGTTATGATTTTAATTGTGGGCTCTTATAAAAATTTATTGTTTATGGGCGTTATTATCTGCAATATTTTTATTGGTACGGTACAAGAAATTCGCGCAAAAAAAACCATTGATAAGCTCTCCTTAATTGCCGAGCCAAAAGCACATGTAATACGCGACGGTATCAAGCAAGAAATTGCCATTCATGATATTGTAATGGATGACATTACTTTTCTTGGAGCAGGCAACCAAGTTTGCTCCGATGCCGTTGTCATTGAAGGTGAATGTGAAGTAAATGAATCATTATTAACAGGAGAATCCGAACCTGTATTAAAGCAACCGGGAGACCATTTACTTTCAGGCAGTTTTATTATCAGCGGCAACTGCCATGCACGTGTAGAACATGTGGGAAAAGATAACTATGCTGCACAAATTACAGATAATGCTAAATATGTAAAAAAACCAAACTCAGAAATTATGCGATGGACAAACCGCATTATTAAATATATTGGGTTTACCTTAATTCCTGTTGGCATTGCCTTATTCTGCAAACAAGTTTTTATATCCCATCAGGGATTCAACGATGCAATTGTAGGTGTTGTAGCAGCTTTAATCGGTATGATTCCGGAAGGTTTAATTTTATTAACCAGCGTTGTATTTGCCGTAAGCATTATACGGCTGTCTCAACACAAAACATTGGTACAAGAACTATACTGTATTGAGACTTTAGCACGCGTAGATGTGTTATGCCTGGATAAAACAGGCACCATTACAGAAGGAACTATGGAAGTAACCGATGTACTGCCACTACACGATACAACCAATGAAGAGTTGAATATTGCATTGGGTTCTTTAATACATGCATTGGAAGACGATAATCCAACGTTTAATGCAGTAAAAACCTATTGTGACCAATATGATAAATTGACCTGTAATCATATTGTTCCATTTTCATCTGCAAGAAAATGGAGCGGTGCTTCATTTGATGAAAACGGCAGCTATATTTTCGGTGCTACAGAATTTATTTTAAAAGACAGTTCTCCATATCAAGAAATTATTAAAGAGTATTCTGAAAAAGGACAACGCGTTTTAATGCTGGCACATTCTCCACATCAAATTCAAGATAAAGAATTGCCTGCAGAAATTCATCCTATGGCATTTTTATTTATCAGCGATAAAATACGTGCGGAGGCTCCCGACACACTGGCTTATTTTGCGGAACAAGGTGTAGACATCAAAATTATTTCAGGCGATAATGCAATTACAGTAGCAAATATTGCAAAAAAAGCCGGTTTAAAAACGGCTGAACAATATGTAGATGCTACCACCCTACAGACACCGGAAGAAATTAAGGAAGCTGCACAAAAATACAGTGTGTTCGGACGTGTTACACCACAGCAAAAGTTAGATTTGGTAAAAGCATTAAAAGAACAAGGCCACACCGTTGCAATGACAGGAGACGGCGTAAACGACGTATTGGCTTTAAAAGAATCCGACTGCAGTATTGCTATGGCTTCAGGCAGTGATGCTGCCAGGACTGTTTCTCAACTGGTACTGCTGGATTCCAATTTTGCTTCTATGCCCAAAATATTAAAGGAAGGCAGACGCTCAATTAATAATTTACAACGTTCCTCTTCCTTGTTTTTAACAAAAACAATCTTTTCTACAATCAATGCAATTTTATTTATCTTTCTACATTTTGACTATCCGTTCCAACCAATTCAACTTACTTTGATTAGTGCATTGACAATCGGCGCCCCTTCTCTCATTTTGGCATTAGAGCCCAATAAGGAACGAATTAAAGGCAAGTACATTGTAAATGTCATACGCAAATCGATTCCAGGTGCTATGACAATGGTATTTAATATCGTGGCACTGGCCATTGTATGCTCATTTATTCATTTTAACAGTACAGAAATCTCAACGCTTGCCGTTATGATTACCGGATTTGCCGGTCTGTTGGTATTATTAAAAGTCTCGTTACCGTTTAACTGGATACGCTGTGCTTTATTCTTTACTATGCTCGGAGCATTTATATTCGCAATTTTTATCTTAAAAGATTTGTTTTCTCTTGCATCAATTACTTTGCCTATGTTCTATTGTTTTTTAGTTTTGGCAGGTTTTGCAATTATTGTTTTTGTACTGTTTTCACTACTAATTGATAAACTATTAAGCAAACAAATTGACCGCTTAGAAACAAAAATAAAATAATCAAAAGCCTTTGCAGAAATTGCAAAGGCTTTTTTAATGAATAACACAAAACTCCACAGCAAATAATCATCCATACAGATGTTTTTACTGTGGAGCGATAAGTGAAGAGAAATAGGAATAGCAATTTATAATGAAAAAGAAAAACAGGTATTGTACTTGTACCAGCTATTAACTTGCTGTTTTCATTTGCAGGCGCAATTTATCGCTTATCATTGCAATAAATTCACTGTTTGTTGGCTTACCTCTTGTATTGTGAATGGTATAACCAAAATAAGAATTTAATACATCTACATCGCCACGGTCCCATGCAACTTCAATTGCATGTCGAATTGCCCTTTCTACACGAGAAGATGTTGTTTCATAACGTTTTGCCACGGATGGATACAGCTGTTTCGTCACAGCATTTATAATTTCAGGGGTTTCAATTGCCATGATGATGGAATCTCTTAAATAATGATATCCTTTAATGTGTGCAGGAACTCCAATTTGGTGTAAAATTTCTGTTACTTGAATTTCTAATGATGGCAGGTGATTCACGTTGTTTTCCTCCAATTTATCTTCAATTTTATTTTGATAACCAGTTAATTGCAGCATTCTGTCTGCTAAATCTTGTGCATGAAATGGCTCTACTGTAAAGTAAGAGACACCGTTACTCATCAATTCATGTTCCAACGTAGGACTGCTGAATGAAGATTTTACAAAAAATAACGGTTTTTTATTTATTTTTAAGCGTTGTAAAGAACGGATGACACCGATTCCGTCTAAATGCGGCATAAATAAATCCATTAACACTAAGTCTGGTTGTTCCTCTTCAATAAAATCTAATACTTTTAGGCCGTCTTTTGGAGCAAAACATAGCTGAAAGCCTGCATTTTCAAATACTTTTGCGTACTCTCTATTAAATTCGTCACGTTCACTTGAAATTAATAATTTTAGAGCGTTTTTCATATTTTCTCCCCCTGTTTTTTTAGTGCAGATACATATTACCATATAATGGAAATATTGGCAATAGTTTGTAAGATTAAATTTTTAAATTGGGAGAAAATAAGAATATTCTACAAATAAAATTGTCGAAAATAATTTTTTAGGAGGCTTTTTGCACAGACTCTTGTTCCATTGAAACCAGATTCTCTACCATATTCTCTGCAAAAATGCCATATCCTCTGGTAGGATCATTTAAAAATACATGAGTTACGGCACCAACAATTTTACCATTTTGAATAATAGGACTTCCACTCATGCCTTGTACAATGCCACCTGTTTTTTCCAACAAAACTTCGTCCGTCACCAAAACAACTAAATTTTTTACTCGGGAAGAATTTTTGTATTCTATGCTTTCAATGGTTACATTGTAATATTGAGGTTCTCCGTCAGCTACCGTCGTTAAAATTTGAGCCGGACCTTCTTTCACCTCTTGTTTCATCGCAACCGGCAGTGCTTGTTGTTCTACGGGGGAAGCATCCAGTTGACCATAAACACCTTCATCAGAATTAATAAACAAATTGCCAATTGCTTGGTTACTGCTAAAATAGCCGCGCAGTTCCCCAGCAGCACCTTTCTGGCCTTTTGTAACACCACTAATCGTTACAGGGACAATATCACCATTTTTCATAGGCATTAAACTATTTGTGTCAACATCACAAATACCATGTCCCAATCCTCCGAATAATCCGTTTTCAGGATTATAAAAAGTGACTGTACCAATACCTGCCGTACTGTCCCTTACCCACAAGCCGCCTTTGTAAGATCCGTCTTGTGATGATTTTACAGGATTTAAGGAAATTTCTAATGTCTCGGTATCACGTTTTACTGTTAACACCAAAGGTTCACCGTTACAATCTTGAATTGCTTTTGATACTTCTTCGTTTTCGTTCACAGTTTCACCATTAACATTAGTGATGATATCTCCAATTTTTAAACCGGCTTCTGTTGCCGGATTTGTCTTACCGGATTCAGAGTCAATGTCGGACATTCCGACGACTACTACACCATTGGTAAACATTTTAATTCCAAAAGGTGTACCGCAAGGTACCAACATCAAAGGCTCTGTTACATCCACATGGACCGTTTTAATCGGTATGGTGTTAAATAATAAAATATCTGCGTCATATTCACCGGTTGAACGATTCATAGAAATAACATCTACTTCATTTTCTGTTGCCGGCTCTGTACTGAAACCAAGTGTTTGTAAATCTAATTCTTGCCCTTCTACCACTCTGAAGCTGTCTGGAAGGGTTTGTTCGGCAATACCAACAGTTATGCCAAATGCCAGTACAAACGCGGCTGCAACACCGCTTAAAGCTCTAAAAACATTTTTCATATTACCATTGATTCACCTCCTTTTGCGCGGCTTATATATAATCTGCCACAAAAGAGAAGGTTTTATTTTGGTAATTAAATAAATGAGGTGTAAATAATAGAACTTTTATTGCCTAATCAACAAGTTGCTGTTTTCGCAGAAACAGATTGGTATATTTTTTCTCAATCATTTTCAAATTTTTAAATGGGGAGACAATAAAAACAAAAATAATTTGGATATACTATTTATGGTGTCCTCTATAAATGTATTTGTTTTTTTCGTTTATTTCTTTTACGTACAGCAATCAAAATTCCTGCCGTCGCAGCACTAACAACAATTACCAAACCAAATGCAAGAATATGTACAGTGGGAGATGTTTGATCCTCAGATTTGTTTTCAATGGTCATTGCTGCTGCATGCTGTGTTGTTTGCTCGTCATCATTTGTTTCTCGCGCATGAATAGTATTCCCTTGAGATAATACGCATATACCAATAGTCAACAGCGCCATCACAATGATAAAAACAGATTGTAACTTTCTAAACCTTTTTCTGCTAAACTCACTCAACATATGCTCTCTTCCCTACATTTTAAAATTCATTGGTAACAAATTAGTTACAGTTTATCACAGCTTTGTCACCATTTCAAGTGAAATACGATATTTTGTTACTTTTAACGGTATAATACGTGTTAATACCCCATTATGTAGTGTAACGCTCATTGTATATTAGGAGAGAAATTGTCTTCTTCTGCGATAAAACCACAGATTATGTCGAAAAAAGATGTATTATTTTTTGTTGATAAAAATAATTATGACATGAAAATCCGCATAGATACCGCACTTAATAAAAGAAATTTTAATTTTTTGTGTAAATAACAAAATTTTTGTAACTTTTACCATATCTTTGTAACTTAACAAAAATAAATAGAATACACATCATTATAAGTGATGCATTTTTAATAATTGTAAGTTTTAGCAGTATAAAAATATCAAATACATTCTGTAATGACAAAACTTTAAAATACGTCTTTCTAATACATGATATCCAAAAACGAATGAATCATTATTGTAAACATGCTACAACAGTATAATTTTTAAATGCAGAATACTCACAACCAAACACTTTGCATAAATAAAATTTCATAGGCAATCAAAGATATCCAACAAAACTCCAACAATACAAACATCTTATCACAAATTTATAAAACGCTATTCCAAACAACTATGATAAACAATGTTTCAAACAAGACTACATAAAAACGCTCCGGTCAAGTAATCCGTTGTAGAATACTTGCCGGAGCGTTTTACATGTTGTTTCAATTTTAACATAAACAGAACTGTTTATACTAAATCAAAACATAATATTTAATTTCGCTTTTTAATCAATACTTTCAAGTTAACAAAACATTAAGCGTTTTTGTTTAAAGCTTTTTTCTCAGCTTGTTCAATCATAACACGTTCTACGATTAGGATGAACCAACCTGCTAGTACGAATGCGATTGTGCAGCTTGGGAATCCGAAGGCACCCAAGATGGTTTGTGCACCGAAGTTGATAAGGCTGGTCATAACCAAACCAAGGAAGAACAAGAACCAGTATCTTCCGGAGTTGATTCTGCTCTTGCAGAAGGTATCCAAAGCACCAACAGTAAGAATGGAGCTGTAACCATAAAGAGCAAGACCCATTTGACCCATGTCAGCGCCAAATAGTAGACCCATGCCAATAGCAAATCCTGTAGCAAGTAAAGCTTTTAATGCAAAATCCCATTTATACCAGAAATATGCTGCGATAACAATTAAGGAAGCAATAAAGCCGTCTGCAACATAAATTTCTTCAAATGCATTGATTGCAAATAGACCCCAGTGACTTGAAGTCATAGAGCCCCAATCCCAGCCCATGGAGTTCCAGTCAAAGCCAGTCATCCAGCTGCCGCCGTTACCGGTTAGACCATTCTCTAAGAATGTGTTCATACCTGTTCTTAACACTGGGTCGTTACCAACAGCCAATAGGTCTGTTTGGAAGCTGATTGCTGTGAAGAACCAAACCATCACGATGAATGGGAATGTAAAACCAGGTAGACCGAAGTGATTTGTAAATCTGTTGATGAACATTTGCAATGGAACGCACAAAATGCATCCTACAACCAACATGATCCATGCAGACCACCAGTTACCTGCAGCATCAGCAGATGCTGTGAATGTACATGAGCCGATAGCAATCAGGTTCGGACAGAAGCCGAATAGTCCTGAAGTAATTGCATCTCTGTCAGCGCCCATGAGATATGCAACAAGGTTAGCAAGGTTTACGCCGATAAATGCGAATACCATAATTCTCCAGCTATACCAGTTACCAAAATCCCAACCATTCATTTCAAGGCCAGCGATGAAGAATGATATGAAGATTAAAAATCCTGCGATAACGTTTTCAATGAAAACCACCTGTCCAATACCATTAAAGAAAGCTCTAATTGGTTTTGGTAATGATTTAATATCAATGCCCATTTTTCTCTCCCCCTAAGTCTTTTTCAAACTAACTGTCGTCGGTTTGCTTTGTTGATTTGCAACTAATGTATCAAATCGGTCCTCCCTTCTGTGTTTTTCAAATCAACCTCTTTTTTGTCACAGTGTTATGCTTAACACTGCAATCATTATAAATTTATAACATCCGTTATAATTTATAACTTATTTTATAAAAAAAATATTTATTTGTCAAGAGCTAATATCGAATATTATATATATTTATATATATAATAAGGAAGCAAACTGTCATCAAAACTTATAAAAACCTTTATAAATTCTTTTACAAACTATACATTACATACAACCCGTTTACAAATTTATGCAAATCTATTCATAATTCGGTCACACATTCCCATGAGTTATCGAGTATACTATTAACCATAGTAAAACAGTATAGTTTCAGCTGTTTTTGTGAAGTACAAACAAGTCATCATGAAATAAAAGCAGCCAAAACGGCGCTAAACTCCATGTTTGGTCAATTTATTGCAAAGCCCCGGCTACTGCTTCGTTGGCAGCCTTTTTTATTACGTGTTTCAAATGATAAAATGATAACCTCCTCTCCCTCACAATAATCCGCTTTTTCAGAATAGATATCATAAATTTATAACATAAAAATTTTACTCTTAACCTAACCCTCTTTTCTAAAATATATCTTTATACATTGTACAATATGTCATATAGACATCATATATGTTTTCCAAAACACGCTCCATGATATTTTACTAAAAAATAATAAAAAGCTGCAAAATTTGCAGCTTTTTTTGACATTCCAAAAAAGTACTCCACAGAACGTGGGTACTTTTTTATTTTTATAGAAATGCTTTTACAATTTCGTCGGTTTTCATGCTACGAGAGCCTTTTATCATCATAGCATCTTCTTTTTTCACAATTTCTTTTAAAACATGAATGGCTTCCTGATTATTCTTACACATAACTACCGTCATGTCAGGCTTCACAGAAATTGCTCCTTCTGCAATTTTCACCGCTCTTGGGCCAACTGTAATTAATACATCCGTTAATGTACTTCCTACGGCAACTCCTGTATCAAAATGTGCTTGTTCGCTCATATCTCCCAATTCCATCATATCCGCCAAAACAGCTATTTTTTTCCCTTGATTGGGTAAACTGCAAAGTACATCAATTCCGCTTTTCACAGAATCGGGACTGGCATTGTAAGAATCGTCAATTACGGTAATATCATCTATATGATAAACCGTTTGTCGCATTTCAGGCGGCTGATATTCATTTAGTTTTTCCACCACTTTATCTAAATTCAATCTCATAGTCTGTGCGACAGCAATTGCAGATAATGCATTTAATACATTATGTATGCCCAATACAGGCAAGGTAACTTTAGAAGTATAAGTTGGAGTATGTACTGTAAATGTTGTCTTCATACCATCTGTTTGTATGTCTTCGGCACGATAGGTACACCAAGGTTGTGTACCGTAATATACAACAGGCAGTGTGGTTGTTTCGCAAATGCTTGCCAACATCTCGTCATCGCCGTTTAAAAACATAATGGAATATTCATCAAAAGCATCCGCAATTTTTAATTTTTCATGCATAATATGTTCTCTGGTTTTCAGCTGCTCGATATGCGCAATACCAATGTTCGTTACCACCGCGTAATTGGGTTGTGCAATATGTACCAAACGTTCCATTTCTCCAAATTCACTGATACCCATCTCAATCACAGCGGCTGTATGCTCTTTTTCAAACTGAAACATGGTTAGAGGCAATCCAATCTGACTGTTGGAGTTGCCTTTGGTCTGCATTACATTTTTTTCAGCTGACAGCGCCAGCGCAATCATTTCTCTGGTGCTGGTTTTTCCAACGCTTCCTGTCACACCTACCACCGGCACTTGAAATTGGTTGCGATAAACAGTGGCAATTTGCTGCAGTGCATCTTGCGTTTGCTCCACATAAATCCAACAATGGGCAGAATCCTCCATAGATGTATGCTCTTGTGTTAAAGCAGCGACTGCTCCTTTATCAAATGTTTGCTGAATATATTGGTGCGCATCTGTTTTTTGACCTATAATCGGTACAAACAAAGCCCCGGGTTCTATTAATCTGCTGTCGGTTTCAACAGAGGTAATTACGGTTTCAGGGTCTCCACACAACAAAACGCCGTTGCATGCTTTTACAATATCTTTTACAAGCATTTGCATATTCCGTTCCTTCTTTCACATCCAAATTATGCATTTCTCATGCTAAGATTCAACTCTTTTACAATCTCATGTTCATCAAAGGGGTATTTTACACCCTCTATTTCTTGGTAATCCTCATGTCCTTTTCCGGCTAACACCACAATATCTCCCTGCTGTGCATGCTGCATGCAATACGCAATGGCTTCTTTTCTATCCGGTACCACTACATATGCTCCATTTGTTTTTTCAAGACCTACTTTTATGTCTTCAATGATATCCATTACCGGTTCAAAACGGGAATTGTCGGCTGTTACAACGGATAAATCTGCCAGTTGACCGCAAACTTCCCCTACCTCAAATCGTCTTGATTTAGAACGGTTTCCTCCTGCACCAAACATACAAATAATACGGTTTGGGTGGTATTCTTTTAACGTTTTTAATAAGCTTTCCATGCTGACTGCATTATGAGCATAATCAATTAATAATGTGTAAGGACCGTCTACAGGTATCATTTCTACTCTTCCCTTTACTTTTACGGTATCCAAGCCTTTCAAAACGTGTTCCTGTTTGACCGGAAAATAAGAACAAGCTGTAATTGCGGCTAATGCATTGTATACACTGAATTTACCGGGAATCGCCACGTCTACCTGTAAATCACATTTTCCATCCAATTGAAAATGAACGCCCAAATATCCGGGTTTACTAATCAAATGTTCCTTACTTGCATGATAATCCGCTATATCCGAAAATCCGAATGTAGCAATATTTTCACAGGTATTGCCATCTATCATTCTTTTCCATACCGCATCATCGCAATTGACTGCCCCAAAACGACACTGTTTGAATAACATTTGCTTACACTGCAAATACTCTTCCATGTCTTTGTGCTCTACACCGCCAATATGATCTTCTGAAAAATTTGTAAATACGCCTACTTCAAATGTCATACCTGCTGTGCGAAATTCTCTTAATCCAATGGAAGATGCTTCTACCACTGCAGCTTTGCACCCCATGTCTACCATTTTTCTTAAATATTTCTGCATTTCGTAAGACTCAGGGGTAGTATTACTGGTAGGGTACACGGTTTCTCCGATTAAAACACCTACGGTGCCGATTAAACCTGTGGAACAGCCTGCTTCTTCCAAAATAGAACGAATCATATAGGCTGTCGTGGTTTTCCCTTTTGTTCCCGTTAAACCAATCACAGGGATTTCTTTTGCCGGATGACGGAAAAATGCAGACGACATCATCGCCAAGGCTTGACGCGTATGAGATACCTTAATAACAGGAATCTCATACGTAACAGTTACATCGTTCTGTACAATTAATACAGCCGCTCCTTGTTCGACTGCCTGCTGTGCAAATGTGTGACCGTCCACAGTAGCGCCCTTTAAACAGATAAACGCACAACCTTTTACCACCTTACGTGAGTCATATACCAAATCGGTAACAGTTACATCTTGAAAATTGGTTGCTGTATAAGAAATATCGGCTAATAATTCAGCTAAACGCATGGAATATCCCCCTATTCTTCAGTATCTTGATGATACAATAAAGCCATGGCTCATGTCAAATGCCGCCTTGCGATTTTCCACAAATATTGCTATGATACATATAGATAAAAATATGATTCATAAATAGAGAGGCTGGCAATAGAATGTTTAAAATATTTATTGTGGAAGACGAACTGACAATACGTACAGAATTAAAAACATTATTAGAAAAATATGGCTACGAATGTATTACAACAGACGATTTTACTTCTGTTCTATCTGCAATCGAAGCGACCTCTCCTCATCTGATATTATTGGACATCAACCTACCGCATTTTGACGGTTATCATATTTGCCGAGAAATACGCAGTCATTCTCAAATACCTATTATCATTGTTACCAGCCGCAACAGTGATGTGGATGAGCTTATGAGTATGAATTTGGGTGCAGATGATTTTATCACAAAACCGTACCACACCCAGATATTATTGGCACGTATTGCCGCATTATTAAAAAGAAGCTATCAAACAGACCATGAATCTCAATTGGAACACAACGGCGTTATACTGTCGCTATCAGACAGTACCATCACAGCCAATGGTCAAACTGCAGAGCTTACAAAAAATGAATTAAAAATTCTACATTTATTGATGCAAAATAAAGGTACCATCCAATCCAGAGATGAACTCATCAATGCATTATGGCAGACGGATGAATTTATTGATGACAATACACTCACAGTGAATATCAATCGTCTGCGTAAAAAATTAGAAAGCATTGGTGTAACAAACTACTTAAAAACCAAACGTGGTATGGGGTATATTGTATGAGATTCCGTCAATATTTAAAAGATCACTGGATACTGTTTCTCTGTCTCTTTTTTGCAATGTTACTAATCAGTTGCTTGTTATTAATTATGCGGCTTTCCGGCGAAGGAATTCTTTTTATCAATCTGCTGGTATGGATGTTTTTATTGATTGCTATTTTGATAGATTTTATACGTAAGAAAAAATTCTATGACAATGTAATGCATAATTTGGAAACGTTAGATAAGAAGTATTTGCTGCATGAACTGCTGGATCCCCCACATTTTGCGGAAGGAGACATCTTATGCGAAGTACTGTATCAATGCAATAAATCCATGGCAGATGAAGTGTCTGTTTACAGAAACCATTCCAAAGAATATAGAGAATATATCGAAACATGGGTACATGAAATTAAAACACCCATTGCCTCGGCATCTTTGGTCTACGAAAATAATAAAACACCTGCCACACAAAGTATGTATGAAGAAATTTTAAATATTGAAAATTTTGTGGAACAGTCTTTATATTACGCTCGCAGCAATTATGTAGAAAAAGATTATGCTATCAAGTCATGCAATTTAAAAGACATGGTAGCAACCACTTTAAAACAACATTCCAAACAGTTAATTGAAAATAAAACGGCAATTGAAATGAAACAGTTAGACGTCACAGTGTTTACAGACAGTAAATGGGTACAATTTATATTGGGTCAGCTGGTTTTGAATGCAATCAAATATCAATCTCCCAAACGACCTCTCCGCCTCACTTTTACTGCGGAAAAAGAAGCACAGCACGTTTCACTTCTGATACAGGATAATGGAAGCGGTATTGCGGAACAAGATATAGGACGTGTATTTGAACAAGGATTTACAGGAGAAAACGGACGTAATTTTGCAAAATCTACAGGTATGGGATTATTTATATGCAAAAAACTGTGCGGAAAATTGGGACTTTCCATTTCACTGGATTCTGTTTTGGGACAAGGTACTACTGTCACCATTACATTTCCGGTTGGTAATATGCATTTATTAGAAGATTGAGTCATCAGCCTGCCAAGGCTGATTTTTTATTTTTAGGAATCTTACAAATTCGTAAGGTTGATGTAAGCCAAATCCATGGTACCAATGCAGAAAAATGTGTATACTAAGATTACAAAATCACAAAAGGAGCCATGGTAATTATGCAACCCATTTTAAATGTAAGTAATATAGAAAAATACTACGGCAACAAAGGTATGGTGACCAAAGCCGTAGATAACATCAGTTTCTCTGTCAATAAAGGAGAATTTGTTGGAATCATGGGCGCTTCGGGCAGCGGTAAAACCACCTTGCTCAATTGTATCTCCACCATTGACACCGTTACTTCAGGACATATTTATGTAGATGGTAAAAATATCACCACCATGAAATCAAAACAGCTTTCAGCCTTTCGAAGAGAACAGCTTGGTTTTGTATTTCAAGATTTTAATCTGCTGGATACCTTAACAGCATACGAAAATATCGCTCTGGCTTTGACCATTATCAAAACTCCCGTAAAACAAATTGAAGCCAAAGTAAACTATGTGGCCAAAGCATTGGGAATTTCAGAAATATTAAAAAAATATCCTTATCAATTATCCGGAGGTCAAAAACAAAGGGTAGCCTGCGCAAGAGCAATTATTACACAGCCTTCTTTAATTTTGGCGGATGAACCGACCGGCGCTTTGGATTCCAAGTCAGCTCGTATGCTGCTGGAAAGCTTTGAAACATTAAATCATGACTTATCCGCTACTATTTTAATGGTAACGCATGATGCTTTTACAGCCAGCTATTGTCACCGCATTTTATTTATTAAAGACGGTAAAATATTCAATGAATTGATTCGTGGAAACAGCACTCGAAAAGAATTTTTTGATAAAATCATATCGGTTGTCACACTATTAGGAGGTGACAATTCCAATGTTTTTTAAGCTTGCCATTCACAATGTCAGACGCAGTTTACGCGACTATGCAATTTATTTTTTAACGCTTACGTTTGGCGTATGTCTGTTCTACGTATTTAACTCCATGGATTCTCAACAGGCGATGACTTCCTTGAATTCAAATCAGAGAGAGATTATTCAGCTGTTGACTTCCGCCATTGGCTATGTATCCATTTTTATTTCCTTTATCTTGGGCTTTTTGGTTGTCTACTCCAACCGCTTCTTAATGAAACGACGCAAAAAAGAATTGGGCATTTACATGCTGTTAGGCATGGATAAAGGAAAAATTTCACGTATCTTAATTATAGAGACTTTGCTAATTGGTATCTTCTCATTGGGAATTGGATTAGCGGTAGGTATTTTTGCTTCACAAGGATTATCTGCAATTACAGCAGGTATTTTCGAAATGGATTTATCTTCTTTCCAATTCACCTTTTCATTGAGCGCATTTTATAAGACGCTTTTATATTTTGGTATTATTTTTCTCATTGTAATGATATTTAATACCATTTCTATCTCAAAATACAAATTGATTACCTTGCTTCAAGCAAGCCGAAAAAATGAATCATTCAAAGTTAGAAACATCTGGATTTCAATTATAGCATTTATCGTATCCATCGCTTGTTTTGCCGCTGCATACTATTTGGTTTTAACAAGAGGTTGGGAAAGCGGAGGAATGCTTTTAACCTGTATTATTCTCGGCTGCGTAGGTACTCTGCTGTTTTTCTTCTCTCTTTCAGGTATTTTGTTGCGAGTCATCAAAGCAAATAAAAAACTTTACTACAAAGGTCTGAATATGTTTATTTTCAGACAAATCAGTTCTAAAATTAATACTGCATTTATTTCAATCGGCCTTATTTGCTTAATGCTGTTTGTGACCATGGTAACGTTTTCTGCGGGTATCAGTATTGCGCACGCTTCTTCCCAGGCAGTAAAATCAGCTGCTCCTTATGATATCTCTATTACCAAATCTATCTACCAAAGTGACACACAAACACAACCTACGGAAAATAAAAAAGTAACGGAAACTTTCCAGTTACAAAGTCAATTAGACTTGTATTCCAAAAATTATTTTGAAATAGCACTATATAATAACTTGCTTACCATGTCTGACTTGCCAAATGTATTACCTGATGTTCCCTCTACAGCACAAAATTCTCCAATGAGAGCAGTTTCTCTCTCAGATTACAACCGCGTTTTGGAATCTCAAGGAAAAGAACCAATTTCACTTGGAGACAATGAATTTGCTATCAACTGTAACAGTTATTTGGTAGAACCGTACTATCACATGGAAAATAATCAATCCATCACTTTCAACGGTAAAGAATATCAGTTGGGAATCCATAAACTATTACAAGAAACTTTGTCTACAGATTATTCATTGATAGACTCCGGAACCATCGTATTGCCTGATTCCGCACTCAATGGATTGACTCCTAATAAGCATATACTAAATGTACTGTACCGACAAAGCGACAGCGATTATGCTCAGGGAGCTACAGAAGCCTTTCAAAACAGTATTATAGAAAACATTCAAAACAATGGAACGAATAACGAAAGTTATGGCTACTCGATTATTGATAAAGAAGGCGTTTATCAAAGTAATGTAGGAACCAGCGTCATTGTATCCTTTATTGCAATTTATATTGGCTTAATTTTCTTAATTACGTGCGTAGCTATCCTTGCATTGCAGCAGCTTGCAGAAGCATCTGATAATACAGTACGCTATAATCTTCTTAGAAAATTAGGTGCAGATCCAAAAATGATTCATCATGCACTCTTTACACAAATTGCAATTTATTTTGCTATGCCTTTACTGCTTGCAATTGTCCATACCGTGGTAGGTATTAAATTCTCTAGTACCATGGTACAGATGTTTGGTTCAGGTACAAGTATTCTGACAATGTCCTTAGTAACAGCAGGCATTATGTTAGTGGTATACGGTGGTTATTTCTTAGCAACCTATTGGGGATGTAAGAGTATGATAAGACCTAAGAAAAATTAATATCGCTTATGAGACACTTTCTATATATCAAATAAAAATCAGCTCCGTATAAATACGGAGCTGATTTTTATTCCATGAAACATACTCGTGTAATGTGATTCTTATTTTGCAGCAAGTACATAATCAAAATTTATGAATATTGCTAAAAATATTTTCACATTTATCTGACAGAAATTTAAAAAGCCATTTATCATATGTTATCCCTATAACAAAGAAAAATAAAAAATATATCTGTTAGCAGGAATACTGTAGAAAATATCTCCTGTAAACTGCAAAGCGTTTTTTCTATGCTATAACAACCTTGCAATCGTATCAAAATTCTAAATTTTGACGATTGGTAAGAACGTTGTAGCCTTTATATGTTAAAAATTGCACAGCAATTTTTTCTATGCTATAATAACCTGAAAAGAATACAACCCTATCGGGAGGAAAACGATATGTTGCTTACCGTAGACATTGGCAATACTCATATCATTATTGGAGGATTTCAAATAAAAGATAAATCCGTTGCGCAAACGCCTTCATTTATCGCTCGTTTTTTAACGGAACATCGTAAAACAGACGACCAATACGCCATGGCAATCAGCCAGCTGTTATCCCTGTATCATATTGAGGAGCATTCCATCCAAGACGTTATCATCTGTTCCGTTGTGCCGGAATTAAGTGATACGATGAAACAAGCATTTATAAAAGTAACCGGCATTACACCTATGTTATTGGGTCCCGGAATCAAAACCGGGCTAAATATCAGAATTGATAATCCCGCTCAATTAGGAGCCGATTTGGTAGCCGGTGCAGTAGCCGCTGTTGCAAAGTATCCGTTACCTTGCATCATTTTTGACCTTGGCACTGCAACCACCATCAGCGTTATTGATGAAAAAGGTTACTTTTTAGGCGGCACAATATGCGCAGGCGTTTCCATTACACTGGAAGCACTTGCAAACAAAACTGCATTACTCCCCCATATTAATATTGAAAAACCCAAAACAGTCATCGGCACCAATACCATTCACTCTATGCAATCCGGTGCTATTTACGGTACAGCTGCTATGATAGACGGCATAGCAGACCGCATTGAAGAAGAATTGGGTCAGCCGGCAACACTTGTAGCAACCGGCGGTTTAGCCGACATTATCATACCTGTTTGTAAAAGAAAGTTGGAATTAAGCGAGCATCTGTTGTTAGATGGACTACGTATGATTTATCAAAAAAATAAAGTACACACAAAACATACAAAATAAGCAGTATTTCCTTATCGATATGAGCGAAAACTGCTTATCGCCAGATAAAACAGTTTTTGTTTTCATATAAATATGAAATGCGCTGCATCTAAAAAGAGCAGCAGCAAGGAGGAATTTTTTATGAAACGAAACGCCTTAATTAAGATGGTGCAATTCTCCATCTTACTGGCACTGGAAGTCATCATGTGCTTCACACCTTTGGGTTCAATCCCAATAGGACCTATGGTAGCAACATTGGCTATGATTCCTGTTATCCTTACCGGTATTTTACTTGGTGTGGGAGCCGGCGCAGCTATGGGATTTTTTGCAGGATTATTTAGCTTTATTGTATGGACTTTCATCTCGCCCGGACCAACTGCATTTGTTTTTACACCGTTTGTCTCCATTGGAGATATTCACGGCAACGGTTGGAGCCTTGTCATCTGTTTTATTCCCCGTATTTTAACAGGTGTTGTTGCAGCTGTAAGTGCAAAAGGGTTTGCAAAGCTATTGCATTACAAATTTTCTATTTTCACTTATAGTCTTTCCGGTATTTTAGCCAGCCTTACCAATACGTTTTTGGTATTAGGCGGTATTTACCTATTTTTTGGGCAGAGCTACGCATCTGCTTTGGGAATTGCTTATGAAGCTCTGCTGGGAGCCATTGGTCTAACCATACTTACCAACGGTATTCCTGAAGCTGTAGTTGCTGCAATTACATCTTATGCAATTGCTTATCCAATACGAAAATATGTTATGAAAGACCCTAATTTACGTCAAATAAAAGAAAAGAAATAATAATAGCAATATCCCTGTCAGTTAGTAACTGACAGGGATATTTTTTAATCGTAATTATACAGGGCAGCCACAATCTTTTTTACGGAAAGTTTCACATAATGTTTGATTTTTATCTTTTGTCTCTTGGTTCTCACTGTCTACACAAATGCTGTCTGCCTCACACAGTCCATCGCTGTAGTGTACACAAGTAAATACATTACAGTTTACCTGCAATGCATGATTTGGTACATCATGACGTATTGCATTATTTTTTGCAGCACTTTTATTTTCAAAAGAAGCGCAACATGTCTCACAACAATCTTCTGCATCCAAACCTGCAACTTGTATATCAGGACGGCAACATTGATACTGAGCATTGCTTGCACAAGATGTAACATTGCACTTTAGACCTGTCATAGTCATACACCTCATCTTAATTGATTGATATTTTTTACTGCCATAGGCAACAATACTATTGTGCTCCATAACCGCACTAATATACGGACTTCCCATACGGTTGCACAGATACGAACCGATTGTCATGATTTGTAATTGTTTCGCTTTGCAAGATGTGCTATACTAGTTAAAGTGAATAAAATAATCAATTCAAAATCGAAACAATTGCATAAGGGATGAGCTATATGAATCAAAAAAAGAAACTTTATGGTAAAATTTTATTACCAACCGCTTTGGCCGCAGCATTACTTTCTCTTACTGCATGCGGAAGCGGCGATTCTAACAACGCTAGCACGATAGCCAGTATTACTAACGAATCTTCTGCAGTCTCAACCGTAAACGGAGAAGTACCTTACACTTTTTTCGATGATGCTGTGTTTGTCGGCGACTCCGTTTCTTTAAAACTAAATTTATATGTAAGCGCACAACGAAAAAATGACAATGCTTTTATGGGAACTGCGCAATTTTTAACACCAGGAAGTTATGGTACCGGAAATGAACTAAAAGAATTGGGTTCAGATAATTCCGTACATCCAAGCTATAACGGAACTGAAATGTATTTGGCCGATGCCATTGAAGCAATGGGTGCCAAAAAAGTATTTATCATGCTTGGTATGAACGACATTGCGGTTTACGGAAACGACGGTGCCGTGAAAAACATGGAAACCGTATTGGCGCAAATAAAAGAAAAGAATCCGGACACAACCATCTATGTGCAATCAATGACGCCAATCGTCGGTACTGCACAAACCGGCTCTTTAACAAATGAAAATCTGAATATTTACAATACAGGTCTACAAGCCATGTGTGAACAAAATGGATATATTTATTTAGACGTTGCGTCTGTCATGAAAGACGATGAAGGAAATTTAAAACGCGAATATTGCAGTGACCCTGACAACATGGGGGTACACTTCACTGATGAGGGCTGTAAAGTCTGGATTGATTATTTACGTACACATGTATCATAACCAAATTTATATATTTTAAAAGGAGTGTTGATGGATTATGAAATTTAAAAAATCTGTTCCTATCATTTTAGCAGCGCTTGCACTTTCTGCTGCATTAATCGGTTGCTCCGGGGGTGCTACTTCTTCAGGCAGCCAAACGACCGACAGTTCCGTAACTGCCACTGCAAATGCTTCCCCTGAAGATATTGCTGCTAAAATTAAAGAATCTGTTACTTTAACAGATATGCAGCCATTAAGCGAATCTGATATTTCTTCCATGTACGGCATCGATTTAAATGATGTTACTGCATTTGCCGGAGAAATTGATTCAACCGGTTTGCGTACCGATGAATTTCTGATTATTGAGGCAAAAAACAACGAGAGTGCAGACCGAATTTTAACAAAAATGAAAGCTCGTCAAACACAAAGAATGAATGAAGCAAAAAACTATAATCCAGAAGGATATGCAACTGTACAAAAGAGTCCTGTTGCTAAAAAAGGCAACTACGTTTACTTATTCTTCTCTGAAGATGCAGATACCATGGTTAATATTCTAAACGAAAATGTAAAATAAATAAAAAGAGATGTTCAAGTAGTATTTTCTGAACATCTCTTTTTTATATTTGAGAAAATATGTCTCCTAAATTTTCTTGTAATACCAAATCTGCTTTTATATCCAAAGAAGTTGCAGAACGGTTAATCATGACCAAGCGCTCTCCACAAAAATATTGTATAAAACTTGCTGCAGGATAAACCGCCAGAGAAGTTCCCCCTACAATTAACAAATCTGCCTGCTGAATTTGCGAAATACTTTGTTTTATCACCATTTCATCCAGTGCTTCTTCATAAAGAACTACATCAGGTTTTATCATCCCGCCACAGCTGCAAATAGGAATGCCATAACTATCTTTTATCGTATGAACATCATAGAACGTTCCACACTTCATACAATAGTTCCTGTAAATAGAGCCATGCAGCTCCAGTACACGTTTACTTCCTGCCAGTTGGTGAAGTCCATCAATATTTTGCGTAACAATACAGGATAATTTTCCCTCTTCTTCCCACTGCGCCAGTTTGAAATGGGTAATATTTGGCTTTACATCCAGCCAAAGAACTTTTTCTTTATAAAAATGATAGAATTCTTTTGTATGTTCCATAAAAAAGTGATGGCTGAGAATTTCTTCCGGGGGATACGGATATTTTAAGTGATATAATCCATCCTCACTGCGAAAATCCGGTATACCGCTTTCCGTACTGACACCTGCACCTCCAAAAAATACAATTCTCTTAGCATTTTGAACCATTTGTTTGAATACTTCTATCTTATCCAAAGTTAACACCACCTTTTTATAAATTATATCATATCCATTTGTTGTTTGGTATTTCAAATTACAATCAGGTCCTAACAATGCTTTTTAAATTAACATTGTTAGAAGAGTATATTTTCAAATATTGTATATAAATATGAATACGAATATTTATATCATAGAATGATAAATAGAGAATCCTACTATTTAACACTTCTTTTCAATTCTGAACGCAAACAAAAATCTCCCTGCTGCACAGGGAGATTTTTTACTGCGTGTATCTATCAAGATACCTTAAATTATTCATCTTTTTTATGCTTTTTCTTACTTACCAATACAATCACTAAGGTCAAAGAAAAAGCAAGCAAAACTGATAACAATGTAATACTCAAATACGTATTATCTCCGGTTTGTACGTTATGCTGCATCTCATTGGAACCACTGTTTTGCGCATGATTGCTATCTGTATTCATTTGATTTTCTGCCTTCATATCTCCATATACCAAAGCATAAGTAGAAAATTCATCCGTTTCAAATGCTACAATACCATTGCTATATTCAGAATCAATCACAGAAATATGATTGTCATGAAGTCTTAGCACTTTAAACACTCTGCCGGAGTTTTGCATTTGTTCCGGAACTGCAATGCTGAATTTTACAGGTTCAGGTAATGCAGATAATGAACCCACTACAGTAGAATTGGAACGTACCAAAATACTGATATCCATAAGATGTCCAATTGTGAATTGATAATTACTGTCATTTAACTGATGGAGCATATCGTGAATCAAGACCATATCTGCTGGTGAAACACTTTGCTCATTTAGAGCAGTGATTGCAATTTGCCCTGATAACACATTTCCCAAAGCAATCTCATCTTTTATTTTTTGAACAAGTTCAGCGGGATTACCGGGATATGTTCCAATCGTATCAATTGCAGACTGTACGACTTGTTCCGCTTTCGTTTTGTCTTGTGCTGTCATACCTACCAAAACATTTTGCGTATCAGAACCGGAAATAACAGGGTTTAAATCATCTATTTTCTTCCAAACAGCTGTCAGTGTCATATTTCTGGCCGTATTCTCTATCGTGGGCGGTATAACCTGATTATTTTCATCTCTCCACTCTACAAAGTCATATCCCTGTTTATATGGATTGTTTAGCACAACAGAGTCTTCTACGGTAAATGTGATTGGGGTAAATTCTGTATTAGAGAACTGAATGGTATATTCGTTGATAGACCATTTTGCATACAATGTTACCGGTGCTACCAGCGGGGCTTGTGAATTCCATTTGGTATCTTCTGCAAAAGAAGCATCTGTATACCAGCCTTCAAAAGTATAACCTGTACGTGGAACTGTAATACTGTCAGGAAGTACATCGCCTTGTCCTACTGTAATGGTATATTGCGGATTTACACCATCGTTTACTGTAATATCAACGGTATTTTGTTTCCAAACAGCATATAGTTTTACTTCTGTTCCATTTGTGTTGACTAAATTATTGATAGATGCACCGTCATGATATACGGTTTCTCCATTTTTTTCAGTAGACCAACCAACAAATGTATAGTACTGTTTTGTAAACTTATTTTTAGGAATCGTTTGAGCCTGATCATACTGCATCTGCATGATATCTCCATCCATTGCAGTCAAATTATCCGCACCGTTTCCATCAAATGTAACTGTATATTGAATTGGACTGTAGGTTGCAGTTAAAGTCATGCTGCTTTCCACTGCATCTTCCATATTCCAGAAATCATCTGTTTCGTTCACTTGCCAACCTGTAAATATATAACCAACTTTAGATGGTGTTTCTAATGTCAACTTATCTCCTTGAGGCAAAGTCATGACCTGAGATGAGGTTCCGTCTTTTACAGTTACTTCCACCTGATTTCTTTCCCAAACAGCATATAGACGAACGACATCACCTTGATTGAAGGCTAATTCATAAACATTTGCTTGGTCAATAAATGCTACTTCTCCATTTGGGGTAGTGGACCAACCTTTGAATGTATGATATTTTTTCGTAAATAAATTTTCAGGTAAGGTTGCTTGCTCGTTATACTTTACATCTAATTTACTGCTGTCCATTGCATTGCCATTATCTGCACCATTACCGTCAAATTCGATAGAATAAGTAATTGGTTCATATTTGGCATAAAGTTTGGTATTTTGGTCTACTATTGTCTCTTCCTGCCACTGTTGTCCGCTTTCTGTATACCAGCCTGTAAATGTATAACCTACTTTATTTGTTGCTTCAGGCAATTGGACAGTGCTGCCATATTCTATTGTTTGGGTAATAGTCTCATTTCCATTTATAAATTCAACAGTATATTTCTGAATGTCCCAAACAGCGTATAAATTCAATGTATTACCGCCAATTACTTCAGGATGATTCACTTTAACCACATCTTCATCGACATAAATAACATTATGATTACTTGGAAAACTGCTCCATCCCTTGAAATCATAATGGTCTTTTGTAAATGTGTTTTTAGGAAGGGTTTTATTTACTCCAAATTCAGCTGCAACTTCCTGTGTTGTGTCAGAACCATTGTTAGAGTGAAGTATAATATTATAGGGTTCCCCTGTATAATCTTTTTCTTTCCAAGTAGCAGTCAGAATAATGGTTGCACCATCGGTATCTGTTAAGTTTTGTACAGATTGTTGATCATCAAATGTTCTTCCATTGGTACTTTTCCAACCACCAAATACATAATGCTCTTTTTCAAATTGATTTGCATTTAAATTTTGTGCAGTACCGTATTGAAACATTTGTTTTTCCATAGTGCCTGTCCCACCACCGGATTGGAACTCTACAGTATAAGTGATTGGTACATATTGAGCATACAGTGTTTGTCCTGTACATCTGATTGTTGGAGTTGCAACCGGATCCAGCACATCTGTTTTTTCAGGATTGGTATACCAAACAACTTTGTAGCCAACCGATTTATCTCTTGGGAATAGTTGTGTTTGCAAAAATGTTGTCCATGGATATTCCACATTATTATTCGGCAGTGTGATGCTTTCCAAATAGTTATTCATGGCGACAAATCCATGGCTTTGTGTAAGTGGATTTTCACTTAAGTCCAGATGGGTTAGTTGGTTGTCATCTGCATGCAGAAAAGTAAGTGCATGTAAATTACTTACATCCAAAGATGTCAACTGATTTGCAAATACATCCAAATATACCAATGTATTGTTTTCTTCTTGATTTGGTAAAAGAATACTTTTTAGCTCATTATTGTTTACATTTAAAGTAATCAAATCTACATTTTTAGATACATCCAATGTTTGAATTCGATTCACTTCTGCATATAACGATTGTAAGTTAACAAAATATTCAATACCTTGCAAACTGCGAATACCTTTACCGTTTACAAAAATATAAGTAACCGATTCTATCTCTTCCTTGCTGAGTGAACCGTCTGTATCTTTATCAAATGTGCTGCTTACGTAATCTCTACCTTTTTTATCATTTTATTGATTTCCATGATAACAGAAACACTGTTATATCTTTTTCAATAAGCATTACCATAACAATATGCATTAAAAAAAACGATGAACACATAAAATATGTTCATCGTTTTTTTAATTGGCAAAACTTATGGATTCATTAAATCGCAAATTTGATTTGAAAATGTAACAGGATCTTCAATAGGAATGCCTTCCATAAGCAAAGCTTGTCCATATAATAAATTGGTATAAGATTTTAACTTGTCTTTATCATGTTCAAATAATGTTTGAAGCGTTTGGAAAATAGGATGGTTCGCATTGATTTCCAAAACACGAATTGCTTTTACATTACCGCCGGATGGCATTGCATTTAACACTTTTTCCATCTCCAATGTAATTTCACCCTCTGTAGACAGACATACAGGATGAGATTTCAAACGCTGAGACAGTACGACTTTTGCCACTTTATCGCTTAAACTTTCTTTCATAAAATCGAGTAAATCTTTATTTTGTTCGATTTGCGCTTCGTTTGACTTTTTTTCCTCTTCACTTTCCAAATTTAAATCATCAGACGAAATATTTTTAAAAGATTTATTTTCATAATTGGAAATTGTTTTTAACACAAATTCGTCCACATCGTCAGTTAAATACAGAACTTCTAACCCTTTATCTTTTAACAATTCAATTTGAGGCATTGTTTCAATACGAGCTAAATTATCACCGCATGCATAATAAATGGATTCCTGCCCTTCTTTCATACGGGACACATATTCTTTTAGACTGACCAGTTTCTTTTCAGAAGAAGAATAGAACATCAATAAGTCTTGCAGTACCTCTTTATGAGCGCCATAATCTGCGTATGCACCAAATTTTAATTGTAAACCAAAGTTCTGGAAAAATGTTTCATAGGTCTCTCTGTCATTGTTCATCATAGATTCTAACTCTGACTTGATTTTCTTTTCCAAACGACTTTCAATTAGCTGTAATTGACGGTCATGCTGGAGCATTTCGCGTGAAATATTCAATGATAAATCCTGAGAATCCACCAAGCCACGCACAAACCCAAAATATTCGGGAAGTAAGTCTTCGCAGCGTTCCATAATCATTACACCGCTTGCGTATAACTGCAAACCTGTTTCATATTGACGTGTATAATAATCAGAAGGCGCTTTGGAAGGGATAAATAATAATGCAGAATAAGTGCAGACACCTTCTGTGTTGCTGTGAATGATACGCAAAGGTTTTTCAAAATCATAGAATTTTTCTTGGTAAAAGCTTTCATATTCTTCGTCTGTCACTTCGCTTTTACGCTTTCTCCAAATAGGAACCATGCTGTTCAACGTTGTTTTTTCCACAACTGTTTCAAACTCCGGTTTCTCTCCGCTTCCTTCTTTCAATCGAGGTTTTTCCACGTCCATTTGAATAGGATAACGAATATAATCTGAATATTTTTTTACAATACACTGAATGCGGAAAGAATCCAAATATTCATCATAATTTTCCTCATCTGTATTTGGTTTGATATGTAATATAATCTGAGTACCATGTGATTCTTTCTCGCAAGGAGTAATGGAATAACCCTCTACTCCTTTGGATTTCCATTCATATGCTTCATCACTGCCATACGCACGTGTGTGTACAGTTACGCAGTCGCTTACCATAAATGCAGAATAAAAACCAACACCAAACTGACCGATAATATCAATCTCGTCTTGTTTTTCCTGTGTTTGTTTGAAATTGAGAGAACCACTTTTTGCAATAACTCCCAGATTATTCTCCAATTCTTCTTTTGTCATTCCGCAACCATTGTCTGTGATAATTAAATTACGTTTCTCTTTATCAATATCAATGGTAATGCAAAAATCATCTCTGTTTAATCCTGTGTCACCATCTTGCAAACTTTTATAATACAGCTTGTCAATTGCATCGCTGGCATTTGAAATCAGCTCTCTTAAAAAAATTTCTTGATGCGTATAAATAGAATGAATCATCAAGTCCAATAAACGTTTTGATTCTGCTTTAAATTGTTTCATTGCCATAGTCTGAGCCCTCTTACATCGTATTTTAGCACTCTTCATATAAGAGTGCTAATCTTTTTTATTATTGTATACGATTTTAAGGAAAAATACAAGTCCTTTGGTAAAATTTACTTCTTATTAAAAAACGGATGTTTTTTAATTTGTCTTTTCAGATAAAAATAAAAAATACCAGCCAAAATCGACTGATATTTTTCTAATTAGGAACGATTCTTTTTCTTAACTGCTAATACAGTGAATCCAACAAGGATTCCGGCAGCAAACAGCATGATGGTTCCCCATATATAAATTATGGTTTTGCTATCTCCTGTTGGAGGAGTACCCATATTTCCGTGATTTGTATCAGAATCATTCGGAACTTGTGTGTCCGGAATGCTTGTATTTGTATATGTATTGGTAATAATCCAATTTTGTCCTGAATGAGTAATATTCGAGGTATATCCCCCAGGAACATCTGTTTCCTGAACACTCCATTGATATGCTTCGTCCAGTCCCTCCCACGTATAGGTCCAATTTTGTGTTGCACCTATTTCACGGGTATCATATTCCTCTCCATCGCGCAGCAATGTGACTTTGATAGACTCCGGGCGAATCTCTTCACTGTCGCCGTTCCACTTTTTCTCTACGGTTAAACTTGCTCCGCGAGACAGTGTAGGTGTTGCCACTGTATTTACAATATCAGTTCCATCACTTAATAATGCGTTATCTTTATTGGTATCAAACATGCCACTTGGATACACACTATCTTTATCCTTTAATTTTTCTTGAAAAGACAGGGTATGTTTTGTAAAAGGCATACCATAGATAGTCCATGTAATGGTTGTATTTCCGTTTTCATCTTCTCCCAATGCGATGTTTCCTGCTGATACCTGAATACTGGATTCGTCCAACTCAAAATCAGAGTCTACTGTATCCGTTAAAGTATAAGTACCGTAAGCATTCGCAATTGCATCATTTACAGCTTCACTAAATCCCTGCGTGTCTTTTGAGACAAAAACATTGTCACAAATTGCCTGCATATTTTCTGTAGCAGTTTCTTCTTCACTGTCTGCAACAGATTGTAACACACCTATGATTTGCACGCCTGCTGCTTTGATAGCAGCAGCTTCTTCTATTCCATAATAACTGTCAGGAGTAGTAGGACCACCATATGGCTGACCATCTGAGATAAAAATAACAGTAGTATTTCTGCCTTGATTATTTTTGACTAATTCCAACGCTTGTGCCAATCCGCTGCTATAATTGGTATTCGATTTATAATCTACAATGTCATTGGTAACAAAATCTTGTGCATTGCTCAATTCAGTTGTCCCATAAAATTGAGAGGCTGAAGATTCACTTTCTCCAAAAGTAGCATATGCCACTTTGCAATCATATCCCGGAGTGGTTAACAACTGCTCCGTCACATCCAACAATTTTGACTGCATATCATAAAACTTAGAATTCATATCATAAGTATTCCCGATGCCTGCCATGGAATTACTGCAATCGGCTACAAATACAAAATCCATTTGTCTTTCTGCAGTATAATAAGCTTGTATCAGAACATCTGCAGTCGTCTTATCTTCATCGCTCCATTTTGCCTCTTTTGTTAATTGAGTATCCCCCTCATAAGAAACAGCACTGTTCTGTTCTCCTATTCGATAAGAAGTCCATCCCTGCGGTAATATTTCATCAATAAGCTCAGCGCTCTCCAAGTCAAACTGTCCATCTAAAATTGCTTCCATACGTGCCATAATATCCGGAAAATTTACGAAAATATCACTATAACCCAAACGGATATAATCAGGAACGACAATGTCCGTTAAATTGGTACAACCACTGAATGCATTTCCTCCAAGATATTCGCATCCATCTAAATCTACTGAAGTAAGTTTAGTACAATTTTCAAATGCCCCGCTGCTAATGTAGCGAACATTATGCAATGTTAAATTAGTTAAGCTGCTGTATACGCCTTCATCATGAATCGCAAAACTATCTTCACCAATTACATCTAAATTTGTGATGGCAACATCTGTTAAATTTTCACAACCGCCAAAAGAATAGTTTCCAATGGTTCCGCAATCCGTCAAAGTTAATGTTTTTAAACTATGGCAGTTTTGAAATGCATAATCTCCAATAGTTGAACAATTTTCCAACTCAATAGATTCTACACTCGAACCATTTAAAATACCGCTTCCAATGCTTTCACAGCCATTAAGATAGAAAGAGGTTAAAGAAGTTGAATAGTCGAAAGCGCTGTCTTCAATTGTATTACAATTTGCTATAGATAAAGATTTTAATGCACTGCAACGAGTAAAAGCACCTGTTTTAATTGTAGTACAATTGTCAATTCTTACGCTTTCCAAAGCAGGCAATGCACCAAATGCATAATCTCCAATCTCTCCACAGTTTTCAATCACCACTGTTTTAATGGATTCGTCTACACCCCAACCGGATAGATACATAAAATTTCCAAATGCATAACTGCCAATGTTACCACAATTTTTAATTGTAACATTCTCCAGTTTTAAACAGTTTTGAAACGCATATTTTCCAATATCCCCACAATTATTAATTTCTAAATTAATCACAGAAGAAAAATTATAAAACGCATAATTTCCAATGTAAGCATCCGGATTGTCAATTACAATTTTTTCTGCTGTAGCTGCGTATTGTTGCCATGGACGATTCTTATAGGTTGAAGTGGTATAGTCTTCTGTGCTCTGGGTAATGGTGAGAACCTTTGATTCTTCATTCCAAACATAGCCTTCCTCAGACGCATTATAGTTCGATAACCGCCCATCATTTGTCGTTTGGACACTTGCTTCTGCAGAAATTACACTGACGTTTTCGGCCAGTACCGCTGTTGGAAACAACGAAAGTACAAGGGCAAAAATAAGTGTAAATGCTGCTGTTTTTGTAAACTTTGTTCTGTGCTTCATTGTGCTTTCCTCCATTCAAATATAACAATACACTTTTGCAAAAGTGTACTTTTACAACGAAACACTTCCAAAAAGTGTACCTTTGCAAAAGGATAAAAAATATGCAAAAAAGTATATTTTCAATGTAAAAAGCACTTGAAAATTCCGTTTACATGTTGTATTATTCTAATTATGTAATTAAATGGTGATTTTGTAAAAGTACACCTTTTCAAAAATAGATATATCCATATAAAAAAGGACAGCCGGTTTTCCGTGCTGTCCTTTTTATAAATCGTATAAAATCAATGTAACCATTTAGGTTTCATCATCTGTAAATTCTCCTTCATGGTCTACTACCAAGGTTAAACTGTAGCTGTCATCCAATTCTTTTATTTTATCTGAAATGATGGATTCTAATTGTTCGTCTGTATATTCAAACTGAAAAGGGACTGCAATGTCAAATATAACATGGCTGCTTTCCTCTCCCCATACCACACGAAAGTCATGTATTTGAATCTTTTCCGAAAGCCTACCTAAAAATTCTTGTATTGTCTGTTTCAACTCATTCGCCTGTTCATCATTGATAACCACAGGATCCATATGAATCACCAAATTGATGTTCATCTCTTTAAACACTTCACGTTCTATTCCATCTATAACCTCATGGATAGAAATCATATCTTGGTCGGACGCTACTTCGCAATGAACAGTAGCAAAACAAGAAGAAGCACCATAATTATGCACTTTTAGGTCATGAATTCCTAAAATTTCTTCATGACTTGTAATTCTTTGCTCCAATTCTTTCACCAATTTTTTTGTTGGAGGAAGCCCCAATAATGGATTGGCTGTTTCTATTACCAACCGTATGCCGGAAACAATAATAAACAATGCAACTGCCATTCCCATATAACCATCTAAATTAAAACCTGAAAACTGAGAAATAATCGCTCCAATTAAAACCACCGTAGTCGCAATTACATCATTGAAGCTGTCAGCTGATGTTGCCTTTAGTGTGGATGATGCAATTGTTTTTGCAATTCTTCGATAAAATAAACATTGCCATACTTTGATTAAAATAGAGGCAACCAAAATTCCTACCGTTACGTAACTGAATACCGTTTCTTCCGGTGACAAAATCTTATCAAAAGAAGATTTTCCAAGCTGTAATCCCAGCACTAAAATAATAAATGAAACAATCATACCCGCAATATATTCAATTCTTGCGTGGCCGTAAGGATGTTTTTCATCAGCCGGCTTTCCCGAAAGTTTAAAACCAACCACAGTGACAATGGAAGAAGCGGAGTCTGATAAGTTATTGATAGAGTCTGCAATAATTGCAATGCTGTTAAAAATAGCTCCAACCGTTATTTTCATAACAAATAACAATAAATTGGTGGTAATTCCTGCAATACCTGCTAATTTACCGTATTGTTCCCGTACTTTATAATTGTCCGTATTTTTATAATCTTTAATAAATAATCGGGCCAATAGATTCGTCACATTTACACCTCAAATGAATCTCTGAAAAATAAGTTATTGCCTTTACTGTCAATAGCAACAATAAGAGGAAAGTTTTCAATCTCCAAACGTTTTACAGACTCACAACCCAAATCATCATATCCGATTACTTCCAGAGACTTAACGCATTGTGCTGCCAAAGCGCCCGCACCACCGATAGCACAAAGATAAACTGCACCGTTTCTTACAATGGCCTCTATAACCTCTTGGGAGCGTTCTCCTTTGCCAATCATACAAGTAAGACCCAAGTCTAACAGGCGAGGTGCAAATTTATCCATTCTGCCTGCCGTAGTAGGACCGCAGGAACCAATGGGCATACCTGCAGGAGCAGGTGTTGGCCCTGCATAGTAAATAGAGGCACCTTTTAAATCAAAAGGAAGCGGCAAGTGATGATCCAGCGCTTCAAACATTCGTTTGTGAGCAGCATCACGGGCTGTATAAATCGTTCCGCTTAATAAAATAGTATCCCCTGCATTTAAAGTCTTGGCTGTTTTCTGTAATTCATTCGTATATATATGTTTTCTTTCCAAAATAGTTTCTCCTTTTATGTGATGCTATGCTTTATTATACCCTATCATATGCCAATAAACATAGCGCAACTTTTGTTAGCATACATTAACAAACTTAATTTGAGGTGGGTCATAATACCATTGTGACAACGGCAATTCATATTATTTGGTATTCCTATTTCATGATAACCTTATAATTCGTTCCATATGTTCAGATAAAGCCTCTAAAAACAAATGAATATGATATCCATCAACGAATCCATGGTGGGCTTGAATTGTAAAATCGACCATATCCTTTCCATTTTGCTGAAAAAAGGCTCCCCAACCAATACGCGGCACCGTATCATCCTTTCCTATTTCCACCGGTTGGATAACAGCTGTCGTGCGATACCACGGCACACAAGTGACATAAACACAGGCAAGAGTGCTTTCTCCAACCGGTAACAGAGTATTTTCTGCTTTTTGTTTTTGTTCTGAAAACAAACGCAAAAACTGTTCGAAGTCGGTTGTATAAGGAACATGTGCAAAATTACAATTATTTGCTTTATTTAAAACAGTAAAACTGAGGTCTACATTGTCATACTCTACAATCTGCTTTCCTTCAACCCTTCTTTTAAATTCAGAAACGGAATGAACAGCCATAGACACAGCATAACTCATAACCCCATAAAAAGACCAACAGTTTTCTTTTACTGCTTTTTTCAGCTCTGTAACGTCCACCGGCGTTGTAATTCCTACATAAGGAAATTCTCTTTGAGAAAATGTTTCAAAAATAAATTTTCTATCCCAAGTTTCTAAAGGGATAATTGTTTTATACCGTTCCATAAATTCTCCTAATTTTAAATAATCGTATAAAAAAAGAGCTTTGCAGCTCTTTGAATTAAAGCATATCTTTCTTTTTGAGGATAATAAATGCAACAACCATACATACAATAGACAGCGTAATCGGAAACCAAAAAAATGGAACCGGCAAATGATCTACGTTCATGCCGTAAATGCCTGATACAACAGTAGGTATGGAACTTAACAATGTTAAAGAAGCCAATACTTTCATCACGATATTTAGGTTGTTTGAAATGATAGAAGAAAACGCATCCATCGTACCTGACAAAATATTCAGATAAATGCTTGACATATCAATTGCCTGACGAATTTCAACCAAAACGTCTTCAATTAAGTCTTGATCTTCTTCGTACATTTTGATGACTCGTCCACGCATAATTTTTTCAATGGTAATTTCATTTGCCTTTAAAGAAGAAGAAAAATAAACAAGAGATTTTTCAATATCCAGCAGTTTAATTAACTCATTGTTTTTCATGGATTTACGCAGCTTTTTTTCTAACTGGTTGAAGATTTTATCAATCTGTCTTAAGTATTGCAAATATCTGGTAGCCACACGCAGCAAAATATTTAGAATAAAGCGTGTTTTTAAATTTGTTTGGATATCTTTTACTGCACCGTCTGCAATTTCTGATAAAATTGGGCTTTCTTTTGTAGAAACCGTAATGACATTAGATTGTGTGATAATAATGCCTAACGGGGTTGTAGAATAAGTAATCTTTTCATGAGGACGATCCAGAACAGGTATATCGACAATTAACAATGTACTTTCGTCTTCAATATCAATATGGGAAGATTCCTCTTCGTCCATTGCTGCACGAAAAAAATCAGGCTCAATTGCAAACTCAGCAATTAAACTGTTAATTTCGTCATTGGTTGGCGCAATACAGCGAATCCAACACCCAGGCTCACATGATTCAATTTCTGTCACTTTGCCATTCATTGATTTAAAGTAAGATATCAATACCATTCACCCTCTCAGTTTATATCAGCACAAAGCCGACCGGCATTGCACTGCAAAAAAATATTGACTTTCACCAGGTTTTGGTTTCACAATGCCACCTCCAAACTGAGTATGAATCTTTATTTATTATAGCATAAAAACAATAGATTGCAAGCGTAAAACCTCGATTTACAGCTATATTCCAATCTCTTCGCTTTTATAGCTGGTATACAGTCAAATCAGCCTAAATTTCACTGTTTTCTGAATAAATATCAGTAATTTTTTAGTGCTTTTATGTAACATAATAAATTTGCAGTATAAATTGAAACTGATAGGATATTCTGCTTCATTTAAATGTTTCTGCAAATACTCCTGTTATAAACTCTGTATTTGTAAATAGCGGCAGCTATCATCATCCTTAGTATTATGGAACATTTTATTTCCTATTTATCAGAAATTTTTTACGTTATAACAGCCCCATAACACCAAAAAACATTGAAGGATATCTTCCTTTTCATGTTTAGATTTTTGATTGTTGACCAGAATGTTTTAACCTTTATACGTTAAAAATTGCTAAGCAATTTTTTTAATGTTATAACACCCTAGCAACATATACAAAATCATAGATTTTGATTGTTGACTAGAACGTTTTAACCTTTATATGTTAAAAATTGCTAAGCAATTTTTTTAATGTTATAATAAACACATCTTTTTGAAACAAAATCGTCATATCTCTTTGGAGGAATTATGTCAATACAACAGGAACTCACCCTATTTTTAAACCAACAAGGAATCCAATCTGTAGGCTTTGCACATTTGGAACAGGAAGATATCAATTTATTAAAACAATGCAACATGGATTTCGGAGACTGCAGTTATGGAATTAGCATAGCAGTCAAACTATCCGATGCGATTATTGACGAAATTACAGATGCCCCTACCCACACCTATTTTCATCATTACCGCACTGTAAACACTTTTATTGACCAAACTTTATTAAAGCTTGGCATATATTTGGAACAAAAAGGCTACCGTTATATTACAGTCGGCGCTTCTCAAAGCATTAACCTCAATGGTTGGAATTATAATGGGCGCTACTCTCACAAGAAGTTAGCATGTTTAGCAGGATTGGGCACAATTGGAAAAAGTTCGCTGTTTCTTCATAAAGAATACGGAGCCCGAGTACGTTTGGGAAGTTTATTTACCAACTGTCCGGTATCGTTTCAAAATCACGCGCCTGTTTCTATTTGTAAAGATTGTACTTTATGTACCAACGCTTGTCCAAGTGGTGCAATATCCGGTAAAGAATGGCACATTGGTATCACAAGAGAAGAAATTTTTTCCGCTGAAACATGCAGTCAATATATGAAAAAACAATTCCAGCATATTGGTCGCGGTGCAGTGTGCGGAATTTGCATGAAAGTGTGCCCTCAATATCAAAAACGACTTCATACACCAGAAAAATATGATAAAATTTAAAATACACCTGCATTATCTATTGCTTGTGACATTACGTTGTAAGTTAGAATAATAACCGGGAGGTGTATCTATGCTAAAATATACCACAGGAGAATTGGCAAAATTATGTAATGTATCGGTAAGAACTGTATAATTTTACGATACGAAAAATTTACTAAAACCTTCGGCGATTAGCGAGGGAGGTCGTCGTCTCTACACTGAAGCAGATGTAAAAAACTGTCTTTTATCTGTCTTCTCAAAACTCTCGGCCTGAATTTAGAGGTAATCAAACAAATTTAGAATACGCAGACTCAAACGATATTATTCTGTCCATTCTCAATGAGCAATTAAAACAGCTAAAATTGGATATAGACGAGAAGCAAAATCAAATTCAAACAATAAAATTGGTACAGCAAAATATCCGTCAATCTCGCACGATTTCTTTTCAATCTATTCAAGACATAGAACATATGCGAAAAGGACAAAAAAATTAAGAACTGTCCATCTATTCATACTGGGCATTGGTATGATTATGAGTTTCATTGAAATCATTTCCATTACTCTTTGGGCTGTAACCGGAAATTGGATTCCATTTGCTGTTGGAATGCCAATTGTCATTTTATTGGGTTGCTTATTAACTGCCTTATACTATCAAAGCATTGCTTTTATTTGCCCAACATGCAGTACAGGGTTTAAACCAACATTCAAAGAATTCTTTTTTGCAATGCACACACCTAAAGCAACCAATCTCACTTGTCCACAATGCCGCAAGAAGAATTGGTGTATAGAAATCTATCACATAAACAATAAAACAAACTGAAAAAAAGAGGATGCCAAATGGCATCCTCTTTCTTATCAATAAAAATGAAATCAAATCTAACACATCAATCCCAGTTTTCCTGCATGAGTTTTTTCTGTACCGCAACCAAACGTTCTCTGATTTCTTTATAATTAGGCATATACTCTGCTACCAAATTCCAAAATCTCTGTGAATGATTGTGCTCTTTCGTGTGAGCAAGCTCATGCAATACCACATAATCTATTGTATTTAAATCAGAAAAGATGAGTTTCCAAGTAAAATTGAGTCTATTCGTTCCCGAACAGGAACCCCAGCGTGTTTTAGCGCTTCCTATTTTGACTGACTCTGCTTTCCAGCCGGTTAACTCACTAAAATAATGAACTCTTTCCGTAATAATTTCTTTTGCAAGCCGTTTGTACTCAGCTATCACTTGTGGTTTTATTTGTGAAAAGGGTATTTGCGGTATTTCGAATACTGTTCCGTTAAAATGAACTTGGTTGCCATAAACCACAGGATACTCTCTTCCCAACACTGTGAGAGTATCTTGGTCAGTAACTGAAAAACGTTCTTTTTTCTGCTGTAAATTCTGTTGCTCACTCTGTTTTTGTAAAATCCAGCGATAATGTGACTGGACAAATCCATCTATTTGCTCATTAGAAACAAAAAAGGGAGCTCTTACAACAACATTTCCTCCCTCTTTCACATAAAGTGCCGTACTTTTACGTTTACAGCGAATAATCTGATATACGATACTTTGTTTATTCATAATTTCTTTTCTTCTTCATATTACGAATCATATCTTTTGTCTCTTTATCAACTCGATTAGATTCTAATATTTTTTGCATCGCTTTTTGAACAGTCCAGTTATCTAAATGGTTATGATTCAAATATTGAACTGTTTCTTCCCTCATCTTGATAAAAGCAAGAGAAATTGCCCAGGCCAAAGCCATCTTTACGTAATATCCATCATGATGTACAGAATCAAACAATCCAAAAACAGCATGGATATGCTGCGCATCTAAGTAATAATTCATCAGCATAACAACAGCGAATCGCACAGAATATTCCTCAGTAGATTTTAAATAATGCACAATAAAAAAGTAAGCTTCTTCTTGATGGCGTGCAACTATTTTCATATCCCCACAAAAAGCGTCTACCAAAGCCCAGTTAGACAATTTAGGCACATAATAAGTAATATATCTCAATACTTCCGAAAACTCAATTTTGGGGCTTACAGAGGCGATTACCATACCTTGCAGCATAATTTCTTCATGACTGTCATCTTTGGCAACTTTCAAATAAGATTTCCAATCTCCTTTGGCAATATCTTTTGCCAACTTACGTAAAACAGGCATACGAATTCCCAGTATCGGATGATCACACGGAATGATTTTTTCATTAAATTTACGATATTCCTCTTCTGCAATTTGCAGCAAGTGATTTTTAAAATCTTGGTAATTTTCTTTACTCCAATGGTCGTTTTTCCAATTCATAGGGATTCGTCCCTCCTTTATCTCAATTATATACGTTTTTTTCTAATTTGACAATAAAATATGCCGAAAACTGCCATAGCAGATTTTGGATATCTCTATTGGATATTAAAAATGAACATAAAAAAACAGGAAGCATATGCTTCCTGTCGAAAATTGTTATGCGCTCTCGTTTTCTTGAGCATCTCTAACTTTTTTCTTTTTAATCAATTTCATACGTGAGAATTCTTCTCTTTCCTTTTCTTCCAATGCCTCAGTAATAAATTTCACTTCAGATTTGAAACGAGGAATCATAATATTCTTAAGCGCGTTCGCACGTCTGGTTGTTTGCTTAATTGCAACAGACAAACGGAACACACTATTTTCAATCTCAGCTAATTCCGCAGTTAGTTTTTTCACTTCAGTAAATTTTACCAAAGCGTCATCTAGCGGTGCATTACTGGAAATAAGGCCGAAAGGAATTCCACCTATTTCAGAATCTTCTAGAGCAACCATTGGAAGCTCTACACCCATAACACTTCTGTATGCAACATTCAAATTATCATCGAATGGTACTGTGCTTGCAAGTTCGCCTGTATTGCCTAATGTAATGTTAGCCATTTCAAGCGCCTCATAAGCCACTTCATAAGTAGTGTCGATTCTATCTTGAACTTCGGCAGCTTTTGAGAGTAAAGACATAATCTCACGAACAAGTACGTTACGCTTACGGTCCAGAATCTCAAAACCTTTTTTGGAAAGTTTCAAAGATTTCTTTGTGGCAAGCAACTGACTTTTGGTTGGTACGACTTGGTTACTCAATATAGCTCACCTCATTCATCAGAGTTAAAAACTCCACACTTATTTGCAAAGACCTTCAATATAGTATTTATCCAGAAGTTCTTCTTGTACACGGTCTAATTCAACACGTGGTAAAGTGGAAAGCAATTCCCAACCCAGATCGAGGCTTTGTTCTATTGTACGGTTTTCGTTGAATCCCTGTGTAATAAAACGAGATTCAAACAATTTACCGAATTCAATATATCTCTTATCAGAAGTAGCCAATTCTTCTTCACCGATAACAGATGCCAAAGAACGAGCTTCCATTGTTTTTGCATAAGCTGCAAACAATTGGTCTGACAGACCTTTATGGTCATCACGAGTAAACTCTGCACCAATACCGTCTTTCATCAAACGGGATAGAGATGGCAGAATACCAACTGGTGGATAAATGCCGCTACCATCCAAAGAACGGTCCAAAGAAATTTGGCCTTCTGTAATGTAACCTGTAAGGTCAGGTACAGGGTGAGTAACGTCATCGTTAGGCATGGTCAAAATTGGTAACTGAGTAATGGTACCTTTTTTGCCATGAACCATACCAGCACGTTCATATAGAGAAGCCAAGTCGGAATATAGGTAACCTGGGTAACCTTTTCTACCAGGAATTTCACCTTTAGAGGAACTAAATTCACGAAGAGCTTCAGCATAAGCTGTCATATCTGTCATAATAACAAGCACGTGCATGTCTTTTTCATATGCCAAATATTCAGCTGTTGTTAGTGCGCAGCGTGGTGTTAGTGTTCTTTCAATGATTGGGTCATCAGCCAAATTTAAGAACATAACAACCTTCTGCAAAACACCGGATTCGTCAAATGAACGGCGGAAGTAGTCCGCAACGTCATTTTTAACACCCATCGCAGCAAATACGATTGCAAATTTGCCTTCGCCCTCTGCATCAGTAATATTAGCTTGGCGGGCAATTTGAACAGCCAGCTCATTATGCTGCATACCGGAACCTGAGAAGATAGGCAATTTTTGACCACGAATTAGTGTCATTAGAGTGTCAATAGAAGAAATACCAGTGTGAATGTAGTTTCTTGGATATACACGGGATACTGGGTTAATTGGTGCACCGTTGATATTCATTCTTTGTTCAGGATAAATTTCACCGAGTCCATCAATTGGGTCACCAGCACCGTTAAAAACACGTCCTAGCATTTCTGGCGAAAGCGGCATCTCCATTGCACGGCCACGTAGTCTTGTGCGGGTATTATCTAGAGAAATCTCACGAGATCCTTCGAAAACCTGGATAACAACACGTTTGCCATCCATTTGCACAATTCTACCTTGACGCATGGAACCATCATCGAGGCGAATGTCAACTGTTTCTTCATAGAAAGCATTTTCAACATTATCGATAACGATTAGAGAGCCGTTAATTTCTTTTACGCCAATATAATCAAGAATCATATTATAACCGCCTTCTCCGTGCGACTATAGACTAGAGTAATTCTTATCACCTTCGCACGGGAAATGATAAGAATTTTATCGGCGTCAATCTTATGCGTTAAGAACACCAGCAATTGTACGATCGATATCGTCAATAATGTTATCAAACATTTCAAGTTTATTGTTAGGTACTTCGTATTTCATCTTAATAATTCTTTCATACAAACCAGTTGACAGCAAATCATCCAATGGAACGTTTGCAGCAACAATTTGTTTACTCTTATTGTAAAGATGAACGATTACCTTCATCATATCGCGCTGTTTTTCAATTGGTACATAAGTATCATCCGGATGGAAAGCGTTTTGTTGTAAGAAGCCAATTCGAATAACTCTAGCAATTTGAATGACTAATTTTTGGTCGTCAGGCAAAACGTCTGCACCAACCAATTTAACAATTTCCATCAATTTGTTTTCTTCTTGCAGAAGATTATTGATTACACTGCGGTATTCAAGATATTCTTCGCCAAGATGCTCGATGTACCAAGGTTCCAAGTCATTTAGATACTCTGTATAACTAGCCATCCAGTCAATCGCTGGGAAGTGTCTAGCATATGCAAGAGATTTATCCAACGCCCAGAAGCAACGGGTAAAACGCATGGTATTTTGTGTAACAGGTTCAGAGAAGTCACCGCCGGCAGGAGAAATCGCTCCGATAACAGAGATAGAACCTTCTGTGCCGTTTAAGTTATGTACATAACCTGCGCGCTCATAGAACTCTGCAAGACGAGATGGCAAGTATGCTGGGAAACCTTCCTCAGCAGGCATCTCTTCCAAACGACCGGAAATCTCACGAAGAGCTTCCGCCCAACGGGAAGTAGAGTCAGCCATCATAGCTACGTGATAACCCATGTCACGATAGTACTCAGCAAGTGTAATACCTGTGTAAATAGAAGCTTCACGAGCCGCAACAGGCATGTTGGATGTATTCGCAATCAACACAGTACGGTCAGTTAGCAATCTATTTGTTCTTGGGTCAATCAACTCAGCAAACTCTTCCAATACCTGAGTCATCTCGTTACCACGCTCACCGCAGCCAACATAAATAATAATGTCAGCATCACACCATTTTGCAAGTTGGTGCTGTGTCATTGTTTTACCGGAACCGAAAGCACCCGGAATACAAGCAGTACCACCTTTGGTGATTGGGAATAAAGCGTCTTGAATTCTTTGTCCTGTAATTAGCGGTACAGTTGAAGTTGTACGTTTGGAAACAGGACGTGCATTTCTGATAGGCCATCTTTGGCAAAGAGTAAGCTCGTGCTTTTTGCCGTTTGCATCTTCTACCTCAACAACCGTATCATGTACTTTGTACTGTCCGTTAGGCATAACCTTAGTAACAGTAGCTGTTGGAATTAAAGGTGTTAACATACATTTATGCAAAACTGAAAGTGTTTCAGGCACTTCAGCATAAACGTCACCGCTTTTTAGAGTGTCGCCTACTTGCACTTTTAATGTAACATCCCATAGTTTTTCTTCATCCAAAGCAGAAGCGGTACTACCACGATTGATAAAAGTTCCGCTTTCTTTCGCAATCTCTTTCAATGGTCTTTCGATACCATCGAAGATGTTGCTCATAATGCCAGGACCTAATGTAACATTCATTGGACTGCCAGTACCGTAGATTGGCTCTCCGAGTGTTAGCCCGGTAGTCTCTTCATAAACCTGGATTGTAGTAAATTTGTCATTAATACCGATAATCTCACCAACGAGACGCTCGTGTCCAACAAATACCATTTCCATCATAGAGAAGCTGCGAGCATTTTTTACGGTAACAACCGGTCCATTAATGCCGTATATAACATTCTGATTTTCCATCAAACTCATCTCCATTATAAATGGGTATTTCCGGCTCAGACCACAGCCATTCCCGAATTTTCTTCAAACCATCCACGTTTACTTGCAAGAATGGAATCAAGTGTTTCATCCGCGGCTAAACGCATTGCTACGTTTTCAGCGCGAAGTCCACCAATTTTAATCTTATCATCTACTGCAATTGTTACAGTATCGCCAAAAGCTTTCTCAATTTGTGCTTTGTATTTTTCATCGCCAGATTTTACGTATACTACGGTACCTGGTTCAGTTAATACTTTTGCAATGTTAGCAGCATAACGCTCCATTAAAGATGCATATTCTGCTTTTTGTGTATACTCAATCAAAGCTTTTTCAGCTCTCTCGAATACTTTTTCAGAAATTTCTTGGCGTTTAGTAAGCAATTCTCTGCGAGAATCCATCTCACGATGGGACATTTCACGCATAATGCGATCACGCATTTCCGCCAACTCTTTAACCAAAAGACGATCTGCCTCAATTTTAGCATTGTTAGCTGTTTCTTCCAGCTCTCTTGCTTGATAGTCAGCGATATCTTTCAAGATTTTCTCACGTTGTGATTCAGCATAGTGATTAATGGCGGAGTTGAATTTGCTCAATTTATCGACATTTGAAGCCATATTAACCCCCGTTCCGCCGCAATAGCGGCCAAGCTGCAAAATAGAAACTAAATCTTAATCCCGATAGCCTCGCGGACATAACGGGTAATAGAATCTTTGGCGCGACCGTTGCCGCCCCTTTCAGGAATTTCCACAATAAGCGGACGCTTGCGGTTTAGTTTAAGGTCATAAACAAATTCTGAACACATAGCCACAACGCCTTCTGTTAATAATACAACAGCAATCTCGCCTGGATTGTTCATTGCCTCGTTTATAGCCTTTTGTGCGAGTTCAGGTTCTTTGACTAAAACACCGTCAACACCTGCTAAACGCATACCAACCAGGGTGTCCTCATTATCGCTTACAAGGTGAAAGCGCATGTGATGCCACCTGCTTTCTTAAAATTAAGCAACTTTGTTCAAGATCAAGATGGAGATAAGCAAACCGTAAAGAGCGATACCTTCACCAAGAGCAACGAAAATCAAAGCTTTACCGAATACTTTTGGATCTTCAGAAGTTGCACCGATAGCAGCTGGAGCAGCAGCAGCAACAGCGATACCACCACCGATACCGGAGATAGCTGTTACGAAGCCAGCAGCTAGTAGACCCATACCATTTTGGAAGTTTTTGTCTTGTGTGTCAGCAGCAGTTGCTTCTTCGGAAGCTGCAGCTGTTGTTGCTGGAGTTGCATCTTCAGCAGCTGTTGTAGCGGAAGCTACCATTGGGATTGCGAATGTCAATACTGCAACTGCAGCAAATGCGATAACTTGAGATTTAAATGCTGTTTTAGCTTTCTTTCCTTTTTTAACAGCTCTGATTGCGAAAAATACGGAAGCAATAATAGCGATAAGTGGCAAAGCAATTAATACGTAAGTCATAATATTTCCTCCAAAACTTAACAATTAAAATTTTTAAAGTTTTTTAGTATTTTTTGTTTTTTATTAGTATCACTGCAATAATTATTCAGCAGCTTTTACTGTAACTGGTTCGAACTTGCGACCGCTGCCTTCATAGTAACGGCTAAACAGTTCGTAGTATTGAAGTCTAAGAACCTGAATACATACAAGTAGACATTCTAGGCAAGTTACAATAATATTACCGATAATTACGATAATAATGTAAACTGGCATCATGCCTGCTGCCATGTCTGCAAGTGTAAATACAACCAGCATCATACCGGCGTGAACAAGAACGAATGCACCTACACGAAGGAAAGACATGGTGTGTGCCAAGTATTCGATGAACATAACAATGATTTCAAAGAAACTTTGCATAAAGTAGTCGCCCCAGCTTGCAGGCTTCCAAGGTTTACCTTCACATAGAGGGCCAAGAATACCTTTCAGTAAAATTGCAATTAATGGTAGGAATACTAATATTACCAACCAAACCCAAATGTTAACGCTTCCACCGAAGGTAGCAATTGGCCAACCTAAGAATGCAGTTAAACCAAAACCAATAATACCAATGTAAAGCATTAGGCTGGCAAGACCGCTTTCACCGAACAGTGCATGCTCTAAGTGACCTTGTTTGATATTAGAAACAATACCAATACCCATAGCGATCATAATCAACAAAGCACCAAAGCCAATGGTTGCATAAATAACCAATTGAGAAGTTGCACCGTCCATTACATGGATTGGTTTTCCATGAGAACCCGCAATTCCCATTGCTTCGTACATCGGGTTGAGCCATTCTTCAAAACCAAAGACCGAACCGTAGACCAGTCCGAAAAATGCGGATGAAATACCGCAAGGAATCAAGATTTTACCAATGGCCATTTTTTTCAGTTTCCACATTAGGAAACCAACAATTGCGATACAAGGTCCTTGTCCAAGGTCACCAAACATAATACCAAACAAAATGGTGTATGTAATTGCAACGAATGGAGTTGGATCGAATTCATTGTAGTTAGGCATACCATACATATCAACAAAGAATTCGAATGGTCTAAAAATACCAGCATTTTTAATTTTTGTTGGTGGATTGTGCTTTTTCGCTTCCTGACCGCCTTTGAAGGAAACTTCCATCAAATTCAGTTTGCTTAGTTCAGCTTTTAATGCACTTTCTGCTTTTGCAGGAATCCAACCTACAACAACAAAGTTGTCATCATATCTTGCTGCGTTGCGGCAGATAGATGTAAAGTAAACGTTTTTCTCAGTCAGAAGAGAAAATACTTGTTGTAGTTTAGTACCTTCCTGTCTCCAAAGAGATTCAATTTTAGATTCAATCTCTTTTACAAGGGCAACTTCGGCGTCACGCTTTGCACGAACATCTGCCACAATTGCTTCAGGGGAACCCTTTAGCTCGTTTAGCTCTACTCTCTCAAACTTTAAGCTTGAGAAAATGCGGTCAACAGATGATGCTGCAGTGATTGGTGTAAAATATACACCCCACTGATACTTATCGTCAGTTGTACATGGAGTAAAGATAACGTCCGGATTGTCTTTGTAGACAGCCAGTTTCTCTACATTTTCTTTTGGCAATGCACCAAAACGAACCTGAACAAACTCACAAGAATTTACTTCATCCAAATTGAGATTCAGTCCTACAAAGTGACCCATATCATCAATTACGGATGTGTACTCTTTAATTTTGTCTTCGGCTTCTTTCTTTTCTTTTTCCCATTCATTGATTTGAGCAGCAATTTCTTTTGCATAAGAAATCATTGCGTCATTATCCATATGAATGTTCTTTGTCTCTTTGGTGTCTAAAAGAGTCAAAGTTTTGTTTGCCTTGACAATAGCATCGTTGAGTTGTTGCAATGGCTCTGCATATGGATTGTCTTCATTGTAAGCAGTGAAATCCGGAGTGTCTGCATAGAAATTCATAGCATTATCTGAATGGAATACATTTGATTGACCACAGATTGTTGCTACTTTATCCAGCTCAGACAGCTTGCCGATAATGCTTACTTCTTTCAGCTTTACAACAGCCAATTACTCGACACTTCCTTTCATTGAAAATTGACGATGGTAAGTAATTTTGCTATTTTGCTTGGTGCAAGATGGTATCTGATGCCTTCCAAAATGGTGATGATATCATATACTTCAGCTTGCTTTACAAAGATATAGGATAACAAAACTACGGAAGGGTGTGTGGAAAAATGAATGTGGTGGTTTGCGGTATCATATTGAACACGCAAAGGAATATCATCTTCAAACCCTTCTGTACCCTTTAGATAGCGTTTACCAACGGAAGTTTGTGCCATGATAGCGTGAACTTCTTCTTCATCTTTGGCCTCAATCATCGCATCAATAAAGTGCTTTCTAATGGTAGTAAACGGCAACAGCGCATCGCGAATTGCCTCCGGCGGCGCTTTGTAGAATGTTTTCATTCTGACAATGCGCACATAGTTATCCAAATCCAGGTAGGAATTGAAAATATCTCGGAGTTGTTTTGCAGCTCCACCCTTGTAATTCTTCTTAATCATTGTGAAAACAGTGTTATAGAGGAATGTGTAAAGGGCATTTTCAATCTTGGTGTAGTCGAGCAGTTTACCCGGCTCCGGTTTAAAAGGAGCGATTACTTTTGCGTATGGGGTGTTACCCAACGCTCTGAGCAAGTCGTCATATGTTTTGATTTGGCTAAGAGCATCCAAATCGATTCCTGTTTTCTTCTGCAAAAATTCAGGCATGTAGTTTACATAACCGTCATCTTTACCGGAGTTTAACAGAATTAAACTATGCATGACTTGTTCAATCTCACTACGCATGATTAAATAGTCTGAAAAACGTTCTCCAACCGACGCTCCATACCTACCAAGATCGGAGCAGTCGTCAAAGATTTTTTGCTTTAACAAAACCTCAAGTTCACTACGGGAAACTTCGTTCTCGTTGATTCCTGCAAGGAGTTTGTTATAGCTTGTGCGGTTTTTGAGGTAGTAGGCAACATCATGAACAGTTTTACAATTTAGGAGATCCATAAAATTGTTGTTTGTCAGACGTTTACCGTGCATACCTCTCGCTTTTGCTGAAACAGCATTGGAAGAAAGACTGGCAAGCATGCAATCACTCCCCTATCACTTGTGCAACGATGTTATTAACCCATTCGTCACCCTTTTTGCTGTAAAGCTCGTCCAGTTCTCGTGATAGATCTGCATGTTTTTTCGCAACAATCTCCCACTCTTTTTCAGCGGCAGCGCGTTCCTGGGATTCACTAGAAGGAATAGCCTCTCTAGCTTTTGCAAGGTACTCAGCGCGTAGTTCAACGCGTTTTTGAGCAATTTCCTTTTCAGAGTTTAGTCTGTCCTGTTCAACAGCGGCAGTAATCTCTCTGGCTTTACGGTCCATATCAACTATTTGTTTGACTATGTCCTGCACTTTGACCGCACCTCCTTTTAAATGCAACAAATTTGAGCTTTGCTTGAGCTTGATACAAATATATTATAACGAGCCAAATGCCAATTCACAACACATTAAATCAACAAAAATTCCATACGGAATTATAACATTGTTTCTAAAAAGCATTGCTTTACACCGCACCTTATTTTGTTCACTTAACTAGCAATACTTATTTGATATAAATATATACTATCTCTTATGTTAAAATGACAAAATCACATATGTAATAAAAGACAATTACAAGCGGTACAGAAAAAGCAAGTTTTTATCCGCAAAGATATAAAACCAATATAAAACATTCATTCATTTGATGTCCTGCAAACCAACACCTCTCGTATAATATGTAATGTATGTCGCATGCAAAACTATTAATACCAATTAAACTGATTATTAACAGACTTTGCATAAATGTGAGGCGTATATTGTTTAAGTTGCTATGTAGAGCTCTAAAATGAAACCTCTGAATTTGTGAATAGCAACAAATAACACCATTTTGCCGCACTCTTGACAATACTCATTAAATATAACAAATAACAACCGCAAAATCAAGCCTATTTTTAACCATAATCGCATATTAAACCTAAATAATTCATACTTTATTGCATTGACAAATTGTAAATACTATGTTGTATGAAAAAACATGTGAAAAATTTTAGTTAAAATGTACAGAACTTAACTTTGCGGTCGAAATTTAGCAAAAAAGAAATTAGTTTTTTAAACTTTGCAGCGGAGCAGGAATTCTGCCGCCGCGATTAATAAAGGTACTTGGAGAATTTCGGTTTACTTCCATAATTGGTCCTTTGCCCAGTAAGCCGCCAAAATCCAATTCTTCTCCTGCTTTTTTACCAATTGCAGGAATCAAACGAACAGCAGTTGTTTTACTGTTCACCATACCAATAGCAGCCTCATCTGCAATAATACCGGAAATAATATCAGCGGTTGTGTCTCCTGGAATTACAATCATGTCCAGTCCAACGGAACATACAGCTGTCATTGCTTCCAGCTTATTTAATGTAAGAGCGCCTGCTCTTGCAGCATGAATCATGCCCGCATCTTCAGATACTGGAATAAATGCGCCAGACAAACCTCCAACATGGGAGGAAGCCATGACACCGCCTTTTTTTACGGCATCATTTAACAACGCAAGCGCTGCTGTGGTGCCATGTGCGCCACAATTTTCAAGACCCATCTCTTCCAGAATGTAAGCAACGGAATCGCCCACAGCAGGAGTAGGAGCCAAAGATAAATCTATAATACCAAACGGTACGCACAATCTGCGGGAAGCTTCTTGTGCTACCAATTGTCCGGTACGTGTAATTTTAAATGCAGTTTTCTTTACGATATTTGCAATCTCGGTAATATCACAATCACCTGCCTGTGCAACAGCTGCGCGCACTACCCCCGGACCGGAAACGCCAACATTAATAACGCAGTCCGGTTCTCCAGGACCATGAAATGCGCCTGCCATAAATGGGTTATCTTCCGGAGCATTACAGAACACTACCAATTTTGCAGCACCAATACAGTCTCTGTCGGCCGTCAGTTCTGCTGCCTTACGTACCACTTTACCCATTTTGGCAACAGCATCCATGTTAATACCTGCTTTTGTAGAACCGATATTAACAGAGGAACAAACAAAATCCGTTTCAGCCAAAGCCTGCGGAATACTGGAAATCAATGCATAATCGCCTGCACTGAAGCCTTTATGTACCAAAGCGGAATATCCGCCGATAAAGTTAACGCCGACTTCTTTTGCGGCTTTATCCAAAGCATGTGCAAAATAAATTGGGCTTTTTCCATTGCACGCGCCTGCCAACATAGCAATCGGAGAAACCGCGATTCTTTTATTAATAATCGGAATCCCATATTCTTTGGAGATATCTTCACCCGTTTTCACCAAGTCTTTGGCATAGCGGCAAATTTTATCATAAACTTTTGTACAAGCTGTTTGGATATTAGAATCAATACAATCCAACAAAGAGATACCCATTGTAATGGTGCGTACATCCAAATGTTCGTTGTCTATCATATTGATGGTTTCTAATATGTCACGTGAATTAACCATACTTCAAATCCTTTCCTATTGCGATAAAAGAAGCTTACCTATGATAACAAATTAAATACGGTGCATAGAATTGAAAATATCTTCGTGCATTACGTGTACTTTCAATCCCATATCATCTCCGATTTTCTTTAAGCTGTCTACCAATTCATCAAACGGAATTTTTGATTTTGAAATATCCACCATCATAATCATTGCGAACAAATCCTGTAAAATAGATTGTGTTACTTCAATGACATTCACATCCACTTCTGCACATTTTGCAGAAACTTTTGCCAAAATACCAACCATATCTTTGCCTAATACTGTAATAACAGCACGCATAAACAATACCTCCAAAAATATTTCATAAGTTATTCATAATTATGAAGGAGAATCCCTATTCTGTCAAGATAAAAACCCGAAATCTCTTTCTATTTCGACGGAATAATTCGACAAAACCGTAAAAACATTGTTAGGAAAATAACGATTGCTTTTTTTCATTTTTATCTACAAAAAAAGTATGGTATGTGGTATGATAGAAAATAACCATATATTCTAATAAAAAAATGATAAGATTCTCCAATGAAAGGAATGATATATGATGAAATATACTACCATTTCTGATTCACACGTACATAGCTGCTTTTCCCATGACGGAAATGACCCTGTCATGATGCTATGCGATTATGCCGTGAAAATGGGATTATATGCACTGACTATCACAGACCATTGTGAATGTAATATGTATGAAGAAAGAAATTATGCAAAAGCTATCAAAGATTCTTTCGTGGAGACCAAGCGAGCGGCGGCCGCGTTAAACGGCAAGCTGCATTTATATAAAGGAATTGAACTTGGACAGGCAACGCAAAATTTACAGGCTGCCGAATCGATTTTGTCAGAATGTGATTTTGATTTTGTACTTGGCTCTCTCCACAATATTCGTGGTCTGGAAGATTTTTACCTGCTGGATTACAATAAACTGGATATACACGATTTGCTCTGTACGTATTTCGATGAAATTATGGAATTGATTGCATGGGGCAAATTCGATTCTTTGACACATTTAACGTATCCGTTACGTTATATTGTCGGCGAACAACACAGAGAAGTCAGCTATGAAGTTTACAAAGACCGTGTAGATGACATTTTAAAAGCCTTAATTGAACAAAACAAAGCGCTGGAATTAAATACATCCGGCCTGAGACAGGCAATTGGCAAAACAATGCCTTGCCCAACCGTAATTAAGCGGTTCAAAGAACTAGGCGGTAAATATCTTACCATTGGTTCGGACGCCCATAGATGGGCAGATGTCGGCTCCGGCGTAGAAGACGGGTATCAAATCGCTCAAAATGCCGGTTTTGACCACATTACTATCTTTGTAAATCGCGAACCTGTATTATTACCATTGGAATAACAGATATTATGTTTTACATAAATAAAGGAGTGTCATTATGGATTTATTAAGCCTATTAAACGAAAACGCACGTCTTACCAATGCTCAACTGGCAGTGATGCTGGGAAAAACAGAAGAAGAAGTGGAAAAAGAAATTGCAGATTACCAACAAAAAGGTATTATCAAAGGATATAAAGCGCTGATTAACTGGGAAAAAGTAGACCATCATAAAACAACCGCTTTGATTGAATTAAAAGTACAGCCAAAAAAAGAAAGCGGCTTTGATGAAATTGCAAAAAAAATTATGCAGTTCAGTAAAGTGGAAAGCGTGTACCTTATGTCAGGAGGCTTCGATTTGGCTGTTATGGTACATGGAGACAGCATTCAGGATATTGCCATGTTTGTGGCAAAAAGACTTTCTCCATTGGATTCGGTTCTTTCCACAGCAACTCATTTTATCCTGACACGTTATAAAGAAGGAGACGTTATTTTAACATCTCCAAAAGAAGAAGATCGGAGGAATCTACTGTAATGATTGACTATGAATCTTTACTGAATCATGAAATAAAAGCAGTAAAACCTTCCGGCATTCGTAAATTTTTTGATATTGCAAATGAAATGGAAGATGTCATTTCTCTCAGCATCGGAGAGCCTGACTTTTCTACTCCCTGGCATGTTCGTCAAGAAGCGATTGATACTTTGCAGCAAGGCAAAACATGGTATTCTCCAAATCGCGGTTTTTTTGAACTGCGCCAGGAAATTTGTAAATGGGTTGAGAGAAAATATCATGTAACTTATCACCCTGAAAGCGAAGTGCTTGTTACCGTGGGCGGCTCAGAAGCCATTGACCTCTGTATTCGCACTTTAATTAATCCCGGAGATGAAGTATTAATCCCTGAACCAAGCTTTGTATGTTATGTACCTATGACTGAAATGGCAAAAGGCGTTCCTGTTACCATAGAAACAAAAATGGAAGATAACTTCCGCTTAACAGCAAAAGCATTGCGGGAAAAAATTACGCCGAAAACCAAACTGTTGATTCTGCCATTCCCGAACAACCCAACAGGTGCTGTTATGCGCCGCGAACATTTGGAAGAAATTGCAGAAGTAGTACGTGAACACAACTTGTTGGTACTTTCAGACGAAATCTACGGTGAGTTAACCTACGGCAAAGAAAGCCATGTTTGCTTTGCCGAAATCGAAGGTATGAGAGAACGCACCGTTGTTGTAAACGGATTCTCCAAAACGTACGCTATGACCGGCTGGAGACTTGGATATGCGGTTGGCCCTCATGAAATTATTGACCCTATGACAAAACTGCACCAATATGCAATTATGAGTTCTCCAACCATGGCACAATACGCTGCAACAGAAGCTTTGAAAAACGGCGATGATGATATTGCATATATGCGCAATCAATATGATGCACGCCGCAGATTAATTGTGGACTCTTTTAACGCAATGGGTCTTACTTGCTTTGAACCGGAAGGCGCTTTTTATGTGTTCCCATGTATCAAAAGCACAGGTCTTACATCGGAACAATTTGCAGAAGAACTGCTTAGAAAAGAACACGTTGCGGTTGTTCCCGGAAATGCATTTGGGGACTGTGGAGAAGGTTTCCTTCGTGTTTCTTATTCTTATTCGTTAAATCATATTACTGAGGCGCTCAGCCGCATTCAACGTTTCTTGAAGGAACGCGGCAGCAATTAGCCTTGCCAGCTTCACCGCAAGGTGAAGCTTTTTTATTTTTCTTACTGACAGGAGCTATCAAATGGAACAAGTATATTTAGCACCATGCACGGAGTATCAATATGAACCGCTAAAACAAGCTGTGGATGATATATTCGACCATCTTGCACTAAACCGTTTTCTGTTTCAAGGTGCAAATGTTGTCATAAAACCGAATTTATTAATGAAATGCAATCCCGATACCGCTATTATTACACATCCATTATTGGTGGCTGCAGTAGGTACGAAAGTAAAAGAACTTGGCGGTAAAGTTACCATTGCCGAAAGTTCCGGAGGCCGATATACTCCATCAACGGTAAAAAATATTTATCAGGCTTGCGGATATACAAATATGGCGCAGCAATATGGTTTCCTGCTCAATACGGATTGTTCTTATCGTTCGTTAAAAGCACCGAACGCAATTCGTTGCAAAGAATTTCAGGTCATCTCCCCTATTTTGGATGCGGACATCATCATTGACATTGGAAAATTAAAAACCCACTGTATGACTGGAATGTCAGGTGCCGTTAAAAATATGTTTGGCGTTGTTCCCGGACTGATGAAACCGGAACTGCACTGCCGATTTCCTGACAAAAAAGAATTCAGCGAAATGCTGGTAGATTTATGCGAGGCCGTACGTCCGCATATTGCGATTATGGACGCTGTTATGGGTATGGAAGGCAACGGCCCTTCCGGCGGAAAACCAAGGTTTATCGGAACCTTAATCGGCGGAATCAATCCTTATGCGGTAGATATGGTCTGCGCCTCTATAATCTCGTTAAAACCTTCAGACATTTTTATGCTTGCTTCTGCTATGGAACGCGGCCTTTGTCCAAAAACTGTAGAAGAAATAGAAATTCTGGGTTTACCATTAAGCGATACTGTTATCTCTGATTTCCTGCCGCCCCAATCGAAATCAAGCGATTTTATTCAATATTTGCCTTCTTTTTTGAGACCACTGGCGGCAAAAATCGCCACACCTGTACCTAAAATTCGCACCGGCAAATGTATTGGCTGCGGTAAATGTGCTGAAAGTTGTCCTCAACATACCATTGAAATCAAGCATAAAAAAGCTTATATTATATATGACAATTGTATTCGCTGCTATTGCTGTCACGAAATGTGTCCGGAACACATTATAGATATTAAACGGCTTGCATTATTTAATTTATAACAGGAGGTGGATTATGTCATTTCCCCAAACCCTTACGCTGAAAGCATTTGCCAAAATTAATTTATCATTGGATATTACGGGAATACTGGAAAACGGATATCATCAATTGGAAATGATTATGCAATCCGTATCGTTGCACGATAAAGTAACCATTACAACTTCAGATGCATCACAAGGAATTTCTCTTTCTTGTTCTGTACCTTCTCTTTGTCCAAATGAACAAAATACCGCTTATAAAGCTGCAAATTTATTTTTTAAACAGTGCGGAATCCGTCCTGCTGTTTCCATTCATATTGAAAAACAGATTCCCAGTCAGGCAGGTTTGGCCGGAGGAAGCGCGGATGCAGCCGCTGTACTGCATGGATTAAATCAGCTGTTTCAAACCAATTTGACACAGAAGCAACTGTGTGAAATCGGCGTACAAATCGGTGCGGATGTTCCATTTTGTATTTGCGGCGGTACTATGCTTGCCACCGGAATTGGCGAGAATCTCTCACCGCTTCCTGCCCTTCCGCCCTGTTATATTGTCATTTGCAAGCCTTCCGTTTCGGTCAGCACACAAGAAGCATACCAAAAAGCAGATAACTGCATTATCTTGCACCGTCCCGATACGCAAATCTTATGTAATGCATTGAAAGAACAGAATTTGTCCGCTGTCTCTCAAAACATGAAAAACGTATTCCAAGAAGCTATGGCCCTTGAAGATGTTCATATAATTACAGAGCTTATGATACAAAACAATGCGCTTGGCGCTTGTATGAGTGGCAGCGGTTCCGCAGTATTCGGAATTTTTGAAACAGAACAGAAGGCGCTTTTTTGTTCTAATATCCTAAAACAAACATTCCATCATGTATTTATTTGCAAACCTACTAAACATGGCGTTAAAAGTCAATCATAGAAGGAGAACATATAAAAATATGAAAATGAAAACCAAACGTATAATTTCTATCTTTGTTGTGATGATATGTATGGTTATCTTTACTGTACCGACAATGGCAATGCAAATTTTTGTAAAAACTTTGACAGGCAAACATATTACATTGGAGGTAGAACCAACGGACAGAATTGAAGATGTAAAAGCAAAAATTCAAGAGAAAGAAGGCATTCCTCCTGACCAGCAAAAATTGATTTTTGCCGGAAAACAATTGGAAGACGGAAATACACTTCAAGATTACAGCATCCAAAAAGACAGTACACTGCATCTTGTATTGAAAATAACACATCACTTTTCAGATGAGTGGTCCTATGACGAAACTTATCATTTTCATATCTGTTTGGACGAAAACTGTACCGAGGTCAGTGATTCCGCTTCTCATGTTATGACTGATTCCATCATTTCGCCAACACACTTTGAACAAGGATTTACAGAACATACCTGTACTATATGTGATTACAGCTACACAGACAGTATCACGGAAGTTGTCCCTCATGCGTTTGGAACATGGCAGATACACGATTCTCAAACACATTACAAGACCTGTGATTGTGGAGAAACCATTACAGAAAATCATAGTTGGGATGAAGGCAGTATTACAACGGAACCAACGATTGATTCTGAAGGCATCAAAACCTTTATCTGCACACAGTGCGGGGCAATTGATACACAAACACTCGAATCTCTTTCCATTCCAGAAAACAAAAGTGAGGAAAAAACTCCTTCTTTGGAAAGTCCCAAAACAGGTGAAACCCGCAATGCCAATATTATCATTGTTATGTGCACCGCTTCCGTTGTGCTTTGTTTCCTTGTTGTGATAAAAAAATCTATCAAAAAAATAAAATAAAAAACAAAAAGCCATTCCTTTCAATAGGAGCGGCTTTTTTTATTTTATGTAAACTTGTCTTATAGGATTCATTGAAAAAATTTAAAATTTCGTATATTTTTGTTAAAAAAGAGCACTCTATATTAAGATTTCATTTTTGTCACCCAAGTTTAAAGAAAGGTGTGAGCAAATGTTTATTATAGACTGTATTATGTTAGTTCTGCTAATTATTGGCGGAATTAACTGGGGTTCCATTGGCATCTTCCAATTTGATATTGTTGGATTCCTATTTGGAGGACAAGGTGCCATTGTAAGCCGAATTGTATTCTGCTTGGTAGCTATTGCAGCCATCTGGTGTATTTCTTTCTTGTTCAGAGAACATTCTCCTTTGGACAGACCAAAACACCGCGATCATGATACAAAGCATACAGATGTAGGCGTTCCCCACCATCGCTAAAAAAAGCTCCCTACACCAATAATGGTGTAGGGAGCTTTTTCATTAAAGATTTGCATATTGCATTGCTTCTAAAATACTTCTTGTATCGCGCGCAATCACCAATTCTTCATTGGTTGGAATGACATATACATCTACTGTGGAATTCTCTGTTGTAATTTTGCCTTCATTACCGCGGGTCATTTTTTCATTTAAATTAATATCAGGAGTAACACCTAAATATTTTAAGGATTCACACACTCTTTGGCGTACAATGACGTGGTTTTCACCCAAACCTGCTGTAAATACAATGGCATCAACACCATTCATGGCAGCCGCAAATGCACCGATATACTTTACAATTTGGTATACCAGCATTTCCTGCGCCAAAACAGCTCTTGGATTGCCCTCTACTACTGCCTGTGCAACGTCACGAGCATCGCTGGACACACCTGAAACACCCAGCAAACCGGATTTTTTATTTAAAATATTGTCCATTTCTTTTGGCGTTAAATTCTCTTTTTCCATGATGAAGGTTACAACGGAAGGGTCCAGCGTGCCGGAGCGGGTACCCATCATAAAACCATCCAATGGAGTTAAACCCATAGTGGTATCCAAAACATGTCCGTCCTGTACAGCTGTAATGGAAGAGCCGTTACCTAAATGACAGGTAATCAGTTTTAATTTATCAATCGGTTTCCCCATAATTTCCGCACAGCGATGGCTGACATATTTATGAGAAGTTCCATGGAAACCATAGCGGCGTACAGCATATTTCTCATAATATTCATAAGGAATTGCAAATGTATAAGATTTTGGTGGCATTGTGGAATGGAAGGCTGTATCAAATACGGCAACCTGAGGAACCTCTGTACCAAAAACGTCTTGGCATGCACGAATTCCTTGCACATGAGCAGGATTATGTAGCGGTGCCAAAGGATTTAGTGATTCAATGCCTTTTAGTACATCATCTGTAATTAAAACAGATTTACTGAAAATAGAACCACCTTGCACAACACGATGTCCAATGGCAGCAACTTCATTTAAACTTTGAATAACGCCTACTTCGTCGTCAATCAAAGCGTCTTTTACCAATTGGAATGCCTGTGTATGATCTTCCATATCTGTGGTTAGATTTTTCTCTCTTCCGTCAAATGTTTTATGTGAAAAAATACCGTCATTCATTCCGATACGTTCACAAATACCTTTTGCAGCAACGGATTCATTTTCCATATCAATCAATTGATATTTCAGAGAAGAACTACCTGCATTAATGACCAAAATTTTCATTGTTTTTCCCCCTATAGGTTAATTAACTATTGAATCTAAGTCAGGAATCATATACACTATACTATATTATAAACAATAATAAAATTCAAGGATTTTTGATTAAAAAATGACGCAAAATTTTAAAATTTCTGGTATAATTTCCGAATTTAATCCTTATCATCTGGGGCATCAATCACTCATTGTGCAAACTAGACAAGCCGGGGCAACTCATATTGTAGCAATTATGAGTGGAAATTTTGTACAAAGAGGAGAGCCTGCCTGTTTTGATAAATGGGTACGTACAAAAACGGCTTTAAGCGCAGGTGTCGATTTGGTGATTGAACTACCGCTTCCATGGGTTGTTGCAGGCGCAGAAACATTTGCTGCAGGAGGTGTATCCATTGTTAATGCATTGGGGTGTGTTCATCAATTAAGTTTTGGCAGCGAATGCGGCGATATTGAAGCGCTGTCTGCGGTTGCTGACATATTAAGAACAGAACAATTTTCTCAAGCACTACAAGTTGAGCTGCAAAAAGGAGTCACTTTTGCGTCTGCACGCCAGGCGGCTTTGTTGTCTCTTACAAATCAGAAGACCGCTTCTTTATTGGAACATCCAAATAATATTCTTGCCATTGCTTATTGTAACGCATTAAAAGATATCAATTCGACAATTCGTCCATTTACCATAAAAAGAATCGGTGCTTCACATCATGACATTTCACTTCCGCCAAAAAAAATTGCATCTGCCTCCCAAATTCGACGTATGATGGAACAAAATCAGGAGTATGCTACTTATATTCCAAAAGAAACTTATCCATATTTGGCAAGTGCAATTCAAAATAAAACAGCTCCTGCTTCTATACAACGCTTAGAAAGAGCAATTCTGGCAAAATTAAGAACAATGACATTGCAAGAATTTGCAAATTTACCTGACGTTTCCGAAGGGTTGGAGCATAGACTATATAAAGCGGCAAAAACAGCTGTCTCATTAACCGATTTTTATGCATACGTAAAAACAAAACGTTATACGCATGCGCGTATTCGCCGTATTACACTTTGTGCATTTTTAAATATACAGGCAGCTTATACGCAAACGCCTCCTCCATATTTGCATGTGCTGGGTTTTAACCAAAAAGGAAAAGAACTGCTGTCCCTTATAAAACAAACAGCTTCCTTGCCAATCATTACTCAGTACAATCAATTGAGAAAGTTATCACCGTACGCAAAAACACTGTTTGAATTGGAAACAACTGCGACGGATTTATATGGATTATCCACTCCGCAGGTGCAACCCTGTGGCAAAGAATTCACACAAGGTATTGTAACCGCGTTATGCAACGAAAGGTGATTCACTATGACTAATATCAAAGAAATCAACTATGAAAATTATGGTTCTTGCATTTCAATGAGCAATCAGACCATTGAAATGATTGTTACGGTAGAAAAAGGTCCTCGTATTGTATATTTAGGCTTTATCGGCGAAGAAAATGTTTTATTTCAAGACAAAGAGCAAAAACACTTCTTTCTAAACAATGAAATTTCTCAAATATGCGGACAAACAGCGTATCATTATCTATATGGAGGACACCGCTTTTATTTAAGTCCGTCCCATTTGCCGGAAGCACGCTATCCTGACAACGAAGCTGTTGTGTACAGCATGGATGACGACGGCGTTCTTTTCCAAGCTCCCACACAAAAAACTTCAGGTCTTCAATTATCCTATAAAATTATGTTAGGAGAAACAGGTTCTGACTTTATGATTGTGCATACTGCTGCCAATCATTCCGCTGATACACAGCGTGTAGCTTTGTGTACCAGCACTATGGTAAAACCGGGCGGATTTGCTGTACTGCCTCAAAACCAAGGCAATGAATTCTTTGTAGCAGACCGCGTTTATGTATACTGGCCTTTTACAAGACTGCACGACCCACGGTTTGATATGCACAGTGATTTTATGACTGTCCAACAAGACGCATCAATGGATTATCCTTTTAAAATAGGATACAACAATATGCAAGGTTGGATTTCATACGTAAACGGCAATACTGTACTGTCGAAACGATATGTACATGATGCAAAAGCAGTTTACCCTGACAATGATGCTTCCAGCCAAGTTTACTGCAGTAAAGATTTCTTGGAATTAACAGTACAAAGTCCTTTGTATCGCATTGAACCGGAAGATACCGTAAAACATGTGGAAAACTTTTCTTTATTCCACACAACAATTACAGAAAAGCCAAACAATAACGAAGCATATCAAACGTTTCTTGAAACACTGGCATAAAAAAGAAGCTGTCATCTGAAAAGATGACAGCTTCTTTTTTATTGGTTTTCTTGCTCAATCGCAGCAATTTGGTCAATTCTTCTTTGGTGGCGTCCGCCTTCAAATTCTGTGGTTAAAAATATCTTTGTAAACTCGACAGCATCTTTTTCTGTAATGACACGGCCGCCCATGCAAAGGATATTTGCATCGTTATGCTCGCGTGTTGCTTTTGCACAGAATGCATTGGTTACCACAGCCGCACGGATTCCTTTTACTTTATTGGCTGCAATGGAAATGCCGATTCCGGTACCGCAGCAAAGAATGCCTTTTTCCGCCTCTCCGTTTGCAACCGCATGTGCTACTTGCTCTGCAATCGGCGCATAGTCTACAGAATCTTCACTGTAGGTTCCAAAATCATGGTATGCAATATTTTCTTGCTCCAAATAGGCTTTGATTGCTTCTTTCAACAAAAAACCGCCATGGTCTGCTCCCAACGCTATCATGTTGTACCCTCCAACTTCTTTTTTAACTCACGTTCTGCTTGCGGCAACCGTAAATAAACGGGTGCCAATTGTTCTGCTGTTACTGTGCAGTCCTCTTGTTTTAAATGCAGGGCAGCACATTGTGCCACTCCCACTGCACGCTGATATTGTAAATGTTCGGCAACAAGCCGTACCTGCAATGGCTGAAACGCTTCCGATTCATAACATAGTTTTGCACCATCCCCAACCAAATATATGGTTTCATTGGAATATTGTTGCAAAGATTCCGCCAAATCGCTGATTGCAACCGCACAATCGTCACAAATGCGTTCCACTTCAATTCCGTTCACACGAAACAAAGCATGATAAACTTGCTGGCATCTTGCATCCATCACTGCGCATATAATGCCGTTTAACATAGAAAGCGGATACGCCATTGCTTCTAACGTGGATACACCAATGCAAGGCTTATTTTGTGCAAATGCCATTCCTTTTACACATGCCACACCAATGCGCACTCCCGTAAAAGAGCCGGGCCCCGCAGAAACAGCAAATAAATCCATTTCCTCCAAACTTGTTTTTGTTTGGATTAACACTTGCTGAACCATAGGCATCAGTGTTTGGCTGTGTGTCTGCTTTGTATTGATAAAAAATTCACCCAATACTTTATCATCATCTAAAACAGCTGCCGAAGCCGATACCGCTGAGGAATCCAGCGCCAGTATTTTCATAAGTTGCCTCCCTCTACGGTAAATATCCGTTCATTTTCATGCGCGCCAAGCGCAATTTGAATTTTAATGCAATCCTTTGGCAAAGCTTCTTCTATATGTTCGCTCCATTCTATCACCAAAACAGCGTCTGTTTCCAAATAGTCATAAAAGCCTGTGGAGTACAAATCATCCCAACTCTCCACACGAAACATATCAAAGTGATAGACCGTCAATCTTCCTGTGTATTCATGTACCAAAGCAAAGGTAGGGCTGGATATACCATATTCTATCCCCAATCCTCGTGCCAAACCTCTTGTAAAGGCTGTTTTCCCCATTCCCATTCCGCCATACATGGCAATGACTTCTCCGCCTTTTAACTGTTGTGCCAAACGAAAGCCAAAATCTTCTGTTTCTGCCGGAGAATGGCTCAAAAATTGTGACAAGGGAAAACCTCCTTTCTAATTATATCATTAAAATAACCCGGAAACTACTCCGTTATTATCTACATCAATTTTATTTGCTGCCGGTACTTTTGGCAAACCGGGCATAATCATAATATCACCTGCATACGCAACAACAAATCCGGCGCCATTGGACAGACGCAAATCTTTAATTGTAATTTTAAAGCCTTCCGGACGTCCCAATAAAGTAGGGTCATCTGACAAAGAGTATTGTGTTTTTGCTACACAAACCGGCAAGGTATCTCCTCCCAAAGCAGCAATCGCCTGTAAAGAAGTTTCTGCTTTTTTTGTAAACACAACTTCACTTGCACCATAGATTTCTGTTGCAATGCGGTTGAGTTTCTCTTTGATGGTCAAATCTGTATCGTACAATGGTTGGAAATCAGAACCTTGTTCTGCTGCTTTGCATACTTTTTCAGCAAGTTCAATTCCGCCTTCTCCGCCTTTTGCAAATACTTCGGACAACGCAAACTCCGCATTATGTTCACGGCAATAATCTTCAATGAATTGTAATTCCGCATCACTGTCTGTATGAAAACGATTAATTGCAACTACAACAGGAACACCGTATTTTCTCATATTGTCAATGTGGGCACCAAGATTGATAATTCCTTTTTTCAATGCTTCCAAATTCTCATGAGCCGTTTCTGTTTTGGGAACGCCTCCGTTGTATTTCAATGCACGAGCTGTTGCCACCAAAACAACTGCGCTTGGTTTTAAACCGGCATATCGGCATTTGATGTCAAAAAATTTCTCCGCACCAAGGTCTGAACCAAAGCCTGCTTCTGTAATACAGTAGTCACCCAATTTCAAAGCCAGTTTGGTTGCTCGTACAGAGTTGCATCCGTGCGCAATATTGGCAAAAGGACCGCCGTGCATAATTACAGGGGTACCTTCCAAAGTTTGAACCAAGTTTGGTTTGATCGCTTCTTTCAGCAATACAGCCATAGCTCCGTTGGCATTTAAATCACGAGCATAAATTGGTTTGTTGTCATAAGAATACGCTACCAAAATATTTCCCAAACGTTCTTTTAAATCATCCAAATCCTCTGCAAGACACAAAATAGCCATAACCTCACTGGCAACTGTAATGCAGAATCCATCTTCACGCACAAAACCGTTTGGCTTTCCTCCCAGACCTACTACAACGCTTCTCAAAGCGCGGTCATTCATATCCATGCAACGGGTTACATTGATTCTTCGCGCATCAATTCCCAATACATTGCCTTGCTGAATATGATTGTCCAATAAAGCACACAATAAATTATTGGCAGCAGTAATTGCATGCATATCGCCTGTAAAATGCAAATTAATGTCTTCCATTGGAAGCACCTGTGCATATCCACCGCCTGCTGCGCCGCCTTTTACACCAAATACAGGGCCTAAAGAAGGTTCACGCAGAGCAATGACAGCATTTTTTCCGATCTTATGCATTGCTTGGCCTAAACCGGTCGTAGTGGTTGTTTTACCTTCGCCTGCCGGTGTTGGATTAATAGCGGTAACCAAAATCAATTTACCGTCCTGTTTGTTCTCCAATTTTTGGAACAATTCTTCTGTTAATTTCGCTTTGTACTTACCATATGGTTCGTAGTCATCTTCCGTTAATCCGAGCTTTGACGCAATTTCTCGAATAGGAAGTATGTTTGCCTGTTGGGCAATTTCGATGTCTGTAAGCATGTTATTGTCTCCTTACACAAATATTACTGGGTAAAGTATACCATATTACGAAATTGAAGAAAAGCCCATACTTGAACTTTATGGATAGAAATAATATAATGGATTCATAGTGACAAAAAAGATAGAAATACATATTGATGTATACAAGAAAAATGAGCATGTTTTACCACAAGGAGGTGCATTTTGTCTAAGGTAGGAAACGCATTATTGAATTACTTTAAAAGGGCAGATAAACTGCTCTGGGGTATTATGCTGGTCATCTCCGCATATAGCTTGCTTCTGTTAAAAACAGTACCTACACCGGAGGGAAGCCGAAGTTATTTTTCAGTTCAGTTAGTTTCTATTATCATCGGCTACGTGGGCGCTATTGTATTAACTATCATTGATTATCGTTCCATTGCAAAAGCATGGTATTTTATCGGTGCAATATCCATTATTCTGATTTTATATACCTTATTTTTCGGTCAGGCCGTTACGGGTGATGCCGGCGTAAATGCGCGGGCATGGATTAAACTTCCCGGCGGGCTTACCTTTCAGCCTTCGGAATTGGTGAAAATCGGATTTATGGTTACCTTTGCAAAACATTTGTCTATTGTTAAGGAAAAAGGAAAAATTACTTCTCCGCTTCAAATCTTGTTCCTCTCTATTCACTGTTTGATTCCTGTTGTACTCATCCATTTGCAAGGTGACGACGGTGCGGCAGCTGTATTTATTTTTATGTTCCTGGTTATGATGTTTATTGCAGGTGTACAACTTCGTTATTTTGCAGCTTTATTCGGAAGTTTGATTGTCATTCTTCCTTTGGCATGGCAGTATTTGCTGGCCGATTATCAAAAAAATAGGATTCTGAATATGTTTAATCCGGAATCTGATCCGTTAGGTGCAGGCTTACAGCAAATTCAGGGAAAAATCTCCATTGGTTCGGGAGAATGGTTTGGTCGCGGTTTATTTACCGCCCCGCGTGTACAGCGCAGTGTGGTACCTGTCCAAGAAAGTGACTTTATATTCTCTGTGGCTTCTGAACAGTTGGGTTTTCTTGGTGCAATGGCTATATTGATATTAATTGTTTTATTGCTGCTTCGCACCATGAATGCAGCCAGAAAATCCTGCGATGATTTGGGCACTTATATGTGTTTTGGATTTTTTGCTATGATTGCATTCCAATCTGTTATCAATCTTGGCATGTGTTTGAGCCTTCTCCCTGTTATGGGCGTTACATTGCCGTTCTTCAGTGCCGGGGGCTCCTCCGCTGCCTGTTTGTATTTCGGTTTTGGTCTTGTACAAAATGTATATATGCATAAAAGTGAAAAAGACAGAATTCATTTAAGCACCTCTCGTTCTATTATGAGGCGCGTATAAATATCGTATTTCATTGAGACTGATTCTGATACAAAACTTTTATAGACATAAGGTAAAAATAAAAAGCGCTGCGGTTCATGTAACCGCAGCGCTTTTTCCATGATGTTCAAACGGATAACCTTCCTTGATATTCACTTCTGATAATCTCATTCATTTCTTCGGGTGTTTCTTTACAGCCGCCTGCCAGCCACATTTTTACGATTGCATTAAATCCACTCTGAAAAAATGTAATATGATATTCAATATGTTTATTATCAAAATATTTTATTGCTTGCTTTGTATCATAATATCGAATTTGATATTGATTATCGTAGCCGAGTTTAAAATAAGTACGGTAAAGCATTTGATTTCCCTGAATATGACGAAACAATTTTAAGTAATCGTTGCTGTTAAATCCTTGTGTTTTTTCTTCCTTATAAAGAAGATTTACTTCTGTTTCCAAATACTCTCTCACTTTATCCGCAAGGTCGTAAATATCCTCATAGTTGGCATAAAATGTACTTCTGTTCAATTGACAAGCCTTACAAATGTCTGATACGGTGATTTGATGCAACTCTTTTGTTTGCAGCGATTCAATAAACGCTTTCTCAATACGCTCTTTCGACTGACGTCTTCTTCGATTATTTTTTATATTCATATAATCACTCTTTTCATTATCCCAACAGTTCTTCCGAAACTGATGATTGCCTTATATATTTTACCCCTATTATACTATAAATAGATTAATACAACAATTGTTGGGTTAATAAAGATAGGAGGTAATTTCTATGAAAAAAAGTAGTTTTGTAGCAATGATATTAGGCACTGTCAGCGGCATACTATTTGCGCTTGGCATGTGCATGACTCTCATTTCCGAATGGGATGCTTTTCTGCAAGGAATTATATTAGGATGTATCGGTATTTTGCTTGGCCTCATTACCCTAATAGTTTGGAGAAAAATGGAACACAAAGCGCCCATTCGTATATCAGGCAAACAGGTATTGACTATTGCTGTTGGTACAATCGGAGTATTATCCTTTGGTGCTGGCATGTGCTTTGGCATGGTGTGGGAAAATATGATTGCAGGAATCATCATTGGTATTGTAGGTATACTACTGCTTCTTTCTCTTATTCCTCTGACAAAAGGTATCAAAGAGTGAATATTCAACAAAAATTGACCGGACAACTTACAAAAACAACGGTTGGAAAAAGGGTTATCAGCGAACAACGCTATCGTATGGTGCTATCTGCTGCTGTTAGTCTTTCATTTCACTTTCTGTATGCTCTCTATCATGGCGTGTTGGGAGTAGTTCATTCCTCTTTGTGGTTTATTACCATGTGTGCCTATTATGCTATCTTAAGCGTAATGCGTTTTTCTGTTGTTTTATTTGAATATAAAAACAAATCCAAATCTTCTGCAGATACCGAATACTTTGTAATGAGGTTATCGGGAATACTGCTTATCTTATTAAGTTTTGTTTTAAGCGGAGTCATTTACATTAGCATATCTCAAAATATTGCTGTAAAATATGATGAAATTCTTATGATTACCATAGCGGCTTATACATTTTTTAAAATAATCATGGCAATTGTAAAAGCCGTAAAACAACACAAGAATCCTTCTCCTTTGCTTGCAGTTATACGGAACATTGGCTATGCAGAGGCTGCCGCGTCCATTTTAACCTTACAGCGTTCCATGCTTGTTTCTTTTGGAACCATGGATAATACGGAAGCACATATTATGAACATTTTGACGGGAGCGGCTGCCTGTTTATACGTATTAATCATCGGAATGTATTTGCTGCTCAAAAGAAAAATAGAACAAAAACGGCAATATAACCCACAAATACAGTGAAGTCTTCCTATAAAGCATTCACCCTTCTGGCAAAGTGAAATTATCAGAAACACACATGAAAATAATTTGAAAAAGGCTAAATGGCATACTAAGATAAATTTGCAATAAAAATAAATTGTTTCAAGACAAAGCGTTCTTGTCTTGAAACAATTTTTTATTTTTACAGTGCAGTATGTAAAAGACATAAAACCGTGCTTTATCGCTTATCAAATTACGTCAGACCAAACACATCATATCCTTTATTAATTATGTTGCAGCAGACAAACATGAAATATCAATCAGAACATCACCTTTCTATGCGGTTATAGTTTTTTCAACATGTAACTTGAAGTCTCCTTGTTTATTTTTTCACTTTTATTGACTATAATAAAAAAATATTGTAATATAAAAATTAAATTGAAAATCAATTTCAAATTGAGGTGTTTTGATATGGCTCAATCCGAAGGTTATAAAACAAAACAGCGCGACCATATTTTACAGTTTCTAATCGAAAATCAATCACGCCATGTGACCGTTGACGACGTGGTAGACCATCTGAAACAATCCGGAAATCCTGTTGGAAAAGCCACTGTGTACAGATATATGGACAAGTTGGTAAACCAAGGAGATGTGCGAAAATTTTTGCTGGAAGATTCCAGCGCATGCTATCAATACGCTGCAAACAAAGAAGAATGTGCAGTTCATTTTCATTTAAAGTGTATTACCTGTAAAAAATTAATCCATTTAAACTGTGACTTTATGAATGGTATTGAACAGCACATTTTAAAGGAACATCACTTTCAAGTGGACTCTTCCAGAACCGTATTTTACGGTCAGTGCGAAGACTGTATGAAACAATCCGTCTAAAAAGGAGACCGATATGAAAAAATTTCTTGCCTTATTTGCTGTAGCAATCGTTGCTGTCGGAATATTAGCGGGCTGCAGCTCTTCCAATACCAGTTCCGACAATAGTACAAGCACTGAAAATGACCCTAATAAAATTACAATTGTTGCCACTTTGTTTCCCCAATATGACTTTGCACGTCAAATAGCAGGTGATAAAGCCAACATTGAATTAATTCTTCCTCCCGGTGTAGAAAGTCATACCTTTGACCCTTCCCCATCAGATATTATTACCATTCATAATTCCGATGTCTTTTTATATACAGGCTCTAATATGGAAACATGGGCAAATAATATCATTGAATCTTTGCCCGATTCTGTCCACGTTTTGAATGTGTCACAAGGTATTACTTTGCTGAAAAGTCCCAGCGGTGGACATAATCATGCAGAAGATGACCACGACCACACATCAGAAGAGTTAAATGCAGATGAATTAAATCAATATGACCCTCATGTTTGGACCAGCCCTGTCAATGCCAAAATTATGGTGCAAAATATTTTGCAGACATTATGTGAAGTTGACCCGGATAATGCCGATTATTATACTGAGAACGCAAACGACTATTTATCCCAACTGGATCAGTTAGACCAAGAAATTCGCACTGTTGTAGCAAATGGAAACCGTAAAGAAATTGTATTTGGAAGCCGATTTGCACTATTTTATTTTACCCACGAGTACGGACTGGAATATAAATCTGCATTTGATTCTTGTTCCACAGAAGCCGAACCCAGCGCTAAAACGGTATCTGAATTAATCAATGAAGTCAAAGAAAAGCAAATTCCCGTCATTTATTATGAAGAATTGACAGACCCCAAAATTTCTCGCTCCATCAGTGAAGAAACGGGTGCAGAAATGTTACTGTTCCATTCTTGTCATAACCTTTCAAAAGCAGACTTTGAAAGTGGAGCAACTTATTTATCTCTTATGAAACAAAATGTTGAAAACTTGAAAAAAGGACTTGAATAACTATATGATATTATCTTGTCGTGATGTGACTGTTGCATATGATTCTAAAATAGCGGTTGACCATGTCTCTTTTGAAGTAAACGAAGGAGAATATGTTTGCATAGTCGGCGAAAATGGTTCCGGAAAAAGCACCTTGCTCAAAAGCATATTAGGACTGGTACCATTAAAATGCGGCTCTGTTTCATTTGGCCCCGAGGTACACCGTAAACGTTTGGGATATTTGCCTCAACAAACCAATATACAGAAGGATTTTCCGGCTTCTGTATATGAAGTTGTACTGTCCGGTTGTTTAAACCGCCGCGGACTGAAACCTTTTTACAGCAAAGCAGATAAAGAACAAGCAGTTCAACATATGGAACGTCTTGGCATCGGCGACTTTAAAAAACGTTCTTTCAGTGCACTTTCAGGTGGTCAACAGCAACGAGTTTTACTGGCACGCGCTTTGTGTGCGACTGATAAACTGCTGCTTCTGGATGAACCTGTTACAGGGCTGGATCCTTTGGTAACAGAAGAATTGTATCAACTGATTGAGCAATTAAACAGAGACCTTGGTGTTACCATTATTATGGTTTCTCATGATATATCCTCGGCCACACAGTATGCTGATAAAATACTGCATATCAGTCAATCTCTGTTATTCTACGGCGATACCGAATCGTATATCAACACGGAACTTGGAAAACGATTTTTAAAATGTTCCTAATAGAGAGGCACATATTATGTTAGAAATTTTACATGATTTATTTTCCTATACCTTCATTGTAAGGGCATTGATTGTAGGTACCCTGGTCTCGCTCTGTGCAGCCCTGCTTGGCGTGAGCTTAGTCTTAAAACGGTATTCCATGATTGGAGACGGACTCTCTCATGTTGGTTTTGGCGCATTGGCTGTTGCAATGGCGTTTCACTGGGCACCCCTTCCTGTTGCAATTCCGGTTGTTGTGGTCGCAGCTTTTTTATTGCTTCGATTAAGCGAAAACAGCAAAATAAAAGGGGATTCTGCCATTGCATTGATTGCAAGCAGCTCTCTTGCAATTGGTGTTACGGTCATTTCGTTGGCCTCCGGACAAAATGCAGATGTATACAGTTACATGTTCGGAAGCATTTTAGCTATGAAAGAAAGTGATGTTTATGTCAGCATTGCACTTTCTGTAGTCGTATTGATTTTATTTATCGTATTTTACAATAAAATCTTTGCCGTTACATTTGATGAAAACTTTGCTAAGGCTACAGGAACCCGTGCAAATCTCTATAATATGCTGATTGCTTTACTGACAGCAGTTACCATTGTTGTAGGTATGCGTATTATGGGTACTATGCTAATTTCCAGCTTAATCATTTTCCCTGCATTATCCGCTATGCGTATTTTTAGACAATTTCGTTCTGTTGTAATTGCATCTGCTGTGATTTCCATCATTTGTTTTTTCATTGGTTTGGTTGCATCGTATGCATTTTCCACGCCGACGGGAGCAAGTATCGTAATTGTCAATTTGATTGTGTTCCTTTTATGTTTTGCCGCCGGCTTAATACGAAAAAAAGCAGCTTAATTATAAAAATGACAGCATTGAAAAAATAGGCATAAATTATGTCTGTTTTTTCTTATTTTTACGGTAAAAATATACGTTTTTGTTAATTGTCTTACAGATAAATAACAAATAGTGACAATATAAAACAATATCTTGTAAATTGCGATTGCATTACCTATAATGAATAGGCACTTTAAAATTACAGCATATCGGAGGCAAAAATGAAACGTGTAACTCAACCCCCAAGAAGAAAGAAAAAAAGATATACTCCTATTATCACAATTATTGCCGCCATGGTATTCATTACAATCGTAATTGTATTAATATGTGTGTTTACTATAAAACCTAACAGCCAAGAGACAGTTGCAACTCCGGAAAGCATTACCTCTGAAATTACATCTAATCAATCAGAGCCGGGAGAGACAATTCCTCCTGCAGATTCATCATCAAATGCATCCTCATCCGGTACAATTACAATGAGTACTGCTCACTTCATTCCGGAATCTGCCGAAGTAGATGACACTTATTTTTCAAATACATTATTTATCGGAAACTCCATTACAGAAGGATTTAAAGAATTTTCAGGTTTGGATACACCAACATATTATGAAGGTCGTGGTATGACGGTAGAAAGTATTCACAGAATGAAAATTGTAAATGCAGATAATTCTCCCAATTCAGACGGTACAGGAGAAAAAACAGTAATGGATGCCTTGAAAGAAAGACAGTTTGACCAAATTTATCTTTTGTTCGGGGCAAACGAGTTAGGATGGGTATATCCGGATATGTTCATTGAACAATACGCTCAACTGATTGATGACATAAAAGCTCTTCAGCCAAATGCAAAAATTTGTGTACAATCCGTTCTTCCTGTTTCTGCAGAACGTTCTGAAACAGACGAAGTGTATAACAACACAAAAATAGAGAATTTAAACAATATGATTATTAACATGTCTGCAGAAAAAGGGATTCCTTACTTAAACGCTGCCGAAGCATTTAAAGATGATACCGGCGCTCTACCCGCTGATAAAACACCTGACGGTATTCATCTGACCGCTGCTGCATGTAAAGAATGGCGTATGTATATTAAAACTCATGTAATGCAATAATGATTGTCTGAAACATATCATAACAAATGAACTTTACAGCACAGTAGTTTAAACTACTGTGCTGTTTTTATAGCCGAAAAATGTTTATTTTATAACAGCGCAATCATATCATCAATTATATATGGTATATACAGTCTTATATGAAAAGAACAAATATGACGGATAAACCAAAAGCAACTGCCTGAAACAAGCTTATGTTCGGCAGTTGCTTTTATTTATCATATGAAAAAATAAGATAGATATCTGTAATTGTTATATATCTCTTTTATATCTATACCAGCACAAAGTGTTCGGGCGAAATTTCCTTCATTTCTCCTTGACCTGTAAAGGAAGTCCCATCGAACGGAACCAATACTTTATTTTTTTCCTTCCTTGGATCCGGTGTAGGAACTGCTGACAACAATGATTTTGTATAAGGATGAATCGGATTCTCAAACAGCTCTTCCGTAGGAGCAACCTCCACCAATTTTCCATGATAGAGCACTCCAATTTTATCACTGATATATCGTACAATTGCAAGGTCATGGGCAATAAATAAAAAAGAGAATTGGTGTTTTGTTTGTAAATGTTTAAACAAATTGATAATTTGCGCCTGAATGGAAACGTCCAAAGAAGCAATTGGCTCATCAGCAATGACAAAATCAGGCTGAAGCGCAATACATCTTGCAATCGCAACGCGCTGTCGCTGTCCTCCGGAAATTTCCGGAGGATATTTTTTTCGATACGTTGCATTCAGACCTACTTGTTCCAACAATTCATCTACACGAGACTCAAGCTGTTTTTTGTCCTTATAAATGTGGTTGACTGTCAATGGTTCCTTTATAATCTTCTCTACCGTCATCCGTTGATTCAATGCGGCAGAGGAGTCCTGAAATATAATTTGCATATTGCGGTGCAGCAGCTCTGAATGTTTACGTCGATTTGCTCTGTCGGTAATATCTTTTCCATAAAAATAAATTTCTCCATCCGTTGGCGGATATGCCCCAATCAAAGAACGCGCTACCGTGGATTTTCCGGACCCGCTTTCTCCTACCAAAGCAAAAATTTCATTTTTATGTATGGAAAAAGAGATGCCATCCACAGCCTTAACCGTAAAGTAAGAATTAATACGAAAATGTTGCTTTAAATTACGTACCTCTACAATTGTTTCTGCCATTTTCTAATACCCCTCTTCCCCAATTTCAGATGTATAACGGAGCACCTCTCTTGGAGGATGTACAATAGGAGCACGTGAATCCAAAAGCCAAGTTGCCGCATAATGAGTTGGTGAAATTTGAAACATAGGAGGCATTTTTTCATAGTCAATTTTCATGGCATATTTATTTCTAACTGCAAAAGCATCGCCTTTCGGCAAATCAATCATAGTTGGAGGCGTACCCGGAATGCTTTGCAGTGTTTGACCTTTATCTGCAAAAGCAGGTAACGCAGATAATAATCCCCATGTATAAGGATGGCGAGGCGTATAAAAAATTTCTTCTGCTGTACCAATCTCTACAATTTTACCTGCATACATAATCGCAACACGATCCGCAACACCGGCTACCACACCTAAATCATGGGAAATAAACACAAAGGATACACCTGTTTTTTCTTTTAACTCACGAATCAGCTTTAAAATTTTAGCTTGCACCGTTACATCAAGCGCAGTGGTAGGCTCATCGGCAAAAATCACTTTTGGTTCGGACGCCAATGCCATAGCTAAAACGCACCGCTGCCGCATACCTCCTGAAAAAAAATGAGGCTGCAAATGAAAACGTTCTTCCACATCATCAATCTCCACCATACGCATCAATTTTTTTGCACGCTTTTTTGCCTCGTCTGTGCTGATTTTATGATGTTTTTTGATGGCCTCCACCATCTGTTTGCCAATAGGAATCGTTGGATTTAAGGAAGACATAGGATCCTGAAATACCATAGAAAAGGCATTGGCCCTCAATTTTCGCATTTTCCGTTCTTTGTAATGCGTAATATCTTGTCCGTCTACAACAATTTCCCCTTGCTTTAATTTAGAATTCTTTGGAAGCAACTTCATAATAGATTGAACCATTACTGTTTTGCCACAGCCGGATTCTCCCACTATCGCCAACACCTCTCCCGGATTTAAACTCCAGGAGACATCCCGCACGGCTTCTACTTCTCCATACGGTGTTTCAAAGCTGACCGATACATTCGTAAGTTGTAAAACAGGTTGCATTTCTGTGCCCCTTTTCAGAAATAGTTATTCTAGTGTCCATTCTTCCACGTTCCACAGAATGCCTCTTGCATGGTGATCTAACAATCTGTTCGTATCAATTCCCTTGATACCAGCATCACTGACGTAAAACGCATCTAAATAGCAAATTAAAACAGAACCCGGTTCCTGTGAAAATGCTTCTTCAAATTCTCCATACAGCTCTTTTCTCCGATTGGCATCTGTTTCATGTCTGGCTGATTCCAAAAGCTCATCTACTTTTTGGTTTGAATAGCCCAAAGAATTACCGCTGCCATTTGTAGTCAATGCCGCATACAAAGCATCTGCGTCATATGGATAAGCCTGTCCTGCTAGAAAAGCGTCATAATCGGTATAATTCCAGCCACTGACCACTTCCAGTTTCATATCAACTCCTGCACTTTGCAGTTGTTTTGCTGCAAGTTTGGCAATGTCCACACGCTCTACTTCAGATTCCGGAACCATTAGGTTAAACCGGAATTTTTGGCCGTTGCGCTCATAAATACCATCGCTGCCCTTTGTCCAGCCCAATTTTTCCATTTCTTGCGCAAATTTGTTGAGATCATAGCTGTAAATATCGGCGTTTGTGTTGCCACCCATACTGTTTGTTTGAATCGGGCTGTAAGCCGCCTCGCCTTCACCTTCTACTACGGCATTTAGAATTGCATTTTTATCTAAAGCATAATTTAATACTGCGGCGCTGTCCTTATTTTTTGACCAGAAATCTTTCTTAAAGTTTAAGGAAATACCGCGCCAATCTGCAGATGGATGTTCTGTAACGTTATAAGATGGATTGTTTTTAAATGTAGACGCATAAGATGCATTCAGCCAGACAAGGTCTGCTTCTCCTGCCTGCATCATGGTAGCTTTTGTATTTTCATCGGTAACATTTTTAAAGATAATATTTTCGATATTCGGTACTTTTCCGTAATAATCGTCATTTTTTATAAGTGTAATTTGGTTTGCAGCTGTATCCCAAGATACCAGTTTGTAGCGACCGGTTCCAACAGGATTTTGATTAAAAGAATCCGTATTCAGGTCTTTTCCTTCCAATAAATGTTTCGGAATAATTCCAATCGTAAAGTAGTCCAACATTGCAGCATTGTCTTGTTCCATTTGAATTACCACTGTATTTTTATCCGGCGCAGTAATACTTTTAATATCTTCATAGTTGCTGGTAATGCCGGAAGAAAGGCTCTCATCTTCTGTCAGCGCTTTGTATGTAAACACTACATCATCAGCCGTAAAGTCTTCTCCATCATGCCATTTTACACCGTCCCTCAAATGAAAGGTATATGTTTTGGTATTCTCATCATATTCATAACTTTCTGCCAAATCTGTAACCGGTTTATTGTTTCCATCATATTTCATCAAACCGGAAAAAATAATTGACTGAATATCATCCGTGTTGTTCAGCAATGGATTGAGCACACTCTGTCCCTCACCTGCAAATACCAAAGTATTTTTAGATGTACCTGTATTTGACGTTGATGTGACACCTGCCTGAACAGCATCTCCTGTTCCTGTAGAACCGTTTCCATCTCCACAGCCCGCCAAGGTGACAAGCATGAATGCAGAAACTGCCGCAATGGACAGAAAAGATTTCATTTTTGTGTTCTTTTTCATAATAACCCCCATAAAAATTCAAAATAATTTCGTTTTACAGATTGCTTGGACGGCGATTTACTTCTTTACGGAAGTAATGACCAATATTCGTAATACAGAGCAAAGTAATAACCAGAAATAGCCCCGGAATCATAATCACCCACCAAGTATTCAGCAATAATGCACGATTTGCCAAAGAGAGCATGCTGCCCCAAGATACCACCTCTACCGGCAAACCAAGTCCCAAAAAGCTCAAGGTGGACTCAGTTGTCATACTGGTACTGATACCGGAAATGATAACAAACATAACGGCAGAAACAAAGTTGGGAATCAGGTGCCGCAGCATAATATGGCCAAAACGGGCACCCATACATCGAGAGGCCAGTACATATTCCTGATTACGAATTTGTCGTACCTCACTGCGAACAATTCTGGCCAAGTTAAACCAGCTGGTAATTCCAATAACCAAAGACAACGTTAAAACGTTATTGCTGCTAAAAAAGCCGGTAATTAATAAAATCAATAAAATAGATGGTATACTTCCTGCTACTTCTGTTATCCGCATCATCACAGAATCCAAAAAGGAGCCTGACACACCACTGATACATCCGTATACAATACCAATTACCGTAATAATTGCTGCACTGAGCAGACCGATGATGATAGACGCTCTGCCTCCATACCAAATGAGTGAAAATATATCACGACCCATAGAATCTGTACCAAAGAAAAACTCACTGTTCGGAGCTTCATTTAAATGCTCCAGATAAAATTCTGATGCATCATGATTCATAATCAGTTCTGCAAAAATGCACCCTCCAATGATTAGAACCAGAATGATAATAGAAGCAATGGGCTTGCCTTTCAGTCGATACCATAAATTTGGTTTTTTCAATACAGGAGTGTGTATTTGATAATCTGCTCCCACAATGGTAAACAAATCATCATCGTTTAACTTCGTATTTTTCGTTTTCGCTTCCATATAGACACCCCCGTTACTTTCATTCTTGGATCAATCACCTCATTGATAGATTGCGCAATTAAACTGCTGGCTATAACCAAAACTCCCGTAATCAAAACAACCAGCATCAAGAGGTTATAGTCATGATACTTTGCACTCTCCACACCCAGAGCGCCAATACCCGCATAATTAAATACAGATTCAGCAATATACGTTCCACTGAGTACATGAGGAATGGAAATTGCCATTACACTTACAATTGTGGGCGCTATATTTCGCAAACAATGTCCCCATAAAATACGCTCTTTTCCCAAACCATTAGATTTGGCTAACAGAACATAATCCTTCCGTACCTCATCCAGCAATTTATTGCGAATCAGATAGGTGTAATACCATAGATGACTTGTAATCATAACTATCAGAGGTAAAATCATATGAGAAATTCTATTTCCAATATCGCCCGCCATACCGTTATCATAGGCGCCGCTGCTGGGCAGCCAGTGCAGATTTACACTGAAAATCATAATCAGTACAACTCCGAGCCAAAACGGAGGAATATAATAACTGACAGTACCTACTTTACAAATGATTTTATCCAGCCAACTATCTTCAAACCTCGCACAAACCATTGCCAGCAAAATTGCAAGCGTAAATACCAGAATATAGCCGGTTAAGCCCAAAATTAATGTATTGCCAATCAGCGGCGCTATCACTTGCATAGCCGGCATTTTATATTTTAGAGAAATACCAAAATCTCCTTGAAATACTCCACTTAGCCAATGAATATATTGCATCCAAATAGGACCATCCAACCCCAGACGTGCGCGAGCAGCTTCTAATTCTGCCGGAGTCATTGTTTCAACCCTGTCACCATAAAAGGATTCCAGAGGATCTCCCGGTGCTAACCGCGCAAAGTAAAAGACGACAATAGAAAGCAGAAACATAATGAGTATAAAACCAATGCATCTTCGAACAATTTTCCACGCAATGTCTGTCTTTCTATTTTGATTCAAATACAGTCCCCCTTTGCTACTGATTTTGAAAGCTTCCGATATCATTAAAATGAAATTTTGAATATTCTTCAACCAATTATTGAGAAAAAGCAATCAGTATATGAAAAAAATTATTTTTTATAGGCTACATTCTCGCCTATTTGTCCACGCTGCATTTGAGACGATTTAGATATCAAATATCTAATTGTTTGTTAATGATTAATGTTTCTCATTAGTAAAAAAATAACTTGTGCCTTCCATAAAAGAGCGTTATCATAAGTTCAGTTCGTAAAACAGGGAGGTTACAAACATGACGACAACTTCTACTGTGTTGCAAATCAAGGAAGCGACTCTTGCACTGAGTCGAACCGTACCATGTACTAACATTACCGTAAGCATGGTAATTCAAAAAGTAAATATTGCACGCAGCACATTTTATAAATATTTTCAAAACATGACCAAAGTATGGCATGCAATTACTCATGATTTGATGTGTTCCATTTCTACACAATTAGACCAGTTATATATTTCTTCCATGCATCATTTTAATGACATTCAGCGACAAAAGATTCTAACTTTTGCAGAACTCTCTCCTCTTACCATGGCAAACTATTTTTCAACGTTCTTCATGCAAAACAGCCACGTGATTCGCTGCTTACTCATTGAAAACATGGACCCACTCTTTTTAGTCCACTGGAGAAATATGACAAATGAAATCTTCTCCGAAATTCTTCTGCAAAATGGATATGCAGCGGAAAATGTGCGCTGTATTGCAGATCTTCTCAGTTATGGTTTGGTTGATAAATGTTTTCTGGCGATTCAAAGGGGAGATAAACAGATGTTATTTGACTATTATTTGGCTTCAAATAAAATTCTTCATGCACTTTGCGACCAAAAAAAATTGCTGGAACAAATGACCAAACATGTATCCGGTATTTGATACATTCACAGCATTTCATTACAAAAAAGAGCCTTTGATATAATCAAAGGCTCTTTTTTCATTTTAATATTTCTACATAGGTTTCATTCCCACTGCACACACTTGCCGTCCAGCATCTTGTTCATAAACTTTCACATTACAATAGCCTGCATCTTTCATCAGCTTCTTAAATGCTTCAGATGAAACGATATGCATATGAAGCATTTCTATTTCTGATTGTTGTTCTTCAGAGAGAGCTTCTGTTTGTACGTTTGATGCAATGAACACTTTCCCTCCGGGTTTCAAAACTCTCAGAATTTCTTTGATATCGTTTTCCAAGTTCGGCCAAAAAAAGTAGCTTTCTATCGAATACACCTTATCAAACATATCCGTTTCAAAGGGAAGTTCCGATACGCTTGCCTGTACCACCGTTAATTTGCCACTTGCCACATCGGTAGCATTTTCTTCTATCGTACACTGTACGGAAGTTTCTGAATAATCTGCACCGTACAGTTTTCCTTTTTCTACCAAAGAAGATACTCGTTTCAATGCGCGTCCTCCTCCGCATCCAATATCCAAAATAGTATCTTCCGATTGAGGTTCCATTAGTTCTAATGTCCAAGTGGTTACAGGGGCATGGTGCTCATTCATACCTGCAAGCATTTCTCTTCCTTCGGTTCCGAACGGAAATTTATAACTGTTTTTTACATCTTCTGTGATACACATCGCTTTATTCTCCTCTTTCAATTGTTATACTCAGTGAAAAACTGCTTTTATTTAACACGACTATACCACAATAATCAATTCCTTGTTGACCGCAATTTCTCAATAAACCAAAATTGTTAGTTTTCCAAGGAATACACGATTGCCTCTTATGTTTGATTTTATACTGATACTGCTCAAACAATGCGTCATACATAACAGGAATATTTTTATCACTTTCATAAGCTTTATTTATTCTAAAGTCCAGTTCTGACTTTCTGTCTGCAAAGTGACCATATGGTGATAAATACCATTTGAATTCATCAATTCGGCAGAATTACCTTCTTGCGCCACTTTTCCTTTTTCCAATACAACAATTTTGTCTGCAGATGCCACTGTTCGCATACGGTGAGCAATCACCAATACTGTTTTGTTCTGAATTAATCGTGACAATGCGGTTTGAATGACCGTTTCATTTTCTACATCAAGAGATGCGGTAGCTTCGTCTAACAAAATAATAGGCGCATTCTTCAAAAATGCACGGGCAATGGAAATTCTTTGACGTTCACCGCCTGAAAGGCTGCACCCATTTTCACCGATAATGGTATTCCAACCCTCCGGTAATTTACGTGCAAATTCCTCACAATTTGCCAGTTTTGCTGCTGCCAATACTTCTTCATCGGTTGCGTCTTTTCTTCCCACACGGATATTTTCCATAATACTGTTGTTAAATAATGTCACATCCTGAAACACAATTGAATATAGAGATAATAACGTTTCAGGTTCAATTTGCGAAATGTCCATTCCGCCTACCGTAATCTTTCCTTGTTGAATATCCCAAAAGCGAGATGCCAATCTGGATACAGTTGTTTTACCGCTTCCGGACGGGCCGACCAATGCTGTAACTTCTCCTTGCTTTGCAGTAAAAGAAACATCCTCCAAAACGCGTTCTCCTGTGTTGTAAGAAAATCCTACATGGTCAAATACAATATCATATCCCTGATTGGTAAGTGTATCGGAACCTGTTTGGATTGGGTGGTCTAAAATCTCTTTCATTCTGCGAATATTGGTACGGGTGCTGATGACTGCTGCTAAATTTTGTAATACTGTTTGCAAAGGGTCATACAAACGCGCCACTACAAGCAGAAATAAGAAGAATGTCAAAACATCCAATGTACCGTTCATCAGCAACATAGCGCCTACCAAAGCAACCGTTACAATACCCAATTTTAAAATTAAAGTTGCAGAAACCACAAATACCGCAGTACCCAATTCTGAAATAATTGCACGTTTTTCTACAGCTTTAATTTTTTTGTCCAATCCCTTTAAATAAGCTTCTTCTGCGTTATTGGCCTTCAAATCGCGTACTGTTTCAATACATTCCTGGATACCGTCCGCACAAGCCATCTTTGCTTCCATTTGTCTGTTATTTAATTTTTCCTGTACTTTGGCAGAGAAAAATACAATTGCAAAAGATACCGGCAATACCCACAATGCCGCACAAGCCATACGCCAATCATATACAAATAAGCCAATGGCAATTAACACGGTAGAAATCATGGAACCGACTAACTCCGGGATGAAGTGGGAAAAACTTTGTTCCAAAAAAGTACAATCAGCCATAATCGTGCTGGTTAAGTCGGCAAGATCTTTTTTCCCAAAAAAGGAGAGTGGAATTTTACGTAACTGCTCTGCCAGTGAGATTCTTCTTTTTCCGCTTTCCGTATAGGTTGCAAAATAGGTGGCATTATATTGGAACCAAGTGGTTAACACAATCAGAGCGATTGCCACTGCACAACCAACAGAGTAAAAGATAACTTTTCCTGTATCTATTACAGTTTGATTTAATAAATTACTTACAAGCCAATACAGCAGACCTACCGGGAGCATAAGAGATAAATTTTGCAGCATACAGGCAATACAGCCCTTTATCAAATCTACAGCACCTTGTCTGGAAAGTGCAAATTTTTTCTGAATACGTGTAATCATCTGTTAACCCTCCTTCGCTACTTTCCACTTGACGGAAGTTTGATAATCATGCCACATTTGCGAAAACAAACCGTTCTGTTCCACAAGTTCCCGGCAAGTTCCTTGTTCAACCACCTGACCGTTTTGCAGAACAAAAATGTTATCCGCTCCAACCACAGTAGACAAACGATGTGCTATCATAATCACAGTTTTTTCTTTGGATAACATGGAAAATGCCTTTTGGACCCTGCTTTCATTGTCCGGGTCAGCAAAAGCAGTTGCCTCATCCAAAATAATGATTGGAGAATTTTTCAGCATAACACGAGCAATTGCAATTCTCTGCTGCTCACCTCCGGACAAATAAACTCCTTTGGCTCCAATCACTGTATCTACACCATCCGGCATTTTTTCAATGATATCCATACATTGTGCTGATTTTAAGGCCTCCATTACTTCTTCTCTGGAAGCATTCGGATTACTCAGGCGGACATTGTCCAGAATAGATGCTTTCATTAACTTGCTGTTTTGAAATACAAAAGATACCGTATCCATCAATTCTTCTTTTTTTATGTTTTTTACATTCACTCCACCTATCAGAACATTTCCAGTTTGGGGATCAAAAAATCTTGCAATGATATTTGCAAGGGTAGATTTTCCTCCCCCGGAAGGGCCCACAAAAGCAACGATCTGCCCTGCATCAATGCGCAGCGATACATCTGTCAGCGCATTTTTCTCCCCGTCATAGCTGTAGCTTACCTGTTTTAATTCTACAGAACTGTCTTTGGGATGTTCTGATATTTTGGTATGGTCCAGTGGTTTTGCATGAAAAATACTGTCAATGCGTTTTAATGCGTCTTCCACAATCATGGCATTTTCACTTTGATACATAATTTTTGTCAGCGTGATAGAAATAATTGGCGTTATAATGATATAAAACATTAAATTTAAAATAAATTCATTGGTAATATTATTTTGCGTGAAAATAAGCGCCGCGGCAATTAAAAATACAAACGTACTGTTAATCGCTGCGGTATAGGCCATCATCGGACCTCGCAACTCTTTTGTATAAGCAATGACCCATTTTCCGTAACGGTCTATGGAACCCTTAAAGCGTTTGAAAGAAAATACGGTTTGACCGAATGTTTTCACAACGGGAATACCGCGTACATATTCCACTGCTTCATTGGACATGTCCTCTAAAGCATTTTGATATTCTTCCATTTTCTTTTTCATTTTGGCGCCTGTCATATTTATCATAATTAAAAATCCCAGCACTACAGGCGCAAGGCTTAACAGACCCAAGCGCCAATCAAACAGGAACAGTAGTGCCAGCAAACCGATTGGCGTTGCAATTGCTCCCGCTTTATCGGGAAGTTGATGCGCTAAATATGTTTCAGTAGCTGCACTGGATTCATTCACAATTTTACGCAGCTTGCCGCTTCCGAATGTTTCGGCAAATCCAAGGGGCAATTTTACAATATGATGCATTGCATCTATACGGATATTGGAAGCAATACGAAACGCAGCCAAGTGCGAACACATCAGTCCACCTATATATACCAAAATAGACAATACAGAAAATAATACTGCCATCCAGCCGTTATAAGTGAGCATAGTTGCATCTTCAAAATGGGGCATTACTTCCAATACCTCACGGATAATGTTCCATATATACCAAAATGGAACCAACGCTAATAACGCTCCTATTGCAGAAAGCGCCCATGATGCATAAGTAAGGTACTTATGATTTCCTGCATATCCCAAAAGTCTTTTCAGATTAGACTCTTTTTTCACGTTTTATTCCTCCTTATATGTTGTATGGTTGCTGTTACGATAGAATCAATCAGAATATAAATCTAAGTTAGCAATAGCTAACTCAAGGATAAAAATGATAGAGCCCTCTCATGAAAGCCCCATAATCTTTGTCCAGCCGGCCGTATAAAATTCACGCAGTTCTTTAATATATTCTGCGGCTTGTTCTTGCGGCATATCATGAACGACAATTTCAAAAAATCCGGAAAACATACCGCTAATCAGCATATGTTCTAATTGGCTGTCGATTTTTTTAACATGATACCCTAAGCTTTTTAAAACTGCGATGAACTGATGAGTTGCTTTTACTTCTACTTCTACCAACGTATGAATAAAGTTCTCATACTCTGTGCCGTCTGCTGAGCATATCAGCAATTTAAAAGCATCAAAATGCTCGTAAATGTATGTGACCATCCAGTCCATACATTGGCCGGATACTTTTCCCATATGCTCCGGTTGTTCCGACGGCGGAAGTTCAGCAAATGAGTCTTGCGCATGGTGATAAACAGACAAAAATGTTTGCGCCGGTTCACCTACCAATGCGCGGAATAAATCCTCTTTGCTTTTATAATAACCGTAAAAAGCACCTGTTGTTACGCCCGCTTCTTTTACAATACTGCGTAAAGATGCAGAACGAAATCCTTTTGCCAAAAACTCTTTTTTCCCTGCATTTAAAATACTAGACAATGTATTTGTTTCTTCTGCAGTCAACCAATCGCCTCCATATAACAGCGTTATATAACACTGTTATAATATCAAACTGTCTTTCTTTTGTCAAGAAAAACGGTCATCTCTATTTTAAAATTGTAAAAAATAAAATAGCTTTGGTTTCCATATTCAACCAAAGCTATTTTTATTATTCCGTTTCTGCTGTTTGTAATTGGATATATTCTTCTGCCATATATGCGGCTACAGCACCGTCTGCTACTGCTGTTACTACTTGCCGTAACGGTTTGGTTCTGATATCACCTGCCACAAATACACCCAATTGAGATGTTTTCGTATTTTCTTCTGCAATTACATAACCGTTTCCGTCCAGTTCAATTTGCTTTTCGTATAGTTTGGTGTTTGGAACATTGCCTATGGCTACAAATACACCTTGACAATCTATGGTCTGTAATTGACCCGTATGTTTATTTTTAATCCGGATTCCGGTGACCGTGTTATCGTGCAGAATTTCTTCTACTGTACTGTCCCATACAAAAGTGACATTTTCTGTCTGCTTCAGCACATCATAATAGACCGCTGCAGCTCTGAGCGTATCTCTTCTGTGTACCACATATACTTGTTTGCATAATTTCGATAAAAATACAGCGTCAGCTGCCGCCGTATCTCCCCCGCCAATGACTGCAACCGTTTTATTTCGGAAAAATGCGCCGTCACAAGTGGCACAATAAGAAACTCCTTTTCCCCTTAATTCACGTTCCTCAGGTAATCCTAACTCTCTCGCAGACGCACCTGATGCGATAATAACGGACTTGGCACCATATACAGTACCATTGGAAACAGTCACTTCTTTTATCTTTTGGTCTAATTGAACAGAGCTTACTTCTTCTGTTTTATGCTCTATTTGAAAACGCTCTGCTTGTTTTTCCATATCCATTGCCAGTGTAAAACCGTCAATTCCTTCAGGAAAGCCCGGATAATTATCAATATGAGCTGTAATACCCATTTGACCTCCCGGCATATATTTTTCTAAAAGTAATGTTTTCATTGCTGCACGCCCACAATAAATTGCGGCTGTATATCCGGCCGGTCCGCCGCCGATAATAATTACATCATATATCTCTGTAGCCATTGAATCATTCCTTTTCTTTCATTTGTACTATTATACACGAAAATGGTGCAGAATGAAACAGAAAAGTAAAATCTATTCATTCTAACTATATTTTAATTATAGATTTAGTCATAATTTCAATAATTATAATTTTGGTTGACTTCACGTTGGCTGAACGGTAAAATAGAATCAAACAGTTTAGGAGGAGAATTATGAGTAATACAAATAACGAGGAATTTGAAGTAGACCTAATTACCCTAATAGATGATGAAGGCAAAGAACATGAGTTTGAAATTCTTGATGTAATTGAAAACGATGACGGCTGTTTTTATGCATTGCTTCCAACATTTGAAGATCCGGCTGCTTCCATTGAATCAGAAGGTACTTACTACATCTTTGAAGCAATTGAAGAAGATGGCGAAGAACAATTGGCTGAAGTGGAAGACGAAGAACTACTCGATAAGCTTGCAGAAATTTTTGAAAGTCATTTTGACGAGCTGTACGAATCTGCAGACGAGGAATAAGCTTTTTTAGGTAAAAATTCATAACTGTTTTTTCAAAAAAGAATTATAAATGAAAAAAAACGTGATATAATAACTCCAGAAAATAAAAATCCTGCCCGGTGCGTGGACCGTTGCATAAGTAACCCTACACCTTTATTTTAGGGAGCCCGTTCTCCGCTGACGGACTGCAGACCTCCCGTTTTTTCGGAAGAAGGGAGTACGAACTCAGTGGGAGGGCACCCACCTGCTCTTGAGTAGCAGGTTACTCTTAGCACATTACGGCCGGGCGGGCCTTGTTTTTACAGCAAAAGATCTTTGGTATGACCAAAGGTCTTTTTTCATTTTCGTTCCTATATGGACATATAATTTGAAATCATATATAATAAAGCCATATCAAATTATGTGAAAAATTATTATGAATGGAGCATCCGAATGAGCAAGTATCTTGTAATTACAGATTCTACCGCCGATTTTACTCCTGAGCAAATTGAACAACTTGGCATTGAAGTAATTCCTATGGAATTTTTAATGGAAGATAAAACATATTTAAACTACCCTGACGGCCGTGAAATGACCAATGAGCAATTCTACGCAGCTATGAGAAACGGCAGTATGCCTACTACCACTCAGATTACGTCAGCTCGTTTTGTAGAAATATTTGAACCTCATCTAAAAGAAGAAACCGATTTGCTGTATATTTGTTTTTCTTCTGCCTTGAGTGCAACCTATGAACGTTCTGTAACAGCAGTGGAAGAACTGCGTGAAAAATATCCTCAACGCCAAATTTATACAGTCGATTCCCGTTCTCCAAGTATGGGAGAAGGCCTGCTTGTAATCCATGCATTGGAAATGTTGAAAAACGGTGCTTCTGTGAAAGAAGCGGCTCAGTGGGCAGAAGAAAACCGTAAGTATGTTCGTTTGTGGTTTACGGTAAATGATTTAAATCATTTAAAACGCGGCGGAAGAATTTCTGCGGCAGCAGCCTTATTCGGCGGCATGCTTGGAATTAAACCTGTATTGCAAGTAAATGAAAACGGCGAATTGATTCCAACGGAAAAAATCCGCGGTCGTAAACAATCGTTAGACTGCATTGTAAACAGAATGGCGGAAACAATTATAAATCCGGAAGAACAAACCGTTTATATTATGCACGGAGATGCCATGGCAGATGCAGAATATGTAGCAGACCTCATCAAAAAACAAATACCAAATGTAAAAGATATTAAAATCCAGTTTGTAGGTCCAATTATAGGAAGCCATACGGGTGACGGCATTATGTGCGTTATTTATATGGGAAAAGAACGCTCTATTTAAAAAAAGGATGTCAGATTCAAATCTGACATCCTTTTTCATTAGGAATATTCGCTTTGGGAAGACAGGTTCCGTACAAATCATAAAATTCTTGTGGAGACAACTGCTCCAACCAACGGGATTCTACTGCGAAATAAATTTCGCTTTCATGTTGACTGGGCGGTACATCAAAATCGGGATATACAATTAAATCCCCTTTTGTAGCATAGAACTCGCACAGCTTTTGACAAATCATATGATTGACTACTGTTACCGCTACCTCTTTCTCAATCGAGTTGCGCACGCAAAGGTAGGAGGGTATCAATAAAGGTCCTTCCTGCGGTATCTGCATGAATGTTTCTGTATTATCGGCTCTGAGGGCATAAATAGACGGTACCAAGGCAGTTTGTGCCTTCCCTGTTTTTACCTGACGAAATGCACCGATTGGCATATCCTCTACGATGCTGTTACGCAAAACATGTTCGGCAGCTTCTTTTCCGTAACGATTCCAAATGGCTTTTGTAACGGTTTTTCCTGCGGAATTGTTGATGCCTCCAAAGGCCAACGAATGAATTTCATCCATTTTTTTGTTTTTACAATCATCAGGATTGGTCGTAAAATACACCAGCGGAATGGATATAAAAGGTAATAAGTACGGACTGCGCTCTACCAATTCAAGTGCTGTACTGTCTTTGAAAGAAATCCAATCATGACATGGATATAAATCCGGCTCCAATTTAGAAAAAATACGAGCATCCTCAAATACTTCCAAGTCAGCAGACACAATGATATCAGGCAGTACCGCATCTTTTTTATAAAGATACTCAGACATATGTTCCGGATATCCCATGCCAAAATAAGTAACATTTAATTCAATATCATATGGGAGTAATGCTTGCTTTACTTCTTCTAAAAACATTTTTTCATAATTATGTAATATACAGATATGGTTCCAATACAACAATACCTTCTTCATTTAAAAACACGCTCCATTTCTAATGGCATCCTGCAAATTTTTTTGTTTTCTATATTCTTTGCTTAATTGATGAAACGTTTCTTCTTCTGTTCTGCTTCTCTGTATCACTTGTTTGATTGCTCCCGATTCCATGACAATACGCTGTTTTGCCATGAATGCAGTATGAGGGTCATGGGTAACAATCATGACTAATTTTTCTTTGGACAATAGTAACGCAAATGCTTTTTCTTTATCAATGCCCGCATTTTCTATTTCATCAATTAGTACAATAGGACTGTCGCAAATGAATGCAATATCCGCTATCATTAACGCTCTTGTTTGACCGCCACTCAATAAATTTAAACTTTGATTCGGCATAATTGCTTCCGGCGTAATTTGATTTGCGTGACAGATAATTTCATCGGAATTGATTTGCTTTGCTCTGCAACATGCGTGTAAATTTAAAAAATCCTCTACGGTTGTATCCAACATGAAGCGCATATTCTGTCCTAAATGCGCAACAAAATGCAATGACCGTTGCTGGCGCTCCTCCCATGAAAAATTTGTATCATCAATGAACACACTTCTTTGCGTAATGGTATCATGATTTGCAAGCTGTTCAATATCTTTAATCAATCTGCTTTTTCCGGAACCTGTATTACCCACAATGGTATACAATTCACCTCGAAATAAATCTAACCTCTGAATTCCTTCCGGATTTCCATATTTATCGTTTCCCCCATAAATGGTTAATTTATGCATGATGCTCACCTGCCTTAAAACTCAATCTTTCCTACTACACCTTGCTGATACGCGCTTCCTACCCTTTTTTCTCCGACGCAATACGAGCAAACACCGCTTGGCATACTGTGGCGTAATACATCGTCATCAAAATTAGTTTCTTTGGAAAAACAGCTTAACCAATCTGCCAGTCCCTCCGCTCCGTAACCTGTCAATCCATCCACTGTAAATAATTTGGCAGTAGGATTCAACTCTTTTATTTTCCACAAAATAATTTCCCGTTCTGCTTGAGATACCATGTCAATTTTGGTAAGCACCACAAAATCAGCATAAGTCAGCATTGGCCCAAGCTGCGCCGGTGCATGACAGCTGGAAGTACAGTCCAGTACGCATCCTGCTGCCATTTGTTCCGTAGCGGGAGAACATCTGTGACAAAGGCCTGCTGTTTCAATCAGTAAAACATCACTCTGTTTTTCATCTGCCCAGTGATACAACTCCGGAAGATTGGAAACCAGAAAGTGGTCGGGACAAATATCACCGCTAATACCTACCACATGAGGAATATTCATATTTTGATAAACCAAACCGTCTCTTGTTGCAACACAGTCAATTTTGCACACAGATAATGCCAAATCTTTACTTTGAAGCAATGGTATGATATTCTTTAGTACAGCAGTTTTTCCAACTGCAGCCCCTCCTGAAATCAGTACAACTTTTTTCAGCAAATCGCTCAACTCCAAATGATATAAGTTAGCAAAAGCTTACCAAGTATTTTGTAAACTGTCAGTATCACGTGAGACTACCTGTGCAAGCTTTTTATATTGACATTGTTAGGAAAGGTAGGTACAATATTTTTGTAGTTAGCATTGTCTAACCTTGGTGTCGAAGGGAGATGAACTATGCCGAATAAAGAATTCCTTGAAGCAATTGCATCATCTGATTTTTTAAATGGCTGTTCGTTTGACTCTTCATCTGTCATCCGAAAAGCTTACAGTGCAGGGGCATATTTAAGCGATAATAACAATGGTAAGGGCTTTATTGGTCTAATTGCCTCCGGTATACTGGACATTTACTCTGTTGCTCTTGACGGACGCGATACTATGCTGAATTCTCTGCATAAAGGAAATTGTTTTGGAATTTGCAATTTGTTCGATTGCACACAAATGGAGACTGTCATTCGCAGCCGTACCAATGCTGTTGTATACTTCATACCAAAAAATATCATTGTAACAGCTATGGAACAAGATGCTTCATTGGCAATGAAATATGCTTTGGTTTGCAACAAAAAAATACAATTCTTAATTAAACGTATCGAATTAATCTCTACACAAAGCTGCCGCAGCAAATTGGCCGAATACCTAATTTCAAATCAGAACGCAGAAAATTGTATTATTCCAAATTGCTCCAGAGAAGTGCTGGCAAGCCGCATTGGTATTAGCCGTGCAGCCCTTTTTAGGGAGTTGTCCGAACTTCAAAAAGCAAAACTGATTGAAGTCAATTCCACAACAATTAAAATCATCAATCAGGTTGGATTGGAACATACCATATATTCTTAAATCCGACTTGTAATACATTCAAAAAAAGAGAGGGTATGAATATGAAAAAATTATTATCTTTCGCACTGGGATTGAGTGTGCTGGTTGCAGTTGTATTGACCGGCTGTTCTTCCAGTGGCTCAACAGAATCCGGCAGCAATTCATCTACTGCCAGCCAAGCACAAACTTCCACTCCGGTTGATATGAATGTAACCGCACTCAAAGGTCCAACTGCAATGGGTATGGTTAAATTTATGAACGACTGCGAAGAAGAAACAATTACAGATAACAACTACAATTTTTCTATTGCTGCTTCCATTGATGAAGTAACTCCAAAAATTGTACAAGGTGAAATTGACATTGCCGCAGTTCCTGCCAACGTAGCTTCTGTTTTGTACAATAATACAGAAGGCGGCGTAAAGGTATTGGCAATTAATACGCTTGGCGTTCTTTATATGGTAGAATCCGGTGATACCATTCATTCCGTTGAAGATTTACGAGGCAAAACCATTTATGCCAGCGGTAAAGGTGCTACTCCTGAATATGCACTAAACTATATTCTGGAGCAAAATGGTATTGACCCTGCAAAAGATGTAACCATTGAATGGAAAAGTGAACATTCTGAATGTGTGGCTGCTCTAAATGCTTCCGAAAATGCAATTGCAATGCTTCCACAACCTTTTGTTACAACAGCACAAAGCAAAAACAGCAATCTGCGTGTTGCTCTTGACTTAACAGAAGAATGGGACAAATTGCAAGAAAATGCAGAATCTCCTTCCACTTTGGTAACAGGTGTGGTAGTTGCAAGAACTGAATTTATTGAGCAAAATCCACAAGCTGTGGAAGATTTTCTAAAACATTATCAAGAATCCGTAGACTATGTGAATAAGAATGTAAATGAAGGTGCTGCTTTGGTTGGTAAGTATGATATTGTAACAGAAGCAGTGGCACAAAAAGCAATTCCTGAATGTAACATTACTTTCATTAGCGGAAATGAAATGAAAGAAAAACTTTCCGGCTATCTTTCCGTATTAAACGATCAAAACGCAAAATCTATCGGCGGAAAACTACCGGCAGACGATTTCTATTACAATGCCTAAAAAAAACAAGCGCCCGGGAAAAATTAAATTATGGTCTGTTGCCGTATGGCTTATCATATGGCAAATTTGTGCCTTAATCATCGGACAGAACATCCTGTTGGTTTCTCCTGTTACTGCATTTCAAAGATTGTTTGAGCTGGCCTGTACCGGAGAATTCTGGTTATCCATTACATTTTCTCTGTTAAGGATTATTGGCGGCTTTTTAGCTGCCTGTATTGCCGGAATTCTTTTGGCAGCTCTTTCCGCTAAATTCAAATATGTGGAGCAATTCTTGGCTCCATTTATGCTGACTGTTAAGGCAGTTCCCGTAGCGTCCTTTGTCATACTGATTCTAATTTGGGTTTCTTCCAAAAACTTATCTATTATTATTTCCTTTTTGATTGTTTTGCCTGTGATTTATACCAATATCAAAGATGGTATTTCGTCATGCGATAAACAATTATTGGAGATGGCACAAGTATTCCGCATTTCTCCTATGAGAAAAATCCGTTACATTTATATTTCTCAGATTATGCCTTTTTTCCGTGCTGCCTGTAGCATTTCCCTTGGATTATGCTGGAAGTCGGGCGTAGCCGCAGAAGTCATTGGAATTCCCAAAAATTCTATTGGAGAAAATTTATATAACGCAAAAATTTATCTGGATACTCCTGATTTATTTGCTTGGACGGTAGTTATTATTTTAATCAGCCTTATTTTTGAAAAATTATTTATTTATCTGCTGGATAAAGGCATTAAAAGGCTTGAAAGGATATGAGATGGCACTTACAATCAATCATTTATCCAAATCGTTTGGCGAACATATCGTTCTGAAAGATTTCAGTGCGAACATTCCTACAGGGCAAGTGACACTGTTAACTGCGCCATCCGGAAGAGGAAAGACAACGCTTTTACGTATTTTGATGGGACTTGAAACAGCTGACAGCGGTGAATTTTCAGATTTCAATGGACTTAAACAAAGTGCAGTTTTTCAGGAAGACAGATTATGCGAAAATTTAAGCGCATTATCCAACATCAAACTGGCATCTCCTCAATTGCAAAATGAAACAATTGAAGCGGCATTAAGTAAAGTAGGACTGGCAGAATATGCGCATTGCCCTATTTCAGAATTTTCAGGCGGAATGAAAAGAAGAGTGGCAATTTTACGTGCATTACTTGCTGACTATGACATCTTATTTTTAGACGAACCTTTCAAAGGTTTGGATGCAGAAACAAAGGCATTGGTTATGTCTGATGTAAAACAGCGCAGTCAAGGAAAAACCGTTATTCTTGTAACGCATGACCCAACAGAATCTGAAATACTGGGTGCTGTTTACAAAATTGAACTTTAAACATTTTGATATCACTTCACAAAAAACACTTCTCCTGACTTATTTCTATGCCGGTCAGAAGAAGTGTTTTTGTTATATATCATGTAACACAACACATTGACAAAATAGAATAAGGGATTTATGATACAGATAGAAAACACAGTAAAACTAAGAGGTGTATGACATGAAACGCTGTATTGTAAAAGCCGGAATCATTTTCGTATATAACATACAACAGGAGGCTGTAAATGATGACTCCGGCAAAACAAATATATCCGCGCTCAGGAGATAACCATACGGTTTATTTAAATCAAGTAATTACCAATCCAAATATTATCATCGGTGATTACACGATGTATCACGACTTCAGAAAAGACCCTACATTATTTGAACAAAATAACGTACCATATCATTATCCAATCAATCACGATAAACTCATCATAGGAAAATTTTGCTCTATCGCATGCGGTACAAGATTTTTATTCAACAGTGCCAACCATTCCTTAATGTCTTTATCCACTTATCCCTTTCCACTATTTTTCGAGGAATGGAATCAAAACCCATGTGATGTAACAAAGTCTTGGAACAATAAAGGTGATATTGTCATTGGAAATGATGTATGGATTGGATTTGAAGCTGTCATTATGGCAGGTGTTACAATTGGTGATGGTGCTGTAATTGGAGCACGCGCTCTTGTCACAAAAGACATACCACCCTATACCATTGTAGGAGGAGTACCTGCAAAGCCAATCAAAAAACGTTTTTCTGAGAAAACAATAGAAACTTTACTTCAAATTCGATGGTGGGATTGGTCAAAAGAAAAAATACAGAAGCATATTCCTGCCATACAATCCGGCAGCATAGAACAGCTGATAAAATAATGTTCTATGTTTCTATAAAAACTTTTATATAAATTACTTCCATGTCTATGGATCATCGTTTCATTTGGAGGCGCAGTATGGAAATAACTGAAATCATAATAGAAACTCTGCTGGGGATTCTGCTGATTGTTTTTGCTTATCTGATTGGCTGCAAAGGTCAAATTCAGCTTTTGCATTCCTACCATTATCAAAATGTAAGTGAGGAAGACAAAAAGCCCTATACCCAAAAGATGGGAATAGGAAACTTTATCCTTGGCATTGGTATACTGATGATGCCTTATTTGAACCTAATCTATATGCCATTGGGATACTATACTGTGATACCGTTTATCATAGTCGGTATTGTATGGATGATTGTTTGTACCATAAAATACAACGGAAGTTTATTTGGAACAAAGAGAAAATAAAATACCCATCTGCTCTTTTCAGAAAGCAGATGGGTATTTTGTTTTTCCTGCTACAAGGAATTTTTATGATTTCTGCGAAAATCCAAATAGTCTTGCAATATAATGGTGGCTGCTACGGCATCTACCACCGCTTTTCTTTTCTTGCCACGTGTATCTGTGGAGTTTAAATAACCATGTGCGGTAATGGTCGTACCTCTTTCATCCCGTAAGGTTACAGGCAACTGCGTCTTATTTTGCAGTTTTTCTGCAAAACTACGGCAGCGCTGTGCGCTCTCCCCTTCACTGCCATCCATATTTCGGGGCAGACCCACTACAAGCAATTTGGGGTGTTGCTCAGAAATAATTTGGGATATCTTTTCCAACAGACGTTCCTCATTGTGTTCATGTATTACAGCCACAGGAGAAGCCAGCATTTCACTTTCATCACAAATAGCAATTCCGGTACGCGCTTTGCCCAAATCAACTGCCATGATTTTCATTGAAACATCTCCTCATCCCATTCTGTTTTGATACGATTTTCCGGTTTCCACCACGTTTGTTTTGAAAAAGTAGATGTTTCTCCCGATAAATGGGAAGCATCATTGGCAAGTACCACGGTAGGCTCAAATGCATCATTAAAATCAATGATACTGACAGCAGTATTATCACACCAGTCTACCTCATTGATTTGCTCAATGGGCTTTCCCATTGCCCAGCACAGAAAATTACGAATGGCACAGCCATGAGAAGTAATACAAATCTGTTTTCCTTGATTCTTCTCTGCAATTTCCAGCACCGCGCGTTTCATACGTTCATATACATGACGCATAGGTTCCCCATTTTTCGGAGCAAAATCATATGGTCTTGTATTCCATAACACTGTATCTTCAGGGAACAATCCGGGAAGGTCTCTCCAATAATGGCCTTCCCAATCCCCACCGTTAATTTCAATCAAATCTTCATGAATTTGAACCGTTAAATTACGAAAACTGTTAATTGCTTCCGCTGTTTGATAAGCTCGCTTTAAAGGACTGGAATAAATGGCGTCTATCTGCATATTACGGCAGCGTAACCTCAGCAAATCCAACTGCTTTCTTCCGTTTTCACTGATGTCAGCATCGGTATGTCCTTGAAATACACGTTTGATATTTCCTTCCGCCTCGCAATGACGAATTAAAATAATACGAGTCATACTGATTTATTCTCCCCAAGGAATCATTTTGCCGGTCAATTCTGTTACGGATGAAATTCCATTCTCATCTAAATATTTGTTCAGTCCTTCTATAATTTCTACAGGCGCATATGGATTGGTAAAAAATGCAGTACCAATCTGCAAAGCAGTAGAACCTGCCAGCATCAGTTCAACGGCATCTTTCCAATTGGATACACCACCCATACCTACAATCGGAATTTTTACACGATTATATGCTTGCCAAATCATACGAACAGCAATGGGCAATAATGCAGGACCTGATACCCCCCCTGTATTATTGCGAATAATAGGACGGCGGGTTTGAATGTCGATTCGCATACCTGTTAAGGTATTAATCATGGAAATTGCATCTGCACCGCCTGCTTCGGCAGACGCGGCAATGTCACCAATATCCGTTACGTTTGGAGATAATTTTACCATAAGAGGTTTTGTGCAATGTTTTCGTACTGCCGCGGTAATTTGCTCTACTCCTATACAGGAAGTACCAAATTGAACACCGCCTTCCTTTACATTAGGACAGGAAATATTCATTTCCAACATATCTACGTTGGTATCGGATAATTTTTCTGCCATAGCACAGTATTCTTCGGGAGTATTTCCGGCAATATTGGCAATGACTACGGTACCTTGTTCTTTCAGCCAAGGCAAATCATGTTCAATAAAATAGTCTACTCCGGGATTTTGCAGACCGATTGCATTGAGCATACAACCCGGGGCTTCCGCAATTCTCGGCGGAGGATTGCCCAAACGCTCTTTCAGGGTAATACCCTTACTTGAAATTCCACCTAATGTGGAAAGCGGATAAAACTCATTATATTCTCTTCCAAAACCAAAAGTACCTGATGCTGCAATCAATGGATTGGAAAAATCGACGCCTGCAACTGTTACATGTAAATCAGCCATACTTGAAACCACCTTTTCTGTTTCTTGTTTTGTTAAAATACAATCTTTTTATAATCAAAAACCGGTCCGTCTTTACATACATGGCTGTATGTTTCATCTTGTTTTTCTTCTCTTTTGGTCTTGCAAGCACAACCAAGACAAGCGCCTACGCCGCATGCCATTCTTTCTTCCAAAGATACTTGGAACGGTACATGACGCTCATCGGCAACATGTGCCAGCGCTTTGAGCATCGGCATTGGACCGCAAGCAAACATTTCATCAAATACAACATCAGCGATACAGTCCGTTACCAAACCATGATGTCCATACGTACCGTCATCTGTTACTACAATTACGTTACAGCCGGCCTTGATAAAATCCTGTTCCAAAATTACGAATTCTTTGCTGCGAAAGCCTATTACAACCGTTGCATTTTCTCCATATTGTTTTGCTAAGTACAACAACGGAGGCACGCCAATACCACCGCCTACCAACAATACTTTTTTCTTTGTATCTCCGATTTCATAACCATGACCCAAAGGCGCCAATAGATTCATGGTGTCATCTGTTTTCAATTGAGAAAGAATTTCCGTACCTTCTCCACGAATTTGAAATACAATGCGCAAGGTATTATTTTCTTTATTGACATCACAAATGGAAATAGGTCTGCGTAGTGTTTTTCCCGGTACCTGAATATGTACAAATTGACCCGGCTGTGCAATTTGTGCCAGCTCACCTGCAAACAAAGTAAAATCATACGTGTCTGTTGCTATTTTTTGTTTGCTTATAATTCTGCATGTTTTTACATCAAATTTCATAACATCCTCCATTTTTCTGTGAACAGGAATCAACCAATTTTTCCAATGCGGGCAATCAACTCGTCACGCATACGTATCGCTTCTTCCGCTGCTGCTTTGGCATAATCTGTTTCCGCAACTTGATTCTTTTGCCATGCGCACATAATGCCGCGTGAAGAGTTAATCAAGGCTCCAAGCCCTTTTGGGTCAAAACCGGGAGCTACATCATCAGCACCGCCGCCTTGCGCACCATATCCCGGTACCAAGAAAAATGTATGCGGCAATTTTTCGCGCAGTTCTTTCAGCTGTTCCGGATAAGTTGCACCAACCACTGCACCAACCGCACTGTAACCGTACTTACCCATATGCTCTGCTCCCCATGCTTCACACATGTGTCCCATAGTTTCGTAAATACTCTCATTGGAATCCAGCTTTAAATCCTGCAATTCTCCTGAAGACGGGTTAGAGGTTTTCACTAATACAAAAATGCCTTTATCTTGTTTATCGCAAATATCCAGTAATGGCAAAATACCGTCAGAACCCAAATATCCGTTAACTGTAAGGGAATCTCCTGCAAACGGCGCAATTTTTTCCCCCTGCACATCTACTTGTCCTAAATGTGCAACCGCATATGCTTCCATGGTTGTGCCAATATCATTTCGTTTGCCGTCTGTCACTACAAACATACCCTTTTCTTTTGCATAGGCTATGGTATCATGCAAAGCTTTCATTCCTTGCCAACCATACATTTCATAATAAGCGCACTGTGGCTTTACAGCAGGCACAATGGTATGCAAAGCATCAATTAATCCTTTGTTAAACTCAAATAAAGCGGCAGCCGCCCCTTCTAAGGTATGACCATATTTTTCAAAGCAAGATTCTTTAATATAGGTTGGAATATAACTAAGCTTTGGGTCAAGTCCCGCTACGGTTGGATTTTGTTTTTCGATGATATTTTCGATTAAACGGTCTAAAGACATGTTGTTTCCTCCGAACAATTTATAATATGCAATATACCAATTTCATTTCATGCGATAAAAGTTATATAAAATTATTATAACAAAATTCGCAATATTTGCAAAGACCTTACGAACAATAACATACAGGATTTTAAAGCAATTTGGTTGGAGAATAAACGGTAATTTTTCCTTACATAAAAATAGTATTTGAAAGCATGAAACAGATTTCATACCATCAAATACTATATCAATTAATCCAATTCGTTAAATACAATTTTTCCGCCGCATACCGTAAATTTTACTTTTCCTGTCAGCTTTCTATTCTTAAAGACGCAGTTTTTGCTTTTACCATGTAATTTATCTACATCAACCGTCCATTCTTCATCTTTATCAATCAGAATCACGTCCGCAGGGCTTCCTTTCTTTAAGGTACCTGCCGGAATACCCAATAGTTGTGCCGGTTTTGTTGACATCTTTTCAATCAGTTGCAACATAGTGCAATGTCCTTGTTTGACCAAAGCGGTAATTCCTGCTGACAAAGAGGTTTCCATACCAATAGCCCCATTTGGTGCTTTTTCAAAATCAGCTTTTTCTTCCGGTGTATGTGGTGCATGGTCCGTAGCAATTGCATCTAATGTTCCGTCTTTTAATGCTTCGATTACTGCCAGTCGATCTGCTTCCGTTCTTAGAGGAGGATTCATTCTGTAATCGGCGTCACGTTTGAGCAGCTCTTCTTCTGTCAAGGTAAAGTAGTGGGGAGCCGTTTCTGCCGTTACTGCCACACCTCTTGCTTTTGCGTCGCGTATTAAGGCAATGGAAGTTGCAGTACTTACATGACAAATATGAATCGGAACATTGTAAGCTGCGGCCAACGCGATTTCTCTGGCTGTTCCACAGTCTTCCGCAGCGGCAGGAATTCCTTTTACGCCCAATGTCTCCGCTACTTTTCCGCCATGAATGATACCGCCTTTTGCCAAATACAAATCTTCACAGTGAGATACAACCGTCATACCAAGCTTTGGCGCGGCCTGCATAGCTTCTGCCATAAATTCTGTATTAATCACAGGTCTTCCGTCATCGCTTAAAGCAATCGCTCCCGCCTCTTTTAAAGCTGCTAAGTTGCAAAGCACATCACTTTGCAATCCTTTTGTAATAGCAGCCGATACATATACGTGTGCATCTGCATCTTTTGCTTTCTCCAAAATATACTGCACTGTTTCTACATTATCTACTGTTGGATTTGTGTTTGGCATTGCCAGTACACTGGTAACGCCGCCTGCAGCAGCTGCCTTACAACCACTGATAATGTCTTCCTTTTCAGTCTGACCCGGGTCGCGTAAATGTACATGCATATCTACCAAACCGGGAGCAGCAATTAACCCACTGGCGTCTATGGTAACTTCTGTTTCGTATTCCAGATTAGTACCAATGTCAGCTATCACACCGTCTACTAAAAAAATGTCTCCCTCGCAATCCATATTTGTTGCAGGGTCACATATATGAGCATTCTTAATTAAAATTTTTACCATATTTTATACGCTCCCTCTCTGCACTGTTTTTTTATATTATAGCATTAAAAAAATTGCTTTGCAATTTTTTACTGACAAATGCTAAAACGTTCTTGCCAACAGCCAAAACTTTAGTTTTGCAGCTGTTGCTAGGTTGTTATAGCATAGAAAAAATTACAAAGTAATTTTTAACGTTGGAGCGCTAAAACGTTCTAGTCAACAATCAAAATCTGTGATTTTGCATTTGTTGCTAGGTTGTTATAACATAAAAGAAATAGCTGAACAATTTTTAACAGATAAACGTTAAATGTTCTAAGTAATAGCCGAAATTTTGAATATTGAAAGAAGTTCCTTTCAATGTTTGTTTTGTTGCTATTATTTGGTTGTTATCGTATAAGAGAAATTGCTCTGCATATTGAGTAAACAAATATTAAAAGAAAGTCCTCCAGATGCAAATGAAAGCCTTTTTCTTTGATATTATTCAGACTGTAAAAAATAAAAATAGATTTCAAATTGCTTTGAAATCTATTTTTAACATTAAATATGACAGAAAAATTTTGTAAGTGCAAGCACCTCTCTTCCATAAGAAGAAGAAAAAATATACCACGGCGTCTCAGCGCATACTGCATAAGAACGCATTCCTAATTCATCAGCCAACCTGCCTGCCCTAAATTCATGATAGTACTCTGTGATAATGGCTATATTTTGATTCCAACCTTTTGATTGAATAATCTGTTTTGCATTTTCTAAGTTCTCTTTTGTATTACGTGAGCTGGCATCTTTTTCAATTCTTTCAGGGGAAATTCCTTTCTGCACCAAATAATCATACATAACCTCTGCTTCCGAAGGCGTATCTTTATCTCCCATCCCGCCTGTCACCACACAGTTTACCGTTGGATTTTCCTCTAAATATTCTACAGCTCTGTCTAACCTTGCTGTTAATGATGGTCCTAACTCATTTTCTTCAAGGGGACTCCCCAGTACAACTGCCGTTACATTTGCCAAAGGTACCTGATTGATTGCAAATATCATTAAACCTGTTAAAAATGCAATCCAAATTCCAAATATCACAGCCAGAAAATTTACAATGCTAAATGTAACAAAGTATGGCTTTTGCGCCATCTTTCTCTTACAAAAACGCTTCACCGGAAAGTAAGCCATAGCAAGGATACTGACAGCAATACCAAAATAAGACCCTACGTTAAATATGCCAAAGAAAAAAGGAATACAAAACCAGATAAACAGTCCAAAGCCTACTGCTATGGTTACCGGTTCGTACCATTTCATTTCTATCTTTTTATGAGACAACGCTTTCATATAAACCCCTCTCCAATTGGGACTATTTTACTATATCATACCATAAGGTAGGAATGACTGCAAATTGATTTCTGCATTATTACAAAGAAATATTTTATAACGGTAAAAAGACTCCAAAGCTGATGCTTTGGAGTCTTTTATTTACAGCTGAACTGTTTTATTTCGTTTTACAAAAGTGGTATGTAAAATTTGATGCGCAATATGACTGCCCGGTTCTTCTAAGTATTCCTGATAAACTTGCTTAATAATCGGACTTTCATGGCTTTTTCTAAACGGAAGATTCTTATCTTCTTCATATAACGCTTTGGCACGCAGTGATTTTAAATCAGTGAAATTACGTACTTCTGCCGGTTGTATCGGCTGTCCTCCGCCATTAACGCAACCACCAGGACAACACATAATCTCAATAAACTGACAATCCGCTTCTCCGGAGCGTACTTTTTCCAATAATGTATTGGCATTTTCCAGTCCACTGACAACAGCAACCTTTACTTCCAGCCCATTTAAGTTATAAGTTGCCTCTTTATAATCTTGTGTGCCGCGTACTTCATGGTACTCTATATTTTCCAAAGGTGCGCCAAAAATCGTATCTGCCGCTGTTCTGAGAGCAGCTTCCATAACGCCGCCTGTTGCGCCAAAAATAGCGCCCGCACCGGTGCTGACTCCCATAGCAGGATCAAATTCTTCATCCGGTAAATTTGCAAAATCAATGTTGCATTGTTTTAACAAACGTCCAATTTCACGTGTTGTCAATACAATATCCACATCTTGAATACCGTCTCCGGCTGCATCTTGATCCTCTCGGTCAATTTCAAACTTTTTCGCAGTACAAGGCATAATACTTACAGATACAATATTTTTAGGGTCAATACCATGTTTCTCAGCATACCAAGTTTTCAACATTGCACCTGTCATTTGTTGAGGAGACTTACATGTGGATACATTTGGCAATAGGTCAGGAAAATAATGCTCACAGAATTTTACCCAACCGGGAGAACAAGATGTAATCATAGGTAATACACCGCCTGTTTTGACACGATGTATAAATTCATGAGCCTCTTCCATGATGGTAAGGTCTGCTCCAAAATCAGTGTCGAATACTTTATCCACACCCAGTCTGCGCAGAGCCGCTACCATTTTGCCTTTTACGTTTGTACCAATTGGCATATCAAAACATTCGCCCAGAGTAGCGCGAATAGAAGGTGCTGTTTGCACTACAACATATTTTTCAGGGTCGTTAATCGCTGCCAATAATTCGGCTGTTTGATCACGCTCAATCAACGCGCCTGTCGGACAGCTTACGATACATTGTCCGCAGGAGACACAGCTTACTTCTGCCAAAGGCAAGTTAAACGCACATCCGATTTGTGTATCGAAACCACGGTTGTTTGCACCGATTACTGCTACGTGCTGATGCTCACAAGCTGCAACACAGCGGCGGCACAACACACATTTGGCATTATTGCGCACCAAATGGGCAGTAGATGTATCCGGTACACTGGCCGGTCTTTCTCCGTCTAATTTGTCTTCAACATCTACACCCAACTCTGCACAAAGCTGTTGTAATTCGCAAGTGCCGTTACGTACGCAGGACAAACATTTTCTTTCATGAACAGAAAGCAATAATTGAAGTGTTGTTTTTCTGGATTCAATCACTCTTGGAGTATTTGTAAAAATCTCCATGCCTTCATTTACAGGATGTACACAAGCGGCGACCAAAGAGCGCGCTCCCTTTACTTCTACAACACAAACACGGCAAGCGCCGATTTCATTCAAATCTTTTAAAAAACATAAGGTAGGAATTTTAATACCGGCAAATCTTGCCGCTTCCAAAATTGTGGAGCCTTCCGGTACGGAGAAAGGCATTCCATTGATTTTAATCTGATACATGTTGCCACACTCCTCTCTTATTCTCTCACAATTGCATTGAATTTACAGTTTTCCATACAAACACCGCATTTAATACATTTGTTCATATCAATAAAGTGATGTTCTTTCACATTACCATGGATTGCGCCGACAGGACAATTACGAGCACATTTGGTGCAACCAATACATTTTTCAGGCAACACTTTAAATATGGTAAGCTCTTTACAAGCACCTGCCGGACAACGATGGTCATGTACATGAGCTACATATTCATCACGGAAATATTGCAGGGTAGACAAAACGGGGTTGGGCGCTGTTTGACCCAGCGCGCACAAAGAGTTGTCTTTGATATAATGGCACAAGGATTCCAACTTCTCAATATCACCGTCTTCACCTCTGCCACTGGTGATTTTCTCCAGCATTTCCAAAAGGCGTTTGGTACCAATACGACAAGCAGTACATTTACCACAGGATTCATCAACAGTAAAGCGAAGAAAGAATTCTGCGATATCAACCATACAGGTGGATTCATCCATAACAATTAAACCGCCGGAACCCATCATGGCACCAATTTCAGTTAAGTTGTCATAGTCAATCTCAATGTCTAAAAATTTGGCTGGAATACAACCACCGGAAGGACCGCCTGTTTGTGCAGCTTTAAATTTGCCGCCATCGGAAACGCCGCCGCCGATTTCCTCCACAATTTCCCGTAAGGTAGTTCCCATTGGAACCTCAACCAAACCTGTATGTTTGATTTTACCACCCAAAGCAAATACTTTTGTACCTTTTGAACGCTCTGTTCCAATAGATTGGAACCACTCTGCCCCATGCAATATAATTTGTGCAATATTGGCATACGTTTCAACGTTATTTAAAATGGTAGGTTTGCCATACAAACCTTTTACTGCTGGATATGGAGGGCGAGGACGAGGTTCACCGCGATGACCTTCAATGGATGCCAGCAAAGATGTTTCCTCACCGCAAACAAAAGCACCGGAGCCTAGACGTAATTCAATGTCAAAATCAAAGCCGCTGTCAAAGATATTTTTTCCAAGCAAGCCCAATTCTCTTGCTTGCTGAATTGCAATTTGCAATCGTTCAACTGCAATCGGATATTCTGCACGAATGTAAATATATCCTTGTGTAGCGCCAATGGCATAACCTGCAATTGCCATTGCTTCCAAAACAGAGTGCGGGTCACCCTCCAACACAGAACGGTCCATAAAGGCTCCCGGGTCACCTTCGTCCGCATTACAGCAAACATATTTCTGGTCAGCATCATTTTGGGCTGCAAGGCTCCACTTTAATCCTGTTGGGAAACCGCCGCCACCTCTGCCGCGCAAGCCGGAATCTTTAATGACTTGAATGACTTCTTCCGGTTTCATTTCAGTCAGCACTTTACCTAAAGCGCTGTATCCATCCATCGCTATGTATTCTTCAATTACTTCAGGATTAATTACACCACAGTTGCGCAGCGCAATTCGTTTTTGTTTTTTATAAAACGGTGTATCAGTCAAGGAATGAATGGCATCGTTGTCGATGGTCTCCTGATATAACAGACGCTTTACGATTCTTCCTTTGAGCAAATGTTCTTCTACAATTTCCGGAATATCAGCAAGAGTAACCTTGCTGTAAAAAGAGCCTTCCGGATATACAATGACAACAGGTCCTAACGAACATAAACCGAAGCAGCCGGTACATACTACATTGACTTCTTTATCAAGACCTTTTTTCTTAATCTCTTCTTCCAGTCTGCGCATAATCTCCTGACTGTTAGAGGAAGAGCAGCCGGTACCGCCGCATACGAGTACATTGGAACGATACATTACATTTTCCCCCTTATTTTGTGTGAGCACCAATGGTAAACTCTTGTACTACGTTACCATTTACAATATGGTCGTTAACTACTCTAACAGCCATTTCAGGTGTCATTTTTACATAGGTCACTTTATCTTTTCCGGGAGTAACCACTTCGACAACCGGCTCAAACTGGCAAATTCCGATACATCCTGTTTGTGTCACTTGTACGTTGGTAATTCCGCGCTTTTCTAATTCATCAATAAAAGCAGTTAAAACCGGGCGTGCACCGGCGGCAATTCCGCAAGTAGCCATACCCACCAAAATGCGAATTCCATCTTCCTGCCCTTCTCTTACACTGATTTGAGCACGGGCTTTGTCTCGAATTGCTTGTAATTCAGCTAATGATTTCATTTCATTCATCCTCCATGTAGTAAAGCGGTTTGTTCCGTTAAATAATCTTTCAGCCACTGACTGACATCAGGTGCATTCAGAGGAATTTCTCCCAAAATATCTTTTAGTTCCTTTGTATTCAAAGTAAAATCCAAATGCCCTATTCTTCGATAAAAAATAAAATCTAAATCCGGATTGCAGGTAATCAGTAACCATACAGTGGCGTTAATATCGCCCAAAGGCAGCATATCCAAATGCGTTGTAATGAAGGTTGCTGTCACTTTCGTTCCCTGATTTAGGTCAGATTCTATTTCAAAACTACCACCTGTCATCTCTGCTTCCATTTTAAAAAGCGGGATACCCATACCAACTTTCCTGGTTGTTCTGGTGGTAAAAAAAGGGTCAATTACTTTGCATACCTGTTCTTTGCTCATACCTTTACCATTGTCTGTAACTACAATGGTAAGCTTTTGCGCTTCTTCTAAAACTGATATTTTTATGACTGTTGCACCGGCCGAAATAGAATTTTGAACAATATCCATAACATTCAGTGATAATTCACGCATAGAAATTACTCATACTTACTCAAAATATCTTCAACTTCACTAACAGAAACGCGCCCGTATACATCGTCATTTACGGTCATAACCGGCGCTAAACCACAGGCACCAATACAACGGCATTCGGTAATGGAAAATTTACCGTCCTGTGTGCATTCCTCAGGCTGAATACCAAGCACTTCACAAATTTTGCCCAGAACATCTGCCGCACCTTTTACGTAGCAAGCTGTTCCCATACAAACTGAAACATTATATTTTCCTTTTGGTGTCAATGCAAACAACGAATAGAAAGTAGAAACGCCGTATATTTCTTCCAGCGGTACATCCATTTTTTCTGCAATCATGGTTTGCACTTCAATCGGCAAATAGCCATAAATTTCTTGCGCCTTTTGAAGAATCGGCATAACGGAACCATGTGTTCCGCCGTTTTCGTCAATTACTTTAAAAAGCTGTTCTTGTTGTTCCTTTGTTCCTTGAAAAGGCAGGGTAGAAATACGCTTTTGCATAATAATTCTCCTCCCAGGATTGTTTACATATCTCTAAATTACCCGTAATTTTGTATAAAATCTAGGGTTCAATCCAGCTAAGTATATCATAGTTTTTTCTCAAATACCAGAGAGATTGACAAAAAATATACGAAGAATGTGAAATTTTAAACAAATAGTCATAAAAAGTTACCGTGTGCTAATTTACTTCATTGTTTCAAAGTAATTCTTTCACACGGCAATGTTGGATTCACTTTATTTCCATGTAATATCTATTTCACCGTTCAATGCAGCTATTAAACATTCGGGAGTACATTCAGGCAATGCAAGCCATGCATTTGGTTCCAGCATATGTTCTAAATAATGCGCATCTGAGTTTCGAAGTAAAATTTTATCTCTTAACTCAGCATGTTCTCTGAGTAAACAAACCTCATCTGCATAATGGGTAATCTCTGCAGCTTTGAAATTGGCTTCCGGCGGTATTGCCCCCAAGGTTGAGAATACGCTGTAAGCACTGCGGTCAATATGTGCGGGAAAAGCAGCTCCGTGATATTGATTCACCAGTGCGACCACATCATCAATTCCAATATTGGCAGCATTGATTAACAGTTGTGTTTCTTCTCCAATCGGCTCATCCGAATCATTCATAATTATCTGTGTGCCGAAAGTCCCTGCGTCATTGTTCATGACCGGAGAATGCTGTTTGACATATTGATGAAATTCCATTGCATCTGCAACTGTGGGAAATAGACAAATGGTATGCGCATCTTCCGCAGTACATAATTCCATACCGGGAACTACAGTCAAACCGTTTCTCTTCCCAACTGTTACCGTCGCCTCACAATTTAGGCAGGAATTGTGATCTGTTAACGCAATCATATCGTATCCCATCAATTTAGCCATATTTACAATGTTATTCGGCGTCATATCCTCGCTTCCACAGGGAGATAAACAAGAGTGCAGATGCAAGTCATAGTATACTCGTTTCATTCTGACAATAACCTCGATAGTTGAACTGCAACCTGATAGCTGTTTGCATTTGATGAAAATACTGTGATTCCTTGCTGCTGTGCTTTTTCTTTGGCCTCTTCATCCAGTGCAGCAGCATCCGTTAAAATAATACAAGCTGCATCTGACAAAGCGGCTACGGCAATTGCATTGATATTTCCCATAACCGTAAGCCAAACATCTCCGGCCTGTACTCGGCTCATGGCCCAACTGAGTAAATCTCCAATATAACATCCGGTTATTTTTTTATCTGTTGTTTGTTCTACCAAAACAGTAAGTTCCAATGATTCTTTTAATTGATGTACTGTCATGTACAATCACCCTTCCTAGTTACTTCTTGCCAATCACATCTACACTGTTCTATGATGAATTCTTTTCATGAGTTCCTTGTGTCATGTGGTTTTAAGTCTTGCCTTTATTTTGTAATGGCGGATTCATGTGTGCCATATGAGACAATGTATCCGTTACCTGTTTGATTTCTTTCTTCATAACAAAGATACAATTGCTTTTATCTGCCAGACCGCATACCACATCTTCTGCAAAAGCGTGGCAAGTGGGCGCTCCGCATGCGCCGCAATCCAGACCCGGAAATTCCTCACACATACTGTCAATCCGATTCATCATGTCCATTGCTTCTTCTAAATTGTCCGATAATTTTAAAACAGGAGCAAACTCCAAATCATCTGTCCATTTCATGCAGGAAGGAATGTGTGCGGGCAAATGATTTTTTGCCACAGGCAAGTATCTGCGTAAACTTTGCAGCCTTGCTTTTGCAACATAAGCATTCTCAATACAAAATACGCCGCCTACACATCCCCCTGTACAAGCATTTAACTCCACAAAGTCAATCCCTTGGATTCTTTCTTCTTCCAAGCCTTCTAAAATATCAATGATATTTTCCATACCGTCTGCCGCTAAGTAACGGTCGTTGAGTAAAGCGGATGCCTCACCGCCGCTGGAAGCCCAGCCGACTCCGATAACACCGGACTGAGACAACGGTTCTGCTTTTTCAATGTGCTTCATCGCATCTGCAATCTGATGATAAATTTCACTGATTGCAATTGCTCCGTCCACATGAGATACTGTGGTCCCGATAGGAGACTTAATATCCGTTACTTTTGCAGCGCAAGGTGTGATAAAAAATACGCCTATTTGTTCTATTGGCAGCCCTGTTTTTTGATGGGCTTCTTCCTTTGCAAGCAGTGCAGCCGTTTCCATGGGAGAATGCAAGGGAAGCACATGAGCGCATAAAGCCGGAAACCTGACACGAATCAATCGCACAATGGCCGGACAGGCCGAACTGATAATCGGTTTTGGCATATTTCCATCCAAAATGATTTTTCTTGTAGCATCCGATACCAGCTCTGCCGCTTTGGAAACTTCAAAAATATCATCAAATCCCAAGCGTTTTAAAGCTGTTAATATCAAATCTATATGATCCAAATGGCGGAACTGCCCATATAAAGATGGTGCCGGCAGAGCAATATTATATGTAAAACGATTTAACATTTCCAAATGGTCAAACTTGGCTTTTTTTGCGTGATGGGGACAAACACGAATGCATACACCACAGTCAATGCAACGTTCCGGCGTAATAATTGCTTTTCCTTCTCTGACGCGTATTGCTTCTGTCGGACATCTTTTGATACAGTTGGTACAACCAACACATTTGTCTACATCTAATGTAACTGAATGATAAAAACGTTCCATAAGAAATTCCTCAAGACTGATTTACTTGAACTGTCATGTATATCGTAGTGCCTTTTCCAACTTCTGACTCAATATGAAGGCTGTCTGTATATTTTTTTATATTAGGCAGCCCCATACCTGCACCAAATCCCAAGGCACGTACATTCGCCGGTGCGGTAGAGTATCCTTCCTGCATAGCTTGTTCAATGTTTTCTATTCCCGGACCTTTGTCTTCCATCTTTATATCTATATGATCAGGATATACCTCTACAAATATTTCGCCGCCTCCGCCGTGAATTACCATGTTTATTTCACCTTCATACATGGCAATGGCAGCTCTGCGAATTGCTTCAGAGTTGTACCCTAACTGTTTTAACTTATTTTTTACTTTACTGGAGGCTTCTCCCGCACACGTAAAATCATCTCCCAATACAGTAAAATGAAGCGGCAAAGAAGTCATTGCTTTTCACCCCCGCCTCTGAGACCGTGTTGATACAACATACCGCAGGCAGTAAACATACTGTAAGGCGTTTGTAATATTGCAATGTTTCGTTGAGCTGCTAAATTTACAATGGTATCATCTGCATGTTTACCGCGTACAAATATAATACAAATCATGTCCATCATTTCAGCAGTTCTTACCACTTGAGGATTTGTTAATCCGGTGATTAACGCAGATTGGTCCTTTACATATGCCAAAACATCACTCATCATATCACTTCCGCAGGCAGTGTGCACTTCTTGCTCCAAATCTGCCTGGGGAGTCAATAACTGCGCATTTAAAATTGTGATAATATCTTTTATTTTCACAGCAATACCTCCATTACATACATTTCATTGTTGCTATTTTATAATGATGGAATAGATACATTCATACTAATATTATACCAACAAAATTCATAGAATGAAATATGACAAAATTGAAAATTCAGATTCAATTATCTAAAAAATAATATTACTTCGTGAAAATGCAGTCAAAAAATCAAATTTTAAAAAAAATTATGTTACATTTTACTCTTTTGTATGATTGACTTCATTTTAAGGAAGAGATATAATTATTTTATCTTATCATTTTGTCCAAGGGCTTTCTTATGCATTGGACATTATGTACTTTTGGAGGTAAATTTATGAAACGCGTTTACAACTTTTCCGCAGGCCCATCTGTACTACCAGAAGCTGTACTTCGTCGTGCAGCTGACGAAATGCTGGACTACCAAGGAAGCGGCCAGTCTGTTATGGAGATGTCCCACCGTTCCAAAACATTTGATGCAATTATTAAAAACACAGAAGCTTTGCTCAGAGAATTAATGGAAATTCCTGATAACTACAAAGTTCTGTTTTTACAAGGCGGTGCATCTTCCCAATTTGCAATGGTACCTATGAATTTAATGACAAAAAACGGCAAAGCTGATTTTGTGATTACAGGTCAATGGGCAACAAAAGCACAAAAAGAGGCAGCTCGTTATGGTGAAGCAAATATTGTTGCTTCCTCCAAAGATAAAACTTTCTCCTATATTCCGGAATTAGACCCATCCACATTCTCAAAAGATGCAGATTATTTCCACATTTGCTACAACAATACTATTTATGGAACCAAATACACCAAATTGCCTGAAACAGGTGACGTTCCTTTGGTAGCAGATATTTCTTCCTGCATTTTAAGCGAGCCGATTGATGTAAGTAAATTTGGTTTGCTGTATGCAGGCGCACAAAAAAACATGGGTCCTGCCGGCTTAACTGTTGTAATTGTTCGTGAAGACTTAATCGGCGAACCAATGGAGAAAACTCCAACTATGTTTACATATAAAACTCATGCAGAAAATGATTCTTTGTACAATACACCTCCTTGCTATTCTATTTACATGTGCATGTTGGTATTGGAATGGCTGAAAAATGATATTGGCGGTTTGGCTAAAATGAAAGAGTTAAACGAGAAAAAAGCCAAAATTCTTTATGATTTCTTAGATCAATCCCAATTATTCAAAGGCACTGTTGTTCCAAAAGACCGTTCTTTGATGAATGTTCCTTTTGTTACAGGCAACGATGAATTGGATGCAAAATTCATTAAAGAAGCAGGAGAGCATGATTTTGTAAACATCAAAGGTCACCGTTCTGTTGGCGGTATGCGCGCTTCCATTTACAATGCAATGCCAATTGAAGGCGTTGAAAAACTGGTTGCTTTCATGAAAGAGTTTGAGCAAAACAATAAATAATGAAGAAATAAGGTGACACACATGTACCAAGTAAAATGTTTAAATAAAATCTCTCCTTTGGGCACAAGCCGTTTGGGAGAAAACTATCACGTTGGAGAAGATGTAGAAAATCCTGACGCAATTCTGGTTCGTTCCGCTGCAATGCATGATATGGAATTTAATAAAAATCTGCTTGCAATTGCACGCGCAGGTGCAGGTACCAATAATATTCCTGTTGAAAGATGTGTACAGGAAGGTATTGTAGTATTCAATACTCCCGGCGCCAATGCAAACGCTGTAAAAGAACTTGTAATTGCCGCTTTGTTATTAACTTCCCGTAAAATTGTACCCGGCATTGAGTGGGCAGGTACATTAAAGGGAAAAGGCGATGAAGTAGGTAAACTGGTTGAAAAAGGAAAATCCTCTTTCGTAGGTCCTGAAATTGCAGGCAAAACCCTTGGTGTTGTCGGTCTCGGAGCTATTGGTATTCTTGTTGCAAACGCAGCAGAAGCTTTGGGTATGAAAGTAATGGGATATGACCCATTTTTATCTGTTGAAGGTGCATGGGGCTTATCCAGCAATACACAACGTGCACTTACTTTAGAAGAAATTTATGCAAACTGCGATTATATTTCTTTACATGTACCTCTGACACCCGATACAAAAGAAATGATTAATGCTGCTACAATTGCACAAATGAAAGAACATGTTCGCATTTTAAACTTTGCACGCGGTGATTTGGTAAATAATACAGATTTACTCAAAGCTCTGTCTGACGGTAAAGTTGCAGCATATGCAACAGACTTCCCAAATGATGCGTTGCTGGGCGTAGAAAATGTATTGGCAATTCCTCATCTTGGTGCTTCCACTCCTGAGTCTGAAGACAACTGTGCATGTATGGCAGCAGATGAAATCAAAGATTATTTGGAGAATGGTAACATTAAAAATTCCGTAAACCTACCGAATGTCTCTATGCCAAGAGAAAACGGTGCAAAACGAGTTTGTATCATTCATCAAAACATTCCTAACATGATTAGTACTCTAACCGGTGTACTGGCCAATATCGGCGTAAACATCGAAAATATGCAAAGCAAATCTAAAAAAGAGTACGCTTACACCATTTTAGATGTAACAGGAAATGTAAATGATGACACAGTAAAAGCAATCAATGATAATGACGGAATTATCTTTGTTCGCGTAATTTAAATTTATGAATAAAAAGCAGCCTGGATATTCAGGCTGCTTTTTTTATTGAAATATTCACATTTGATAATGTATGGAATAAAAAGTTTTGTAATTGTTATTTCTTATAACGACGTCGTTTTATACCTAAGAAAGTCAATACTGAAGCAGAAATACCAGCTAGAGATGCCCAAAGACCAATTGCCATGGTGTTTGTATCTCCTGTTGGTGGGGTATCTAACTGATTTTGCTGGTTCATACTTCCTGTTTTATCATCTTGTGCTGAAGCATCAGGAGTCGTTGGATTTGTCGGGGTATCCGGATTTAAATTTATTTGTTCTGTAATACGGAATTCCTTTTCTGTGGTTACACTGTTATAATTTTCATCTTCCGGTATGATTACTGCTAATTTATAATTTCCTATCTCGCTTGGCACTGTATCTAATTTTCTCCATTCATTTGCGTCTTGTATATACCATTCATAAATTGGCTCAGCTTGGCTTCCTGTACGTGTGATATTCGTGGGGATTTGTATGCTCTGTCCGTCATACTGTTTGTCCAATGCATCATGAATGATAAATGTGCTCTCTGCTTTGGAAATAATAAACTCCTTTTCTACAGAAGCACTGTGATAATTGGTATCCGCCTCAACAGTTACAACTACCTTATATTTGCCTGCGTTTACCGGAGCGTCATCCATATCTATCCACCGCTGTTGTTCCTCATTCCATATTTGATATTGATACGTCACTTTACCCGTACTTCCTTGTATCATCAAATCGGCATCTTCCAGTTTGATTTTTTGACCATTATATGTTTGAGCCAATGTTTTATTGATAGATAATTGGGTATCTGCCTGTGCAATCTCAAATGGAACCTTTGCTTCCAATCCTGCATAATTATTGCTTTCTTCTATCACAGCTTTTACCCAATAAGTTCCTGCTTGTGTTGGTACCTGCTCTGAGTAAATACCATTTTCCGAATCACAGTAGGAATAAGTTACTGTACCAAATTGTGCTGATGCATTAGGCACATTCTCCTGTTCCCCATAAGTCCAGCCGATTATGGATAACTCTTCCTTCCAAGCGTTATTTGCTTGTGAAATATGAAATATTTTTTCTGCAGATGCACTTTTATAATTGGTATCTTCCGCAACGATTGCAACCACTTTATATTCACCTGCATTCACAGGAGAAGCCTGCAATTCTACCCAACCATTTTCTTGCTTTTCATACCATACAAAGGATACTGTATTTTGACTTCCAGTTTGGGTAATGTTTTGCGGCTCTTGCACCATCTCGCCATTAAATACTTTGTTTAAGTTATCATTAATCACAATAGTACTTTCTGCCTGATTCACCTGAAACGTTATAGGAACAACTGTTTTTAACACATCTCCATTCAACGTCTTTGTTGAAGTTACTTCCAAATAATAATAGTAATTTCCTGCATTTTTTCCAGACTCAACATTCAGTTGAGTTGAGTCAGCACCATAAATGATATTTCCGCCTTCTGTTTGTCCTTCCCGCTCTGCTTGATACCACTGATAGGTATTTGTCTGTCCGTCTATCATTTGTACATCTGCGACAATCTCAGCTGTATCATAGCCATAAGTGACTTCATTTCCCATTACGGTGATATTCGGTTGCTGTGCAGGATTAGATGTAACTACATCAAACAAATAGGCGGTATTTGTAGTACGGTCCGGATCTGATCCAATAACAGTGGAAGCTGACTTATAGAATAACTCTTTGAGACCTCCCTGCTTATGAACAAAATAACCGTATACTTCTACAAGGTAATAACCATCTCCGTAATCTTCACCAGAGTAATCTCCTGTAGTTCTTTCATGTGTTGGTCCATCAATGGTAATTGTATTGGTCACATCAGGATTATCCCATAAATTATATCGGCCAAATCCGCTTTCACTCATTCGGGGACCTTGTTTTCCTCCCTGATATACATCTGTCCATTCATACTCAAATACTACATAACCTTCTTGATTTCCTTCGCCTTCCAGTGGATGAGAAACATCCACACCTATTTTATGTTCTTTATGATTGGACAAGTTCAATTTTGGATATGTTGTTTGAGTATCTATTTTTATTCCATCAACCGTAAATGTTACAGTCGGCTCCATCAAAACTTGCCCTGCTTCTACGGTTAAAACATCTGCATTTGGAGACAGTACCGTCTTAATTGTTAGTATTTCATCACGATATTTCCAACCTCCTGTGTATCCTTCATCTACATCAATAGAAGGGGCCTCAGGCAATGTATATGTTTCATCAATATACCATTGTCCGTTACTATCTTTTACACATTGTACTGTCTGGTTATTTAATTTTTGTTGCTGTGTTCCATTTTCACCAAAATTCAAAGTAAATTCATAAGTTAAGGATTTTCTATAGGATTGTAGTCCTCCCGTTGGAAAACTGCTGTAAGCAGCATAATTCTGAAATACCGTCATGCGTCCGTTCAGACTATAAGAACCGTCTGCTGATATAAATGCTTTACCATTGTAATTGGACACGTCATTTGCCTGTACTGTAATCATTGTAACTGCAGGTGTTTCAAAAGCACTGTCACCAATATAAGATACTTGTTCGGGAATCACAATCGGAGTAGGTGTTGCAGACGTCATTGCTCCTGAAAAAGCATCCTGTCCGATGGAAATCAATGAATCCGGTAATTCAATACTGGCTGTCGAATTACTGCCAGCAACCCGAACAAACTTTAGAGAGGAACTATCCTTAAATACACTTCCTCCATTTGCATTTCCAATTTCTTGTAGTCCTTCGGGTAAATACATTCCCTCAAGTTTGGTACAACTGCCAAAAGCATATTTTCCTAACGTTTTTAATGAGCTTGGCAGTGTAATTACACCTGCCAATTCATTATTGCCTTTAAATGCCTGTGATTCAATACTTTTAAGTGAGGTGGCAGAAGAAAAATCTACCTCCGCAATCTTATAATTAGATGGATGAATATAATTGTATCGGTCATCACCGTCATAGTTTGCTTTATTCGTACAAAATGCATTTGTTCCTATGGAAGTAGCATGACTGGGAATAGTAATTTTAAGGTATGCAGGATTACCGCTATTATTTTCGGAACAATATTCTCTAAACCACTGTTTGGTGATACCCATTACGGTGGTTCCTTCCATATATAACGCTGATTCAGGAACTTCAATGATAGATACATTGTTTAATAAATTGCCTGAGTTATTTTGATTTTGTGGAATATCGGAACATGTATCAATATCTAATCCATTATTAATTTCTAATCTTGTAAAACCTGCATCGGTATCCTTTTCCATATTTTCTAAAAGATATGACGTATCTTCCGTATTGATTGAATGTGAAAAAGTATTTTCCGCAAAAACAATATTAGACATACTTGTTGCAGTTAATGTTGCCCCCAATAAAACAGCCGCACTGAAAGATAGCGCTTTTTTCCTTTTTTTCATTTGTTTACCTACCTTTTTCATAAAATATAACTACAATACATGGATAAACGGAATAAAAAGTAGACATAAAGTAGAGTTTTTATTCTGCTTATGTTATAATAATGAAAAGGCTAAACTGCGTTATATTTTTTACATAATATGGAATATTACACTTGGGAATAAAAGTCTACTTATTTTACCAAAATTAAGGTAAATTTTATGATACAAATACAAAAACGGAGGAGAACTGTGGTTCTCCTCCGTTTTATATTCAGCAACAAAATTTCGATAAAAAAGGGTATCAATGCATTGAAACATTAATACCCTTGTATGCCATTATTTAGATTAGTTCGATAATTGCCATCTCTGCAGCGTCGCCACGTCTTGGACCCAGCTTTGTAATACGTGTATAACCACCATTACGGTCTGCATATTTAGGAGCAATCTCTGTAAATAGCTTATGAGTAACGTCTTCTTTTGTAACAAAAGCCATTACCAAACGCTTATTGTGAAGAGAATCTTCCTTAGCGATTGTAATCATCTTCTCTGTCAGTGCACGTACTTCTTTTGCACGGGTAACAGTTGTTTCAATTTTACCGTTCTCTAACAAAAATGTTACCAATCCACGAAGCATTGCGGTTCTATGACTAGTAGCTCTACCGAGCTTTCTTGTTCCTGGCATCGAATAATCACTCCTTTACCTTAGGTTAAAACGAAGATTTAGTTATCATCATCTTTATGAAGATTAAAGCCGAGAGAGTTCATTTTCCAAATAACCTCTTCTAAGGACTTACGTCCCAAGTTGCGAACTTTCATCATCTCTTCTTCAGATTTATTGATTAAATCCTCAACTGTATTAATTCCTGCACGTTTGAGACAGTTGAAAGAACGTACGGATAAATCCAATTCCTCAATTGTCATTTCAAGCACTTTTTCTTTGCCCTTATCGTCTTTTTCCACCATAATCTCTGTATTGCTGCCTGCATCGGACAAGTCAACAAACAGATTTAAGTGTTCTGTCAAGATTTTAGCAGCTAAAGAAACTGCTTCTTGTGCACTAATAATGCCGTTTGTCCACACTTCTAGGTTCAATTTATCAAAGTCGATACTTTGACCGACACGTGTAGGCTCAACATTGTAGTTCACTTTTAAAACAGGAGTGTAAATGGAATCAATAGGAAGCTCACCAATTACGTTGGTAACCATCTTGGCCTTATTACGGTCTGCAGAAATATATCCACGGCCGCGGTCTAAGGTGATTTCCATTGACAATTTTGCTCCGTCGCTTAATGTAGCGATGTGCATGTCAGGATTTAAAATTTCAACCTCACTATCACAATGAATAGAGCCGGCTGTAACATTACATGGACCCTCTGCGGAAATTTCCACAGTTTTTGGACCGTCACAGTGTAAATTTGCAATTAAGCCTTTAATGTTCAGAACAATTTCTGTAACATCTTCTTTTACACCCGGTACGGTAGAAAACTCATGAACAACACCATCAATTTTAATAGATGTTGCTGCAACACCTGGTAGAGATGAAAGCAGCACACGTCTTAGGCTGTTGCCCAGAGTAGTACCGAATCCACGCTCCAATGGTTCTACAACAAATTTGCCGTGAGTTCCATCCTCAGATAGAATTTCAGTTTCAATCTTTGGCTTTTCAATCTCAATCATTTAGCAAACCTCCTTCACACATTTAGGCAACATAAAAATTACCACGATGTACATTATGCCTACAATGGCATTATTTGGAGTACAACTCAACGATAAGTGTTTCATTAATATCGTAGTCGATATCTTCTCTGCTAGCCAGAGCAACTACTTTACCTTGCAGTGTATTTCTGTCCAGTTCAAGCCACTTAGCGATAGGAGTTTGAGCATTTTGCTCTAAAACTTCTTTGATACGTACAGAGTTGCGGCTTTTTTCTCTGATTGAGATAACTTCACCTGGGCTTACCAAGTAAGAAGCAATATCAACTTTTTTACCGTCAACAGTAATGTGACCATGGCTAACCATTTGTCTTGCTTCACGTCTTGTATTTGCAAAGCCTAGTCTGTAAACAACGTTGTCCAATCTGCTTTCCAGAATAGATAGCAAGATTTCACCGGTAACACCGTTTTGTTTTGTAGCCATAACATAGTACTTTCTGAATTGCTTTTCAAGTACACCGTAAATGAATTTTGCTTTTTGCTTTTCATTCAGTTGCAATCCATACTCGCTTTGTTTTCTTCTGCCTGGTTTTGGGTTTCTGATAGATTTTTGGCTTACGCCTACAACAGTCGGATCAATTCCGAGTGTTTTACATCTCTTCAGAATTGGCTGAGTATTTTTAGCCATTCGAGTATCCTCCTTCGGTAATTGTCAATTACAATAAACTATACACGTCTTCTCTTTGGAGGACGGCATCCGTTATGTGGAATAGGTGTAACATCTTTAATCATGCTAACTTCTAAACCTGCACCTTGCAATGCACGAATTGCAGCTTCACGACCAGCACCTGGTCCCTTAACAAAAACCTCAACCGTTTTCATGCCGTGTTCCATAGCTGCTTTTGCAGCTGTTTCTGCTGCGGTTTGTGCGGCAAAAGGGGTGGACTTTCTGGAACCTCTAAATCCTAGTTCACCAGAGCTGGCCCAAGAAATTGCATTGCCTTGAACGTCTGTAATGGTAACAATTGTATTATTAAAGGTGGACTGGATATGAGCAGCTCCGCGCTCAATATTTTTGCGCTCGCGGCGTCTGCGAACTGCGGTAGTTTTTTTACCGCCTTTTTGTGCTGCCATCTTAATAAATCCCTCCTAACTACACTTATTTCTTTTTATTAGCCATTGTCTTTTTAGGACCTTTACGGGTACGTGCATTTGTTTTTGAACGTTGACCCCTTACCGGTAATCCTTTGCGGTGGCGAATTCCGCGGTAACATTGAATTTCAATTAATCTTTTAATATCGAAAGCAACATCACGTCTTAGGTCGCCCTCTACGCGGTAATGATGCTCAATATATTCTCTTAATTTAGACGCATCGTCCTCTGTTAAATCTCTAACTCTTAAATCTGGGTCAATGCCTGTTGCTGCCAAAATATCGGAAGCTGTTTTGCGGCCAATACCGTAGATATAAGTAAGACCAATTTCGATACGCTTATCTCTTGGTAAATCAATACCTGCTATACGCGCCATACTGGTTGCACCTCCATGTTAAATAGGTTTGCGCCATCAGCCCTGGCGCTGCTTGTGCTTAGGGTTCTCACAAATAACCATGATTCTACCCTTACGCTTAATCACTTTGCATTTTTCACAAATTTTCTTGACAGAAGGTCTGACTTTCATTTGTGCGCCCTCCTTATTAGTGAAGTCGTCGTTTCGTTTACTTTGAACGCCATGTAATACGTCCTCTTGTTAAATCATAAGGTGACATTTCAACTGTTACCTTATCACCAGGTAAAATACGAATAAAGTTCATACGCAATTTACCTGATATATGAGCTAGTATTGTATGGCCATTTGGTAGCTCTACATTAAACATTGCATTTGGCAGAGCTTCCGTTACCGTACCCTCAATCTCAATTACGTCCTGTTTTGACATAAAGAATAACCTCCTAAAGCGGAAAATCTATTTGCAGCGAAACGGCTGTAAATGTTCATAGATTTCTCGATTGGTTTTCATTAAATGATTCGGAATTACCGTTTTTGTCGGAGAAAGATGGATAAGCTTCTTTCTCTTTGGGTTAGCAAGAGCACGGCGGCTACCGTCACAGACAACTGCCATATCAGTTTCTAAACCCAATACAAGATAAAAACTGCCTTTGTCATGCCCTGCTTTAGACCGTACAACCAGTCCTTTTACAAATTCCATTTCGTTCACCTTAATCCGGCAATGTAAGAATTACAGGACCGTCCGGTGTAATTGCAATTGTATGCTCAAAATGAGCAGATAGTTTTCCATCTGAAGTTACAACAGACCAGTTATCAGACAAAGTCTCAACTGTGTGTACTCCCTGATTCACCATTGGTTCAATTGCAATTGTCATTCCTGGTAACAGACGCACACCTCTTCCCGGTGTGCCGTAATTTGGTACGCTCGGATCTTCATGCAGCTCCGCACCTACTCCGTGGCCGACAAAATCGCGTACCACCGAGTAGCCGCGCGCCTCGACATACCTTTGGACCGCGCTTCCAATATCGCCTAGTCTGTTTCCGGGCCTTGCGGCGTTAATTCCCTTAAACAAACTTTCGCGAGTTACATCCATAAGAGCCTGAGCTTCCTTGCTAACTTCTCCGCATGGGAATGTCCATGCGTTGTCGCCATGGAAACCTTCATAAAAAGCACCGACATCAATGCTTACAATGTCGCCCTGCTTTAATATTTGGTTCTTACGAGGTATGCCGTGGATGACCACATCATTCACTGAAATACAAGCGCTTGCCGGGAATCCCCCATAGTTTAGAAAAGAAGGTGTTGCACCTTGCTCTTCTATATACTTACGAACAATACGGTCAATTTCCAAAGTGCTTACACCCGGTTCAACCGCTTCACCGGCTAATTTTAAAGCCCGTGATGAAATCCTACCCGCATCTCTCATTGCTTTGAGTTCGCGGCTTGTTTTTAACACAACCATAATTACGCCTCAATTGCGGCAAGGGTAAGACGAGTAATCTCGTTAATATCCCCTTCCCCTTTTACTTCAAACAATTTACCTTGTTTTTCATAATAGCCTTTTAGTGGTTCTGTCTGTTCGTGGTATACGTGCAAGCGATCTTTTACTGTTTCAGGATGATCATCTTTACGCTGAACAAGGGTGCCGTTGCATTTATCACACTTGCCTTCTACTTTTGGTGGATTATGCTCCACATGGTAAGTATCACTGCAACTTTCACAAACACGGCGTCCGGACAAACGGCTTACGATTTCTTCATCAGACACGTCAATATCAATGACCTTGTCAATCTGTATGCCCATGCTATCCAGAGCCTCGGCCTGAGGAATGGTACGTGGAAAACCGTCCAGTACAAAGCCGTTTTGACAATCATCTTCCGCTAAACGCTCTTTAATAATGCCAATCACTACTTCGTCCGGAACCAGTTTACCTTGATCCATATAAGACTTTGCTTTTAAACCCATTTCAGTACCGCTTTTCAGCGCTGCACGGATAATATTACCCGTTGAAATTGTCGGAATATTCAAGCGTTCGCAAATAATTGCCGCTTGTGTTCCTTTTCCGGCGCCCGGTGCGCCAAGAAGAATGATATTCATATCTTTTGACTCCTATCCGCCGAAAGCATTAATCTAAGAAGCCTTTATAGTTACGCATTTGCATTTGAGATTCCATTTGTTTGATGGTCTCTAAGGCAACACCAACTAAGATGATAATAGACGTACCACCCATTGTTAGTTCGTGCATACCGGAAGCAGATGTGTAAATCATTGGTACCAAAGCGATTACTGCTAGGAACAATGCACCGATAAGGGTAATCTTAGAAAGAATTTTTGCAATATAGTCAGACGTTGGTTTACCCGGACGAATACCCGGAATAGAACCGTTGTTCTGACGCAAGTTGTTGGCTATTTCAACCGGATTATATTGAATGGTTACGTAGAAGAACGCAAACAAAATAATCAAAATTGCAAAGATAATACAGTAAATCCAACCACCTGTGGTAAAGGCATCAAAGAAACCTTTCCAGAATCCTGTCTTTACAGAGTCACCCAAGAAAATTTGGATGGTACTTGGAATTGAAAGGATTGAGCTGGCAAAGATAACCGGCAGCACACCGGAAACGCCAACTTTGATTGGAATATGTGTACTTTGGCCTTGATACATTTTTCTTCCAACTACGCGTTTTGCATATTGAATCGGAATTCTGCGCTCTGCGTCGTTCATGAAAGAAATTACCCATAATAATCCTAAGAAAATGAGTAAGAATACCGGTGCCAAGATAAAGTATCTCCAGCTTGCACCCGGGTATTTGCATGCATCAATAAAGTAGTTAACCAGGTGAGTAAACAGGGTTGGCATATTCGCTACAATACCTGCAAACAGGATAATAGAAATACCGTTGCCAACACCACGTTTATTAATTTGTTCGCCAAGCCACATCAGCAATGCAGTACCTGCAGTAAATGTCAAGATAATTACGATTGCTGAGAAAACTTGTGCGCCGCCTTCTGTGTACTTTACAACATTTGTACCCTCAAAGTTACTTGCTCTTAAATAGAAGTAGTAACCTGTACCTTGCAGCAAGCCAAGGCCTACTGTCAAATAACGGGTAATGGCTGTAATTTTTTTGCGTCCCAGCTCACCATCTCTGGACAAACGCTCCAAAGGCGGAATAGCAACTGTTAACAACTGCATAATAATGGAGGCGTTGATGTACGGAGTAATTGACATTGCAAATAACGTAGCACTTGCAAACGCACCACCGGACAGCATATCAAGGTATCCCAGTGCAGAACCACTTCCGGCAACGGTATCCATTAAACCTCTTAATGCATCTGCATTTAGAAAAGGAACAGGAATGACTGAACCAATTCTAAAAATGATGATGATAAACAGTGTAAACAGTAATTTTTTTCTTAGGTCAGGCAAAGCCCAGGCATTCCGTATTGTTTTAAACAATTCAGATCACCTCTGCCTTCCCACCTGCAGATTCAATCTTTTGCTTCGCTCCTTCGGAATAAGCACCAACTTTCACAGTTAAGCTCTTTGTCAGTTTACCGTTTCCTAGGATTTTGATGCCGTCACAACATTTGTTGACAAGACCTGCATCGATTAAAGCTTGTGTATCTACAACAGCACCATTTTCAAAAGATTCCAAAGAACCTACATTGATAGCGATAATTTCTTTCGCAAAAATGTTGTTGAAACCTCTTTTAGGTACACGTCTTTGCAAAGGCATTTGGCCGCCTTCAAAACCTGGGCGAATACTTGCGCCTGATCTTGCTTTTTGACCTTTGTGGCCTTTACCAGCAGTTTTACCTTGACCGGAGCCATGACCTCTACCAACTCTTTTAGAAACTTTAGTAGAGCCTGGTACAGCAGATAAATCGTGCAATTTCATTATAAAGCACCTCCTTCTTACGCTTCTGTTACGTCGATGAGGTGGATGATTTTAGCCACCTTGCCTTTAGTTTGTGGATTATCGGGTTGTGTTGTACAATCGCCGATTCTTTTCAAGCCTAAAGCCTGGGCAGTCGCAATTTGGTCCTTTTTACTGCCGATAAGGCTTTTAACCAGCTTAATTTTTAGCTGTGCCATAATTGCTACCCCCTATTATAAAATTTCTTTTACGGATTTGCCGCGAGCTGCAGCAACTTCTTCAGCAGTACGCAATTGAGCCAAACCTTGAATGGTTGCTCTAACTACGTTGCAAGGATTATTAGAACGCAAAGCTTTTGTTCTAATATCTTTAATGCCTGCTGCTTCAACAACCGCACGAACAGGTCCGCCAGCGATAACACCAGTACCAGGAGCAGCTGGTTTCATCAAAACACGGCCTGCATCGTAAGCACCAATTACCTCATGAGGAATTGTTGTGCCACGCATGGAAACTCTCATTAGGTTTTTCTTAGCATCTTCAATGCCTTTACGGATAGAATCAGGAACTTCACCTGATTTACCAATACCAAAACCTACAATGCCGTTACCGTCACCTACTACTACAAGAGCAGCAAATTTGAAGATACGGCCACCTTTTACAGTTTTAGAAACACGGTTGATAGCAACTACGTGTTCTTTTAAATCTAATGTTGATGCGTCAATTCTAGCCAAAAGTAATTTCCTCCTTCTTAGAAGTTGAGGCCACCCTCACGGGCGCCTTCGGCCAGCTCTTTGACACGGCCGTGGAAAATATAACCACCGCGGTCAAAAACGACCTCTGTGATACCTTTATCTTTAGCACGTTTTGCAATCATTTTGCCAACTTCACGTGCTGCCTCTTTGTTTCCGCCATTACCAGTAAACTCTTTGTCCAGAGTAGAAGCTGCTACAAGAGTAACCCCTTTAACATCATCAATAATCTGAGCATAGATGTTTTTGGTGGAGCGGAATACATTTAGGCGTGGGCACTCAGCTGTGCCGGAAATCTTACCGCGCACTCTTCTGTGACGCTTTAGACGAGCTGTATTTTTATCAGCTTTATTCACCATAACGTTTCACTCCTTACTTCTTAGAACCCTTACCAGCTTTACCTTCTTTGCGGCGGATTACTTCGTCAACATATTTAATACCCTTGCCTTTATATGGTTCAGGTAGACGTTTCTCGCGAATCTCAGCAGCAAACTGACCAACCTTTTGCTTATCTGGACCGGAAACAATGATTTTGTTTGGAGATGGGCATTCAATTGTGATGCCGTCAATCTCAGGCATAATTACTTGGTGAGAGAAACCAAGGTTCATTACCAAGTCTTTGCCTTGTTTTGCTACACGGTAGCCAACACCGTTCACATCAAGCTCTTTTTTGTAGCCTTCTGTTACACCAACAACCATGTTATTGATTAGTGTACGGCTTAAACCATGTAGAGAACGATTCTCCTTATCATCATTCGGACGAGTAACAAGAATCACATTGTCTTCTTTTGTTACTGTGATGTTTGGATGAATCTCTTGGGATAAAGTTGCCTTTGCACCTTTTACTGTAACTACGTTGCCGTTAATGGTTACATCAACGCCAGCGGGAATATTTATCGGTTTTCTTCCAATTCGAGACATTACTGCACCCCCTACCTTACCAAATGAATGCCAGAACTTCGCCGCCAACATTCTCTTTGCGTGCTTGACGGTCTGTCATAACACCTTTGGAAGTAGAGATGATAGCTACACCTAGGCCTTTGATAACCTTTGGTAGTTCTTCTGCATTAGAATAAATTCTTAGGCCTGGTTTGGAAACTCTTTTCAGACCTTTGATAACAGAGGTTTTACCCTCGCCATATTTTAAGTTAATTTTAATCATGCCTTGTTTGCCGTCTTCAACAACTGTGAAGTTTTTCACGTATCCTTCATCAACAAGAATTTGTACAATAGATTTTTTCATGTTAGATGCAGGAACTTCAACGGAGTCATGTTTCGCAGCACTCGCGTTGCGGATACGTGTAAGCAAATCTGCAATTGGATCTGTAATTTGCATACCGTTTACCTCCTTTGCTAAGCTTACCAGCTTGCCTTTTTAACGCCTGGAATTTGACCTTTGTGGGCTAATTCTCTAAAGCATATACGGCAAATACCGAACTTACGAAGATAGGCGTGCGGCCTGCCACAGATTTTGCATCTGTTGTATTCGCGAGTAGAGTATTTGGAACCTCTTTGTTGTTTTACTTTCATAGAAGTTTTGGCCACAATATTCCCTCCTTATTTCGCAAACGGAGCGCCCATTAGAGTTAGTAACTCTTTAGACTCTTCGTCGGTGTTTGCAGTTGTTACGAAACAGATGTCCATTCCGCGAACCTTATCAATTTTATCGTAATCAATTTCTGGGAAAATCAATTGTTCTTTTAGACCCATGTTATAGTTACCACGGCCGTCAAAAGAGTTTGGATTAATTCCTCTGAAGTCTCTTACGCGAGGTAGAGCAACATTGAATAGTTTGTCAACAAATTCATACATGTTCTCGCCTCTTAGTGTAACTTTAACGCCGATATTCATGCCTTCGCGCAATTTAAAGTTAGCAACTGATTTTTTTGCTTTACATGTCATTGGTTTTTGACCTGTAATTGCAGCAATATCTGTCATAATAGCTTCAATTGCTTTTGCGTTATCTTTTGCTTCGCCTGCGCCAACATTGATAACTACTTTCTCCAGCTTAGGAATTTGCATTACGCTTTTGTAAGAGAATTTTTTCATCAATGCAGGAGCAATGTCTTGCTTGTAGTAATCCTTAAGTCTAGCCATGTTTTATCCTCCTTACAGCGTTGCACCGCATTTTTTGCAAATGCGTGCTTTTTTACCGTCTTCAGAAATTTTATGTGCAACACGTGTAGGTTTACCGCAAGCAGAGCAAACTAGTTGAACTTTACACGCATACATAGCGCCTTCTGCTTTTGCAATACCGCCTTGCTCACCCATTTTGCGAGGTTTCACATGTTTTGTAACCATGTTACGGCCTTCTACAATTACTTTACCCTCTTTTGGGCTAACTGCTAAGACTTTGCCTTCTTTGCCGCGGTCCTTGCCGCTTAAAATGATGACGGTGTCACCAGTTTTAACATGAATTTTGTTCATTAGTGAGCACCTCCCATTATAGTACTTCAGGGGCAAGACTTAGAATTTTCAAATAGTCTTTATCACGTAATTCTCTGGCTACTGGGCCAAAGATACGTGTTCCCCTTGGATTTTTATCGTCTCTGATGATAACGGCTGCATTTTCGTCAAAACGAATGTATGTGCCGTCCTCACGGCGAACACCAAAAGCAGTTCTTACGATAACTGCTTTTACAACGTCGCCTTTTTTAACAACGCCGCCGGGTGCTGCTTTTTTAACGGAAGCAACCACAACGTCGCCAATATTGGCATACCTTCTGCCGGTACCACCTAGAACGCGGATGCACATAATCTCTTTCGCGCCGGTGTTGTCGGCAACTTTAAGGTAACTTTGCTGTTGTATCACAGTGCGTTCCTCCTTCTTTACAAGCTAAAATTATTTAGCTTTCTCAATAATCTCAACGAGTCTCCATCTCTTATCTTTAGAAAGAGGACGAGTCTCCATAACACGTACTACGTCACCAATGTTGCACTCATTTTTCTCATCGTGTGCTTTTACGTTGATGGTACGTTTAATAATTTTATTGTAAAGCGGATGCTTTACGCTGTCTTCGATTGCTACAACAATGGTTTTTTCCATTTTGTTGCTTTTCACCTTGCCAACCAAGGTTTTTCTCATGTTTCTATCGCTCACAGCTAAACCTCCTTCCGTTACGCATTCTTGCTGTTATTGATTTCATTCTCACGTAAAACAGTTTTTACACGAGCAATATCTTTCTTCACAGCGGAAACACGCATCGGGTTATCGAGCTGGTTAATGGCAAGCTGGAAACGCAGGTTGAAAAGTTCGGCCTTAAGGTCTTTAAGCTTAGTTTCTAACTCTGCTGTAGATAATTTTTTCATCTCTGAGGCCTTCATTACTGCTCACCCCCCGTTTCTTCCCTTTTTACAAATTTACACTTGATTGGTAATTTGTTGGCAGCCAAACGCAATGCTTCTCTTGCTGTTTCTTCAGGAACACCAGCAATTTCAAACATAACTCTGCCTGGTTTTACCACTGCAACCCAGTATTCTGGAGAACCTTTACCGGAACCCATTCGAGTTTCAGCAGGTTTCTCTGTAATTGGTTTATCTGGGAAAATTTTAATCCAAACTTTACCAAATCTTTTGCAGTAACGTGTCATAGCGATACGAGCTGCCTCGATTTGGTTGGAAGTAATCCAAGCCGGTTCAGTAGCTTGAATACCAAAATCACCGTTGGTTACTTTGTTTCCGCGGTAGGCTTTACCTGTCAAACGACCACGGTGAACTCTACGATATTTAACGCGTTTAGGCAACAGCATTATTTACTGCCTCCTTCCTTACGAGCCTTAGTATCTTGTAGTACCTCGCCTCTGTAAATCCAGACTTTAACGCCGATTAGACCGTATGTGGTCATAGCTTCTGCAAAACCATAGTCAATATCAGCTCTTAATGTCTGTAGCGGAATGGTGCCGTCATGGTAACGTTCTGCTCTAGCAATTTCAGCGCCGCCTAAACGACCGGAAACTTGAGTTTTGATACCTTTTACACCCATTTTCATTGCACGACCGATGCATTGTTTCATAGCACGGCGGAATGAAATTCTTTTCTCTAGTTGTTGTGCAATATTTTCAGCAACCAATTGTGCATTTGTATCTGGAGTTTTCACTTCAACGATATTAATCACAACAGGTTTTTTCAACATTTTTTCGCATTGCAAACGCAATTTTTCGATTTCTGCGCCGCCTTTACCGATTACCATACCAGGCTTTGCGCAGTGAATGTGAACACGAACCTTAGAAGCATCGCGCTCAATTTCAATTTTAGGAACACCAGCTGCTGCAAGTTGTTTTTTCAATACTTTACGTAGGTTATAATCTTCTACCAATGTATCGCCAAAAACGTTGTCCTTCGCGAACCAGCGGGAATCCCAATCTTTGATAACGCCCACACGAATGCCATGTGGGTTAACTTTCTGGCCCATAGTTTACCTCCTCTATTGCTTATTCTTTTTCTTTTAGCACGAGGGTTACGTGCGAAGTTCTTTTTAATACTCTATATGCGCGACCCTGAGCTCTTGGACGAATACGCTTGAGGATCGGGCCCGGACATACGAAGCATTCCGCTACGTAAAGTCTGGATACGTCCATGTCATGGTTATTCTCAGCATTAGCCATTGCAGACTTCAATAATTTTTGCAAGTCTTCGCATGCGGCCTTAGGTGTATGCTTAAGGATAGCCATAGCCATATCAACCGGCTTGTTTCTGATTAAGTCAAGCACGATTTGTACTTTACGTGGTGAAATGCGGGCATATTTCAGATAAGCCCTTGCTTCCATTTAAAACACTCCTTTCGGCCTAAATTATTTACCGCCTGTTTTAGAACCAGCATGACCTTTGTAAGTTCTGGTTGGTGCAAACTCACCTAGTTTGTGACCTACCATATCTTCGGTTACATACACTGGAACATGTTTACGGCCATCGTGTACTGCAATTGTATGACCAACGAAATCTGGGAAAATAATGGATGCTCTGCTCCATGTTTTCACAATGTTCTTTTCGCCGGCTTCATTCATTTGTTGAATCCTTTTCAACAGCACAGGCTGTACGTAAGGACCTTTTTTTACGCTTCTGCCCATTGTTCAATAAGCTCCTTTCTGTATGCCTTATTTGCCGTTTCTGCGTTTCACGATAAATTTATCGGAACGGTGTTTCTTAGAACGTGTCTTGTAACCAAGAGCAGGTTTGCCCCATGGTGTAACAGGACCTGGACGACCAACTGGAGATTTACCTTCACCACCACCGTGTGGGTGATCGCATGGGTTCATAACAGAACCACGAACGGTTGGTCTAAAGCCAAGGTGACGTTTACGGCCAGCCTTACCAATTTTTACGTTCTCATGGTCTGTGTTACTTACCTGACCAACAGTAGCCATGCACAATGCAGATACATTTCTAAGTTCGCCGGAAGGTAGTCTCAACAGAGCCATGCCGTTTTCTTTTGCCATTAATTGAGCCATGTTACCGGCAGAACGTGCCAATTGGCCGCCTTTACCAGGATATAGCTCAACGTTATGAATAAATGTACCGGTTGGGATATTGGTTAGTGGTAAAGCATTACCAGGTTTAATATCTGCATCAGGACCGGATACAACAATATCTCCAACTTTCAAACCGTTTGGAGCCAAGATATATCTTTTCTCGCCGTCTTCGTATTGCACAAGTGCAATGAAAGCAGAACGGTTTGGATCGTACTCTAATGTTTGTACAGTAGCTGGAATGCCGTGTTTTGTACGTTTAAAATCGATGATACGGTATTTTCTTCTGTTTCCGCCGCCTCTGTGACGTACTGTGATTCTACCGTAGCTATTACGACCGGATTTTTTGTTCAAAGGAGCTAGAAGGCTCTTTTCCGGTGCAACTTTTGAAAGACCAGAATAATCCGTGCAAGACATGTTACGTCTTGATGGAGTGGTCGGTTTATAGTTAATAATTGCCATTCGGTTTCACTCTCCTTCATGATGGCTTTGCGGGGTTTCTCCCCATACTTTGCCTCTATAATAAAGAAGCTGATTACATCATACTGTCAAAGAATTCAATTGTCTTGCTGTCTTCTGTTAAAGAAACGATTGCTTTTTTCCATGCTGGAGTATAGCCTTCGCTTCTACCTTGACGGCGTAAATGACCTCTAACGTGCATGGTGTTCACTTTGGAAACCTTAACGTCAAAAAGTTCTTCAACTGCTTTAGCAATCTCAATTTTGTTTGCATCTTTGGCTACTTCGAAGGTGTACTTCTTCATGCCAATGCCAGCCATACTTCTCTCAGTAATAACTGGACGAATGATGATATCTTGTGCTGCCATTATGCATACACCTCCTCAATTTGTGCAATTGCATCTTGAAGCACGATAAATTTGTCTGCATTCAAAATGTCGTATACGTTTAAGGTGTTAACCAATGCAGTTTTAACGCCAGGAATGTTAGCTGCAGAAGCAATCACTTTTTCATTCTTCTCTGGAAGAACGATAAGTGCCTTTTTCTCAGAGCCAACTGCCTTTAACATAGCTGCAATTGTTTTTGTTTTGTATTCATCCATTGCAATTTTATCAAGTACAACCAATTCGTTGTCTAACACTTTGCTGGAAAGTGCGGATTTCATTGCAAGACGTCTTACTTTTTTATTTAAAGTATATCTGTAGCTGCGTGGCTTTGGAGCAAATACAATACCGCCATGTGTCCATTGAGGAGCTCTTGTAGAACCTTGTCTAGCATGACCTGTACCTTTTTGTCTCCATGGTTTTTTACCACCACCGGAAACCTCGGCGCGGGTTAGGGCCGATTGTGTGCCTTGACGCTGATTTGCAAGATAGTTTTTCACCATATCGTGCATAACAGCTTTGTTTGGCTCAATTCCAAATACAGCATCGGATAAATCGATTTTAGAAACCTCTTTACCGGCCATATCAAGTACTGTTACTTTAGGCATGTCAATTCCTCCTTCCCTTACGCCTTAACGCTGTCACGGATGATAACAACGCCGCCGTTTGGACCTGGAATAGCGCCCTTCACAGCGATGAGATTGTTCTCTGCATCTACCTTGACAACTGCTAAATTTTGTACGGTTACTTTTTCAGCACCTAGGTGACCTGCCATTTTTTTGCCCTTAAATACTCTTGAAGGGTCAGAGCAAGCACCGATAGAACCACCTTTACGAGCAACTGGACCGCTGCCGTGTGTTTCTTTTAGTCTGCCGAAGTTCCAACGTTTGATAACGCCGGCCCAACCTTTACCTTTACTTGTGCCTGTAACGTCAATTTTATCGCCGGCAGCAAATACGTCTGCTTTGATTAAATCGCCAACGTTATAAGCGTCAGTATCTTCCACTCTAAACTCTCTTAAGTATCTCTTTGGAGCAACATCTGCTTTTGCAAAGTGACCTTTCATTGGTTTATTTACTTTGTGTGCTTTCAAATCACCAAAGCCGATTTGAATGGAAGCATAACCGTCGTTTTCCACTGTTTTCTTTTGTGATACCACGCAAGGACCAGCTTCAACAACTGTTACAGGAATTACTTTTCCTGTTTCGTCGAAGATTTGTGTCATACCAATCTTCTTGCCGATAATACATTTTTGCATGTTTGTTTCCTCCTATGCAGGTTATTGGTTGACTCTAGGCCAACATGACCCCGGCTGCTTGTTGGTTAATACCAAAGATTAAAGTTTAATCTCGATATCAACACCAGCAGGGAGTTCTAATCCCATCAAAGCCTCAACGGTTTTGTTAGATGGTTTTAGAATGTCGATAAGTCTTTTGTGAGTTCTCATCTCGAATTGCTCACGGCTGTCTTTGTACTTATGCACAGCACGCAAGATAGTAATAACTTGCTTTTCTGTTGGTAGCGGAACAGGACCGGATACTCTGGCACCTGTACGCTTTGCAGTTTGTACAATCTTCTCAGCTGATTGATCAACCAATTGATGATCGTAACCCTTAATTCTTATCCTGATTTTTTCTTTGACTGCCATTGTCATCGCCTCCTTATTGTAGTTGGCGGGCGGCGCTGTTTGTTTTCTAACACTGTGCCGGGTGTTTCATCACTCAACATTTAAAAACCGGATTAACTTTTCAATTAATCCGGGTCAGATTCACAAAAGCGTCTGAGTATGGCAAATACAATCGGCCGCAGTGACCGTCAGGACGCAATTTACGCAAAGAGCGCTTTGGTCCTTCACCATAACATCAAATATTCTTTCGCCCGGTTTAAAATCGGACATACTCCACGGAAAAACCAGCATAAAATGCCGCAACCTCCCGCTTCAACGCATATCTAGTGCAGTCTTGCTCGTATATGATACCATACCACATACTGAAAATCAAGCGTTTTTTCTCTTTTTTGCAAAAAAAATTTAAAACTTTTTCGGTACATAGTAACAAACTTATTCACCAGTAAACTTTGCTTTGGGATGGCGTTTTTATAAGCAGACACGCCTCAAAACTGCTTTATAGCAAATACTTATAAGTTAAACTCGTCTGTGTCAATACCGCTAAGGACTAAAATATCACCCAACATAATTACGGTGGAACCATTCGGTATTACAATTTCATTGTTACGTTTTATCATAACAATCAAAACACCCTCCGGTATATCCGCTTCCAGTAATGTCTGGTTTAAAATACTACTGTTTTCTTTTACTTCATATTCTAACAACTGTGTATTATGTTCTTCCTCGTAGTCTGTAAACGTTTTCAAAACCGGCGTGCTGTCGTCCACCAAATCCAACTTTTTTGCCATGGTTGGCAGCAGCGTACCTTGTAAAGAAACCGAAATCAGTGCCACAATAAATATAATGTGGAAAATATCATATTGCAGTACAGCGTCTCCTGTCATAGCAAAAATTGCAAATACAATAGAGGCCGCACCACGCAAACCAACCCACGATATAAATATTTGTTGTTTAATAGGAAATTTGAACCAGCTTAAAATACCGAACGTTGCAATTGGCCTTGCAACAAAGATTAAAAATGCCGAAATTGCCAATGCAGGCAGTATCACCGTACCAAATTTTGATGGGAAAGAAAGCAAACCTAAACAGAAGAAAATCATAATTTGCATTAACCATGAGATACCATCAAGAAAATGCACCAGACTTTTCTTATGTTTGATTTTACTGTTACCAACAATAATACCCGTTAAGTATACGCTCAGATAACCATTGCCTCCTACCCATTCTGTCAAGCCGTAAGAAAGCAATCCGACAGCTACCACAAAAATAGGATATAGACCTTCAATTTTAAAATCGACTTTCCGCAAAATAAACGCTGTAATTTTGCCAAGTAAAGCGCCTATTCCAAGACCGAAGATTAACTGTTTTGCCAGCATCACTGGAATAGAAACATCTCCGCTGCCCGATAAAAGTGACATAAATATAATAGTCATCATATATGCAACCGGGTCATTACTGCCACTCTCAATTTCCAAAATAGGCGCCAGACCGCCTTTTAAGTTTAACTTACGAGAACGTAAAATGGCAAAAACAGATGCAGCATCCGTAGAAGCTACAACAGAACCTATTAACATACCTTCTATCCAGCCAATGCCAAACACAAGGCTGCAAAACACACCTACCAGACCTGCGGTGATTAATGTACCCACCGTTGACATTAAAATAGACGGCGCAATAACGGGTTTCGCCGTTTTCCAGCTGGTACCAAATCCACCGAAAAACATAATAAAAACCAGTCCTACGGAACATACATTTTTTGCTATCTCATAGTTATCAAAATAGATTCCGCCAATGGCATCAGAACCACATAGCATACCAAGTGCTAAGAAAATAAGCAAAGTTGGAACACCCAGCTTATATAGCACATTACTTGAAACAATACAAAGGATAACCACCATTGCACATGCAATTATTATTTGTACCAAGTAAATTCCTCCATTCTGTCAGAGTGTATAGATGGAGTGCTTATTTTATTGTATCTGTGTCATTATGGATTCATTTGCTGATTAATAAGATTTACCCCAATACACCATGGATTTTGCAGGTTTACCGCAGCATACACATGTATCTGCAATTTGTTCCTGCTCGAACGGAATGCAACGGGAAGATAACCCCGCTTCTTCCTTAATTTTTTCTTCGCATGCCAAATCTCCGCACCACATTGCTTTTATAAAGCCTGGTTTATGTTCAGCAATATCTTTCATTTCATCGAATGTCGAAGCAGTAAAGGTCATCTCTTGACGGCGATTAAGCGCTTTTTCGTAAATGCCTTTGCGCACTGCTTCCAATTGCTCTGCAATTGCCTCTTCCAAATGCTCCAAACTTACAAAGATTTTTTCACGGTCGTGTCGTCTAACCAGTACACATTGATTTTTTTCAATGTCTTTTGGACCAATTTCCAAGCGCAACGGAACACCTTTCATCTCATATTGGGCAAATTTCCAGCCGGGACTTTGTTCAGAATCATCAATCTTTACACGGAATGTTCTCTTCAGTCTGTCTCTCAGCTCATATGCTTTATCCAATACACCTTCTTTATGCTGGGCAATCGGCAATATCATAACTTGAATCGGAGCAATTGCAGGCGGCAGCACTAAGCCGTTGTTATCGCCGTGCGTCATAATAATACCGCCGATAATTCTTGTGGACATGCCCCAAGAAGTTTGAAACGGATGGCTTGGTTTATTGTCTCTGTCTTGGAATGTAATATCAAACGCTTTGGCAAAGCCGTCGCCAAAATAGTGACTTGTGCCTGACTGTAGCGCTTTTCCGTCATGCATCATAGCTTCAATGGTATAAGTTGCTTCTGCACCTGAAAACTTCTCTTTATCGGTTTTACGCCCTTTAATTACCGGGATAGCCAGTTGATTTTCACAGAAATCAGCATATACGTTCAGCATCTGCTCTGTTTCCGCCATGGCGTCTTGTGCAGTTTCATGCATGGTATGACCTTCCTGCCAATGGAATTCAACGGAACGCAAGAACGGACGGGTTGTTTTTTCCCAACGTACCACTGAACACCATTGGTTATAAAGCATTGGCAAATCTCTGTAAGAGTGAATCACTTTCGCATAATAGTCGCAGAATAACGTTTCAGAAGTTGGACGAACACACATTCTTTCTTGCAATACTTCGTCACCACATTGAGTAACCCAAGCAACTTCGGGAGCAAACCCCTCTACGTGGTCTTTCTCCTTCTGCAGCAAGCTTTCCGGAATAAACATTGGTAAAGAAATATTCTCATGTCCCAATTCTTTAAATTCCGTATCCAGAATACGCTGAATGTTTTCCCAAATAGCAAATCCATACGGTTGAATGACCATGCAGCCGCGTACATTTGTATAATCCATAAGTTCCGCTTTTTTTACAATGTCTGTATACCACTTGGCAAAGTCTTCTTCCATAGGGGTAATGGCATCTACCATTTTTTTATTTCCTTTTTGTTCTGACATAATCCTTAATCTCCTAAACTCACTTTGATATTGCAATCAGTGATTTTGCATACTTAATATATATTATATCGGTTACACCATTATATTTCAATGAAAAAATTTCGGCATTTTTTCTTTTTTTAATAAAAAATCAAATATTTTTGTATACAAAAAAGGCACACCATATTTTTACGGTGTGCCTTTTGCTCAAAATTTATGCCAAAATCAGCGTAAATTAGGCTTTGTTAGCCTCAATGTATTTTACAAGATCGCCAACTGTTTTTACATTCTCAATTTCGGAATCCGGAATTTCAATCTCAAATTCATCTTCGATAGACATTAGCAAGTCAACTACGTCTAAAGAGTCAGCACCAAGATCTTCAGCAATGTTGGATTCCATTGTGATTGTATCCTCTTCAACATCAAATTGTTCGCTTAGAATGGCTTTTACTTTCTCAAATACCATTATACATTCTCCTCCTAGAAAATTTGTTTTCGTATCAAGCTATCTCGCAATATGGACAAAGTAACATAAAATATGTTACAATTTCCAAGTCGAGAACGTCCGTATCCATTCCGGTCGTTCTCCCATATGCACATATTATTAGCAAATACTCAGTTTGTCAATACGAAAATAGAATTTATTTAAAAAAAGACGGTTTCTTTTATAAAAACAAATTCTTTTACATATTCCAACTTTTACAAGAAAAGAGTGTTTTCCATGACTTTAGACGAAATCAGAAAACGTATAGACGCAATTGATGAACAACTGCTTCCGTTATTCATTGAACGTATGAAATGCGCCCAAGATGTAGCGCAGGCAAAACGTGAATTAAGCTTGCCTATTTTTAATGCACAGCGCGAAAACGAAATTTTAGCCCGTGTCGCTGCGGAAGCAGGTGATTTTGCCCCGGAAGCCAAAATGTTATATACCACTTTGATGGCATTAAACCGTTCACGACAACACAAATTGTTAAACAGCGGAACTGATATTCGGGACGAAATTCAAACTGCATTGCAAAAAGAAACTTCCTTAAAAGAAGTTTCTTCCGGAAAAAAAATTGCCTTTCAAGGCGTCCCCGGTTCTTTTTCTCATGCGGCCGCAACTTTTTTGTTCCCTGACTGCGACGTTTATCCATACGAGAGTTTTAAAGATGTATTTGAAGCTCTCAAAAACGGAACCGTTGATTTCGGCCTATTGCCAGTTGAAAATTCTTCCGCAGGTTCTGTGGTCGAAGTATATGACCTTATCTTAAATTATCGCTTTAGCATTGTAGGTTCTACCACACTGCATGTGCATCATTGCTTAGCGGCACCGCAAGGAGTAGCCATTGAGAATATTCGAACCGTATATTCTCATCCACAGGCTTTGGCACAATGTTCGGATATGATTTCCTCACACAACTGGAAATCAATTCAACATAGCAATACAGCAGTTGCCGCCAAAATGCTGGCTAAAATGGATAAAGAAAACGGAGTAACAGATGCAGCTGCAATTTGTTCCACCATTGCCGCTAATATGTACGGGCTGGACATTTTACAGGAAGATATTCAAAACAATAACCAAAACAGAACTCGTTTTGCCGCGTTAAGCAAAGAAATGATTATTCCTAAGAATGCGGAAAAAATCAGTCTATGCTTTTCCTTGCCTCATACAACAGGCTCCTTATACAGCGTTCTGGCACGTTTTGCAATGACAGGTTTAAACCTGACCAAAATAGAGTCACGTCCCCTAAAAGAAGGAAATAACGGAGAATTTAAATATAATTTTTATTTGGATTTTACCGGAAATGTACATCATTGCGATACATTGGACTTACTTTGTTCCTTATCCCAAGAACTTCCCAATTTCTCCTTTTTAGGCAACTATGTAGAATATGACCCCAATGATGAACATTAATACTTTGGATTTAACTTGTTGCACAGTAGCCAAAAATAATAGTAAAACAATGCAAATAAAGCGAGTATCATAAAAGATACTCGCTTTATTTTGGTTCCCTTCGTTCATATGGAACCGTGACATCTGTCAAACCTACTAAATAATCTACACTGGTCCCATAAAACTCAGCTAATTTAATAACCACATCCAACGGATAGTTCAGAACACCTATCTCATATTGAGAATATGTATTCTGTTTTACATTGATTACTTTGGCTACTTCTTTTTGCGTTAACCCTCTGTCAATTCGCATATCTCTGATTCTCTCATATTTCAGAATCTCTGTTTTCATATTATCACCAACCACATTATAAATATCTGAAAATAAGATATTGGTTTTTATCTGAAATTCAGATATAATGTAGTTTGAGGTGATAACATGAAGTTATACAATGAAATGGAAAAAGCTTTTCTGGAAATAGAAAAACGTTTTGATACACATTCCCTTGAGAAATTTTTAGACTGCCCTTATCAAAATTTATCAGAGTATTATGACGAACTTGGACTGTGGATACGCAATCATTTATTAATCAGCGATTGTCCTTTGCTGGAATATTTTACAGATGGAAATGTATTAGAAAAAAACGATATGTCAATCTTTATGATTCAGTCATTTTACATTTATATTCATCAAAAATATAAACTATATAATTTATAATATAACAAAAACGCAGCCGAAAATGTTGCAGCTGCGTTTAAAAGTAAAATTCAAACTTATTTATTTTTCAAATCTGACGGAATTTCCAGACCCATCGCTTCACGTTTTAAAGCTTGTTTTTTCTCAAAGTCTTTGTACATAAGGCTGGGTTGAATTCCTGTATTATTCTGGTACTTTCCACTGCTGTACAAGTCATAATCACCTTTTATGGTATGATAATAGATTTGGCATACTTCAATATCAGGATAAATAATCAGTGGATGGATACAATAAATTTCCAATGTCCAGTAACCTGCAAAGCCAATGTCTCCGAAACCGGCGGTTACATGGATACACAATCCCAAACGGCCTGTAGAAGAACGTCCTTCCAACATAGGGACATATTTACTGGTAGTCGTAAATTCTTTTGTTCTTCCCAAATACAGCTTATTTGGTTCCAGCAATAATCCTTCTTCCGGAATCACTAATTTTTTGGTCGGATTTGGCTTTTTCATGTCCAGTATTTCATTTTCATATACCAATAGCTCGTTATGCAGCGTTAAATTATAACTGTTCGGATTTACCTTGCTTCGCTCAAACGGCTCTATAATAATGTCCGTGCCTACTGCACGTTCAATTTCTCTTCCTGATAATATCATGTCCAAATCCCCCTATCATTTCAGCCGAGCAGCCAATGCTACCCAACCTTTTTCTTCTTTGCGTTCTATAATTTCAAATTTTTCACTGACAGCGTCCAAGACATCCTGCTCCCGGGTATCAATAATACCACTCATAATATAAATGGAATCCGGATATAAATATTGTTCAATATCTTCTGTTAGCACCATAATGACATCTGCAACAATGTTGGCAAGCACAATATGGTATTTTCCATTGATTTGTTCCGTCAAATTCCCTGCAATCGCAGTAAACTTATCTGCAACATGATTTATTTCTGCATTCTCCACTGCCGTTTTTACTGCAAGCGCATCTATATCCACACCTACCGCAGAATTTGCACCTAAAAGCAAAGCGGCAACGGACAGAATTCCGCTTCCGCAGCCCACATCAAGCACATCCATATTCGGTTTGATATATTGCTCTAACAGTTCCATACACAAACGAGTTGTTTCATGGGTACCTGTACCAAATGCCAACCCCGGTTCCAAATGCAGCACTTTTCTGTTTCCTGCATCATAATCTTCTTCCCATGTAGGACGAATCAGCAAAGATTGACCTACCGGAATGGGTTTAAAATACTTTTTCCAATTATTTAACCAATCCTCCATAACGCAGTCGGCTGTATCAATGGTAAAAGGAATTCCTTCTGCAGTGTAACGCTCCTGCAAAAATGAAATGGCTTCCGCAGGATTTTCTTCGGGACTGATATATACATGTATAATACCTTTTGTGCGGTCTTTATTTAACAGTTCTTCATCGATTAAATCAATATGAGCAATTTCCCACGCTTCCTGCTCCAAATTGGAATAATCTTCAATATAAATACCATACGGTACCACCATTTGCGCAATATCTCCTGCACGGTCTACATCTTCTGCCGGTACGGTAATGGCAATTTCGGTCCAATCCATGCTGTCCTCCATGTTTTTCGATATTATAATGCTTTATTATACAATAAATACTATCATAATACAATATGGAGAATTTTGTATTTTCTATTTTTATATGATATACAAACTGCCGTTTACAAGGGACTACACAGGTAACGGTCTGACAGACTTTCACCTATCATCATAATTATACCTCTGTCAAACAAGGACGGCAAGAAATCCATGCACAATTAGAGGTGGATTTCGAGGATGCGATATATTCTGCTATCTGCTCTGTTCTATGCTTGTAATCACTTGAAATATAAGGATTTTCCTGTTCTTAATTGTCCACAGGCACATACATTTTCGTGGACTTAATGGTGCCACTATGCTACAATGAAGTTAGCGGCAAAATCGGAATTTTTTAGAGGAAGTGTTGAGTATGAACCATGATATCAACCTAAATATTCATTACAGTGCGCCTAAAGAAATATGGGAAAAAATCGAAAAAATATATGAATCAATGCCCTATTGGGCGGGATGCAAGAATGGACCTCAGTGGATAGGAAAAAATATAGATTTATGGGCTTCTGTTGAGCCAAGCGGAATACAGATTTCCGGAATAATGCCCGGTGATATTTGGGAGGAATGGTATAGTCTACTGAAAAGAAGATTAACAGACGTTTTAGGGTATGAAATTGGTGAGCCCGAAGAAGGGTATGACTTTAAGTATTTTGACTAACTAACTTTCAGTTTATCAGGGAAAACGCAATGATAATATCTATGCAGCAACTTTTGCGTATGACGAAAATGAGGTTGCTATTCATATCACTGCAGAAGCAGAGGGCTGCATTCATATCGGTGATATCATCCAAATTCCTATGAACAACCATACTTTTGAAGAAAGAGTAGTTTTAGAAAAAATGGAGAAATAGAAAAGGATTATTGAACAAAATAGAAGCTGGAGAATGTGCTGAATGCATAGTTCGTAATATCCATTTAGGAAGAATCCATACCACTAGTTTCCCTTATGATGAAAAACTTTCAGAAGACGGCTGAATTTGCGGGTGATTGATAATTTCCCATTTGTTCAGGGGGTAGTAAAGCCAGCCGGACCAATCAACGGCGGTCTTTGCTGATAGGCAATCAAGGTGGGAAAGCCTAAAACAGTTTCCCGCCCAGTCCAATTTTGAAGGAAAAATCTGTCTGCTTTTTGTGAGTGTATTCACAAGTTCAAGACATTTTGTTCCGAAGTATGGCGTGAGACGTGGGACAGAGCTTTCATAATATGCTCTGTCTACTAACGAAACCAGTCCTGCGCTTGCAGTTCCACGCCATGCAATCACAGCCCTGTTTTCCTGCCGCTTTAAATTCCTTGCTTTCCCCTGCAGCAACGGCATTTTCACAGCAACTAGGACAGGGCATAAACAATATTACACTTTATTTTGCAAAGTCGTGTGCCATGAGGCAAGCCCTTTTGGAAGCTCCAACACAGACGGCGCTATGACCCTCGCCAGAACCATAACGTCGTCTTGTTGTCAGCAACCCGTTTCTATGGTCTGCGTGTAGTTCCTTGTAAACTAACCTAAAGTACTACTGAAAACAAATTTAGATTTATGACTTATAGTCAAAAAACTCCCTATTTCAAATGAAAAGGGAGTTTTTTATATTATCAAACATTATACATTGGAATTCTGGCCGAACACTTTCAACTGTCTTACATACTCTTCGCTGACCGGAGATAATTTTGCATTTTTTAACGTGACATAACCTATTTTCATAGTTTCATCTGTATCAATCGGTACGGCGATAAAGCCTTGCTTTTTGTAAACGTCATCCATAATACCGCAGCAGATGGTAAAAGCATGAATTTGACGAATCAGCTCCATCATCGTTGCGCGGTCGTTGGTTCGTATCACATCAGGAAACGTATATTTACTTTCCGTTTCTTCTGATAAAAAAGAAACACTGTTTTCCCCTTGTTCAAATATCAAGTAAGGATACTGCTGTAATTCCTGATAACTGATGGAGGGTTTATGAGCCAACTGATGTTCATGCCATAAATAGGCGTAAATACTGCACTCAAATAAGTAATGAAACTCTAAATTATCATTTTTCAGTCTTTTTTTCATGTAAGCTTCATTGGATTTACTTAAATATATAATGCCCAATTCACTTCTTGACGCACAAACATCTTTCATAATTTCACTGGTTCTGGTTTCACGAATAGCAGTTTGATATTCACTTAAATTCAACTGTTTGACTGTATTGATAAACGCTTTTACCGCAAAAGCATAATGCTGCGTAGATACGGCAAACCGCTTCTTTTTTTCATGAGCACGCACATACTGATGCTCGATATAATCATATTGCGCAACAATGAATCTTGCATGTTCCAAAAAAGCGCTTCCCTCCGCAGTCACATATACGCCCTTATTGGTACGTTTAAAGATATCAATTCCGGTTTCTTCTTCCAAAGCTCGGATTGCTGCAGATAAACTTGGCTGTGATATCAATAATTGTTTGGCAGCTTCATTCATGGAACCGACATCCGCAACCTTGACCGCATATTTTAAATGTTGTAGCGTCATGAGCATTTCCCTTTCTGGTGATTAAATGTAATACTCGGTGTTGTCTTCTTCCTTCATATTAAATATACGAAAAACCTTGTCTCTCAGCTGTAGAAAATCTCCTCCAGTCCTGTCGCGGTGGCTTCCCAGCCCAATTGGTATAACAGCCTTTATTCTACCCGGATTCGGACTCATAACCACAATTTTATCTGCTAGAAACACAGCCTCATCTATATCATGCGTTACAAAAATCACTGTTTTATTTTGAGATTTTGTAATATGCAAAAGATCATCCTGCAATTTGTAACGCGTAATTGCATCCAAGGCGCCAAACGGTTCATCCATAAATAAAATTTCAGGGTCAACTGCAAGACCTCTGGCAATTGCTACTCTCTGCTGCTGTCCGCCGGACAACTGTGCCGGATGTCGTTTTGCAAAATTCTCCAAACCAACCAGCTGCAAATATTTCATAGCAATCTGCTTTCGCTCTTGTTTTGGAACCTTTAAGGTTTCCAATCCTAATTCTACATTTTTTTCAACCGTTCGCCAAGGGAGAAGGCCATAATTTTGAAAAATTGTTACATATTTTTCGGAAGGTGCCTTTACTTTTTGACCATCAATGGTAATACTTCCTTCTGTTAATGTTTCAAAACCTGCAATAGAATTCATTAAGGTGGTCTTTCCGCAGCCGGAAGGCCCCAGCAAACAGATAAATTCACCTTTTTCTATTTGAAGCGAAATATGGTCAAGCGCTGTAAAACTTTCTTTGGAAGAGCGAAATCCACCGGGCTTCTCATATATTTTGGTAGCGTCTTGAATTTCAATATACATATTGTCACGCCTTTCCCCATGCTTTCATCACGGTTTTTTCAAATTTTCCGATGAGTGCATCTAAAATAAATCCAATCAGGCCAATCATCACCATTGCAGCAAGCAAATAATCCATTCTTAAATTATTTCTGGCATCTATAATCATATAACCCAGTCCTGACTGGGTTCCAACCATTTCGCCGGACACCAAAAATATCCATGCAGAACCTAAAGCAACATGCAAACTGTTTGCAATTTGCGGGAATACCGCGGGAAATACAATTTTATATAACACAGCAGGCTGCTTAATTCCAAAATTCTTTGCTACCTTTAAATAAACAGGGTCTATATTGCGTACAGCAGAAATGGTAGAAAGCAAAACCGGAAAAAAGCCTGCAAGAAAAATGATAACAATTGCGGGAACGTCTCCAATGCCAATAAACAGCACAATAAAAGGCATCCAAGCCACTGGGGCAATCGGACGAATTATTTGTAAAATAGGACTGATATATCCGTATAACGGCTTAAACCATCCTATTATTAAACCTAAAATAGCTGCTGAAACAACCGACGTGACATAACCAATTGCAAAACGATATAAGCTGGCTCCTATATTTGCGCCCATAGTACCGTCTGCAAATAAATCGACCAATGCTTTTCCTACTGTTAACGGTTTTGGAAAAAGCGCTTCTCCAACAGACGAAACACTGGCAAGAAGATACCACAGTAAAATTAACACTGAAAACGAAACCACAATATACCTTAATTTTAACAGACGTTTCATAACTGACTCCTATTCTGTCTGGTATACAAACTCTTCATAAGAAGGTGGATTTTCGGAAATGTGATATTTTTGCATACGAGCAACCAAATCATTATAAGCAGATTCCTCAATGGTCAAATCTGAAAAATCAATCCATTCCAGAGATTGCTGCAGCACATTATCAGGTTGTTTCAAGAAATTTTTCGCCACAGAAAGCGCCTCTTCTTTATCTGAAAGTTCAGAGCCGGCTTGTTGATATGCGTCGATGACCTGATTTGCCAACTCGCTGTTTTCATTGAGGAATTTATCGTTAAAAACAAGAGCGCAGCAAATGGAATGATCCCACAACTCATCCGATTGATATAACACTTTACCATATCCGCCCGTTACCGCTACAGAACCAAACGGTTCTGCCACACAATATCCTTGAATTTGACCGGACACCAATGCAGAAGGCATTTCCGCAGGAGATAATTCGGTTACTTGAACATCGTCTATGGTAAGACCATTTTGTTCCAGCATCTCCTGTAATAAAATATTGTGAGAAGAGCTTCTGTGCGGAATTGCAAATGTTTTTCCTTTTAAATCCGAAGCCGACTGAATGTCATTGCCTACAACAATCACATTACCGCTTGTATGACCAAGCGCAGCTGCTTTTAATCCTATATTTTGTGATTGCGCCTGCATTGCCAATTCAATCAGCACAGATGCACCGTCTACCTGACCGGAATTCAACGCATCCATCAGCTCCGGCCATGAACCGTATTTGACAAGTTCTACTTTTACATTGTCTGACTGAGAAAGTTCATACACAGGTAATGCATGTGTAATAGGCAAATATGCTATTTTTACTGTTTTTACATTTTCACTGTCGGAACCTCCTTCTGATGATGTTCCGCATGCGGTTAACAGTACAGTCATACTAGCCAACACTGCCGCAATCGGTATGATAAATTTTTTTAATTTCATCTCTCATTCTCCTCCTAAAGATACCGTCCAACCTAACGCTTTGCGTTTTTCTTTGAAATCTTCTACCAGTTGGTTGGCAATTTTTACATGGTCAACATCTACAATCATTTCAGAACCCAATAGTTCCTTTGTACCATGTGCCATAAATTCAGACACTTTTTCCGAACCCATGACAGGCGCATAAACGTTGTGATAAGAATTAATTCCCAATAATCTGAAAGACAGTGCCGCACAAATTCCCTTTTCATTGCTCCACTCAGGACTGGAAAAGGCATACGGCAGCTCTTTTATCGGAATATTTAAAGCTGCGGATATTCCGTTGAAAAAAGCAGACGCTCTTGCATTATCCAAACATTCGCCGAGATGCCAGACGGGAGGAATCTCTTTTAAAAACTCCCGCAATGATTCGCCGGTCCACTCCAAAGCTTTCTCTGAGCAAAATCCCAGCTTCAGCAGCGCAAATGACGCACAGCCGTTTGTAAGAATCAAAACGTTGTTTTTCAGCAGTATTTCAGCTGTCTCTACAATTTTCTTTTCGTAAATAACTCGTGGATTGCTGCAGCCTACCAAGTTCACAATGCCCAATACTTTTCCGTCTTTTAATGCCTGTGCTAAAGTTGCAAGCCCTTTTTCAAAATAGTGCTGTGCCCATTCCACGGAAAATCCCATTTCAGCATCCACTTCATATTGAGGAATTTTAACGGGAATATCCCTTCTTTCCACAAAGCTTTCAATACCGCGTTGTACAATTTTTTCTGCAATTTGATGAATTTCTCCTATATTGGAATGCTCATGGTCCAGTCCGTAGTGTTCCGCACCGGGCAGTCTTCCGGAATCGCTGGTGGTAACCACGGTTGTTCGGAAACATTTTGCTACTTCCATTATGGAAGGGAACACATCCTGCACATCTGCAACCCATAAATCCAAAGCTCCTGTTCCAAGCACCAATTCGGAACCAACTGCATTGGATAGCGGAATCACATTATCATAACGATACATTGCGGACAAACCGGAGCAGCAGATACCGTAAAACTGAATACCTAAGGCACCTTTTTCTTTGGCCAGCTGCACCATTTTCTCACTTCTTCCAACTTTTACAATTTCACTTACCAGCACGGGAGAATGTCCATGTACCGCAATATTGACATATCCTTTTTTCAAAGCGCCTAAATTAATCTTAGAACGACTTCTATGAGGCAATCCATACAAGCTATCCATTGCAATGGAAGAACCAAGGCAGGAGGACCAAGCGAAAGATACGCCGGTTCTTAAAAACTGTTGCATTACGTTTCTCCAGTCACTGTCCGTACCTGTGGTAGTTCTTTGTAAACTTTCAAACACTTCATGGGAAGGGCTGATTGGAATAATCCCCAATTGTTCCCATGTTTCCACCCTTTCTTTCGGTGCAAAGGAATAAATGGTTTTGTGCTTATCCGGAACTGTTCGAGATAAATCTTCCAATAAAATATCTGCAACTTGTTCTGCAAGCTCATTGAGTGTTTTTCCTTCTGTTTCAATGCCAAAATTTTTACATACGGCATAAATTTTTTCTTTTCCTTCAATGGGAATTGGAGCTTTTCCTTGCGCTGCAAATTTTAATGCAAGCATACTTTCACGTCCGCGTGCTCCGTGGGCTGCTGTACCTGCTGCCACATGACGCAAAAGATTTCTGGCCGCAATTAAATCTGCGTCCGCGCCACACACGCCACGAGGGGATTTTTTTGTAATTTTGCAAGGTCCCATAAAGCAGTTTTTGCAGCAGGTACCCGCAATACCAAATGTACATTGAGGTTGTTGCGCATCAAAACGGTCAAACGTTGTTTCAAGACCCATTTCTTCCATATGTAAAAGCATTTCTCTTACCGCAGGGTCAGGTGTTTGTTCGATGACATCTTGTTTGTTCGGAAATGTTTTTCTGTATTCCGCTACTGCTTTCATGTAGTCATCAATCCCTCCATGATGATGGTGATGACTATGTGTGTGTTGTTCAGACATTCATTTTCACTCCTATTTACATACTGTGTTAGTATGTTTATTGGTTGTTGTATATTTTACTACATAAAACATCTTTTGTCTAATATTAATAACCTATAACTTGTTATAGGTTTTGCCTAAAATCAGTCTGACAATATGCAAATGTCCGAATACACGTAAAAATAAAAACCATGCCAAACAAAATGTTCGGTATGGTTTTACCTTATATCACATAAAAATCGCTGCTGTCTATTTCATCCACCAAATCAGCAATGGTAACACTTTCTATATATTCATCTACCACTCTGTACATTTCCTGCCAAACGCGCACCGTTTTACAAGCAGGAGACCGCTTACACAGGTTGGGCTGCATCTCTAAACAAGATACGGGTGCCAAAGATTTTTCCGTAACTTTTAAAATACGCCCTACCGTAATATCCATTGGGGCAAGCGCTAACTTATACCCTCCGCCTTTTCCCCGCAATCCTTTGATAATTCCCGCTTTGCTCATAGTCACCATAATACTTTCAAGATATTTCTCTGAAATTTCCTGTCGTTTTGCAATATCCTTTAAAGGAATATATTCACCATTGTTATTTTCTGCAAGATCAACCATAACACGTAAGGCGTATCTTCCTCTTGTAGAAATCCACACGATAAATTCCTCCTGTCCATGTAATAAACCTATTATGCAACAATGTTAATGGTATTTCAAGATATTTCGTATTCCCAATGATAAAAAATAAAAATAGAGATATATGCTTGTTTCATTTTCCCGCAATTTAGGACATATATTAAACAAAGAACAAAATTCTAAATGGGGTTGTGGTATGAAAAAAAGGGTATTCTTTTTTAATGCAATTATTCTTACGGCATCTTCGCTGGTAATGCGGGCCAGCAGTATCGGATATCGAACCTATTTGTCTTCTAAAATAGGAACCGCAGGTATGGGATTATACCAACTGGTTATGTCTGTTTTTATATTGGCTATTACGGTTTCCACTTCAGGAATCAGCTTAGCCGTTACGCGTATTGTAACAGATACCATTGCAAAAGGAGCGCCGTCCCAGGCAAAACGGGCAGTTCGCAAGTGTATTATCTTCGCGCTTTTACTAAGTTTGCTTGCTATGGTAGCCTTATATTTTTCATCTGATTACGTAGCAATCCATTGGCTGGGCGACCAACGTGTCGCACTCTCTCTGAAAATACTCGCTCCCGGCTTACCTCTCATGGCAACATGCTCTTGTTTAAAAGGATATTTTATTGCTATGCGTGGTGTTGCCAAAACTGCCTCGGGAGAACTTTTGGAACAATTTGTTACCATTATGGCAGTAGTTTGTCTGTTCACATTCGTGGCGCCGCAAGGGTTAGAGTATTCCTGTGCCGCAATTATGTTAGGCTCTACTTTAGGTGAGATTGCTTCTTGTACCTATACTTTTATCTTCTTTATAAAAGACAAAATAAAAGCAAAAGACACCCCCGGCAATCAATTTCAATACACCTTTCGGAAAGCATTGCAGGATATGTTCCATATAGAACTGCCCATCATGTTTGGTTCTACCCTGCGCAACGGACTTGTAACCATCGAAAATATACTCATCCCCATTGGATTTAAGAAACACGGCGCCAGTACGGAAACCTCATTGAGCAATTACGGTATGATTCACGGTATGGTAATGCCGCTGATTTTATTTCCTTCCGCATTTTTAATGGCATTTTCTTCTTTGCTGGTTCCTGAAATGGCTGAAGCAAATGCAGTGGGCCATAAAAGAACAATCAGCAGGACCACTGCACGTTCCATGCAATTGACCCTGCTGTTTTCATTCTTTATTACTGCTTGTTTTATTGTATTTGCCGATGATTTTGGCCGCACCTTTTATCAAAGCGAAGAAGCGGGACGTCTGATTCGATTTTTGGCACCGCTGATTCCTTTATTATATCTTGATAGCGTGGTAGACGGCATTTTAAAAGGGTTGGACCAGCAAATTGCCTCCATGCGATATAATTTTGCAGATTCCGGATTACGCGTCATACTGGTCTATTTTTTAATTCCATTCACAGGTGTAAACGGCTATCTGGGCATTTTGTTTTTCAGCACGATTTTTAATGCTACATTGAGCATTCATCGTCTTCTGAAAGTATCTCAAGTGGAAATACAGTTTGTGGACTGGATTGTAAAGCCAATTTTATGCGGAGGCATTTCGGTTCTTTGCTTTTCCTTATTAAGACATTTACCGTTTATGAACGCAGTTCCTGTTTGGTGCTGCATGATACTGGAATTTACATTATCAGCCATTGGATATTACATTTTATTACGCGTGACACAATGCTTTAAAAAGGAAGACGTGACCTGTATCAAAGAGATTTTCTATTCCAAATCCGCTACTTAATACGATGTTGTTCCATCCATTGAACCACTTCTGTGCTTAATTCTTTTACGCAGCCGTCTTCAAAAGGAGAATTCAAACCAGAATCTTTGATTAATTGTACAAAACTTTTGGTGCCTGCAGCGCTTACAAATGCAAAATATTCATCAAACGCTTTTTTCCAGTCCCTATTTGATTTACTCCAGAATTCCAAAGCAACGGTTTGTGCCAAACAATAATCAATATAATAAAACGGATAGCAATAAATATGATGCTGTTTTTGGAATCCTCCTCCGTCTTTGAAGAATGGCAGATTGTCAAAGTCCAGCCACGGACGATATTTTTTCTCTAATTTCAGCCATAATTTTTTGCGTTCCTGCGGCGTTAATTTTGGATTTTCATAGACTTCATGTTGAAACTCATCTACCAAACAACCATACGGAATAAAGTTAAGGGCAGACTCCAATTGAAATACACGGAATTTTTCAGCGTCATTTCCAAAAAACAACTCCGCCCAAGGGCGCGCCAACAATTCCATGGTCATGGAATGTACTTCCGCTGTTTCCATTGTGGTGCTTGCATTTTCACGAATCTCCATATTGCGAGCCTGATATGCCGCAAATGCATGACCCGCTTCATGTGTCAGCACATCCACATCGCCGGAGGTACCGTTAAAATTAGAAAAAATAAACGGAGACTGATAATCAGGCAGTTCCGTACAATAACCACCGCCTGCTTTATTTTGTTTGCTCTCCAAATCAAACAGCTCGTTTTCTCTCATAAAGGTAAAAAACTCTGATGTCTTGGGACTCATTTCATCATACATTTTTTGTGCCGCGGACACCAGTTCCTGTGTTTCGCCGTTGGGCTTTGGATTGCCGTCTGTAAAAGAAACACCCGTATCGTGTAATTTTATCTCATCTACACCAATTCGCTGTGCCTGCATTTTACGGATGGTTACGGTCACGGGAACCAAATCTCGTATAATCTGTTCTCGGAACACTTTGACGTCGGAAGCTCTGTAACAGTTTCGTCCCAAACGGTCATATCCCAGCTGCACATAATTGGCATAGCCCAATTTACGCGCTTGTTCGTCTCTGTTTTTGACCAACTGATCATAAATTTCATCCAATTTTTGCGCATGCTCCTCAAAAAAGGCGGCGCATTTTTTCCAAGCTTCTTTTCTTACGGTTCTGTCTAAATCCTGTAGATAAGTTGTTATGGTGGAAAGATTCAATTCTTTTCCGTCAAATTCAATTTTGGCAGATGCCAGCAGCTTTTGATATTCTGTAGTCAACTCATTTTCCTGCTGCAAAAGAGGGATAATTTCAGGTGAAAATGAGCGCAGTGCAACTTTAATATTTTCAAAAAACAAGGTGCCCAGTTCTTTCTCAAGCTCTTTTTTGAATCTGGAATCATACACAACTTGCAGAAAGGCTTGTTCATATTCCTGTATCACAGGAGATTTTTCGTTGTAGAACGCCTTTTCCTGTGCATAAAATTTATCTGCGGTATTAATGCTGTTATGAATGTACGCAAGCGTGCTCATCGTTTGATACGCCTTCATAATGGATTCATGTTCCAAAATACATTTCATTTGCTCTTTGGCATTTTTACAATTCGGAAACCGTTCTGTAATTTGTTTATACTGTTCTATCATTCCATCTACATCGGGACGTTGATACTCCATTTGAGAAAATTTCATCGTAGACCCTCCTATGATTACAATTGATTTGTATTGTTATTTTAACATATATTCCTATAGTATTTGCAAACGAATCGTAAAACATTCCATTTTTTAGTAAATACCAAAAGAAAAACACGAAAGGAACGGTTCAATTCGTTCCTTTCGTCTTTTCTTATTTATCAAATTGTTTTCTTCGTTCCGTAGACTGGATGAATAGTTTTTTGATGCCTTCTTCATCTTCATCTGCTATCTTTTGTTTCAGATTTTCTAACTCGGCAACAAAATCGTCAATTTCCTGAACCAAGTTCTTTTTATTTAAAAAGAACAGTTCACTCCACAATGTCTCATTTATCTTTGCAATACGGGTCAAATCTCTGAAAGAATCTCCCGTATATTCTTTTAAATGGGTATTATCACTTGTATTCATCAAACTGACTGCCACTGCATGGGTTAATTGAGATACAAAACCAATCATCTTATCGTGTTCCTGTGGCGTAATGACTGCAATGTGATGAAACTCCAACAACTCTGCCAATTCTTTTGCAAACGCGATACCTTTTTCCGTATTTTGTTCTGTTGGCGTTATAATAAAGTTTGCAGAGTGAAAAATTGCATCATCGCTATATTGCACGCCGCTTACTTCCTTACCGGCCATTGGGTGAGAACCAATAAATTCTACATCTTTGCGCAGAAAATCTTGCACTACATCAACCACGTTGCATTTTACCCCGCATACATCTGTGATAATCGCACCTGATTTGAAATACTGCTGATTGCGGGCAATCCAGTCAATCATGGTATGAGGATATAGTCCAAAAACAATATAGTCTGCCTGACTGATGATTTCCGGCTCTTCCTGTATGGTTCCTTTATCAATGATGCCGTTTTCCAAAGCATAGTCAATGGTTCCCTGCCCTCTGCTGATGGCATATACCGTGTAACCATGCTTTTTCAAACCTTTTGCGTAACTTCCGCCAATAAGACCTAAGCCTACAATTAAAATCACACTGTCTTTTGCTATCACGGCTCCAACACCTCAATTCTGCCGCCTATGGATTGTATATCCTCAAAAAAGTTTGGATAAGATTTATTGATACATTCTGCCCCATTGATGATAACAGGAGTTTCACTGCACAAAGCAGCTATTGTCATACTCATTACAATTCTATGGTCTGTATGTCCTGACAGCTCCTGTTCACAACAATAGGTCGGTTTTCCCTTGATAAAAATTTCATCTTCCGTTGTGGTAATATCCGTATGGAATTTTTTCAGTTCCTCTTCCATGGCGGCAATACGGTCGGATTCTTTGTATCTCAAACGTGCTGCATGATAAATACGAGTCGTACCCTTTGTGTACATTCCCAGCACGTTTAAAACAGGCCCCAAATCGGGACAATCCGCCAAATCAATCTCCGTAGCTGTCAGCTCACTTTTATGTACAAGATACCCTTCTTGTTTGGGCTCTATCTTGCAATTACAGGCTTCCAGAATGGACAGAATCGCTTTATCTCCCTGTTTAGAGGAAGAAGTAATGCCCTTGCAATATAAATCGCTTTGAATCGCTGCCAAAACAGCATAAAATGCCATTTGAGAGTAGTCGCCTTCCACGGTATAATCACAAACTTGATAGGATTGATTGCCCGGAATATATAGTGTATGGTTATCTTGAAATTCTGCTGTTACGCCAAAAGTTTTGAGCATTTGCAAGGTTAGTTCAATATAAGAACGGGATTCAAACGGAGGCTTGATATGAATTATGGAATCCTGCTCCAAAAGCGGCAAAGCAAACAATAGGCCTGTGATGAATTGGGAGCTGATGCTTCCATCAATTTCATAGGAACCTGCTTTCAGCGCACCCTGCACGATAAGCTGCTGTTCCGTTTGTTCAAAACGGTGTCCCTGCTGTTCAAACATTGTTTTATATACTCCCTGCGGACGCTTTAACAACCGATTTCTGCCCAAAAAAGTAATGGGCTGACCCGATAACGTAAACAACGGTACAAAAAAGCGCAGGGTAGAGCCTGATTCATTGCAATCTACCTGTAACGGTGTTTGCGGTAAAGATTGTATGCCTTCTATCACAACGGTATCTTTTTCCATCGTAATGGATGCACCCAATGCTCGCATACCTGCAATGGTAGCCAGAATGTCGTCAGAATACGCAATATTTGAAATAACACTTTTTCCTTTTGCCAAAGACGCACACATAATCGCGCGATGTGCCATACTTTTGGAAGGCGGTATTTGTATTTCTCCTGTACAAACAGAAGGATATACTTTTACTTTCATGAATTGTTCACTCCGTTTGAATCAAAAAGCTCATTTCTTTTTGGTGAAATGAGCTTTTTAGAATAAGGGATTACATATCCCTGCCAATTACGTTTGCAATTTTCTTGCCTTTTTCAATCAGGGTCTTGAATGCATCCGGAGTCACGGATTGTGCGCCGTCAGACCATGCACATTCAGGATTGTCATGCACCTCGATAATCAAGCCGTCCGCACCTGCGGCAATTGCTGCCAATGACATGGATTCCACCAATTTTCTGTCACCTGTTGCATGAGATGGGTCAATGATGATTGGTAAGTGTGTTTTGGATTTGATAATCGGAATTACGCTTAAATCCAAAGTATTTCTGGTGTAAGTTTCAAAAGTACGAATACCGCGTTCACACATAATGACATTTTCGTTGCCTCCTGCCATAATGTATTCTGCCGCCATAATCCATTCTTCCATAGTATTGGCAAGACCACGTTTTAACAAAACAGGCTTTTTGCTTTTACCCAAAGCTTTAAGCAAGTCAAAATTTTGCATATTGCGTGCACCAACTTGAATTAGGTCAACATATTCCTCAAATTCATCCAATTTTTTCTCGCTCATCAATTCACTGACAATTGGCATGTTGTATGCTTGTTTTGCTTTATACATGCATTTTAAACCTTCTAAACCCATGCCTTGGAATGAATATGGAGAAGTTCTTGGCTTGTATGCACCGCCGCGCAGCATGCATCCGCCTGCCTCTTTTACCGCCTTTGCAATGCGCATAACAGATTCCTCACCCTCAACGGAGCAAGGGCCGCCAATCACCACTATTTTTTCTTTTCCTCCCACTTTGATACCGTCTACATCAATCACGGAATCCAATGGATGGAACAAACGGTTTGCTTTTTTATACGGCGCAGCAATTCTCTTTACATTATCTACGTAAGGATTTGCCGTAATCATTCTGTCATCAATAACAGTGGTATCACCAACAAGGCCAAATACATTGTAATTGGTACCTTGAATCATGGTAACTTTAACGCCTTTTGCTTCAATAGACTCCATCAGGTTTTTAATTTCCTGCTCAGGAGCATCTTTTTTCATGGTAATAATCATATACTATCTGTCCTTTCAAAGCCGAATCTATCGTTATGACTGCTGAGTCAATTTTTCTTTTAATACCCGCATGGCAGTGCGGTATCCTTCAATACCTTCTCCCATAACGGTATGAAAGCAAGCCTGACCTGCATAAGAAATTTGCCGAAAGTCTTCCCTTTCTTTTACATTGGAGATATGTATTTCCACCGCGGGCAAAGCCACGGCCTTCAGAGCGTCTAAAACAGCAACGCTTGTATGCGTATACGCTGCGGGGTTGATGACAATGCCGTCCGCTTCATAATAAGCACGCTGAATTTCATCCACAAGCGTTCCTTCGTGATTGCTTTGCAATATTTCCACTTCTACCTGCAGTTCTTTTGCCGCTTGTTCCACCAAACGTACCAAGTCTGCATACGTGGTACTGCCGTAAATAGCCGGCTCTCGAATGCCGAGCATATTCAAATTAGGCCCATTGATGACAAAGAATTTCATGGTAGCCCTCCAATATTGTATTCATAAGTTCGTCCAATTCCTGTTGAGAAATCTCCATAGGATAATTATTTGGAACCCTCAAATCTCCGTATTTTGTATAAAGAGGATAACGTTCTTCATACAACTTAGCAACTGCATTTGTATCTTTGGACAACGGACGGTCATCTGTTACAAGCAGATGTTCCAAATCTCTGTCAATAAACATAACAACGCCGTTTTGTTTTAAATTCTGAATATTTTCTTCATTTTTTATCGCACCGCCGCCGGTTGCAATAATCAATCCGTTTTGTTTCGAGAATTCTTCTATGACATCATGTTCCCATTGGCGAAAATATGCTTCTCCATGCCGGGCAAACATCTCTTTGATGCTCATGCCTGAACGCTCTACAATCACAGCGTCTGTATCTACAACTGTTTTATCAATATACTTGCAAAGCGCCTTTCCTGTTAACGTTTTTCCACTGCTGGGCATTCCGATGAGTACAATATTGGTCAGCTGTTTTAGCAGTTCCAGCGTAATTTGGTCAATTTTATCATTTTCAATTTCTGTTGACAAGAAATGTTCCACTGCAAATTTTGCTTGCGCTACCAACATCTCCAAACCATTGACTGCCTTCATGCCAAGCTGCTCCGCCTGCTGTAACAATCTGGTTTTCAGCGGATTATATATCACATCCACAACCGCTTTGCAATTTGGAAAATTTGATAAATCCAGCGGACTTTCCCCATTATCGGGATACATTCCCTTAGGAGAAGCGTTCACAACCACGTCTACATCTTTGTGCCGGATACATTCTTCGTATGTAACAGCATTTTCTTTTTTGGAACGGCTTACCACCAAAATTTCTTTTGCGCCCATATATTCCGCCACCGCTGTTACCGTTTTACAAGTGCCGCCGCTGCCGCATATCATCACTTTTTTATCTTTTAATGTAATACCGTGTGCGTTCAGGTTATATAAAAAACCGGCAAAATCCGTATTATAACCAAAGAGTTTCCCGTCTCTGTTTACAATGGTATTGACAACCCCGATTCTTTTGGCCGAATCGTCCAGAACATCACAATATGGAATGACATCTTGTTTATACGGAATGGTTACATTAATGGCTTTAAACTGTTTTGCTGTCATAAAAGCATCCAGTTCATCTTTTGCCAAGGGACAAAGTTCATAGGTATAGTCCGCAAGCTTCTCGTGAATGATTTTTGAAAAGCTATGTCCTAGTTTTTCTCCGATTAAGCCATATTCCATTACTACACGTCATTCCTTTCCTTGTTATCTTCATTGGAAGCCATCCACATATATCCGTAACGGTCGGCAAACAAATCCACCAATCCAATGGCAACCATACTGTCTACCACAACTCTTGCACGGTGAATGATAGCAGGGTCATGACGACCATGTATTTGCAGCTGCGCATTTTCCCTTTTTTGAATATTAACCGTCTGCTGAGGCTGATAGATTGACGGGGTAGGCTTGACTGCCGTTTTTATCATAATGGGCATACCATTACTGATACCCCCGTTAATACCTCCGTTATGATTGCTTGTGGTACAGACCTTATCTTTCATCACAAACGGGTCGTTTGCCTGACTGCCAAACAAGTTAGCAAAGCCAAACCCTAACCCGAACTCCACACCCTTGACAGCAGGTACACTGAACAGAAGATGTGCCAGCACACTTTCAATCGAACCAAAAAATGGTTCCCCAATTCCCGCAGGCATATTGACAATTGCCGTTTCCAAAATACCGCCTACGGAATCGCCGTTGCTGTGCGCTTGTTCAATGACTTGTATCATTTCTTGTTCCGCTTGATTGCTGATGGTTGGAAAATAGCTGTCATTTAGCTTATCCGCTTGTTGGAGCATAGCTTCCTCTGTAGTTCCAAATGGTTCGTCTTCAATCCCTTTACAGGAGGCAATATGCGTAGCGATTGTAATGCCTTTTTGTTTTAAAATTTGCAGACAAATGGCGCCTGCCGCAACAAGAGGAGCTGTAATTCTTCCCGAAAAGTGACCTCCGCCGCGATAATCTTGAAAACCACCGTATTTTTCAAACGCTGTATAGTCGGCATGGGACGGACGCATGAGGTATTTGGTAGCTTCATAATCTTTGCTGTGCTGACTTTGATTACGAATAAAAATACACAATGGAGTTCCTGTGGTATAGCCGTTAAAAAAGCCGCTGACAATTTCAAATTCATCCGCTTCTTGGCGCTGTGTGGAAATTTTTCCTTTTGGTTTTCGTTTATTCAGTTGTGCCCGTATCAAATCCAAATCCAGCTTTATGCCCGGTGCCAAACCGTTGATATTCACACCAATGGCTGCCCCGTGAGATTCGCCGAACAAACTGATTTGAATGTGTTCTCCAAATGTACTTTTCATGTGCTGTGTTGCCCCGTTCCTTTTATGATTGTGGTTTGATTTCTTTTAAAAATTGATACAATTGCTCCATTGAAATTTTCTTGAGGGTTGCTTTTCCCGCTTCTTTTACTTTTACTACGGTAATGGAATCTCCCTGTGCTTTTTTATCTTTTTTCATAACGTCAAATACTTCATCAGCGTTATAATCCACATCGCTTTTTAAACCTAATTTCTCATAGATACGCAATACGCGTTCTTTCAACGCCTCATCTTCCAGCATAGGAATCATACCGATTGCAACGCATTCGCCATGCAGTAATTCCGAAAGTCCGTATACGCTTTCAATTCCGTGACCCAGCGTATGTCCAAAGTTCAGTATTTTGCGTAAATTCTGTTCTTTTTCATCCTGTTCCACTACCGCTTTTTTCACCAGCAGAGAACGATAAATAATTTCATCTACCTGTGTTTCGGGATTGCCATGTTCAAATAAATCCAAAATGGAAGCGTCATAAATCAGGCCTGCTTTCACCGCTTCCACCAAACCGTTTACAAAATGGCGTTTTGGCAATGTTTTTAATGTTTCAGGGTCGATTAATACAACGGACGGATGATAAAAACAACCGATGATATTTTTCACATGTTCCAAATTAATGGCTACTTTTCCACCAATGCTGCTGTCGATTTGAGACAAAGTGGTAGTAGGAATACCGATAAATTCAATACCGCGCAAATAAGTAGACGCTACAAAACCCGCCAAATCTCCGATGACGCCGCCGCCCAGTGCGATAATGCAGTCTGTTCTGGTAAAGTTCAGTTCCAGCAATTTCCGGCAAAGTTCCTCATAAACAGGAAACGATTTTGCCCCCTCTCCCTGCTGAACAATATGATAATATCCCTGCGGACACTGTTTCATTATTGTATTTACGTACTCCATAGGCACGCCGGTATCGCTGATAATCAGCACTTTTCGATTTAAATCCGCAAAATTTCCAATACGGTTTAATACTCCGTGTTCTATGATAATATCATAGCTTTTTTCTTTTAAATTTACACTTAACTGCAAAACGGTTCCTCCTGCCAACATGTCTGTTTCTATATCGAAATCATCGTTTATTACAAATTGAGAATTATTTTTATTATACTGCGTTGCAGGCTAAAAATCAAATAGAACCAATAAAAATACGCACAAAAATGTAGGAAAATATATTTGATACTTTCTCTATGGTCATGTATAATAAAGAATACACATACATGTGAATCAAACTAAACTATCAAAAGGAATCTATTATGAATCAAAAAGCTTTGGCTGTCATCAGTTTTGGCACCACATATACGCTGGCACAGGACGCAATTATGCAAATCGAATCTACGCTGTCCTGTCATGTAAAAGAATATGATTGTTTCCGCGCATTTACCTCCAAAATGGTAATTGCAAAATTAAAACGAGAGCAAGGGCAATACGTGCTTACTCCCGAGGAATTGATGGAACAATTGTATCAAAAGGGATATAAGGAGGTTCTCTGCCAACCGCTTCATATCATCAATGGGTTTGAATTTGAAAAAATGTATAAAGCCTTATCGGCATTTACAGACAAATTTGATAAAATTCAAATCGGCCGTCCGTTGCTTACCTTTGAAGATGATTATAAAGCATGCTGCGATATTGTTATGAAATACGCACCTGCTCCAAAAGAAGAAACAGCTTTGGTATTTATGGGACATGGAACCGCACATTACGCAAACGCCTCCTATTGTCAGCTGGAAAATACCTTCCGTGCATTGGGACACGAGCATGTTTATGTAGGTACGGTAGAAGGATTTCCAAATCTTGACTATATCATCGGCAGATTAAAAAAACATAACATTACCCGTGTACATTTAATGCCGTTTATGATTGTTGCAGGCGACCATGCACAAAACGATATGGCAGGAGAGGAACCAGATTCTTGGAAATCCGTTTTAGAAAACGAAGGATTTCAGGTTACGGTACAGCTTGACGGTCTGGGCTCTTTCCCGGAGACGGGGCAATTGTTTGTTTCCCATCTGGACAAAGCAGAAACCATTCCAAAAGACAATTTCATACTGTAAACAGGAACTCTCGGGGAAGTTGGGCGAAAATCCCGCGCAAGTACGTTACCGTAACAGCCGGATTACCGACCTGTTGCTTGTATTTTACGGCACTGAAATGCAAGGCAAAGCTTGAGCACACTCAGGTTTTCTTTTGCATGTCATTTTCTTTAAAGGGAAAATGACATTTTGTTTTTACTTTAAATAAGAAAGGAAACATGGCATGGAGCATTACATCTATAAAAACCGACAAAAGCTGCGTTGCGGATATACCACAGGTTCCTGTGCTGCAGCAGCTGCAAAAGCTGCGGCTGTGATGCTGCTGTGTCAGTCTTCCTTAAAGAAGATAGACTTAATGACGCCAAAAGGCATTTTACTGCATTTGGACTTGCACGATGTGCAAATTACATCAAGCAATGTAACATGTGCAGTAAAAAAAGACAGCGGCGATGACCCGGACATTACCAATGGTGTACTTGTATATGCAACCGTTGAAAAACAAACAGAACCGACTATTTCTTTAAAAGGCGGCATTGGAGTGGGTACTGTTACAAAAGCAGGGCTGGAACAGCCTATAGGTGAGGCTGCAATCAACCGTGTTCCACGGCAAATGATAAAACAGGAATTGGAACAAATCAAAGAGGATTTCGACTATACGGGCGGTTTTTGTGTAACCATATCCATTCCAAAAGGCGTGGAACTGGCACAAAAAACGTTTAATCCCAAACTGGGTATTGAAGGCGGCATTTCTGTTTTGGGAACCAGCGGAATTGTAGAACCGATGAGTGAACAAGCATTAATTGAATCTATTTATATTGAACTGAACATGCTTGCCGCCAACAACACTGAAAAAACACTTTTAATTACTCCCGGAAATTATGGCGAACATTTTGTACGTGAGAACACCAATTTGAATTTAAGCCGCAGTATCAAATGCAGCAATTATATTGGACAAACCTTGGACAAAGCAGTTGAACTGGGATTTGAACGTATTTTATGCATCGGGCATATCGGAAAATTCATTAAGCTGGCAGGCGGAATTATGAATACTCATTCCAATATGGCAGACTGCCGTATGGAATTGTTTGCTGCTCATACAGCAATGTACTGTGCAGACTGCCGGTTGATACATAACATTATGGCTTGTATCACCACGGACCAAGTATTAGACTTGCTCGAAGAACGCAATCTAACAAAGCAAGTAATGACTTCCATATTAGAAAAAATTGATATGCATTTGACTCACCGCGTTGGTGGGCAAGTGAAAATAGGTGCGATTCTTTTTTCCAATCAGCATGGTTATTTGGGAGAAACATCGCAAGTTCAAGAAATATGTACCCATGATATACAAACAAAGGAGCAAAACGAATGAACGGAACTTTATACGGCGTAGGCATTGGCCCGGGCGACCCGGAATTGATTACACTGAAAGCAGTCAGAATCATAGAGCAAAGTCCTGTGATTGCAGTACCAAAAACGGGAGAATCCCGCCGCGTGGCTCTGAGCATTGCGGAACAAACCATACCGCATATCCATGAAAAAGAGGTGCTGTCCTTACACTTTCCCATGACAAAAGATAAATGTATGATTGATACCAATCGTGACGAGATTGCCAAACAAATCATTGACATTTTAAAAGAAGGAAAAGACATTGCCTTTTTAACATTGGGCGACCCTTCCGTTTATTCTACCTATTGGTACATTCATCAGCGCGTTGTAAAACAAGGATATCAGGCACAAATGATTGCAGGCGTTCCTTCCTTTTGTGCTGTAGCCGCAAAATTGGGTATCAGTCTCGCTGAAGCAGAACAGCCGCTGCACATCATTCCCGGTTCTTACCCATGTACGGAACAAATGCTGCAAACAGAAGGTACCAAGGTCATTATGAAAACAGGTCGTTCTGTGGAACAAGTAAAAAAGCTTTTGAAACAACACGGTTATTATGAGAATGCAAAAATGGTGCAAAATTGTGGACTGGAACAGGAACATGTATTTCAGTCTTTAGATGAGGCCACAAATGATGCAAGTTATTTTTCTATTATTGTCTGCAAAGAGGAGGACAATCAATGATTCACTTTGTTGGTGCAGGACCCGGCGCGGCAGATTTAATTACCATGCGCGGTCATCAGCTGTTAACAGAGGCTGATGTGATTATCTATGCAGGCTCTTTGGTCAATCCTGAATTATTACAGTACGCCAAAGCATCATGCAGTATCTATAACAGCGCGTCCATGACACTGGAAGAAGTCATAGACGTAATGAAACAGGCGGAAGCAAAAAATCAAATGACCGTACGCCTTCATACAGGAGACCCAAGTTTATACGGTGCTATCAGGGAGCAAATGGACCAACTGGACAAAGATAACATTTCATATGACGTTGTACCCGGCGTCAGTTCGTTCTGCGGTGCGGCGGCGGCGCTAAAGGCAGAATATACTTTGCCGAATGTATCCCAGTCTGTTATTATTACACGCATGGCAGGAAAAACTCCTGTGCCCGAAAAAGAAGAAATTGCATTGCTTGCAGCTCATCAGGCAACCATGGTCATCTTTTTGAGCACAGGTATGCTGGAACAATTAAGCCAGCGCCTTTTAGCAGGTGGTTATCAGACCGATACCCCTGCGGCAATTGTATATAAAGCAACTTGGAATGATGAAAAAGTTTGCCATTGTACCGTTGCAACGTTAGCACAAACAGCAAAAGAGCATAACATTACAAAAACAGCTTTAATTATTGTAGGAAACTGTCTGGGAAACGAATATGACCGTTCTTTGCTGTATCATCCGTCATTTACCCATGAATTCCGCAAAGGAACTTCTGAATCTTAACAAACAAGAGGTGATATTTTATGAAGCTGGCAATCATCAGTTTTACCGCAGCAGGAAAAGATTTGAGCATTCGCTTATCCAATGCGCTTGCTCAAGATTCCTGTATGCTTTTTACCACAAATAAGCTGGCAGATGAAACTGTCCCCTCTTATGGAACTGACCTAAACACCTGGACAGGCAATGCATTTTCAAACTATGACGGCATTGTTTTTATCAGTGCCTGCGGCATTGCTGTACGTGCCATTGCACCCCATTTAAAAAGTAAAACCACCGACCCTGCCGTTGTGGTAGCAGATGAAAAAGGACAGTTTGCTATTTCACTGGTTTCGGGTCATATTGGTCAGGCCAACGAATTAACCTTGTCCGTAGCTCACGCAATACAAGCCACTCCTGTTATTACTACTGCTACAGACGTAAACGGCTTGTTTTCCATTGACAGTTGGGCTTCCCGCCATCACCTTTTCATCAGCAACATGAAAATTGCAAAAGAAATTTCCGCACGGCTGCTGCGAGGGGAACCTGTGGGCATGACTGCAGATTGGTTTGTTTTGCCGCAGTTGCCCAAAGGATTTACAGCAGATTCTGCATCTGTGGGAGCGATGATTTCCGTATATGAAGATTCCTCTCCATTTCAGCAAACCCTGCACTTGATTCCCAAACTGGTATCAATCGGCATTGGCTGCAAGCGCGGTACTTGTGCAGACACCATTGAAACATTTGTATTGGACTGTTTGCACCAGGAGGGAATTTCTCTACACAGCATAAAACAGGTGTGTTCTGTTGACTTAAAACAAGACGAACCCGGACTGTTAGAATTTTGCAAACGGCACCAACTGCCAATGCAATTTTATTCTTCCGAACAGCTTACCTGTGCAAAAGGAACATTTGCTTCCTCTGCATTTGTGAAACAAACCACAGGTGTGGACAATGTTTGTGAACGCGCCTGTGTTCTGGGTTCTCAACAAGGAGCGTTGATTGTGCCGAAATTATCAAAAAACGGAGTTACATTTGCAGCGGCACTGCAAGACTGGAGGGTTACCTTTGAATATTAAAGCTACATGCATTGACTATACAAAAGCTTCTGTGGAAGAACGTGAAGCTTTCTCTCTTGTTCCCTCCAAAATTCAGGAATTGGAACAATCCATTCTGCAAACTTATCAATTGGACGGCTGTATCATTCTTTCTACCTGCAATCGAACCGAACTTTGGATTTCTGCTCCTAAGGCAGTGCTTTCTTCCCTATCTCCAACTGCCATTTTATGCGATGCTTTGCAAGTACCTGTAGAACAATATCTGTCATTTTTTATAGAGCGTTCCGGAAAAGATGCTGTTTCTTATTTATTGGAATTGACCTGCGGACTGCATTCTCAAATATTTGGTGAAGATCAAATATTATCACAAGTAAAAGATGCACTTTCCACAGCACGAATCAACGGTACTACAAACACCGTATTGGAAGTATTGTTTCGCACTGCAATCACTGCGGCAAAAGAAGTAAAAACAAAAGTAAGATTAACAACTGCCGACCACACGGTTGCGCTGGGAGCTGTCGCTTTACTAAAGGATAAACTCCATGTACCCATGCAGCAGCTGCCATGCCTGGTAATCGGCAATGGTGAAATGGGACGCTTGGCTGTCTCGGCATTGCAAAAAGAAGGCTGCAAAGTAACTATGACACTTCGCAATCATCACAGTCGAGAATCTGTGATTCCCGCCAATTGCCGCGTACTGAACTATGATGAGCGCATTGAAAAAATCAATCAGTTCCGTGTTGTAATCAGTGCAACGCTTAGTCCCCATCAAACCATAAAAAAACAGGATTTGGTTCCTGTGCTGGACAATCAGCCGCATATCTTTATTGACCTTGCCATGCCAAGAGACATAGACAGCCGCGTGACACAGCTTCCAAACGTTTCACTGTTTGATATGGATGACCTTTCCTTGCCTCCGTCCGTTGTAACAATCGAACAAATACAGTATGCAAAAGAGATTTTATTGGAACACCAAACAGAATTTGAACACTGGTATGCGTTCCGTGAGTGGGTACCTACGATTCAATCTATCAGCAAAACAGTTGCGCAGGATGTACACATTCGCACAGCAAAATCTTTGAAAGACTGCCATTTAAAGAAGGAACAATCCATTGCCATGCAGGATACCATTGATACTGCCGCAAACAAAGCGGTTGCAAAATTGCTTTATGGACTGCGAGAACATTTGACACAGGACTATTTTCAAGTTTGTATGGAAGCATTAGTAAAATCAGCTGAGGATACCAAGTCATAAGGAGATTGTGATGAAATTATATGTAATTGGACTGGGACCCGGAGAACAAACACAAATGACGCCAAAAGCAATGGCTGCCATTGGAGACAGTGATGTGATTGCAGGGTATACGGTTTATATCGACTTAATCAAACACTTAACGGAAGAGAAAGAAATTCTTACCACTCCCATGAAACAGGAAGTTGACCGATGCCGTATGGCAATCGAAGAAGCGGTAAAGGGAAAAACCGTTTCCATGGTATGCAGCGGAGATGCAGGTGTTTACGGAATGGCAGGGCTTATCTATGAATTAAGCACAGACTATCCCCCCATTGAAATTGAAATCATTCCTGGCATTACAGCTGCTTGCAGTGGGGCAGCAGTTCTTGGCGCACCATTGATTCACGATTTTGCCGTCATCTCACTCAGCGACTTACTTACCCCTTGGGAGTTAATCGAAACAAGACTTCACAGCGCAGCAAAATCAGATTTTGTCCTATGTTTATACAATCCTTCCAGTAAAAAACGAAGTGATTATTTAGAAAAAGCATGTAATATCATTATGGAACATCAATCCCCCGACACCGTATGCGGATATGTAAAAAACATTGGCAGAGAGGGACAAATATCTCAACTATTCACTTTAAAAGAATTGGCCGTTACCAAAGTAGATATGTTTACCACTGTTTACATCGGTAATTCTCAAACTAAAATTATCAATGGAAAAATGGTTACTCCCCGCGGTTATAGAACTTAATTTTGCTTTGCAAAATTAAGTTCATTGGAAATATGGCAAGGCCATATTTCTCTTATTATTTTTCTTGCTTTACAAAATTAAGTTCATTGAAAATATATCAAAGCTATATTCCTTTTATCATTTTTCTTGTCTTACAAAGTTAAGCACCATGAAAAAGACGGCAAAATCGCATTTCTTTTATCTCTTTTCTAACCTTACAAAATAAGGTGTACTGAAAGTAGGCAATACCATTATTCCTCCTATCACTTTCTTAATTTACAAAATCAAACGCATGGAGAAGATGAAAAATCGCGTTTTTTATCTCTGCTCTTCACAAATCATATTCATCGAAACTTCAGAAACACGATTTCTTCCCTATCATCACTCTTAGCAAAATCATAGTACAATTAATATATGTATTTTGTATAAAATACACTGAATGAAACTATTAGAAAGGAGCGTAACTGTGAAACAGATTTTAATCTTTGCAGGTACCACGGAAGGTCGTCAATTGATTGAACGGTTATGCCAATATCACATTCAAATTCACGCATGTGTCGCCACAGAATACGGAAAAGAAGTACTCCCTCATAGCAAACAGATTACCATTCACGCACAGCGTATGGATTCTGCACAAATGGAAGATTTCTTATCTGCACATGCATTCGACTGCGTCGTTGATGCTACCCACCCTTATGCAGTGGAAGTCACACAAAATATTCAATCTGCCTGTACAAATAAATCTGTTCCCTATTTACGCTTGCTGAGAGAAAACAGTGAATATGAAAACTGCGTGTTTGTATCCAATACGCAGGAATGTATTTCTTACTTAAACCAAACAAGCGGAGCTGTACTGCTTACAACAGGCAGTAAAGAATTGGTAGCTTACACGAATGTTGAACATTTTAAGGAACGCTTATACGCTCGCGTTCTTCCTATGACGTCTGTTGTAGAACAATGCATTGCATTGGGATTTCAAGGCAAACATTTGATTTGTATGCAAGGACCGTTTACGGTTGAGTTAAATCAGGCTCTTTTAAAGCAAATTAACGCTAAATATATGGTCACAAAAGATTCCGGCAGCAACGGCGGTTTGGACGAAAAACTGGAGGCGGCAAAAAAAGCAAATGCCATTCCCATTGTGATTGGTCGTCCAACGCAAGAGACAGGTTATTCCCTTGAACAGTTGATTCAAACATTGGTGCAGGATTTTACCTTGCAGAAAAAAGAAAAAGATGTGATTCCCTATTTTCCTTTTTTCTGCAATATAAAAAACAAACAAATTTTGGTTGTGGGCGGCGGTGTCATTGCACAGCGCCGTATTCAAACACTGTTGCGTTTTGGATGTCAAATTACCATGATAACCCCTGAATGTACAGATATATTAAGACAACATGCGGAACAAAAACGCATTACAGCTTGTTTCCGTACATATCAAGCAGACGATTGTGCTTCTTTTGATATCGTCCTGGCCGCTACCAGCGACCACACTGTCAATGAAGCGATTGTAATGGAATGTAAAACACACCATATTCCTGTCAATGCGTGCCATTGCAAAGAATTATGTGATTTTTACTTTCCCGCTGTCGTGCAACAGGACAATGTCGTCATTGGCGTTACATCCAGCGGCGTTCAACACAAACAAGCCGGTCGTATTGCCCAGCGTATTGACCATATAAAAACACAACTTTTAGAGGAAGGAGGCAGTTATCATGAATAAACGTATTGTCCGTATCGGCAGTCGTGACAGCAAACTTGCCGTTATGCAAACAGAACTGATGATACATGCGGTTACAAAATATCATCCTGAAATTCAGTTTGAACTGGTTACCATGAAAACAACAGGTGATATCATTTTAAATCAAACACTGGATAAAATCGGCGGCAAAGGTCTGTTTGTGAAAGAACTTGATATAGCATTAGCTGAAGGTCGCATTGACTGCTGTGTCCACAGCCTGAAAGATATGCCTATGGAAGAAAACCCTGACTTTCCCATTACCGCACTTCCAAAACGAGGCGACCCCAGGGACGTATTGGTGTTACCCCAAATGCAGCACTTTGAAAATATAACTGCCCAAATAGGTTCCTCCAGCTTTCGCAGACAAATACAACTGAAAAAGCTGTTTCCTTCCTGCCATTGCTTGCCTGTACGAGGCAATATCATTACCAGATTGCAAAAACTGGATTGCGGAGAATTTTCTTCTTTGGTATTGGCAGGCGCAGGATTACAGCGTGTGGGATTATCTGAACGCATCAGCCGCTATTTTTCCACAGACGAAATGATTCCTGCGGCAGGACAAGGTATTTTGGCTGTACAGAGCCGTAAGAATGAAGATGTTTCTTTTCTGTCTTGTATTCACAATAAAGAAAGCGAATATGCTGCCTTAGCGGAACGTGCTTTTGTCCGTACATTAGACGGAGGTTGTTCCTCCCCCATTGCTGCATATGCACAGATACATGGAACAGAATTAAAGTTAACGGGATTATATGCAAAAGAACATCAATGGGAATATATAATTGATTCTGTCATAGGGAATACAGACAACGCTGTACAGCTTGGAGAACAGCTGGCACAAACAATGAAAGGCAGGCTCTAATCATATGAAACAAGGAAAAGTATGGTTGGTAGGCGCAGGTCCAGGAGATATGGGACTGTTAACGCTGAAAGGAAAAGAGGTATTGGAGCAGGCAGACGTTGTGTTATACGATAAACTGGTTGGAACAGGCATTTTAAATATGATTCCGGACTCTGCTCAAAAAATTAATGTAGGCAAATGTGCAGGCAATCATACCATGCCGCAAGCAGAAATCAATCTGCTATTGTTAAGTGAAGCGCAAAAAGGAAATCATGTGGTTCGACTAAAAGGCGGAGACCCCTTTTTGTTCGGCCGTGGCGGAGAGGAATTGGAATTACTGGAAAAACACCATATTCCCTTTGAAGTAGTTCCCGGCGTAACCTCTGCCGTTTCTGTTCCTGCTTATGCAGGTATTCCCGTTACTCACCGTAATTTTGCTTCTTCTGTCCATATCATCACAGGACATAAAAAAGCTGATGAAAACGATGCTTTGGATTTTACTGCCTTATCCCAACTGGAAGGTACGCTTGTATTTCTCATGGGAGTCAGTGCTCTTGACAATATTTGCAGTGGTTTGGTGCAAGCAGGAAAATCAACTGATACGCCTGCCGCAATTTTGGAACAAGGTACCACTGCTCATCAAAGGCGTATTGTTGCTGATTTAAAAACACTGCCTGAAAAAGCAAAGCAAGCAAATATTCAAACACCGGCTATCATTGTAGTGGGAACTGTCTGCACCCTTGCAGAGCAGTTTGCATGGGCCGAAAAACGTCCTTTGGGACAAAGCCGCATCATTGTAACAAGACCGCGTCAGCTGATTTCCTCCTTTTCCAAAAAACTGCGTGATTTGGGCGCGGATGTCATAGAATTGCCTGCAATCCGAACAGAAGAAATTGCGGAAAACCCTGCATTGGACCATCAATTACAACATCTGCACCAAGTACACTGGCTGGTATTTACCAGTGCTGCCGGTGTAACTGTCTTTTTTCAGCGCTTAAAAGCGCAACACATAGATATTCGCACGTTAGCACATTTAAAATTTGCCGCTATCGGACGTGCGACTCAAAAGGCAATTGAAGCATACGGCATTTTTACTGACTATATACCTGAGATATACCATGCAGAGGCGCTTGCGCAGGGACTTGTCAAACACGTAAAGCAAGGGGAAACCGTACTGCTGCCCCGAGCCATGGAAGGAACCCCTTGTTTGACCGAAATACTGGAAAATCACAATATTTCTTATATTGATTTACCAGTCTATCGCACGGTTTATAAAACGCCTGTTCCCTGTTCTTTAGAGAATGTAGATGCCGTGGCATTTACAAGTGCGTCTACAGTGAGAGGATTTTGCAATGCCATGCAAAATCAATCGTTTACACATCTGCGTGCTTATTGTATTGGAAATCAAACCGCCGATGAGGCTAAAAAATTCGGATTTGCAAATTGTATCATAGCAAAAGAAGCCGCTATTGACAGTCTTGTACAAATCATCGTAGAAACTGAAACAGCAAAAAAGGAGCGTAACTGATATGGATTTATTGGAAAGAAGCCGACGTTTGAGAGGCACCCCTATATTGAGAGAACTGGTGCGTGAAACACGCTGTTCCAAATCATCTCTGATTTATCCCATGTTTGTAAAAGAAGGAACCAATATCAAAGAAGAAATTCCTTCCATGCAGGGGCAATATCGTTATTCTCCTGATACCTTATTGTTTGAATTGGAACACCTTTCAAACATAGGTATTAGCAGTGTCATGTTGTTTGGCATTCCAAATCATAAAGATGCTTATGCTTCAGGCGCTTATGCGCAAGACGGTGTCATTCAAACCGCTTTACAGCTTGCAAAAAAAGAATTCCCAAACTTGTATTATATTACTGACGTTTGCTTATGCGAATATACCTCTCACGGTCATTGCGGAATGCTCTGCGGTGAAACCGTAGATAACGACAGCACCTTACCCGTACTGGCAAAAACAGCTTTGTCCCATGTACAAGCAGGCGCCGATATGGTAGCGCCTTCCGATATGATGGACGGACGTATTTTAGCACTGCGCCATGAGCTGGACAAACACGGCTATACCAACACGCCTATTATGTCTTATGCCGTAAAATACGCTTCTGCGTTCTACGGACCATTTCGTGACGCAGCAGGCTCCGCTCCTACATTCGGCGACAGAAAGACCTATCAGATGGATTACCATAATAGAAAGGAAGCTCTCAAAAAAGCAGAACAGGACATTGCTCAAGGAGCTGACATCATTATGGTAAAACCGGCTATGTCTTACTTGGACATTGTGCGTGAGACAGCCAATCAATTCCATGTTCCTGTTGCCGCTTACAGTGTCAGCGGCGAATACGCTATGATTGAGGCTGCCGCAAATGCAGGTCTGGTAGACAGAGAGGCCATGATTTGCGAAACAGCCGTTGGCATTTATCGTGCAGGTGCAAATATTTTGATTTCTTACCATGCAAAAGAACTGGCAAAATTTATGGACGAAGGGAGAATTGGATGATGACGCGTTCAGAACAACTATTTGCTTTGGCGCAGCAATTGATTCCCGGCGGTGTAAACAGTCCTGTACGCGCATTCGGCAGTGTGGGCGGTACTCCTCGTTTTATTCAGGAAGCAAAGGGCTCTTCCATAAAAGATGTGGACGGAAACCAATACATTGATTTTGTTGGCTCATGGGGACCAATGATTTTAGGACACAATCATCCCGAGATATGCAACGCTGTGATAGAAGCAGCAAAAAAAGGATTGAGCTTTGGCGCGGCAACGGAATTGGAAGTACAAATGGCTGATTTAATTACTTCTATCGTCCCGTCGATTGAAATGGTACGTATGGTAAATTCAGGAACGGAAGCAGTCATGAGTGCTATTCGTGCCGCACGCGGTTATACCAAAAAAGATAAGATTATCAAGTTCGCAGGATGTTACCACGGTCATTCAGATGCCATGCTGGTAAAAGCAGGTTCGGGTGTGATGACAGCAGGAATTCCTGACAGTGCAGGTGTACCTGCAGGCTGTGCGCAGGATACGTTAACCGCAATTTATAACAATATCGACAGTGTTCGTGAATTATTTGAAGCGTATCCCAACGAAATTGCCGCTGTTATCATAGAACCTGTTGCGGCAAATATGGGTGTTGTATGTCCGCAGGCTGACTTTTTACAACAGCTGCGCGCGCTATGTGACCAATATCATTCCGTACTCATCTTTGATGAAGTGATTACAGGTTTCCGTTTGGGAATTGACGGTGCCCAAGGCTGGTTCCAAGTGACTCCTGACCTTACTACCTACGGAAAAATTATTGGCGCAGGCATGCCTGTGGGCGCATACGGAGGAAAACGTGAAATTATGGAGACCGTTTCCCCTGTCGGTCCTGTTTATCAGGCAGGTACATTAAGCGGCAATCCTGTTGCCATGGCGGCAGGTATCACCCAGCTCACCATATTAAAAGAAAACCCTCAAATATATCAACATATCAACCATCTGGGTGTTATATTGCGAGACGGTTTTCAGTCTATTTTAGAAGAAGCCGGGCTTCCCTTTACAGTAAACGGTATTGGCTCTTTAAACTGTTTGTTCTTTACAAAACAATCGGTGAACGATTATACATCGGCAAAAACAGCAGACACTTCTCTGTATGCCAAATACTTTCAATATATGTTACATCACGGTATTTATCTTGCTCCTGCTCAATTTGAAGCAATGTTTATTTCCAACGCTCACACAGAACAAGAAATCAATACTGTATTATCCGTTGCAAACGACTTTTTTCGCAATGAGATATAACCCACAAACAGGAGGTTATCACGTATGAAACAAATTACTTGTATCGGCATCGGTCTTGGCAATCCGGATACCCTTACCATTGCCGCGAAACACGCAATTGAATCCTGCGATTTGCTCATTGGCGCCTCGCGGATGCTGGCTTGCTTTTCACATGTGACTTGCAGTACGTTTGCTTCCTGTAAAACAAATGAAATTTGTGATTATATTTTACAGCATCCTGAATTTCAAAACATAGGTCTTTTATTTTCGGGCGATACAGGATTTTACAGCGGCGCCAAAGGTTTTACCAATGAATTCAAACAGTGGGAACAAGAAAAAGAATACGAAATAAAACACATCTGCGGAATCAGCAGTCTTTCTTATTTCTGTGCCAAACTGCAAATTCCCTGGGACGATATCGCAATCATCAGCCTGCACGGAAGAGAAACTCCCTGGATTTCCACTGTGCGCACCAATCCAAAAACTTTTTTATTAACAGGCGGGGCTTATTCTGTGGAAAACATCTGCAAAGAGCTTTGTTTATATCAAATGCAGGACGCAGTTGTTTCTGTAGGAAGCAATTTATCCTATGAAAACGAATCCATTGTCAGCGGCACCGCTGAAACTTTGGCAAAGCAGTCATTTCCTGCTTTAAGCGTAATGTTAATCGAACATACAAATTCACAGTCCAAAATTGTAACTCATGGTTTGCCTGACGAATCTTTTATTCGCGGCAATGTTCCCATGACCAAAAGCGAAGTACGCAGTATTTCTCTTTCCAAACTGCAATTGGAACCTCATGATATTGTGTACGACATTGGTGCCGGTACCGGTTCCGTTGCGGTTGAAATTGCACTGCAAATTCCACACGGCTGTGTATATGCGGTTGAAAAGAATCCTGAAGCACTTGCCCTGCTGGAGCAAAACAAAGCTCAATTGGGTGCTGACTGTATGAACATTGTCCGCGGCACAGCGCCTGACATCTGCAAAGAACTTCCCGCTCCCAATAAAGTATTCATAGGCGGCTCATCGGGCAATATGAAAGAGATTTTATCCTTACTTTTGGAAAAAAATCCTGATGTTCGCATTGTCATAACCGCTATTTCTATTGAAACATTAACAGAATCCATGACCTGTTGCAAAGAGTTGGAACTTCCTGTTTTGGATATTACACAAGCCTGCATCTCGAAAGCAAAACATATGGGCAGGTACCATATGATGATGGGTCAAAATCCCGTTTACATCATAACCGCACAGCGCACATAAGGAGGGTACCATGCAATTACCACGAATTTTATTCACAGCTCCCAGCAGTGCAAGCGGTAAAACCACCGTAACCTGCGGCATTTTACAAGCGCTTATCAACCGCGGACAATCCGTTTCTTCTTTTAAATGCGGACCTGACTATGTGGACCCTATGTTTCACAGCAAAGTCATTGGAACAAAAGCAAGAAATCTTGACCCATTTATGATGACAGAACTGGTGATGAAACATTTGCTTTGTAAAAACAGCCATCATACTGATATTTCCATTATAGAAGGCGTAATGGGTTATTACGACGGTCTTGGAGGCAACACCACTGATGCCAGTACGTATTCTGTTGCTAAAGCGACACAAACACCTGTTGTATTGATTGTAAATGGCAAAGGCATGTCCACTTCCATAGTTCCTTTGATTCAAGGGTTTTTACATTATAAAAAAGACAGTGCCATTGAGGGGGTTATTTTAAACCAAATTTCCCCTATGATGTATCCCCGTTTAAAACTGTTGATTGAAGAGCAACTTCCCGTTACGGTATATGGCTATTTGCCTTTTATGGAAGATTGCGTCTTGGAAAGCCGCCCTCTGGGTCTGATTCCTGCCAACGAACTTTCTCAAATTCAAGCAAAGCTTCAGCGTTTAGCAAAACAAGCGGAAGACACCATTGACATAGACGGATTGCTTGCATTGGCAAATACCGCAAATGAAATCACAAATACTGCCTTCTGTTGTGCCTCTGCGCCAACAAGCAAAACACCTGTTAATATAGGAATTGCCAAAGATACCGCTTTTTGTTTCTATTATGAGGACAATTTGGAACTGCTTACAGAATTGGGCGCAAATTTGATACCATTTAGTCCCATACACGACACTTCTCTTCCAAACAATTTGGACGGTTTACTTTTGGGCGGCGGTTATTCCGACTTATACGCAGACGAGCTTTCAAATAACCAAACCATACTTCAAAGTATTTATGACGCTTTGAAACATGGTCTGCCATGTATTGCAGAAGGCAGCGGATTTTCTTATTTGCATCAAACCATGAGCAATGAGCAAGGAAATCCCAAAACAATGGTAGGTATCTTTTCTGAACACATACAAACCGCCAAGCGCTTACAAAACTTCGGATATTTTATGCTAACGGCAAATGAGAATACTCTTTTATTAAACCAAGGGGAGCAACTTCCAATCCACGAATTTCATTATCAGTACAGCAGCAATGACGGTAATGCATGCCTTGCTGTAAAACCAAACAGCAAAAAAGCGCACTCCTGTATTCATGCTTCCAACACGCTTTGGGCCGGATTTCCTCATCTGCATTTTTATGCAAATCCAATGGTTGCGGAACGTTTCATACAGGCTTGTCGTAACCATTCAACGAAACTCAAGTAAAGGAATCATTTTTATGAATCAATTACAAGCACAACTGGAGCAAATCCAACCTTTGCATCAGCCTTCCATGGATATGGCTGTCCGCCGTTGGAACAGCATTGCAAAACCGCTGAACAGCTTAGGTCTTTTAGAAAAATCTATCATACAAATTGCAGGTATCACGGGAAATTATCATATTGATATTTCAAAACGCTGCGCTGTCATTCTTTGTGCTGACAACGGTGTGGTTGCAGAAGGAATTTCTCAGGTAGGCAGTGAAATTACCGCATTGGTCGCTCAAAGTCTTGCTACCTCTCAAACCAGTGTAACTGTTATGGCACAAGCTGCAAAAGCAGATGTAATCCCCGTTGACATTGGAATTGCATCTGATATTTCCGTAAAAGGACTGCGCTGTAAAAAAATTGCATACGGCACACAAAATATGCTGTATACCCCTGCTATGACAAAAGAACAAACACTGCAGGCAATACAAGTAGGCATTGACCTTGTTGCCGCTTTAAAACAAGAAGGCTACCGTCTGATTGCCACAGGAGAAATGGGAATTGGCAATACGACCACCAGCAGTGCAATTGCCAGTGTACTGCTCAAAGCACCTGTGGAAACAGTGACAGGAAAGGGCGCAGGCTTATCCTCAGACGGATTACGGCATAAAGTACACGTAATTGAACAGGCAATCAAAAATCACAAACCCAATTGCGATGACCCAATGGATGTGCTCAGTAAGGTAGGTGGATTGGACATTGCAGGAATGACCGGCTTGTTTTTGGGTGGTGCTATTCACCGTGTACCTGTAGTAATAGACGGTTTTGTTTCAGGAGCAGCGGCTTTATTGGCAGTAAACATCTGCCCAAAGGTACAGCCTTATCTGATTCCTTCCCATGTATCAAAAGAACCTGCTGCAGCTATGATTTTAGAAGCACTGCGGTTAAAACCTCTCATCCATTGTGAGTTATGCCTGGGAGAAGGAACAGGCGCTGTAGCGGTATTTCCTCTTTTGGAAATGGCGGCAGATATCTACCAGACTATGAGTACCTTTGAACAATTCGATATGGAACCCTATCAACCTCTAACTTAATGCTTTGATACAACACCAGAAAGACGGTATATGATGTTAACATTTATTTTTGGCGGTTCTGCCAGCGGAAAATCAGAATACGCGGAACAATATGCTGCTTCTTTGGCACATAACTGTAATGCTCCTCTTTTTTATCTTGCCACTATGTGCGCAAACGATACAGAAAGCAAACAGCGCATTGAACGCCACAGAAAAATGCGTGCGGACAAGTCCTTTCAAACCATCGAAGTGTCCAAAGCAATTGACAGTATTGCCGTTGGGTCTGACAGCGTGGTACTTCTGGAATGCTTGTCCAATCTGTTGGCAAACGAGATGTTTTCAAACAACACAGCAGCCTACTCTGTATCCTCTTTATTAAAGCAAATCAGGCATCTGCAATCACACTGTCAACATTTGATTGTTGTATCCAATGAAATTTTCAGCGACGGTATCTGCTACGATTTATCTACCACACAATATTTATCCGATTTAGGATACCTGCATCGAGAACTGTGCCGCACTGCCAACGAAATTTATGAAGTGGTATGCGGTATTCCAATTTCCTATCGGAAAGGAGAAGTTATATGAGCTTATTGCGCTCTTTTTGTATTGCATTTGGGATGTATTCCAAAATTCCTATGCCAAAATTTGAGTGGAATCCAAAAGACATGCGATACACTATGTGCTTTTTTCCACTCGTCAGTATTCCCATTGCACTGCTTGTACTGCTTTGGTTTTATTTCTGTCAGTGGCTCCATATCCACTCCTTTCTGTTCGCTTGCGTAATTGCTACCATTCCTGTACTGGTAACAGGCGGTATCCATTTAGACGGTTACTGTGACACAGTTGACGCACTCAGCTCCCGCCAACCAAGAGAAAAAAAGCTGGAAATATTAAAAGACCCACACACGGGTGCATTTGCGGTGCTGTTTTGCTGTTTATACTTCTTGTTATATGCAGGCTTTGCAACAGAACTTGCAGGGAATTTATACAGCATTTTATCACTGATGTGCAGCTTTTTGCTTTCCCGCTGTATCAGCGGTTTTGCCGTAGTCACGTTTCGCAGCGCCAAAAGCAGTGGATTGCTGCACACATTCACAGACGCTGCACAAAAACGCACTGTAGCCTATACAATGATTGGCTATTTTATTGTTGCAGCAACACTTTTGTTTCTCATTGATTGGTTTGTCGCTTTTTTTGCTCTGGCAGGTGCACTGCTGTCATTTTTGTATGTACGCATTATGTGTTATCGCCAGTTTGGCGGCATTACGGGAGATATTGCAGGCTATTTGGTGCAGCTATGTGAACTGACTACCCTTATTGGCATCACTGCAGGCTTACTGATAGAAAGGGCGGTATTTTAAATGAAGCTTATCATTGGAGGCAGTTTTCAAGGAAAATCTGCCTATGCGGCAGAACACTGCTCCCCTTCCCCCATCATTGTAGACGGCAGTGTCTGTACCCAAGAGGAAATTCTTCGGTGTGATATTTTAAATCATCTGCATTTATATATCCGTCGTTTGCTGGAACAATCTGTTTCGGAAAAAGAGATTGCAGAACAAATTTACAATCTTTGCAAAAACAATCCTTCCATGTACATTGTATGTAATGAATTGGGCAACGGTGTTGTACCAATGGAAGTATTTGACCGACGCTATCGCGAAACGGTGGGACGCATTTGCTGTAACATTGCAAAACAAGCGGAAGAAGTGATTCGCATTGTCTGTGGAATTCCGATTGTACTTAAAAAATAAACGTTATGAAAAGGAGGATGCCCGTGCTATATTTGTCTATCTCTATGCTTGCATTGCTCACAGGATTTTTATTGGACATATGCTTTGGAGACCCGCACTGGCTTCCTCACCCTGTTCGCTGGATGGGAGCGCTGATTTCTGTTCTGGAAAAAGCCATGAAGGGCTGTTTTCAAAAGTCCAAAGCAGTCCAGCGGTTTGCAGGTGTTTGTCTTGCAATCATTGTAACCCTTACTTCCACCGCAATTCCTCTGGGAATTTTAATACTGGCACACTGGATTCATCCTGCATTACACTTTGTAATCGCTTCTGTCTTTTGCTATCAGATGCTTGCTGCCAAATCATTAAAAACAGAAAGCATGAAAGTATATGATCAACTGGAACAACACAATATAGAAGGCGCACGGAAAGCCGTTTCCATGATTGTTGGCCGTGATACTGCCAATTTAACGGAAGAACAAATTGCAAAAGCGGCAGTGGAGACTGTTGCTGAAAATACATCCGACGGTGTCATTGCCCCTTTGTTTTTTATGCTTATTGGCGGCGCACCTTTGGGATTCTTCTATAAATCCGTCAATACGATGGATTCCATGATTGGCTACCGCAATGAACATTATCAATATTTTGGTACAGCCGCTGCAAAGCTGGATGATATTTTAAATTATATTCCTGCCCGTATTTCTGCTTATTTGATGATTCTGGCCGCCTTTTTTGCACGGTATGATTCCAAAGAAGCATTTCGTGTTTATCGTAGGGACAAACACAATCACGCAAGCCCCAACAGCGCACATACGGAAGCCGTATGTGCAGGCGCACTGCATATTCAATTGGCCGGTGATGCATATTACTTTGGAAAGCTGCACAAAAAGCCGACCATCGGCAATGCCGACCGTCCCATAGAAGCAAAGGATATTTGCAGAGCAAATCATTTATTATACATCACATCATGCATTGCTATTGTAGTGGAACTAGGTTTGAAATCGCTGTTATTTCTATGTTTTATCTAAATAGAAAGGAGGATCTTATGGACTTTTACACCCATGGCGGAGATATTTATGATTGCAATTTAGACACCAAAACACCTATTTTAGACTTTTCAGCAAATATAAATCCTTTGGGACTGCCCGAACAGGTAAAGCAAGCTGTTATCAATTCTCTTGATGTATGCGCACATTACCCTGACCCGTATTGCAGAGAATTAACTGCAGCTTTATCAAATCACTACCATATTTGCCAGGAACATATCATATGCGGCAATGGCGCTGCCGACTTAATCACACGATTTGCATTGGCTCAAAAGCCTAAAAACGCGCTGTTATTGGCGCCTACTTTTTCAGAGTACGAACATGCGTTAACACTTGTTGATTGCCATATTACATATCTGACGCTGCAGGCAGAAACAGACTTTTCTCTAACCACAGAAATGTTTTCTGAAGAAATACTTTCCGCACTGACGCCGAATCTGGATGTCCTATTTTTATGCAATCCTAATAATCCCACGGGACAAGTGATATCAACCAGCGTATTAAAAGAAATATTGAATACTTGCAAACAACATGGCATTACTTTATTTTTAGATGAATGCTTTCTGCCGTTTGTAACTGACAACAGCACGCAAAGTTTACTGCCGGAATGTGCAGCATATTCCAATTTATTTCTATTGCGAGCTTTTACAAAACAATATGCCATGGCAGGACTTCGTCTTGGTTTTGGCGTATGTTCCAACAAAATTTTATTACAACAAATGTTCCATTGCGGTCAGCCTTGGAGTGTATCCATACCTGCACAGCATGCGGGGATTGCGGCACTACAATGTAATGATTATTGGGCACAAAGTTTAACACTAATTGACACAGAGCGTGCCTTTCTTATCCAAGAACTGAAAAAGCGAAATATGAACATCATACCTTCCAAAGCCAACTATATCTTGTTTTACAGTTCAATCCCACTGGAACAGAAACTCAAAGAATACAATATTCTCATACGAAACTGTGAAAATTATCGTGGACTTACAAAGGGATATTACCGCATTGCTGTACGCACCCATGAGGAAAACATAATGCTGCTGCACGCAATGGACCGGATACTTCAGGAGGTGTAACCATGGCAAAAGTCATTATGATACAAGGCACCATGTCCAATGCAGGTAAAAGTTTTATTGTTGCGGGTTTATGCCGTATATTCAAACAGGACGGATACCGTGTAGCACCTTTTAAATCTCAAAACATGGCGCTGAACTCCTATATTACATCAGAAGGACTGGAAATGGGTCGCGCCCAGGTCATGCAATGCGAAGCGGCGGGAATTGCTCCGTCCGTGCTTATGAATCCTATCTTACTGAAACCCACCAATGATATTGGTTCCCAGGTAATTGTCAACGGTGAAGTAATAGGAAATATGAGCGCAAAAGATTATTTTTCTTATAAAAAACAATTAGTTCCTCATATTTTAGAAGCTTATCATACACTTGTAGCACAATATGACATCATTGTGATAGAAGGTGCAGGCAGTCCTGCGGAAATCAATTTAAAACAGGAAGATATCGTCAATATGGGTATGGCGGAACTGGTAAATGCTCCTGTACTTTTGGCCGGAGATATTGACCGCGGCGGCGTATTCGCTTCCCTTTACGGTACTGTTATGCTGTTGGAGAAACAGGAACGCCGCCGAATCAAAGGACTGATTATCAACAAATTTCGAGGGGACAAATCCATTTTAGAACCGGGTCTGGACATGCTTACCAAATTGACCAATATTCCTGTTATGGGTGTACTTCCCTATATAAATGTGGACATCGACGACGAGGACAGTCTAAGTGAACGCTTTCATTCCAAACAAACCGAGCATAGTTTGTTGGATTTGGCAGTAATAAAGCTGCCGCGCATTTCTAACTTTACAGATTTTCATCCATTTGAGCATATTAACGGTCTTTCTCTTCGTTATGTTTCTTCTCCCGCACAATTAGGAACCCCTGACTGTATCTTTCTGCCCGGTACCAAAAATACTATGGCAGATTTAAAATGGCTGCGGGAAACAGGTTTGGAAGCTTGCTTGAAAAAACATGCTGCGTGCGGGAAACCTATCTTTGGAATTTGTGGCGGTTATCAAATGCTGGGACAATCTGTCAGCGACCCTTACCATGTAGAAGAAGGCGGAGAAATCCGCGGCATGGAGCTATTGCCCATTACCACTGTGTTTGACCAAAAGAAAACTCGTACACAAATAAGCGGCCGTTTTGAACAGGTGAACGGTATCTTTTCCAATCTTGCTCATTTATCTTTTCATGGATACGAGATTCACATGGGTAAAACACACAGTGCCCAGTTCGTTCTTCCCCTAACATTATTGGAAAATAGAAATGCAGATGGAGCACAAAAAGATAACATATACGGTACATATGTACACGGTATTTTTGATGATACTTCTGTTGTAAATGCAATCATACAAAGTTTGCTAAAAGCGAAAGGAATCAATGATAATACTATAAAAACAATAGATACAAAGAAATATAAAGAAACTCAATATAATATCCTTGCAGATACCATGAGACAGAATATGGATATGAAACAAATCTATGATATATTGGAGGGAACAATATGAAAGGCTGCACACATATTTACTTTGGAGACGGAAAAGGAAAAACTACCGCCGCTATGGGGCTTGCCATTCGTGCGGCAGGCAGCGACAAAAAGGTGTTTATCATACAATTTTTAAAAGGCGGTCCTACAGGAGAATTAAAAATATTACTTCAGCAGCCGAATATTACCATATTACGCGGAAAACCCAATACACCATTTACATGGAATATGACAGAAGAACAAAAGAAAGAGGTCACTGCATATCAAACACAGCAATTAAAACAAGCCATACTCCATGCACAAAACAGTCAATGCGATTTGCTGATTTTAGACGAAATTATGGCAAGCTATAATCTAGATTTGATTGACAAAGATATGCTAAAAGAATTCATTCTAAATAAACCGGAAGCTTTAGAATTGGTATTAACCGGCCGTGACCCTGCGGATTACATGATAGAAGCAGCCGACTACGTAACAGAAATGAAAAAAATAAAACATCCTTTTGATGCAGGCATTCCCGCACGTTTGGGAGTAGAATGGTAGGTGCTTTATGAATATTCAATTAGAACATATATCGCCCAATCAAATTGAACAACGCAGTTTTGAGATTATATCAGAAGAATTAGGCGATATGAGATTGGACCCTGAACAGGAGCCGATTATCAAACGCTGTATTCACACTTCTGCGGACTTTGATTATGCAAAAAATCTTGTGTTTTCTCCCAATGCAGTTCAATGCGCAAAAGAAGCATTAAAAAAAGGCGCCTGTATTGTAACAGACACCCAAATGGGAAAGTCAGGAATCAACAAAACGGCACTGGCGAAACTTGGCTGCGACGTATTTTGTTTTATGTCCGATGAAGATGTTGCAAACACAGCAAAACAGCAAGGTACGACCCGTGCTGTTGCCAGTATGGATAAAGCGGTGACCTTAAATCGTCCGACCATATTCGCAATCGGTAATGCGCCCACCGCGTTAATTCGTTTATACGAACTGATACAGCAGGGGTTACAGCCTGAATTCATCATTGGCGTACCTGTTGGATTTGTCAATGTAGTAGAATCCAAAGAGCTTATTTTAAGTACACAAGTGCCATACATTATAGCACAGGGACGAAAAGGCGGCAGCAATATTGCCGCCGCCATATGCAATGCATTATTGTATAGCATTACAGGAAGAGATTCCTAGTATTACTTTCCTTTTGCAGAACGAAACAGATGAAATTAGGTTTCATCTGTTTTTATTTTGCGCAATACCAGCAGGATAGTCACAACTGCTATGACAAAAATAAGCACCATAGGCCACAAATTTTGAAAACCAAAACCATAATCCAGCATCAATTGATAACCCCACGCAGCAGGAAATATCATTCCAATCCATCTTAACACATCCGGTAAAAAATCGATGGGAAACATAATTCCTGACAGCATAATAGAAGGTAAAAAGACCAATTGAGAAATCATAGTGACTTTTGCTTGCTTTTTCATCACCAAACCTAAAATACTGCCAACGCTCAGTGATATCATAATAAAAATAATCAACGATATAAAATAGAAAACAGATTGATTCGGCAGTTTTGCCCCAAATGCAAACGGAGCAATTGCGTATATCATAACAGACATGAGCAATAAGTGAATCATTGCAGAGAAAGTGGTTGTGAGCAATCCAAAATAGACAGGTATCCCGTTTGCTTTATAAACTTTTTTCATACCACTGCCATATATTTCTACCAAAGACGGCGGTAAACCAATTAATGCGCCCATGGATGCCCCCATCACTGTCATAGCGGGAACTAAGGTATCTTTTGATTCCGGCATGATAGAAGTAAAAATCCCTCCCATGATAGCGAAAAATAAAAGAGGAACCATATAGCAGGTAATCAGCAGCGTCTTGCTTCTTATGTCCAACTTCCACTGTAATGCAATTCCATATAGCAATGCTTTCATTTTCCATCTCCCTCTACAAATTGAATAAAGTGCTGCTCCAATGTTCCCCTGTCTATCTGAATATCCAGTATGGTAATACCTTTCTGACGGTACTCTTCCAATAGGGTGATTAGAGCATCCCCTATATTATCAACCACAAAGTTTTGGTCTCCTTGATTGGTTTTTATGAAAAGATGATAACGCTTTCCTATTTTTTCTGTCAGTTGTTCTACCGTGCCGCAAAAGGCAATCCTGCCTTCATGTAAAATAGCGATACGGTCGCACAAACTTTCCACTTCCGCCATATCGTGGCTGGCTAATACGATTGTCTTCCCCTGTTCTTTCAGCATTCGTATATGATGATGCAGTGAGATTTTTCCTTGCACATCTAATCCTGCTGTTGGTTCGTCCAAAAAAAGAATTTCAGGCTGGCCGACCAAAGCCAATGCAAGGTGCAATCTTCGTTTTTGTCCGGTGGACAATTCCGTATATTGTTTTTTTGATAATTGCTCAATACCGAGCGCCCCAATCATTTCATCATCTTTATCCGTTTGGTTCCATTTTGCGGCCAATTGAAGTGCTTCCATGGGTTTGATATGCGCAGGTAACGACGCTAACTGAAGTTGAATGCCTACTTTACCGTTTACGGTAATGTCGCCTTTGTCATATCTGCGCAATCCTTCAATGCATTCCAATGCTGTGGTTTTACCTGAACCGTTTACACCCAATAATCCAAAAATTTCTCCCTGCAAGATACAGCAAGAAATATCATGTAAGACAATATGATTCCCATAAGATTTTTGTAATCCGCAAATTTCAATTGCATGGCTCACGGCTGTCCCTCCTGAAACGGATTGATACCCAAATTCTTAAAATAAATCTCTAAAGCAGGCTCCATAAATGCATTTACATCCATTTGTTTTTTCTGCCATTGACCGTTTGGGTCCTCTACAGTTCCAACATCCATTAACTGGGGCAGCATACTCATATCTCCGTCTGTGAATTCCATAATCATTCCCCAAAATTCTTTTGCAATCTGCTGCCCTTTTTCACTTTCGGGAGGCACCTGTTCTTTTTGATACTGCAATACTTTATCTTGCAATTTTGTAAAGTGTTTGATAAATGTAAGCCCGCTTTCCTTATCAAAACGATTGCGTATATGGTCAAGCATTGTATCGTCAAAATGTTTGATGAGCCAATAAAAATCATTTTTCATTTGCAGGTTGACGATAATATCCGCATATTTTTTAAAATTGACCGATTGCATTTGAAGCACTTCTTCTTTCAGGGCTTCCAGCTCTTTTAAAGACTGAGATAAACATTCAATTTTATCTCTCACAACTGCCGCTTGTTCTGAGAGGACTCGCGCAACCTCATCCGGAGTATCAAGAGATATCAAACGATTTTTAATATCCCCCAATGAAAAACCCAAATGTTTTAAAGATAATATTTGGTGCAGCTGAATCATATCCTTATCCGTATAAAGTCGCCGTCCCCCCTCACTCTCTGCCGATGGCGTAAATAAACCTTCTTTGTCGTAATACTGCAAGGTGCGTACAGAAACGTTCATTTTCTTGGCAACTTCTCCTACTGTCATGTAACCCTGAGGAATCGCTTTGTTTTTCTTCATATTGAAATCACCTCTTTATTATAGTATAAAACATTACGCCGCGTCACAAGCAAGTACCTTATGGAAATATTTTGTGAAACTATATTTCCAATTCACATATCATAACTGTTTCAATAAAATAACAAAAATCGCTATGCAATGATTTTACTGTGCATAGCGATTTTTACATTTCATATATTTATCCATTTTAATACTATTTGTATAAAATTTATCTTTTGTCAGAACTCCAATTTTTCAACTCTTCCTGTACAAATGATAATTTTAACAAATATTCCTTTACCTGCGCTACTGTTAGCTGTACCGTATTGTTAGAGTTAAATTCCTCCAACATAAGCGGCTTTTCTTGTCTTTCTTCCATCTGATAACGAGTATAATTCAGCTTTCTTTTGTCCATAGGAACACGATAAAAATTACCCATATCTACCGCATTGATACATTCTTCTTTCGTCAATAATGTTTCATACAGCTTTTCACCGTGACGTACACCTATTACTTGTATTTCATTTTTCACGCCAAACAACTCCTGCAATGCCTGAGCCAATATTCCAATGGTGCATGCAGGCGCTTTTTGTACCATAATATCCCCTGATTGTGCATGTACAAAGGTAAACAATACCAAATCAACAGCTTCTTCCAAACTCATCATAAAGCGTGTCATATTGGGATTGGTAACCGTCAATGGTTTACCTGCTTTGATTTGTTCGATAAACAATGGTATCACAGAGCCTCTGGAGCACATAACATTTCCATAACGTGTACCACAAATTAAAGTTCTGTCAGGTGATACGGTTCTTGCTCTGGCAATGAATACTTTTTCCATAAGCGCCTTTGAAGCACCCATTGCATTGACGGGATATGCAGCCTTATCTGTAGAAAGGCAAATTACTTTTTTCACTCCTGAATCAATTGCGGCAGTCAGTACGTTATCTGTTCCCAAAACATTTGTCTTTACGGCTTCAAGAGGAAAAAATTCGCAGTTTGGCACTTGTTTGAGCGCTGCTGCATGGAACACATAGTCAATATCATACATCGCTTGGCGAATACTGTTTAAATCGCGTACATCACCAATATAATATTGTATTTTATCGTTTTGATATACACGGCGCATGTCTACCTGCTTTTTTTCATCTCTGGAAAAAATACGGATTTCTTCCACCTCTGTATCTAAAAAGCGTTTTAACACTGCATTTCCAAAAGAACCTGTCCCTCCCGTAATTAGCAGTTTCTTTCCCTTTAACATTGAATGGTTCTCCTTTGCCCCAACATGATACTGTCATTATACGCTATTGGTAACTTATTTGTAAATATAAAAAATCCGTATCGTTTTGATACGGATTTTTTGTTATTTTGCAAATTGCGGAATCCATTTGACTTTTTTGACCCGGTTAAAGTTTTCCTTCAGCGAACAATATTTATCCATAGCGCTTACAAGAAAACTTTCTTTGCAACTCGGCATTTTTGTAATGGTCAAAGGCCACATATGATTTAAAATGATATCTGCTTCTTTTTCATTGATTTCAAAATGTTCAATTGCATTACTCAAAGCGGTTTCCGGATGAGTAAATGCGTGGGCTCCTTCATGGTCTGTGCCCGTACGCCAGTCATATAAAAAGAAATCATGGAGCAAAGCGCCTCGAATCAAACTTTTTTGATCCAATTTTAACTTTAATTTTTTGCTGACCCAATAACTGTATTGTGCTACCTGAACACTATGATCCAGCCGATTGGTAGTACCATGCTGTTCATATCTGCTCATACTTTGCACCAAATGATGCTCAAGCAATTCATCAGAACAAGCCTTAAAATACGCGCGCTCTTCTTCAGATAATCTCATAAATCAATCTCCCTTAAGTTTTCTTGATAAACTCATGTTTGCATTTTGTGCAGGTAATCTGAATTTTGCCGCGTCCTTTTGGAACACGCAAAACAGCTTTGCATTTAGGACATTTATAATATTTATGGGTTTTATCTTTTACTTTTCTGCTGGTATATTGAGTCCAGTTTTTAAATGGCCAAACAATTTTTAAAAACATCAAATTTTCTTTTCTTCTTGCTTCAATATTTCGGGAAAGCATCCTGAAAACACTAAAGCCAAGCGGGATATAGCATAAATATCCCAAATACCAAACAGGTGTAAAGCGCATGACTATGGATATCACCAACGAAAAAATAATCAGTGCAATGTTGAGCTGGTCTGAACCATATCTCCCGTATAAAAATCTTGCGATTCTATCCATCATAGTTATTAGCATACCTCTTTTAATCAGTTTACCAGTATTATAACAAATCAAAAAACTAAAATCATGAAATTTTTAATAACAGATTAAAAATAATTATGAATAGAAAAAGAAGATTTATACCAATTTTAGGGCCTTTAAGAAAGAAGGAATTTCTTGTTCAAAATTCACGCCGAAACGAATGTCTGTTCCTGCATTTTTGGTGCGTAAAATGGCAGCTGCTGTAAAATCTACCGCTATTTGTGCAGATTGAGCAAGCGTAAATCCGTTTAACACACCGGACGTCACCGCGCTGGCAAACACATCACCTGTACCATGATAATAACCTTCAATTCTTTGTGTGAATGCATATGCAATCTTGTCAGTTTTTCTTTCGTAAACAGCAGCGCCAAGTTTTTCAGGCTCAAACGAAATACCTGTAAGCACCACATCCCCTTGACATAAATCAGATAAACGCTTCAGTAATCCTTCAATGTCAGTTTGTGTATAGGTGCCATCTGCCATATAAGGTTCTTCCAACAGCAAGGATGCTTCTGTTAAGTTCGGAATCAGCAAATCTGCCTTTTTGCAAAGTTTTGCCATCTCCTTCGGGAACTCTTTTGAAAAAATTGCATATAGTTCTCCATTATCTGCCATAACGGGATCAATTACTACAACAGTTTTTTCTGTTTTCAGTTTATCAATGGTTTGCTCTATTAAATGCACTTGCTCAAAGGAACCTAAAAATCCGGTATAAATACCGTCAAAGGTAATGTCCAATGTTTTCCAGTGATCTACAATGGGCATAATGTCTTCCGTTAAGTCACGGTATGTAAACCCCGTAAATCCTCCTGTATGCGTAGATAACACCGCCGTAGGGATTACACTGGTTTCAATGCCTGCAGCGGAAATAATAGGCAATGCTACCGTTAATGAGCATTTACCAAACCCTGAAATATCGTGAATCGCCGCAACTCTTTTTAACTCCATAGTTGATACTCCTTATATGATTCATATTTGTGAGGTCAATGATAAAATATTTTTCTGCAAAAGTCAAGAAAGCCCTTGTCTATGCCAATCTCTCTCATTTATGGTTCAACTTACAAAACTGTAAGTTTAATGTAAGATGAATCGATTTCTGTTAGCAGCATAATGTAATACAATATAGGCAAAGGGAGGGATACAACATGAAAAAAACCTTAATCTATTTTAGCTTTGCCAGTTTCATTCTGGTTATTAGCAGTATTTTACTATGCACTGATTTTAACAGATTAAAAAGGAAATTAAAAAGATGAAAAAACCGGCTGTCTTTTTATGTATTTTAATCGCATTAGTCGTAGTAACCAGTATTACAGTTTACCTTAGCTTTTATTATGCTGCAAAACACAGAGAGGAAACGATTGGCTCTCATATTTCTCAAAACCATATTGTAACAAATGAAACTATTTATTTTTCGCTGTATCAATAAACATTTTTCTTTTCATAATTTTTAACAAAAATTCATTTTATTTTATACCTATACTTTCCTTTATATAAAGAAAACTCCTTCAAATGAAGAATGAGATTTTTTATGACTTTTCCTTATGCAGATTCCCTCCCTTATTCTATAAAAACAGCAGGGCTTCTTTTTGAAGCCCTGCTGTTTATTTTGCCATTTTATCCAACAAATCCATAATCTCAGTAATTTTTTCTTCTTCGTTCCCTTTCTCAAATGCATCGCGTACACAACTGCCTAAATGCGCCTGTACCACTTCTCTGTTTGCTTTTTTTAAAATTGCTTGAGTGGCCAACAATTGATTGGAGATATCCATGCAATAACGGTCATCTTCTACCATCTTTAATAAACCGTCCAATTGTCCTCTTGCTGTTTTTAGCAAAAGAGCTACCTTTTCTTTATCAGCTTTCATTTTTCTTACCTACCTTATATGAATAACGATTATGTTTATTCCACAGAAACGGCCTCAAATCCAGCCTCATTCACTGCATCCATCATCGCTTTTTCATCAATTGGTCCGCTTACTTCCATTACTGCACATTTCTTATCTAAATCTACAGTTGCATGTACACCGTCAAATCCATTTAAAATTTTTTCTACGGTTGCTTTACAATGTCCGCAGCTCATGCCATTGATATTCATAATTTTTGTCATAACTTGTTTCTCTCCTTCATCTTTTTTCTGATTATTTTCTATTTGTGAAACAGCCGGAGAAGCCGACCGTTCTGCCACCGTTTGAATAGGACATGTTTCTGTATTGTCTTGCAAATTTTCTGATGCACTCGTCATATGGCGTGGTTTAAAGAATTTCAATCTCAATGCATTTAATACAACGCATACGGAACTCAAGCTCATTGCCGCAGCCCCAAACATAGGATTCAATTTCCAGCCAAGCAAAGAGAAAAACACACCCGCAGCCAACGGAATTCCAATGCTGTTATAAAAAAAGGCCCAAAATAAATTCTCTTTGATATTACGAATGGTTGCTTTACTTAAACGGATTGCTGTTACCACATCCAATAAGCTGTTTTTCATCAACACAATGTCAGCCGATTCAATCGCAATATCCGTACCTGCGCCGATTGCAATACCAACGTCTGCTCTTGCAAGTGCCGGAGCGTCATTGATACCGTCTCCAACCATAGCAACTTTGTGACCGCCTTCCTGCAATGCGCGTATTTCTCGTTCCTTATCTTGAGGCAACACCTCTGCCACCACTCGGTCAATTCCTAGCTGTTTTTGAATGGCTTGCGCAGTTTTCTTATGGTCGCCTGTTAACATGACAACATCAATGTGCATATCTTTCAGTTGTGAAATTGCCTCTGCGCTGGTCGGCTTTACTACGTCTGCTACAGCAATTACCCCTAAGATATGATTGCTGTCTGCAAAATAAAGCGGCGTCTTCCCTTGATCGGCAAATGTGTTGCTGAGTTCCTCAAAACTTCCCACATTTACATATTGGCTGATAAATGAAATATTACCTGCATAATACTCAGTTCCATTCATAGAAGCAGTAATTCCTTGCCCTGACACTGCCTTAAAATGCTCTGTTGGAAGAAAACCCACTTTTTTCTCTTGTGCATACGCTACGATTGCATCCGCCAATGGATGTTCGGACGGTTTTTCCATGGAAGCCGCCACAGACAATAATTCTTGTTCGGATATATACTCAGAAGGTACAACATCCGTTACCTTCGGTTTTCCTTCTGTAATGGTACCCGTCTTATCCAATACAACCGTTTTCACACTATGAGCCACTTCCAAAGCTTCTGCCGATTTAATTAAAATACCATACTCCGCACCTTTTCCTGTTCCTACCATGATAGCTACAGGTGTGGCCAAACCAAGTGCACACGGACAAGAGATAACCAATACAGCAATGCCAATAGAAAGTGCAAACTCAAACGGATACCCCAAAATCAGCCATACAATGGTAGCAATTACGGCAATGGTAATGACCACAGGAACAAAAATACCGCTGATTTTATCTGCTAATTTAGCAATGGGAGCTTTTGAAGCATTTGCATCTTCGACCAATTGGATAATTTGAGCCAACGTGGTATCATCTCCAACCTTTTGGGCCTCCATATGGAAAGAGCCCATTTTATTAACAGATGCGGCAATGACTTTATCTCCAACATTTTTTTCCACAGGGATACTTTCACCTGTTAACGCAGATTGGTCAACAGAAGAACTGCCTTCTATAATAACACCGTCAACGGGAATACTTTGTCCGGGTTTAATCACAATACGATCCCCTACCACAACTTCTTCCACAGGAATCTCTTGCTCTTCTCCGTTACGAATGACCGTTGCTGTTTTTGGCGCTAAATGCAATAACTTTGTAATTGCCTCTGAGGTTTTGCCTTTAGATTTTGTTTCTAAAAATTTACCAAGCGTAATTAAAGCCAATATCATTGCGGAAGACTCAAAATACAAATCCATAGTATAGTGATGAACCGTTTCCATATCTTGATAGCCTAACCCGATTCCTATTTGATAAATTGCGAATACACCGTAAATCAAAGCGGCAGAAGAACCAATTGCAATTAAGGAATCCATATTTGGATGAAGCTTTACTAAATTTTTAAAACCCGCCTGAAAATATTTGCGGTTTACATAAACAACAGGCAATGTTAATAAAAATTGAGTCAAAGCGAATGACAATACATTTTCATTACCTGTCAAAAAGTTGGGTAATGGAGCACCAAACATATGCCCCATAGAAATATACATCAGCGGTATTAAAAATACAAAAGATAAAATCAATCTGAATTTCATATTTTTAATATCTTGTTCCACAGGTGAAATGTTCGGTGTGGCAGATGCTTTTTTCTGATTATTTTTTTGCTCTAAAGCAGCTTGATATCCAGCCTTTACCACTGTATCTATAATTGTTTGGTTATTTACTTTGTCTTCATCATAAGAAACAACCATAGAATTGGACAAAAGATTCACAGTGACCTCTTTTACGCCCTCCAACTTTTTTACATTTCGTTCTACTGTAGCAGAGCATGCAGAGCAAGTCATACCTGTTACTTGAAATTTTTGCTTCATATATTTTCACCTCTTATCACCCCACCCCTCAGGGGGTGTTGTTCATACTATACCACCATTTTATTTTTGTGTCAATTACTAATATAACCCATATGAAAAAAAACATGTGGAATTCCGTAATTTACTGCATGCAAACCAACCCATGTTTTCAAATTTGTACTGGGAATATTACTTAAAAACAGCGCTCCTAAAATCAATAGGCAACACCCTAAATATCGTCTCTCAAAAATATCTTAATGCCAATATAGGTTTCTTTGAAAAACACAGTAAACATTTGACCAACTGTATTCAAACAAAAATCATTCAATGTAAAACGAATATGTTTCATCTATCACGAAACCTAAATTGTTTTTTATACTTATAAAATATTCACTTTCATATCTATCAAAATCATGTGAAATTGATTGTATTATCACCTGTTAATGTATGCTGCTGTACCTTATCGAAATGGAAGAAAACAAATGAAAAGATAATATAGTTTCCTCGTATTCTATCTTGGCAATACATCAATAACCAAATCTTATCTACTTTATAGATAAGATTTGGTTATTGAGCTTTACTCTTTGATATATCATTGCTAGACAGTTGGTCTTACGATTGTCTCTAGCGCAACTACGCCGGATTTAATAGCATTACATAATTTATTTTTCGTATTTCATCTTTACGTTTTTATTACCGGTTGAATATTTTTATCTGTTTCATTTTCCAAAGTTATTTCGATTTTAAAAGTTCTACCTTTGATTTCAGACGTATCTGGTAAAATTTCTTCTGCTCTGTTATTTTATTGATGTAATTTTTTCCTTTGTACTATCACTTTGATAGTTTGCAGCAATTTCTATGATTCATTTAGAACAATCTTTTTCCTTTTACATAAAGAACGCCTATTCAAATGAATAGGCGTTCTTTATGTAAAACTGATTCTTTTTTATGTTTAACGTGCAGCTCTAAAAATAGCTACAATTTCTTCATGAGTAGCTTGCTTTGGATTGGTAAAACCACAAGCATCTTTTAGTGCATTGGTTGCAAGTTCGTCAAAAGCATCCTCAGGAACTTTTAATTCGTCCAAACCGGAAGGAATTTCAACATCTTTTGACAGTTCTTTAATCAAGTCAATTGCTTTTCTTGCACCTTCTTGCTCGCTTAATCCTTCTACATCTGCACCCATGAATTTTGCAATGTCCCTCAATCTTCCTGCTGCAACTTGTGCATTATATTCCTGTACATGAGGCAGCAAAACTGCATTACATACACCGTGAGGTAAATCAAACATACCACCCAATTGGTGAGCCATTGCATGTACATAACCCAAAGAAGCATTATTGAATGCCATACCTGCCAAATACTCAGCATAAGCCATATTTTCTCTTGCTTCTACATTTTTTCCTTCATGCACTGCAGTTCTTAAATACTTTGTGATTAATTCAATTGCCTTTTGTGCACAAGCATCTGTAACAGGAGTTGCATTGGTAGAAACATATGCTTCTACAGCATGGGTCAATGCGTCCATACCTGTTGCTGCTGTCAGTGCCTTTGGAATATTCAACATTAAGTTTGCATCATTGACTGCAATAATCGGAGTCATATTTTTATCTACCAAAGCCATTTTTACGTGACGTTCTTCATCAGTGATGATACAGAAAATAGTCATTTCACTGGCTGTACCTGCGGTTGTGTTCACTGCAATCATTGGCAGCTGCGGTTTTTTGGAACGGTTTACACCTTCATAGTCTCCAATGACTCCGCCGTTGGTTGCAAGCAAGGCAATACCTTTACAGCAGTCATGAGAAGAACCACCGCCAAAAGAAATTACGAAGTCGCAATTTTCTTCTTTGAGCATAGCTAAACCGTTATTTACATTTGCAACAGTCGGATTTGGTTGTACTCCGTCATAAATTGCGTATTGAATACCATTTTGCTCTAACAGTTTTGTTAGCTCTCCCACCAGACCAATTTGATTTAACACTTTATCCGTAACGATAAGTGCTTTGGTTAAACCAAGTTCTTTGATTTCGGCCGGTACTTCTTCAATACATCCTGCCCCCATTAAACTCATTGATGGCATATAAAATCTTTCTGACATAATACATTCCTCCTGTTTCAAGCGTCTAAAATCCGCATGAAATTTTATTCATTAAATTGATGTATTTAGTATACCATATCCGTACACATTGTCAATAATAGATAAAAAATAGACAATCTTTGTTATTTTTTATACAACATAAACAATAGACAGTTATAATAATAGCAGTAAAATCTGTATACATTTTACTGCTTCCAAATATTATAAATATAAAAATCCTTTTTCCTTCAGAGTTTTTTCCACTAAATCCAAAATTTCTTCCGACTTTGCCTCAATGGTATGGGAATGAATTCCGTTTGTTAAGTCTGTTAGTGGTTTTGTCTGGTTTTCGTATAAATCCTTTAAAAACAGCTTTACTTCCTGCCTGGAAGCAACTTTTAAATCTGCTCGTATGATACCGTATATCTCATGCTCTACGGTTACATCCAGCACGCGGGCACCACAATCTACGATGACATTTAGCTCTTCCTCAATTTGATGGCTATTGTGTTTTACTCTGATAACCCTTGTGACATGGTGGGTATCGTCTTGTAGCAAGACATAACCACGGTTTGTTGCAAAAATAGGGTATTTGCTTGCTCTCAATAAAGCAACATCTTGTACAATAACCTGACGGCTCACATGTAATGTTTGAGCCAGCTCTGTTCCTGAAATGGGTTTTTGACTTTTGGAAATTAACCGTAATAATTCCTGACGTCTTGCATCACCTTCCATATGTATGACTCCTATTCTATGGGCGACAAATTTTTCAGGGAAAAATCCAAAATTGGAGCAGAATGGGTCAAAGCACCGCACGAAACATAATCTACCCCAATTGCAGCAATTTCTTTGAGTCGGGATTTTGTCACATTGCCTGAGCATTCTGTTTCCGCTCGGCCTGCAGTTCGTTTTACTGCTTCTTTCATCGTTTCAATGTCCATATTATCCAGCATAATAATATCGGCTCCTGCTTCCAATGCTTCGTCCAGCATTGCAAGTGTTTCTACTTCCACTTCGATTTTACGAACAAACGGAGCATACTCTTTTGCCATTTGAATGGCTTTTGTTATGCTGCCGGCTGCACCAATATGGTTATCTTTAATCAAAATACCATCTGAGAGGTTATATCTATGATTATAGCCTCCCCCTACGGTAACAGCATATTTTTCAAAAGGACGCATATTAGGAGTTGTCTTTCTGGTATCCAGCAATTTTGTTTTGGTCCCCTGCAATTCTTTTGCCATTTCATTTGTGATGGTAGCAATACCACTCATACGCTGTAAATAATTTAATGCAGTACGTTCTCCCGTAAGCAAAACGCGTATATCGCCTTTGATTTCACCTACGATATCTCCCTTTTTTACCACATCTCCATCTTGAAAAAAGCCGGTAAATTCACTCTTGCTGTCAAGAAGCTGAAAGACACGTTCAAAGATAGTTAGTCCTGCAATGATACCTGTTTCTTTACAAATCAACTGCGCTTTGCCCTGTTTTGGCATAGGCATAACTGCATTTGTCGTCACATCTTCACTGGTTACATCTTCTTGCAGTGCACGTAAAATGTAATCATCTGCAAGTATTTTCATCGTGACACCATTGATCATAAAATGCACGGTCCTTTCTTTTAATTTCATTTAAGATACATTGTTTATATTGTTGTTTTAATAATTCCGCATCTTGATACGGCTGCACATCAATTGGTTGAGATGGCGGCATTTCTTTTGACATATTCTCTTTAATATGCAAAGCAGCTCTTTTTGCAAATACCAAACTTTCCAATAAAGAATTGCTGGCCAAACGGTTGGCTCCGTGTACGCCGTTGCAGCCTGTTTCACCTATGGCATACAAACAATCCATATCTGTTTTACTGTTTAAATCTACCTGAATGCCGCCCATAAAATAATGCTGAGCGGGAGTAACGGGAATGGGTTCCTTTGTAATATCGTAGCCTTGCGCAAGACAATATTCATAAATATTGGGAAAACGTTTTTTTATCACATCTGCTCCCATATGTTCCATGGATAAGTACACAAATTTGGCATTCGTTTTTTTCATCTCGTCTTTGATTGCTTTTGTGACCACGTCTCTGGGCAGCAGTTCGTCGACAAAACGTTCTCCCTTTTCATTGAGCAAGACAGCGCCTTCTCCCCTGACTGATTCTGAAATTAAAAAGCTGCGGCCTTTTTTCTCAGAATATAAGGTAGTAGGATGAATTTGGATATAATTGATATCCTGTAATGCAATGTGATGTTTTAATGCAATTGCCAAAGCGTCCCCCGTAATATGGGGATAGTTGGTAGAATTTTGGAACAAACCGCCCAGCCCACCTGTAGCAAGTACCACTGATTTTGCATATATAGGCTGTATCTGTCCGTCTTTGGTTCTTACAACCACTCCTGTACATACGTGATTTTGTTCTATAATATCGACCATAGAAGTGTATTCTTCAATATGGATATAGGGACGCTGCTGCACTTGTGCCATTAATTTACTGGTAATCTCGTAACCTGTAATATCTTTATGATGTAAAATACGGAATGTGGAATGGGCGCCTTCCCTGGTATAGGACAGTCCATCTGATGTACGTTCAAATTCCACACCAAAATCAATCAGATTTTGAATAATCTGCGGAGAAGACCGAATCATAACATCAACAGAGTCCGGATTGTTTTTATAATGACCTGCACGCATGGTATCTTCAAAATAGCTGTCGTAATCTTCCGGAGTTCTCAAGGTGGAAATTCCGCCCTGTGCCAAATAAGAATCACTGTGTTCCGCTTTGTCTTTTGTTATCATCAAAATATGTAATTCTTTTGGCAGCTGTAACGCACAAAAAAGCCCTGCCACGCCTGTTCCCACTATGATAACATCTGCTTGATGTTCCATACTTGCCCTTCTCTCTTATTGCGCAATTTGATGCATCTGCTTTAATGCACCTTCTGCTTTTTTCATCAAATTTTCATCAAGTTCCATTGGAACACCTTGCTTAAGCGCAAGCTCCACTTTCTCTAGTGTAATTTTTTTCATATCGTCACAAACTTGGTGCTTTTTCACCGCATAAAACTTCTTGTCGGGATTTGCCTTTTGCAAATTGTAGAAGATTCCTGTTTCGGTACAAATAATAAATTCCTGTGCGTCACTTTTGGTTGCATACTCTAAGATTCCCGAAGTACTTCCTGCATAGTCTGCCAAAGCTACCACATCCGGACTGCACTCCGGATGCACCAACACCTTTGCATCGGGATATTCTTTCATGGCATCTTGTACATGGTAAGCCATAATGTCTTGATGCACACAGCAATAGCCTGTATGAAAGATGAAATTCTTCTCAGGAATTTTTGCTGCAAGATTACGCCCTAAATTTCCGTCCGGAATAAAAAAGATATTTTTTTGTTCCAGTGCCTTTACAATTCTTTCCGCATTGGAAGAAGTAACACAAACATCGGAATAAGCTTTTGTTTGTGCGGTAGAGTTGATATAGCATACTACGGACAAATCGTCATAAGCTTCTCTTACTTTTTTAATATCATCAGGCGTTACCATATGTGCCATGGGACAGTCTGCTTCCACATCTGCCATAATCACAGTTTTTTCGGGATTTAAAATTTTTGCACTTTCCCCCATAAATTCCACACCGCAAAACAAAATGGTTTTACATGGACTTTCAGATGCTTTTTTACTTAAATAGTAAGAGTCGCCAACATAATCGGCAATTTCCTGTACCGAGCCGTCAACATAAAAGTGCGCTAAAATAACTGCGTCACGCTCTTTTTTTAACTTTTGGATTCGTTCCTTCAACGCTTGCATACAATACAACTCCATTTCTTGGGATTCCCGCCACAGCATATTGGTAGGATTTAAACTTATGTATACCAGTATTGCACAACCGCAACTATATGTCAATACAGCTGACAAGACAGTAGAAATTTTTGTATGATATCCATGAAAAGACAGCACTATGATGTTCTATTTGCTATTGGATACAACAGACAAAAAAAGAACTGCAAATTTGCAGTTCTTTTTATCGACTATGAGGTTCCCCTTATTCCAGCATTGCTTTTGCAAAATTTTCTCCATATACAAAAGCTTCTTGCAATTGTTCATCACTTGGTTTTAACTTGACACGGTAACCTTCCACCGGCAGTTTCAAATTTAACTTTTCCATTCTATGCAGCAAATTCGGTACTGCTTCTCCTCCCCATGCATAAGAACCAAACGCCCCCGCAAAACGCCCCTTCTGGATAATAGGGTTGATGTAAGTAAGCATCTGCCACACAGGAGGTAATGCATCCGCCACCAAAGTGGGCGACCCCAATAGAAATCCGTCCGCCTGCTGCAGTTGTTTACCTGCTTCCTCCAAATCTGTTGTTTCTAAATCCAATACTTTTAAATTATCAATACCTGCATGACGAATTCCTTCTGCAATTTTTTCTGCCAGCATTTTGGTATATCCATAACAGGAGGCATATGCTATGACTACTTGCTTGTTTTCTCTCACAACAGGAGCAGACCATTTTTGATATAATTCGATATAATGAGGAATATCTTTGCGCAAAACAGGACCATGCCCATTGGCAATCAACTCTATTTCCAAAGGCTCAATTTTCTTTAACGCATTTGCCATACTTGGGTGTGCATATGGTCCTATAATATTATCGTAGTAATATTGATAGGATTCTGAAAAATCTGTATCAATCAGGTCGTTAAACACACGTTCATCTGCAAAATGACACCCAAAACTGTCACATGTAAACAGTGCTTTTGCCTGAGGAATATATGTATAAGTGCTGTCCGGCCAATGAAGCATTGGCGCGCTGATAAACTGAAGGGTCATACCTCCAATATCAAGGGTATCTTTTTCTGTTACCATGATAGAAGGAAAAGGGGCGTTGAATATTTCGCTCAAGTAATTCAGCGCTACTTTTCCAGCAACTACCTTTGCATTCGGCGCATATTCCAACAGCTTTAAAATACTTCCGCTATGGTCAGGTTCCGTATGGTTTACTACAATATAATCAATTTCAGAGGGATCGCATACTTGACGAATATGTTCGAGATGCTCTTCAAAAAACGGCTCTTTTACTGTATCAAACAAAACTGTTTTTTCGCTGCCTCTTACCAAATAAGAGTTATACGTAGTACCGTAATCTGTATGCATAATAATATCAAAATTGCGCAATTCTTTATCTAACACGCCTACCCAGTAGATATTCTTTTTCGCTTCCAATGCAGGCATAATCAAACCTCCCTTAAAATTCACATATTTTAAAGTATACCATATCGCTATACTTTATTCAAGCGTAGACTGTCTTTCATCATAAAAAAAGCTGTCTGAAATCAGACAGCTTTTTTTATGATATGGATGCAATCAGCTCAACTTCTACCAATGCATTTTTGGGCAACTGTTTTACAGCTACACAAGAACGAGCCGGTTTCTCCGTAAAATACGTCTCATATACTGCATTAAAAGCAGAAAAATCATTCATGTCTGCCAAAAAACAAGTTGTTTTAATCACATTTGCAAATGTGGTACCTGCAGCCTCCAGCACTGCGTTTAGATTTTTCATCACCTGCTCTGCCTGCGCGGTAATGTTCCCCTGTACCAATTCACCGGTTTCCGGAATAATCGGAATTTGTCCGCTGGTATACAGCATATTTCCGTTTACAACTGCCTGAGAATATGGTCCGATTGCTGCGGGAGCTTTTTCTGTACTTACTTTTTTTAACATATACATCGTCTCTCTCTTCCTATAATTTTATAACCCTGATTGGTCAGAGCGTTTTCAATTTCCAAAATATGCGCATGGTCTCTGGTTTCCATTACCAAATGTAAATAACAGCCGTTTACATTTGTATTTTCACCGCTTCTGTCATGATGTACAGCCACTACGTTTCCGCCTGTCTCCGCAATAATTCGTGATACATCACTCAATTGACCCGGTTTATCCACCAGTTCAATAGTAATATCGGCAGAGCGCCCTGTTTTTAGCAAACCACGGGAAATCACACGGGACAAAATGGTAACATCAATGTTGCCGCCTGAGACAAGACATGCTACTTTTTTGCCTTTGACGTCTACTTTATTAAACAACGCCGCTGCAACCGCAACTGCACCTGCGCCTTCGGCAATCAGTTTTTGTTGTTCAATTAACATTAAAATCGCTGTGGAGATTTCATCATCTGTTACGGTGACAATTTCGTCTACATATTTTTCACATAAATCGTATGTTAAATCTCCCGGCTGTTTCACTGCAATACCGTCTGCAATGGTAGAAACATAATCTAATGTTTCTACGTGATGATGTCTTACAGAATTATACATAGAAGGCGCGCCTACTGCCTGCACACCGTATACCTTACATTCCGGACGCAGCGATTTAATTGCAAATGCAACGCCGCCGATTAACCCGCCTCCGCCAATAGGCACAATTACGGCATCCAATTCCGGCAATTGGTCCAATAATTCTAAACCAATGCTACCTTGACCGGCAATCACATCTTCATCATTAAACGGATGAATAAAGGTACTTCCGCTTTCCTGCTGCAATTCACAGGCTTTTTGATAGGCGTCATCGTATACACCTTTGACAAGGCAAACATCTGCTCCATAACGTTTTGTTGCTTCCACTTTTGAAATAGGAGCGCCGTCCGGAATGCAAATTAAGGCTTTCATTCCATGTTTGGCAGCTGCCAAGGCAACCCCCTGTGCATGGTTTCCTGCTGAACAGGCAATAACGCCTTTTGATTTTTCCTCGTCGGAAAGCTGTGAAATTTTATAGTATGCACCGCGCACTTTAAACGAACCGGTTGTTTGCAGATTTTCTGTTTTTAAATACAGTTCGCAATCCGGGTTTAAATGGGGGGCCAGAATCAAATCTGTCTTTCGCACTACGTCCCGCAATACGTAGGCCGCATGGTATATTTTGTCTAGTGTAAGCATATCATCATTCTCCCTTTTGCAGTGTTCCGTTTTGTTACTGCTATTATTTTTCCATTGCCATAGTACCCGTACGTAAAATCTTTACAATATGATATGGTTTACAGCATTCCACAAAAGAATCCAGTGTGGAAGGAGTTCCTGTGAGTTCTACAATCATATCGGTAGAGGAAACATTTAAAATATTTGCATGGAATACATTTGCAATTGCAACCAATTGATTGGAGGTCATATCGCTGCGCTCCAATTTTATCAATAAGTGTTCTCTTACAACCGCCTCGTTATCGTTGAGTACAGTCACTTGCTCAATTTCCACCAGTTTACTCAATTGTTTATCCACCTGCCGTACAATACGGTCATCCCCCTGTACAACAATTAAAATTCTGGATCTGTTATTATCTTCCGTTTGCGCTGCTACAATGCTTTTGATATTGTAGCAGCGGCGGCTGAATAAGCCTGCAATGCGAAGCAGGACGCCTGCATGGTTTTGTGCCAGTACGGATAAGATATAATCTTTTTCTTCAGTATGATTCATTATGGCGACCTCTCTTTCTTACATTTCCAGTATTGGTTCTTCTGCAGAAGCACCGGCAGGAACCATTGGCAATACGTTAAAATCACGATGAATATGACAAGCAACCAAAACAGGCTCTTTCAAACCGAGTGCCTCTTTCAGTACAGGAATCAGCTCATCCTTGGTATGGATTTCAAATGCTTTTACTCCAAATGCTTCGGCTAATTTTACAAAGTCGGTTTTCTTATCCTGTGTTGTTTGAGAAAAACGATTGTCATAAAACAATTTCTGCCATTGGCGTACCATGCCCAGCACAGAGTTATCCACAACCAGCTCCATCATCGGAATTTGATATTTTGCCAAGGTGGAAAGTTCATTACAGTTCATATGGAAACTGCCGTCTCCTGCAATATTGATAACCTTTTTATCAGGATTTGCTACCTGGGCACCCATAGCGGCCCCAAGACCAAAGCCCATGGTGCCCAGTCCGCCTGATGTAATAAATTGTCTCGGATGACGGAATTCATAAAACTGTGCAGCCCACATTTGATGTTGACCTACTTCTGTTGCAATAATCGCTTCTGATTTGGTCAGTTCATTCAAAGCATCAAACAACATTTGAGGTGTTACGCCATTTGGGTCAATTGCTTCTTGTCTCAACGGATATTCTTTCTTCCAAGCTTTGATTTGTTCAATCCATTCTTTATGATTCTGCTGCTCCAACTTTTCATTGAGCAAAGATAAAATCTGCTTGGCATCTCCGCCTAACTTTAGAGTAACATCAATATTTTTATTAAATTCTGCCGGGTCAATATCAATTTGAATAATTGGGCAATGGCGTGCAAACAAATTTGCATTACAAATGACACGGTCAGAAAAACGTGTGCCTACTGCTAAAAATAAATCGCAATGCTTTAGCGCCTCTGCCGCTGTTTTTGTTCCATGCATGCCAAGCATACCCATATAACGGTCATCTGCCTGGTCAAATCCTCCTTGACACATCAACGAACAAGAAACCGGCGCATCTATTTTTTCTACTAAAGTTTTCAGCTCATTGCAGGCCTCTGCCGCAAGCAAACCACCGCCTGTATAAACAAAGGGACGTTCACTTTTGGAAATCAACTCCAATGCGCGTTCTATTTTGGATTCTTTTACCTCTACCGGCTTTTTGCTGATTGGTAAATGCATTGCTTCCTGCTGTGCTTCATCCAATGCTTTTGTTGCAGGAGTGAATTCATACAGTTGTCCTGTAATGTCTTTTGGAACATCAATTAATACAGGACCTTTTCTGCCTTCCTGTGCAATACGAAATGCCTGACGAATGGTATCTGCCAAGTATTCAATTTTCTTTACAATAAAGTTATGTTTTGTAATCGGCATGGTAACGCCTGTAATATCTACTTCCTGAAAGCTGTCTAAACCTAATAAGTTTAAATTTACATTACCTGTAATGGCAACCATTGGAATAGAATCCATATAGGCGGTTGCAATACCGGTTACCAAATTGGTAGCTCCCGGACCTGACGTAGCAATACAAACACCTGTTTTTCCGCTGGAACGAGCATAACCATCTGCCGCATGCGCAGCACCTTGTTCATGCGCGGTACAAATGTGATTGATACGGTCGCTGTATTCGTAAAGCGCATCGTAAATATTTAAAACAGCACCGCCCGGATATCCGAATACGGTGTCTACATGCTGTTCCAATAAGCATTCCATAATGATTTGTGCACCTGTTAATTTCATGGTAGCAATCTCCTTTACATGATGTACTAGATTAATATCACACAAGTGATATTGATAGGGCAGTGAGAAGTTTACAGTATAAAAAAAGCCCTCGCCTCTATCACAAAAATAGAGACGAAGACTAAACTCCGCGGTACCACTCAATTTATTGTCAAAAGACAATCACTCACTGCATCTAACAATGCATGCTTTGATAACGGTAAGAAACCGGGCTCAGCTTACTTCTTTCCGGTTCAGCCGCCTGCTCAAGGGTGATTCCATACAGAACTTGTACTGTCTCACACCACCCGACAGCTCTCTGACACAAGCCCTCTGTATGACTTCCCTTTCAATGCATTTCATCTATTACTTTAAATAATATTCCTTACTCAGAATTTTGTCAAGCCATAAAACATATTTTTTATCCTAAAAAAAGTAATACATGCTGATTACTACTACCATTTTATACAATCCATGAATTATATAAAAACAGCATGTGTGATATGGGCAATGATTCCTATTGTCAGCATTACGGAAAAGGAAATATGTATTGTTTTCCATACAGAAGGCGGCATCTTTTTCCTAAAATATGCAAAAACAATTAATAAAAGCAAAATCATCCATACCATTTTTCCACTGATGGATGCAGAAGTTTTTTCTGCAAGAAGGCCATGTATCAAAGAAAGAATAAGAAGCAGCCAAGCATATATTGAGTGATACCTCGTGATAACTTTTAAGAATCTAAACTTTGGATTCAGCTGCAATCTTTTTACAGGTTCTAACGTACATAACAGAAACAGTAGTATTAAAATGAAAACGATGCTGTGATTAATGATTGTAATAACCATGAAGTCCTCCTACACAAAGTTAGTTCAAGCTAACTTTGTGTATTATACCAAACCTATAGAAATTGTCAATATTCTAAATAAAGTTATAACAATCCAAATTCGGATATTTCATTTATCATTGCATTCTAAACGATTCATTTACAAATTACTGCATAGATATTCGGTCTAAAATTCCTGTCAGTTTTGCAAGCACCACGCCGTAATTGGTAATGGGAACGCCTTGTTGCTCGGCTTGTTCCACACGTGTTAACACATGTTTACGATTAAACATACACGCCCCGCAATGAATGATTAATTGATACTCGCTTAAATCTTTAGGAAATTGAGAGCCGCTCACCACGGTCACCTGTAAATGTTCTCCATACTTTTTCCGCAGCATATTGGGAATTTTTACTCTCCCGATATCCTCCTGAAGCGGTGCATGGGTACAGGCTTCCGCAATTAACACATGACTGTCATCTGTGAGAGAATCCAACGCATTGGCTCCCTTCACAAAAGCAGATAAATCCCCTTTATATGCTGCCAGCAATATAGAAAAGGATGTCAGCAATGTTTCGGCGGGCTTCAAAGGGTAAACCTGTGCAAATGCCTGGGAATCTGTAATGATTAATTTTGGCGGTTTTGCAAGCGCCTGCAGCGCGGTGGACAATTGTTCCGTGGTAACACACATCACCACACAATGATTATCCAGTAAATCCCGAATGGTTTGTACTTGGGGCAAAATCAGCCTTCCTTTTGGAGCCTGTTTATCCTGCGGCATTACCAAGAGCACTACATCTTCAGGTTGCACCAAGGAGCCTGTTAAGCTTTGCGCCTCAAAATCGGGAGGCATCAGACGCAGAATTTCATGTTTCATTTGTGAAATTCCCGTTTTTTCTTTTGCACTGACCAATAAGGGAGTGAGAGAAAACCGCTGCTCAATTTGACGTTTGATTTCCTGTACCTGCTCAATACGGTCAACTTGATTGACAACAGCAAGTATTGGAATTTTACGCTGTCTTAGCATAGCAATCCATTGTGTTTCCAATTCCATTTGCATATCTGAAAATACTACAACAGCCACATCTGTTTTGTCCAATACTGCTTTCGTCTTTTCAATACGCATATTGCCTAAGTCGCCCGTATCATCAAATCCTGCTGTATCAATCAGCAAGCACGGCCCAATCGGATGTATTTCCATCGCTTTTGATACGGGGTCTGTTGTAGTTCCTTTTACCTCACTGACCAAGGCAATCTCCTGTCCTGTAATGGCATTGAGCAAAGAAGATTTTCCACTGTTGCGCTTTCCAAAAATACCAATGTGCAGTCTGTTTCCAGAAGGAGTATTTACCAAACTCATGAAAATGTCCCCTTTCCTGTTTTCCTTCAAAAACGGAAATCACGTTTTCCCTCTTTCATTAATTCCAAACGGTTGACTGTAATTTGCCGCACTTTATCGCTGCCAATATGATTCAATTCCTCCAAAATAGCGCGCTCACCTTTTCTTCTTGTGTCATCGCTGGCATAGTCCTCCAAGTATTCTTTTAATGTCATAAGTGCATTTGGCTGACAGCAGTTTGCAATTTGTCCTGATTTCACAAGCTGCATAAAACGATCCCCTGTTCTACCTTCACGGTAACACGCGGTACAAAAACTTGGAATAAATCCTCCGTCCAATAACCAGTTTACAATCTGGTCCAAAGTTCTTGTATCATTTAAGTCAAACTGTGCAGAATTTTCTTCTTCCGGCTCTTCTTCCGCATATCCTCCTACACTGGTACGTGAACCGCCGCTTAGCTGAGAAACACCCAAATCCAAAACGCGTTCTCTTGTTTTTTGAGATTCCCTTGTGGAAATAATCATACCTGTATATGGCACCGCAATGCGGAGCACTGCTACAATTTTCTCAAAAATTTCATCGCTGATTGCATCTTTAAAATCTTCCGCGTCAATATCATCTGCAGGACGGATACGAGGCACGCTGATGGTATGGGGACCTACACCCATGGCAGCCTCCAAATGTTCCGCATGCATCAGCAAACCCACAAAATCATAACGATACATATTCAAGCCAAATAAAACGCCGATTCCCACATCGTCGATGCCGGCTTCCATTGCTCTGTCCATTGCTTCCGTATGATAGGCATAATTATGCTTTGGACCTGTCGGATGCAGTTTCTCATAATTTTCTTTATGGTAGGTTTCCTGAAACAAAATGTAAGTTCCAATGCCTGCATCTCTTAACTTTTTATAGTTTTCTACTGTGGTTGCCGCAATATTTACATTTACCCTGCGGATAGCGCCGTTTTTATGCTGAATGCTGTAGATGGTTTCAATGCTTTCCAAAATATATTCCAGAGGATTATTCACAGGATCTTCTCCAGCTTCCAAAGCCAAACGTTTGTGACCCATATCCTGCAATGCAATGACTTCCCTGCGAATTTCCTCTTGCGTCAATTTTTTTCTGCAAATCGTTTTATTCTTATAATGATAAGGACAATAGGTACATCCGTTGACACAATAATTGGACAAATACAGCGGCGCAAACATAACAATACGGTTGCCGTATAATTTTTGTTTGATTTGTTTTGCAAGATGAAACATCTGCTCGTTTAAATCAGCTTGGTCACATTCTAACAGTACGGCTGCTTCTCTATGAGTAAGCCCTTTACAATCTTTTGCCCTGTGAATCAGCTGCTCAATTAATTTACGATTACTCTTGTTTTGTTTTGCATATGCAATCGTATCTAAAATTTCCTTATTGTCAATAAACTCTGTAGCTACTCTTGATTTTACATCATACATAAACATACACTCCTCTTCTGCAGATACCTGTTATCCTTCGGATGTTTTAGAGTAAATGGTCTTTACGGTAATCCCTTTAATCATTCCCAGTTTTCCGGATAACGCACTAATCACATTATTGGGGGCATCTACTACTACACTGATAATGCTCAGTTTTTTCTCACGATGAGGCAAACCCATTCTGCCGATGATATAAGGGCCATAATCATGTAATATTTGATTTAACTTTTCTGTTGCGTTTAAATCCTCCACAATAATGCCAATTAACCCGATTCTGGTTTCCATTTAACCCAATCCTTTCTTTTCTGATATGATGTAAACAAAAAAGACTCTCATACCAAAAGCGGTATAAGAGTCATACACGAAACACACCTTCCAAACAAAAAATTTGTTTGAGGTGTCTTAAATTCGTAACGATTTGACCGCCTTCTTACTTGGGACGAACCCTTGTATATATCAGAACGATTCTTTTTTGCAACATCATCTGCTCTTTCAGAATCATCTTCCAGATAAGATGTACTTTTAGCATAACATAATGTATTGCAGAAAGGCAAGGCAAATACGGTGCAATTGTGTATAAAGTTTTTCCTGCAGTTCTGTAGGAAATCAACGAGAATCGTCAAATAAATTTGGGATTCCCGAATAATACCTATTTTTACTATGGACGAAATGGAAGAATTATTGTATAATATCAAATTAAATAAATGTATTTTATAAATGATATATTATTATATAAAGTTCAACTTCAATCATTGTAACTTGATTAGGAAGGAGTACATATGAGAATTTCTACCAAAGGTAGATATGCTCTTCGCCTTATGTTGGATCTTGCCGTGAACGGTAAGGACAATTATATCAGCATAAAAAATATTTCAACAAGGCAAGAAATATCTGATAAATACCTGGAACAAATTATTAACCAGCTTTGTAAGGCCGGCTTTGTAAAAAGTGCCAGAGGGGCAAACGGCGGCTACCGTCTTTCAAGAGAACCGAAAGATTACACCGTCGGTATGATTTTAAACGTAATGGAGGGTACTCTTTCTCCTGTTCCTTGCTTAGACTATGAAACAAATACCTGCCCTCGCTCTAACGCTTGCATTACATTGGATGTGTGGCGTCAAATACACGAGGCTGTTCAAAATGTAGTGGACAATATTACACTTGCTGATTTAGTGGAAAAATATCATGCGGAATACGGAGATGAAGAAATTGCTCCGTGTTATGACCAGGATATGAAAAAAATGTTATCTTAACTGTATGATTCATGCAAAAGACACTTCTGTTTGAAGCGTCTTTTTTTATTTCTAACCAAACATAAATGCAAGATATATCCCTGAATTAACATATAATTCAGGGATATATTGTCTGTGGCTATTACGGGTTATAAATAAAGCTGATAACAAGCGATTATTGGCAATTTATCTGCAAAATATTTGAAGTTTTCTATTGACATCTGTAAATTTACGGAGTAGAATAACAGTAACAAAAACATTACTAATTCGATATGAATTATACAAATTAATTGGAGGCGCAGTTATGCCAATCAAAACTATTACAATACGGTTTCGCTGTTGCAGCGCAGTCGACCGAATGTGACGCTCATATTTCATACGATAAAAAATAAATAGAAAGTGAGTATATTATTATGAGCAACAAAAATTGGAGATTTGAAACACAACAATTACATATTGGTCAAGAAACCCCTGATTCTGCAACAGATGCCCGTGCGGTTCCAATCTATCAAACCACTTCATATGTATTTAAAGACTGTGACCAAGCTGCAGGTCGATTTGGGTTAAGTGAAGGCGGCAATATTTACAGTCGATTGATGAACCCTACTACAGATGTATTTGAAAAACGTATTGCCGCTTTGGAAGGCGGTATTGCCGCGCTGGCAACTGCTTCCGGTTCTGCAGCCATTACATACGCAGTAAAAAATATTGCCCGCGCAGGCGACCACATTGTAGCAGCTTCTACTCTATATGGGGGCACTTATAATTTATTTGCCCATACATTGCCTGAGGATAACATTACCACAACCTTTGTTGACCCTGATACCGTACAAAATTTTGAAGATGCCATTCAGGAAAATACTAAATTGATTTTTATTGAATCTCTGGGCAATCCAAATTCCAGCATTATTGATGTAAAAGCAGTAGCAGATATTGCCCATAAACATGGCATTCCTCTGATTATTGACAACACATTTGCAACCCCTTACCTATTCCGTCCCATTGAACACGGCGCTGACATTGTGGTACATTCCGCAACCAAATTTATTGGCGGTCACGGAGCTGCATTGGGCGGTGTGATTGTAGATGCCGGCAAGTTTGATTGGAATTCAGATAAATTCCCGGGACTGTCCCAGCCTTGCGACAGTTATCATGGCATTAACTTTGCAAAAGATGTAGGTGCGGCAGCTTATATCACCCGTATCCGCACCAATTTGCTTCGGGATACCGGTGCAACCTTGAGTCCATTCCACTCTTTCCTATTCATTCAAGGATTGGAAACGCTTTCCCTTCGTGTAGAACGCCATACGGAAAATGCGCTGAAAGTGGTTGAGTTTTTGAAACAACATCCCCAAGTAGAACGCGTCAACCATCCATCTTTGCCTGACAGCAAATATTATGACTTATATCAGCAATACTTCCCAAAAGGCGCCGGCTCTATCTTCACATTTGAAATCAAAGGAGGAGAACAAGAGGCAAAACGCTTTATTGACTCCCTTGAAATTTTCTCTCTTCTTGCAAATGTGGCGGATGCAAAATCTTTGGTCATCCATCCTGCAAGCACAACCCATTCTCAATTAAATGCAGAGGAATTAAAAGCCTGTGATATTTCCCCTAACACAGTACGCCTCTCTATTGGTATTGAACATATTGATGACATTATTGAAGATTTGACACAAGCATTTACAAAACTTTAACGAGAATAGCCCCCTTATATTTTCTCAAATCATTCTATCCTATTTCTTAAATACACTTTAGATGGAAAAAATCCAAACATCTCATTGATTTGGGTTTTATTCCATCTTTTTTTTTGGTATAATATTACCGATTCTAAAATGATTTTATAACCATAAAATATCCTTCAGAGAGGATTTATCACATATGAAAATAATTGATTTGATTGAACAAAATTCCGTCACTTTTTCCTGCGAAATTTTTCCTCCAAAACCACATATCCCATTGGATGAATGTAAAAGTGTAATCAAAGGAATTGCCAAAACCAATCCTGACTTTATCAGCGTTACATACGGTGCAGGCGGCAGCAATTCCAAGCGTACCATTGAAATTGCAGACCATATTCAAACACAGTATCAAATTCCGGCGCTGGCGCATCTTACTTGCGTAGCATCTGCCAAATCTGATATTGCCTCTACATTGCATCAATTAAAGGACAAGCGCATTACCAATATACTGGCCCTGCGCGGTGATGTCCCTCAAGGCATGAATCCGGAAGACGCTGTGAAAGATTATCGCTATGCATATCAATTGATAGAAGATATCAAATCTCAAGGGGATTTTTGCGTAGGCGCAGCATGCTATCCCGAAGGGCATATCGAATGCAACCGCAAAATGGATGATATTGACCATCTCAAACAAAAAGTAGACTGCGGCTGCGATTTTTTAACCACACAAATGTTTTTTGATAACCAAATTTTATACAATTTTTTGTATAAAACTTTGGCCAAAGGAATCCATGTTCCCATTGTTGCGGGAATCATGCCTGTAACCAACAGCAGCCAAATTAAGCGTATTTGTCAGCTTTCCGGAACATATTTGCCGGAACGTTTGGGCGCTATGGTCGAAAAATTTGGCGACAGTCCGCTTGCAATGAAACAAGCAGGAATTGCTTATGCCACAGAACAAATCATTGATTTGATTGCCAACGGTGTAAAAGCCATTCATTTATATACTATGAACAAACCGGACATTGCCGAAACCATTGTTTCAAATCTAACTGAAATTTTGGACAAGCGTACAGCTGCTGTTCCGGTCTAAGGAGAATGAATTACGTAATGGATATCAGTCGCAAAGAAATACTGCGCTATTTGGGATACCGCGGAAAACCTGCCGATGAGATTGTTACAAACAGCATTGAATCTTGTCTTGCCGAACTACTGAGAATCATCTCGCCAAAATGTATTTATCAAATTTTTCCTGTTACTTTTGGTGAAAATCATATGGTAACCATCGGCTCCATTTCCATTCAAAGTAAAAATTTGTCTCAGCATATTAACGGCTGCAAAGAAGCAGCCATTTTTGCTGCTACACTTGGCGCACAAACAGACTTGCTGATTCAAAAATACAACAAGCTGGATATGAGCAAAGCTGTTATTCTGCAAGCTTGTGCCGCTACCGTGATTGAGGCATACTGTGATGAGCAGCAGGATTTCATGAAAGAAGAAGCAGGTAAACAAGGACTTTATTTACGTCCTCGTTTCAGTCCCGGCTATGGAGATTTTCCTCTTACCTATCAAAAAGACTTACTGGGTGTCTTAAACTGCCAAAAACGCATTGGTCTTACTGTCATGGACAGTCTTATTTTGGCGCCAAGTAAATCCGTAACCGCTGTTATTGGATTGACAGAAGAATCCACAACCTGCCATATTGCAAGATGCATGACTTGTCAGGCAAAAAATTGTCCGTTTAGAAAGGAAGAATGACCATGGATATTTTAAAGCAACTTGGAAAACGTATTATTTTCTTTGAGGGCGGCATGGGTTCCATTTTACAGCAAAATGGACTTGCCCCGGGAGAATTGCCTGAAGTCTGGAACGTAGAAAAACCTGAATTCATTTTAAATGTACATCGGGAATATTTAAAAGCAGGATGCGATATTGTCAAAACAAATACATTTGGCGCAAACTCCATTAAAATGGAAGACAGCGGTTACACAGCAAAAGAATTGATTGAAAAAGCAGTTTCCATTGCAAAACAAGCAGTAAACGAAAACGGTCATGGGTTGGTTGCTATGGATATTGGTCCAACAGGCAAACTGCTTCGCCCATTGGGAGATTTGGAATTTGACGGAGCATACGAAGCATTTAAAGAAATGGCTATGGTGGGCGAGCAAGCAGGAGCCGATGTAGCTCTGATTGAAACCATGAGTGATACACATGAAGTAAAAGCAGCTGTACTGGCGGTAAAAGAAAATACAAAATTACCTGTATTTGTTACCATGACCTTTGATGAAAATGCAAAACTGCTGACAGGCGGAGATATTCCTGCGGCAGTAGCATTGCTGGAGGGGCTTGGCGTAGATGGAATCGGCTTTAACTGCGGACTTGGTCCAACACAAATGAAAGCGTTTATGAAAGAGCTGACAGCCTGCTGCTCCACGCCTATTATTGTGAATCCAAATGCAGGTCTGCCCAAAAATGTAAACGGACAAACCGTATATGATGTAAATCCTGAAGAATTCGCAAAAGAGATGCTCGATATTGTAATGGAAGGCGCTTGGATTATCGGCGGCTGCTGCGGAACCACCCCTGCACATCTTGCGGAAACCATCAAAGTATGTAAGGGTATTATGCCTGTTCCAATAGAGAAAAAGAACCTTACCGTCATTTCTTCCTATACTCATACCGTTCAGTTTGGTCCCCGTCCAATCATCATAGGAGAACGCATCAATCCAACGGGTAAATCTCGTTTTAAGCAAGCACTGCGTGACCATGATATGGATTATATTTTAAAAGAAGGTATCACCCAGCAGCAAAACGGCGCGCATGTATTGGATGTAAACGTAGGCCTACCTGAAATTGACGAGGTACAGTTGATGCAGGACGCAATCAAAGAAATCCAAAGTGTAATTGACCTTCCATTACAAATTGATACCACAGACCCAATTGCAATGGAAAAAGCCATGCGTATTTATAACGGAAAACCGTTAATTAACTCTGTAAACGGAAAAGAACACTCCATGCATGAAGTGTTCCCGCTTGTAAAAAAATACGGTGGTGTTGTAATCGCCTTAACCTTAGATGAAAACGGCATTCCCCCTACCGCAGAAGGACGTTTGGAAGTTGCAAAAAAAATCATTGCTACAGCTGAAACATACGGTATTCCAAAAACAGATTTGATATTTGACGTACTTGCCATGACCATCAGCGCTGAACAAGAAGCGGCTGCCGTAACATTAAAAGCATTGCAGCTCATTCGCGATGAATTGGGAGCTTATACTTCTTTGGGTGTTTCCAACATTTCTTTTGGATTGCCCCAACGAGAAAACATCAATGCTGCATTTTTTACCATGGCTATGCAAAACGGATTAAGCGCGGCTATTATGAATCCCGGTTCACAAGGTATGATGAAAGCATATTACTCCTACTGTGCACTAAGCGGTGTTGACAAACAATGTATGGAATATATCTCTGTTTATTCCGGACAAACAACAGAAACGGCTGCTCCTGCCGGCGCCGATATGCCTCTGGATCAAGCCGTTATCAAGGGACTAAAAGAAAGCGCACATGCAGCTGCGCAAGAATTGTTAAAAACAACGGAACCGTTGGAAATTATCAACAAACTGTTGGTACCTGCTCTGGACGTTGTAGGCAAAGAATTTGAACAAGGCACACTGTTCCTTCCTCAATTGTTGATGAGCGCCGAAGCTGCCAAAGCTGCTTTTGAAGCAATTAAAGTACATTTTGAAAAAAGCGGTACTGTTCAGGAAAAAGGAGAAAAAATTATTCTGGCAACCGTAAAAGGTGATATTCACGACATTGGAAAAAACATTGTAAAAGTACTTTTGGAAAACTACAGCTACGATGTCATTGACCTTGGAAAAGATGTCGACCCAAGTTTGGTTGTAGATACCGCCATAGAACAAAATGTTCAGCTGGTAGGTCTCAGCGCTTTGATGACAACCACTGTTGTAAATATGGAAGAAACCATACGATTATTAAAAGAAAAAGCTCCTTGTGTCAAAGTAATGGTAGGAGGCGCTGTATTAACACAAGAATATGCGGATATGATACATGCAGACTTTTATTCCAAAGATGCCATGGGTTCTGTATATTATGCGCAAAGATTATTTGGAAAAGAATAATTTGCATACAAAAATCCCCTCTCCAAGTATGATAATACATTGGAAAGGGGATTTTTGTTGATCTATTTTAGGGAAAATGTAGTAAGTAAAAGAATATTTCTTTGAATTATTCTGCCGGAATTAGTCCAACATCTTCAATTACTTGTTTGCCTTCGTCAGATTTTACAAAATCAAACCAAGCTTTTACAAGTTCACTGTCAGTACCTTTTTTATAAATTTGAATGAATGGTCTGGATACTTTATAAGTGCCATTTACGATATTTTCATCTGTAGCCTCAACACCGTCAACTTTTACAGCTTTGATAGATGGGGATACTGATGCCAAAGAGATGTAACCAACTGCTGCAGGGTCGCTTGCTACACGGTTTAATACTTCACCTGTTGATGTCAACTCTGCTGCATATTTTGCTTCACCTTCTACACCGAAGATAGCCTCAAAGCCATCTCTGGTTCCGGAAGAAGCCTCACGGCCCAATACGGTAATTGCTTGGTCTTGTCCGCCAACTTCGCTCCAGTTGGTAATTTCGCCTGTAAAGATTTTCGCAATTTGCTCTTGTGTTAAATCACTTACCGGATTGTCTTTATGTACTGCAATTGCAATACCGTCAGTTGCAATTTGAACTACTTCAAATTGGTCCGGATTTTCACTGTCTTTTAATTCGCGGGAAAGGTCGCCAATCAAAGCAGTGCCGGCAAGTACAGCTTTGGAAGCATCGCCGGAACCGGTTCCGCTTTTCTCGACTGTAACACCTGGATTTTGCTCATGGAACACTTCACCCAAAGCTTGGCAAACAGTTGCCATAGATGTAGAACCATTTAAAGTAAGCTTTCCGCTTAAAGAACTTTCTGCGGTACTGCCGCCTCCGGATGTTCCGGTATCAGTAGACCCACAACCTGCAAATAATGCTGCTGTAGAAACCATGAGAGCAGAAGCAAGTACAGCTGTCACAATTCTTTTGATTTTCGTTTTTCTCATTTTTCTTTCTCCTCATCTGTTTGTTAAGATGAGTTTAGTTTACAGCCCTTTTGTAAATATTACGTTAAAAATAATTTAGAGTTCATTTAAAAACCGAATGTCATTTTAATCCCAATTTAACAAAGCGTAGCAGCGACAGGGACACCCTATAATCTATTGGTGACTGTCATTCAATATATCCCTGTCACAAATAGCAAATCGCTATTTATTTGTAAATATCACTTTCAATGTTACCGGGAAAGAGAAACATTCTAATAAAGATGAAATACCTTGACATAGAAAAAAGAGAGAAAATCCTCCTCCCTTTTTTCTATCAATCTATTTAACGGCTAAAATCAAACAAATTTAAACCTATCTCATCACTGTAGCATCTGTCCACATCACCGTTTACAATAGAGATTACCATCTCACAAGTTGCACTGACGATAGCCTGATTCAGATGTCCTCCAAACACTTGACCTTTCTCATTTCCCGCACTCATATGTAAATGGCAATAAAATTCATGGTTCATCGTATTAATTGTGCCAACTAAAGATACAATTTCAAAATCACCTTGAAATTCATTGGACTGATAAATTTTTTGTTCTGTTTGGAATACACCTACCGTAAATTTGCCAACTGCACCTAATGCTTGAACACTTGCCAATCGAATATTTTCTGTTAGTGCAATTATTTTTACTTGTTCCAGTATCTCTTCCCCTTTATCAATGCGTGCAATAATCGTATTTTCAAATCTTCTGTATTCCATGGTACATGTTCCTATTCATAAATATTATTAATAAAGTAATGCTGTTTTTTGCTTTTATTAAAATCATACGGACCCTTTTTATTTATTAAAAGGAGAAAAGAGCGGCAATAATAACGGTAGCTAACATCAATAATGCGCAACCCATTGCAACAATACGAATCATCCATGTTCGTTTGTCAATTTTCTTTTTCTTCTTTTTAACCATAAAATGCTGCCTCTTTTCCGATAAAATATATTTATACTTATGATAATCAATGGTTTTTACAAAATCAAGTTGATTTTGTATTTAAACTATAAGAATTTAAGGAAAACGGGCCTTTCCATGGCATGGACAGTTGACATAAGTACCACAATACAATAAAATAAAATAGATTCTATTTATTTATATACATATATAATATAGCACTATAAGGATATAGCGATTTTCCAATCGCTTAAAGGAGTATACTATGGCAGATAACAATCGCGGACGTCCCCGTGATGATGATAGAGATATTTATTCTTCCAGCAGGGAACAAAGAAATCCTCAGAGAACACCTCGCTACAGAACAAACGAGACAAATGAATTACGCAGCAGAACTCAAAGACAACAAAATCGTCCTGAACGAACAAATAGTTCTGCTCAGCAAAATCAACGGAGAAACAGCGGAAGAACAAACAGACCCCCTGCTTCCGACGAAGATATTGACCGCTATAATTATGTCAATCGTGATATTTACAGTTCCTCGAAAAAATCCAAAAAAAATGGCGGCGGTGATGATTTACCTCCCAGAAAGAAAAAAAAGAAAGCAAAAAAAATTATCATTGCAATCATATGTGTTGTAGTTGCAATTATCATCGGAGTTGTTGCCTTTGTTGCAATTATGCTTTCACGAATTAATTATAAACCTGTTGATACTACCAGCTATGTGGAACAACCATCCGATGCACCGACTTGGGACGTGATTTCCGATAATGCCATTACCAATATTTTATTATTGGGTGTTGACCGAAGCGAAGATGGTACGGCCCAACGTTCAGATACTATGATGCTGATTTCCATCAACAGTAAAACGAAAAATTTAAATATGGTTTCTTTCCTGCGTGATTTATACGTTGAAATTCCAACCGCAGGAAAAAATAAAATCAATGCTGCATACACCATAGGCAGTCAAAGTGATGTAGGCGGAGCCGGTTTAACCATGCAAACCATTGAAAATAACTTCCGTATCAATATTGACCATTATGTAGAAATTGATTTTGAAAATTTCATTAACTTAATTGATGCCATGGGTGGCATTGATATTGAAATGACACAGGACGAAGTAGATTACATGAGCAGCTGGTATTACGGAGAATACGGCCAACCTATCAGCCTGCAAGTCGGAATGAACCATTTGGACGGAAAAGGCGCCTTGACATTTGCACGTATCCGTAAGTTGGACAGCGACTTTGGCAGAACAGGACGTCAACGTCAAGTAATGATTGCCATATTTGATAAGTTCAAAACATTAAACCCTGCGCAGATGACTTCTGTATTCTATAATTATGCACAGTATATTACAACAGACTTATCCAGCAGTGACATTCTTTCTCTTGCAACACAAGCCGGTACCATTCTTGGATATGAAGTACAAACATCGCACGTTCCCGAAGAAGGACTTTATACAGAAATAGATTATAACTTGGTTCCTGATCTACCGGGTACATGCGCAAGTTTAAGAGAATTCTTATACGGCTCTGACAGTTCAAGCAGTTCAGCGAAGAATACAAACTAAAAATTTATAATGGAAGACAGATGAGAATATTATGGAAAAGAAAAAAACATTTTATATTACAACTCCAATTTATTATCCATCAGGAAAAGCCCATATCGGACACAGTTACTGCACGGTAGGCAGTGATGCAATTGCACGTTATAAAAGAATGCAAGGTTATGACGTCATGTTTTTAACCGGCACAGATGAACATGGACAAAAAATTGAATTAAACGCTGCAAAAGAAGGCGTTACTCCAAAAGAATATGTAGATAACATTGTACATGGATTTCAGGAGCTTTGGAAATTATTAAATATTTCCAATGATAAATTTATTCGTACCACAGATGAAATCCATGTAAAAGGCGTACAAAAAATTTTTAGAGAGCTTTACGACAAAGGTGAAATTTATAAAGGAGCCTATAAAGGCTGGTACTGCACTCCATGTGAATCTTTCTGGACAGAAACTCAGCTAAAAGACGGCAAATGTCCTGACTGCGGCAGAGAAGTAAAATGGGAGGAAGAAGAGGCTTATTTCTTCCGTCTGTCCAATTATGGAGATAAACTGTTAAAACTATATGAGGAACATCCTGAGTTTATTCAACCCGAAAGCCGTAAGAATGAGATGATTAATTTTATCAAAAACGGTTTGGATGACCTTTGTGTTTCCCGCACCAGCTTTTCATGGGGCATTCCTGTGGATTTCGACCCCAAACACGTTGTATATGTATGGCTTGATGCTTTAACCAACTATATTACAGCCATGGGTTATGACTCTGATGACGATTCTGATTATCAAAAATATTGGCCGGCAGACGTACATTTTGTGGGAAAAGAAATTGTTCGTTTTCACACCATTATTTGGCCTGCTATGCTTATGGCCCTTAATTTGCCTCTGCCAAAGCAAGTATACGGCCACGGTTGGCTATTGTTCGGCGATGGCACCAAAATGTCAAAATCAAAGGGTAATGTGGTAGATCCTGTCGTTCTGTGTGACCGTTACGGAGTCGATGCAATCCGTTATTTCCTATTAAGAGAAATTCCGTTTGGCGCAGACGGTACTTTTACAAACGAAGCTTTAATCAATCGAATTAACTCTGACCTGGCAAACGACCTTGGAAATCTGCTTTCACGTACAACAGCTATGGCTCAAAAGTATTTTGGAGGTACCATTCCTGCTGAACGTGAAGAAGATGAACTGGATCAAGAATTAATTCAAATGGCAACAGAGTTATGTGCAAAATGCGATGCACATGTATCCGGCTACCAATTTTCAAATGCGCTTGCTGAAATTTGGAAGTTAATTGCACGTACCAACAAATACATTGATGAAACTATGCCATGGGTACTTGGTAAAGATGAAAGTAAACGCGCCAGACTTGCAACAGTGATTTATAACCTTTGCGAAGTATTGCGCATCATTTCTATTTTATTGACGCCATTTATGCCATCCACTACCCCAAAAATTCAGGAACAAATTGGTGCAAAAAATCAGGAACTTTCTTATGATACAGCAGATAAATGGGGTATCTTACCTGCTGACGCTGTTATTACAAAAGGAGAAACCTTGTTCCCACGTATTGATGTAGACGCTGAGATTGAAGAGTTAAACAAATTAATTCCAAATCCTGCTACATTGAAACAAAAGGAAGAAGCAAAAAAAGAGGAAAAACCGAAAGGAATCGCAACATTTGATGAAATCACATTTGAAGATTTTTCAAAAATTGAATTGCGTGTCGGTAAAATTTTAGACTGCGAACCGGTGAAAAAGTCTAAAAAATTATTAAAATTAACGGTAAACGACGGAGAAAAAGAGCGTACCGTTGTTTCCGGCATTTCTCAATGGTATCAACCGGATGATTTAATCGGACACCACATTATATTGGTGGCAAATCTAAAACCTGCAAAATTGTGCGGTGTGGAAAGCCAAGGTATGATTCTGGCAGCTGATTGCGATGAAAACACTGTAAAAGTTATTTTTGTAGACGATATGCCCGCAGGCAGCGGCATTCACTAAGTTATGTTTGATACAGACTGCGGAATCTCGATTCTGCAAGTCTGTATTTTATTTGGAGGTGGTACAATGCAAAATTTTATTTTTGATTCTCATGCACATTATGATGATGAGGCCTTTGAAGAGGACCGTCATCAAGTGATACAATCTTTACGGCAAAAAGGAGTTTGCAACGTCATCAATGTTGGTGCAAATCTTGAGCGTTCCAAAGATTCCATTGCACTTGCTGCACAGTATCCGTTTATTTATGCAGCAGCAGGAATCCATCCGGGAGATGTCAAAGATGCTCCTGCCGACTATCAGGAGCAACTGGAGCAACTAATCAAACAGCCAAAAGTGGTTGCTGTAGGGGAAATCGGACTGGATTATCATTATGAGGACAATGCGCCTCGCGATGTACAAATTGCTTTTTTTAAAACCCAATTGCAGCTTGCAAATCAATATCAACTTCCGGTGATTATCCATGACCGTGAAGCGCATGCAGACACTATGGATTTATTAAAAAAATATAAACCCAAAGGCGTGGTACATTGTTTTTCCGGAAGCGTTGAAATGGCAAAAGAAGTAATAAAATTGGGAATGTATGTTGGTCTGGGTGGAGCAGTTACCTTTAAAAATGCCAAAACACCCGTTGCCGTTGCAGCTTCTATTCCGTTAGAATCCATGGTTTTGGAAACAGATGCCCCTTATATGACTCCGGTTCCGTTCCGTGGAAAACGCTGTGATTCTTCTATGATTATTTACACCGCTGAAAAAATTGCAAATGCGCGCAGCGAGCAGGGAAATATAATCACCGCTGAGGAGCTGCTACGAATTACCCGTCAAAATGCATCCAACCTATTCGGCGTGCCTCTGGAGGATTAATATGACCATTACTTATGTGTACGGAAAAAATTTGTATGTCAACTTAACCAACCGCTGCCCCAACGCATGTGATTTTTGTTTGCGTACCACAGGCGACCATGTGGGAGATTCCGGCAGTTTATGGCTGGAACGTGAACCGACAAAAGAAGAAATTTTAACGGAACTGGAAAAACGAGATTTATCTCATTATGAGCAGTTGGTATACTGTGGCTTTGGAGAACCTACTTATCGATTGGAAGATATCAAATGGATTTCTGCAAAAGTGCGTGAAATGAGTCATATTCCCATTCGTATCAATACCAACGGATTATCTGATTTAATGTTTGGAAGAGACACCGCTCCTGATTTTCAAGGAGTGGTTGATATCATTTCTATTAGCCTAAATGCTTCTACCCCTGAAACATATGACGAAATATGTCACTCTGAATTTGGACTGAAAGCGCTACCCGCTATTTTGGAATTTACAAAGCATGTAAAACAATATGTGCCAAAAGTGGTAATGACCGTTGTAGATACCATGCCCCCCGAAGAATTGGAGGCTTGCCGTCAACTATGCGCGTCAGTAGGTGCTGAGTACCATGTGCGTGTATACAGCGAAAATTGGACCGATGAAAACTAACATAGCAAGGTTGATATCCAATAAGCACAGCAAATCAATTTTCATTCCCGAACCGCTACAAATAATTGAGAATGATAGATGATATTTATTGCAAAACGGCTATATATTGATAAACAAAAAAGCGTAAGGAAAATCCTTACGCTTTTTGTTTACCATGTTTGAGGAAATGAAAACTTACTGAAATACACCGGTTTCTATGTATGGAATGCTCTGTTCACCTCCCTTTTTTCTTATATTGCAAGGTTTACAATATAACATTGGGATTGGCACCACCTCCTTTACTGTCATAATAACGTTTTCATACTTTCACTTATAAATCGATGCTTGGTAAACGCAGTTGAATCGCTACCACTGTGATATCATCGTCGTGGCCGTCTGTTCGATGCACCTGTGCCTTTTCTACAATGGTTTCTGCCAATGTTTGTGGAGAATTTTCGTTCCAGCCTTCAATGCATTCCATAATCCATGCATCTCCTGCCGCCAGTACGCCGTCAGATACCATCACCAACCAGTTATTTTCCTCCAATTTGCTTTTTGCATACGCAAACTTGGCTTCATCTAATATGCCAATCGGAACAGATACTGCATCCAAACGTTCCACATTTCTGCCTTTTTTAATAAAACTCATAGGTGCGCCTGCTTTCATTACAGAAAGCGAACCGTTAAATAAATCCAAAACCGCAACGTCCAATGTTGCCAAAGATTCTTCACCGGATTTGACCTGCATGGCTGAGTTCACAATTTTTAATGCACAATCAAACCCAAGCCCTGCCTTGACCAAATTCCCCATAATATTTGATGCCATAGCGCCATCTACAGCTGCACGTCCGCCTGTACCCATACCGTCACTGATAATGGCAACAAATCTGCCTTTTCCATCTGTAAAACAGTCATAACTATCTCCGCAAAGCTGTGCATTATCGCAGGCATGCTGCGCTACACCAAACTGAATGCGGTAGACAGGTTTTTCTGACATTTGAATACGGCAGCGGTCTTTTATAATAGAAATCATTGGCGGTTCAAATCTCCTGCCGCAAACTTTGGATATTTCTTTTGCCAATTTGGTTCTTCCTATTTTCTTTTGATCCAAGGTAGGAGTTTCAATTTCTACAGACATTCGGTTATAACGGTCAATACGGCAGCTGACATCAATGGGAATAATGGCCGATTCATGTAATACTTGATTGATACGCTGTGTTGCATCATAATCAAACCGTTCATATAATTCTAATTCCTGTGCAAAATCGCGCATCATTTCACTGGTCGTTTCAAATTGATTCATCACCATAGCTCGTATTTGAGACACACGTTTCTCTGCCGATTCTCGAATCTGCATTTCTTTATATTTATGGTTAATATTTTGTGCCAATTCATTTACTCTGCCGCAACGGCTGACAAAAAATCCCGGAAAATCTTCTATTCCAATACTGCTCTTTTCCCCTAGCTTACTTGCAGCGCTTTGCAGTGCTTGCACGGTTTCCGGCTGATTTTTTTCCCAGCAATACATACGCAATCCGCAGTTTTCGCAGCATTCCTCTACCGCATTGGTATATACTTGGTCAGAATCTTGTGCATTGACCACGGCCAATCGTTTTGAGACCTCATCTACAGACTGCGTCACATCATCCAATGCTTTTGCAGCAAATCCCAACCGCATGGTAACAGCTCGCCTTAATCCATCCGTATGAAGTAAATCTACCGGCTGGCGGAACAAAGCAATGAACTTTCCACCTATTTTTGTGGGCCAAATGATATAAATCAATGTTGCAGCCAGTACCTCGTATAATCCGTTAATCATATACATCTGATTTCCTATTTGCAGCGAACCGATTGCGTTTGCCAAAATAAAAACCAGAATCAGCGCTACTTTTCCCAGCGGAGCAAATAATCCCGCCATCAATCCTGCAAATGCATATGCCCCTGATATATAGCTGAGACCCGATGTTGTAAGCCCTAACATGACGCCTGTTGCGGTACCTGCAATGGCGCCGCCTGCAACGCCTCCATATTGGGCAGCAAATAAAATTAAAATAACTGCTGCAATGCTGCCTAAAGAAATATCATAAATCGCAATATTATCCAGTGCCAGTATTGCGACTCCTAACGATAACACAACACAAGCCAATTCGCCTGTGTTCAGGGTACCAACTCCGCGTTTGCTTGTAATCAAAGAAGATGTTCGTTGGAAAAAATATGCGCCTGCTGCTGAAAGCATAGCCTCTGCACTATACATGGTAATACTGTTAACAGTAACCCCATTGATAAATGCCATAGCAATACCCGTCACCAACATTGGAACAAAACAAACTACCGGCGCAAACAGTGGATGGGAACGGATTTTAACCAGTTCATTTAGAATACAGCGAATAATAGCAATTGCAATAATCGCCGCTATGTATCGAATTGGATGCATTGCATTGGACGGCCATATGTAACCAACCAAACTGCCGGCAATCACAGCCCACATACTGCGTATTGGCACTGCTGCCACTGCCGCTGCACCAAACGGTGCATACCGTACAAATACCATACCTCTTGAACCTAATAATCCTGCCAAAAAATACAATGCATAAAGTGCAACGCGCTTGGTTCTGGAAGAAGTAAGAATTCCTTTAAAATTAATCTTCCGCTTCTGCGCATGCTCCATGGTTTTTCCTCTCATTGACACAACCTCCGTCATTTCACGTCAAACATGTTTACACTTCCGGCAAGCAAATGGCTGCTTGTCCTTTTATGCTTTTGATTATACAAGGAGTAAGGCGCATTCTCTGTCACAATGCGCTGTTCTTTCTTGACGAGAAATGGAATTCTTTTGGTATTTAGAGAAAAAAACGGCCGATTCCCCTGTCTTTTCAACTGCTCTTTCATTGATTGTTAGATAAATTTGTGATAAAATTATAAAATATGATTGAAGTTTGACTCATACTTTAAGATTTGGATATTTTATTCTGAAAGGTGCGTATTATGATGATGGATTATCAATTTTCCGACCGTGTGTTAGCTTTAAAACCCTCTATTATCCGAGAGATATTAAAAAATTCATCTGACCCAAGCGTCATTCCGTTTTCTGCAGGCAATCCTGCACCGGAAGCATTTCCCGCAAAAGAAATTGCTGAAATCTCTCAAACGATTTTGAGCGAAACTCCGATTGCGGCACTGCAATACAGCATTACAGAAGGCTATACACCGTTACGTGAAACCATTTCCTCATATATGAAATCTCATCATCAAATTGGCAGAGAATTCGATGACATCATCGTTACATCCGGTGCACAGCAAGTTATGAATCTGGCCAGCAAAGTGCTGTGTAATGAAGAAGACGTCATTATTTGTGAAGCACCAAGCTTTATCGGCTCTTTAAATACATTCCGTTCCATCAAAACACGTTTGCGCGGTATTTCGATGGAAGAAGACGGCATGAACATGTTGGAGTTGGAGCAAGCTTTAAAAGAAGAACCAAACGCACGTATGATTTATACCATTCCAAACTTTCAAAATCCGTCAGGAATTACAATGAGCTTTGAAAAACGAAAAAAAATGTATCAATTGGCCAAACAATACGGCGTCATCATTTTAGAGGATAATCCGTATGGAGATTTGCGCGTCAGCGGTACTCATGTTCCTGCCATAAAATCCTTTGATGAAGATGGCATCGTCATTTATGCAGGCTCTTTCTCAAAGGTCATTTCTCCAGGTATGCGTGTAGGTTTTACCATTGCTCCAAAGCCGATTGCACAAAAAATGGTAGTATGTAAACAAGCGGATGATGTACACACCAATATTCTTGCACAAATGATTTGCAATACGCTGATGACGGATTACGACTATGACGGTCACCTGGAAAAATTACGTACCATTTATCGCAAACGCACAGAACTCATGATTCATCTCATCGAAGAGCACTTAGTTCCTCACGGTATTACATATCATAAAGCGGAAGGTGGTTTGTTCATCTGGTGTACGCTTCCGGAAAATATCAATATGCTTGATTTCTGCAAAAAGAGTGCTGAGAAAAAAGTATGTGTCGTTCCTGGAAATGCATTCTTAGTGGATGAAAGTGCACCTTGCCAGTCATTCCGTATTAATTTTTCCACACCAACCGAAGAACAAATACAAAAAGGAATTGCGATACTGGGTGAAACAGTAAAACAAATGTCAAACTAAATTACAGCTAATAGATATAAGGAGAATACATACATGTCTGTCACGAACGAAGCAGAGAAAAAAAAGGTAATATTCAGTGCAATACAGCCAAGCGGAACCATTACATTGGGAAATTATTTAGGAGCACTGCGCAACTGGATTGGCTTACAGGACGAATATGATTGTATTTTTGCATTGGCAGATTTACATACCATTACCGTCCGTCAAGACCCTGCAAAATTCCGCCATAATGCATTGGAGGCATATGCCCTGTTGCTGGCTTGCGGAATTGATGTGGAAAAAAGCTTATTCTTTATCCAAAGCCATGTTCATACACATGCAGAACTTGCATGGATTTTAAACTGCTATACACAATTTGGTGAGCTCTCCAGAATGACGCAGTTTAAAGATAAATCAGCAAAACATGCAGATAATATCAACGTGGGTTTATTTGCTTATCCAAGTTTAATGGCTGCCGATATTCTGTTATATCAAGCAGATATGGTACCGGTAGGAGCCGACCAAAAGCAGCATTTGGAATTATCCCGTGATATAGCAGAAAGGTTCAACGGCATTTACAGTCCTACCTTTGTAATACCTGAACCTTATATTCCAAAAACGGGCGCACGTATTATGTCACTGCAAGACCCAACCAAAAAAATGTCTAAATCCGACGAGAATGCAAACAGCTGCGTGGCTGTGCTGGATAAACCGGAAGACATTCTGCGTAAATTCAAACGTGCCATTACCGACAGTGACGGCTGTGTAAAATACGCGGAAGGGAAAGACGGCATCAATAATTTAATGGGAATTTATTCTTGTGTGACCGGAAAAACAAATGAGCAAATTGAAGCTGAATTTGCGGGAAAAGGTTACGGCGACTTTAAAACTGCGGTTGCGGAAGCCGTCATTGAACATTTAAAACCAATACAAGAAAAGTTTGCACAATATATAGGAGACAAAGCCTATTTGGAAAAATGTTATACAGAAAGTGCCCAAAAAGCATTGGCAGTCTCCAATCGTACGTTACGTAAGGTGATGAAAAAAATTGGATTTATTCCAAAAGCATTTTAAATGAACAGGTAACAGGCAGGTAAGCAAACCATATTATGCTTATCTGCTTTATTTTTGATTGAGAGGGATACATGAAACAGGTTAATTTACTTACAGATTCTCCACGCCGATTGTTTTTTCATTATTTAGGCCCAACAATCGGTTCATCTATGGTCACATCCATTTACATTCTGGCAGATACCATTATGGTCGGCCAAGGCGTTGGCGACGCAGGTCTTGCCGCACTTACCATCTTTATGCCGATTGTAGCTTCCTTTTTTGCCCTTGGCTTATTACTGGGCATAGGCGGCGGCGTTTTGATGTCCGTTGCAAAAGGAAGCGGTAATGAATCACTGGCTCATAAATATTTTTCAACAGCTATGATATCAGCGGCAGTTGTCAGCGTTTGCTTTGCAGTATTCGGAGCGATTTTCTTTGACCCAATGATGTATGCTTTGGGCGCAGATACAACCAATATTGAACTGGTACGCGGCTATGGACTTTGCTATACCGTTTCGGCGCCATTGTTTATCTTTTCATCCAGTCTGCAATCGTTTATTCGTAACGATAAATCTCCAAGACACGCTATGATTGCAGTTTTGACAGGCTCAGGTCTTAACATTCTGTTAGACTATTTGTTTATTTTTGTATTCAAAATGGGAATGTTCGGAGCCTCTTTTGCTACCTCTATCGGCACCAGCATTACGGTATGTATTTTAATCATACATTTTTTCACTAAGAAAAATACCATGCGTTTTTCCTTTCGCTTTTTCTCTATTAAGGCATTGTGGGAAATTGCCAAATGCGGCTTTTCCAGTTTCCTAATCGAGTGTGCCAACGCAGTATTGGTATTTGTATTTAACCATACCTTACTAAAATATATAGGCAGTGTTGGCGTAACAGTTTATAGCATCATGTCCAATGTTGCGGTTGTTTGCATGTCTCTGTTCAACGGTGTTACATTAGCAGCTCAACCAATTATTGCAACAAATCATGGTGCGGACAACCATAAACGGGTGCTACAGGTTCGGCACATTGGCACTATTACTTCCAGTGTGATTGCTGTTATTATTTTTTGTGTCGGATTCTTCTTCCCTGACCTTCTGATTTACAGCTATGTAAAGGGTCCTACTCCTGAAATATTAGAGCTGGCACGGTATGCCCTGCGCATTTATTTCTTTGCCTATCTATTTATGAACTTTAACATCTTTTTCAGTGGATATTTCCAATCCACATTGCGGCCTGTTGCTGCAATCACCATCCAAATACTCCGCAGTTTGCTGCTAAGTTCTGTATTGGTCTCTGTTCTTCCAATGATATTCGGAGCAGATGCTATCTGGTATGCAGTACCTATCACAGAATGTATTACCTTTTTTGTAGCGATGGCCTTCTTATTTTTCGGCAGATTCCAAAAAACAAAAGAAGCGAAATAAAAAAGCGCAAATACCGAAATGGTATTTGCGCTTTTTATATTATGGAATATGAATGAGATACGAACTATAGCATTCTTCATCTTCCCAATACAGACTCTTTCCAAGATGAATGCTATTTTAATTCTATCAACACAAGTAATAAGATACAAGTGATTTTATAAATAAACTCTTCCCTTCTATTCCTAGAGAACCATGACATATCACCAAATTCAGTAAAAAATATGCATGAAACCCATATATAGATTTCATGCATATGAACAAACTACATACTACACTTTAAAAAGGTTCCGGACAAATATAATTGAGCTGTCCGACTTGTTCCCCATGACGCAGATAGATTCTGGGTACACGCTTTCCAACCAAACAGACCATTTCATAATGAATGGTACTGTTGAAAGAAGCCAATTCATCTACTGTAATGGTATTCTCTCCGTCTTTTCCAAAAATAGTAACTGTCATTCCTACTTCAGCTTCCGGAATATCTGTCACATCCAACATTAATTGGTCCATACATACGCGGCCAACCACTCTGGCACGTTTTCCGCACACCAGCATATCAGCATGGTCGTGCAGCAGTCTGGGATAACCGTCTGCATATCCAATCGGTACAGTTGCCAATCGGGTTTTACGCTGTGTAACAAAGCAGCGTCCATAGCTTACACTCGTGTTTTCTTCTACTGTTTTAATCATAGAAATGACTGTTTTCAGTTCCATTGCAGGTATCAAATTCAGTGGCCGTCTCATGCTATTGGAAGGCAACAAGCCATACAGTATAATACCGGGGCGAACCATATCCAGCTGCATGTCAGGATAGTCTAAAATAGCACCGCTGTTGGAACAATGACGCAGCTTAAAATCAATACCGCGTCGTTTTAACATACCGATTGCACCCATAAAATCTTCAAATTGATTCTCTGTAAAAAAGTCTCCCGGTTCCCCTTCATCTGAAACAGAAAAATGAGTAAAAATACCCTCAGGATACAGACCTTTCATATGACATACATCTTCTATCTCATCAATCACAGCCGCATCTCGTTCCGGAACCTGATATAAAAAGCCAATACGACTCATACCTGTATCTACTTTAATATGTATTTTCACCTGCACACCGGCTGCGACCGCATGCTCTGCCAACTCTTTTCCATATTCATAAGAAAATACGGTTTGTGAAATATTCATTTCATGAAGTCTGGCAGCTTCCTGAGGCGGTGTATAACCCAATATCAACATATTTCCTTCAATGCCGCTTCTGCGAAGCTGTATTGCTTCCTCTAAATTGGAAACCGCAAACCATTCCGCGCCTATACGCTCCAGTTCTTTTGCCACAAAAGAAGCGCCGTGTCCATATCCGTCAGCCTTTACCACACAGCAAATTTTTGTGTCAGGGTTTAAGGATTGTTTGATTTCCGTATAGTTATGGCGGATTGCATCTAAATTGATTTCCGCCCAAGTTCGTTTAAAAAAGTTATCCATGTTGCCACTCCGGTATTACGTAAAAAATCGTGATTCGTCTCTAATCGTCCGATTCTTCTATTATATGTCTGCAAAGGAAAATAGTCAACCGCACAAAAATCTTTCGTCAAAATTCATGTAACTTTTCAAATACAAACGCATATACTAGACAAATGACGTTTTCATGCGGAAAACAACCAGAACGGAAAGAAAGGTGATTTTGAAATGGAAGGCAACATGCATATTCGTTGTCCTAAAGACGTAGATATGAATCTATTCACAAGACTGTTTAGCAGTTTGGTTACAGGCGATGACCTTGACGATTTGATTTTTAACGGTGAAGAGTGGCATAAAAGTGAACGATAATTTTAGGACATTTGATATGCAACATGATTCACCCACAACTGTGGGTATTTTCATTTTACGTAGAAAAATATTGCACAATCAAAAAGCTGCCTATGAACAGGCAGCTTTTTTGCTGATAAAAACACGTTAAAACTCCGATGATTCGCTAAAACACGGTATCTATTGTATTCTTTGAGGATTTCAAACATGAAATTTACGACTTCCAAACGAGAAAACACATAGAGATTTAAGAATTTATGTGAGTGTCTTTCCACTATGAAAAATGCCATTAAAGCCTTATTTTATCGGCTTTAATGGCATTCAAGAAGATTGAAAAATATAAAAAGGAATGTTCAATCCGTTTTTTAATAACAATTATTTAAAATACTTGACACCGGACTCAAACAATTTTTGATCTTTTTCACCCGGAACATTTTTATATAAGTGATTGCCCAAACGTTCGGAGTGTGCCATTTTTCCAAGTACACGGCCATCAGGACTTGTAATGCCTTCCACAGCACAAACAGAACCGTTTGGATTCCATTTGACATCGCCGCTTGGTTTTCCGCATGGAGTAGTATATTGAAATGCCACTTGTCCGTTTTCAATCAGCTGCTGCATAACGGCATCGCTTGCAACAAAACGTCCCTCACCGTGAGAAACAGGCACTGTAAAGACATCTCCTGCATTTACACCGGACAACCACGGAGATTTTACAGAAGTTACTCTTGTGTATACCATACGGGAAATATGACGTCCAATGGTATTGAACGTTAAAGTTGGAGCCTGTGGGCTTGGCTCTGTAATTTTACCGTATGGAACCAGACCTAATTTAATCAACGCTTGGAATCCATTACAGATACCCAACATCAAACCGTCGCGATGTTCCAAAAGATTGCTGACAGCGTCCTTAATTTTTGGGTTGCGGAAGGTAGTAGCAATAAACTTGCCGGAACCGTCCGGTTCGTCGCCGCCTGAAAAACCGCCGGGCAGCATAACAATTTGTGCTTCATTGATACTGCGCACCATTTCTTCAATAGTCTCTTCAATATCATTCGGCGTCAAATTCTTTACAACCAAAATATCTGCAATTGCTCCTGCACGCTCAAAAGCACGGGCAGTATCTACTTCACAGTTGGTGCCGGGGAATGCAGGAATAAACACTCTTGGCTTTGCACTTTTGATTGCAGGCGCTTTTTGATTGCGCTGTGTATACAAACCAATCTCATGGGTCAATTCTTTTTTCTCAGCCTGAGTTGGGAAAATTTTCTCCAGTGTTCCTGTCCATGCAGACAGCAGCTCTTCCAAAGGCATTGCTGTGTGAGCAATTTCAATTTCAGAACGGTCTGTTGTCTCTCCCAGAATAATGGCTTCTAATTTACCGTCTATGGAGACAACATCGTTTAATTCTAAAATCAACGCGCCGCTTGCAGGCGCAAACAACAACTTCTCATCTTGAATGTGGTCGGCAAATACAAAACCGATTTCGTTACCAAAGCACATTTTGGCAATTGCTGCTGCCACGCCGCCTTCTTTTACAACGCTTGCTGCGCGTACCTGTCCGTTTTCCATCATTTGAAATACAGCTTCATAATATGCTTTCAATTTAGGCCAGTTTGGTAGCAAAGTATCTGCTTCTTCCGGCAATGGAAGCAATACTACTGTAGAGCCTGCCTTCTGGAATGCAGAGGAAATGGTTTTGCTTGCCTTTGTCATCGCAACTGCAAAGCTCACTAAAGTCGGTGGAACATCCATGCTTTCAAAGGAGCCGGACATACTGTCTTTTCCTCCGATCGCAGGTATCTCCAATCCCAATTGAGCTGTTAATGCACCTAATAATGCTGCGGTCGGCTTACCCCAACGTTTCGGTTCTTTTTGCAGACGTTCAAAATATTCTTGGAATGTTAAACGCGCTCTCAAAGGATTTGCACCTACTGCTGCCAGTTTAGATAGACTTTCTACCACAGCATAAGCCGCACCATGGAATGGACTGAACTTTGCAATACCCGGAATATAACCGTAGCTCATTGCTGTTGCATCATCTGTTTCACCTGACTCCAACGGAATTTTAGCAACCATAGCTTCTTCAGGTGTTAACTGATATTTACCTGCAAACGGCATATGAACCGTGCCGGCACCGATACTTGCGTCAAAACGTTCTACCAAACCTTTTTGAGAAGCAACTTCCAAACGTGCCAAGTTTTCTTTGAACGCATCAGCAACAGACTTTCCTTCCAAACATTCCGGAATCAAGGCTCTGTAATATTCTTTTGGGTTTGGTGCAGTAATCACAGCCTGTGCCGTTTGTGTTACACCATTGGTATTGAGGAACTTACGGCTTAAATCTACAATGGTATTGCCGCGCCAGAACATCTTAAGTCTTGGTTCTGCTGTAACGGTTGCAACTACCTGTGCGTTTAGATTTTCTTCTTTTGCAGCCTGCATAAATGCGTCTACATCTTTTGAATCAAGTACCACTGCCATACGTTCCTGCGATTCGGAGATAGCCAGTTCCGTACCATCCAAACCTTCATATTTCTTCGGAACGCTATCCAAATTAATGCGCAAACCGTCTGCCAATTCACCAATTGCAACGCAAACGCCGCCTGCTCCAAAATCATTGCAGCGTTTGATTAACTTTGAAACAGCACCGTTACGGAACAAACGTTGTATTTTACGCTCTGTTGGGGGATTACCCTTTTGCACTTCAGCGCCGCAAACTTCAATGGAATCGGTTGTATGGGCTTTGGAAGAGCCGGTTGCACCGCCGCAGCCGTCACGACCGGTTGCTCCACCCAATAATACAATCACATCTCCGTCTTCCGGAGTACCGCGCATTACATTTTCTTTTGGAGAAGCACCGATGACTGCGCCGATTTCCATACGCTTTGCCATATAGCCCTCGTCATACAATTCTGTAACTTGTCCGGTTGCCAAACCAATTTGGTTACCGTAAGAGCTGTAACCTGCCGCTGCCGTTGTTGTAATCATACGGCTTGGCAGCTTTCCGATTAAAGTATCTTCAAACGGTGTTCTTGGGTCACCGGAACCAGTCACACGCATTGCCTGATAAACATAAGCTCTACCTGAAAGAGGATCACGAATTGCGCCGCCAAGACAAGTTGCAGCGCCACCAAACGGTTCAATTTCTGTTGGATGGTTATGGGTTTCATTTTTAAATTGTACCAGCCATTGTTCTGTTTTCCCGTCAATTTCAACAGGCACTTCAATGGAACATGCATTGATTTCCTCACTGACATCAAGGTCATCCAATTTACCTTGTTTGCGCATCAATTTTGCGCCTATAACCGCCATGTCCATCAAAGAAACAGGACGGTCTGTTTCGCCGTATACGGTATTACGGGTATCATAATATGCTTTTAAAGCCTGCTCAATGGCATGGCTGATTTGACCTTTTTGAATTTCAATGGATTCTAAGGAAGTAAAAAAGGTAGTATGACGGCAATGGTCGGACCAATAAGTATCAATTACTCTTAATTCTGTTACGTATGGATCTCTTTTTTCTTCATCTCTGAAATAATCACGACAGAATTTTAAGTCCGCCATCGTCATGGCAAATCCCATACCGTGGTAATACTTCTCCAGCGTAGTATCATCCCAAGAAATCATACCTTTTACCTGCTCAACATCTTCAGGTACTTCTACTTCCATATCCAAAGAAGCAGGTTTTTCCAAAGAAGCCAGACGAGATTCTACAGGATTAATCAAATAATTTTTGATTTTATCCATATCTGCTTCCGATACAGCCCCTTTGATTGCAATGACACGTGCGGTAGCCACCTTTGGACGCTCTCCGTGGGTCAGTAATTGTACGCATTGCGCTGCAGAATCTGCACGCTGGTCATACTGACCGGGTAAATATTCCATTGCAAACACATGGTAGTCATCAGAAAATTGCAAATCTTCGCCATATAAATGGTCTACATTCGGTTCAGAAAAAATCATGCGGTTCGCATCTTCTTGTTCTTTTTGAGACAAACCTTCTACATCATAACGATGTAATAGGCGTAACTCCTCTATTCCTCTAATTCCCAGATTTTCTGTTAAATCTGTTTGAATATGTTTTGCCTCCACATCGAATCCCGGTTTTTTTTCAACAAATATTCTGGTAACTGACATAGTTCCTCCCATTCTGTCTTGCCTTTGGTGATTAGCAAGTCATGTCCTTTTTAAGTCCATATTCTTTCCTGTATTGTACATAACCAACGAATGCAAGCCGTTGGTGTTACTTTATCATATTTTCCTTATATGATAACATTATAACATAAAAGAAATTGTGTAGCAATTTCTAACAAATAGAACGTTAAAACATTCTAACAGTAATTAAAACGATAGAATTTGGCCGTTGATACGTTGTCATAAATATAAAAGTGACAGTATCATTTTCAGTAGTCATCATAAAAATATAATTGCAAAAATATGAAAAATAAATTCATTATTTATAACTATATTTTAATATACTACATAAAAAAAGAAGGTTTTACCCTTCCACTGAAACAGTTTGTGTAGAATGTTCAGCAATCATGGCTTTTATTTCATTCATACGTTTCATTGCGTCTGTATAACCCATATCGTAAATTGCCATTAGGGTATCTGAATCCTTTTCATAACGACTGATTTCAATGGGTTCGCTTGGCAAAAGCACAATTGCTTTTTTCTTTTTTTCAAGTTTTTGACAAAACAATCTCTGTTCGTTATAAATATCCGCACGTTTATTCAGTGCTTTGAGCAAAGCAGGATATTTATGATATTTGGCTTTCATTAATGCCTGAGGAAATTCCGGTTTTGCACTTTTTTTATATTTTGCATCGCGAGTCAATACAATCACGTTATATTCATTACCGTCACAAATAGAGCGTTCCACCGGAATTGGCATAGAGATGCCACCATCAAGTAATTTATAATTACCTACTTTTATAATATTAGATAAAAACGGTAAAGAACTGGAGGCTCTAATGACATCCATTCGTTCATCCATATCATCTTTTGTAAAAAACACAGGCAACCCTGTTTGTATATCGGTTGCACCGGCATAAAATTTGACGGAAGATTTCTTAAAAGCTTCATAATCAAACGGTAAAATGGTATGAAATAAATCTCCAAAAATATAGTCAAAGTCAAACATACAGCCGTGCTTAATAAAATTTTTGACGCTGACATATTTATCGCCCTGCACATACTGATAAAAAATATCGTGATTGCGGTAAGACTGACCGGAAATATAACTCAGTGCATTGCAGGCTCCTGCAGAGATACCGTAGATACTTGGAAAATAAACGTCATTATCCTCAAATGCCGAAAGTACACCGGCAGTATAAGACCCACGCATTCCGCCGCCCTCCAGCACAAGCCCAACCGACATAGCTCCCGCCTCCTTACATAAAAATGAGTATCTTTATTATAATGGAATCCTTATTTTTTTACAAGACTTGACAAGAAGCGGCACAAACAAAAATTAATATAAGAATGTACTTGATTTTACGGTTTGTTTTAGGTATAATAATTCAGTACTATTATGGACGTTTAGCTCAGCTGGTAGAGCATTTGCTTGACGTGCAAAGGGTCAGCGGTTCAAGTCCGTTAACGTCCACCACAATGACAGGGTAACAAACAGTACTTTGGTTATCCTAACATGAGTCATTGAATTGCTGTCAATGACTCATGTTAGGATAAAAATATGCTGGGTTCAATTTGTGTTTACCATAATACAACAGTTACTCTTTTCATTCATTAAGAACGCATTATAGGTTATACAACTATTCACATTCAGCAATATTTTGGAATACTTGTCTTGGCTTATAATTTGTTAAGTGTGAATACATAATATAAAAAATCAGCATCTCTCAATTATGAAAGTGTGAATTTGAAACTATGTATTCCAAAATGCAATAAATTCCCACATAAAGTATTCATGAGGTATGTTGAACGCACATTCAACACACCTCATGAATACTTTTTTATTTTGAAAGTGGCAAGCCAATACAAATGAGTATCTATTTTTAATGTTGTAACATACATAAAATAAAAGGCAATACAGACCGATAAAAACGTTACAACATTTATGAATTAGAATTGCTGTACAATTTCTTTTATGTTATAACAACCTAGCAACAGCAACAAAACTAAAGTTTTGGTTGTTGACAAGAACGTTTTAGCTTTTATCCGTAAAAAATTGCAAAGCAATTTTTTTAATGTTATAATAATAGGTAAAGAAAATTTATCTAGATTATCACATGTAGTTTTGAATAAGATGTTTATTGACAACTATAATTAGCAATGCTAATATTTGTTATTAGATAGCAATAATTTGGATGAAAGGTTCAGGAGGAAAATTTCGATGATATTTGATTCTTTGGCAGATGTACTTGCCGAAAAGTATGGTTTTGAGCGCTCAGAAATTACAATGGAAAGTGGTCTTCGTGAGCTTGGACTGGATTCGCTGGATGTAATTGATATATTGGTAGAATTGGAAGAGCAAATAGGAAAAGAAATAGAATTGGAACAAAAAGTAGAAACTGTTGGTGAGCTTGTCCAATATATTGAGAAAAAATGTCAGGAAGATGAATAAATATGGCATTTTTTGTTCTAAGTACCAAACTATTTGAAAGTAAAGGAGTGTGATCGTATGAAACGTGTTGTTGTAACAGGTCTTGGAGCGATTACCCCTCTGGGAAATAACGTATCCGAATTTTGGGACAATCTTGTAAAAGGTACTTGCGGCATCAAAGAGATCACAAAATTTGATACAACAAATTATAAAGTAAAACTTGCAGCTGAAGTGCATCAGTTTGACCCATTACAATACATGGATAAAATGGAATTGCGTCACACAGACCTTTATGCACAATATGCTATGGCGGCAGCTTGCCAAGCTATGGAAGACAGCGGCATTCAAAATACCATAGCCCCTGAACGCATTGGCGTATATATGGGCTCGGGTATTGGAGGTATGAGCACCTTCATGTCAGAACACACAGCTCTTTTGGAAAAGGGACCGCGTAAGGTTTCACCGTATTTTATTCCTATGATGATTGCCAATATCGCATCCGGAATGATTGCAATTCGTTTTAACTGTAAAAATTCTGCTATGCCTGCCGTGACTGCATGTGCATCCGGAACCAACGCCATTGGCGAAGCATTAAGAATGATTCGCCACGGATACGCTGATGCCATGATTGCAGGCGGCGCAGAAGCTACCATCAATGAAATTACAGCAGCCGGCTTTACCAATATGCGCGCTTTGTCTGTAGTGGATAATCCAAAAACCGCATGCTTGCCATTTGATGAACGCCGTAGTGGATTCATCATGGGCGAAGGTGCGGGCGCGCTTGTTTTAGAAGAGCTGGAACATGCCGTAAACCGTGGTGCACATATTTATGCTGAGCTATGTGGATACGGCTCTACTTGTGATGCTTATCACATTACAGCACCTCAACCGGAAGCGGAAGGCGGTGCACGTGCCATTGCAGATGCTTGGAATGAATTGAATTTGGATACAGACCATGTTTACATTAATGCTCACGGTACAGGTACACCTCTGAATGATAAGGCAGAAACAGTTGCTATCAAAAAAGCGTTGGGAGAAGAACGTGCACGTAAAGTACTGGTTAGTTCTACAAAATCTATGACAGGTCACATGTTTGGAGCCGCAGGCGCCGCAGAAGCAATTGCTTCTGTTCTCGCACTGCAGCATCAAACTGTTCCACCAACCATAGGTTTAACACAACCCGATCCGGAATGTGATTTAGATTATGTTCCACTGGAGGCACGCAAAGCAAACATTCAGGCCGCTTTGTCAACATCCTTAGGCTTCGGAGGACATAATGCTTGTATTGCATTCCGTAAGATCGGCGGTGACAATCAATGAGTAATAAAATTGTAATAACCGGCATGGGTGCAGTGACTCCTATCGGAATTGGTGTGGACAACTATTGGAACAGCTTAATTTCAGGGGTTTGCGGTATTGAAGATATCTCATGTATTGACACTTCCACATTACCTATCAAACAGGCTGCAGAAGTACATAACTTTAATCCAAAGGATTATCTTCCAGGAAAGCTGGCACACGATTTAGATACCTTCATGCAATATGCATATGTTGCAGCACAAGAGGCTATCAAACAAAGCGGTATTGAATCTTTTCATCCTTATAGAACAGGCATTGTTATGGGAACTGCTTTGGAAGGACTTACACTTGCAGTTTCTACACAAGAAGAACTATCTACAAAAGGAAAACATGTCAGTCCCAAATTTTTAACGAAATATATGGGCAATATTGCAGCGTCACATCTATCTATCCAATATGGAATAAAAGGTCCCAGTTTGACTGTTACAACTGCATGTTCTTCAGGCGGAGATGCCATCACTGTTGCTTCTATGTTATTAAAAGCAGGTATGGCTGATGCAATTGTGGTTATGGCAGGAGAATCCGCCATTAATCCTGTTTTAATTCAAAGTCTTGCAATGAGCGGAGCGCTGTCCCGTACAGGCATGAGCAGACCATTTGACCAAAAACGTGATGGTTTTATTATAGGTGAAGGCGGCGGAGCATTAATTTTAGAAACAGAAGAACATGCTCTAAAACGTGGTGCAACCATTTATGCTGAATTGTTGGGCTGTGCCAATAATACAGATGCATTTAACCCTGTAGCACCTGACCCTGACGGTATTGGTGCAGCAGAATGTATGCGTCTTGCATTACATCAAGCCAATTTAAAACCTGAAGATATTGGTTACATTAATGCACACGGAACTGCTACCGTCAAAGGCGATATTGCCGAATGTTTTGCAATTCGCACTGTATTCGACTCTTACGATGTACCCGTTAGTTCCACAAAAGGTGCGACAGGTCATTTAATGGGTGCCGGCGGCATTACAGAATGTATTGCCTGCATTAAAGCTTTGGAAACAGGAATTCTACCGCCTACCATAAACTGCGATGAAATTGACCCTGAATGTAACGTTCAAATTATTGCTGAGAAACCAATACAAAAAAATATAACAACCGCTATGTCCAACGCTCTTGGATTTGGCGGTCAAAACTCCAGCATAATTGTTGGAAAATATCAGAGGTGAATTATGGGATACACATATGATGCAGAAAACTTTAAAGAAATCTTTGAGAAAAATTTTACTTGGCTAAACGGATTTATGCGAAATGTTCGTCGTTTTCCGGATAAAACCGCAATGATTGACCCATTGGCCGAACAAAGCTGGACTTATACCGAATTAAACGAAACCTGCAATCGCTTGGCAAATGCATTACAAAATGACGGGATTGGAAAAAATGATGTTGTTTTGTTTCAACTGTTAAATTCTCCTCAATTTGCATTTTGTTACATTGCACCACAAAAATTGGGGGCCATCGACTCCCCTGCTAACTTTAATCTTGCCCCTGGCGAAACAGCACGTCTGCTTGACCATAATCGTCCAAAAGCTTATATTTATGACTGTGAAATTAAAGAAACTGCCCACAAAGCATTAGAACTATGTGAATATAAACCTCCTATTATTTTGGCTGTAGATTATCGTGGTGAGCGCCCTGCATTGCCTGAAGGACATATTTTCTTTGACGATTATATTAAAGATTCCAGTACAGCTGACCCGGTTATGAAAGAAGAGCCAAATCTATATGATGAAGTAACCCGTTTATATACTTCAGGTACAACCGGATTGCCCAAAAGTGTACCTCTTAACAATGTAAATGAAGTTTTATCCGCTCACGATGTTATCATGCATTTTCCGCTATGCCCATTGGACATTACTATGAATATGTCACCATGGTTCCATCGCGGAGGATTACATTCAGGCGGTTTAACACCAACTTTCTATGTTGGCGGTACTTGTGTTGTATTGAGAGTGTTTAGTACCAAATTATGCATGGAATACACTGAAAAATACGGTGTTACTTTTCTAATCGGCTCCCCTTCTGCCTTGAATAGCTTGGTAACCCGTCAGGAAAAACATCCTGCGGATTTGTCTCATTTAAAAGGAATTGTTACCATGGGAAGTCCTTTGGAGAAGGAAGCATGTATTCGTTACCAAAAAGAGTTAACACCGAATATTTTTAACGGCTACGGTACTACAGAAACCTTCTGGAACTGTTTTCTAAGACCATATGATTTGCCTGAAATGGCTGGTTCTGCAGGACGTTCTTGCACCGATGATGAAGTTAGAATTGTTCGTGTATACGACGATAAACGTGCTGAACCAGATGATTTGGTTCCAATGGACGGAAAAACCCCGGGCGAAATCATTATTTTCCCATGTTTTAAATCTACACTGACCTATCCCGGTAACGAGGAACTTACAAAAGATAAATTCTATAAAGGCTGGATTTATACTCATGACCTAGGTACATGGGATAAGAATCAATTTATTACTGTTTCCGGCAGAAAAGACGATATGATTATCAGCAGCGGTGAAAATATCTATCCGGCACAAGTAGAAGAGGCAATCAACTGTCATCCAAGCGTTGCAGACTGTATTGTAACAGCTGTACCTGATAAGGCACGCGGTGAAGCAGTTGTAGCTTATGTGATTCCAAAAGATGATTCTCTTACAATAAAAGATTTGAACAAATACTGTGCAAATCACCCTGACCTTTCTGCATACAAATGTCCTAGATTTTACTGCTTTGTAGATAAAATTCCATATAATGCAACAGGTAAAAAACTACACTATGTGGTAAAAGCACAAGCACCTGAAGATTTGGAAAAAGGCATTCTGCAAAAACCATAATTTGAATAAAAAAGAAATTCCCCTTTAGCTTTGTAAAGCTAAAGGGGAATTTCTTTTTTAAGTTTGGGTTATAAATACATTTAAATAAGTGTTACATATAGTCCAGATATCCAACCAATTCTATCCGCTCCAAAGGATACTTGATACCAACCGTTTTGTTCTTGCAATATAGTAAATTGATACCCATTATGAACTTGAAATAGTACATTATTACCCGAAGTAGTTGTTGGACTTGTGCGAACATTTACATTACTTGAATTACACTTACCTTTTTGTCCATCAGGAAGTACAAATTTACCACTATATTCACTGCCAGTGTACATAATATTCATATCCACATTTGTACTAATACCACTTACGCTACCTGAAGATGTATATTGCCACATTCTAACCGGATATGGCCAATCATATGTAATACTTCTTCCATAATTGGCTATCCAAATATCATAACCTGATTCTTTTAACATTTTATAGTTATATTTGTTGGTTATAAAATCAGGATTTACGTAAATCATGGGGGTGTAGCCTGCTGCCTCAATTTTTTTGCACCAAGCAATTGCCATTTGAGACAAAACGTCAGGCGTAATGTCATTATCAGGTATATCGTCCTTGTTAAGCTTATCTATGATCTTTGATTCTTCAAAATCAAAAATGACATAAGAATCTACGGCTCTTCCGTTTAGCCATGTAAGGCAAGTTTCTGCTTCGCGTTCAGCATCAGCTACACTGTCCGCATAGCTGTACTGATAAATTCCAATTGGAATATTCTGCGCTTTTGCACCTGCATAGTTTTGCTCAAAAAACTTATCTTTTTGATAAGTTTCTCTACCGTAACCTGCACGAATAATCGCAAAGTCTACCTGTCCGCTGGCTTTTACCTGCTGCCAATTGATATTTCCCTGATGCTCGGATACATCTATCCCCTGTAGCGTTTTTAACTCTACAGGTACCAACTGCCATTGCTGATTGATTCCGCCGTTATACTCATAATCCACCACATACTGACCGTTATTCATACTGCCATATAATACGTCCATTGCGTGATTGTTGGACATATTTCTGATATAGTAATTTCCGGCTTGCGACTTGGATATCTGCCATCTTTGGTTTGAGCCTCCATGCCAATCCCATTGCTCGTAGCTGTTTGTGCTTGCGTTGTAATCCAGCACCAAACCTGAATTCACATTCGTCAAGCGTATGGTTCCGTCACTTTGATTCTCCAGTTTCCATTTTTGATTGTTGCCTCCTGTAGCATCCCACTGAGTAATTTTTGCTCCGCCCTGCGTACTTGCTCCGTACACTTCCAGATTCTTTCCGCTTACTGCTGATTTTATCTCGTAATAGCCATCAGGTACTACCTGTGTTGTATCAGGGTCTGTTTGGATAAACTGCCATTGCTGATTAACTCCTCCGTTGTACTCATAACTTACCACATGATCTCCGTCTTCCATGGCTCCATACAATACATCCATTGCATAGCCGTTAGATTGATTCCTGATGCAGTAATTTCCCTCGGTACTTGTTTTGGAAATTTCCCATTTTTGATTGGAACCTCCATTCCAGTTCCGTTGTTCATATGCATTTGTATTTCCGTTGTATTCCAGTACCAAGCCTGAGTTTACATTTGTAATACGGACGTTTCCGTCATCTTGGTTCTCTACTTTCCATTTCTGGTTCTTTCCTCCTGTAGCGTACCATTGGGTTATCTTTGCTCCGCTTAGCATACTTACTCCGTACACTTCCAGGTTCTTTCCGCTTACCGCTGAACGTATTTCATAATAGCCGTCTGGAATAATCTGTTCTATTGTGGTAGGTACCAACTGCCATTGCTGGTTGATTCCTCCGTTATACTCATAGTCCACAACATACTGGCCGTTACCCGTATTACCATACAACACATCCATTGCGTGGTTGTTGGACATATTTCTGATATAGTAATTTCCGGCTTGCGACTTGGATATCTGCCATCTTTGGTTTGAGCCTCCATGCCAATCCCATTGCTCGTAGCTGTTTGTGCTTGCGTTGTAATCCAGCACCAAACCTGAATTCACATTCGTCAAGCGTATGGTTCCGTCACTTTGATTCTCCAGTTTCCACTTTTGATTGTTGCCCCCTGTAGCATCCCACTGAGTAATTTTTGCTCCGCCCTGCGTACTTACTCCGTACACTTCCAGGTTCTTTCCGCTTACTGCGGAACGTATCTCATAATAGCCGTCCGGCATTACCTGTTCTATTTTAGTAGGTACCAACTGCCATTGCTGATTGATTCCTCCGTTATACTCATAGTCCACAACATACTGGCCGTTATTCATACTGCCATATAATACGTCCATTGCGTGGTTGTTGGACATATTTCTGATATAGTAATTTCCGGCTTGCGACTTGGATATCTGCCATCTTTGGTTTGAGCCTCCATGCCAATCCCATTGCTCGTAGCTGTTTGTGCTTGCGTTGTAATCCAGCACCAAACCTGAATTCACATTCGTCAAGCGTATGGTTCCGTCACTTTGATTCTCCAGTTTCCATTTTTGATTGTTGCCTCCTGTAGCATCCCACTGGGTCACTTTTCCTCCGCCAAGTAAGCTTGCTCCGTAGACTTCCAAGTCCTTTCCGCTTACTGCTGATTTTATTTCATAGTACCCATCGGGTACTACCTGTGTCGCGTTACAATCAGTTTTAATAAACTGCCATTGCTGATTAACTCCTCCGTTGTACTCATAACTTACCACATGCTGACCATCTTCCATGGTTCCATACAATACATCCATTGCATAGCCGTTGGACTGATTTCTGATGCAGTAATTTCCCTCGGTACTTGTTTTGGAAATTTCCCATCTTTGATTGGAACCTCCATGCCAGTCCCATTGTTCATACGCGTTTACGCTTCCGTTATAGTCCAATACCAAGCCTGAGTTTACATTCGTAATGCGGACACTTCCGTCTGCCTGGTTTTCTACTTTCCATTTCTGGTTCTTTCCTCCTGTAGCGTACCACTGGGTGATTTTTGCTCCGCCCAGTGTACTTACT